>Ga0272448_1000004_pt1 | contig 514611 bp, 493 predicted proteins | sample YNPCB0191_FD_202220 | JGI IMG/M metagenome (GOLD analysis project Ga0272448, IMG submission 202220) | Hot spring sediment microbial communities from Yellowstone National Park, WY, United States - YNP-CB-019-1 | ecosystem: Environmental > Aquatic > Thermal springs > Hot (42-90C) > Sediment... | reverse complement strand
CTTTTTCAGGTGTTGTGGAAATTGCTGATGTTTCTATTTTTCCATTTGGTCCTGCTGAATAAATTACCATAACTTTTTCTGTATCATTATAAGCAACAAGATAAGTATGTCCCCATGGGTCAAGTGGTGTGCCATAAGGAACTACATTCTCAAGATTTGGCCAGCCTGAAGCAGAAACAGAAGGAACACTCCCATTACCTTGCTGATATGTTGCTTTTGGTTGATAAGTTATATAAGGTCCATCCCAGTGATGGTCATTTTGCTGGTCAATTGTTAAATCGCTTTCTGAAGATGTAGAATCTCTATTGCTCCCTGTATCCCAATATGCCTTAACAATTTTTACACCTAAATCAGGAACTGGTGTTGAAAGATCAGCCAATCTTACATAATATCCTGTATCCATTTTCACCATTGTCATTACACTTGCTAAATTTGCCATTTCTGATTTTGCTTTATCTATTAATGCTTTTGACCTTGATTTTCTTATTGCAGGAAGAAGAAGTCCAGCAAGGAAAGCAATAATTACCATAACGACAAGCAACTCAACTACTGTAAATCCCTTTTTTCTCATTTTTTTCTCCTTTTTTAAACATATCTTTTATTTTTTAAAAAATCAAAAATTTCCTTAACAAATCCCTCAAAAATATTCAAATTTTCACATGCTTCCAAAACTTCTTCTTCACTCACTTCCCAGTAAAGATGAACAAGACGATTCCTTAAACCTACCAATTTAATCATTTCCTTTTCCAATTTCTCACTTATAATATTTTCTTTCCTTAAATTTTTAAATATCTCCTTATATGTATCAGGTCTTTTTAAAGAAAACCCTGAAATAATATGATTCCCTATATTTAAGCAATCTTCTATTGCAAGTTGTAAATTCCTTTCAATTGCTGAAATTAAAATCTCCTTTTCTTCTTTTTTCTTCTTTATTTCTTTAATCTTTCCAACATGCTCCCTTAATCTTTCAATCTGCAAAAATAATTTTTCTTTATCTATTCCAGAAGGAACCATTTTCTATTTTTTCTTTCATCTTTTCAAAATATTCATTCCTTATATAATAAGTGTCAAAATATTCATTTTCTTTTTCTGTTTCAAATTCAATTTTTGTTTTTAAATCTTTTGCATATAAACATTTCCCTTCTTTTAAAATTCTGTGTATTAATGTCAATGGAACTCTTTTTAAATTTACAATATCTATTGCCTCATCCTCAAAAATTTCCTCAAGTTTTTCAATCAATTCAATTTCCTTATCAAAATCTTTTTCAGGTAAATAGGCGACATCTATATCACTCAATTTCCATGTTTTTCCTGTTGAATATGAGCCATAAATATAAAAAAGGGAAATATCAAACTCTTTACAAACTTTTTCAATTTCTTTCTCAATTTTTTCAAAATCAATTTTTTTACCTTCTCTACTTTTTAAAACTGAATAAAATCTCATTCCTCACCCCATTCCGCTTTTTCATCATCATCAATTACAACTGAATATCCATTTGGCCTTGCAGCAACATTTCCCATATGTGGAGCCCCTAAGTCAGGATTATCCCTTGAAAAATCTATCTCCTGCAAATTTACCCAGTTTACAGAACCATCTATATATAAAACATTTATTCCCCAGGCATGATTTCCAGTTAAAGGATTGAAATCATTTGGTAAATTTGAATAATTTGACAGGTCTTTTTTATTATATATTCCTCTATCACTTATTACTGGAACTGGTTTTGTTTTTTTATTTCCTGTTGAAAGTCCAAACACAAAAGCATAAGAAGCATACCAGTCGTTTTTCCATTCGCGCCAGTTATTATCAGAAGGCGGTTCTGAATGATATTCTCCAATTGCTCCATCAGGTTGAGGTAATCCCCTACTTAATGCACTTGGACACCAGAATGTTTTCGCAGTATTTATATAATTGGGGTATATTCCACCTTGATAAAGTGCTTTTGGAAAAGGGGGAAATCTCTCAAAATAATCTTCAGCATACATTTCAAAAGCAGCTCCAAGTTGTTTTAAGTTATTGATGCAGGTGGTTCTTCTTGCTCTCTCTCTTGCTCCTGATAAGGTGGGTAAAAGTAAAGCAGCAAGCATAGAAATTATTGCAAGAACAACAAGTAATTCTATAAGTGTAAAGCCAAATTTTTTCATTATTTTCTCCTTTTTTATTCACCACCTTTTTCTCCACCTCCTCCTGCAGAGCCAGATAAACTCATAGCAATTTTAATCAAAGGCATATACATTGAAATAACAATAAAACCAACTACTCCACCAAGAAATACAATCATTATTGGTTCTATCATTGAAGCAAGTGCTGCAACCGCTGCATCAACTTCTGCCTCATAAGCATCTGCAATCTTATCAAGCATTGCATCCATCTGACCTGTTTCTTCTCCTACCGCAACCATATTTGTTACCATTGGAGGAAATACCTTTGTTCTTAACATTGGACCTGCAATTCCCTCTCCTTCCCTTACCCTATTTCTTATCTCGTTTATTCCATTTGATATAACATCATTTCCAACTGTATCTCTTACAATTTGAAGTGCCTGTAATATTGGAACTCCACTTGCTATTAATGTTGCAAATGTCCTTGCAAACCTTGCAATAATTGTTTTTGAGACAATAGGTCCAAATAGAAAAATTTTTAATTTAATCATATCAATCCAGTATCTTGTAAATTTAATTTTTGTAAGTATTCTATAAAGTATAAAAAGAGCGACAATTCCAATTATAACAATATATGATTTTTGAAGCATTAACTTTGAAATAGCAATACAGAGTTTTGTTGGTGCAGGCAGGTCACCTACTTCCATATCTTCAAAAATCTGGGTAAATGTTGGAACTATTTTTACCATTATGAATGTTAACATCCCTATAGTGACAAAAAGAACAACCATAGGATATGCCATTGCTGATTTTATTTTACCTCTTAACTTTGCTTCTTTTTCCATAAATTCTGCAAGTCGTGAAAGGACTACTTCAAGTGCTCCACCTGCTTCACCTGCTTTAACCATAGCAACATATATTCTCGGGAAACTACTTGGATGTTTACTTAATGCCTCTGAAAATAATGAACCACTTTCTATATCATCTGCTATTTTACCAAGAATTTTACTTGCTGCACCTTTCCTCTGTTCTTTCAAAACTCTCAATGACCTCAAAAGAGGAAGTCCTGCACCAATTAATGTTGCTAACTGTCTTGTAATAATCATCAATTCCTTTGTTTTTATTTTATTTCCACCAATAAAAGGAATTGGAAGAGAAATTGACATTCCTTTGCCTTTTGATTTTTTAGCAGTTGTTTTTGATGGCTGTGCTTTTGTTTCTTTAGTTTCTTTTGTTTTTGCTCCTGCTGAACCCTTTGCTGGAGTAACACTTGTAACAAAATATCCCATACTTTTTAATTTTGCAACTGCTTCCTGAACTCCACCAGCATCTATTGTCCCTGTTAATGTTTTTCCTGAATTATCTATTGCATTATACTGGAAGAGAGCCATATCCCCTCCTTTTTATACTCACCAAATTTTAATAACCATGAACTTCTCTTGCAACCTCTTCTATAGTAGTTATACCCATATTTATTTTTTGAAGTCCATCATCAAGTAATGTTTTCATCCCACAACTTTTTATTGCTATTTCCCTTATTTCTCCAAGTGGTCTCCTGTCGTATATTGCCTGCCAGAATTCTTCATTTGGAGTTAAAATTTCAAAAATCCCTGTCCTTCCTTTATATCCACCTCTACAGAATGGACAACCAACTGCTTTATAAAATTTCATTCCTTCTGCCTTTTCTGGAGTTAATCCGACTTCAAGAAGTTCCTGTTTTGTTGGTCTATATTCCTGTTTACATCTTGGACATAAAACCCTTACCAATCTCTGTGCAATAACTCCCTCAATTGTTGATGCAAGTAAGAATGGTTCTACATTCATATCAACAAGTCGGTAAATAGTAGTTGGAGCATCATTTGTATGAAGTGTTGATAAGACAATATGACCTGTTAAAGATGACTGGATTGCCATCTGCGCTGTATCAAAGTCCCTTACTTCTCCAACAAGTATAATATCCGGGTCCTGTCTTAATATACTTCTTAAACATTTTGCAAAAGTAAGACCTATACTCTCTTTTATTGGAACCTGAATTGCTCCATCAAGCATATATTCAACAGGGTCTTCTGTTGTTATAACTTTCACATCAGGAGTATTTAATTTTCTCAATATAGCATAAAGAGTTGTTGTTTTTCCACATCCAGTTGGTCCTGTTGCAAGTATTATTCCATGGGGTTTTCTAATCATCTTATCAATCTTTTCCATATCATCAGGTAAAAGTCCAAGGTTTTCAAGTTCAAATATTGTTTTTCCTCTATCAAGGACTCTGATTGCAAGACATTCACCAAAAACAGTTGGCACAGTATTAACACGAAGGTCAACCGCTCTACCCATAACAGAAAGTTCAATTCTACCATCCTGTGGAAGTCGTCTTTCTGCTATATCCATACCAGCCATAATTTTAAATCTACAGAATAAAGCAAAAGCAAGACCCTTTGGGGGATGAACCAAATCGTATAAAACACCATCAACCCTGTATCTTACTCTGAAATCATCTTCAAATGGCTCAAGGTGGACATCTGATGCATTATCTCTAACTGTCTGAAGTAAAATCAAATCAAATAATTTAACTACAGGAGGTAAAGAAGCAATTTCTTCAAGAGATGTTATTGTTGCATATTCACCCTGACTTGCAATTGCATTTAACTCTTCCATTTCTTCGACATCCTGAGCAAGCCATTTTATTAAGTCATCTATTGTTTCTATTTCCTTTCCATAATATGTCTCAATTGCTTCTTTAATATCACTTTCATCTGCAAGGAGCATTTTAATTTTGTAACCAAGGATAAAGGAAATATCATCCTGAATATTTAAACTCAATGTATCTCCAACTGCAAGAGTTAAAGTGTCTCTTTCAAGTTTTACAGGTATAACATTATATGTTTTTGCAAGTGCTGATGGAAAAACCTCAATTGCCTTTCTATCTATTGTCGTATTCTTCAAATCAATCATTTCAATTCCTGCCTGAATACTCAAAACTCTCTTTAAATCTTTTTCACTAATATATCCAAGGTCAACAAGAATTCTACCAAGGAAATGTCCTGTTTCTCTCTGTTTTTCAAGTGCAGTTTTAAGTTGCTGTTCTGTTATTAATCCCTCTTCAATTAACATCTGACCGATAAGTTTTCTTGCTGTCATTTTATTTCACCTTTTCTTTTTCCATTTCTGCTTCCAGACCTTCTTTCTTTGTTTCTTTTAAAATTTCCTCTCCAAGAACTCCTTCTGCTACAAGTTGTGCTTTAACACTTTCAGGGTCATAAGAAAATGTCATAACATCATCAAGCCCAATTTTCCCTTCTTTAAATAATCTCATTAAAAAAGAATCCATTGTTACCATTCCCCATTTTGCTCCTGTCTGTATTTCTGAAACAATTCTGTATGTTTTCCTTTCTCTGATTAAATTCTGAATTGAAGGAGTTGCAACCATTATTTCAAAAGCAGCGACTCTTCCTGGTTTATCTATTCTTTTTAATAATACCTGTGAAATAACTGCAAGAATTGAAACAGAAAGCATAACTCTTATCTGCTCCTGTTGTTCTACAGGGAATACATTTACAATTCTATCAACTGTTCTTGCTGCTCCTGTTGTATGTAATGTCGCAAAAACGACATGACCTGTTTCTGCTGCTGTTATTGCTGCTTCTATTGTTTCAAGGTCTCTCATTTCACCTACAAGAAATACATCAGGGTCCTGTCTTAAACCTCTTCTTAATGCTTCAGCAAATGTAGGGACATCAACTCCAAGTTCTCTCTGGGTTATTATTGACCTTTTATGAGAATGGTAATATTCAATAGGGTCTTCAATTGTTATTATATGCCTTTCAAGATTTGTATTTATCCAGTCAATCATACTTGCAAGAGTTGTTGTTTTACCTGAACCTGTTGGACCTGTAACAAGAATTAGACCTCTTGGCCTTGTTAATAAATATTTCATTGTATTTTCATCAAGTCCAATTTCCTGAAATGTTAAAAATTTATAGGGAATAAGTCGTAAAGCCATTGCAACATGCCCTTTTTCTTTAAAAACACTAACTCTAAATCTTGCCAGATCCCTGAATGCAAAACCAAAATCAGTCCCGCCAACTTTCTGTAATTCTTCCTGATGTTCCCTTGATGTAATTGCTTTCATATAATTTACAGTATCCTCTGGAGTTAATGGTTCACTATCAAGTTTATGAAGACCTCCATGAAGTCGTGCCATTGGAGGTAGCCCAACATTTATATGTAAATCAGATGCATTTTCTCTAACAACAAATTCAAGTAATTCTTCAATCCTTTTTGCCATTTAATCTCCTTGTCCTGTAACAGAAACAACTTCATCAAGAGTGGTTAATCCCATTTTAACCTTTAAAATACCATCATCAAACATACTCCTCATTCCTGATTTTTCTGCAACTTTTCTCAATTCATCTGCACTAACTCTCTTTAAAGTTAAATCCCTTAATTCATCATTCATTATAAAAATCTCAAAAATACCTATTCTTCCATAAAATCCTGTAAAACCGCATTCATTACATCCCTTTGGCCGACATACATTCACTTCCTCTCCTTCTTTTATCTTCAATATTTTTCTTAATTTCTCATCTGGTTCAATTTTTTCTTTACAGTACTGACACAAAACTCTAACCAATCTCTGTGCCATAACTCCCTGAACAGCAGAAGCAACTAAAAATGGAGGCATGCCAAGGTCTATCAATCTTGTAATTGCACTTGGAGCATCATTTGTATGTAATGTTGAAAATACAAGGTGTCCAGTTAAAGCAGCACGCAATGCAATATCTGCTGTTTCCCTATCCCTTATCTCACCAACAAGAATAACATCAGGTGATTGTCTTAAAAATGCTCTTAAAACATTTGCAAAAGAAAGGCCAATTTCTGCATTAACAGGTGTCTGATTTATACCGGGAATCTGATACTCAACTGGCTCTTCAACAGTCATAATTTTTCTATCTATTGTATTTAATTTTTGGAGTGATGCATAAAGTGTTGTTGTTTTACCTGAACCTGTTGGACCTGTAACAAGAACAATTCCTCCTGTATATTTTAAAATATTATTCCATTTTTCAAGGTCATCCGGTAAAAATCCAAGTTTATCAAGTCCTATTAACATTTTTGTTTTATCAAGAATTCTCAAAACAACACTTTCTCCATAAATTCCTGGTAAAGTTGAAACACGAAAATCAATAGGTCGCCCCCCAATATCAAGCATTATTCTTCCATCCTGAGGAAGTCGTTTTTCTGCGATATCCATTTTTGACATAAGTTTTATTCTTGCTATAACCGCTTTTTCAATTCTTTTTGGAGGAGAGACAATTTCATATAAAACACCATCAATTCTAAATCTTACTCTGAACTTCTTCTCAAGTGGTTCAAGATGAATATCACTTGCTCTTCTTCTCAATGCTTCAACAAAAATCAAATTAACTATTTTAACCACTGGTGCTTGAAGTGCCAGCGTTTCCTCATCTTCTTCAATATCTTCAACATTTGGTAAATCCATATCAATTGTTGCACTACTTGCCTCTTGAAGCATTGTTGTTAAGTCCTCCATTTCATCCTGTCCATAATATTTATCAATCAACTGGTCTATTTCTTCTTTAAAAGTCACAATCACTTCAACATTTTTTATTCCTTCAATATTTGCAATTTTTTTAAAATAATCAGCAGCAAGAATATTTATAGGGTCATCTGTTACAAAAACAAGAGTATCAGGTCTTCTATCCCATGGAACAATTCTATGATTTTTAACCACTTTTGGAGGAAGAATACTCAAAACTTCCTGAGCGATTTCTCTTGCTGGCAATTCTCTCTGAACTATACCAAGTTGAAAATAAAAAGAAGGATTTATCTCTCCAAAAGGAAGCATTCCCCTCCCCTGAAAAATCTCCCTCAATGGCTGACCTGTCCTTTCCTGTTCTTCCAATGCCTGGTCTATACTTTTTCTATCCCAGAGTCCTACATTTTGAATTATGCTTATTATTTCTTTTTTTGTTGGCATTTCAATAATATATTACCGTAAAAAATTAAAATGTCAATACTTATTTAAAAATTCTTCCAGTGCCTCTGTAATAAATTGAGAAACTGTTTTTTCTTCCTCAACTGCTTTATGCTTTACTTTTTTCATCAAATCCACAGATAATATGAAAGTATATTTTTTAGTTTTGCCTTGTTTTTTTTCATTTTTCCCACTTATTTCAAAAAGTTTTTTTGTCTGTGGCCCGAGTCGTTTCATTTTAATCTCCTTTTGATTTCTTTTGCAAGGTTTAAAAAATCAATTGCGCCTTGAGAATTTTTTGCATAATCAAATATTGCTTTACCAAAAGAAGGACATTCTCTTAACCTACTGCAAACTTTTATACCATTTTTAAAAACTTTATCTTTAAATTTTTCTCTCAGTAATGTTATACTTTCTTCAGTTATCTTTAATCTATAATCAATCATATTCGGGACTATTCCAAGAATTTCAAGTTCTGGATTCAATTTTTTATTTATCATTTCAATTGTTTCAAGTAGATTGGAAAGTCCCTGCAAGGAAAGATAATCTGCAAGAACAGGGATAATGACATATTTACTTGAACAGAGCCCATTTACTGTGAGAAGAGAAAGAGAAGGTGGACAATCAATGAAAATAAAATCAAATGACTTTAATACATCCTTTGAATTTTCTATTGCTCTTTTTAAATAAAACTGATTTTTACTTTTATTTGCAAGTTCAACTTCTATATGGGCAAGGTCTGAATTGGATGGGATAATTGAAAGGTCAGCAATATAACTATCCACCATTACATCTTCAATCCTTGCTTCTCCAAGTATAAATTCCCTCACAGTTAAGTCCTCAGTTTTTAAATTAATTCCAACACTAACAGTTGAATTTCCCTGTGGGTCTAAATCAATTATAAGAACTCTTTCTTTCAATTTTACAAGGCCTGCTGCAAGATTAACACAGATTGTTGTTTTTCCAGTCCCGCCCTTTTGATTTGAAAAAGCAATTATGTTCATTTTTAAAATGGCCTTCTTGAATTAATCTTTTCAATTTCTCCTTCAAATTCAATCACAATTACTGTATCAATTGGGTCTGGCGGTTTTTCAGGAAGATTTTTAAATATAACTCTATCGTATTCAACTTTAAAATCAACGCTTATTCCTTCCTTCAAAAAATAAGCATTTTTTACATTTATTTTTAAATTTCCAAGAGCAAATTCTTTAAACCAGTAAAAAACATGAAGATATAATTTATTATCTTTTTTTGTTATAAATCCTAAGTGGAAATGATACCACTCAAAATCTGTTCTTTCTGTTCCATATACACTCTCACCATATTCTTTTAACCATTCCCCAACCTTTTTCAAAATTTTAACACTCCTTGCAGGAATTCTTCCATCAGGTTTTGGTCCAACATTCAAAAGATAATTTCCTCCATAAGAAGCACATCTTACAAGATTCATTATTATTTGTTTGGGTGTTTTATAATTATCATCATATTTACAGTACCCCCAGTGGTCATTCAATGTCATGCAAGATTCCCAGTCCCTATTGCTCGGGATTATATGCTGTTCAGGTGTATCAAAATCTTCAGGTAATAAACTTCTATCATTTATTATTATATGTGGCTGAAGTTCTCTAACAATTCTGTTAAGTTTTTCTGATTGCCAGTGTTCAGGTTTATATGGTCCGGGTCCATCATACCATAGAATATCAATTTTACCATAGTTTGTCATAAGTTCTTTTACCTGAAAATGAACATACTCAACTAATTTTTGCCAGCCAGATGGGTCTTTATCGGGTCCAAGAAAAAAAGCATCATATCTCCAGTCACAGAGAGAATAATAAAAACCAATCTTCAATCCGTATTTCCTGCAACTTTCAACATATTCAGCAATAAGGTCTCTTCCTGTATATTTTGGAGCAGTAAAATCACTTACCTTACTATCAAAGAGTGAAAAACCATCATGATGCCTTGTTGTCAGAACCATATATTTCATTCCACTTTCCTTTGCAAGAGATGCCCATTCATCTGGATTATATTTTACTGGATTAAATTTTTTAGCATATTTTTTATATTCTTCTTTTGATATTCTCTCACAAAACATAACCCATTCTCCTCTTGCAGGGATACTGTAAATTCCCCAGTGTATAAACATTCCAAATTTTGCATCTCTCCACCATTTCAATCTATCTTCCATTTTATTCTCCCTGTTTTATTGAAACTTCCGAAAAGAATTTCTTTCTTGATTTTAAAAACTTATTCCCTTTAATTTCTATTTCATCTTTAAATTTTATATCCTCTGAAGAACTTCCAACCATAATTTCATAAATCCCTTCTTCAATTTTCAATTTCAAGTTCTCATCTGTAAACGCAAATATTTCAGATGGAATTTCAAATATAACCTTTTTTGCTTCATTAACTTTCAAATTAACCTTACAGAAACCTTTAAGAAGTTTTGAAGGTAAAACACATGAAGCGAATTTCTTTCTTACATATAACTGAACTACATCTGCTGCTTCCATATTTCCAGTATTTTTAATTGAAAGAGCGACAGAAAATTTATCACCAACTTTAATTCTTTTCTTACTTATTTTAAAATCGTAATATTCAAATTTTGAATAGGAAAGTCCGAAACCAAAAGGGAATAATGGCTTACTATCAGAATATACATATCCTCTTTCTTTTGAAACAGGTTTTCTGTGATAATAAACAGGTAGTTGTCCCACATGTTTTGGAAAAGATATAGGCAATTTCCCTGATGGACTGAACTTTCCAAATAACATATCAAATATAACATTCCCTGTTTCCTCTCCAGGGAACCAGCATTCAACAACAGCATTTACCTTTTCAATTATATTGGTTAAAATATAAGGTCTCCCGGTAATCAAAAGAACAATCAAAGGTTTCCCTATTTCTGAAAGTTTTAAAATTAATTCTTCCTGAACACCAGGTAGTTTTAAATCATGGCTATCCTTACTTTCTCCACATGTACAATCAGGGGCAAAACCTGATTTATCTCCTCCAACAAAAATTATTACATCTGCTTTTTTTGCTACCTCAATTGCATTTGTAAAATTATCTTTATTGAAATCAAAAATACCACAACCCTTTTCATAATAAGTTTCTATTCCTTTCTTTTTAAAAACATTCAAAATTGTCGGACATTCAACAGATGGTTTTACAAGGTCAAGATGGGCAGTATAAGCATAATCACCAAAATAATTTCTTGGATTATCAACAGAAGGACCTATTAAAGAAACAGATTTAACATTTTTTAAAGGAAGAATTCCATCATTTTTTAAAAGAACTAATGTCTCTTTTGCAATTTCATAAGATAATTTTCTATCTTCCTCACTGTCAAAATCAATAAAAAATTTCCTGTGTTCTTCAAACAATCCAAGTTCTTTCTTCACATTGAGAATCCTTTCAACTGTTTTGTCTATTTCTTTTTCTTTTATAATCCCTTTCTTTACGGCTTCAACCAATAAAGGATAACAACATTTATTTGGAAGTTCTATATCAATTCCTGCCCTCAAAGCAAGAACCGCACATTCCCTATCATCTTTTGCTACAAAATGAGTTGTATTTAACATTTTTATTGCTCCATAATCAGAAACAACAATACCATCAAATCCCCATTCTTTTCTTAAAATATCAGTTAGAAGTTTTTTTGAAGAAGCACAGGGAATACCATCTATATCATGATATGCATTCATAATAGATTTCAAATTACCTTCCTTCACACATACTTCAAAAGGAAAAAGAAAAATATCTCTGAATTCTCTTTCTCCTGTATGCACAGGGCATATATTCCTTCCACCTTCTGAAAATCCATGAGCAGCAAAGTGTTTTCCAGTAGCAATTATACCTTCCTTTAAATTTTCACCCTGAAGTCCTTTAACATAATTTAATCCCATAATTCCACAAAGATAAGGGTCTTCTCCATATGTCTCTTCGGTCCTTCCCCATCTTGGGTCATAACAAACATCTAAAACTGGAGAAAGTCCCTGATGAACACCTGCATTCCTCATTTGTCTTCTTATAACTTCTGTCATTTTCCTTACAATATCAGGATTAAATGAACTTGCAATACCTATTATCTGCGGAAAAGAAGTTGCTTTATTTGTCAAAAATCCAGATAGACATTCTTCATGAATTATTGCAGGAATACCCAATCTTGTTCTTTCCTTTAAAAATTTCTGTATTTTTTCAAGATATTCTTTTGCCTTTTCTGGCTCAATATTTTTAATACCTCCATAAACTCTTGAAATCTGTCCAATCCCGAATTTTAATTCTTTTTCAAGTAGTTCTTCAGAAATTTCTCCATCCTTAACAATGTCAGTTATATAAACAGAACATAATTGATAAACCTTTTCTTCCAATGTCATTTTTTTCAAAATTTCCTTAACTTTCATTTTCCCCTCCTGTTTATGCTTTTTAGTTTATAATAGAGTTTTTACTGTGTCAATTATAGATTAATATTACTTTTTGATTGTCCAGATATAAAAAGAGTGAGTTTTTTTAATTTTTGAACTATTCAACAAAATTGCAGGAATTATGGTATTCTCTCCAAACTTCTCATTAATTCTATCTACATAATAAAAAACCATTTCTCTCTTTATTTTATCTTTAAAAACATAATTATAATCATGACTGAATAACCCTCCAACAGAAACACCAATTGCTCTTATCTTTTTTTCAATTTTCAAAGAAGATGTTATTTCACAGCAGAGATTAAAAATTAAACTTCCATCAGCAGGAATATCATTAAATTTTTTTCTTTTAATAATTGAAGAAAAGTCCTCAAACCTTATAAATAAAGATACAAAATTTCCGTGTGTTTTCTTCTTTCTCATTCTTTCTGCAACTTTTTCACATAAATTGAATAATGTCTTATTTATAATTTCTATATCATCTGTATCAAAAGAAAAAGTAAAAGAATGGCCTATTGAAACTTCAGGAATTTCAGTTTGTATCTCAGGTTGCTCTATTCCACACGCATAATTATATATCCTTTCACCAACCTTTCCAAAAATCTTTATAAAAAAATCCTTTCCCGCTTTTTTAATATCCTCACATTTTTCTATTCCCATATCTGAAAGTTTTTTATATGTTTTTTCTCCTATTCCAGGAATTTCACTTATAGGTAAATTCTTCATAAATTTTTCCACTTCTTCCTTCTCACAGATTTTAATTCCATCGGGTTTTGAAAGGGATGAACATATTTTTGCAATCAATCTATTTGGACCTATACCAATTGAACAGGTAAGTCCTGTCTCTCCTTTAATACTTTTTTTAATCTCTTTTGCTAAATTCTCCTTTCCATCATATAAATGGTAAATATCACTTACATCAACAAAAACCTCATCTATTGAATAAATTTCAATCTCTTCTTTAAAACCTCTTATAATTTCAAATATTTTCTTTGAGGTTTCCACATATTTTTCAGAATCTCCAGGAACAATTACAAGATGGGGACATAAAAATAATGCTTGATAGGTACTCATTCCTGATTTTATTCCATATTTTTTTACCTCATAGGAGCATGATGCGACAATTGATTTTGTTGATGGACCTCCTGAAACAGCAACTGGCTTTCCTTTTAAAAATGGATTTGTAAGTTGTTCTACTGAAGCAAAATAGGCATCCATATCAATGTGAAAAATTGTCCTTTCCATTTTTATAAAACATGTATTTTTTCAAGGTTCCAGATTAAATCCTCTGGAATAAATGATATTTCAAAGATATTAAATCCATCTGTGACAGCAAAATAATAAAAACATTTCTCACCTTTTTTTGTTCTCCACTGATATGTTATTTTTTCAATATTTATCTTCCTGTTTTTCCATATAAACCAATTTATTTTCATTGAACCATTTTTAAAAACAACTGCAACAACTATTTTTTCATTTACTTCTGTGATCATTTTATTTTCCTGAATAAACCCACAACTTTACCTAAAATTACTGGATTTTCTTTTATTTTTATTGGCTTATATGATGGATTTGCAGGTCTTAATTCAATAAAATTTTTATTTCTGTAAAAATACTTAATCGTATATTCTCCATTGTAAAAGACAACTATAATATCTCCATTTTTAATTTCAATATCTTTCCTGACAATAACATAATCGCCATCAAAAATACCCGCATCTTTCATACTATCTCCTTTAACAATAAGGGAAAAGAAATCACCTCTATCAAAGAAATCACCTTTAATACTTATATAACCTTCAATATTTTCTTCTTCAATCCTTGGTATTCCAGCAGGTATTCTTCCAAGAACAGGTATATTTAAAAATTTCTCTTTTAAAATTATTCCTCTTGAAGTTTTACTTTCCCTTTTAATATATCCCTTTTTCTCAAGCGCATTTAAATGGGATATAACAGATGTAGGACTTGAGAATGAAAAAAAATTCATAATCTCTTTTATTGATGGAGGATAACCATTTTCTATTATATAGTCCCTTATAAATTCAAAAATTTTCTTCTGTTTTTCAGTTAATTCTTTCATACTGTAAATAATTATACTGTAAATTTATACAGATGTCAAGAGATTTTTTAAAACAATTCAGAGGGAAAGGGATTTAAATATTTCTGTTTTATAAGATATTCATTTTCAAACCTATAAGAAAAATTCCTTAAAATTTCTATTAATAAAATTAAAGGTATTTGTTTTTTCTTATATCTTTCCAGCAAGTTCAAAAAATGTTTTTTTTCTTTTTGATTCAATCTATTTTTAATATGACCGTAAACATGCTGAATTACATTTATATTTGATTCTGGTTTCATTTTTTTTGAAAATGCCTGATAAAAATTTATTTTATATTCTTCTTTAACCTCTTCTATGCTCCACTTATTATAATTTGCAAGAAGATTTCCCAAAAATCTTAAAATTTTCTGATTATATGCCATTAAAAGATATTTATAATTCTGATGGAAATCAATAAGTTGTTTTATTGAAACCATATTTTTCAAAACTTCCCTTAACTCAAAAAAAGAAAAAACCCTTACAAGGAAATGGAATTTAATATCAGGATTTTTTAATCTTGCTTCATCTTCAACAGGTATATATGGAAATTTTTCCATAACTTTCATTGCAAAAAAACCTTTGCCTCTAAAACCAAGTTTTTTATCCTGTCTTTTGTAATAAACTGTTGTTCCTGAAACACCACAACTTGGAGATTTACTTTTTAAAAAAAAACCATCTATATCATTTAAAGAATTCAAAAACTTCTCACAAAAAACATTCATTTTTTCAGTTAAATCTAAATCCTTTTTTTCCTGTATTAACCTGAATTTTTCACCATATTTGAATAAATTTATAGGATCTCTTGGGACTGGAAGACCAATATCAACTTCAGGACAGACCGTTATATAATCAACAAACTTAATAAGTTTTAAGGCAAATTCATCCTTTACAATACCACCATTATATCTTGTATTTTCAAAATTTATACATCTTGATATGACAATTTTTGGTTTATTTTTTGAAAAATTAAAATTCGCATCTATATAAAATTCCATTTAAATTTTAGTTTATTGCTACTTCTCTTATCTCCTTTGAAACAATTTTACCATCTCTAAAATATTCAATTGTCACAACTCTCTTATTATTTTTCAACTCACCTGGTGTTGCAATTATTTCTTCTTTCACTCCTTTTTCAGTTATTCTGGAATACTTAACAACTACATTTAATTTACCTGCTTCATTTGCTGCATAACTAACAATATCCTTATCCGCTTCAACTACTTTTTCTTCTGATTTTTTCTCAATTGCATAACCTATCACTCCACCAGCAACAGCACCTGTTGCAGCACCAATTATAGCACCCCTCCAGGGTTTATTTGAATCAATAATTGCTCCCAGTATACCACCTGCAATTGTTCCAATTACTGCACCCTCTTTTGTTTTTTCGGAAAGATTTCCTATTGTCTCACAACTACTGAATAATAAAACACCAATTAACAAAAACCCTAGAATTTTACGCATTATGACCTCCTTTTTTTAATATCATAACTCTTTATCTTCTAATCTGTCAATTTCTTATTTTACCGAGTACCGTCCTTAAAATAAAGTTGACATATGAAAAATAAAATTTGTATAATATAAAATAATAGGGCGGTTAGCTCAGTTGGTTAGAGTGCCACGTTGACATCGTGGAGGTCACAGGTTCAAGTCCTGTACCGCCCACTTAAGATTATTCTTTAATTACAATAGTTTTTGCAATCTTATCATGCCAGGTTTGTCTCTTTTTATCCCAGAAAGCCCACAGATACCCGAGCCAGGAAATTAAAAAAATAACAAGGTAAATTATATCTTTTACAAGAACCTCTCTTATAAAAGCAGTACCATAGGAAATTTTATTGCCATTTTCATCAACAACTTTTATTCCTGTAATCATTTTACCAAGAGTTGCTCCAAACTTTCCGACAAGAAATGTCTTATAGAAAGTAGAAACCAAAAAATAGATAAAAAGTGATATTAATGTTTTAAACAATACAGAGATGTAGTCAAGAAAAAACTGCTGATTATAATTCCCTGAATGTATATTTTCAATCAAATTTCTGTATAAATCAGGATCTGGCAAAGAATTGAAGAAAAATAATCTGAAAATAATTGTATAAAAACACCACAAAACTATTCCATCAATTAAAAGAGATAAAAACCTTAAAAATAGATTTGCGTATTTAATTTCCTTTTTTTGACATATTTGATTTTCAACAGGCAATTGATTATTTTCCATTTTTACTCTCCTGGAAGCCATAGATATTTTAACACAGGAGTATTTATTTTAGGGACTTTAGAAAAAAACAAATTTTCACTCTGATATAAACCTATAACATCAAAAATCCCGGGTTTATAATAATATTCAATAACTTTCAATTTATCAATCTTTGTCATTTCTTTAATTATACTTATTGCTTTCTCTAAACTACCAATTTCATCAACAAGTCCAATTTCTTTTGCCTGAATACCTGTAAAGATTCTTCCATCAGAAATTATATCTACTTTATCAGAAGCAATCTTTCTATTTTTTACAACAACATCAAGAAATCTTTTTGCTGCCTGATTTACAAGTTCTTGAAAAATCTTTCTTTCTTCAATATCCATCTTTCTAAAAGGAGAACCTATATCCTTGTGTTTTCCGCTCTTAATCACATTCATACCAATACCAAGTTTCTTTTCAAATAACTCCTCAACATTATATAGTATTATTACAGCACCAATATTTCCAGTGATTGTCAGAGGATGGGATACAATTTTATCTGTTGCTACTGCACAATAATAACCACCTGAAGTTGCAATATTTTCAAAAAGAGCAACAACGGGTTTTGATTTCTTGACCTCCTGTATTTTTTCATATATTTTTTCAACTTCAATTATTTCTCCACCAGGGGTATTTATCTGAAGAATTATTCCTTTTATTTTTTCATCTTCTTTAAAAGAATCAAGGGCACTTTTAACTATTTCAGAAATACTTCTGTAATAATATTTTCCAGAATACCCGGTTATCTCACCTTCAATTTTTACAAGTCCAATTTTATATTCTGCATCCTTATCACCTGCAATAAATTTCTGTTTAAATTTTATTCTTTCAGGAGTAAAAATTTCTCTTACCGGTTTTTTTATTTCTTTTGAATCTTTTCTATCAATTGCAATGCGGTTCAAAATAAAAGTAAAAATAATTATAAAAATCACACCTATAAGAGCAATTACTTTTTTGTTTTTCAAATCCATTTTTCTTCCTTTTTAATAAAAATATTATCACCTTTAATTTTTTCTATCAAATTTTTTTATAGAGGACTCCTAAGTTAACAAATAGAAAAACTTTTGCCGCATAAACTTGAACAGGAGATAAAAAACATTATTCTGCCACCACTATACTTGCCTTATTTTTAGTAGTTTTAAAGTCGAGTTAATGCACTAAATTATACAAAATCTTTTGTTGGTTTTGTTCAAAGACGAAATTGGTTGAATTTAAACGCCAGTTGGTAAATATGGTATAACCCAAAGCGGTACCCGTGTTATAAGCATGTTGAGCATCTTCATAACCTTGATCCTCTGGACCACCTGCATAAAGGGCTTCAAACTTTGCACCGTAAGCAAGTAAGTTTTGATTAATTCCCGCACCAGTAAACTTATCCGGATATGTAAATCCTGAGTACAGTTGAAGATTCAAAAAATCCACATTGTTGTTTATCGCATCTGCATCTAAATTGTTCGCTACAGCAGGTGAAATCGTCAGGTAATATTTTTTGCCTGTGTGCTGTTTTTCCTGACGAAACCTGTCCCCTATGGCGTTAATCAGATATTTAAATTGCTCCTGAGTGGTCCAACTACTGAGAGGCGATTCCCAATCTATATCAAAGCCATCAAGGTTATAGTACTTCAAATAAGCCATTAGATTGTCAGCAAACTGAGCAGCATCTCCCTCATAATCAGAACTTGTAAATATTTGTGAAATTAGGTTTTCGGGTTGATAATTCAAGGTTACTACAATTTTAATATCAGGATTAGCATTACGGGCATCCCTGATAACATAATTCATATAATCCTGGTTAGTCAGTCCTCCAGGATGCCCTGCTTCCTTAATTTGAATCGTATATGAAGAACCATTACCTGTAGGAACAGTAGTAGAACTTGTTGGTACTGTCGTTACAAAGCATATAAAAAGTATGTCAACAGATTTATAAACTCCTTCAGTAATTAATCTCTGGTAGCAACTCCCGGTAGTATCATCCCCGGTAGTATTATAGTTTGTGCCAGAAGGTTCGTCTTCATCCAAGAAAATCCAGGCATTAGCAACATTAGAAATTTCTATGTCATTTGAAGGAGGATTTCCACCACTATTATTTTCAATAGCACAACCCGCCATAAAAACCATTACAGAACATAAAATTAAGGAAATTATAACTACTGAAAAAGAAATTTTCTTTATATTCATTTTTCCCCCCTTTATGTTCATTTTTCCCCCTTTGTTTACATATTTTAAGTAAATATTTAAACTGCGGTTGCATTTAATTTACTACACATAATTCCACTTGTCAATTTTTCAACTTGTTATATTATACCACAATTCTATCATACCCACACCATAGGAATTTGTCAAGAAATTCTATTATAGGTGGAAAATTATAGTAATCAATCGCAAAAATTAACGAGATAATAAAAGTATGTTCACCGTCGTCAAGGTTTCAATCCTACATAATTGGCGTTCCATGTATAAAGAATATTTTTGAAGGGGCATCTGTAAATGGAGGTATTCTTAGGCATGACACTACCAACACTCGGCATAAATTTCTCCTTAATTGTTAAACCTTTAAGGTGTGATGAGTTTTTTATATAGGTATTACTCCAGTATAAAGTTTTGTATAGATAGAAAGTATCTGGATATGGTTGGTAATCAATATAATCATAGCCATCCGGGGAAACTTTGTTTGGGTCAGCGGGTTCTATTTGAGTGCCCTCGTGCCATTCATTGAACGAGGTTATTGAAATTATGTCTGGGTTAATATTAATCGCCGCCTGGAACATCCTATCATAATAAGCACCGTTTTCTCTATCACGCCGGTTGATGGAATTCCAAGGTCTAACACGGGTATCATCATAGCCTGGTCCGACACTTGGAATGAAAATTTTGTTATTATCGCGTGCCCACTGTGCCATACTCGCCCAGTTTGATGGTGTGGAGCCATAGGTGAATCCATCTGTTGCGAAGTAGGTATAGAACCCATCAAAATAACCATTGAGTACGAAAGATGTATCATCAGAGTTTACAAAAAGCGCAATCACTATTGAATCGTATTGTGTGCCACGAATTGTGTCAGTACCTGCTGGCGAAAGTACGGTTGCCCAGTCATTCTCACTGATACGATACGAATCATAGATGTAAAATATGGGTTTGTTTCCATGGTTTACGTCTCTATAGAATGCTGGTGAAGAACCGTAGGTATTTATTATGTATTCAATATCTTTTTTGACAGATGCAGCGGTACGTCCCAAATATGGTTCAATATGCCATCCTACTTTTAACCCATACTTTTTTGCTTTTTCCAGTATCAAAGGAACCGGATCCTCCTCCCAACTTTTTTGGCCCCACCATGAAATGATTATTACACCAACATTTGAGTTCTTTATCCATTGCATATGCTTATCTATTGTTTCAGGGTCATTATTACTGTATGCGCCTAAAACTGGATAAAAGTTAGATGCTATATCATCCGGAGGATTGTGATTATTCTGATCCCAATGTTTCCAACATTCATCTGTCTGAGGATTCCTGTACCAGGGGTAGTAGAAAATATGAACTTTTTGGATAAATCTTTCGTTTTCTTCTGATTCAGACAGAAACATGTCACAACCTACAAAAAAAATAAAGATAGGAAATAAAATAAGAATTAGTATCAAGAAAAACTGATATTCTTTTAAAACTTTTAATTCTTTATTCCACTCATTCTTTAAAAATTTAAAACAAATCCTTTTCAATTTTTATTACCTTCCACGGTATAAAATCTGTATAACATCATTTACTGATATTTTAGATGAGAAAAATATGTAACCACAATTTCCGAATTCATTCATATGGAGCCTGCCCCTCAATATTTAGTGAACCGCATTTGCATTTAATTTACCCCATCTAATCTGTCAATTTTTCAACTTATTATATTATACTACAATTCTATTATAACCACACCTCAAGAATTTGTTAAGAAATATAAAAACAATTGATACACAAGGGATTTTAGAATTTTAAAAATAAACTTGACAGGAAAATATTTAACAAGGTATTTACAACAATGTATAAATCAGAAAGACCAAATCCAAATAGAAAAACTTTTGCCGCATAAACTTGAACAGGAGATAAAAAACAATTTGACTATGAAACCACCTTAAATATGTTTTAAAATTTACCAGGATTTATTGTTTTTGACGAGTTTTACATGGCTTTACATTTTTTTCTATCAAATTTTTTTATAGAGGACTCCTAAATTAAACTTTACAATGACTCAAATAAAAGTTAAAATATTATACTATGGAGGGTTAGCCTAATTGGTAAGGCAGCGGACTTGTAATCCCTTCAAACCAATTTTTCAAAATCCTTGACACATCTATTAAGTCCTTGATAATCAATAATTTAACTCAATTTTTTACTTTTTCATATTCTTTCATATTTTGTCATTTTTTGGCACATTTATGGCACAAATATGGCACAAAAATCTTTTATATTTTTTTCACTATTTTTGATGAATTTTTATAAGATGATATAATAAAACAAAAGGAGAAATAAATGAGAAAGACAGTTACAAAGGACAGAATAAAAGTGGTGAGAAAAGTTATAAAAGAAGCAATTATTGAAGCATTTGAGGATATTGGAATGATTAAAGCAATAGAAGAAGGCCTTAAAACTAAAAGAGTGAGTAAAAAAGAAATTTTTGAACTTCTTAATAAAAATATATGAAAACAGAATTCACTTCAAGTTTTCTTCAGGATATAAAAAAAATCAAAGATAAAAAGTTACTTAAAAAAGTTAAAGAAACAATATTAAACTGCGAAAAATCCCAATCAATTCAAGAGATAAAAAATATAAAAAAATTGAAAGGTAGCAAAAACTTCTATTCTATTAGAATAGGTGATTACAGAATAGGTCTTGCTTTAGAAAAAGATACATTAGTTTTTGTAAGATGCCTCCATAGAAAAGAAATTTATAGATTTTTCCCATTTTAAAAAGTTTTCACAAGAGAAAGCAAACAAAAGGTAATGTGAAATGAAAAATAAAATTGACCCATACCAAACACAAAATACCTCTTTTCTGGTGTAGAATATCTTTTTTCACCAGAAAAGAATTCAATAATAACATCAAATAAAAGTTTTATAGAATGGGGTGATATATTTTTTTAAATAGGTGGGTCAAAATTAAATTGCAAAAAATGGGTCAATTTTTCCTTACAATTCACACTTGGTGTTATTTCTTTTGATTCTTCTTTTTTTTATTCTATTGCCTTATCGTATGTGTATGTCTTCTTGTAGGAATTGCTACCTTTTCTTTCTTCACAAATTAATTGGTATAGAGAATCATACTGGTAATCTATACTTGAGCCATCTGCTTCTATTACTTTTGTTTTATTGCCTACTAAATCATAACTGTAGGAGGAAGAAGAAAGAATTGTTGTCCATTTTTTGTTACTTAAGGAAGTCAGCCAGTTTCTGTTGTTGTAAGAATACTCAGCAGTTACTCCATTGGGGTAGGAGCCTTTGGTTTGGTTGCTATTAGGATCATAGGAATAAATAGTTGAGATTGCTTCGGTTTCACCTCGCAATGACACTTGGGTTAGTTGGTTGTTGGAGTTATAAAAGTAAAGGATCTCTTTTCCATCAGGAGTGGTTTTTATTTCTTTTTCTTTTCTCATATCTTCATTTTACTACTTTTGGTTGGATATGGGAAATTTTGTTGATTGTTGAGGTTTGCCCCCAAAAGATTGCAAAAATGATTAAAAATAATCCAGTTATAAAAAATCTTCTTATAGTATTCCAAAATATCCTTTTTAATAATATTTTCTGAACAATAGCACTAATAAAAGCAATACCTAATACCCATATTCCTATTAAAAATAAAAACGAACTTAAAACATTTTCTAAAATAAATTTGGGGAGGAAAAAATAAAAAAACAAGTGAAGAAAAAATACCATCGGGAATATAATAGAAGAAAGTATCATAGGGATTGTTTTAGCAATATCTCCTGGTGGAATATCTTTGTTTTGGAAGAAAGAAAAATTTTTCTTTAACATTTTTATTTATTATAAAGAAGGATGATAAGGCCGATATCCTAAATTTACTCCACAAGCCCCACATAAACCAACACAGGCAGCACCATGAATCCTTCTCCAATTTGGTTCTCCTTTTTCTTGTCTCAAACAGTTTAAATCTTCCCAATAACTTCTTAAAACATCTTTAAAACATTGAAACCAATCAGGAGCACCCAAACAACCAATTGCTGTACCACCAATACATCCGGCACATCCTGCACAGAAAAGTGCTGTTGCATAATTATTTACTTTTCTTAGAAATTGCCAAAATATCTTTGGGCTCAAAAATTTTTCTATTCCCGGAATTGAAATTTGTGAGAAGAATGTTAAAATTTGGGAGTTAACATAAATCCCAGGGGCAGTTTGCGCATATCCATTTTCAGTTGGAATATCTTCAAATCTTGGAATAGCACCAGATGGTTGAGAACCAAAAGGATCGATATAATTTAAGGATCGATATAATTTATAGGGCTATTTAATGCATAAATATATAAATTTAAATTAAAAATTGGATCTCTACTTATAAACCTGCCTACACTACTATCATACCACCTCTGACCAAGCAAATACAACCCTAACTCCTTCATCTTTCTCTCTTCTTGAATGGTCTATTTAGTGTCATTATTGCTTCTCTCACGATTTGAATTTAAGGATTTATTTTGAAAAAATTTAAATATTTTCCCTATATACACCATTCCGAAAATCCATCCAGAATAAATAATGTTTATAAATGGCACCAATCCTATTGAAGATAAATCAGTTCCCCCCATATTCATATCCTGAATTATAGCGCTTATAATAATAATTCCCCACCAGATATAAAATGGTATTAAAATAGAAAGACCCATAAGCCAAGGTAAATCTGGATATAAAAAGCCTAATCTTATGGGTAAAATGATTGAAATCCAAACCCATAATAATTGATTTAAAAAAGTGGCAATGAAGGGCATATGAATTTCTTTGTTTAAGAGTGTTAATGTTCCGAAAGGTAAAAAACATATAAAACTTATTATAAAATTTTTGAAAAAATCTCTTTTTTTATTCATTTCCACTTGTTTTTAATTCCCACTTTTTTAAACTGCTGATTTTCATTTTTTAATTATCCTAAATTATACTCCCTATAAAAAACGATGAATTATCTACCCAAGGAGGCAAAATATAGATATAAGGTCTACCACCATAATAATTATCCCAAAAAGACGGTTGAAGAAAACATCCTACTAAACAACCTACTACTTCTCTATTGCATTTATCACAGGAATTTTCGCATTTTGGAGTTAATATATAAGCCCATGTGTGCCAACTACACCCATTTTCTGAATAACATTCATCATGACGATCACAACAAGAACGTGTACATCTGTTTTCATTCCATGATGGAGGAGGAAAAGGAATCCAACCTACTATATCACAACCGGGTTTTTGTTCACTTAACCCATGACTATCTGTAATTCCTAAAGGATTATTATAAACATAACCATAAAGATTTATAATGTTAAGCCTTGAAAAAGGAAATTTTAAAAATAAATTTATTTTTGAAGTGAGTATTGGATCTCTACTTATAAACCTGCCTACTTCTGAATCATACCACCTCTGACCAAGCAAATACAAATCTCCCTCTCTATAATAACCCTCCCTTCCTACATACTCATACGGCTGAAATAAACTACCACTACTACCAACTAAATTACCCCAAACATCATAAACATACTCACTTACTACATTACCACTACTATCTGAAATAAACCTCACACTACCTAACCTGTCATAATGATAAAAATAAACACTCCCTCCTGAAACAAAACACACTCCTGGCACATACTCCCTTAATACATCTCCACTATCAGAAAACTCGCAAATAACATAAAGCCCATCAAGCAAATAATTCACCCTCTCTCCTTCCTCTATCCTTTCCCTCCTTAATCCATCCATTTTTCAGTCATTCTATTTCCTTAAAATTGTTTTTCGTTTGAAATTCTAAAAGTCGCAACATGGTAAGATTATAATGTTCTATGTAATCTCGTTTATCTAAATAAATAGGTAATAAAAATTTCTGATTTACAGGTTCTACCCATATCTCAATATCCCCTATTTTTCTTCCTGAGAAATATCTTTTTTGACCACTATCTTCTCCCCAGATTAAATATCGGTATTTTTTATTTTTGAAATCTTTTTCTGCTTCATATGAAGATAGGAAAAGTGTATGTTTATAATTCAACTTATCCCATACTTTAAAACAAACTAAAAGATATACAAAACACAAGAAAAAAACAATACTTTTCATTAAAAGAATTAAATTATTTTTTGTTCTTTTATTTCTATCTAAAACAATGATTAAATGATGATAAATTACATCAATCCACATTCCAATTAAATAATAGAATACTCCACCAATTATTAAAAAAGAAAGGGAAGGGAAGAAGACCCAAGAAATCGCAAGAGATATATTTTCATTTTTTATTTTCAAAACTTCTGAGAAAATACTTTGAAAAAAATGAAAAAGATTCATATGACAGCGTTCAAAAGGAGCAATCAGTGGATATATTTCTACCCATATTAGTTGAAATTGTGCTTTATTTAATGACAATAAAATCTTTACAGCAAAGAAAAATATAACGATAAAATATGAAAAAAACAATATTAGAGATGGGTTAAATCTTTTTTTCAGATATATTGAAAGAAGTAAGAAAATACTTAAGAATAAAAAAGAAACACATCTAACCCCTGAGAAAATCAACATAATAGAAATTATAGTCATACTCCAGATACCTATATATATAAATTTTTTCTTCATTGCCCGGGTATCATTTTACTTCCAAAGCAAAAATAATTGTATAAAAATTGATAAGCCCTATAAACATTGTTAATTTCTCTAGGTGGTTGTTCTAATTCATTTAAATCTATTCTTTTTATTTCTTCGCATGCTTCTTTATTACATTCTGCCCTGGTTTTTCTTTTTTCTGGACATAAAGGCTCTCCACTTACAGGATCTATTCCTTGAAAACAAGCATCATGTTTTTTACATATTTCATCAAGAATATCAATTCCTCCTACATTTTTCCATTCTTCTTTAGTTGGTGAACCAAAATGACCAGCACTCCAATCTGCTCCACACCAATTACCCCATATCTTCCCTCGTATTAATGTGCCTTGTAACCCCAGTGGATCAATGTATTTAAGAGGATTATTTTTTACATACACATATAAATTAAGATTTGAAATTATATCTCTACTTATAAACCTGCCTACACTACTATCATACCACCTCTGACCAAGCAAATACAACTCTCCCTCCCTATAATAACCCTCTCTTCCTACAAACTCATACGGCTGACTGACTGAACCTGAACTACTGACTAAATTACCCCAACCATCATAAACATACTCCTGCACTAAATTTCCTCCCTCATCACTCATAAACCTCACACTTCCTAACCTGTCATAATGATAAAAATAAGAAACCCCTCCAATACTAACTGAAACTCCTGGCACATACTCCCTTAACACATCTCCACTATCACAAAACTCACAAATAACATAAAGTCCATCAAACAAATAATTCACCCTCTCTCCTTCCTCTATCCTTTCTCTCCTTAATCCATCTGCTCCATATACAAATCTTATCTCCTTTCCATCTAGTTGTCTTATTGAAGTTAGTTTATCATAGGCATTCCAGTTGTAAGTTGTTGTCTGGTTTTCTTTTGTCTTTGCTGTTAGGTTTCCGTTTAAGTCATATGTGTAGGTTGTGTTGTCTGATTTTGATATTAGTTGGTTTAGGTTATTGTAAGAGTAGGTTATGTTGTTTTCTGTTATTCTGTTTCCTGCCTGGTCGTATGTGTAATTTATTGTTTGGTTATCTGGATAGGTTATTAAGGTTAGTTGATATATATTGTCGTAAGAGTAAGTAGTTGTTCCAGTCCAGTCAGTTGTAGTTATTAAATTTCCAGCAAGGTCATAAGTGTAAGATATTGTTCTCCCTGTCCCTGAATAAAAAATCTCAGTCATCCTATCCATACTATCATAATTATACACCTCTTTTATCCCATTTGCCAACTGTTTCCACATAAGTAGTCCTCCTCTTATATCTTTTTACTGTGTTTCTTGAAATATTTAATATCCTTCCCTTATTTTTTCCATGCTTATAAATTAATATTTTTCCCATTATGACCATTTTGTTTTTAAAAAAGGCAATTATTTTATGGTTAATTTAAGTCTAATCCTTATAAAATAAATAAGTTGGTATAAAAATACCAAAAATGACCGCTATCACCATTAATAATAACCCCTCAATTTCAAATGTACTAAATAAAAAATTTCCAATTTTAAAATATTTCTTTTCGGGAAATAGGGTTAAAATAAATAAATCAATATGGGGAGTTATCATTGCTAAAATCACACTAATGACAATTAATTTTCTTTTAATACCACAAACATTCTGCCATTTTTTACAATAAGGACATATAGCTACAAAAAAAAGAAAAGGTTTAAACACCCCCAGTTTATAAGCATACTTTTCAAATAATTCTTTTTCTTGAGCATAAGAGAGATGGAACTTTTTTTTACAATTAAAACAATAATAATAAGAAATTTTCATTTAAATAATTTAAATAAAAATATGAAAACTATCATAAGAAAAATGCTTATTACCATGAACGAAATAGAAAGAGTTATATTTAAAGGAACAGATAGCAAAAAACTTTTACAATAAGGACATCTATGAATAAAAAATAAGTTTTTCAACAAAGAATTACTAAATTCTCTATCACATTTAAAACAATAACTTTTTCTGAGGAAATCTGATATAAATTTAATTTTTAATTGCATTTTCCTATAATTGAATCTCTTATAATATAATATGTGCACCTTCTAATTCCTATATCCCACCCATAAGACAATCCAACCGAAGCTCCTTCATCACCAAATCCTACATCAAAGCCTGGTCCGAGTGAAGGAGGCCACAGAGGAATAGGAACACTTATTTCTATCGCTGCCCCCTCAGGAGGCAAAGTAGTTCCACCTCCACCAACAGAAATTCCTAAATATGGCCCCCAACAAATTTTGTAAAACTCTATAAAATGTAAGGAACAACTTGGATCACACCAGAATATATTACCACGTCCATAACTTCCAATAGCATATCCTATTTCAAAACTTCCAAATCCTCCAGTTTCTGGAAACATAATAGGTTCTTTGGGATTGTCGGGAGTGGTTATATCAGAAATAGGAGGTGTGTAAACTGGTAAAGGAGAAACTGGATTATTATTACTGAACAAATATGGAGAATTCCTTGAAATATATCTTCCTATATCTGGGGCATACCATCTTTTTCCTGTTAAATACAATCCAATCTCTCCTTCTGAATAAAAACTTAAATACTCATACGGCTGACTGACTGAACCTGAACTACTGACTAAATTACCCCAACCATCATAAACATACTCCTGCACTACATTTCCTCCCTCATCACTCATAAACCTCACACTTCCTAACCTGTCATAATGATAAAAATAAGAAATCCCTCCAATACTAACTGAAACTCCTGGCACATACTCCCTTAATACATCTCCACTATCAGAAAACTCACAAATAACATAAAGCCCATCAAGCAAATAATTCACCCTCTCTCCTTCCTCTATCCTTTCCCTCCTTAATCCATCCGCTCCATATACAAATCTTATCTCCTTTCCATCTGGTTGTCTTATTAAAGTCAGTTTATCATAGGCATTCCAGTTGTAAGTTGTTGTCTGGTTTTCTTTTGTCTTTGCTGTTAGGTTTCCATTTAAGTCATATGTGTAGGTTGTGTTGTCTGATTTTGATATTAGTTGGTTTAGGTTATTGTAAGAGTAGGTTATGTTGTTTTCTGTTATTCTGTTTCCTGCCTGGTCGTATGTGTAATTTATTGTTTGGTTATCTGGATAGGTTATTGAAGTTAGTTGATATATATTGTCGTAAGAGTAAGTAGTTGTTCCAGTCCAGTCAGTTGTAGTTATTAAATTTCCAGCAAGGTCATAAGTGTAAGATATAGTTTTCCCTGTCCCTGAATAATTAATCTCAGTCATCCTATCCATACTATCATAATTATACACCTCTTTTATCCCATTTGGCAACTGTTTTTCTATTAAATTTCCTGTCTGGTCATATGTAAATGTTGTTGTGCCATTATCTGCCTGTATTTGTATTAACTGGTTTTTCTGGTTGTATATGTAGTTAATTGTTTTTTGATGTGTTCCTATTTTATATGTTATTGATGTTCTGTTTCCATTCTGGTCATATGTATAGTTTATTTCTGTTCCTTTTGTATCCTGTTTTTTAATTAATCTATTAGCATTGTCATAATAAAGGTAAGTTGTTCCTGTTGCATCATCTATTCTTATTATATTTCCTGCATCATCATATGTATATCTTATCGTATTTGTTGTATTTACAGGTGTATATGTGAATGTATTTGTTTTTTCTGTTTGATTTTCAGCATTATCTTTGACTATTATTTTGTAAGTGTGCTGTCCTGATTGTAATGTGGAAGGTTTATATCTTATTGTATCAGATGTTATTGTTGAGTTGCCTGTGACATCTATTCCATCAAATATAAGTTTTACTCCAGTTGTTGTATCTATTCCGCTTATTGAATCATAAAAATAACCAGTTATTTCAGGGATATTATCATAGTAAAATGAGCCATTTTCAGGATAGACATTTGTTATTTCAGGTGATATTTCTTCTATATGGAATTGCCAAGTCAATTGATTCTGGTTTCCTGCATAATCCATTATTATTAAAGTTGCTGTATGGTTCCCTTTTTTAATTTCCCCTGTATACGAGAAATCCCATGGGGTGAAATTTGATGAACTTGTTTTATCTTCTCCATCAAGTATGAACTGGCAGTTTGAAGGATTTATCCCTGAACCTCTATCTTCATACCAGCAGTAAATTGTTATAGGTGAAGGTAAATCTCTTGCTCCATTTTCAGGATAGACATTTGTTATTTCAGGTGATATTTCTTCTATATGGAATTGCCAAGTCAATTGATTCTGGTTTCCTGCATAATCCATTATTATTAAAGTTGCTGTATGGTTCCCTTTTTTAATTTCCCCTGTATACGAGAAATCCCATGGGGTGAAATTTGATGAACTTGTTTTATCTTCTCCATCAAGTATGAACTGGCAGTTTGAAGGATTTATCCCTGAACCTCTATCTTCATACCAGCAGTAAATTGTTATAGGTGAAGGTAAATCTCTTGCTCCATTTTCAGGTATAAAATAGTAAATCTGAGGTATGTCATTCATTCTGAAATTCCATGCATAATCAGTTGTATTACCAGTTATATCTTTTAAAATTATTCTTGCGACATGTTCTCCTTCACTTACCCATGTCCAGTATTCAACTCTATTTTCTGTCCACCAACAATTTGAAGTTATATCCTGTCCATCAAGATATAGTTTGCATTCGGATAGATTTATTCCTGATGGGTCATTAAATTCAACTAATATTACTACTTCTGGATATTCAATTATGCTTCCATTTTCCGGGTATATATATGTGATTTGTGGACCTGTTACATCTATACTTATTTCTTTTGTATATTCTCTTATCTTTTCTCCTTTCTGTGCTTTAACTCTAAATTTATAATTCCCATCAGGTAGCATTTCTCCTTGATTATTTTTACCATCCCAGAAAAATGTATAAGTTCCAGCATCATGAGAAACATTTTCTTCAAATGTTTTAACCACTAAATTATTTGAATCTATTATATCTGCTGTTAAATTTATGTCTGATTGCTCACCTAATGGAGAAAATTCATATGATAGATTTGTTCCTGTAAGATGGCTAAAAGTTTGAGGATTTGCATTTAAGTTTAATACAGGATGATGAACAAAGAAATTTGAACTTATTGAATTAGAATATATATTCCAACCCATCCATCCCTCTGCATATAAGTTTATTGTTATGTTTGTATCCTGAGGAATATTAAAAGGAACTATCCAGAATTTCCCTATATATCCCTCTGTCTGACCAGGAGATAAATAGTATTCATAGTTTTCATTGTTTATTGTAAGTAGAATTCTTGTAAGTGGTATATCAGAATTGAATGAAAAACTTATTTCTTCTTTTGCCCATAAGATACTATCTTGCTCTGGTTTTTCTATTGAAAGTATTATCTGTTGTGAAAATAGGAAGATATTTTTGAAAAATTAAGAAATTTAGTTCAATTTTAAAGGGTTATTTTTTAAACAACAAAAATATAGAGTTAATAGAAATGAATAAAAAATTTGATATTAAGGTTTCATACGCATAAGGTTTAAAAAGGGAGATTTTTTTCTTTTTAATTCATGCTTTTTACTGACTATACAACTCTTGACACATATAAAAAAATTTCAGTAAAATAAAATTAGAATTTGAGGGTTACCTGAAAAAACAGGGGCTGGCTTTTGAGGCCAGCCCCTTTTTTATTTTTGTATAGTAGCAAATGGAAAATGGTAAAGAAAAGATTGTTGATAGTTAAAGAAGCCAGTGAATATCTGAGAATAACGGAAAATGCCCTTTATTGTATGGTATACAGGAGACAAATTCCTTTTGTTAAAATTGGAAAAAGATTGAGATTTGATAAAATTGATTTAGATAAATGGATTGAAAAACAAAAAATTCTTAATAATGAAACAATAACAGAAAAAATTTTAAATAAAATTTGATTTTATGGTATAATATAAAAAATGGGAAGAATATTTAAAATAGGAAAAATTTGGTATATTGATGTTTGTTATAGGGGAAAAAGAATAAGGAAAGCAGTAGGACCTGATAAAAAATCCGCAGAAAAAGTATTAAAAAAAGTAAGTAAAAAATTCCTTAGAAGTTGGAGGGTTAGCCTAATCGGTAAGGCAGCGGACTTGAAATCCGCCGTCCTTTACGGGACATGGGGGTTCGAGTCCCTCACCCTCCGCTTTTTTTCATATCTCACATTCTACATCTTCCCTGTATCTAATGCTGGGTGAAAAATATTGAGGCAAAAAAGATGCTTGGTTAAATTTCAGAATAAATTCTCTTGAAGTTTTCGTAACATTTTTTTATGCATTCAATAGGTGAATATGCATAACTTTCCTGTTCAATTATAAACCATTCTGTATTCCCAAAATTATTGCATACTTTTACAAATTCCTTCCAGTCAATCTCTCCCTCTCCCACAATCGCCTTATCATTCTTTTTAGAAAATTCCTTTACATGAATAGTTAATGCCCTTTTTGGATATCTTTTTATAATTTCTAATAGTTCTTCAGGTTTTGCCTCTCCCCTCATAGCATTTCCTGTATCAAGTTGCATTACAATATCAGGACTTGCGTTTTGGAAAAAAATATCCCAGGGATATTCTCCATCAATTCTTTGAAATTCAACTGCATGATTATGGTAACCAACATACATTCCTTCTTTTCTTACTTCATCAGAAATTTTAGAGAATAGTTTTGCTGTCTCAATCCATTTTTCCTTGGAATTTCTCATTTCTTCCGGTAGTGCAGGAACAATCAGATACTTATTTCCTATAATTTTATTAAATTCAATCGTTTTTTTAAGTTCATCACCAAGTAAAGTGTCTATTCTTATATGTGTTCCAGCAACCTTTAAATTTAAATCATCCAGCATCTTTTTTATTTCTTCGGCTGTTTTTTCATAATATCCAGCAAATTCCACTCCTTCATATCCAATTTTTGCAACCTCTTTAATAGTTCCGTAAAAATCCTTCGCACACTCATTCCTTACAGAAAACAATTGAACTGCTATTTTTGCTTTCATATTCCCTCCCTTTTTAAATTTTTAAAGCAGTTGATTTTGAATTTTCTTTAACCTCTTCTGCTGTAACTTCTCTACTAAGTTTATCAGATAGATAAATCCCTTCAGAAATTAACATTGTATTTAAAGCAATTTCAGCCGTCGGTAATAATTCAACTCTACCCTGAAGAAAAGCAATCCAGTGATGTTGTGGGCTATCATAAACATCTCCATTTTCATAAACATTGTGCCATCTGTAATCTGCTATATCAAGATTAAATGTGGCATCCATTGGAATATCTCCTTCAATATTTGTAAAGCACTTCAAAGGGTTTAAACGGATACCTCCTTTATTTCCAACTATATATGAACTTTCAAAAGAGTCAAGATGTATTGCCCATGCTTCAACTATTTCCATAACTATATTTTTTTCAAATTTAATAAGTCCTATCCCGAGTTCTTCAACATTATAATTACTGATTTCTTTTCTTTTTTCATTAATTTCTACCTCCTGGTATATCTTCCCACTTATCCTTATAACTTCTGGATTTCCCATAAGATAAAGTAAATTTGCAATATGATAAACTCCCATATCATACAAAGCACCACCAGCAGAAATATCTTTCTGAACAAAAAATTTTGAACCATATCCATCAACAAATGGTCTTCCCAATCTTCTATAACCAGTGCTTCTTCCATAATAAATTTTTCCAAGATAACCTTTATCAATTAAAATTTTTGCTACTCTTGTATCTTTTGTAAATAAAGTATTAAGTTGAATGCTTAAAAATTTTTTAGTTTTTTTTGCTGTTTCATACATAATAAGTGCATCTTTATAGGAACCAGCCATTGGTTTTTCACAGTATACATGTTTTCCTGCATTAAGTGCTTCAACTGTCACAGGCATGTGTAAATTATTATGAAGGCAGACATCAACTGCTTCAATATCTTCCTTTTTCAAAAGTTCCCTGAAATCAGTATAATATTTAGGAATATTGTAAGTTTCACAAACCTTTTTTGCTTCCTCTTCATTTATATCACAGACAGCAACAATTTCTGCATCTGGAATAATTTTATACTTTTCAATGTGTTTTTTACCAATCTGTCCAACTCCTATAATTCCAATTTTTACTTTTTTTGCCATTTTTACTCCTTTTTCTCTGTGATTTTATCAGAAGTTTAATTAAAAGTAAAATTAAAAAATTGAGTCAAATATTAAAGGCGGAAGTTGTTCTTTTTTTATTCTGTATTTTATTACTTTACCATCCTTAAATATAAAAAAAACATCCGATTTCTTTCCTTCTCCAAAAAAGTCAGGAGTGTTTCCTATAATAAGGTCAAGTTTTTTCTCTTTTAATTTTTTCTCTGCATTTTTTATAATATTTTCTGTTTCAAGCGCAAATCCAACAATTTTTTGATTTTTCTTTTTTATCTTTGCTACGCTTTTAAGAATATCCGGATTTGGAACAAGTTTCAGCAACCACTCTTTTTTTATTTTAATTTTATTTTTAAATTTTCTATAAGGTCTCCAATCACTTACTGCTGCTGCCATTATAAGTAAATCAACATGTGGAAAATTTTTTAAAATCTCTTTCTGCATCTCTCTTGCTGTTTCAACCTTTATCAATTTAACATCTTCAGGTGGTTTTAAATATGTTGGTCCACTTACAAGAATTACATCAAATCCGATTTTTCTTGCATATTCAGCAATTAAATAACCCATTTTTCCAGAGGAAGGATTACTTATGAATCTGACAGGGTCAATATATTCTCTTGTAGGTCCTGCACTTATAAGAATTTTTATCTTTTTGCCAGCCATTCTATCTCCGCCTCTAAAAATTCATCAATATCTCCATCCATAACAGCATCAACATTTGATGTTTCAACTTCTGTTCTGTGGTCTTTTACAAGAGTGTATGGACAAAAAATATAGGACCTTATCTGACTTCCCCATGTTATTTCTTTTTCCTGACTTCTTTTTTCTTCCTGACTCCTCTTTTTTTCTTCAAGATATAACTGGTATAATCTACTTTTCAATATTTTCATTGCAATTTCTTTATTTTTAAACTGACTTCTTTCATTCTGACACTGAACAACAATTCCTGTGGGTTTATGTCTTATTCTTACCGCTGTTTCAACTTTATTTACATTTTGACCACCATGCCCTCCTGCTCTAAATGTTTCTATCTCTATATCCTCATCCTTTATTTCAATTTTTATATCTTCTTTAACCTCAGGTATAACACTCACTCCTGCAAAACTGGTATGTCTTCTTCTATTAGCATCAAAAGGAGATATTCTTACAAGCCGGTGAACACCTGTTTCCCCTTTTAAATAACCATATGCATTTTTCCCTGAAATTATCCCTGTTATTTTTTTTAATCCCGCTTCTTCACCCGGTAGAAAATCTATAACTTTAACATCAAACCCTTTCTTTGCTGCCCATTTACTGTACATCCTCCATAACATACTTACCCAATCACATGCTTCTGTTCCACCAGTTCCTGCATGTAATGTAATTATTGCATTATTTGCATCTTCTTCTTTCCATATATATTCAAACTTAATCCTTTTTATATTTTCATTTAACCTTTTTAAAATCTCTTCTCCTTCTTTTTCTAATTCTTCATCGGAACTCTCTTTTATAAGTTCAAATAGGGTTTCTGCTTCCTTTATATCCTTTTCAATTTCAGAAACTATCTCTTTTTTTTCTTTTAAAGAGTTCCATAATTCAATTTTATTTTTATCTTCAAGAAATCCTTTCTCATGTATTTCTTTTTCAAGCAATTCAAAATTCTTCAAATCTTCTTCTATTTTAAACTTATCTTTTAAATCTCCCCAGTAATTTTTAATCTCTTCTATTTTTTCTGCAATTTTAATCATTTTTTAATTCCTCCCATATTCTCTCAAGCAGTTTTTTTATCCCTTCTCCAGTTAAAGCAGAAATAAAATATATCTCTTTGAAATAATCCTTTGCTATTTTCATATTTTTTTTACTTTTTTCAAGGTCAATTTTATTCCCAACAACAATTTCCTTTTTTTCAATCAATTTTTCACTGTAATTTTTTAACTCATTTCTTATACTATCATACCTATTTATTATATCATTTTCACTTAAATCCAGAAGATGAACTAAAATTTTTGTTCTTTCTATATGTTTCAAAAATTTAATGCCAAGTCCCTTTCCCATTGATGCACCTTCAATTAAACCAGGTATATCTGCTACAACAAAACTTCTAAAATCTCCTAATGATACAACTCCAAGATTTGGTTCAATGGTTGTAAATGGATAATCAGCAATTTTGGGGCTGGCTTTTGAAATTCTTGATAGAAGTGTGCTTTTTCCACTATTAGGGTATCCAATTATTCCAACATCTGCAATAAGTTTCAATTCAAGTTTTATTGTTTTTTCTTCTCCAATTTCTCCTTTTGTTGCTATTCTTGGTGCTTGATTGGTTGAGGATTTAAAATGAGTATTACCAAGGCCTCCCTTACCTCCTTTTGCAACAATTACACTTTCACCTTCATTTACAAGGTCAGCAAGAATTTTTTCTTTCCCATCTTTTATTTCTTTTATAACTGTTCCGCATGGCACCTCAACTATTAAATCCTCTCCATCTTTGCCTTTCTTATTATTACTACTTCCAGGTCTGCCATTTTCTGCATAAAAATGTTTTTTGAAATGAAAATCTATAAGTGTTTTTTTATTCCTTACTGCTATAAAAATAACATCTCCACCTTTTCCTCCATCTCCTCCCCACGGACCACCCTTTGAAACATATTTTTCCCTCCTGAAAGCAACACAACCATCTCCTCCTTTTCCACTTTTTACAAATATTTCCGATTCATCAACAAATTTAACCATTTTTTATCTCTTCCTTAAATTTTTCTAAATCCTCTTTTGTAATAAAATTACATGATTTCAAAAATTCTATTATAAAAGTCCTTGGAACTTTCACAAGTTTTAATATTTCCTTTTCCATTTTCTCAATTAATTCAGCATGCTCAGTCCCTTCTTTTTTTATTTCTTCTATAATCTTCTTTAAATTTTTATAAATAAAGTAAAAACTTCCTATTCCGAAAATTAAAACCTTTTCATAAATTTTTTCATTTTTCATTTAAAATCACCTCCCTTGCCCCTTTAATAATTTTTTCTGCGATTTTTTCATTTATTCCTATATTTTTAAGTTGGTCAATTTTTAAACTTGCAATAATTTTTGCATCTGAAAAATTCGTAATAATTTTCTTTTTTGTTTTTTCTCCAACTCCATCTATTTCATCAAGAAAAGAAAATTTAAAATTCTTACTTCTTATCTTTCTGTGATAGGAAATTGCAAATCTATGTGCTTCATTTCTTATCCTCTGCAATAAATGTAATTCAGGAGAATCATCAGGCAAAATAATTGGCTCTTCACTCCAATCAACAAAAATTTTTTCTTCCTTTTTTGCCAGTGAAATTACAGGTATTTTTAAATTATACCTTTTTAAAACAGAAATAGCAACTCCAAGTTGACCTTTCCCACCATCAACAAGAATTAAATCAGGGATCTCCTTTCTTTCTTCTTCACTATCAAATCTTCTTGTTAAAACTTCTTCAAGCATTCTGTAATCATCAATTCTTTCAACTGTTTTTACTTTGTATCTTCTATAACCTTCTTTATATGGAACACCTGCAAGAAAAGAAACCTTACTACCAACAGCAAATTCACCGGAAATATTTGAAATATCATATCCTTCTATTAAATTTGGGATTTTACTCAATTTTAAAATTTTTGATAGATTGAATAGAATATTTTCCCCACTATACCTGTATAATTCTTCTTCATCCCTCACAGGAAATTTTTCTGCCATTTTATTTAATAAAAACAATCTTTTTTTTATTTTATCTGCCTCTTCAAAATTAAATTTCTTGATTTCTTCCATCATCCATTTTTTAAGTTTTTTCTCAAATTCTTTATATTTACCTTTAAAAAAAGCACAAAAACCCTCAACAAGTTTCTGATATTCTTCTTTTGTTATTTTATTTTCACATGGACCTGAACATCTACCTATATGATACTGAATACACAATTTTATTTTTCCAGAATAAATATCTTTTTTACAATTTCTTAAAGGATAGAAATTTCTCAAAAATCTGACAGTTTCTTTTAATAATTTTTTATTTGTGAATGGTCCAAAATAAATTGCTTTATCTGTTTTTTTCTCCCTTACTATTTGCACTGATGGAAATTCATCCTTTGTTATCTTCAATAATGGATAACTTTTGTCATCTTTCAAATTTGTATTATATTTTGGCTTGTATTTTTTTATAAGTTGATTTTCAAGAATGAGTGCCTCTGCTTCTGAAATTACAGGGATAACTTCAAAATCATATATTTTTTCAGTAAGGGCAAGAATTTTTGTATTATTTCCTGAGGGAGTAAAATATGAACGCACTCTTTTTGACAAAGAAGATGCTTTACCAACATATATAACATTTCCCTCTTTATCCTTCATCAAATATACACCGGGAGAATTCGGCAATGCTTTCAATTTAAGTTTTATTTTCTGATTCATTTTCTTTTTTCTCTTTTGATATTTCCTCAACATAATTCAACTGCAAATCAGCAATTGTGGAATTTAAAAATCTATTTTCTTCATCTGTTAAATTACCTTTTGTTTTTTCTTTTAATGTTTCAAGTAATTCTATTACCTGTTTTGCTATTTCAAGATTTTTTTCTGTTTTACCTGTTAAAGGATTTGAAATTTTACCAAGTGCCTGCCATCCCATTTCAGCAAAAAAACTAACAATTAAATTGAATTTCATAGATGACCTCCTTTTTATAAATTATACCGGAAAATAAATAGAGGTTTAAAGATTGACAAAAAAATCTGAAATATTCTTACATAAAGGGGAAAGCCAGTTTAAAAGGCCAGTCAATGCCAATAAAATAACCAAAAATATTCCATATCTCTCAATCCTTTCATATCCAATCCTTAATTTATAGGGAAGAAGAACTGCAACTACTCTTGAACCATCAAGTGGAGGGATTGGTATTAGATTAAAAAAAGCAAGGATAAAATTTATGTAACTCCCCATTCTTAAATAACCACTTAATATACTTGAAGGAAAAAGTTTGTAAAGTAAAGCGAAAATAATTCCAAGAAAAATATTGCTTAATGGCCCTGAAATTCCAACAGTTATCATACCTGTCTTATAATTTCTGAAATAATAGGGATTTATTGGGACTGGTTTTGCAACTCCTATTAAAATTGGGAATCTCAGTACAACAAGAAGAAAAGGTAAAAGGAGTGTACCAAATGGGTCTAAATGAGGGATTGGATTTAAAGTAAGACGACCCATATATTTTGCTGTTGGGTCTCCATTTTTTAAAGCAGTATATCCATGGGATACTTCATGAATAATCACAGAAAAAAGCAAAAAAACAAGAAAAATTAATGTATTTATCATATTCTTTCCTTGGAATCTTTTTATTTAATTTACATTTTATTTTATCTTCTGTCAATCTTGTATTTATGTTTTTTGACAGAATTTTTTTTTAAGAGTAAAATCTTTTTAAATTAAAAATCTTGTGAAGATAATTCTAAGAGGATGAATTTTTATAAAAGATGGAGGGTAAAATGACAAAAACAAAGATAGCGAAAAAGGAAAACATAAAAAGAAAATGGTATATTGTTGATGCTGATGGACAGATTCTTGGACGACTGGCAAGTAAAGTTGCCAAAATTTTAATGGGAAAACATAAACCAGTGTATTCTCCAAATGTTGATACAGGTGATTTTGTAATTGTAATAAATGCAGAAAAAGTAAAAGTAACAGGAAAAAAACTTCAGGAAAAAATTTATTACAAACATACAGGTTATATGGGACATTTAAAAGAAGAAAAACTTATTTCTTTATTAACAAGGAGACCTGAAGCGGTTATTAAATTTGCAGTTGAAGGAATGCTTCCAAAAAATTCTCTTGGACGAAAGATGCTTAAAAAATTAAAAGTATATAGAGGAGCAGAACATCCTCATCAAGCACAAAAACCAGAATTTTTGAATTTAAGTGAATTTTTATTATAAAGGGGGCGATTATGAATAAAATTTATATTATAGATGTAACAAACAGGGATGGAGTTCAAACAGCACATCTTGGTCTTGCTAAACTGGAAAAGACAATGCTCAATTTATATTTAAACCAGATGGGAATTTTTCAGAGTGAAGCAGGTTTTCCTTGCACAAAGCATGAAATAAATTATTTAAATGCAAATATGGCTCTTGTTGAAAAAAATGTTCTTTCTCCAATAAGAATTTCTGGATGGATGAGAGCAGTTGTAAGTGATGTTGAAGAGGCGTATAAAAATGTCCCAAAATTAAAGCATGTAAATCTTTCAATTTCAACAAGTGAGCAGATGATAATGGGTAAATTCATGGGAAAAATGAGTTTTAATGATGTTGTAAAAACAATGGTTGAATCGGTAAAAGCAGCAAAAGCACTTGGAGCAGAGACAATTGGAGTAAATGCTGAAGATGCTTCAAGAACAAAAATAGAAAATCTTATTGAATTTACTCTTGCAGCAAAAGAAGCAGGTGCAGATAGAATTAGATACTGCGATACCCTTGGATATGATACACCTTTTACAATATATGAAAAAATTTATAAACTTGCAGAAAATGTGAAAATACCTATTGAACTACACTGTCATAATGACCTTGGAATGGCTGTTGCATGTTCTATTGCAGGAGCAAAGGCAGCAATTGATGCAGGAGTAGATGCATATATAAATACAACTGTTAATGGAATGGGAGAAAGAGCAGGAAATGCAGATTTAGTTTCATGTATACTTGCAGTTAAATATGGTGCTGGAATGGAAAAATATGAACTTGATGAAAATATTAATCTTAAAATGGCCTGGAAAATTGCCCATTATGCTTCATATGCTTTTAAGGTCCCAATTCCAATTAATCAGGTGGGGGTTGGTAAAAATGCATTTGCTCATTCTTCAGGAATTCATATTGATGGTGCATTAAAAGACAGAAGAAATTATGAACTTTATGATTTTGAAGAACTTGGAAGAGGAGAACCAGAAATAGTTGAAACAGGAAGAATGATAATACTTGGAGAATATAGTGGGATTAAAGGTTTAAGAAATGTGTATGGAAAACTTGAAATTGAATTTAAGGATGACGATGAAGCAAGAAAAATACTTGAACTTGCAAGATATGCAAATGTACATAAACAGAAACCAGTTACAGAAGATGAATTAATATTTATTGCAAAATATCCCGAAGAGGCACGACTTATAATGACCATGACGCCATAAAAATGGGAAAAACAATAGTTGAAAAAATCCTTTCAAATCATTCAGGGAAAGATGCTAAAAGTGGAGATATAGTCCTTGCAAAAGTTGATTTTTTAATGGCTCAGGATGGAACTGCTCCACTGGTTATTAAGAGTTTTGAAACTCTTGGAATAGACAGAATATTTGATAAGGAAAAAGTTGTATTTGTTATTGACCATAATAGTCCAAGTCCAAATGAAGGAGTTTCCTCTTTACATAAATTAATGAGAGAATTTTCAAAAAAATATGGTATTGAAATATTTGAAGTTGGAGAAGGTGTATGCCATGTTCTTATTCCTGAAAAAGGTAAAGCAAAACCCGGGGATTTAATTCTTGGAGCAGACAGTCACACTCCAACTTATGGTGCATTAAATTGTATGGCCACTGGAGTAGGTTCAACAGACCTCGCGATAGCAATTGCAACAGGTTCGTTATGGTTTAAAGTCCCACAGACAATAAAAATTGAAATAAAGGGCAAAATTCCATCTGGTATATTTGGTAAAGATATTGCTTTATATATGGTTAAAAATCTTACAGCAGAAGGAGCAATTTACAGGTCTGTTGAAATAAAAGGAGAAACATTAAATTATCTATCAATGGATGAGAGATTTACAATATGTAATTTAACAACTGAAATTGGAGCAAAATGTGGAATTATGGAATTTGATGAAAAAACAGAAGAATATTTAAAAATCAGAGGAATAAAGAATTATCAAGTTGTTTTTCCTGATAAAGACGCAGTTTATGAAAAAGAGGTCATTCTTGATATCTCAAATCTTTCTCCTCAGGTAGCAAAACCTCATTCAGTGGATAATGTATGTGATGTAAATGAAGTTGAAGGAATTGAAATAAATCAGGGCTTTATAGGAACATGCACAAATGGAAGGGTAAGTGATTTTGAAATTGCTGCAAGGATACTTAAAGGTAAAAAGATTAAAAAGGGAATAAGATTAATTTGCACTCCTGGTTCAAGAGAGATTTATATTGAATGTTTAAAAAAAGGATATATTGAAATTCTTGTTAGTTCAGGAGCATGTGTAACAAATCCAGGTTGTGGTCCTTGTGTTGGAACCCATCAGGGAATACCTTCTGATGGAGAAGTTGTAATTTCAACTGCAAACAGAAATTTTAAAGGAAGAATGGGAAATCCAAATGCTTTTATATATCTTGCCTCTCCTGCTACTGTTGCTGCAAGTTGTATAGAAGGAAAAATAACAGACCCAAGGAAGTATCTATGAAGTATAAAAAAATAGAAGAAAGTTTAAACAGTTTATTTACAAATTTAGAAGAAGTTTCAAAATATGGGGAAGTTATTTTAAATAAAGAAAAATTTATTGAAATTTTAAACAACTTATCCAATTCTCAAAATTTAAATTTAATAAAAAACAAAATTTCTGAGTTGAAAAGAGTATTTTTATCTCCTAAGGATGATGGAGACGGAATTATTAATATTGATACCGAAGGGGATACTCTTAGTTTCAAGAAGGATGTATTACTTTCAGAATTAAACCAAATTTTAGAAGCACAAACATTAGATAGGACTATTTATTACATAAATAGATTAAAAAAAAGTGTTGAAAAAGTTAAAACGAGTAAAATAAATGATATAAATCTTTTAAGGTGGAAAGAATACGATGGTATTATAACAGATAGCCTCTGGATATTAGATAAAAGAGATACATCAGGGGCTCATTTAGGTTGGTATTGGGGGAACTTTATCCCACAGATTCCTCATCAAATGATGTTAAGATACACCAAAAAAGGTGAATGGGTTTTAGATACTTTTTTAGGAAGTGGAACAACTTTAATTGAATGTAGAAGATTGGGAAGAAATGGTATAGGTATAGAATTAAATCAAGAAGTAGCGGATAAAGCCAAAGAATTAATACAAAAAGAAGAAAATAAAGATAATGTGATTACAGAAGTAATTGTTGGAGATAGTAGGACGATAGATATAAATTCAGTTTTAAGCAAATACAAAATAAATCATGTGCAATTATTGATTATGCACCCTCCATATTTTGATATTATTAAATTTTCAGGGGATGAAAGAGACCTTTCAAATGCAAAAAATATTAATGAATTTTTAAAAATGTTTGGTGAAGTTGTGGATAATACAACTTCTTTTTTGGAAAATGGTCGGTATTTGGTTTTAGTTATTGGTGATAAATATTCTAAAGGAGAATGGATACCCTTGGGATTTTACTGTATGAATGAAGTATTGAAAAGAAAATATTTGTTAAAAAGTATAATTGTAAAGAATTTTGAAGAAACAAGGGGGAAAAGAAACCAAAAAGAACTTTGGAGATATAGAGCATTGGTTGGAGGATTTTATATTTTTAAGCATGAGTATATAATGCTTTTTAAAAAGAAGGGAAGTTAAAATGACGACACATGTTTTTATAGTTAATGATGATACATTTTCAAGTCATTTGAAATATTTATTTGCAGGAACAGGAGCCAAAGAAAAAGATGAAGATATTAGTTTATTAGCAGATATAAAAAAAGTCAGACCCGGAGATTTTGTCATTTTTTATATTGAAGCGACAACAAAAGTTAAGGGTGGCTTTTATGGTATTTTTAAAATTGCTAATCAGATGCCACTTGTCTTTCATGTAATAGGACAAAATGGGTTTCAACCCGACTTGGGTAAAAAACTTATATATAGAACACTTATTGAACCATATGAAGTATATTCGGAAGGAGTGCCTGAATGGGAAGCACTGGATAAATTACCTGTTTATGCAACAGAAATTCAATGGAGTTTAATTTATAGGAAATTAAAAGCAAAAAGAGGTTGTACTCCATTGCTTCCTTGGGAGGCAGAAAGGTTAATAAATATGATAAGAAACAAAAATCAAGGAAGAACAATTGCAAATACTCAATTTGAAGGGGGTTTTGGCTGGGATAGAACTAATAGAAGAATAACAATGACTAACAATCGTCAAAATTATCCTTACCCAAGAAATTTTAATTTCAATGTATTAGCAAAAATATGTGAATTGCAAAGGTTAAAAAAGGCATATGAAGTTCATCTACAATTATATTTTACAGAGAATATTGGAATAAATCCAAATTTAAATCCTATTGTAGGGAATAATTTAATTTGGTTTGGAAATGAAGTTGCCTGTGGCGTAGGTATGCAGAAAATAGATATTTTAACTATTTGCCAAAAAGATGGAGGAAAAGAATATAGGATAATTGAATTAAAAGACGAACCTGTTGAACCAAGGGTTATAGAGCAGATTGAATATTATGTGAATTGGGCATCTCAAAATTCAGGAAGACATTTAGATAGTGCATTTGACTGGAATATTCAACCTGTAATTGTTGCTCCTTCTCATAAACCAGGAAATTGGAATGATGTCGTGAATTCTTTTTATAGTTATAATAAAAAAAGAATTTCATTACCTATACTTTATTTTGAATTTGAAATACAATATTTTGAATTTGAAATACAATGTGGAGAAAATATAGAGTTTAAAAAAATTGAATATTAAAATGGAAATATTGAAGTTGAAAATGTGGCAGTTGAAGGAATTATATGAAAGAAAAGAAGTAAAACCAAGTGAGGTCGTATCTTTACTCCTTGAAGAAATTTATAAAAAGGACAAAGAAATACACTCATATCTCTATGTAAATGAAAAAGCAATTGAAGATGCAAAAAAGATTGATGAGAAAATTATAAAAGGTGAAAAATTAAAAAAAATTGAAGGAATACCGGTTTCAATAAAAGATAACATCTGCACAAAAGATATTCCAACTACATGTGCCTCAAAAATTCTTCAAAATTTTATACCTCCCTATAATGCAACTGTTATTGAAAGATTAAAAGAGGAAGGAGCAATAATTATCGGGAAAACAAATATGGATGAATTTGCTTTTGGTTCTTCTACTGAAAATTCTGCTTTTGGACCAACAAAAAATCCTTTTGATTATTCAAGGGTTCCAGGTGGTTCTTCAGGTGGTTCTGCTGCAGCAGTTAGTGCCAATTTATGCTTTGCTTCTCTTGGTTCAGATACAGGGGGTTCAATAAGACAGCCAGGTGCTTTCTGTGGTGTAGTTGGAACAAAACCTACTTATGGAAGGGTATCAAGATACGGACTTGTTGCATTTGCTTCTTCACTTGACCAGATTGGACCTATAACAAAGGATGTAAAGGATAATGCACTTCTTTTAAAAATAATAAGTGGTAAAGATAGAATGGATTCTACAAGTGTTGATATTGATGTTCCTGATTATAATGAATTTTTAAAAGGTGATATAAAAGATATGAAAATCGGGATACCAAAAGAATATTTTATTGAAGGAATTGATGAAGAAGTCAAAGAAAAAGTTCATAAAGTTATAAAAATTCTTGAAAATAATGGCGCAAAAATAGAAGAAATTTCTTTACCCCATACATCTTATGGAATTGCAACTTACTATATTATTGCTACAGCAGAAGCAAGTTCAAATCTTGCAAGATTTGATGGAGTTAAATATGGATATAGAAATAATAATTATAAAAACTTAATGGAAATGTATATGAAGACAAGAGGAGAAGGATTTGGAGAGGAGGTTAAAAGAAGGATTATTCTTGGAACTTATGTTTTATCAAGTGGTTATTATGAAGCATATTATTTAAAAGCACAAAAAGTAAGGACATTGATTAAAAAAGATTTTGAAGAGGCATTTAAAAAGGTTGATATAATAATAACTCCAACGACTCCAGAACTTCCATTTAAAATTGGAGAAAAAAAGGATAATCCATTAAAGATGTATTTATCAGATATTTTCACAGTAAATGTCAATCTTTCAGGAATCCCTGGAATGAGTTTACCAATTGGTTTTTCTTCTTCAAACTTACCAATTGGAATTCAAATTATAACTCCATATTTTAGAGAAGATATTATGATGAAGGCTGCCTATTTTATTGAAAATGAATTGAATGGGGGTAAAAATGGTTAAATATTTTACAAAGAGAAGTTTTATTGCAGGGATTTTATTTTCAATATTGATTGCTTTTGTTGACCATTATTCAACAGATGTAGTTCATGCATCCTATATGGCTATTGACCATATGCCCTGTGGAGCAATCTTCATATTTTTCATACTCGTGTTTTTAATCAACACAATTTTAAAAAGTATAAATAAAAAAATTGCTTTTTCATCAGGTGAATTACTTACAATTTATTCAATGATGCTTGTTGCCTCTTCTGTAACTGAGATGGGATTTGGAAGCCAGATATTACCAATTATATCCGCACCAGCATATTATTCAAGCCATGAAAATAGATGGGGCACTTTGATTATACCATATTTAAAAAAATATTTAATAGTTACTGATGAAAAGGCGGTTAAATATTTTTATGAAGGATTGCCAAAAGGTATGTCAATTCCATGGAAAGTATGGATTTTACCTTTATTATTCTGGCTTCCTTTCATTTTTGTTCTTTACTTTGTTATGATTTGTGTTGCATCTATTTTAAGAAAACAATGGGCTGAAAGGGAAAAACTTGTATATCCTCTGACAATTTTACCAAGAGAAATGGTAGAAGAAGGGAAAGGGATTCTGCCGAAATTTTTTAAAAATCCGTTAATGTGGTTTGGTTTTGCTATTGCATTTATAATCGGGACTTCCGTTGCTTTAAATTTCTATTTTCCTGCCTTCCCAAAAATTCAACTTGCAAAGGGTATTCCAATATTCAGAAGAACATTAACTTTGACCTTTAGAGTAAGTTTTCCTGTTATGGGTTTTGTTTATTTCGTCAATCTTGATGTTGCTTTTTCTCTCTGGTTTTTCAATCTCTTGTTTAAAATTATAAAAGGTTATTTTAATATCGCAGGAATTACAAGCACTGAAAATGTTGGTATTTATGGATGTTCAGGAGAAGCAATTTTTGCTCATCTTGGAATGGGAGCAATGATAATGATGGTTGGTTATAGTTTATTTTTATGGAGAAATCATTTAAAGGATGTATGGAACGGAGCAATTGGTAAGAAAGTAGATGATAGTGATGAAATTTTATCATATAAAAGTGCTTTCTGGGGAATTGTTTTTGGTTCTTTATTTATGATATTCTGGCTTATTTTTTCAGGAATGAAGTGGCACATTTCTATTTTATTTTTAATTTTTGCATTTATAATATGGATAACTTTAACGAGAATTGTATGCGAAGGAGGAATTCCCACACTTGTTGCTTCAACAATTGCATCAAGTCAAATAGTTTCTATGTTTGGTTCAAAAAATTTAACTCCTTTTACAATTCTTGCACTTGTATTGACATATATTTATGCTGCTGACTTAAGAACGTTTCCTTTGGCAAGTTCTTCAATGAGTTTAAAAATAATAGAAAATTCAGAGAAAAATAGAAGGGTCTTTTTCTGGGCAATATTTCTGGCAATAATCATAAATATTATAACAACATTAATTCTGGAACTTAAACTTGCTTATAAATATGGTGGAATAAATTTAAATTACTGGTATTTTGTAGGCGGACCTCAGGCACCTTATCAATATGCAGCAGATATTATAAAAAATCCAACCATGCCAAACAAAGTTGGATGGTTATGCAGAGGAATTGGATTTGCAGGAATGGGTATTTTAATTTTTGCAAGACAGAATTTCTTATGGTGGCCATTACATCCAATTGGTTTTCTTGTTGGTCCTGTATGGCTTATGGACCAATTATGGTTTTCTATATTTGTTGTATGGCTCATAAAAAAATTAATTTTAAAATATGGAGGGGCTCAAATTTATAATAAATTCAAATATTTTTTCCTTGGATTACCTTTAGGACTCTATACATGTGCGGGTGTATGGTTTGTAATTGACCTTATTACAAAAAAACAGGGAAATTCTATCTTCTGGATATAATTAATTAAAGATGAAATTTAATCTGAAAGAAGTTATAAATATTGAAAAAATTGAAAAAAATTTCAAAAAATTTCATTCAAAAAAAATTATAGTAATCGGAGATATTATCCTTGATCACTATATTTTTGGAGATGTTGAAAGAATATCACCTGAAGCACCAGTTCCTGTAGTGGAAGTAAAAAATGAAAAATATTTACTCGGTGGTGCTGGAAATATTTCTTTAAATATAAAAAGTATGGGAGGAGATGTTATTTTAATTTCTGCTACTGGGAAAGATAAAAATGGAAAATTTCTGAAAAATCTACTTAAAAAAGAAAAAATTAATTCATTTATTCTTGAAAGGGATATACCGACAATTGTTAAAACAAGAGTTATTGCAAAAAATCAACAGATTTTAAGAATTGATAGAGAAAGAATTAAAAAATTGAATAAAAAAGATGAAGAAAAAATAAAAAAAATAATTTTGAAAGAAATTGAAAAAACAGAAATTATAGTTGTTTCTGATTATGGCAAAGGATTTATCACTGAAAGTATAATTAGTTTTTTAAAAAGTTCTGGGAAAATAATAATTGTAGACCCAAAACCCCAACATTTTCATTTCTATAAAAAAGTTTTCTGCCTTACTCCTAATAAAAAGGAAGCATATCTTGGAATTGGTAAAACAAATGTTAATGATTTGAAAGATATTGTTAAAACTGGAATTGAAATTATAGATTTTCTTAAGTGTAAAAATTTAATAATTACTCTCGGAAGAGATGGTATGCTCGTCTTTGAAAATAAAAAAGAAATATATCATATTCCTTCTGTTGCAAAAGATGTTTATGATGTTACAGGTGCAGGAGATACTGTCTGCGGAATTTTTTCTCTATATTTTTCTGTAAGTAAAAATATCCTTGAAAGTGCTATAATTTCAAATTGTGCTGCTGGTATTGTTGTTGGAAAAATAGGAACAGCGACAACGAATAAAAAAGAGTTTATTGAATTTTTCAAAAAGAACTACAAAAATATTTCTATTGAAAAGATAAAATAAAAAGTTTATAATAAAAAAATTGACAACTTGAAAGGAAAAAAATGATAAGTGAAGAAATTGAAAAACTTCTGGTTCTTCAGGAACTTGATAATGAAATTTTTGAAAAAGAAAAAGAAGTAAACTCATTTCCTGAGAAAGAAAAAAAACTGAATAAAGAAATTGAAGATATTGAAAAACAGATAAAAACAACGAAGGATGATTTAAAAAAAATACAACTTGATAGAAAAGAAAAAGAACTGGAAATTAAAAGTTATGAAGAGGAGTTAAAAAATTTAAATAAAAAACTTGATGAAGTAAAATCAAATAAAGAATATGAAGCACTCCTGATTGAAATTGCAAATACAAAGAAAAAAATTTCAGAGATAGAAGAAGATGTTCTTATTTTAATGGAGAAAGAAGATGATATATTAAAAGAGGAAAAAAGTTTTGAGGAAGAATTGAAAAAAATAAAGGAAAGAGTTTTGAAAACGATTGAGGAAGAAAAGAAAAAGATAGAAAATTTAAAAATAGAAATTGAAGATAAAAAGAAAAAAAGGGAAAATTTTGCCAGAGAAATTGAAGATAAAATTTTTAAACTATATGAAAAAATAAGGAAATCAAAAAAAGACAGAATAGCGATTGTAAAAATTGAAAATGGAATATGTGGTGGCTGTTATATGGCTCTTCCTACTTTTATAGTTGAAAAGGTAAAAAAGAAAGAAGAAATTGTTCAATGTGAAAACTGCAGTAGAATTTTATATTGATGGAAAAATTTCTTATCCATATAGATGGCGCATCTAAAGGAAATCCTGGAAAAAGTGCTTATGGAATAGTAATTTTTAAAAATGGAAAGATATATAAGAGGATTGGTGATTATATAGGAATTACAACTAATAATATAGCAGAATATCTTGCTTTAATATTTGCTTTAATTGAATGCCTCCCTTTTAAAGAAAGTGAAATTGAAATAAGAAGCGACAGTCAACTTTTGGTAAAACAGATTAAAGGAGAATATAAAGTGAAAGATAATAAATTATTGATTTTTCATAAGATAGCCACTTTTTTACTTTCAAAGTATAATAATATTAGAATTATACAAGTAAGCAGAGAAGAAAATAAAATGGCAGATAGTGTTGCAAATTCGTTCATTGAAAATAATAAAGGTTTATTTTGAAGGAGTGATCGGGTGTCCGCTTGCTTTATGGCGAGAGGAAAGTCCGGACTCCTGCAGGGAGGGTGGTTCCTAACAGGAACAGGTAGCAATACCTGGAAAGTGCCACAGAAAATATACCGTCCGCCTCTGGCGGATAAGGGTGAAAAGGCGAGGTAAGAGCTCACCGTCTGCCCTAAAGGCAGAGCATGGCAAACCCCACCTGGAGCAAGGTCAAGCAGAACCCATGGGTTCCCTGCCCCCTAAGGGTTCGGGTAGACCGCATAGAGTAAGCAGGTGACTGCTTACCAAGATGAATGGACACCTAAAACAGAATCCGGCTTATTGATCACTCCTTCAATTATTTTAAAAGGAGGACATTATGAATTATGAAAAATGGGTTGAAAATGGAATAAAACAACTTGAAGATGAATTTGGTAAAGAAAAAGTAAAAGAAGCAATAGAATATGTGAAAAATTTTGAAGTGGAAATCCCAAGTTGGGTATTTGGAAATTTTGGAGGCGGAAGATTTGGAAATTATACTCCCCCTGGATTTGCAAGAAATATATATGAAAAGATTGATGATGCATCAATGGTTCATAAATTGACAGGTTGTACTCCAAGAATAGCAACTCACATTCTCTGGGATTTCTCTAACGATGGAATTGAACCTGAATATAAAATTGTTGAGAAAGTTTATGAATATACAAAGGAAAAAGGGATTTCTCTTGGAGCCATAAGTCCTACATATTTTCTCACAGGTTCTTATAGGGGAAGTTTTACATCTCCTGATAAAAAAACAAGAAAAAGATATATTGAACAAACAATTTTTGGTGCTGAAATTGCAAAAAAATATGGGAATAAACTGCTTACACTCTGGTTTCCTGATGGTTCTCTTTATCCGGGGCAGGTTGATTTAAGTGAAAATTACCAACTTATGAAAAAATCTCTTCTTGAATCATACAAAAAAATTCCTAAAGATGTAAAAGTACTCATTGAATATAAATTATTTGAACCTGGAACTTACCACACCACTATTCCTGATTGGGGAACATCATATATTCTAACAAAATCACTTGGAAAAAATGCAGGAGTTCTTATTGACCTGGGACATCACCCACATGGAACAAATATTGAACAAATTGTTTCAACTTTAATTTCAGAAGGGATTAGTTGCGGATTCCATTTTAATACAAGATATGCAGCAGATGATGACCATGCTGTTGAACCAAACTTACAAATAGCAAGAATATTTTATGAACTTGTAAAAGGAAAAGTTATATGTAATAAAGAAAAAACAAAAAACTGGGCTTATATGATTGACCAGGCAAGTGGAAGAGAAAATAGATTTCACTCAATTTTACATTCAGTAGATTCACTCCAGATTTCTCTTGCAAGGGCTGTTCTTGTTGATAAAGAAAAAATGAAAAAATTCCAGGAAGAAGATGAAATAATTCTCGCAAATAGAACATTCAATTCAGCCATTTCTTTATGTGATGTCCGACCTATAGTTTTTAAAGCAAGAATTGAAAAAAATCTTCCAATTGATCCAGTAAAAAGTTATATTGAAAGTGGATATCAGAAAAAAATAGCAGAAAAAAGAAGATAAGTAAAGTCCTTTTCACTGACAAAAATAAAAAAACTTGACAAAATGTAAAAGTAGATATTTAATTTATAAAAAAGGTGAAAAATGGTATATTTTGGTGAATATAGGTGCACTTTAGAAAGTCAGGGAAGAGTAATTATTCCTTCTAAATTGAGAAATTTAATAAAAGAAGATGGAAGTAATATTGTTTATATTACAAAAGGAATAGAAAAATGTCTATTTGTTTTTCCTGAAAAAATTTTTGAACAACAGGTAGAAAAAATAAATGAACTTTCTTTTACAAAAGGTAATCCAAGAATTTTTACTCGGCTTTTTTATTCAGGTGCTTTTAGAGAAAAAATGGATAAACAGGGAAGAATTTTAATACCATCACAGTTAATTGAATATGCTGAAATAAAAGAAAATATTGTCATTGTTGGAGCAGGTAAAAGAATAGAAATCTGGGATGAATTTAACTGGAAAGAATTCTGGGGAAAATATGGGCCTTCTTATGGAGAAATTGCAGAAAAAATATGGGAATGAAATGCATTATCCAGTTTTAAAAGAAGAAGTTTTAAACTGGATAAATTTGAAAGATGGGGAAATATATGTGGATTGCACATGTGGGCCTGGTGGCCACAGTAAATATTTGCTATCTTCCGGTAAAAAGATTTTTTTGATCTGCATTGATAAGGATGAAAAAATGCTCCAAATAGCAAAGGAAAATTTAAAAAATTTTAAAAATTTTAAATTGATAAAAAATGGTTTTGAAAACATAAAGGAAATTCTGGAAAAAGAAAAGATTGATAAAGTTGATGGTTTTCTTTTTGACCTTGGTTTTTCTCTATTGCAGATTAAAAATGGAAAAAGAGGGTTCAGTTTTCAAATAGATGGGCCTCTTGATATGAGATATGATAAATCAAACAACTTAACCGCTTTTGATATTTTAAATAGATGGGAAAGAAGAGACCTGAATTATATATTCAAAAATTATGGAGAAATAGAAAATTGTGAAAAAATAGTTAATAAAATTATTGAAAGAAGAAAGAAAAAGAAATTTGAAACTACAAGAGAATTTTCAGATTTTATATGTCAGAACTTTAGGGAAAGAAAAAAAATTCATCCTGCAACAAGATTTTTCCTTGCTTTGCGAATAGCAACAAATAATGAATTGAACTGTTTGAAAAAGGGACTTGAAGATTCAATAATTTTTTTAAAAAATGGTGGAAGAATTATTGTAATAAGTTTTAATTCCCTTGAAGACAGGATTGTCAAAAATTTTTTTAGAGAAAGAAATGACATAAAAATTTTAACAAAAAAGCCGGTTATACCATCTGAGGAAGAAATAAAGGAAAATCCTTTAAGTAGAAGTGCAAAATTGAGAGTTGGAGAAAAGAATGAAAAGAAAGAATAGAAATATAAACAAATTCAGAAATTTTTTATTTTTTTTATCAACTGGATTTTTCCTGATTATCTATGTTCTTTTATATCTTAAAATCATATATATTGGTTATCAGACAAATAAACTTAAAGAGAAATATGAGTTTCTAAATCTTTTAAATAAAAATTATAAACTTCAAATTATAAAACTTACAGCACCAGAAAATCTTACAAAAATTGCCAGGGAAAAAAATATTAATCTGATAGTACCGAAAAACTGGTGTTTTTTGGAAATAAGGGAAAAAAATGAAATGGATAATGGCAATAAAGGAATTCTTGAAGCGGAAACAAGATGAAACTTTTGAAATAAGAATAAGATGTGTAAAACTTATTTTTCTTTTATCCTTTTTGGGAATATTTGTTCAACTTTTTAATCTTCAAGTTGTGAAATATTCAAAATATTCAATAATTGAAAGGAAAACAAGATACGCAAAAATAAAAGTTCTTGGTGAAAGAGGTAAAATTTATGATAGAAATGGAAATCTTCTTGCGTTTAATGTGCCCAATTATTCAGTATATTTTGATACATGGATGCTCAATAATATCAAAGAAAAAAATCCGACATATTTAAATGAGTTAAAAAAACATCTTTCTGAAATTTTAAAAATTGATGAAAAAAATATTGAAGAAAAAATGAAGGAATCTTACGCTTTAATTAAGAAAAATATTGATATTGAAGAGTATGAGAAAATTAAAAAATTGAACCTTAAAGGTATATATTTTGAAAAGAACTATAAGAGGGTTTATCCCTATGGAAGACATGCCTGTCACATACTCGGTTATACAGATGTCGATGGAAAAGGAATTGAGGGTGTTGAATATTTTTATGATTCATTTCTTAAAGGGAAGGATGGCATATATCTTGTATTAAAAGATGGCCTTGGAAATTTAATCCCTTCAATAAGGAAAGCACTGGTAAAAGAAGAAAAAGGGAAAGATATTGTCTTAACTATTGATTCCGACATTCAGTTTATCGTGGAAGAAGAAATTAAAAACTGGTATGAAAAATTCACTCCTAAAAATATTTCTGTTGTTGTAATGGACTCTGAAACAGGAGAAATTCTTGCTCTTGCAAATTACCCTGATTACGACTTGAATAATTTTTCAAATTTTGATTTATCAATTATAAGAAATAAATGTGTTACTGACCTTTTTGAACCAGGTTCTGTATTTAAAATTGTCACTGCTTCTGCTGCTATAGAAGAAAATCTTTTCACTCCTGACTCAACAATAATGTGTGAAAATGGAAAATGGTTTGTAAGAAATCATTACTTACACGATGTGCATCCTTATGGACTTTTGAGTTTTGAACAGATAGTTGTTAAATCAAGTAATATCGGAACTGTTAAGATTGCAATGTCTCTTGGAGAAGAAAAACTTTATAAGTACTGTAAAAAATTCAGATTTGGAGAAAGAACAGGAATTGATTTACCAGGAGAAACCCCTGGGATATTCAGACCTCTTGAAAAATGGTCTTCTTATTCAATCACAGCAATACCTATTGGACAGGAAGTTGGAATAACATCAATCCAGGGGATAAGAGCAATTTCTGTATTTGCAAATGGTGGATATCTTGTAAAACCGCATATAATAAAAGAGATAAAGGATGAAAAAGGAAGTACAATCACCAATTATACAGATGAAAAGGAAAAAATTTTATCAGATACTACAGTGAATATTATGAGAGAAATGTTAAAAAAAGTTGTAACTCCAGAAGGAACAGCACCTGAAGCAAAAATTGATGGATATACAGTATGCGGAAAAACAGGAACTGCTCAGAAATCTGTTGGTGGAGTTTATCTGAAGGGGAAATATGTTTCTTCATTTGCTGGATTTTTATTGAGTAATAAGAAAAAAATAGCAATGACAGTTAATGTAGATGAACCTGTTGGAGTTTATTATGGAGGACTTGTTGCTGCTCCAATATTTAAAGATATACTTGTTAGAATAATAAACTATTACCAGATACCTCCTGAAAAAGATTTAAAAATAGTATATAAAAATGAAACTGAAAGAACTAATTAAAGATATTAAGAAAAAAAAGGTTTTCAATCTCAACAATTTTGAGGTTGAAGGAATTGCCTATGATTCAAGAAAAGTTAAAGAAAATTATATTTTTGTTGCAATAAAAGGGACAAAACAGGATGGACATAATTATATAAATGAGGCAATTGAAAGAGGAGCCAAATGTATAATTGTAAGTAAAAGACCTTCAATTCTCCCTTCAGATATCACTGAAATTTTAGTTGATGACACGAAAAAAACATTGAGTGAAATCGGGAATATTTATTATGATTTCCCTTCAAAAAAATTAAATATCGTCGGAATAACAGGAACAAATGGAAAAACTACAACAAGTTTTATAATAAAAGAGATATTGAATGAAACAGGAGTAAAAACAGGTCTTATAGGAACAATTTTTTATGAGATCGGTGAAAGAAGGATTGTATCTACAAATACAACTCCTGAATCACTTGATTTGATTGAAATGTTTTCTGAAATGTTAGAAAATAATTGTAAATGGGCAGTTATGGAAGTTTCCTCTCATGGTAGTGAACAAAAAAGAATAGAAGGAATTGATTTTAATGCTGGAATTTTCACAAATATTGCCTCTCATGAACATCTTGATTATCATAAAACATTCAAAAATTATTTAAATGCAAAACTTCTTCTGTTCACAAAATATTTAAAAGAAAGTGAAAAAAAGGAAAAATATGGAATAATTAATTTAGATTCTGCCTATTCAAAAGTTTTTATTAAGGGATGTGAAAAAAATGGTATTAAATGGATAACATTCGGTAAAAACAGAAACTCAAAAATAAAACTTTTAAATTATAAGGTTGAAAGGAATGGAAATTATTTAGAAGTTGAAATTGAAAACAAAAAATTGAGTTTCAGAAGTAAAATTAGTGGACTTGGCAACATATATAATTTACTCGCTGGTATTGCCTTTTCCTATGTTTATAAAATCCCTTATGAAACAGTTCAGAAAGCATTTTTAAAAATTGAAAATGTTCCTGGAAGATTTGAATTTATTGATGAAGGACAGGATTTTTCTGTTATTGTTGACTATGCTCATACTCATCATGCATTAAAAAATTTACTACTCTCTATTAAAAGTTTAAAACCAAAAAGGATATTACTTATTTTTGGTTGTGGAGGAGATAGGGATAAAAGTAAAAGACCTCTTATGGGAAAAATTGCAGTGAAAATGGCTGATTTTGTTATCATAACATCTGACAATCCAAGAACAGAAGACCCGATTAAAATTATAAAGGATATAGAAAGAGGGATTCCTTTTTATCTCAGAAGAAAATATGTAGCAATTCCTGACAGGAAAAAAGCAATATATGAAGGTATTTCTATGGCAAAAAGTAATGACTGTGTTGTAATAGCAGGAAAAGGACATGAAGCATTTCAGATACTGAAAGATGTTACAATTCCTTTTGATGATAGAGAAGAAGCAAGAAAAGCAATAAAAGAAATTTTTAATAAGAAAAAGGATGAAAAATTACTTTAACATGGGAAAAATCAGATTGAGTGAAATTGTTAAATGGTGTGAAGGAAAGGTTAATAAAAAATTTGATGACTTATTTATAAATGGAATTTCAACTGATTCAAGACAGATTAAAAAAGGAGAAGTATTCATTGCTTTAAAGGGTGAAAAATATGATGGCCATAACTTTATAAATGATGCTTTTAAAAAGGGTGCAATCGCTTCAATTGTATCCTGTGATTATAAAGGAAATGATAATTTAATTATAAAAGTAAAAGATACTCTTTCTGCACTTGGAGACATAAGTAAAAATTATAGAATGAAAATAAATATGCATGTTATTGCAGTTACAGGAAGTGATGGAAAAACCACTACAAAAGAAATTATAAAGGGTATATTATCAGAAAAATTTAAAACTGCAGGAACCATTGGAAATTTTAATAACCAGATAGGTCTTCCCCTTTCTATTTTAAAGGCAGATGAAAAAACAGAATTTGGTGTCTTTGAAATGGGTATGAATAAAAAAGGAGAAATTGATTACTTAAGTAAAATTACAATGCCAAATTCCTGCGTCATTACGACAATTGGAGTTGCTCATATAGGTTTTTTCAGGAATAGAAGGGAAATTGCAGATGCAAAATCAGAAATTTTTAACAATCTTATTGAAGAAAGAAATGTTTTTTTAAATAAAGATAACGATTTTTTTTATTATTTAAAGAAAAAAGCAGATACGGAAAATTTGGTTTCAGTTGGTGTAGAAAAAAATGCTGATATAAAAGGAAAAATTATTGAAGAAAATCTTGATTTTTTTACATTTGAATCTTGTGGAGAAAGATATAAAATGAACTTCTGGACTACATCCTTTATTTATTCAGGACTTTTTGGTATTGCCATAGGAAAGAAATTTGGAATATCAAAAAAACACATTGGAAATGTTTTATGCGAAATTAGACCACTTAAAGGAAGGGGAGAAATTTTAAAAAATAAAATTTTTATAATTGATGAAAGTTATAATTCAAATCCATATTCTCTAAAAAATTCTTTATTATCATTTGAAAGTAAAGATTTTAAAAGAAAAATAGCAATTCTGGGAGATATGGCTGAACTCGGTAAATTCTCAAATTTTTATCACTGGTATATAGGAAAATTGATTAAAAATTTAAAAATTGATATTATTTTTACTCTTGGAAAAGAAAGTAAAAAAATCACAGATATCTCTAAAAAAGGAACACATTTTTATGAAATTGAAGAATTAAAGAAAAAACTAAAAAAAGAAATAAGAAAGCAGGATGCCATTTTAATAAAAGGTTCAAGAATTATGAAGATGGAAGAAATAGTTGAGTTTCTGAAAGAAAATTTTATTTAAATAAAGGACTTTAAAATGTTATATAAGTTTTTATATTCTCTTAAAGATTTCTGGTTTGGTTTTAATATTTTTAAGTATGTCACAGTGAGAGCAACTCTTGCAACATTCACATCTCTTTTATTATCACTTTTATTTGGCAGAAAAATTATAAACAAACTAAAAAAATTCTGCCACCCTAATATTCTTGGGGAAGTAAATAAGGAAAAAATCCCAACAATGGGAGGTTTTTTAATTCTTGGGAGTTTATTGATTTCCACATTACTCTGGACAGATATTAAAAATACTTACATAATTCTCCTTATATTCTTAACAATTTCTCTTGGTTTTGTTGGTTTTATGGATGATTATACAAAATTGAAATATAAATCTCACAAAGGAGTAAGACCACTTTTTAAGATTATCGGACAGATAGGAGTTGGCTTTATCATAGGTATTATCCTTGTATATGATAGTAATTTAAATTTCAACACATCTTTACATATTCCTTTTTTTAAAAAAATAATTTTACCTCTTGGAGAATATTTTGTCCTTTTTGCTGTTTTCATAATAGTTGCCACATCAAATGCTGTCAATTTGACAGATGGGATGGACGGCCTTGCAATTGGATTAACTTTAATTATTGCACTTGCTTATGCAATAATTTCATATGTGGTAAGTAATGTAAAATTTGCAACTTATTTAAATGTCCCTTTTGTTAAAGGTGCTGAAGAAGTAACTGTTTTCTCTGGAGCACTTATTGGTGCAAGTTTAGGATTTTTATGGTTTAACTGTTATCCTGCAGAAATATTTATGGGAGATATTGGTTCTTTATCGCTTGGAGGAATTATTGGTCTTATCTCTATAATAGTCAAACAGGAACTTTCTTTAATATTTGTGGGTGGAATATTTTTAGTTGAGGCATTATCTGTTATAATTCAGGTTATTTCTTTTAAAAGTAGAGGTAAGAGAATTTTTTTGATGACGCCCATTCATCATCACTTCCAACTTAAAGGAGTTGCAGAATCAAAAGTTGTAATAAGATTCTGGATAATTGGGATAATACTTGCATTGTTTACAGTTATAACACTTAAAATAAGATGAAAAGTATAAAAGGAAAAAAAATAGGGATTATAGGTCTTGGAATAAGTGGATTTGATGCAGGGATTTTCTGTCTTGAAAATGGTGGAGAGGTTTATATCTCTGAAAAAAATATTAATGAGGATATAAAAGAAAAAGCAGAAATTTTAAAGGAGAAAGGTGCAAAGGTTGAAACAGGAAAGCATACTCCTGAATTTTTTAAAGATGTTGAATTTGTTGTTATAAGTCCAGGGATTGACGAAAGAAATGAGTTTATAGATTTTTTAAAGAAAAGAAAAATTCCAATCATAAGTGAAATAGAACTTGCATATAATTTTTCAAAGAGTAAAAAAATAATTGCAATAACAGGAACAAATGGAAAAACTACAACCACTACAATGGTTGGAAATATTTTTAAAAAGGCAGGTTATCCCTCAGTAGTGTGCGGTAATATCGGTAATACATTTATTGGAGAGATTAAAAACATAAAAGATAAAACATGGATTATTCTTGAAGTTAGCAGTTTCCAATTGGAAAAAATAGTAAATTTTAGGCCTTATATATCCTGTCTTTTGAACATTGACTATGACCATTTTGATAGATATTCAAATATGGAAGAATATATTAATGCAAAAAAAAGGATTTTTGAGAATCAAAAAGAAAATGACTATAGCGTTTTAAATTTTGATGATTATTATACAAAAAAGTTATTAAAGGGTATAAAAACTCATAAAATATTTTTCAGTTTTTCAAAAATCTTTAATGGTATTTATTACAAAAGTGGAGCAATATTTCTAAATTTAAATAATAAAAATTTAAAAATTTTTGAAACAAAAAATTTAAAAATTGAAGGAAGAGGTAATATTGCAAATATAATGGCTTCTTCCTTAATTTCAATTTTAAGTGGAATTGATATAGAAACAATAAAACTTGCTATTGAAAATTTTGGAGGACTACCTCATAGAATGGAAAAAGTTGCTGAAATGGATGGAATTATCTATATAAATGATTCTAAATCAACAAATCCACATTCTATTAAAAATTCTATTTTAAGTTTAAAAGGAAAAAATAACATAATATTGATACTTGGTGGAAAGGATAAGGGATTTCCATACCATCAACTTAAAAAACATCTTAAGAATAGAGTCAAGTTTATAATCCTTCTTGGTGAAGCAAAAGAAAGGATAAGAAAAGAATTACTTTCTTCTAACATACCAATGGAATATGTTGAAAATTTAAAAGAAGCGGTTATTTTATCAAAAAAGATAGGAAAAAAAGGAGATTTTGTCCTTTTTTCTCCAGGATGTTCTTCTTTTGATATGTTTAAAAATTACAAGGAGAGAGGAGATGCTTTCAAAAAAGAAGTACTTGCTTTATATTAGTATTCTTAGTTCAATTTCTTTACTCATTCTTTTTGGAAGTGTTTTTGTTTTAAGTTCAAGTTTTTCTTATGGACTGGAAAGGAATGACCTGACAATGTATTTTGAAAGACATTTAATTTATCTTTTTATTGGTTTACTCATATTTTATTTAATTCAGAAATTAAATTTAAAAAAAATGGAAAGATATGGATTTATAATTCTTGTTTTATCCTTATTGCTTTTACCATTACCAAATATTCAGGGAGGATTAAGATGGATAAAAATTGGTCCTTTTTCTCTTCAACCTTCCGAATTTGTCAAAATAACTTTTCTCATTTATCTTGCAGTTTATTTAAAAAGAAGAATCTCTATATTAAATAATTTTAGAGTACTTTTTATCCCTGGAATTATTTATCTTTATATCATCATAGTTTTACAATTTCAAAAAGATTACGGAACATTTGCCATTATTTCTATTACTTTTCTGGGGATCCTTTTTTTGTGTGGTCTTAAATCAAAGTATATCTTTTCTCTCTTTGGTTTATTCTTGATTTTAACTATTGGGTTTATTTTTCTTTTTCCATATAGAATAGAAAGGATTAAATTATATCTCAATCAAAATTCAGACATCCTTGGTAAAAATTTTCCTTCCCATCAAGCAAAAATCTCTTTAAGTTCAGGTGGCTTATTCGGAAAAGGGCTTGGTGCAGGAACAGGTAAATTAAAATTTGTACCTGAAATTCATAAAGATTTTGTCTATGCAGTTGTGGGAGAAGAACTTGGTTTTATTGGTTCTTTTTCTGTTCTTCTTCTTTTCAGCATTATAGTTTTCTGTGGACTTGAAGTTTCAAAATTCTGCAATGATTTATTTGAAAAAATTTTGGCAGCCGGAATAAGTATTTTATTTGGAGTTCAGTTTTTATTACACGCAGGTGTGGTTCTTTCAATTCTTCCTCCAAAAGGTACAACTCTACCTTTTTTCAGTGTTGGAGGTTCTTCACTTATAGCAAATTTAATTTCTCTGGGAATTTTGCTAAAAATTGCCGAAAACTTAACTTTTCAAGAATATTCAAAAGAAATAGAAGAAACAATCTTAAAAATCAGATGAAATTGAAAGGAGTTATTTTTGATGGTGATGGAGTTTTGTTTGATACTGAAAAATTACATGTTATTGCATGGAAAAAAGTTTTTAATTCACATAATATTGAATTGAAAGAAGATGACTTTACTGAAGGTGTTGGAGTTGAAGATAAAACTTTTTTAAAAAAACTGCAAAAAAACAGAAAAATAAAAAAAGATTTAAAAATTGAAGAACTTGTCCGGGAAAAAAATAAGGAATTACTTAAAATTGTAAATAAAGAGAATGCAAAAGTTTTTGAAGAAATTAAAGAAATTTTGAAATTTTTAAAAAATAAATACAAAATTGCAGTAGCATCAAATTCTGAAAAAAAATTTGTTCTAAAAGTACTTAAAATAACTGGTATATATGACTTTTTTGATTTAATCATCACAAGAGATGATGTAAAAAATCCCAAACCATTTCCTGATATATATATTGAAGTTTCAAAAAAACTTAAAATCCCGGTTGAAAATATGATTGCTTTTGAAGATTCTGAAACAGGAATTTTATCAGCAAAATCAAGTGGGATTTTCTGTATCGCCATTCCTGCAACTCAAGCACTTGAAAAATTAAAAAATGCTGATATAATTATAGACAAAATAAATCTTGATAATGTTAAAAGAGTAATAAAAATTTTTGAAGAGGAAAAATGAAAGCAAAAAATATAGAATCTGAAAGAATAAAAAATCTACCGATTTATATGTTTCAACAAATAAATATAAGAAAATTACAACTCAGAAGAGAGGGTAAGGATATTATTGATTTAGGAATGGGAAATCCTGACAAACCTCCACCTTTACCTGTAATAGAAAAATTAAGAGAAGTTTTAAAAGACCCAAAAATTCATAGATACAGTGCTTCAAAGGGTATACCACATTTAAGAAAAGAGATAGCAAATTGGTATTTAAAAAGATTTGGAGTTAAACTTGACCCTGAAGAAGAGGTTGTTGTGTGTATTGGTTCAAAAGAAGGTATAAGTCATCTTGCCCTTGCTATTTTTGATAAGGGAGATGTTGTTCTTATTACAAATCCTACCTACCCAAGTCATCTTTATAGTGCAATCATTGCAGGAGCGACAATATATGATATGCCATTAACAAAAGAGAACGATTTTATACCAAACCTTAATCAGCCAATTTACGATAGATTTCCAAAACCAAAAGCAATGATTTTAAGTTATCCCAATAATCCCACCACACAGATTGTTGATATTAATTTTTTTAAAGAAGTTGTGAAATTTGCTAAAAAAAAGAACCTCATAATTATCCATGATATTGCATATTCAGAAATATACTTTGAAGAAAAATATAGACCCCATAGTTTTCTTGAAGTAAATGGAGCAAAAAGTATTGGAATAGAATTTTATTCACTTTCAAAAACATACAATATGGCTGGATGGCGTGTTGGTTTTGCTGTTGGAAATAAATATGTAATTAGAGCACTTGCAAAATTAAAAAGTTATTATGATTATGGAATTTTTACTCCTCTTCAAGTTGCTGCAATATGTGCATTAAGATTGGATGAAAAATATATCAATGAAGTAAGAGAGACATACAAAAAAAGAAGAGATGTTATGGTGGATGGCTTGAATAGAATCGGATGGCAGGTAGAAAAACCTAAAGCAACTATGTATATATGGGCAGAAATCCCTGAAAAATTTAAAAAAATGGGCTCAATGAAATTTTCATTATTCCTTCTTGAAAATGCTGGTGTTGCAGTTTCTCCAGGGGCTGGATTTGGGAAATATGGTGAAGGATATGTAAGAATGGCACTTGTTGAAAATGAACAGAGAATAAAACAGGCAATCCGTTCTTTAAAAAATTTAATCAAAAACAATCGATAATCTCTATTTAAAAGATAAAAATCCATTTAAATATTTTGCTATATAAGCATCATCATTTGAATAGTCAGAAACAATTTTGGCATATTTTTTAATTTTTTCCTTTGCATTTTTTGGAACAACTGAAATCCCGGCATACAGAATCATCTCAAGGTCATTTTCTCCATCGCCAAAAGCAATTATTTCATCTCTTTTTATACCATAATATTGAGCAAGTGCCTTCAAAGCATTTCCTTTATTTACATATTTATTCATGAATTCAAGATATTCAGGGTTTGTCTTTACAATATTTAAATTTTTGCCAAAAAGTTTTTTAAAATATTTATACTGATAATCTCTTGTTCTCTTTATTTCCTTATTTTCTGTATCTGTTATTAAAATAAGTTTAGTGGGTTTGTAATTTTCAAAACTTTTTAAATTTTCAACAAAAATATATTTTGCACCTGTTTGATTTGAGTAAATATCAGCATATTTTTTTAATAAAGGGTCATTCACAGCATAAAGAATATCATTATGATAAAAATTAAGAAAAAATTTGTTTTTTGAACAATAGTTGATTATAAACTTTGAATATTTTAAAGGAACTGGATTATGATAAATTATTTTTCTTTTTTCTTTTTTTCTCAATCTTACCATTGCACCATTATAAACAATTAAAGGGGTGTCTATTTCAAGTATTTTTGAATATAAAGACACACAATCAGTCATCCTTCCGGAGGCAAGAACTATAATCCCTCCACGTTCATAAAATTTCTTTAATGCAATTTTATCTTCTTTATCTATTTCTCCATTATTATTCAGTAAAGTCCCATCAAGGTCTATTGCAAGTAATTTTATCATCTTAAATTATTCTACCAGTAAATAAATTTTGTAAACATATTCCTTTCTATTGGAGTGAGTTCCTGAACATCAGGTATAATGTATCTATCTTCAAAAATATCAATCAAAAGTTTTCCCTTTCTCCCTATATCAATTGCTCTACTTCTTTCCCATTTTAAATAAAATTCTTTTTCTCCTTTATCTGTTTCTACTTTAAAAAGGAGAAAACCGAACTTCCATTTGATATCAATTATTTTTTTTATTTCATAGTAAAAATAATGTTTGTTAAGTGTTTCTATTATCAAATTTTTTTCTTCTTCAGGAAAAGCAGAAATATCCTTAATTATTCCTATCTCCTCAGTTTCACCTGTTTCTTTCTGGTAAAATACTGAAATAAAATTATAGGGATTTGTGACAGGAAAACATGAAACAACAAAAACACTTTTATAGAGAATTCCATCTTCTATTAAAAGGAGATTGAGAGTATTAAATTCCCCTTTAAAAATTTTAATATTTTCCGGAGTTAAATATTTTATTTCAACTTTCATTTTATCAACGCTCCATCTATACTTGTAAGTTGAGATTGTATAACAATGAGATTATAATAAATACCCCTTTTTTCCATCAATTCATTATGATTTCCAATTTCCACAATTCTTCCATTATCAATAACAATGATTTTATCTGATTCTTTGAGTGTTGAAATACGATGTGCAACAACTATTGTAGTTCTTCCTTTCCAGAGTGAAGATAAAGCATCCTGAATTTTTTTCTCTGATTCAGTATCAACAGAAGAAGTTGCTTCATCAAGAATTAAAATGGGTGGATTGCATAAAATTGCTCTTGCAATTGTTATTCTCTGTTTTTCTCCACCGGAAAGTCCTGCTCCCCTTTCTCCAAGTAATGTATCATAACCATTTGGAAATTTCATTATAAATTCATGGGCATTAGCGATTTTTGCTGCATTAATGATTTCTTCATAAGTGGCATCCGGTTTTCCATATATTATATTTTCTGCAATTGTTCCCCTAAAAACAAAGGGCTCCTGCAATACAAGTCCAATATGTTTTCTCAATTCATATGAAGGTATATCCCTTATATTTTTCCCATCTATTAAAATTTCTCCTTCCTGAATATCGTAAAATTTACATAATAAATTCACAATGGTAGTTTTTCCACTTCCACTTTTTCCCACTATTCCAACTATTTCTCCGGGTTCTATTTTAAAACTTACATTTTTTAAAACAGGTTGATACGGGTCATAACCAAAAGTAACATTTCTAAACTCAATTTCACCTTTAATTTTAAAAGATTTTATTACTTTCTTAGGTTCCTTAACCTGTGGTTCAGTATCAAGAACTTCAAAAATTCTATGACTTGCTGCAGTAAAGTTGCTAAACCATGTTGATAAAAGAGTAAGTTGTGTTAAAGGAGAATAAAACATTCCTATATAACTTAAAAAAGCCATCAATTCCCCAAGGGTTAACTTTCCTTCAAGAACATTTTTACCCCCAACATACCAAATTATTAATCCACCAAGACTGAAAATAAAAGCCATCAAGGGATTGAAAACAGAAATATTTATATTTACAGTCCTTACTGAATCCTTTAATTTATCAGCATAAAAACTGAATCTCTCAAACTCCTTCTTTTCCTGAGAAAATGCTTTCACAGTTTTTATTCCAGAAAGAACATTATTCAAAAAAGTTGAAATTTTTGCCTGACTGTCCCATACCTTATAATATTTTGGATAGACACCACGCCAGAATACAAGTGTTCCCAGTATTACAAATGGTATTGGTATCATAACATAAAGAGCAAGTAACCAGTTTATTGAAAAAAGCATAATCCCTATGCCGACCAACATGAATATATTTAAAAGAAAACCCTGACCCGCCTGGGTTACAAAACCATGAAATGCCTCAACATCAGATGAAAATCTTGTCATTATAGTTCCAACTGAATTTACATCATAATAATTTAGGGATAATTCTTCAAGTTTTTTAAATAATTTTTTCCTCAATTCATTAGTAATCAATGTTCCAACAGAAGTAGATATGGTTCCTACAAGCATATTAATCTGCGCACGAAAGAATTCAGCACCAACAAGTATTATTACAAGGTAAGGAAGCCACTCAATGTGTCTTTTAGTGGTTAAAACTTCATCTACAAGAATTTTAGTAATTCTTGGAGGCACTAAACTTAAACCAACTCCAATAACCATTAAAAAGAAAATAATAAAAATCCATCCAATATGGTCAGAAATAAGATTAAAAACTCTTGATAATATTGCTCCCTGTTTTACACAGTTCGGACACTGAGATTCTTCAGTTTGCAGAGGGAAACCGCACTTCTGACACAAGAGCGAATTGGGTTGATTTAATATATCCCCTGAAACAGGTCTGCCGGATTTTAAATTCTGGATTTGAGTTAGAAAACGAGAAAAAATGTATCTTTTTGCATTTGTAAATCTAAAAACATCTATATAACTGTTATCTATTTTAACCTGGAAAAAGGCACTTCCAACTGTCTGTCTTATATTGAAACCTTCTATTCTTTTCAAATCAAATGACATTCTCTCCTGAAATCCTTTTTCAGGAATTACATAAAGTTTTTCTGATGTCACAACAACCCTAATTTTTGAAGGATTCCCAAACAAATCAAGATCTGCTTCTGTTTCCAGTTTTATATCTCTTATTTCTTCCATTTTTGTCTTGAAAAATTTTTAATTTTTAGATATTATACCAGATATTCTTGAAAAATATAAAAGAGTGTGATAAATTTAATAAATCTCAAAAAAATATTCAGTTGTTAATTTTTTATTTGGAAAAAAGGCGAAAAAATGGAAATTGAAGATTTTTTTAGGATTTTGAAAATAAATCAAAAAAATCTGATGAAAAAATTTATTTTTACTTTTATTATTTTTCTTTTTTCTTTTACATTAAAAAGTGAAGTTTTTCCTGGATATCCTGAACTGGAAATATTTGGAGAAAAATTTTTTGAAAATTACACTCCTTTCTTAAAAACACATCAATTTGGTTTAACAGATGATTATATAGTAGGCCCCGGAGATATAATTATTATAAGTGTTTGGGGATTTTTTGAGAATGAGTATCAAAAAGAAGTAGAACTGGATGGAAGTATTTTTATTCCTGGAATTGGAAAAATCTATATTGCTGGTAAATCAATTAAGGAAGTTAGAAAAATAATTGAAGATAAATTTTATAGGAAGTATAAAAACATTCAGGTCTCTGTTTCGGGAGGGAAAATAAGAACAATTAATATATACATACTTGGAGAGGTAAAAAAACCCGGGGCTTATGAAATTTTCCCTTTTTTAAATATACTTGACTTAATCGCACTTGCAGGAGGGCCTAATAAAAATGGAAGTTTAAGGAAAATAGAAGTTATTAAAAATGATGGGGAGAGAGAACTTATTGACATTTATCCATTACTAATCAAAGGCGAAAAACCAAAAATTTTACAATTTCAGGCAGGAGATACTCTTTTCATTCATCAATCTGAAAATCTTGTTGGAATCATAGGTGGAGTAAAAAAACCTGCAATATATGAATTGAAAGATATGAATTTAAAAGAACTGGTTGACCTTGCAGGAGGTTTTTTACCTGTTGCAGATATTTCTCACATTCAGATAGAAAGAATTGATAAAGAAAAAGGTAAAATTTTAATTGATATAAATGAAAAGGAAATTAACAACTTTCCATTAAAGAACTTTGATGTTGTGAAAGTCCCATTACTAAGCGGGCAATCCTTTTATCAGGTATCAATAACAGGGGCGGTGAAAACACAGAGGTTTTATGGATGGAAAGAGGGAATTAAAATAAGTGATATTTTAAAAGAAGATGATTTACTCCCATTTGCAGAAAAAGAAAAAGCAGAAATTATAAGAATTGAGGATGGTTATAGAAAAATTATTTCTTTTTCACCTGAAAAGATTTTTTCAGGTGACCCTGAGAATAATTTAAATCTTTTGCCACAGGATAAAATTGTAATTTATTCAAAGGAAAGACCCGAAAAAAAGGTTGTAATAACAGGAGAAATAAAGTATCCGGGAGAATATGTAATTGAAAGTGGTGAAAAAATAAGTGATGTAATAAAAAGAGCAGGCAATTTTACCAATTCTGCTTATCCAAAAGGTATTATATTTTTAAGGGAATCTGTTAAAAAAGCAAAAGAAGAAGAAATAGAAAAACTTGTAAAAGAAAAAAAGGAATTGCTTAATTCTGTATTAAAAGTTACAACAAATCCTGAAGAAAAACAGGTAATTGAGAAAACTTTAATAGCAATTGAAAAACTTGCAGAAATTAAACCTCAGGGAAGAATAATAATAAAAATGGATGAATTTGAAAAGTTTATAGGTAGTCCTTATGATATTCCCCTGGAAAACGGCGATATAATTTATATACCAAAAAAACCTGTATATGTATCAGTAATTGGCGAAGTTAATAATCCAGCAAATATATTATATGAGCCAAATTTAACTTTAGATGATTATATTCAAAAAACTGGTGGATTTACCAAAGATGCTGATAAAAAAAGTATTTTTATTGTGAGGAGTGATGGTTCAAGTGATAAAAATTTAGAAAAAATTAAAGAAGGAGATACTATAATTGTTCCATATGAAGCAAGAGGAGAAAAATTGAGATTTATTAAAGACATAATCCAAATTTTCTATCAGTTAGCAGTTGGAGTTGGAGTTCTACTAAAATGAAAAAAGAAAATGATAAAAATGGAATTTTAAAAGGAAGTCCTATAAAGAGACATTTTATATTAATAGTACTGACATACATAGCGGTAATAAATCTAACAGTTTTATTTTATTTAATTTCACCAAAATATTACAAGGCAACATCTTCAATTCTTCAACCACCAGAATCAGAAGCAGGTATATCATCAACCCAAACATCAAAATTTTCAAAAGAACCCATTTCTCTTATAAGAACGAATACAGAACTTTTTTTCTCAATTCTTAATAGCAGAAGAATGAAAGACGACATAATTGAAAAATTTAACCTTAAAAAACATTACAATGTTTCAAATGATGACGAAGCAATAGAAATATTGAATAAAAGAACAAATATAATTCTTACTAAGGACAAAGTAATTCAAATAGATGTTATAGATAGAGACCCGAAAATTGCAGCAGGGATAGCAAATTTTTATACTGAAAACCTTGATTTTTTAATAAAAGAATTAACAATTACTACAGCAAAACAAAACAGGATATTCATCGAAAAGAGATTAAAAGAAACAACTGAACTTATTGAAGAACTTGAAAAACGCCTTACAACAATTCAGAACACGAATAAACTTGTTATTGACCCTGACCTTACACAAATATCACTTACGGGTGGTAAACTTATGGAACAACTAATAAATAAACAACTTGAACTTGAAAAAGAAAGACAGATTTTAGATGATAGAGACCCGAAAATTATAATGCTTAAAAATGAAATAAAAGAAATACAATCTTCACTTACAAAATTACTCAGTTCTCAAGATGAATTAACGAGAATTTTAAGGGAATTAAAGGTTCAGGAATCTCTTTATAATTTTCTTACTTCAAAAATGGAAGAAGCAAAAATAGAAGAAACAAGGGATACACCTGTTGTTCAAATTCTGGATAAAGCAAAAATTCCTTATAAAGTTTATAAACCTGATGTAAAACTTTTACTCATTATTATAAGTAGTATTATAGGTGGTATTGGATTTCTGGTAATATTTTTTGATATTTTAAGATTTTTGGGAAGTATATAATGGAAAAAAGAATTTGTGCTTTTTATAATTATAAGGGAGATGTTTTTATAGATGAAGAACCTATTCCAGAATTAAAAAAGGGAGAAGTTCTGGTTAAAGTTGGCGCTTCTCTTATAAGTCCTGGAACCGAACTTGGTACAATAATAAAATTAAGAAAAAATCCAGACCCTTCAAAATTTAAAAAAAAACCTTTTGGATATTCAAATTCAGGTGAAATTATTGAATTGAGTAAAGATTGTAAAAATTTTAAAATAGGTCAGAAAGTCGCATGCATGGGTTCAGGATATGCTCTTCATACCAATTATGCCAGTATCCCTCAAAATTTATGTGTTCCTTTACCCGAAGAATTGAGTTTTGAAGAGGGTTCTTTCTGCCATCTTGCATCTACAGCACTCTGGGCAATAAGAAGGGGTAAACTTGAAATAGGAGAAAATGTTGTAGTTATTGGCCTTGGTATCATAGGTCAAATAGTTGCTCAACTTGCTAAAATTTCAGGATGTCATGTCATTTGCTGGGATAAATATGATTTCAGATTAAAAAAAGCAATTGAAAATGGGATAGATAAAATTGTTAACATTGAAATTCAAGATGCTGTAAAAGAGACCTTAGAATTTTCAAGAAATTATGGAATTGATAAAGGTTTTATATGCTTTGGGGGAGAAGGAACTGAATCCATTAAATTACTTTTAAAAACTATGAAAACTGCACCTGATACACATAAATATGGAAAAATTATTATAGTTGGACTTGTAGATGTTAAACTGGGGTTTCCTGTTGCTCTTGGAAATATTGATATATGCTCATCATCAAGACCCGGTCCGGGTTATCATGATAAAAAATGGGAACATGGAGATGACTATCCAGAAGTTTTTGTTCAATGGACTACAAAAAGAAATATTGAAGAAGTTTTAATTTTTATAAAGGAAAGAAGATTGAATGTTAAGTCCCTTATAACTGATATATTTCCTTTGAAAGAAATATCATCTGCATGCGAAAAACTATTAAATTATCCAGAAAAAACTTTAGGTGTAATATTAAAACCTTAAAAAGGAGGAGATATGAGATTCCAGAAAGAAATTCTTTCAGGTGAGGAATTAAAAAAACTTGAGGAGTTGAGAAAAAATTGTATAAGGGATATTCTAACAATGACAACAATTGCAAATTCAGGTCATCCAGGAGGAGCAATTTCTTCTCTTGATATATATATTGTTGTTTTTTCTTATGCAAATATTTCTCCAGAAAAAATAGATGATCCAAATAGAGATAAAATTGTTATAAGCCATGGTCATACTTCTGCAGGTGTTTATTCAGTTCTTGGAAGATTGGGATTTTTTGATATTGATATGGCAATAAGTACATTTAGAAAAACAGGAAGTATTTTTGAAGGCCATATTGTCAGAAAAGTCCCGGGAATTGAATGGGGAACTGGAAATCTTGGTCAGGGACTTTCAGCAGGATGTGGTTTTGCTCTTGCTGACCAAATTAAAGGAAGAGATTCATATACTTTTGTTTTAATGAGTGATGGAGAACAGACAAAAGGACAGGTTGGAGAGGCGAGAAGATTTGCCATTAAATATGGACTGAATAAATTGAAAGTAATTATTGATTATAATAAAGTTCAGATTAGCGGGAAAACAGATAATGTTATGCCATGTAGAATTAAAGAAAATTATCTTGCAGATGGATGGGAAGTTATTGAATGTGATGGACATGATTTTTCACAAATTTATAATTCAATAAAAAAAGCAATTTTAATAGAAAAACCTGTGTGTATCATTGCTCATACTGTAATGTGTAAAGGAATTTGTTTTTTGGAAAATGATTATAGATACCATGGAAAACCATTAAATGAGGAAGAATATAAAAAAGCAATGAATGAAATTGGACTTGAACCTGTCCTGGATAAATATAAAAAATTGAGAGAAGAAAAATGGACATTCCCTGAAAGAAAATTTTATTTTTCTCCTACGATTAATAAAGGAAAACCAATTATTTACGGAAAGGAAGAAAAAACAGATAACAGAACAGCATATGGGAAGGCATTACTTGATATTGCAAGAATAAATAAAGAAAATAAAGAATATCCAATTGTTGTTTTTGACTGCGATTTAGCAACAAGTGTAAAAACAGATTTTTTTGAAAAAGAATTTCCTGAAAGATTTTTTCAGGTAGGTGTTCAGGAACATAATGCAGCAACAATAAGTGGAGCAATTTCAACAGATAAATTTATAACTTTCTTTTCTGACTTTGGAGTTTTTGGTATTGATGAAACATTTAATCAGCAACGACTTAATGACCAGAACTTTACAAATTTAAAACTTGTCTGTACTCATCTTGGGCTTGATGTCGGAGAAGATGGAAAAACACACCAATGTATTGACTATATAGGAGTTTTAAGAAATTTATACGGATTTAAAATTATAATTCCCGCAGACCCAAACCAAACAGATAGAGTTATAAGGTATATTGCTGATAAACCCGGAAACTGGTTTGTTGGAATGGGAAGGTCAAGAATTCCTGTGATATTAAAAGAAAATGGAGATATCTTTTTTGATGAAAATTATAAATTTGAATATGGAAAAGCAGACATAATAAGAGAAGGTAAAAAAGGATATATTCTAACTTATGGCTGTATGGTATCCAGAGCATTAAAGGTATATGAGAAGTTAAAAGAAGAAGGAATAGATATAGGGATTATGAATTTCAGTTGTCCAGCAGTTATTGATGAAGAGAAAATAAAAATTGCAATAGATACAGGACTTTTGATTACCTACGAAGACCATCATATAGATACAGGACTTGGTGCAACAATCGCTTTATTTCTTGCTGAAAATGGTATAAAAGTTAAATTTTTAAGATTTGGAATTAAAAATTATGGCTCCTCGGGTAATCCAGATGAATTGTTTAAGAAAGAAAATTTATCACCTGAAGCACTTATTGAAAAAATTAGAAATCTTTAAATTAAAATAGAATTTGGATAAAAACGAATTTAATACGAAAATTTGACTTATTTTGAGTTTAAATTTATAATTTTTCTATGGTAAAAAAAGTAATAAAGAGAGAGGATGTTGAATATTTAAGTAAACTGGCAAGAATTGAATTAAAGGAAGAAGAAAAGATTAAATTTGAAAAAGACCTTGAGAAAATTCTTGAATATGTTTCAAAATTAAATGAAGTAAATACAGAAAATATACCTCCTTCTTATCATGTTCTTCCAATAAAAAATGTATTCAGAGAAGACATACCTGAAAAATCAACTCAAAAAAAGGAAATTCTTAAAAATGCTCCTGATAGGGATGAGAACTTTTTTAAGGTCCCGAGGATAATATGATTGAAAAAAAATACCTTCCATTTGAAAAACCTATTGAAGAAATTGAAAAAAAGATTGAAGAAATTGAAAAAAATAAAAGTAAAAATCCTGTGGAAAAAAATTCTGAAATTCTTAAATTAAAACAACTTTTAAATGAAAAAAAGAAAGAAATTTATTCCAGTTTAACACCTTTTCAGATTATTCAGGTCGCAAGACATCCAAATAGACCCCACACTCTTGATTATTTAAACAACATTTTTGATGAATATATAGAATTACATGGAGATAGAGTATTAAAAGATGACCCATCTATTGTATGTGGTTTTGCTAAATTCTCTGGGATAACTGTTGCTTTTGTCGGTCATCAAAAGGGAAGAGATACAAAAGAAAATATTGAAAGGAAATTTGGTATGGCTCACCCGGAAGGTTATAGAAAAGCATTGAGAATAATGAAACTTGCTGAAAAATTTATAGTTCCTGTTATTACTTTTATTGATACCCCTGGTGCCCATCCTGATATAGAAGCAGAGGAAAGAGGTCAGGCATTATCAATAGCAACAAATCTTTACGAGATGTCTCTTTTAAAAATTCCAATTTTGTGTATAATAATAGGAGAAGGTGGTAGTGGAGGAGCTCTTGGTATTGGAGTTGGTGATAGAATTTTAATGCAAGAATATTCAATATATTCAGTTATTTCACCAGAAGGATGTGCTTCAATTCTGTGGAAAACGCAGGAAGGAGTGGAAGAAGCAGCAAAAGCATTAAAATTGACAGCAAGGGATTTATTTGAACTTAAAATAATAGATGAAATAATACCTGAACCTCTTGGAGGAGCACACAGTGATTGGGAAGCAACTTTTAAATTAATGAAAGAAGCAATAGAAAGGAATTTAAAAGAATTGAAAACTATAAAAATTGAAGAACTTGTTGAATTGAGGTATAAAAAATATAGAAAAATTGGTGTCTTTTTAGAAGGAGAAAAAGGTGAATAAACTTAAACTTGTTTTACCAAAAGGTTCTTTACAGGAAACAACTTTACTGATTTTTAAAAATGCAGGTTTTGAAATATATGCAAGTTCAAGAAGTTATCATTTATCAATAGATGACCCTGAAATTGAAGGAGTTTTGTTAAGAACACAGGAAATTCCAAGATATGTTGAACTTGGTGCATTTGATGCTGGAATTGCTGGTAAGGACTGGATAATTGAAAATAATGCAAAAGTTATTGAAGTATGTGAATTAACTTATTCAAAAATGGGTTTCAGACCTGTTAAAATTGTTCTTGCAGTTCCTGAAAATTCAAATATTAAAACAGTAAAAGACCTTGAAGGTAAAATTATTGCAACTGAACTTGTAAATCTTACAAGAAGATATTTAATGAAAAACAGAATTAATGCAAAAGTGGAATTTTCATTTGGAGCAACAGAAATTAAAGCGGGAAATCTGGTAGATGCTATTGTGGAGATAACCGAAACTGGTTCAACTTTATATTCTCATAATTTAAAAATTATAGATATTATTATGGAGTCAACGCCAAGATTAATTGCAAATAAAAATTCCTGGAAAGATAAATGGAAAAGAGATAAAATTGAAAATATAGCATTGTTATTGAAAGGTGCTTTACAGGCAGAAGGGAAAGTCGGGCTTAAAATGAATGTTGAGAAGAAAAATCTTGAAAAAATTCTATGTATCCTTCCTGCAATGAAAAAACCGACAATATCTCCTTTGACAGATGAAAACTGGTATGCTATAGAAACAATAATTGATAAAAACAAAGCAAAAGAATTAATACCAAAATTGAAAAAAATGGGTGCAAATGGAATAGTTGAATATCCATTAAACAAAGTAATTTGAAGGGAGGAAGTATGCCCTGTGGAAGAAAAAGAAAGATAAAAAAGGTAAAAAGGCATAAGTATAAAAAGAGAAGAAAAGCAATGAGACATAAAAAAAGAAAATAAATATGAAAAAATATTTAATTTTAATTTGTTTGGTCTTAATTTTTACAGGATGTATTACTTCTCAATTGAAAAAGGATATTGCTTTAAAAACATATCTTTCAGGACTTATTTATGAAGATGAAAAAGATAATGTTTCTGCTATTAAAGAATTTGAAGAAACGATAAAAAAAGGAGGTCCTGACCCTTATGTTTACATAAAAATTGGGAATTTAAATATTAAGGAAAAAAATTATAAAAAGGCAAAAGAATATTTTCAGAAAGCCCTTAATCTAAATCCAAAACTTCCTGAACCTTATTTTGGCATGGGACTGGCATATTTGCTTGAAAAAAAATATAAAGAGGCATCAATATATATTGAAAAGGGCCTTGAAATAAATCCTGATAGCAGTTCATTCAGATTAATTTTATGTGATATATACTCAAAATTGAATGATTTAAAAATGGCTGAAAAACATTATAAAATTCTTATTGAAGAATATCCTGAAAATTATCTTTTAAAATATAATCTGGCTAAAGTTTATGAAGCACAGAAAAATTATAAAGAGGCAGAAAAAACTTATTTAGAAATATTGAAAGACCGGCCTAATTTTGCAGATGGATATTTATCGCTTGGAATTCTTTATCAGAAAGAAAATAAAATAAAAGAAGCAAAGGAATGTTTTGAAAAAAGTTTACAATTCAATCCTTTCAATAAACTTACTTATTCACTTCTTGCAGTTATATATTATTATAACGAAAAAAACGATGAAAAAACAAAGGAAATATTGTTGAAAGCAATTGAAAAAGGACTTAAAGAGAAAGAATTTTATGATTTTCTTGGTTCAATTTATATGGGAGAGCAAAATTATGAAATGGCAGAAACATATTTTACTGAAAGTTTAAAAATTGAAGATACATCAGAGATAAGATTTAAACTTGGTGTCTTATATGATAAAAAGGGTTATTTTGAAAAAATGGAAGAAAATATGAAAAAAGCAATTGAACTTGACCCTGAAAATTCTTTTGCTTTAAATTATCTTGGATATTCATACCTTCTTAAAGATAAGAATATTAAAGAAGCATATGAAATGATAAAGAAGGCATGTAAAATTGAACCTGATAATGGTGCATACCTTGATAGTTTAGGATGGGCTTATTATAAAATGGGAGATTATAAGAATGCAAAAAAATACCTTGAAAAAGCCGTTAAATTAGAAAAAGACCCTGAAATTTATGAACATCTTGGATACTTATATTTTCAGTTGAAAGATTATGAAAAATCAATACTGTATTTTTCAAAAGTATATGAGCAAACAGGCAAAAAAGAAATTCAGGAAATGATTGAAAAAGCCAAGATTATGTTGAAAAATGAAATTACTGGAAAAGATAAAAGATAATTATTCCATTATAAAAGACCTATCTATTGAACAATTAAACCAGTTATGCAGTGAAATAAGAGAACTTATTATTGAAGTTGTCTCAAAAAATGGAGGGCATCTTTCTTCAAACCTTGGTTCAGTAGAAATTACAGTTGCCATTCATAGAGTTTTTAATATTCCTCCAGATAAAATAATATGGGACGTAGGACATCAATCTTATACACATAAAATTTTAACAAGATATGAGAACTTTAAAACTTTAAGAAAATATGGCGGAATAAGTGGTTTTCCAAATCCTTCTGAAAGTGATACCGATATTTTTCTCGTAGGACATGCAGGCACAGGTATATCTTCTGCAACAGGACTTAAAATAGGAAATGATTTTAATGAAAAAAAAGAACATATAATTGCGATTATAGGAGATGGTTCATTAACAAATGGTATTACTTTTGAAGGATTAAATTTTCTTGGAGAAATTAAAAAAAATGTTAAGATTATTCTGAATGATAATAAAATGTCTATCTCTCCAACAAAAGGAGCCCTCTCCTACTATTTAACAAAATTTATAAGTTCTCCTCTTCTTAACAAACCCAAAAAAGAATTTGTAGAAATTTTAAGTAAAATTCCCAATTTTGGTGACGATATATTGAAGATAACAAAAGAACTGGAAAAGAAAACAAAATTCTTAATAATACCAGGAGTTTTTTTTGAAAAACTTGGTATAAGATATCTGGGCCCCATTGATGGACATGATATTGAACACTTGATTGAAATTCTTGAAAATATAAAAGAAATCAATGAACCCGTTGTTTTACATGTTATAACAAAAAAAGGGAAAGGTTTAAGTTTTGCTGAATCAGACCCTGAAAAATTTCATTCAATTGGACCCTTTGATATAAAAACAGGAAATTCTGTAGAAAAACAAAAAACAAATTCAAAATTTGTAGGTGAAATACTTGAAAGGATGGCAGAAAAATATAGATTTTTTGTAATAACTGCTGCGATGGAAAAGGGACTTGGACTTGAAAATTTTTCAAAAAAATATCCTGATAGATTTTTTGATGTTGGAATTGCTGAAAGTAATGCAGTTATTGTTGCTTCAGGAATTGCTAAAACCGGAATAAATGTATTTGTTGCCATTTACAGTACATTTTTACAGAGAGCATATGACCAGATTTTTCATGACATTTGCCTACAAAATCTACCTGTAATTTTTCTTGTTGACAGAAGTGGAATAGTAGGAGAAGATGGTCCAACACATCACGGAATTTTTGATATATCTTTTTTAAGAACACTACCAAATCTTAAAATCTTTGCACCATATAGTATTGAAAATTTACAAGAAACAATTGAAAATTCAATTTATGAAAAAGTGCCTGTCTTTATCAGGTATCCAAGAGATATCTTGCCAGAAAAAATAAAGGAAGAAATAAATAAAGAAAGCAATACAGTTATTCTATCAGTTGGAAGTTTAGCATTTAACTCATATATGGCCTTTCAAAAACTTAAACAGGAAAATGTCATCTTAAGTTTTATCCCTGTTGATCAAGTTAAACCGATAGATGAAATTTTAATGAAAAAAATTGAAAATTTTGATAAAATAATTACTGTGGAAGAAAATATTCTATCCTGTGGATTTGGTTCATACCTGCTTGAGATTTTTTCTGATAGAGGTTTGAAAAAGGATTTTTTAAGAATAGGATTACCTGAAACCTTTATAGAACATGGAGATAGAAATTTACTTCTTGATAAATATGGACTATCAGAGGAAAAAATTTATAAAAGAATTAAGGAGTTTTTAAATGTTTGAAAGAATTTTTATATTTGAGAATAAAAAAATCAAAGGAATTGAAAAAGAAAAGAAAAAACTTGAAAACCTGTTGAAAAGTTGTGGAAAAATAGTTGAAAAAAAAATTGAAAATCCTGACCTGATTTTAACAATGGGTGGAGATGGCACAATTTTGAAGGTAATTGAATTTTTAAAAAATGAAAAAACTTTAATTTATGGTATTAATTATGGTAAGGTAGGTTTTTTAACAAACTCTTCTGAAAATATTGAAGGAAAAATTAAAAAAGTTTTAAATGGAAGTTTTCAAATTTCGGAAAGAATTCTTCTTGAATTAAATGTAAAAAAAGAAAATAAATCAATTTATAAATGTAAAGCACTTAATGATTTTTTGATTTTTAGAAAAGGAATAAGAATAGCAGAAATTATTGTTATTGTTGATGAGAATAAAATTTTTGATTTTAGAGGGGATGGAATAATAATTTCAACTCCTACTGGTTCCACTGCTCATTCCCTTTCAGCAGGAGGTCCTATAATTTCTCCTGACAATGAATGCTTTCTATTAACACCTTTATGTCCATATACTCTTAACACAAGACCATTAATTATTTCATCTGATAAAATAATTAAGATAAAAATTCTTCCTGAAGGAAAATCAATCGGAGATGGCCAGAAAGAATATGATATAAATAAAGATAGTTTAATAGAAATAAAAAAGAGTGAAATTAAAGCAAAACTCATAATAGAAGACAATTTTTTTGAAAAATTGAAATCAAAGTTTAATTTCGGACAATGAAATATATTATTAAAGTAAATAAAGAAAGGTGTAAAGGTTGTAGATTATGTTTGGAAATGTGTCCTTCAGGTGTTTTTACCATATCTAAAAATTTTAATAAATTGGGTTACCATTATGTAGAAGTGTTAAAAGGAAAAGATTGTATTGGATGTAAAAGATGTGTTATAATTTGTCCAGATGTTGTAATTGAAATATATAAAAATGAGAAAAAGGAGGATATATGAAATTAAAAATTGGAGTTATTCCTGATTGTTTCAGATTACCAATTAAAGAAGGTATAAAAAAAGCAGCAGAACTTGGACTTGATGGTATTCAACCATATGCAACACATGGAGAACTTGACCCAAAAAATTTAAGTAAAACAGGAAGAAGCGATTTAAAACATTTTGTAGAATCCCTGGGCCTTATCATAAGTGCACTTGTTGGTGATTTTGGAGGACATGGATTTGCAGACCCAAAAACAGTTGAATGGAGAATTGAAAGAACAAAAGAAGTCATAGATTTAGCATTTGACCTTAAGGTAAAAGTAGTAACAACACATATAGGAGTTGTTCCTGAAGATGAAAATGATATTGCCTGGAAAACAATGGAAGAATCGCTTCCTGAAGTTGGAACCTATGCATATAATAAGGGTATTTTTCTTGCTACAGAAACAGGTCCAGAACCGGCAAGTTTATTAAAGAGATTGCTTGATAAAATAGGAAATCCAGGACTGAAAGTTAATTATGACCCTGCAAATCTTGTAATGGTTGCTGGAGATGACCCGGTTAAAGGTGTCTATACACTTAAAAATTATATTGTTCATACTCATGCAAAGGATGGAATTAAACTTCCTGATGAAAATGGAAAAAAGAAATGGAAAGAATTACCACTTGGAGAAGGCGGGGTTAACTGGCCTGAATATCTAAAAGCAATGAAAGAAATTGGATATGATGGATTTTTTACAATTGAAAGAGAAGTTGGAGAAAAACCTGAAGTTGATATAATTCATGCAAGAGATTTTTTAAGAAAACTTGAAAAAGAAATCTGGAATAAATAAGTTTAAATTATTTTCTGCTTTCTAAATTGTTAAAAGAGATTCAACACTTTCCCTTAGTTCCATGATAATTCATTTTATATTACATAATCATTAGGTCAAATTTTTTAATAAAAAGTTTTAAGAAATAAAAGAAGATTGACATAAAAATTAGAAAAATATAAACTAAAACTGTATGAAAAAGATAATTATTACCGGAGGGGCTGGCTTTATAGGGACAAATCTTGCACTACATTTATTGAAGGATAAGAATAATTATGTCGTTGTATATGACAATCTTTCAAGAAATGGAGTTGAAAAAAATCTTGAATATTTAAAATCTTTTGGTTTTAAAAATTTTGATTTTATAAAGGGTGATATAAGGGATTATAAAAAACTGAAGGAAACTATCAATGACTTTGACATAATATACCATCTTGCTGCACAGGTTGCTGTAACAAAATCAGTTGAAAACCCAATAGATGATTTTGAAATAAATGCTACTGGAACTCTTTATCTACTTGAAACAATAAGAAAAAATTCTCCTTATTCAATTTTAATTTTCAGTTCCACAAATAAAGTATATGGTGAATTAAGTCATCTTAAAATAAAAGAAGGTAAAAAAAGATATTATTTAGTTGATAGAAAAGATGGAATAGATGAAAAAGAAAATCTTGACTTTCATTCTCCCTATGGTTGTTCAAAAGGAACTGCTGACCAGTATATTAGAGATTATTACAGAATTTATGGAATTAAAAGTATAGTATTCAGACAATCCTGTATCTTTGGTCCCTTTCAGTTTGGAAATGAAGACCAGGGATGGGTTGCTCATTTTGTTATAAAAGCAATTCTTGGAGAAAAAATAAATATATATGGCGATGGAAAACAGGTGAGAGACATTCTTGATGTTTCTGACCTTATAAATGCCTATCAACATGCAATAAAAAATATAGAAAAATGTAAAGGAGAGATTTTTAATATAGGTGGTGGAATCAAAAATACATTTTCTCTTCTTGAATTTATAGAATTTCTTAAAAAAAGATTAAATAAAAAAATTGAACTTGAATTTTTTGACTGGAGACCTGGAGACCAGAAAGTTTTTATAAGCAACAATAAAAAACTGGAAGAATTAACTGGATGGAAAGTCAAAAAAGATAAGAATGAGGGAGTCGAGAACTTGATTAAATGGGTTAAGAAGAATATTGATAAGATAAAGGAAGTTCTTGGAAAATGAAAAAAATCGGTATAATTGGGACAGGGCATGTTGGACTTGTTACCGGTGCATGTTTTTCAAAACTTGGGAATAAGGTTATATGCTGTGATAATGATAGAGAAAAAATTGAAAAAATAAAAAATTTAATAATACCTTTTTATGAACCAGGTCTTGAAGAACTGGTAAAAGAAGGAATTGAGAAAAAATTATTGAGTTTTACAGATTCAATTTATGAAACAGTTGAAAATTCAGAAATAATATTTATAGCAGTTGGAACTCCTCCAACAAGTGAAGGCGCAGCAGACCTTTCTTATGTTGAAAGTGTAACTATTGAAATTGCAAAATCACTTAAAGAGATAAAAAAGCAAAAGTTAGAAGAAAAAATTTACAGATTAATTGTTGAAAAAAGCACTGTCCCTGTTTTAACAAGTGAATGGGTAAAAAAGACCCTACTACTTTTAACTCCCACAGGAATTGATTTTGATATTGCTGCAAATCCTGAATTTTTAAGAGAAGGCAGTGCTGTTAAAGATTTTTTTTATCCTGATAGAATAATTATAGGGGTTGAAAGTGAAAGAGGTAAAAAAATTTTTGAAGAATTATATTCCCGGATAAACTGTCCTAAAATTTTTACAGATGTTAGAAGTGCTGAACTAATAAAACATGCTTCAAATTCATTTCTTGCTTTGAAAATTTCATATATTAATGCGATAGCGAATATCTGTGAAAAGGTGGGTGCTGATATTGATGTGGTCGCAGAAGGTATGGGACTTGATAAAAGAATTGGCAGAGAATTTTTAAAAGCAGGTGTTGGATATGGAGGCAGTTGTCTACCTAAAGATGTTTCTGCATTTATTACTATCTCTGAAGAAATTGGATATCCCTTTAATTTATTGAAAGAAGTCCAAAAAATAAATCACCATCAGAAATTACTTATTGTTAAAAAGGCAAAAGAATTATTGTGGAATTTAAAAAGTAAAAATATAGGTATATTTGGACTATCATATAAACCCGATACAGATGACATAAGGGAATCGCCAGCAATTGAAATAATAAAACTATTAAATAAAGAAAATGCTAATTTAAAGTGTCACGACCCAAAAGCAATAGAAAATATGAAAAAAATATTTCCGGAAATTTTATATTCACAAGACCCTTATGAAATTACAAAAGATGCGCATCTATTAATTTTTTTAACTGACTGGCAGATGTATAAAAATCTTGATTTTAAGAGAATAAAAGAAATGATGAAAATGCCATATATAATTGATGGGAGAAATTTTCTTGATTATAAAAACTTAAAGTCAATTGGATTTGTTTACAGGGGGATAGGAAGGAAAAATGAATAAGAAAATTTTAATAAGTGGAGGTGCAGGTTTTATAGGTAGTCATCTCTGTGATTTTTTCATTAATAATGGAGACACTGTATTCTGTATTGATAATTTCATAACTTCTACAGGGGAGAATATTTCTCATCTACTTGGTAAAAAAAATTTTATTTTGATTGAAAAAAATCTGATTGAACTTGAAGAAAATGAGATAGAGGAAAATTTTGATTATGTATTGCATTTTGCAAGTCCTGCTTCACCTGTTGATTATATGAAATATCCAATAGAAACTTTAAGGGTAAATTCACTGGGAACAGAAAAGATGCTTAATATTGCTTTAAAATCAAACTCTACTTTTTTATTTTCTTCAACATCAGAAGTTTATGGAGACCCACTTATACCTGTTCAAAACGAAGAATACTGGGGAAATGTAAATCCAATAGGTGTAAGAAGCGTCTATGATGAGGGGAAAAGATATGGAGAGGCAATAGTTATGGCTTATCATAGAAAATATAAACTTAATACAAAAATAATAAGAATTTTTAATACATATGGACCGAGAATGCGACTTAATGATGGAAGAGTTATACCTAATTTTATATATAATGCTTTAAATAATAAACCATTACCAATTTATGGAGATGGAAAGCAGACAAGAAGTTTTTGTTATGTTGATGACTTAATAAGAGGAATTATAAAAGTTCTTGAAATTAATTATAATTTACCCATCAATCTTGGAAATCCAGAAGAATTCACAATTATTGAACTTGCTGAAAAAATTGAAAAGGTATTTGGTAAAAAACTTGGGATTGAATATTTACCTGCTTTACCGGATGACCCAAAAAAAAGAAAACCAGATATAACACTTGCAAAAAAATTACTCTCATGGGAACCAAAAATATCTCTTGAAGAAGGTCTTAAAAAAACTATTGGATATTACCTCTCTTCTTAATTTAAAATTTTGATTTTTCCTTAATTTTCTGGTAAATTAAAAGATATGAAAAAAATACTTGTTACTGGAGGAGCAGGTTTTATTGGTAGTCACCTTGTTGATGAACTCGTAAAAAGGGATTATGAAGTTATTGTTTATGATAATTTAGACCCCCAGGTTCATCCTGATGGCATTCCTGATTACATAAATTTAAAAGCAAGATATATTTTTGAAGATATAAGGAAAAAACAGGAATTAAAAAGGTTAATTAAAGAAATTGATTATATCTTCCATTTTGCAGCAAAGGTTGGCGTTGGACAATCTCAATACCAGATAAGAGAGTATGTTGATGTAAATATAAAAGGAACCGCAAATTTACTTGATATTCTTGTAAATACAAAACATAATGTTAAAAAATTGATTGTTGCTTCTTCAATGAGCATATATGGAGAGGGTCTTTATAAATGTGAAAAATGTGGAAATGTTAAACCGGAATTAAGAAATTTTAAAGAAGAAAAAATAGATGACTGGGAACCAAAATGTCCATTCTGTAATGGAAATATAATACCAGTTCCAACTCCTGAAACACACCAGATTATACCTAATTCAATTTATGCCATAACAAAAAAGGAACAGGAAGAGATGTCTTTATTAATAGGAAAAACATATAATATACCTGTTGTTTCCTTAAGATTTTTTAATGTTTATGGACCAAGACAATCTCTATCAAATCCTTATACAGGTGTTTGTGCAATATTTTTAAGTAGAATTAAGAATAATAAATCCCCTGTTATTTTTGAAGATGGACTTCAGACAAGAGATTTTATATGGGTTGGAGATTTAGTAAAGGCATGTATTTTATCTATGGAAAAGGAAAGTGCAAATTACGAAATATTTAATGTTGGAAGTGGAAAACCTACCTCAATTGGTGAAATTGCGAATTTACTTATAAAATTACTTGGCAAAGATTTAAAACCGGAAATAACATATAAATTCAGAAAAGGAGATGTAAGACACTGTTATGCTGATATAAGTAAAATTAAGGAAAAAATTGGATTTGAACCAGAAACAACTCTTGAAGAAGGACTTAAAAAATTGATTGAATGGGCAAAAGAAACGAAAGCAGTGGATAAATTTGAAAAAGCACACCAGGAACTTAAAAAGAAAGGACTTGTTTGAAAAATTATGGATTTATTTTTAAGTATAGTAATTCCCGCAAGAAATGAAGAAGAAAATATAAAAGAGACAATAGAAAGTTTAATCCCCCATATAAATAAAGAAGAAACAGAAATAATTGTTGTAAATGACCACTCAGAAGATAGAACAGAAGAAATAGTTTTAAAATTATGTGAGAAATATAAATTTTTAAAAATTGTAAGGAATGAAAAAAACCCTGGATTTGCAAATGCCTTAAAAACTGGTTTTGAAAATGCAAAAGGAGAATTTGTTTTACCTGTTATGGCTGATTTATGTGATAATCCCCAAACGATAAAAAAAATGGTAGAAAAGGCAAAAAGTGGACATGACCTTGTATGTGGTTCAAGATATACAAAAGGTGGAGGTAAAATTGGAGGGCCTAAAATACAATCATTTTTTTCAAGATTTGTAGGTATTTCTTTATATTATCTGATTAAAATTCCAACAAAGGATTGCCCAAATGCTTTTAAAATGTATAGAAGAAAAATCCTTAATTCATTAAAATTAAAGTCAGAAGGGTTTTCAATATCAATGGAAGCATGTTTAAAATTTTATTTTTCTGGATATAAAATGTGTGAAGTTCCGACTGTATGGTATGGAAGAAAAAAAGGAAAATCAAAATTTAAACTATCAAAAACATTGCCTTACATTAAACTTTATATATGGGCAATTTTAAAAAAATGGAAATTTCTATAGTTATACCTGCTTATAATGAGGAAAAAAGGATAGGAAAGACATTAAAAAAAGTTTATGAATATTTTAAAGAGAAAAAAATTGAATTTGAAATTATTGTTGTTGATGATGGAAGCAATGATAAAACAGTTGAAATTGTTGAAAAATTTTCTTTTGATAAGAAAGAAATAAGGATATTGAAACATGAAAAAAATATGGGTAAAGGTGCTGCTGTCAAAACAGGAATTTTAAATGCAAAAGGTGAATTAATTTTATTTACAGATGCAGATTTATCAACACCAATAGAGGAATTTGAAAAACTAAAAAAAGAAATTGAAAATGGATATGATATTGCTATCGGCTCAAGAGGACTTAAGGACTCAAAAATAGTTATTCCTCAACCATTTTATAGAAGAATTATAGGGAAAATTTTCCCATTTCTTGTAAGATTGATAGTTATAAATGATTTTAAGGATACTCAATGTGGATTCAAATTGTTTAAAAAGGAAGCAGGAAAAAAAATATTCAGTCAATTAAAAACAGATGGATTTGCTTTTGATGTTGAAGTTCTTGCAAGAGGTAAAAAAGAGAACTTTAAAATTATTGAAGTCCCTGTGGTATGGATAAACTCACCCTACTCTTCTGTAAAAATTTTTAAAGATTCTTTTAAAATGTTTATCTCTCTTTTAAAAATAAGGTCTGGAAAATGTTAAAAAATTTGTTTTTATTTATTCTTTCTTTTTCAATTCTTTCAATAGGTATTGATTGGGGTATTCCTAAAAATGAATACAGGAATTTTTTCTATAGAAACGAAAAAGAATTGCAAATCCTGTTAGAAGAAATTAATGAGAAATATGTAGAAAAAAGCTGGGAAATTTCAAAACAAAAAGATTATAGAAAACTTGGAAGGTCAAAATTTAATATAATAAGAAGTTTTCATCCTGATGAAGAAAATATTTTAAAAAGTATAAGTAATATGAAACCTTCTAAATTTGATTTTAATCCTCACTTTTTTGAATATCCCAGTTTTTATATTTATTTAGTAGCACTGACCTTAAAAATCTTTTCAATTTTTAAAATAATTTATATCACCCCAGATATAACTTTTTATTTTAAAAATCCTTCTGAAATTGCAAAGTTTTACCTTGCAGGAAGATTCCTAACTTTAATTTTTGGGATTTTAACACTATTTTTCTTAAGTAAGACTTCCGAAAATTTGAAAAAAGGAAGTTTTGTTTTATCTTTCATACTGTTATTGTCTTCCCATCTTTTTGTAATCAATTCTCATTATATGACGGTTGATATTCCAATGATTTTCTGGATAACTATTTTTCTTTATTTTCTTATAAAATATTACGAAACCTCTAAAATAACTTTTTTCTATTTAAGTTCAATATCTATTGGATTTGCAACAGGAACTAAATATCCTGCTGTAATCTGCTGGCTTCTTTTACCTTATGTTCTTATTTTATCAAAGCATTCTTTCAAAGAAATATTTAAAAAAACTTTGATTTCATTTTTCATTTTCATTTTTTCATTTATCTTAACAACTCCCTACTCAATAATTTCCTTTAATGAATTTAAACGGGATTTTTTGTATCAGTTTTTTACAAGAGGAGTAAGTATATCCTTTTTGTCTTTATTTGATAATTTGAAAAGGATAACAGAAGACCTCTATTTAATCATTGGTTTTCCTTTATTTCTTTATGCTTTAGGTTTTATTTTTTTATTTTTCAAAATGAATAAAAAATTATCCATAATTTATTCTGGTTTAATTTTAAATTTTGTTACTCTTGTTTTCACTCATGGTTTTAAATATGCAAGATATTATCTCCTTCTCTTACCTTTCATAACATTAATTCTTTCTTTTTTCTTGAAAGACCTAATTGAAAAGAAAAAATGTAGATATATTTCATTTTTACTCCTTCTATTTATTTTGCTAATAAATGGACTTAAAACTGGAGCATATTTAAAAGTAATGAATAAAAAAGATGTCCGCATTATTTCAGCAGAATATATTGACAAAAACTTAACAGAAAATACAGATATCTTTTTCATTAAAGACCCATGGATATTTGAAGTATGTCCAGTAAATTTTTTCAAGTATAATATAAACTCAGTAGAAAATGAAAAAGATTTAGAGAAAGCACCAAAAAATTCATACTTAATAATAGGAGAACTTCAATATTTTATTACAAAGGGCTCAAGAAAAGAACTTGAAAATGAGATAATAAAAAAAATGGTAAAATATGATTTTTCCCTTGTTAAAAAATTTGAAAATGAACCTTGTATTTTAAGTTTTAAATTTGATAATAACAGAACAATACATGATTTAATTTATACTCATCCTAAAATTTTTATATTCAAAAAAAATGAGTGAGATATTTGATTTTAAATTACCCAAAGAACTTATTGCTCAGTATCCATTAAAAGAAAGAGAAAAAGCAAGATTGATGGTTGTTTTTAAGGATAAAGGGGAGATAGCAGAAGATGTTTTTGAGAATATAGATAAATACCTGAAAAAAGGAGATATTCTTGTTTTAAATAATACAAAAGTTATACCAGCAAGATTGAATTGTAAAAAAGAAACAGGAGGGAAAATAGAAATACTTCTATTAAAAAATATTGATGATTATAACTGGAAGGTTCTTGCAAAGGGCAAAGTAAAGGAAAAAGTGAAATTTTATAAGGAAGGACTTGAAGGAGAAATTTTAAATAGAAATGAAGATGGAAGTTTTACAGTAAGATTTAATAAGGATAAAGAAGAAATAAAAAAGTATGGAGAAATACCTTTACCACCTTATATAAAAAGAAAACCAGAAGAAATTGATAAAACTTATTATCAAACTGTATATGCTTCCAAAAATGGTTCAATTGCTGCACCAACTGCTGGACTCCATTTTACAGAGGAAATTCTTGAGAAATTAAAGAAAAATGGTATTGAAATTCTATTTATTACACTTCATATGGGTTGGTCTTCTATTAAAATTTTAAAAGATGTTGAAAAATCTGTTGGTGAGGAGTACTGTGAAATTAATGAAGATGTATGTGAGAAAATAAATAATGGCAAAAAAGAAGGAAAAAGGATAATTGCTGTTGGAACTGGAACTACAAGGGCTCTTGAATCAGCATGGAAAAATGATAGAATTTATCCATTTTCAGGCTATACAGGACTTTTTATTAAACCAGGATTTAAATTTAATGTTATTGATGGACTTATTACAAATTTTCATCTTCCTAATTCAACCCATTTACTTCTTGTTTATGCTTTTTGTGGAGAAATTTTAGAAAAGGCGTATAATTTAGCAATTGAAAAAAAATATAGATTTTACTCTTATGGCGATTGTATGTTTATAATTTAAAATGGAATTTGAAATAATAAAAAAGGATAAAAAGACAAATGCAAGGGTTGGAATATTAAAGACACCACATGGAATTGTTCATACCCCTTCATTTATGCCTGTTGCAACTTTAGCAAATGTAAAGACACTGACTTCTGAAGATTTAAATGAAATTGGAGTTGAAATGCTTATATCAAATGCCTATCATCTTTATTTAAAACCAGGAATTGAAGTTATTGAAAAAATTGGTGGAATACATAGATTTATGAACTGGAAAAAACCTATAATTACAGATAGTGGTGGATTTCAGATATTTAGTTTAGAAAATGTAAAGATTAATGAAGAAGGAGTTATTTTTAAATCAAAAATAGATGGCTCAACCCATTTTATAACTCCTGAAAAATCAATTCAAATACAGGAAAAAATTGGTGCTGATATAATTATGGCTTTTGATTACTGTCCAAGAAACTGGAATGATTATGAAGAGGTTAAAAAAAGTGTTGAACTTACGGTTAAATGGGCAAAAATATGCAAGGAAAAACATAAAAGGGAAAATCAGGAATTATTTGGAATTATACAGGGAGGAATTTATAGTGAATTAAGGGAAAAGTGCATAGAAGAGATTGAAAAAATTGGATTTTTTGGTTATGGATTTGGCGGGCTTTCAATAGGAGAACCATTTGAAGAAACATTAAAGATTACTGAATTTATAATAAAAAATTTGCCTGAAAATAAGTTGAGATACTTTATGGGAATAGGAATGCCTGAACAGATAATTAAACTTGTAGAACTTGGAGTTGATTTATTTGACTGCGGAATGATAACACATATTGCAAGGACTGGTTCAACATTAACAAAAAAGGGAAAAATAAATATTAAGGCAGGAAAATATAAGTTTGATGAAAATCCCCTTGACCCTGAATGTGATTGTTTTGTTTGCAGAAATTATACAAGAGCATATATAAGACATCTGATAAACACAAAAGAGATAACTGGTTTAAGATTGAATTCCTACCACAATGTATATTTTATAACAAGATTTATGGAAAGATTAAGAGAAAGAATTTTAAATAGTTAATTTTTTACTTAAAATTAATAAATCCTTTTTGACTGGAATTTTCATTGTGAATTTCAAGGGAAAATTTGACCTATTTCAATTGATTTTCTATTCTTTAACCTGGCGTTTTTTCAAGGAGTTTATTTATTAGTTCTCGTGTCTGTTGACCATCTGCCTTTATAAGTGAACCAAGATAATCTAACGATTGTTGTAAATATCTCATAGTTTCCTGATGACTTTCATCCATTTTCTCTATCATCTTTTGTGTCTCTTTTATTAAACTTTTTGCTCTCTCGTCTTCTGTTCTTACCAATTTATTCGTATTCCAACTTAAAACAAATGCCATAACTACACTCAAAAACCCTAAAAAGAAACTCAAAAACATAAATGCTTTTTCCATTTTCTTCTCCTATTTCTTACCTCTATATTACCTCAAATTTTTTAAATTTTCAATAGATAAAGTTGTATAATGAAACCCTGAAATAAAAGAATAAACATCTACAGACCATTTGGCAAAACAAAGAAGAAGAAGAAGAAGAAGAAGAAGAAAATATTCCGGCAGCCAACCTCGTAGGTGGACTTTTTTCACAAAAATATTATACAGTAAAATTAAAATGTGATAAAATACTACATCAAAAAGGAGATTAGAATGAATGGAAGAGAAAGATGGAAAAGGATTTTTAAGTTTGAAAAGGTTGACAGAGTTTTTAATTGTGAATTTGGATACTGGACAGAAACATTGAAAAGATGGCATAATGAAGGGTTACCTGAAGATATAGATAATGATTGGAAAGCGGATAAATTTTTTAAGTTTGACCCTATTGGTGGAATACCGGTAAATATGGGTTTAATTCCTCATTTTGAAGAAAAAATAATTGAGGAGACAGATAGATATATAATAAAACAGGGAACAGACGGAATTATAAATAAAATTTTTAAGGATGGAACTTCAACAATTCCTCATTATATAAAATTTCCTGTTGAAAATAAAAATGACTGGATTGAATTTAAGGAGAGATTAAAACCAGATATTTCAAAAAGGTATCCAGATGAAGAAACTTGGAAAGGATTTAAAAAAGAATGGGAAAAAAGAGATTATCCACTTGGTATATCATGCGGTTCTTTATTTGGATGGATAAGAAACTGGATGGGATTTGAAAATTGTTTAATATCAATTTATGAGCAACCTGATTTAATTGAAGATATGATGGATTATATTGTTTATTTTGTTTTAACTTTAATTGAAAAGGCACTTCAGGAGGTCAAAAATATTGATTTTGCTTTATTCTGGGAAGATATGGCATTTAAAACAGGACCAATGATTTCTCCAAAACATTTTTCTAAACTTATGGTCCCAAGATATAAGAAAATAACAGATAGATTGAAAAAGGAAGGTATAGATGTAGTGATTGTTGATTGTGATGGGAATATAAATGAACTTGTTCCTTTATGGCTTGAAGCAGGAGTTAATGTTATGTTTCCACTTGAAATAAATAGTGGTTCAGACCCGGTTGTATTAAGGAAAAAGTATGGTAATAAAGTTTTATTAAAAGGTGGTGTTGATAAAAAAGCATTGATTTATGGTAAAGAAGCAATTGACAGGGAACTTGAAAGAATAAAAGAAACTGTTGAAAGTGGAGGTTTTATTCCTCATGTTGACCACAGGGTTCCTGCTGATGTCAGTTATGAAAATTATAAGTATTATTTAAAAAAGAAAAAGGAAATTTTCAATATTTCTGACTGGAATATTGAGAAGATTTTAAAATGAAATGTGGATATGTGACAATTCTCGGTAAACCAAATGTAGGAAAATCAACCTTATTGAATACAATTTTAAATCAGAAAATTTCAATTGTATCTCCAAAGCCAGCAACAACAAGAATAAAAGTTATAGGAATTTATAATGATGAGAAAGGTCAGATTATTTTTATTGATACCCCTGGATTTGAGGAAGGAAAAAATGAACTCGGTAAATTTATGTTAAAATCAATTTATTCATCCCTTGAAGAAACAGACCTTATATTATTTCTAATTGAAGCAACCGGATGGAAAGAGGAAGATGAAAAAATTCTTGATGTCTTAAAAAAACTGAATAAAAAAAATGTAATACTGGGAATAAATAAAATAGATACATTGAAATTTAAAGAAGAACTTTTACCTTTAATTGATGAGAGTTCCAAAAAATTTGATTTCCTTGAGATTGTTCCATTCTCTGCTTTAAAAAATAAAAACCTTGATTCATTGATTAAAGCAATCTTTAATCATTTACCTGAATCTGAAAAACTATATCCAGTTGATATGATTACAAATATACCTCTTGAATATAAACTTGCTGAAATCATAAGGGAAAAGATATTGCAGAAAACATTCCAGGAAGTTCCCCATTCAGTTGCAGTTGAAATTGAAGAAATAAATGAAGGAGAGAAAAATAAGGATATGGTTGTTGTTAAGGCAAATATTATTGTTGATAGAGAAAATTTAAAATCAATAATAATAGGTAAAGATGGAAAGATGATAAAGACAATTGGAAAACTTGCAAGAGAGGAAATGGAGTTTATTTTTGGGAAAAAAGTTTATCTTGAATTATGGGTTAAAGTAATTGAGGACTGGAGAAATAAATCTGATATATTCAGGAAATTTGGCTACGGCAATATCTAATTCCATAAAAATCCTTCCTTCAATAATAAGAATTTTCCCTGAAAATTTTTACTGCATGTGAATATGTTTTGAATTTTATTGTGGGCGGAATTGAATGGTCTGAATGGAAAAAATAAGGGATTTTCATTTCATTTAGTTTCCTTACCTTTCTTAAAACTTCTTCTTCTACTTTATTAAGGTCATTTGTTCCCAGTATCACGACATTCATATTTCCCATATATGCTATTTTTCTTCCAAATTCTTCTGCAAGTTTAACAACATCAAAACCTGCTTTTGCTTCCATTGGTTGAATACAATCAAAACCAGCATCAATTATTAAAGGCATTGCTTTTCTTACATCTCCACAACTGTGTAAAATAACAGGTAGTCCATAATCTTTAAAGAAACTAACAAGTTTTTTTTCATATGGCATTATCAATTCTTCAAGTGTTTTTGGTGAGCAGAAAAGACCTTTTGAATAGCCAAAGTCCTCATAAAGAAAAAATCCATCAGGAATCCCTGCTTCTCTAAATAAAATCTCATAATGTCTTATATAAAAATCAGTGTAAAGTTGGCAGAAATCATTTATCCATTCAGGTTCAAGTAATAAGGCAGGTAAAAAATTCTGGTCTCCAATTGTTGCCCTTAAAAGTTCAAAAATAAACAAATTTCCAAAAACAGAAAATTTTCCCTTTTCTTTTGCTTTTTTTAAATTTTCCTTAATAGCATTTATATCGCCTAATCTTTCTTTTTTAGTTTCAAATAGAATTTCTCTGTATTTTTTCCAGATTTCTGATGTTTTAATTTCAAAATCAATATGTTCAGGAGTTCCACATTTTTTCTTCCACCATTTTAAAATCGCTCCTCTGCCATCCTTTATTATCTGCCATTCTTCTGTTTCTTCAATTACTTCCCATCTACCAGGGAAAAGAGATGTATCAAACCAGCCACCACAACCTATAATATCATAATCAAAATACTCAACAGGGTCTAATGGTTCAGGATAATCTCCTTCTTTTTCCACTTTTTTCGCTCTTCCTGTTTCTTCATCCCATCTTGTTTCTCCTTCCTTTTTATGAACATATTTAACAGGATAACCTTCTTTAACCCAACCACAGAATGTTTCAGGCCAGAAATGCTCATATATACCCATCCTATCAGGAATCTCTTTATTTAACAGTAATTTTACTCTTTCCTTTGAATTCATTTTTCTCTCCTTTTTATATTTTTATTTCTCTATTTTCTTCCATTGACCTGTTTGCTGAAAGTGCAACTTTTAAGGTTTTAACTGAATCAAAATAATCTGACTTTATTAAAAAAGTATCCTTTGTTTTTAAACTTTCAAGGTATGCTTTATCTTCAAGAAAATAATGGTTTTCATTCCAGTTAAATTCTTCATATTTATCCTTTGTTATTATAATCAATTTCCCATGTCTGTATTCAATAAGTTTCCTTTTACATATAAACTTTATCTTTGCAGGATTGTATCTTGTAATTTCGGGAAATAAAGCATAACTGCATAATAAATTTCCATAAATCCCATTTTCAAATTCAAATATTGAACAACTTGCATCATCTCCTGTATATAATTTTTCTTCAGGGAAAAAACCTCTTACTCTTTTAGTATAAACTGATTTTATTTCTCCAAAAACATATCTTATCAAATCTATAAAATGAATTGCCTGGTCAACAATCTGTCCTCCTGCCTTTTCCTTACTTTTTATTGAATCAACAAGTGGAATTGTCCAGAGCCACTCTGCAGAGATGAATATTACCTCTTCGTTTTTAAGTATTTCTTTTAGTTTTAAAGAAGCAGGATCATATCTTAACATAAAACCAACACTGTGAATAATATTTTTCTCTTTTAATTTTTCAATAACTTTTTCACATTCATCTTCTTTCAAAGCAGGTGGTTTTTCAAGAAAAAATGGCAAATTTTTTTCAATACAATGAAGAACAATCTCAGTATGAGTATCAGCAGGCGTGCATATCCATACACAATTAAGTTTTTCTTTTTCAATCATTTCTTTATAATCAGTATAGTAATTACATTTAAGTTCTCCTGCTTTCATTTTTGCAACCTCTTCAATAATATCACAGACAGAAATAATTTCCACTCCTTCTATTTTTTTTAAAGCATTTATATGTGCATTTGAAATCCTTCCTGTTCCTATTATTCCGAGTTTCATTTTTATATCTCCTTTAATATTTTTTCTATATATCTTTTTGATTGTAAAATTTCTTCTCTTCTATCTTCACCTGATTTTGAGTGCATTTCTATTGTTAAAAACCCTTTGTATCCTATTTTTTTAAGTGCTTTTATATATTCTACATAATCAACTTTACCTTTATCAGCAGGCACATCCCTAACAGAAATCTCACTTTCTCCTTCTTTATATCCAAGTTCTTCATTATTAAAAATTATATTTTTTGCATGTGTGTGAACTATATTTTCTCTCAGAAAATAGACACCTTCAACAGGATCTCTTTCCGCCCATAAAATATTTGCAGGGTCATAATTAACCCTTAGAAAATCTGAATTTACAAGGTTTGAAAGTTTTTCCCACATAAAATAATCTTTTATAAAACAACTCCCAGAAGGTTCAATTGCAAGATATACATTGTTTTTCCCACAAATTTCACATATTTTACTTACTATCTCAACACACCATTTCCATGCTTCCTCGTCTTTTAAAAAATCAGGTTTTTCTTTTGTTTCAGCAGTTATTATATTTGTTTCAAATAAAATTGCAAGTTCAACTCTTTTTTTAAATTCCTCTATTGTCTCTTTCATTTTTTCTGGATTTACAAGATTTGGACCACCACTTATTGCACTGATAATAATTCCTTCTTCTTTACATATTTTTTTAATTTCATTTGGATTTTTTACTTTATTTGGCCATGTCTGAAATCCATCAAATTTATTTTCAATTATCCAATTTAAATTTTCTTCAAGTGAGAAAGGAAGGTCTTTTTCACAAACTCCTATCTTCATTTAAATCTCCTTTCTATTTCTTCTATATCAACAACATTCATAAAAAGTGGCTGGGAAAAATCTTCAGCAGACATCTGCCATATAGAATAAATTTTTTCTCCATCAAAAAAAGCAGAAATATACCTCAAGCAACCTGTTCCATAAGGAGAATAAAATAAAGGGAAATATTTACTCAATCTATAAACTTTGGGAAATTCAGAATCAAATCCATATGCAATTCCAGAAATTTCTTCACATGAATATCCTCTGGGTCTTTTAACTCCCTTTTCTGATTGCTGATGTTCCCTTATACATTCTGCTCCATCATAAAAATAAAGAGAAATATCTGGCAAATCTTTAAAAATACCAATTTTAGGAACAGGTAATCTATCTGTTATTCTTGTAACTGCAACATCCCAGGTATAACCCTTTGGAAGCATATCATTTGATAAAATTTTAAATTCATCTTTTTCTTTAACAGCAACACCTGTATATGAACAACTCCAGCAAAAAGGATGCTGACAAAAAATCATATAAACTTTATTATTTAAATCAAAAACAGAAGGGTCTTTAACATGTAAATTTTCTAACTTTTCTGAAGACAAAACATTTTTTATATTTTCAGGCGTCAAATCATATAGATTATCTCCATCAAAAACATCTATTTCCCATATTCCTGTTCCCTCTTTTTGATATTTTTCAAAACCACCTGGATAACTTCTCTTTTTTTCACTTGATACATACAACTCTACTTTATCACCAAAATAGATAGAGGAACCTTCAATGGATAGGACTTCTTTTTCTCCAACTTTTAAATCCTTTTTCCCCCATGATTTTATTTTTTTAAAATTTTTCCCATCTTCAGAAATAAAAATTGCAAGTTCAAGCCCTCTTTCTCCTTTTCCAATCCCATATCTACTATCTCCAGCATTTCTATATCTTCCTGTTATAACCAATCTACCTTCTTTATCTTTCCTGATTTTACCTCCACCAAACCAGTATCCTTTATCTTTTTTATATGGTTCAACTATTATCCTTGCTTTTTCATAATTTACTATTATTTTGCCAAGTTCTATAAGTTTTCCCTCAAATATATCTTTCTCTATCATCTTTACACCTTTGTATTTGTTTTATATTTTACCATTACAAAGGGTAGTTTGAAATTATAACTTAAAAAGTTTATAATGACAAAAAAGGAGGAAGGGATGAACTTGATTTTTATTATGATTGATAGTTTGAGGTATGACCATGTAAATATTTACAATAAAGGTGAAAGGGTCTTTGAAAATGTTGAAAGTTGTAAAACACCAAATATTGATAAGTTTGCCCAAAATAGTTTAATATTTGAAAATGTTTATCCATGCGGTCTTCCAACAATTCCTGTTAGATATGAACTTATGACTGGTTTTTATTCACTTCCATATAGACCCTGGTGTCCTTTAACTGAATATGATTTAACAATTGCCCAGATTCTGAATAAAGAGGATTATCTTTCAGGATTTATTACAGATACATATCATTACAGGGCTCCAAATATGAATTATCATAGGGGATTTAATATTTATGAATGGGTAAGAGGACAGGAATATGACCCTTATGAAGTTCCTGTAACAAAAAGAAATATAGATGACTATGTTAATGAAAATTATACAGAAGATTGGAAAAAGAGAATAATTCAGTTTCTTGCAAATACTGATAATATGGATGAAAAGAATCACTTTACAATGCAGGTTGTTGAAAAATCAATTGATTTTTTAAAAAAAGCAAGAAAAACAAATAAAAAGATTTTTTTATGGATTGATTCTTTTGAGCCACATGAACCATGGAACCCACCTTTAAAATTTGATAAATATACTTCAAAAAATTATAAAGGACCAAGATTGATTATGCCAATGGGTGGAGAAGCAAAAAACTGGGCAACAGAAGAACAGATTGATTTTATAAGAGGACTATATGCAGGAGAAGTAAGTTTTGTAGATTACTGTTTTGGTTTTTTATTTGAAGAACTTGAAAGATTAAATTTTTATGATGACTCTTTGATTATTCTAACTGCTGACCATGGACATCCACTTGCTGACCACGGACAATTTTTAAAAGGAACAGATAGAATGTATAGTGAATTACTTAAAGTTCCTTTTATTATGAAATTCCCTGAAGAAATGTATAAAGGAAGAATTGATGCTTTAATTCAATTTCCTGATGTTTTGCCAACAATACTTGAAATTCTTGGTTTTGAAAGTAATAATGTATGTCTTTCAGGTAAAAGTTTCTTTCCAGTAATAAAAGGGAATACTGATAAACATAGGGATGCAGTTATAAGTGGATATAAAAGGGGAATTTATAGATGTATAAGAAATAAGGAATGGAGTTTTGTTTATACACCTGAGGAAGAAGTTGATAAACTTTTTAATTTAAAAGAAGACCCGAAAGAAAAAATAAATTTGATAGATAAATATCCAGAAATAGCAAAAGAATTACTTGGTAAATTTGGTTCTGTATTCTTTGAGAAAAAATCAAAAAAAATTAAAGGTATTCAGGGAGAATATGAACTTGCCTCTTCTTCATTAGAATGAAAAAATTAAATTTTATTTTTATTCTTATTGATGACCTTGGATGGAAGGATTTAAGTATATATGGAAGTGAATTTTATGAAACATCTAATATTGATAGATTAGCGGAAGAAGGAGTTATATTTACAAATGCTTATTCTGCAAGTCCTGTATGTTCACCAACAAGAGCAAGTATTTTTACAGGTAAATATCCTGCAAGAATTGGAATAACAAATTTTATTGGTGGAAGGGATAAAGGGAAATTATTGCCACCTGAAAATCTTGAATATTTACCATTTGAAGAAAAGACATTTGCCAGAATATTAAAAGAGAATGGATATAAAGCATACTTTATAGGAAAATGGCATCTTGGAAATTATCCTTTTTGGCCTGAAAATCATGGATTTGATAAAAATATTGGTGGATGTCAATGGGGAGCCCCAAGATATGGTTATTTTTCTCCTTATAAAATTCCTACACTTCCTGAGGGTCCAGAAGGGGAATATTTAACAGATAGATTAACTGAAGAGACAATAAAAATTATAAAAGAAACAGAAGAACCATTTTTAATTTTCCTATCACATTATGCAGTTCATATTCCGATTCAGGTTCCAGAAAGATATTCAGAAAAATATAAGGAAAAATTAAAAAAATTGAAACTTGATAAAATAAATCCATTTATTGAAGGAGAAAATTTTCCGTGTGAGCATAAAAAAAATTTAAAAATTATAAGAAGGATAATTCAGTCAGACCCGTATTATGCTGGAATGATAGAAAACCTTGATGAAAATATTGGTAAAGTTATAAATGCATTGAAAGAAACAAAAAAATATGAAAATACAGCAATTATTTTTACTTCTGATAATGGAGGACTTTCAACAGCAGAAGGTTCACCAACCTGTAATTTACCATTAAGGGAAGGGAAAGGATGGATTGAAGAAGGGGGAATAAGAGTTTCTTTAATAATGAGAATACCGGGAATAACTGATAAATTAAAAAATAAAAAATGTGATTTTCCTTTCATTTCAACTGACTTTTATCCAACAATACTTGAAATTGCAGGAATTCCTTTGATTCCTGAACAACATAAAGATGGAATAAGTATATTACCTGTTTTAAAAGGAGAAAAAATAAAGAGAAATGGAATATTTTTTCACTGGCCTCATTATGGAAATCAGGGCGGAACTCCATCTTCTTCTGTAATTTATGATGAATGGAAACTTATTTACTCTTATGAATACGAAAAATACCTACTTTTTAATCTAAATGAAGACAGAGAAGAAAAGAATGACCTTATAAATAAAAAGCCAAAAGAATTTGAAATCTTAAAGGAGATTTTACAGGAATATATAAAAGAAACAGGTGCAAAAATACCCAAAAAAAATGAATAAAATTGAATTACTTATAAAACCATCTTCTTATCTCTGCAATCTTGATTGTTCTTACTGTTTTTATAAAAAAACAAAATCAATATATCCAAATGCAAAAATAATGGATTTAAAAACACTTGAATTTTTTATAAAAAGATTTATGGATTATTCAGAAGGAAGAGATATTTATTTTTGCTGGCAGGGAGGAGAGCCATTAATTTGCGGTATTGATTTTTATTTTAATGTAATTGAATTTCAGAAAAAATATGGTAAAAGAGGTCAAATAGTTGGAAATACAATACAGACAAATGGAATTCTTATTGATGAAAAATGGATTGAATTTTTTAAAAAATATAATGTTTTTGTAGGAATAAGTCTTGATGGACCGGAAGAGATACATAATTTTTACCGTAAATATAAAGATGGAAGGAAAACATTCAATAAAGTTATGGAAAATATAAGATTGCTCAAAAGTGCAGATGTTCAATTTAATATTCTATCAACAATTGGTGAAAATTCAGGGAAATATCCTGAAAAAATTTTTGAATTTTTTATTAAAAAAGATTTTAAATATTTACAATTTATACCTGCAACTGATAGAAAAAAAGGGAAAATAAGTGATTTTTCAATTACTCCTTTGACATATTCAAAATTTTTATGCAGAATTTTTGATTTATGGTGGAATAATGGCTCTCCTTTTGTTTCAATAAGATTTTTTGACAATATTCTTGAAGTTTTACTTGGACTTGAAGTTTCAAATTGCACATTAAAGAAAAGATGCGGTGAATATCTTGTAATTGAACATAATGGAGATATTTATCCATGCGATTTTTTTGTTATGCCTGAATTTAAACTTGGAAATATATATACTGATGAGATTGAAAAAATTTATGAAAAACTTGAAAATTTTGGAAAAATGAAAGAAATAGAGTTAAGTGAATGTAAAAACTGCAGGTGGAATTTTATATGTAATAATGGATGTATGTGGCAAAGATATGTTAAAAATGGAAATTTAAAGGGGGTTGATTATTTATGCCTTGCTTATAAAAATTTCTTTACACATTCTTATAAAAGGTTTAAAATTTTATCAGAAAAAATTCTTATAAAAAATGTTAAAGAATAAAAAAATTGAAGTTATAAAAGATTTTCCAATGAGTAATGTCTGTGATGTTGAAATAGAAGAAAAGAAAATCCCTGTTTTAAGTTTTGCTCCTTCTCCTAAAGGTGGTCCTGAATGCCTCTGGTTTTATTTTAAAGTAAAAACTTCGGGAATAAAAAAAATAAAACTTATTCTCAAATATTCTTATAATATCCTTGGTGGTGGAAAACCTGAAAATTTTAGACCTGTTATAAAATTCGGGGAAAAGGAATGGCAGAGAATATCAGAAGGAAATATAATTGAAAATGAAGATGGAAGAAAATCTGTGTTATGGGAAGTTGATATTCTTGATGAAATCTTTGAAATTGCATTCTGTTATCCTTACGGAAAAAAAGAACTTGATGAACTGATAAATGAAAGTAAAAATTACTGGAAAAGGGATGCAATAGGAGTTAGTCAGGAAGAAAGGAAAATAATAAGATTGAGTAATTTTTACAGGGATATTAAGAAATATGGTATTTATTTAATTGCAAGACAGCATTCAGGAGAAACTCCGGGTAGTTGGGTTCTTGATGGATTTTTAAGGTATCTTTCTGAAATAAAATACAAAAATTTAATTGTCTGGGATGTCCCTTTTTCAAATATTGATGGAATAGAAAATGGTTATTATGGAAAGGATAATTTCCCTTATGATTTAAACAGAGCATGGGGATATCCTCCAATGAGACATGAAATACTTGTTATACAGAGGGATATAATGAGATGGAAGGAAAGATGTATTCCTTTTCTTTCAATTGATTTCCACGCTCCAGGGGCAAGTGAAACTGATGGTGCATATTTTTTTATTACATCTGCTGAAAAAGATGAAAAACAACATAAAATTGAAAAGGAAATTGCTGAAAAACTGGGTAAAAAAATCGGTAAATATATGGCAAAAAATTATATAAGGTTCATAAATTACAAAAGCAGATGGGAAACACCTCATTTTACTGATTTCATAAGAGAAAATATTAAAATCCCTTCTTTAACAATTGAGATACCCTACTCTATCTGTGGAAATACTTTAATGAAAAAGGAAGATTATAGAAAAATAGGTAAAAAAATGTCTCTCTGTATCATAGAGGAAATAGAAAAAAGGAAATAAGGAATGGGAATAAAAATAGGAACATTTAAGGAAAAACTTGAAATAAAAATAGGCAGTAAACTTATGGGATATCCAAATACAGAAACAAGATTTTGTAAAGGGACTACAGGAGATATTGAAGCAAATGGAATAATCTTAAAGGATGAGAAAAATAAGGGTTGTTTAATTTCTCTTGATATTCTCGGGATAGAACTTCCCTTTACAAATAAAGTGAGAGAGGAAATTGAGAAAAGATTTAATATACCATTTGATAATATAATGCTCTGCTGTACCCATACCCATTCAAGTGTTATTTCACTCAGTAGAAGATTTGAACCTGATAAATATTTTATGAATGAACTTGAGATAAAAATATTAAAAGGCATAGAAAAAGGATTAAAAAACATTGAAGAAGTTTATATAAAATGGTTTAAAACAGAAGTTGATATTTCACATAATAGAAGAGTAGTTATTGATGGAAAAGCAAAAAATGAATGGCTTGATTTAGAAAAAAAACATACAGGAATAGTTGACAAAGAAGTATTATGCCTTGGATTTTTCAGAGAAAATGAAAGTTTAAAAAGTTTACTCATTAATTATGCATGCCATCCTGTTGTTCTTGGTCCATCAAATTATTATGCAAGTGCTGATTTTGTTGGCTATCTGAGGAAATTCCTTGAAGAAAAATTAAATCTTGAAAATCTTTTTTATATTACAGGTGCAGCAGGAAATATCAATCCAAGAATGTGCCTTACCGATGACTTTGAAATAGCAAAAAAAACTGGTGAAATTATAGGTAATGAGATTTTAAAAAGTAAAAAAAATTTCAAAAAACTGGATTTAACCAATTTTAATTTTGAAAGGGAAAAAGCAATATTCCCAAAAAAAGAAGGAGCAGAAACAATTGAAACAGAAGTCCAGATTTTAAAAATTGGAGAAAAAATCATTTTTATAACTTTACCAGGAGAGCCAGTTGTTGAAATAGGACTTAATATAAAAGAAAAATCAAAATTTCCTTTAACAATCATTGCAGGATATACAAATGATTATATTGGATATATAGCAACAGATAAAATTCTTTCTGAGGGAGGGCATGAAGCAAACAGTTGTCCTGTAAAAGATGCAGAAAAAATAATAGAAAATCTGATAGATGAATATATCAAAAATGGTAGAACTAAACACAGTAATTGAGATTAAATTTATTCATTTAAGTTTGGAAACAGGAATTGAAACACCACATTTTCATGAAGAAAATCAATTGCTTTTTTTCATATCTGGAAAAGGGATTGAAAATATTGAAAACAAAAAGTATAATGTATTACCTGGAACTTTCATATTAATTCCAGAAAAAATGGTTCATTTTTTTAAATCTTATATAAATAAACCTGCTGAAATTCTTTCTTTAAGATTTAAATTAAGTCAGAAGATAAAAGACAAAACATACACTGAATTTTTTAAAAAACCCTATATATATAGGGGTGGAAAAGAAAATATAAAAACAATAAAAAAAATTCTGCCCTCTTTAATTGAAGGAAAGCCAGATTTAACATTTTTTTTAAAACTTTTTAATGTAATTTTTGAAAATTTAAAATTAAAGGCCGAAAAAACAGATGAATATATGGAAAAAATAGAAAAATATATTGAAAAAAATATCGGGAATGAAATAAATGTAAAAAAAATGAGTGAATATCTTGAAATTTCAGAATCCTATGTTAGAAAAATAATAAAAAAAATTTACAATGTAAGTTTCACAAAATTTATTAATATAAAAAAAATTGAATATGGTTCTAAATTACTTCTTGAAACAAAACTACCTGTTTCAAAAATAGCAGGAATGTGTGGTTTTTATGATTTCAATTATTTTTCAAGGGTTTTTAAAAAAATTAAAGGGATGTCACCATTACAATTTAGAAAAAGTCATTTTTAAAAAAGAGGAGGAAAATATGGGCAAAAAAATTTTATCAATTCTTTTTATAATTTTTTTGAGTTTATCAGCAGAAACAATATGGGTTGATTGTAATTCTAAAAAGGATAAGGAAGTAGGAACAAAAGAGTATCCATTCAAAAAGATATCAGATGCAATAAAAATTTCTAAGGAGGGAGATGAAGTTATTATTAAAGAAGGTATTTATAGAGAAATAATTCAGACAAAATCAGGAATTAAGATAAAAAGTGAAGGAAGGGTTATAATTTCTGGATATAAAGAAATAAAAGGATGGGAAAAATGTGAAAATAATATATGGAAAACTACTTCTGACAGGGAAATTGATGAATTATTCATAAAAAATAGAAGAATTGAAATTGCAAGGTATCCTGAAAAAAACTGGTTGAAAATTGAAAAATTTGAAGAGAAGGATAATATTTATAGAGTTTATAATTCTGAATTAAAAAATTTAAAGGATATAAAAAATTTTGAAGCAAGGATTTTAAATTCAACCACTAATACTTTCTTCACATGTCCTGTTTTAAATTTTAATAGTGATGAGGGATTTTTTGAATTTGCAAAACAAACATACTTAAAATTGACTGAAAAAGATTTGTTTTACCTTCAGCACAATTCAAAATTCATTAAGTCAAATCAGTGGGCAATTGAAAAAGAAAATGGGAAATTTATTATTTATCTTTATCCTGAAAATGAGGAAGATTTAAAATTTACAGAAACAACAGGAAATAGCGAAAGAGTTATGAGTTTGGTAAATGTGAAAAATGTAGAAATTGATGGACTTGAAATTTGTGGAGGCAATACTTATGGGCTCTGGATTGATGGATGTGAAAATATACTTATTAAAAACTGCATCATTTATAATAACAAACATGTTGGTCTTTCTGTTAATAGAAGTAAAAATGTTACAATTTTAAAGAATACTGTTCTTTTCAATGGAAATGGTGTATCAGTTGGTGCTTCTTCTTCAAATGTTGAAGTGTTAAATAATGAAATTGCATTTAATAATAATGATGGTTTAATTGTTTCATGGGGAGCAGAAAATATAAAAGTAAAAGGTAATTATATCCATCACCATATTCTTTATGGACATCCCGATAATATGCAAACTTACAGAAATGTTAAAAATTTGAAAATTGAGGATAATTTACTCGTTTGTGGAGGACAATCAATAATGATGGAAGAAACATATGATGTTGAACTAAAAAACAATATAATTATGGGAGCAGGAGCATATTCTTTAATTTTTGGTCATCAGAATACAGATAATGTAAAAATGTATTTTAATACTGTTGTTCTTTCTCAATATGGAAGTGTTAGTTTTACAGGTAAAAAATATGATGTCAAAGGTAATATTTTTGTTACGGGTCATCCTGGAGCAATTTATGGTATTAATGTGAATGAGTATGAAGGAGATTATAATATTTTCTGGAACTGTGAAATACCAAATCCTACTGTTATAGCAGCATCAGGTAAATGGTATAAATCAGGTCAATTTGAAGTTTATAAAAAAGATACACAAAAAGATTTAAATTCATTATACTCCAATCCACTTTTTAAAAATTTCCCACTATCATTTCATGTAGTTGAACCTATTCTTTCCAGCGAAGAAAAACTTTATATTAAAAATCAGGCAGAATTGATAAATACAGGAGATTTCATAGAAGTTAATTTTGATGGAATTCCAAGAAAGGTTATAGAAAAGGAAGGTAAAAATTATATTAAAATCACTCCAGAACTTGAAAAACCTCCCTTTAGAATTGTTCTTGTTTCCAACTGGGGGAAAAATAATAATTTTGAATATAATTTTGATTTGAAGGATGATAGTCCAGTAAAAAAAGTTTTTTATGAAAATAAAATACCTGGAAGTAAATTAAGTTTTAAAAGTATGAAAAATTGTGATTTTGATGGTGATGGGAAGAGAGATTTGCCCTTATTACCTGAAGATTTAGGGAAAATTTATAATGAAAAATTAAGGAAAACATATATTGGCGGAGAGATAGAAAAGAAATGGCAATAAATTATATTTTCTAAAATCTTTTATTACCCAGAAAATCTCTTAAAAAAGGACCATCAAATTCCCATTTATATAACTCATTAATTGTTGTTTCTGCATCTTTTAAACTACCCCTTGAAATTCTTAGAAAATCTATCATTCCTTTAAAATACCCTGCCTCTTTGCATTTTCCTACTATAAAATCTCCATTATTTGATAAACTTTCATCCAGTAACTCTCCCTCTTCTTTTAAACCTGTTTCCTTTCCATCTAAATATATTTTTACTTTTTTATTAACTCTATCAACTTCAGCAATTAAATGATGCCAATTACCATCTTCAATTTTCTCTTCAGTATAACACCTGTAATAATTATCTTCATCCCAACTTAATTTTAAATTTATTTTTCCATCTTTTATATATAAAGAATAACCTTTTTCATCTTTCATCTTTTCAACCAAGCCACCGGAACTTTTATTTACTTTTAAAACCATTTCTATAATGAAATTATTCCTGTCCATATCAACTGTCTGTCTCTTCTCTCCTTTATAAATTACCATGTCTCCTTTTTTAATTTCTCCAAATTTAAAAATTCCATTATAAATAAAAGAATAATCCTTTTTTATTTCACTATCAGGTAAAACACAATATATTTTTTCTCCATCAAATTCAAGTGCACCTTCTATCCAATTTTCAAGCAATCCGGTTTTATAATTTCCTTCACTTACATTTATACCTTTTAAATTATTCCATGGAACAAAATGATACATATCTCTATCCATATATTCATCACTATAATAAAAATTCTCTCCAAAGATGAAAGAAGGGTCTTTTCTGTTTTTATAAAAATTCCATTCACCAACAACTTTATACAATGGGTAAGGGACAAAAAATTTAATTTTATCACTTTCTACATATTTTTTAATTAAATCTTCCAATTTACCTTCAGTTTTTTCTTTAACAATTCCTGCATCATATTTTAAAGAACCTTTTTCCTGTAGATACTGAGAAAATTCTTCTAATGTTTTTGCAATTCTCTGTTCCTTATCAAAAACACCAAATTTCCTTGAATTACCATAAAAAACATTATTGAAATATCCAATTGTTTCATAAAAGTCATCTATATCTGAAGTTCTATAAGCATAATGGTCAAAATAAATATCACTTATATCACAGAGAAAATTACCAAGATACCATGCTCTCTGAACTCCATTTAAAGATGGTTGTTTTCTAAAACCACATCCAAATTTGTAAGCAAAGTTATTAAAATATGCATGGTTAAAACCACCAACTTCCATAAAAGCACACGCATTACATTTAGGGTTCCCTATTTCATTATTTTTACCAATTGCAATATTATTGAAAAAATATCCCTTATACTGACCATCTGCATAATAGGCAAATCCAAAATTTGCTGTTGTATATGTCATTTCTCTTTTTGCTTCAATAGCCCATAAATAATCTCCATGATGTGGACCAACCGGATTTATTACTATATTATTGTAAACAAAAGCAGGCCCTCCCTGCCATACTTCTATTCCTCCGTAATCATTTGTATGTAAAAGACAGTCCTTAACTTTATTATGGTGAATAAATATTTTAATTAATGGACAGTCCCTTAAATCATGATGCTTCCCTCCAAATACATTTATCCCTCCACCATAACTTTTCTCAAGGATATTCCCGCTTATCTCAATAATTTCTCCTGATTCAACATCTATTGTAAAAGGGGTAGTCCCTCTTACAGGTCTTGCACCAATACTGTAAAATTTATTCCTTAAAATCTTTACTTCTTTAACTTTACCAAAAGGTGGAATTGTCTGTCCCCATGCATGACCATCAATAACATCTATCCCTCCATGGTCTGTAAATGAAATTTCATTATCCATTATTTCTATCTTATCTATAATATCATTCTGTCCTTTTGCATGAATCCTTAATCCCTTTGGTAAATGTTCAAATTTACAATTTTTTATCTTTACATTCATACATGTTCCTGAAATTCTTATTCCAGCAGTATAAACATCCTTTCCATCAACCCATCTTAACATCGGGTCATTGGTATTTATAAATCTGAAGGTTAAACCTGAAATTTCTATATTTGATTGATTCTCTATCTCTATAACAGAAAATTCCTTTGGAACTTCAATATCTATAAGATTAGGGTCTTTATCTTCAGGCAATCTTATATATATTTTCCCTTTTTTCTCATCATAAAAATATTCTTTAGGTGAATCCAGAAATTCAAGTTTATTTTCAAGAAAATATTTATTTCCCTTTATAGGAGGACTGAACCAGGTACCTTGAAAAGTAAGGGACTTATTTACAGGATTATATTCCATTACTTTTGAAGGAAATGGAGTTCCAATAACATTACTACCCTGAAACCATATTGTTGCATTCTTATAATAATCAGGGTTGGAAGAAGTCAGATTTAAAGGGTCAAAACCTGTTATTATTTTCCCTCCTTCCTGTTTAACAGACACTCTTTTCCAGTCCCACCAGTTTTTAAGCACATCATCAGGGTCTTCTTCCCAGTCGGGTTCTCTTGCAATTGGAATTCTTACTATTTTTTCATTTTCAATCATCCATAAAGCCCTTGGGATAAAACCCTTATTAAAATCTATACACCACACTTTTTCTTTTTCAGGAACATTTATATCTTCTTTACACTTACTCCATCCTCCTTTTATCCTTATACTTCCATATAAACACGCTTCACCACTTCCCCATGATGGGTCAACTGTTAATCTTACTGGATTTGTATCTGTTCCTGATTCTTTTGCTATTAACCTTCCTCTGTATATAACTCCTTTTTTAAAAATATATGTGTGAATACCTTTGCATTCTTTTGCTTTTCCCTGGGCATTTTCATCCCATGGATGATGTTTCCATGGTGTGTTTTTAGTCAATCCATCATTATTGTCATTTCCATTCTCATAATCTATATATCTCACTGAATTACCTTTTTCAAAAATAAAGGGCCCTGGTTTCCATAAAATATCACCTTCTTTGATTAAATCACAATTCCTCTCCTCCCATGTGAAATTATTCGCAAAAGATATTGAAGAGAAAATTAAAACTAAAAAGAATAAAATTTTACTTTCCCCCATTTTTCAACCTCCTTTTTGTATTATATTAACACATTTTAAAAATTCTATAATAAAAAAAATTTAAAAGTATCAAATAGTGCTAAAATTATTTTCTTTCTCTCATTTTGTTCTTGACAGGAAATTATAGAATTTATATCCTTTTTAAAAAAGGCAGGTATTATGAATAATAAAAAAGGAGATATTATGAAAAAACTTTCTAAATTTATTTTCTATTTTTTATTTCTCTTTCTTACAAATTCTTTTTCCGCTCCATCTCCTGAAAAGTTAAGACAGGCAATTTTAGCAAATTCAAATATCCATAGATTTAAAGGAGAACTTTTTACCTGGCATGCTGCTTATAATGCAGATGTATTTTATAAAGGATACATGACATATAAAGATGAAAAATGGATAGAAGAAGGTATAAAATATTTTGATTTTTTGGAAAGTAAAATGGAAAAAGAACCAGATGGTTATTATGGATGGGTTGGTCCCCGTATTGAAGATGAAAAAATATATGGAGCAGCAATTGTTGGAGACGCAAATTTAATAAGTCCTATGCTTTCTATTGCTGAAATTATTGTAAAAGATAAGGAACTCTATAATAAATATGGGAAAAAGGCAGAAGAATATATAAAACTTGCAAAGGATATTATAGAAAAATGGGATAAAAGAGGATGCTGGTATGAACAACTTGGATATGGCAAATACCTTGTTCAGACGAAATTTATTGACCCTAAAAAACCTGATGAATGGATTGAAATGGAAAATTTCCAGATATCTGAAAACCTTAATAAATCTGGAAAAATGGGACTTATTTGCCTAAAACTTTATAGAATACTTGGAGATAAATTTTACAGGGACAGGGCAATAAAAATATTTTCCTATTATAAATCAATTATGAGATATTATCAGAATGAAGATAGATATGTCTGGAATTTCTGGGAACCATTTGCACCATGTGATATGACAGGAATACCAAAACACTGGGTTAGTGTTCATCCGGAAAGAGCAGGATACCAGGCAGCAGAAGTTTCATTTTTTGTAGAAGCATACCATACAGGAGTTGTTTTTGACCAGAAGGATATTAAAAGATTCATAAATACTAATTTATGGATGTGGAATAAATCCTATGATAATCCACAATTTAAAAGTGCAGATGGAAAAACAAATGCAGGTACTTTATGGGATTCTTTAAGTGATTTTGATGAAACGATAAGAAAATTAAAACAGATTCTACTTGAAAGAGAAAAAGGGGATTTTGCTATTGTTGAGAAAGATTATTTTATGAATGTAAAATGTAAAGAACCTCCATCTTTTAAGAGAAAATATGTAATAGATGAAAAAGAAATCATTATTCCGGATATTCCAATTTATAACGGTGAGGATATAAGTATGGCAGTTGTAATTCCTATGATTTTTGATAACTGGACAAAAATTTCAGCAAAACTTGAAAAAGATGGAAAACTTGAAATTTATCTTTATTCAAAAGACGGGAAAATGATTGAAAAAATTTTTGAAGATAATGTGAAAAGTGGATTTAAAACAATAAGATGGGATGGAAAAAATAAGGAAGGGAAAAAGTATCAGGGTGAATATAAAATAAGGTTTGTTTTTGGAAATAGTATAAGAGAAGTACCAATAAAAATAGGAGGATGATATGGAAAAAAGATTTTTGTTTTTGATTTTGATTGGTTTTATTTTTGCCTCATGTGCTTTAGAAAGGAAAGATATTAAAAAAGAAGAAATTAAATGGAATGGATGGAAGAAATTATCTGACCCAAATTATTTTCCAATTGCGGTATGGCTTCAGGATCCAAAAAATGCTCCAAGATATAAGGAAATAGGAGTAAATTTATATGTTGGATTATGGAAAGGACCGACTAAAGAGCAGATAGAAGAACTTGAAAAACATAATATGCCTGTTATATGTGATATGAATGAATATGGACTTCAATATGTTAAGGAAAAGGGAGAAAATTCAATTATAGTTGGTTGGATGCACCAGGATGAACCTGACAATGCACAAAGTTTACCTGATAAGTCCGGTTATGGTCCACCTATTCCACCTGAAAAAATTATAAAAGATTATGAAGAAATGAAAAAGAAAGACCCCACAAGACCTGTAATTTTAAATTTGGGTCAGGGAGTTGCATGGGATGGTTGGTATGGAAGGGGAGTAAGAACAAATCATCCAGAAGATTATCCTGAATATATAAAGGGATGTGATATTGTTTCTTTTGATATATATCCTGTTGCCCATCCAAGAAGCGAAATTCAGGGGAAATTATGGTATGTTGGTTATGGAGTTGAAAGATTGGTTAAATGGAGTGAAGGGAAAAAAATTGTCTGGAACTGTCTTGAATGCACAAATATTGGTTCTGATAAAAAAGCAAATCCCTATCAGATAAGAGCAGAAGCATGGATGAGTATAATTAATGGTTCAAGAGGTTTTATATGGTTTGTTCATGTATTCAAGCCAAAATTTATTGAGCCGGGAATCTTAGCAGAGGAAAATAAGGAAAATATGGAAGCAGTGAAAAATGTAAATAAAGAAGTAACTGAATTTGCACCTATTATAAATTCTCCTGATATAGAAGGTTTAAAAATTACATCATCAACAGATGTTCCTGTAAAAGCGGTCTTAAAAAAATATAAAAATGATTATTATATCTTTGCTGTTTCAATGAGAGAAAAACCAACAGAAGCAAAATTTGAAATTCCAGGGAATATAAAACTTAAAGGAGAAATTGAAGTTCTTAAAGAAAATAGAAAAGTAAAACCTGAAAATAATGTTTTTTCTGATAAATTTGAAGGATATGAGGTTCATCTTTATAAATTAGAAGTAAAATGAAAAAAACTTTCATTTTATTTATTTGGTCTCTTTTCCTTTTAACAGAAGTTTTATTCTCAAATAAATATTATATTGATTTTGAAAAAGGAGATGATAATAATTCAGGACTTGAACCAAACAATGCGTGGAAACATTGTCCATTTGATAAAAATGCAAAAGGAAAAGCATTGTCTACAAAAATAAAAGGTGGAGATATTTTACTTTTCAAAGGTGGAGTTATATATTATGGAAGTATTGAAATTGATGGAAGATTTGTTTATGGTGAAGAAGGAAATCCAGTAATTCTAAAAGGAGATGGATGGGGGGAAGGAAAAGCGATTATTGATGGTTCAGAATTAATTGAAGGAGAATGGAAAAGATGTTCCTCTCCTTCTGAATGTAAGGGAAATCCAAACTGGGAAAAAATTTATTATATTAAACTACCGAAAAAATATAAATTTACTCAAGGATTTCTCCAGGATGACGCATTTCTATATTATTCACAGGAACCAAATCCAGATGACCCATTCTTTTATGACAGAATTGATAGATTTAGAGTAATACCAAAGGAAGACAAGGATATAAAACAGACAGCAAATTCAATAAGAGACCCAGGATATTTTACACAGAAAGAAACAAATTTCTGGGATGGTGCTTATCTTGTTTTATGGAGACAGCCAAATATAACAACAATAAAAAAAATCTTAAAGTATGAACCTGAAACAAATACAATTTACCATGAAGATATTGGAGGAGAACAATTTTTGTATAAAGACAGGAATTCTTATTATTCAATTATAAATCATCCATATATTATAGATAGACCTGGTGAATTTGCTCTTGATGAAGAAACAAACACTTTATATTTATTTTCTGAAGATGACCCAAAAACACATAAATATAAGGTGATAGTGGGGCATACTGGAATAAAGGTAGATGGGGTAAAAAATATAATAATAGAAGGATTTATAGTTCAGAATTTTGTTATGGGAATAAGGGTTTATAGAAGTGGAGATGGAATGCCAGTTCCTGAAAAATTTTTAGTAAGAAATAATGAGGTAAAAAATTTAAAAGGTGATGACTGGTATTCAATACAAATATATGGAAAAGATGGAGTTGTTGAAAATAATAAGGTAATTAATAGTTGGAGAGGAGTTGGTATTCTTGCAGGTGGTGAAAATATAACTGTAAGAAAAAATCTGGTCAAAAGATGCACAAGACAGGGAATATGGTTTATGGGAGCAAAAAATAGTATAATCACAGAGAATATTGTTGAAGGTTGTAAAGGAACTCATGCCAATGGTATTTCTGTTTATTCAAAATCAGAGAATATAATTGTTTCTAATAATTCTGTTTTTGACTCAAATATTCCTTTTACAATGGAGGATTCAAAAGACCTAAAAATATATAATAATGTTTTTGATGGTGAAGAAAAAGTTATATATCCTATTGCTGGATGGTTTGGTATGAAAGGAACAGTTTATATCCTCAACAATACAATAATTGGAAGTGAAAATGATGCTTTACTTGTAAAAGGAGAATGTAAGGTAATTTTTAAAAATAATATAACAGATGGGATTTTATCAAACTGCGAAAGAAGTCATAATATTTATACGACTGGAAAAGCAAAAGGATTAAATTTATCAGAAGGAGAAATAGTAGAAACTGATTTAAAAAAAATTTTTGTTGACCCTGGAAAAAAAGATTATCATTTAAAAGAAGGTAGTCCAGCAATTGATTCAGGAATAGATTTAAGTGAGTTTTTTCAGATTGATAGGGATGGGGTTAAAAGACCGGTAAATAAATGGGATATTGGTGCTTATGAATACAAAGGAAAACAAAATGAAAATTAAATTATTTCTAATATGTTTTTTTATATCATATTTTTCTATTTTTTCAGCAACCTACTATGTTGACAATAAAAATCCAAAAGCAAACGACAAAAATCCAGGAACAAACGAATTACCATTTTTAACAATTTCAAAAGGAATTAGTGTTCTTTCATCAGGAGATACTCTTATAATAAAGGAAGGGATATACAGGGAAACATTATATATAAATAAGAAAGGAGAAAAACCGATAGTTATAAAATCAGAGGAAAATGAAAAAGTTATAATTACTGGCTCTGAAATAATATCAGGTTGGAGAAAAACAAATAAGGAAGAAGTTTATGGCAATGAAAATTATGAGAAAATATATGTTTCAGAGGTAAAGGATGAACCAAAAATTTTAACAGATGGAGAAAAAATTCTAAATCTTTCAAGAATACCAGAAGAGGGATGGTGGAAACCAACAAGTGTAGAGGGAAATACAGTTTTTTATGATGAAGAGAATTTAACCCAGAAAGATAAAAATTTCTGGAAAAACTGGACTTTATGTGCTTTATTTGGTGCAGGTGGAGGAATAACAAAACATAATGAATTTGATTTTGACCCTGATAATCATAAAATAACCCTTAAAAATCCCTGGTCTAACTATTCAAAAACAATTGATATAAAAAGGGACAAATACTATTTTTCAAACCATCCACTTGGAATAAAAAAGAAAGGTGATTACTCATATATAAAAACTGAAAATGGTTATAGAATATATATCTGGCCAACAAAGTTTGATGAAAAAGGCAATCCTTATGTAGAGATAGTTAATAAGGGAAATTTAATAGTCCCGCATCAAAGTGAAAATATTATTCTTGATGGGCTTGAAATATGCTTTTCAAAAGAAAGAGGTATTGGTAGTAGTCCCTGCATTGTTAAAAATTTCACAATAAAAAACTGCTATATTCATGATTGTGATAGTTATGGGATTAATATTTCTGGAGAAAATATTGAAATTAAAAATTGTATTTTTAGAAGAAATAGTCATGGTATTGTGATTTATAAGGCAAAAAATATAAACATTGAAGAAAATGATATTGGATGGAACCTTATAGATGGCATTGATTGTGCAAATGAAGTGAGAAATTTAAAAATAATAAAAAATTATGTGCATCATCATTTTTCATTCGGACATCCTGACAATATTCAATTCTGGTCAGATGTTGATGGAATTGAAATAAAAGATAATGTTCTTGTTGTTTCAGGACAGACACTTATGTCTGAAAATATTTCAAATATAAAAGTAGAAAATAATATTATAATTGGTACATCCGCTATGTCTCTTATAATTTTAGGTAAGAAAGCAGAACTTGTATATGGAAGAAAAAGAAGTGAAAAAGAAGAGGACAAAAAAAGATGGGAAGAATGGGAAAGTTTGCCAAATGATAATGTGGAAATAAATCATAATACTATCATTGGAACAGGTTTTGGACCGTTCAATATTGTTGCAAAAGGTGTCAGGATTTTAAATAATATAATATATCCGATGCATGAATATCCAGTCTTCTATCCCATAATTCATAAACCAAGTTTTTATGCTGATTATAATCTTGTCTGGATAGGAACAAGAACAAAACAGATATTATCAAATTTAAGGAATGACAAATTAGAAATAAATGGTTCTGGTGAAATTCCTCAGTTTGAAAATGCTCCTTTCTTTTTTTCAATAGGATGGACAGAAAATTCAAAAAATAAAATATTCTTAAGAGAAAGGATTGACAACTGGGAAACAGGTGATTATATAGAAATAAATATGGATGGTGTTATTAGAAAAATTAAAGAAATTGGAAGTAATTACATAGTTATTGAACCTGATTTAGACAAAATTCCTGATTTTGAAATTTTTGTTTTTAACTGGAAAAAAAATTCAAATTTTAAATGGGATTTAAAATTAAAAGAAAATTCACCCGGTTATAAAAAGGCAGAAAATGGCAAAAATACAGGGAGTGATTTAAACATTCAGAATTATATGAAAGGAGATTTCAATGGAGATGGAAAAAAAGATTTCTCAGAAAAATTTAAATATTGAAGAAATTCTTGGAAGAAGAGAATATAAAAGTGGAAGGGTTGGAGTTTTTTCTATTGGACATTATTTTTACTGGCCTCAATTTCCAGGTCTTAAAGAAAAAATTATGAATCATTATAATTGGTTTATTGATCAACTTAAAGAAAAAGCAAAATGTCAGGTAATTCCTTTTATGGAAATGTGTGATTCTTCTCATAAAGGGTTTGAAGCAGGAAATTTTTTTGCAACTCAAAATCTTGACATTATTTTCTGTTATGTAGCAACCTATTCAACAAGTGCAAATGCATTACCAGTTATCCAGAGAGCAAATGTTCCTGTTGTTTTAATTGGACTTCAGCCAACTCTTGGAATGGATTATGAAAAGGCAACAACAGCAATACAACTTGAAAATGATAATGTTACAAGTTTGCCAGAAATAGCAGGAGTTTTATTGAGAAGTGAAGGTAAAATTCTTGATGTTATTGTTGGTTATCTTTATGATGATAAAAGAGCATGGGATAGAATTTTAAAATGGTGTGAAGTTGCAACTTGTTTTAATGAGGTAAAAAATTCAAGAATTGGACTTTTAGGACATGTTTATGAAGGAATGCTTGATATGAATTCTGACCCAACAATGTGTGATGCTTATTTTAAACTTCATGTTGAACATCTTGAAATGGATGACCTTAAAAAACTTATTGATGAGGTTAAAGAAGACAAAATAAAAGAAAAAATTGAACTTATTAAAAAAATTTTTGATTTTCCGGACCCGAAGGTTGACCCGATTACAGATAAAGTTGAAGAAGAAGATTTAATATGGCCTGCAAAAGTTTCCTGTGGTATGGATAAACTTTTTGAAGAATTTAAATTAACCGGCCTTGCTTATTATTATAGGGGACTTGATGCAAATGAAAATGAAAGAATACATGCAGCAATGATAATAGGAAATTCTTTATTGACAAGTAGAGGTTATCCTGTTTCAGGAGAACTTGATTTAAAAAACTGTATCGCAATGTTAATAATGGATAGATTGGGTGCGGGTGGCTCATTTGCAGAATTTCATCCTGTTGATTTTAAAGAGGACTTTGTTCTTGTAGGACACGATGGACCACACCATTTACTTGTTGCTGATGGAAAACCTGTTTTAAGAAAATTAAAAGTATATCATGGGAAGAGAGGATTCGGTCCATCTGTTGAATATAAATTAAAAACAGGTCCAATAACAATGCTTGGATTAACACAGAAATCTAATGGAAAATTTAAAATGGTTGTTGCTGAAGGTAAATCTCTTCCTGGACCAATTCCAGCAACAGGAAATACAAATACAAGAGGGAAATTTAAACCTGATGTAAGAACTTTTATAGAAAGATGGACAAAAGAAGGCCCGACACATCATTTTGCTCTGGGAGTTGGATATGTTGCTGATAAAATTGAAATGCTTTCAAATCTTTTAAATATTGAATATGTATATACAACACCGGAAGAAAGGATTGAAAAATGAATATAGTGGTTTTAATGCTTGATAGTTTAAGGCCTGATTATCTTGGATGCGGTGGTAATAAAGAGGTAAAAACTCCAAATATTGATAAAATTGCAGAGGAAGGTTTATTTTTTGAAAATGCTTTTGCTGAATATCCAATAACCATACCTTCAAGAACTGCAATAGTTTCAGGAACCTATACATTTCCAAACAGACCCTGGTGCCCTTTAAGAAGTTATGATTTACATATAGCAGAAATTCTTAAAAATCTTGGATATTATACAGCAAGTTTTTCAGATACACCTTTTAATCAACCTGCTGGAATGGATAGAGGATTTGATATTTTTGAATGGATTGTATATGGAAAATGTCATAATCCACCTCATCAAAAAAAATATAATTTTCGTGAATGCTATTTTCCACCACATGCATCTGAAAGGGAGAAAAAATTTTATGAAAATACAATGATTAACAGATATTATTCAATTGAAATTTTTGGAAAATCATGTCCAGAACTTCTTTTTGAAAAGGGAGTTAAATATATTGAGGAAGCAAAAGAGCCATTTTTTCTTTGGATTGATAGTTTTGAACCTCACGAGCCATGGTGTCCACCTGAAAAATATGAAAAAATTTATCAGAAGAAAGAACCAAAAAGATATATACCTCATCCTGTTGGACCTTCTTCTGACTGGTTGACCCAGGATGATATTGAGCATATTTTAAATCTATATAAAGGAGACATAACACATACTGATGAGATGGTTGGATTAATTTATGAAGCATTGAAGAAAAGGAATTTACTTGAAAAGACAATGCTTATAATTATTTCTGACCATGGAGAACCATTTGGAGAGCATGGAACAATTAGGAAATTCGGTGTGCCTTTATATAATGAACTTTCAAAAATGGTTTTTATTATAAGGTATCCTGAAATTATTAAAAAGAAAAGTAGAAATTTTTCATATGTTCAGAATGTAGATATTCTTCCAACAATTCTTGATATACTTGGAGTAAAAATAGATGAAAAAATTATAAAATTTGGTGGAAAATCACTTTTGCCAGTTTTAAAAGGAGAGGAAGAAAAAATAAGGGAAGAGGTATATATAGGTGCTTTCTGTTTAAGAGGAGGAATAATAAAGGATGAGTATAAATTTATAAATAATTATGGAGAAAAGGAAAATGAACTTTATAATCTTGTGAATGACCCCTTTGAAAAAAATAATATTATAAACAAAAATCAAAAAATTGCAGAAATTTTGAGTAGGAAACTATGGGAATTTATATCAAAATGGTCAGAAGCACTTTCATGGAGAGATAGACCCATGGAAGGGAGATAAGAAAGTAGAATATGGAAGAATATGTGAAATATAGGATGGAATTTTTAAGTTCAGAGCAGATAAAAGAATATTTAAAAACAAATGATATGGTAATTATTCCAACCGGAAGTGTGGAAATGCATGGACCCGATATTCCTCTTGGATGTGATATTTTTATTACATGGGCAACTTCTCTTTTATTTGCTGAAAGATGGAATTGTATTGTCGCTCCACCTGTAATCTATACATACCCTGGAGCAAGTGATTTCTGGCCAGGAACAATTGATGTTTCAACAGAGATTACATTTAAATATATTAAAGAGGTGACAGAAGGATTTATAAAGGCAGGATTTAAAAGAAATATTATTATGGTTTTTCATGGTCCTTTAGTTCCAATAGTTCAGACAGTTGTAAGGGAAATTTTCAGGGAAACAGGAGAAATTGTTCTTTCTTTTACTCCAAAAATAATGCCAGATGAAAAGATGAAAGAAAAACTTGGATATACAGAAGGAGAAGATATATGGATTCTTGCTTCTTTAAAAATTCTTGGATTTCCGCCTGTATATAAAATTAAAAAATATCCTGAGGAAAAACCAATAACATACCCATTCCAGACACAGGGAAAATTAAGAAGATATGGTGCCTCTTTCCCATGGATATTCAGCAAAAATTATCAGCATACAGGATTAAGAAATGTTATAAAAGAAGAAGATATTGACAAAGCGATTGAAGTTATGAAGGAAGTTGTTGATGAAATGAAGGATTTGCCAGAAATTTATGAAGAATATATAAAAGAAATGAAAAAATTAATGGAGGAAAAGCCATGGAAAGAGTAAAGGATATTGAAATTTTAAATGGGAAAATAGAAAGAGTTGTTTTTGAAATGAGTTTGAAACCATTTAAGGATAGGAATTTTAAAGAAAAATGCGAGGAGATACTTGAAAAATGGGAATCAATGATAAAAATTGCAGATAGAATTTCAATTCTTTTATGGGTTGGAAATGGAAGTGAAATTATTGAATGGGATGGAAAATATAATAAAGAAATAAACTGGGCAAGATATATAGGTTTTTGCAATCTTGATTATGGCGCTTATCCTCCTGAAATTGACCATTATAAAATAAATAAGGCAGCCCTTTATGAAAAAAATCCACTTAAAATTACTTATAAAGATTTGAAGAAAATTATTTATTTTTTCAAAAAAATTGCAAAAGAAAAATATAAAAAGAAATTAACTGTTGGAATTCCTTTTGACCCGGGCCCAGAATTTGTTCATGATAAATTTAGATATTTAGAACATACAGAAATTTTAAAAGGAGGTCCTAAAAGTGAATATAATACATGCTGGTTTGTTTGTTCATGGAGTAAAATAAGGAATGTTAAAGAAAAACTAAAGGGAGTTCCAGAAGGAATAAAAGGAGAAATTCCTTTTGGAGAGTTTCTTGGAAAACAATTTTACCATTTTGCAAAAGATATGAATGTTGATTATATATGGTTTTCAAATGGATTTGGATTTTCACATTATGCCTGGTATTACAAAGGAGAAATATTTGATGGTGAGAAGTTCAATGTGGAAAAAATACCTGATATAGAGGAAAAAATTATCTCATTCTGGAAATATTTCAGGAAATACTGGAAAGGAGAAATAGAAATAAGGGGAACAAATTATGCAATGGGACTTGATATTTCAAAGGATGCAATAAATTATAAGAGAATTTATAAAGAAGGAAAACTTGATGTAATACCACCAAATACTCCATGGGGTTCAAGAGATATGGGTGGAGAAATATGTATTTATCTTACAAGATTAGCAGAAATCCCTGAAAAAAGGATACCAATAAGATTTTATATAAATGACCCATGGTTCAGATCAAATCCATGGTGGGATTATTATGGAAGGGAACCATATGATATTTATTTACCAATGATGGCAGGAAGGATAAATGAAAAGGGAGAAATTGAAAAATTTAAAGAGATTGAATTTTTAACAATTGATACAGAAAAAGGAGAAGTTTCAAAAAAACAGGCAGAAGAAGTTTATTATCATATAAAAAGAGGTATTGAATTTTCACCTGATGAGCCAGGACCTGTTTTATGGATTTATCCTTTTGATGAATATCATGAAGTTTTAAAAAATCCCATCCATATTTCCTATCTTTATTTTGGAGATTCTTTTATTTCAAGGTGTATATCAAATGGTTTTCCATTGAATACTGTGATTTCAAGTAAAAATTTCAAAAAATTGTATAAGAAAAATCCGGATTACTTCAAAAATATTATACTCCTTACACATTTACCCCTTGGCGACTGGGATTATATTTATGATGTTGTTGATTTTGTAAAAGAAGGAGGAAATGTAATATTTTATGGTAGTTTTGCTCCTGTTAAAGATGATATAAGGAAAATATTTAATGTGAAAATAGAGGAAGGACTGGATGGAGATTTTGAAATTGAAAATAAACTTATTGAGGATACTCTTTCAATAAACCTGGACAGAAAATTTTATCATAATTCTGTTTTTGGTGGAGGTGGAATAGGTGAAATTATTGAAGAAGGAGAGAAAGTTATATTGAGGAAAAATGGTAAAAAAAGAACTTTTGTGAGTTTGATAAATTATGGGAAAGGAAAAATTGGGTGGATAAGGGGTTCTTTACCATATAAATCAGAAAGATTTTCATATCAGCCACATACTCTTTCCCCGAGTGAATATTATGAACCTTGTGACTTTCTTAGATACCTTTTATCAGAGTTCGGATATATTATAAAATTCTGGAAATATGTTAATTTACAGATAAAGGATAAAAAGGATTCAGTTTCAGAAATAAGTGTAAGTACAATAACATCATCAATAAGCAGGTCTCCAGCAATATTAATTTCAAGAAAGAAGAATGGATATGTGATAGGTGGAATAAAACCAAATAATGAAGTTGAAATTTATTTAAGATTTCCTGAAGGGATTCCATTGCCTACAGAAAGAGAAGTTGTTATGGAAAAAGATAAACTCGGGAAGTATAATTTTGATAAGACATTTTTATTTGAAGTAAGATTTTTTGTAGAGCAAAAAGAAGAATCTGTCTTTCAAACAAAGGAACTACCAAAAGAATTTGGATATGAAAGAGAAATAAGTATATCAGGTCTTAAAAATGCAACTTTAACAGTATATCCGGAAGATGTAAAGAAATGCATTTTTAAGATGAAAGGTAAACCAGTTGAAGTTGAAAAATGTCTAAATTATGTAAAAAAAGGGGGTTTAAATGGAGAGATTGAAGTTTTATGGTAGTTTCTTATTAATTATTATGTTTTTCGGTATTTTTGCTTTTTCTGCAGAGAAGATAAAACCTGTTCCAGAAGAGAAATTGAAAGAGATTTTAAAGAAAGCACCACTTCCACCAAAAGAAGAGATTGACCTTGGTTTGAAAATGAGATTGATTGATTATATTGATTGCACAGACCCAAATGACCCACATGATTTTATGGATCAGGGAACATCAAAAATTGTATCAGGTAAAGCAGGAAAATACAGAATAACTGCCCCTCACAGGCATGCCTTTTTCTCATATGGATATAAAACAGATGGACCTGATAAACCAGTTTTAATAGTAGTTGAATATCCTGATGATGATATAAGAAAATTTTCAATAATGACACATGATTCAATGAGGCCTGCAAGACCACATGTAAGTTTCAGTCAGGAAGCAGGTGTATATACTGGCTATCCATTACCAAATACAAATAAAATGAGATATTTTACTTTACTTAACTGGCCTCAGGATAACTGGTCTCCTTTATTGATTGTTAATTTTTCAAAATATGGAGGTGGTGGAGTTGCAAGTAGAATATGGGTTTTTGCAGTTGATGAAATAAATCCTCCTGAAATAAGTGCTCCAGACCCAGATAATCAGAGAAAACTTGAAATGTTTTTCCCTCTTGCTTTTCTTGCAAAAAGGGACAATTTTGGATGGCAGAGTCCAAAATCAATTGAGCATATGGTTGATTACTGTAAAATGGTTGGAATTAATAGAGTAACTATGATGTGTTATGCCAATCAGTCATGGGGAGGGATGGTAAGTGTTCCTTCATGGGATGTTCCCTCTGATAATGGTTATCTTGATGATATTTTAACTCAAATGGACAGGAAAGGAGGAGTTGATTTAATAGTTGGGATTGTTGCAGATGGAATGTATGGAGATATAAAGTCGGGTGGAAAAATAGTAAGGACATTACCAAAAGAAGAAATTAAAAACATTATAATAAAAGGGATAGATGAAATTATTGATAAGTATGGAAATTATAAATCATTTAAGGGTTTTGCTTTTGGTTCAATGGAGGCGAATGGATTTTTTGAAACATTAAAAGAAGCAGGAATTGTCAATGATGTTATAAGTCATATAAAAGCAAGAAGACCTGATTTTACAGTTTTAACATTTATTGGGAATGCATATTTACAGACACCTTTCTTCCAGCCATTTGTAGATAATGAAAGAAATCGCTCCTATCCTACTCCAACAACATATGATTTGATTTTCAACTGGGAAAAAACAGGGGATGACTGGCAGAAATATATTGCTGATACAATCTATAAAAACTGGATTACATGGGGATACAATCCAAAAGAAATTCTTTCAATAAATGGTTTAACTGTTTATGAAAAATATCTTCCTGATGACCATAAAATTATTGATAGTTATAGAAGTGAACCAAGAGCAATGATTTATTATGATGTTTTACATTGTGAAGGAAAAAGTAAATATGCTAACACCCCTTATGCAGGAATATTCAGCACATTTGATGAAGGATGGCTTGGTTTAAGTGAAAATTATAATTTCTGGTATGGAAAATGGTGGACTGGTCCAGATTTCAATGCCACAAGTCCATTTTCAATTCTTCCATGGACAATTTCTCTTTCTCATAATGATAGGTTAGGAATTATGGCTGGTGCATGGAGTGTAAAATATTTCGGTCATGAGAATACAATGAGAAAATTTGCAAAAGCATTCAGGTCATTACCACCTGTTATAATGGAAGATGTTGATACAATTGATAGTATAAAGGCAAGATGGATTTTTTATAAAGGTAAAAGATATATCTCAATTATAAATAAAACACCATTTGATATAAATGTTTCTGTTGATGGAAAACAGTATAAAATCCAGCCATATCAACTTGAAGTTGTTATTGATAGTGTAAATAAAAAACCTGATATAAAGGCAACTCAATCAAAAGAATATCAGAACTGGGTTTTAAGTAGAATCAATAATTTCAGGAATTTAATAAATAGTATAAGAGAAATAGATAAAGAAGCGGCTCCAGATGTCTATTCAAAGGTTGCAGATGAAGCAGAAAAGTTATTAAAAGATGGAAAGGTTTATTCTTCTGATATTAAACTTGCCTATGGTCTTGAAAATGAACTCTCTTTAAGATATAGTATTTTAAATCCTCCTAAATTTAAAGCGCCAAAAGTATCAACACCACCACAGATAGATGGAGACCTTTCTGACTGGAGTAAAGAAGCAAGTGAATATATAATAAACACAGGAGAATATTTACAGACCAACAATTATTTCCCGAATTCATGGTTTGGACCTGATGATTTATCTGCAAAAATTAAGTTCTGCAATGATGGAAAAAATTTATATTTTGGTATTGAAATTACAGATGATAAAATTTTACCAAAAGGAGATTTCCCTGAAAATTTAATTATATGGCTTTCACCAAAAAATTATAAAAACTGGAAAGAAAAAGATATTTTAAGACCCGAATATACATTTATTTTCCGTCTAATTGATAGAAGTGGAAAAGAAGGTAATATTTTTGATTATGTAAGTAAAGTCAAGGATAATAAATTTATTCTTGAGGGCTATGTTCCTTTAAATACAATATCTTCTAAAAACTCAACAGGTTTTATGCTAATGTATAATGACTGTGATGATGCTCCAAGTATGGATAGAAGAAAAGGATGGGCAAAAAAACAGGTTTTAACAATTCCTCATCAGCCAAAATGGGCAATATGGGGAGATTCAAGAAATTGTGGAGAAATAATAATTGAATAAAAAAAGGAGGTAAAAATGTTTAAAAAAATTTTGTTTGGTTTTTTGAGTTTAGTTTTTTTATATTCAGTTAATTTAAGTTGTCAGGTAATTCCTGAGAAAGACCCTCAAGCAACAGAAGAAGTAAAGTTATTATCTTCAGTGAAAAATGTTCATCCAAGATTATTATTTGGTCCCGAAGACATAAAATATCTTAAAGAGAAGAAAAATGATGAAATTGGTAAAATATTCTGGCAGATGCTTCTTGATTATTTACCTGTCTGTAAAGCACCTGATAATACAAATTTTTTAAAAGATGGAACAGATGCTCAAAGACAGGGATTCTGGAGATTGCCAACAGTTTGTCTTCATTATGTTTTAACAGGAGATAAAAATTCGTATGAAAAGGCACTTGGATATATGAAACTTTTTCTGTCTCTTCCTGACTGGGAGGTAGGTAGTGAAAGGAACTCTGGAATGGGTGCTGCTTCAATAATGGTTGGTGCTGCTCTTGCCTATGATATGCTTTATAATGACCTTCCAGAAGATTTCAGAGAGGAATTCAGGAAAAAACTTTTAAATCATGCAAGGTGGATGTATTATGGAGGTCATTTAAATTATAATAAGGCAACAGGATACTGGCAGAATGATCCATTAAATAATCACAGATGGTTCAGAAATGCAGGATTATTTCTTTCAATTCTTGCAATATATGAAGGTAGAGATGAGGAAAAATTCATTATGGAAAAGGCGCTTGAAGAAATAAAACTTGTCCATAAATATTTACCTGAAGATGGTTCTTCTCATGAAGGTCCTGGATATATTATTTTTGGAGGTCCATTATTGCTCTTCCCATATATTGCTTCTGATAGATGTCTTGGAACAAATTTTCTGTCCCATCCATTCTTTAAAAATGTTGGTAATTTTAGAATCCAGACATTAACTCCTGGTTTTGAAGATGTTTTCAGTTTTGGTGATTGTGCTGGTTTCGGTAGTTATCATGCCTTTTTATGGAAATGTGTATCATATCATAAAGAAAAGGATGTTCAAAATGGACTTGAAAAATTCTTCTCAATACATAAAGGAGAAGTTTTTGATTTTGGGTGGTGGAATTATCTATGGTATGACCCTTCAAATAGAGGAGGAAATTATAAAAACTTAAACAAAACAGCATATTTCCCGGATATAGGAGTTGTTATAATAAGGGATGGATGGGAGAAAGAAAATTCAGGCGTTATGTTTAAATGTTCCCCTTTTGGTGGCTATTCACTTAATAAATTCAGAAATGAAAATAATTTTAAATATGTTAATGTTGCACATGATGACCCTGATGCAAATTCATTTATAATTTATACAAAAGGAAAATTTGTTGCAACAACAGATGGTTATTCAAAAAGTAAAAAATCAGCAAATCACAACACAATCCTTGTTGATGGAAAAGGACAGATGGCTCCTGGAAGACCAGAAGGTTCAGCATGGAGTCAGCCAGCAACAGGAAGCACAGATATGACAGAACTTGCCTATATAACAAAATTTAAAGATATGGGAGATATTGTAATTGCAGAAGGAGAAGCAGGTCGTTTTTATCAGAATTTAAGGAAATACAGAAGAAGTTTTATATGGGTAAATAAAAAATATCTTCTTGTTCTTGATGAAATTGTCTCAAGAAGTAAATCAAATATAACTTATCTTATGCAGGGACCTGAATTGATTGAAATTGAGAAAAAAGCAGATAATAAAAACTTTACTTATCAACTTAAAAATGGTGATGTTTTCTGTGATTTTAAAATTGTCTCTGAAAAAGAAGGAAATCCTGAAATAAAAACATCTCCTGCTGATAGTCATGGAAAAATTCTTGGATGGAAACAGTTAAATCTGAATTTCAATGATGTTGGAAGTATAAGAATTACAAGTGTTTTTGATATATGGGGCGAAAAGGTAAATATTGAATTCCAGCCATTAGATGAAAAAACAGCAAAAATTATTGTCAAAGGGAATACATTTAAGGATGAATGGTTATGGAAAACATCTGAAGGGTTAAAAGAAGCATCTTCAATAAAAGGGAATATTAATGGGAAAGAATACGAATTTTAAAGTTCCCTGGCGTGCTTTTATAATTGGCTCAATTTTATCATTTCTTACAGCAATTATGTGTGTTTATAATATGATGGTAACTATTAGTTCATTTCTCGCATATGATGCTTCAACTCCTGTTGCAATATTTTTCATAACACTTCTTGGATTAATAAATATTCTCCTTAAAAAAGTAAAACCTTCCATTGCATTTTCATCTTTTGAACTGACAATAATTTACAGTATGTTAATTATCACAAATATACTTCCGACTTTCAGATTATTTTTAAGATTTATTCCAGGACTTGCAGGTGTTTTTTACTTTAATACTCCTGAAAATGAATGGGATAAAATTATATGGCCCAATTTAAAAAGATGGTTATTCCCAAATGATATAGAAGGTATAAAGAAATTTTTTGAAGGTATCTCACTTGGAGAAAAAATACCATATCATATCTGGATAAAACCAACAATTATCTGGTCAATCTATTTTTTCATTTTTTTACTTTTTGTAATTTCTATCCTTTCTCTTTTCAGAAAACAGTGGTCAGAAAGGGAAAATTTAACATATCCTTTAATTCAATTACCAGTTAGTATAATTGAAGACAGGGAAAATAAATTTTTTAAGGATAAATTATTATGGCTTGGATTTTCAATACCATTTTTAATTGGAACAATAAGAGCATTCCATCATTTCTTTCCTGCATTTCCAAATATAGAGGTTATGAAAAGTTTTCCAATATTCAGAAGGACAACAGAAATACATATAAGATTGAGTTTTACAACAATTGGACTTACTTATTTTATGTCTCAAGACCTTGTTTTTTCTATATGGTTTTTCTATTTACTTTTAACTCTTGAACAGGGAATATTCAATTTAACAGGATTATCATTATATCAACCAGTTCCATTTTCAGAGGGAAGAGATTTAGTCGTATTTCAATGTTCAGGTGCTTTTATTGCATTTGTCATTTTAAGTTTGTACATATGGAGAGGGACATTAAAAGAGATAATTTCTGATATTAAAAAAGGAAATAGTGGAGATGAAATTCTTTCCTATAAATCAAGTATAATAACTTTCTTTATAACTTTCTTCCTTATCCTTATTTTTCTAACTTTAACTGGAATTAATTTTCTTATCTCAATTTTATTTCTTCTTTTAACAATAATCCTTTTAATTGGACTTTCAAAAGGTCTTTCTGCTGGTGGACTTTTAACTGGTGGTCAGGGTGCTCCAATGGGTGTTCAGGGAACAATTTTTTCTTTTTTAGGAACAAAATTTCTATCTCCATCAACAATTACAGGAATGGGACTTGGTATTTTACATCTTGGAATAACAGGAACAACAATATCAGTTAATTCTTTAAAAATGGCAGAAAATTATAAAAGATTTCAAAAAAAGATGGTTTTAATTTCTTTCTTCCTTGGACTTTTATTCTGTATAATTGGTTCATTTTATATGTGCCTTTATCTCGGTTATAAGAAAGGTGCTTTAAATGCTCATAACTGGCTTTTTAATTCCTCTCCAAATGGAACATGGAATTATGTTTCAGAAATAATCAAGCACCCAACAGGAATGAATAAACAGGCAATTGGATTTATGTGCCTTGGATTTTTTATTTATTTTATTCTTTCAATTTTAAGATACAAGATAATCTGGTGGCCATTAAATCCACTTGGTTTTGCATTTTCAGGAACATGGTTTATTATTACTGTCTGGTTTTCTGTTTTTCTGGGCTGGTTATCAAAGGCATTAATTTTAAAATATCTTGGAACAGGTGCATTCAGAAAATCAAAAAGTTTTTATCTTGGTTTAATTTTGGGTCAGATTATATGTGTTGTTTTCTGGTTTTTAATTGATGTTATTGTAAAAACAAGAGGAAATGAACCATACTGGTGGTAAAAAGTATCAAATTGTGCTAATTTTATATTTTTTTGTCTCATTTAGTTCTTGACAGATTGAATTATTAACTTTAAAGTATAAAAAAGGTAAAATAATGTTGAAAGGAGGTGGATAAAATGAAAAAGAAAGGTTTTACATTAATTGAACTTCTTGTGGTTATAGCCATTATTGCAATTTTAGCAGCAATACTTCTTCCAGCACTTGAAAATGCAAGAGTAAGGGCAATGAAAGCAACCTGTATGAATAATTTAAAACAGATTGGTATAGCACTTCATATGTATGCAAATGATTATGATGGATGGCTACCACCTTATGGAAAAGGTCAACCAGTTATTTCAAAATCATATTCTACTACCGACCAAAGCAAATATTGGAATCCATGGGATTTAACTCCTGGTGAAGACAAAACAAAATATATATTAGCAAATTTCTTTGCTTTAACTCCTGAATATATTAATGTTCAGACGTTTTTCTGTCCAGGAGGAACTCAACTTGGAATGAATAGCGCTAATTCACATGTTGGTCAGGGAGATAGACCAGGAAATTCAAAAGATATGGCTCCTGGATTAAATGATACTTATAACCACCATAATGTCTGCTATTCATACGTTCCTGGTTTAAGAGTTGATAGACCTGAATATAGAAACTGGGTTATTGCTGCTGACCAGAATTGTGATATGAAAGTTTCTGGAAATACTATATACTGGAACCGAAATTATTGTGCAGGAGATACTTACCTTGGTAGTTATGGAAATGCCTGGGCTATAATGATAAGAGTAAATTCAACTGGTTATATTTATAATCATGGATTTGATGGAGTTAATGCCTTATTTATGGATGGAAGTGTTATGTGGTTTGGAAGAAATTACACAAGAGAAACAACTACCTGGTCATATCATCTAAGGTCAAGAAATGATAGGATATTAGGGTTCTGGGATCCGGCAACAGGTTCATGTCCATTAAAAAATCCTTAAAAAAGGAGGTGATAAAGGATGAAAAGGAAAGGATTTACTTTGATAGAATTACTTGTTGTTGTTGCTATAATTGCTATCCTTGCTGCTATGCTTATGCCAGCATTAAGTAAAGCAAGAGAAAAAGCAAGGGCTGCTGTCTGTATGAATAATCTAAAACAATTATATACTGCTTTGAAGATGTATGCGAATGACTATGACCAGTATTTACCTCCATATAGGCCTGGTGGTGGCGTTTGGTATTGGAATGACTGGGCAACACGAATTCTTCCTTATATTGGTGGGAAATTACAATTTCCACAAAATGAAAATGAAAGATTTGCTGGATTCTGTAAAGTTTTTGCTTGTCCAACTGATAGGTCTCAAACAATTCCAAAATGTTCCTATGGATATTATGCCTATCCTCTTGAATGGACATATTACTATTATCTTCCGACTATTCCTGATAATTATCCGCTAATTCTTGATAGACATGCAGGTCAAAGACTTGGAGAGGGTAAAGCATATTACTGGAACTGGAATGATGGAAATACATGGTCTCCACCAGCAAGGTTTATAGTTCATCCATACAGTGAGAAACGTTCAGGAACTTCAATTGTTTATATAGGTGGAACAAATGTTTTATATAAAGGTGGATATGTTAAATGGGTTGCAGTAAAATTAACTCCACAAACTTCTGCTCCTACGAAATATAATGAATCTATACCATTTTAAAAAGGAGGTGTGATATGAAGAGGTTTTTATTGATTTTAGCAGGTTTAGGGGTTATTTGTTTTTTAGTTGGTAATTTAGCATCTCAGGAGAAGAAAGAAGAAGAGAAGAAAGAAGAGAAGAAAGTGATAAAGATTGATTTTGAGTTTGACAAATTACCAGGTGAATGGAAGATTGAAGGAAATGAATTTAAACTTGCAGATGATATATTTAAGTCAGGTAAAAAATCATTATATCTTGGAAATAAGACATCAGCAACATTTAAGATAAGTGATGAGAATGTATTTGGGAAGGTAACTATGTGGGTATATGATATGGCAAAACGACTTGATAATGAGAAAGCACATGCATATGGACCAAGATGGGGACTGACAAATGATTTTGGAGATAAATTTGTAATAAGTTGTCTCTGGGCTCCTTATATAGCAGGTAATCAAACATATGGCTGGATGAGTACAGCAGAAAATGCCTGGTATAGTAAAAGATATACAAGAGCAGGAAGGCCAAGAGAAGCAAAATGGCAGAAATGGGTATTTGATTACAAGGATAAGACAACTTTACAGATTTTACTCAATCCAGATGGAGCAAAACCAGAATATGATTCTCTTCAAGATGTAAATTTAAAGCCAATAGAAGCAGGGAAATTTGATATGGGATTTAATGGAATTTATTTATATGGTGGAGATGGAAATGTAGCGGGTGTTTATATTGATGATATTGAAATTGAAATATATCCGAAAAAGTAATTAAAAAAAAGTAATTAAAAAGAATTGAAAAATGAAAAAGTGTATGTTTATTTTTATTCTATTAATTTCTTTGGTTTTTTCAGGAAATGAAGAAATAAATAAAGTAGAAACTGGGAAAAATAGAGAGATTTTGGTAAATGGAAAGCCATTTTTCCCAATAATGTTATGGCTTCAGAGTGAAAAAAGGATTCAGGATGGCCTTTCAATAGGTGTAAATACTTTTATGGGAAATGGTGGGAATTTAAGTGAAAAAGAATATGTTGAAAAATTAAAGGAAGCGGGCTTATATGGAATTGTAAGATATACAGAGGAACTTAAAGGAAATCCTTATCTACTTGGCTGGTTTATAGAAGATGAACCTGATTTAAGAAAACTTGTTTATGATTCAACTGTAATTCCAGGAAAGACATTAAAATTAAATCCAAGAACCCCACTTGAAAGAATATTTGATGGAGATATAACAAGTTGGAGTGTTCTTGACCCTCTTGAAAATGCTGAATTAACATTAAAACTTAAAAAAGAAGTTGAAATAAAGGAAATAGGAATAGCAGTTACTATCTCTTCTGGTCTTTCAGTTGTTAAGGACTTTGTTATACTTGGAGATAATAAGGAGATTTTAAGAGGAACTCTTGAAGAAAAGAAAGGACTTCAGAAATTTCAACTCCAAAATCCGGTTAAATTATCATCAATCACATTTAAAGTTATTTCAATTTATCCACATGAAAATGAATATGGCTCAATTGGAGAAATAGCAGGATATGATAAGGATGGAAATAATGTTTTTCTTTCACCACCAAGAAAAGTTCAGAGATTAACACCTGAAGAATGGGCAAAAAAATATAATGAGGTGAAAGAAAAGGATAAAACAAGACCTGTATTTTTAACTTTAACTGCTGATTTTATGGATGAATTTAAGGAATGGGATGAAGAGACAAAAAATAGAATTTATCCTGAATATATAAAAAATTGCGATGTAATTGGTTTTGATATATATCCAATATTCGGGTGGAATAAAATTGAATGGATAGATTATGTTGCAAAAGGGACAGGAAAACTTGTTAAACTTGCAGGAAATAAACCTGTTTTTGCATGGATAGAAACAAATAAAGGAAGTAGATGGGTAAGTCCAGAAAAACAGAAAGATGTTTTCCCCACTCATACAAGAGCAGAGGTCTGGATGGCTATTATTGAAGGTGCAACAGGTATTGGATATTTTACTCATGCATGGGTTCCAAGTTATACACAATTTGCTCCGAATGAAGAAATGAGGAAGGAATTAAAACGATTAAATGAACAGATAACAAAACTTTCACTTGCAATTTTATCAACTCCTTATAATGGAAAAATAGAGATGAATAATGAAAATAATTTAAGAGGTCATTTTAAAGCAACTTTATATAAGGGTGATATTTATATTTTTGCTCAGAACCTTGAATATGATAAAGAAGGAGATTTTGAAATTAAAATTGGTGAAATAAAGGATGGAGAAATTGAAGTTATAGATGAGGGAAGAAAAATCAAAATAATTGATGGGAAATTTAAAGATAATTTCAAACCACTTCAAGAACATATATACCTTATAAGAAAATAAAATTATGGGGAAACTTGCCTTAACTGGCGGAAAGAAAATTATAGATGAAAAAGATTTCTGGATAAAATGGCCGATTATAAAAGAAAAGGATAAAAAGCAGGTCTTAGAAGTTCTTGAAAAGGGTAATTTATGCAGATTATATAAAGGTAGTTTTGCTGAAAGATTTGAGAAAAAATGGAGTCAATTCACAGGTTCAAAATACTGCATAACAACTTCAAATGGAACTGTTTCTCTCCAACTTGCACTTAAAGCACTTGGAGTAAAACCACAGGATAAGGTTATCACTACACCTGTAACTTTTATTGCAACTGCAAGCAGTATCAGTGAACTTTATGGAATACCTGTTTTTGTTGATATTGATTATAATACAGGACAAATTTCAGCAGAATCAATTGAAGAAAAAATAGATAACGATACAAAAGGAGTAATTGGAGTCCATTATGGTGGTTATCCTTTTGATTTAGATAAAGTTAAGAAAGTATGTAAAAAGTATGGATTGTTTTTAATTGAGGACTGTGCACATGCTCATGGAACAAAATGGAAAGGAAAACATGTAGGTAATTTTGGAGAATTTGGTTCATTTTCATTTCAGGAAAGTAAATCTTTGCAATCAGGAGAAGGAGGATGTGTAATAACAAATAATAAGAAATTGTATGAGGAAGCACTTTTAATTCATAATATTGGAAGAGTTCTTGGCAGGCCAGGTTATTATCATTACATTTTATCTTCAAATTATAGATTATCTGAATTACTTGCAGGTCTTCTATTATCACAAATAACAGAATTAAATAGACAAACAAAAATCAAGGAAAGAAATGGTTTATGGCTTAAGAAAAATTTAAAAGAACTTGGAATAGAACCATTACCAGATGATAAAAGGATAACACAAAGAGGATATTATTTTATGGTTTTTAAATTTAAAAGAGAAGAATTTGGAGGAATAACAAGGGATAAATTTCTTGAGGCAATAAATGCTGAAGGAATTCCATTTGGAAAGGGTTATGGTTATCCTTTATATAAAAACCCTTGCTTTACAAAAAGGGCATTGAATAAAATTTATCCTGAATACATCTTAAAGAATTTACCTGATTATGAAAATCTATATCTTGAAAATTCAGAAAAATTTTGCGAAATCCAGATTACATTAACACATAGGGCATTACTTTTACCAAAAGAAAAATTACAGAAAATAATAGATGGAGTTGAAAAAGTAAAGAAAAATATAGATGAATTAAAAGGAGATGGAAAATGAAGTTTTTTATTTTAACAGACCTTGAAGGAACTGCTTGTGTTTATAGTTGGAAACAAACAGGACCAGAGGGTAATTTAGAAGAATATAAACAGGCAAAAATATGGATGACAGAAGAGGTAAATTCATGCATTGAAGGTATTCTTGAAATTGTTAAAAATCCAGAGATTGTGGTATGGGATGGTCATGGCCCAGGTGGAATTGAATTATCAGTTCTTCATAAAGAAGCAAAAATTGCCACAAGGGGTTTAAGATGCCCTTATACTCTTGACGAAGGATATGATGCGATGATTATGATAGCCCAGCATGCAAAAGCAGGAACTCCAGATGCAAATTTATGTCATACATATTCATCAAGATATGTTTACAGATACTGGTTAAATGGAAAAGAAATTGGAGAAATTGGACTTCGTGCTTATCTTGCAGGTTATTTTAATATTCCTGTGATTCTGGTAAGTGGTGATGAGGCGGCATGTAATGAGGCAAAGGAATTAATAAATAATGTTGTTACTGTTTCTGTAAAAAGGGCTATTGCTTCTGAAATTGTAATATCTTCAACTCCAGAAAAAGCAAGAGAAATGATAAAGGATGGGATTAAAAAAGCAATTGGAAATATGAAAAAAATAAAACCTTTAAAAATTTCTCCACCTTATGTTTTCAGGGCTGAATTTTTATCATCAGGAACTGTTTATCATTATACTGGACTTAATAAAGAGATAAAGAAGATAAATGAATACACAATTGAAATAAAAGGTGAAAATTTTCTTGATGTAGTTTCAATTTTTGCATAAAGATGAAAAAAATACTTTTTTTACTTTTTTCTCTTAAATTATTCTGTTCCGGACAGGAAATTATTTTTGAAGATAATTTTGAAAAGGGAAAACCTGATAAATGGGAAATTTATGGAAATGTAAATATTTCTTTATCTCCAGATACATGGAAAGACAGATTTATACAACTTGATAAAGGAGCAAAAATTATTTCACTTGACAAAATTAAACTTAATGATGTAACTATCTCTTTTGACATAATTAATTTTTACTCAACCCCAACAAAATTTAAGTTTTTCTATATTGATGAAAATAATTACTATTATTTTGAACCAGTAAAAGGAGTTGTTGGAAGGGTTATAAATGGAGAAGACAAGAGAATAAGCGATGGAAGAATTGAAAGGATTCTTTCAATTGTAAGAGGGAATCCAGCAAAATCAAATTATAAAATTTATTTTAAAAATTCAGGGAAAGAAATTCTCATTATGATTGATAAGGATGGTTATTTAAATGGGGCAGAATATGAGTTCAAATATTATGACAGAGATGATTCTTCAGTTAAACTTTTTATTAATGATGGTAAAATTTCAATTACAGAGGATGGCTCAGGGAATTACAATTACTGGGTCTGGTATGATAATATAAAGGTCTATTCAGGAATTTTTAACACTAAATCTCCAAGAAAACCAGATATACTCTATGTAGATAAGAAAACAGAAAATGTTTCAGAAAAAATATTTTCATCAATCCAGAAAGCAATTGATTTTTCAATTCCTGGAGATTTAATTATTGTTAAGGAAGGAGAATATGACGAAAAGATTTCTTTTGACCCTAAAAAAATATATGGAACAGAGGAAAAACCACTTATAATAAAGAGTGAAAAAAAACATAAGGCAAAAGTCAATTCATTTAATTTAAAATTTGGTGATTATGTTACAATTGATGGATTTGAAATAACAGGTTCTACAATTTCAACAGGTGGTAGTAAAGGTGTTAAAATCATCAATAATTATATTCATGACCTTAAAGGACAGGTTGGAATAGTTGTTGATGGAGAAAATGATTATGTTGCAGGAAATTATATTTTAAGATGTAATAAAGGAATTGTTGTTGGTGGTAAAAATAATCTTGTTGAGAATAATGAAATAGAAAGATTGATTTATGTAAATCAGGATGCAGATTATTTCAGGGTATTCGGAGAAGGTCATATAATAAGAAATAATTACATGCATGGAACAAAAAGAGAAGAAATTGGACCTTCCCACACAGATGGATTCCAGACATTTGATAATAATGGTGAATATTTAAGGCATACAATAATTGAAGGTAATTTTATTGAGGATTTTTATGCACAGGGATTTATGGGAGAAGGTGGTATTTACTATCACTCATATGATATAACTTTCAGAAATAATATTTTTAAAGATGCTGGAGCATGGGGTTTATGTATTTCAAGTATAAGAGATGTTAAGGTTTATAATAACATATTTATAAATCTTGGAATTCATGGAGTTGGATTTACTTACAGGGATAAATCAAAACCATCAAGTGGTGAAGTATTTAATAATATCTTTTATAATGGTGGAAATTTTTACTGGGCACAGGAAGGATGTAATATTAAAGCAGGAAACAATATTCTTTTCTCAACAAAAAATTATATAGATCCGTCAAAATTCCCAAATGATATTGTAAATAAAGACCCTCTTTTTATGAATATACAGAAAAACGATTTTCATTTACATCCTTCAAGTCCAGCGATTGATAAAGGAAAGGAATTAACTCCTTCTTTTCCTGATAGAGATGGAAATGAAAGACCTACAGGAAAAAACTGGGATATAGGACCTTATGAATATAAAGAAATTAAATCCCCTGTCCCTTACATTTCTTATATTGATGCCTATAATAATATTTCAACAAATGGTTATGAGCCATATAAAATTTATTTTTCAGGTGAATTGAGTTATGTCCCTTCTGAGAGAAAAATTGTTGAATTTTGCTGGGATTTTGGAGATGGCAGTGAAAAGGTTTATAAATCAAAATGTGAGCATACTTTTAAAAATGGAAAATATAATGTAATATTAACAATAAAGGATGATAAAGGAGAAACAGGAAAATCAGATTTAATGATTGAAGTATTTGAATCTAAATTTCCACATAATTATCTAAAAATTGATTTTGAAGAAAACTTTAATGATATATCAGGAAAAAATATGAAGGTAAAATGGAATGGAAATCCTGGCTTTGGAGAAGGAATAAAAGGTAAAGCAGGATATTTTGATAATAAAAGCAGTAAAAGTATTACAGTTCAACATGCTGATTATTTTGACGGTATAAAGGAATTTACATGGAGTTTCTGGGTTAAGAAAAATAAACCTGAACAAAAAGTTATTATTCTATTGAAACATACAGTTTATGCTATTGAACTTCTTCCGGATGGATTTTCTGTTTCATATCTTTCAGGAGAAAAAAGTTCAACAGGTCTATCATATAATAAAAGAAAAATTGACAACAACTGGCACCATTATGCTATAACATATGATGGAGAAAAATTAAGATTATATTTTGATGGGAAAAAAGTAGAAGAAAAACAATTTAATGAAAGAATTAGAAGGGATAGAAGCAGGGATATTACAATTGGACAGGACCCATGGGGAGAAGGACTTGATGGCTTTATTGATGAGTTAAATTTTTATGATGTAGCACTTAATGAAAATCAAATTTTACAACTTTATAATTTAAAAGAACCATTCTAACCCCTTTTCCCACCTCTAAGGTGGGAAGTGGAAAGCGTTGAGAGAGAAAGGATTTGAAAGGCATATTAAAAGGAGGTGCGTATGAAAAAGGTATTTTTAATTTTGGTGTTATTTTTATCTGGATTATGTTTTTCAGTAGATGTAAAAATTGGAGAAAATAGAGAAATTATAGTTGATGGTAAAAAATTCTTTCCTGTTATGAGCTGGGTTCAACCTGTTGCTTTGTTTGAAGAAAATAAATCAATAGGTGTAAATGTATTTGTTGGTCAAGGTGCAAGAGGAGAAAAACCAAAAGAATTCCTTGATGCATGTTTGAAAGCAGGAGTATATGGTGCAATATCAATTGACAGTGTTGAAGAAGAAAATATTGTTAAAGAAGTTAAAGACCACCCTGCTCTTTTATTTTGGTGGCTTCCAGATGAACCTGATAATTATGGAAGGGGTAAATTACCTAAATATACACCTGAAGAAATAAAAGGACTTTATGAAATGATTAAAAGAAATGACCCAAACCATCCTGTATTTGTTAATTTCGGCAGTGGTCTTGGAACAGGAAATTTACCAATACCCGGGAGAAAATATCTTGAATATATGCCTTATTGTGATGGACTTTCTACAACAGGTTCTTATCCTGAAAATGCTCCAGGTGAACCAAAAGAATTATTTAATAAAGCGAGGGCAATGAAATATCTTGTAAAATTTGATACAACAAAGAAAAAACCACTTACTCAGTGGATAGGTCTTTCTTATATCGGTGCAGAAACACAAAATCCTGACCCAACAGCAAGAGGACCAAAACCAGAAGAAGTAAAGGCTCAAATATGGATGTGTATAGTTGAGGGAGCAACAGGTATAGGATTTTTCCCACACAGTTGGAGCACACCTGATAAACCAAATGAAAGAAATTATACACAGTTCCGGGTTGATGAGAATGTTAAAAAAGAAGTAAAAAAGGTAACAGACCAGATTAAGGAACTAACTCCAGTTATTCTATCACCAAATTCAACAAAAACAGTAAAGGTAACAAATCTTGAAGAAACAGATGTAAATATTCTTTTGAAGGAAAAAGGAGATGAACTTTATATTTTTGCCTCAAATGAAAGACCAAGGGAAGGAAAGGTTAAATTTGAAATTGACCCATCAATTAAAGTTTTGAGTGTTAAAGTATATGGAGAAAACAGAGAAATAAAATTAGATAAAAATTCTTTTGAAGATTCATTTAAAATTTTTGAACCCCATATTTATGTAGTTAAATTTTCAAAATAATTAAAATGGAACCTGTTAAAATTGGAATTATTGGCTGTGGTGTAATAGGAACAATTCATATAAGGACTGCCTGTAGAATCCCTCTTTTTGAAGTTGTTGCTGTTGCTGATATTGTTGAAGAGAAAGCAAAAAAAATTGCAGAAGAATATAAAATAAAAAAATTTTATTCAAGCGGTGAAAAACTTTTAAAAGACCCTGAAATTGAAGGAGTAATTCTTGCAGTTACAACAAATATAAGGACAGACCTTGCACTTAAAGCATTTAAAGAAGGGAAAAATGTATTGCTTGAAAAACCAGCAGGAATGAATGTTGAAGAAATATATAAAATGATTGAGGAAAGTAAAGGACTTGTTGCAGGAAGTTGTTCTTCAAGATTTAGATTTCTTGACCATTCAATTTTTGTAACAGAATTTTTAAAAAATAAACCACTTGGAGATTTAAGGGTTATCCGTTCAAAAGCAATTATTTCACCAGGGCATCCTCCAAAACAGACACCACCATTATGGAGAGTAAGTAAATCTATAAATGGAGGAGGAATACTTGTTAACTGGGGAGTATATGACCTTGATTATTTACTTGGAATAACAAACTGGACTCTCAAACCAAAATTAGTATTAGGCAGAACATGGGAAATACCATCTCAATTTTCTCATTATGTAGCACCTGGTTCTGATGCTGAAGAACATTTTGCTGCATTTATTTTATTTGAAGGTGGAACTGTTATGCTTTTTGAAAGAGGAGAATGTGTTGCCTCTCAAACAGAGGAGAAATGGGAAATTACAGGAGAAAAAGGGAGTCTACATTTAAAAATGACTGTTGGAGAGAATAAAAAGGTTATTTATGATGATGCTTCTGACTCTGATAAAAGGATAATTTCAAAAATAATCTGGGAAGGAAATGAGGACTGGGAAATGATTTTTGAAAGGCAACTTTTAAATTTTGCAAAAGCAATAAGAAAAGAGGAAGAATTAAAAACAGACCTTAATAAAGCACTCATAATTCAGAAAATTACAGATGGAATCTATATATCATCTGAAAAAGGGAAAGCATATGAAATCAATTAAAATATTCTTTTTTATCTTCATACTTTTAATTTTATTTTCTTATGGAGGAGGGAAAATTTATTATATTCATCCATTTACAGGAGATGATAATTCAGATGGTTCAGAAAAATCTCCATGGAAGACACTGGAAAAGGTAAAAAATTCAACTGAGAAAGAAGATATAATATATCTTCTTGACTTTGATGAAAAATGGGGATGGTCAATTTATGACTGGCCTTCTGGAAGAATATATTATTCAAAAAAAATTATTCAATATGGAATAACATGGAAATTTGATAATTTTTACAGAATTGGAAGATTTATAAATAATGATTTCTGGGTTGTTGGACCTGTTAATATTGTTGAAATAAATCCACCTTCTATAATTGATGAAAAAGGCAATATTATAAATGGTTCAATGGTCAATCCATCAACAAATAAAAGTCAGGGATATGACAGTAGAGCATATGCATTTAATAGAAATTTAAATGTTGCATTAGGAGTATCTACTTCAAATCCATTAAAAATAGAGCCTGTTTCATCTTTAATTTCAACAAAAAGTCTGGAAAAAGAAGATTATGGAACATTTATTGAAAAATCTTCCATTCTTACAGTCGTGAAAGAACCTGTGCCAGAAGGAAGTTTCAGACCTTTTTATTTTGGAAAAGAGAAAATTTTTTATAATGAAAAACAGATTGATTATTCAAAATTAAAAACAGTTTCAAAAGAAGGGATAAAAAATATTCCAAAATTGAAACAGGAAAATGATACAGAAAATCAGGCAAGTTCGGTAGAAAGAATGTTTGAAAGACCATGGATTGACCATCTTGGGGACTGGATTGGAAGAAGTATTCATCCCAAAAAAAATATGGAACCATATGGAAGGGATATATCAACACAGGTAAGTATCGGTGCTTTAACTCTCATTCTTGATTATCCAGTTGAAGAGAAAAAAAGATTAATTATAAGATTTATTCAACTTGGAATTGACCTTTATGGAATTATTAAAGGTGGAGGAACTGATTCCTGGGTTCCAAATGGTGGTCATTGTATGGGAAGAAAGTTTCCAATCATGTTTGCCGGTTTTATGCTCAATGATGAAAATATTTTAAAGATTGCGGAAAGGTCAGGTGATTATTTATATACTAAAAAAGATAATATTGAGTATGGACCTGGAAAAATCCCTCCTGATTATATTTTCTTTCAGGAAGATGACCAGACATTTTATATAACAAAAAAAGATGTAGATAGAGTGTTAAATGTTGAAAAATGTGAGGGATATGTTTTAGAAGCAACTGAAAATACAATAAAAGTTAAGCATCCTGCTTCCTATGCACCTTTACAGGGAAATTATATTGAAATTACAGATGGACCAGGTAAAGGACAGAGAAGATATATTGTTTCATCAACTATTCCAAGAGGTGGTGGAGAAGGGATATTGACTCTGGATAAAAACTGGGATATAATTCCAGAACCCGGTAAATCATATTATAAAGTTATTGGATACGAAGAAAAGGATATTGGAAAACCTGAATGGGGAATAAGACATGCAACAGAACCAACATGGGATAATCCTTCCTGGTATGCTGAATATAGAGGAATGCAGGCACCTGCTTATGCTGGCTGGATACTTGCATCTCATGTTATTGGATTAAAAAAATTCTGGAATCATGATGCATTATTTGATTATGTTGACAGGGATTTTGGAATGAGAAAACTTGGAAATAATTTTATTGAAGAAATGTGGAAAAAATACAGGGAAAATTTTCCACCTGTTTGGAAAGAGAAAGGAGGGTAAGAATGAAATTAAGTTTTTCTACTCTTGCATGTCCTGAATGGGAATTTAAAAAAATTATTGAAAAGGCAAGGGAATATGGTTATGATGGAATTGAAATAAGAGGGATTTTGAAAGAACTTGACCTTGCAAAAGTTCCTGAATTAAATGATGATGCAGAAATTACAAAAAAATTATTATCAGAATATGGTCTTGAGATTGCTTGTATTTCTGCCTCTTCTACATTCACAAATCCTTTGAAAGAAGAAAGAGAAAAAAATATAGAGATGGCAATTTCTCATATTGATATAGCAAAAAGATTTAATTGTAATGTTGTAAGGGTTTTTGTTGGAAGATTGCCGAAAGATGTAGAATTTGAAAAGGTTATTGAATACGCAACTGAATCAATTAAAAAAGTGGTAGAATATGCAGAAAAAAAACAAATTAAAGTTGGTATTGAAACACATGACGATTTCTGTATAAGTGATAGATTAAATTTGATTTTTGAAAGGGTAAAATCTGATTATTTTGGATGTGTATGGGATGTTTATAATTCCCTATCTGCTGGTGAAGAGATTGATAAAACCTTCAAATTTATAAAGGATAAAATTTTTCATTTACATATAAAGGATGGAGATTTAAAGGAAAAACTTACACTTATTGGAGAAGGTAAATTCCCGGTTACTCAACTTATAAATCTACTTGAAAAAATAAATTATAAAGGTTATCTATCATTTGAATATGAAAAAAGATGGCATCCTGATTTACTTCCTCCTGAAGTTTCTCTGCCCCATTATACAAAATTTTTAAGACCAATTATTTAAAATGGAAAATCTCTCTGAAAAATTTAAAAAAATAGTTGGAGAAAAAAATGTAATTTATGAAAAAGAAAAGATAATTGATTATTCACACGATGAAATAGCACTAAAAGAATTTTATACCCTTCCTGAATTTGTTGTAAAGCCAAATAATGTTGAAGAAGTTTCTGAAATTTTAAAAATATGTAATGAATTTAAAATGCCTGTATATCCAAGAGGAGGAGGAACTGGACTTTCTGGAGGATGTATTCCTGTTTTAGGAGGGATTGTAATTTCCTTTGAAAATATGAAAAAGGTAATTGAGATTGACAAAGATAATTTTACAATAACAGTTGAAAGTGGGCTTACTTTAAAGGAATTCTATGATGTTTGTAAAGAGAATAATATGTTTTTCCCTCCGCATCCAGGAGATGAATCAGCAACAATAGGTGGTTTAATTTCAACAAATGCTGGTGGTGCAAGAGCTGTAAAATATGGAGTTATGAGAAATTTTGTAAGGGAAATAGAGGTTGTTCTTGCAGATGGAAGTATTGAAAATTTTGGAGGAAAGTATAAAAAAAGTAGCAGTGGTTATAGTTTGCTCAATTTATTTATTGGTTCTGAAGGCACTCTTGGAATTATAACAAAAGCAACAATTTCTTTAATTCCTCCACCTGAAAAAATTTATACATTAATAACTCCATATCAAAATTTATTTGAGGCAATAAAAACTGCTCCTTTAATAATTCAAAACGGAATTGTTCCTCTTGCAATAGAATTTCTTGAAAGAGAAACGATTGAACTTGTTGAAAGTTATTTGAATAAGAAATGGCCATGTAAAGAAGGAGGAGTTTTTTTAATGATTATGGTGGATGGAAGTGAAGAGGAAACACTTAAAATGGCAGAAAAAATTTCTCAAATATGTTCAGAAAATGGAGCAATTGATGTTTATATAATTGAAGATGAAAGTAAACAGAAGGAAGTTCTTGAGATAAGAAGTATGTTTTATGAAGCATTAAAAAAATATACAATTGAAATTCTTGATATAACTGTTCCTGTCAATAAAATTTATGATTTTGTAAGTGAAATTAAAAAAATTGAAAAGAAATATGATACATATATCCCAACCTATGGACATGCAGGTGATGGAAATGTCCATAATCATATAATGAAGGCAAAATATATTAATGGAGAATGGATAGAAATTGCAAACTGGGATGAGAAATATAAAAAGGTAAAGGATGAAATTCATTATGCAGGAAAACAACTAAAAGGAATTCTTTCAGGAGAGCATGGTATTGGATATTTAAAAAAAGAATATTTGCCTTTATTCTTTTCTGAAAAACAGATAAAGTTGATGAAGGAGATTAAAAAAATTTTTGACCCTAATAACATATTGAATCCAGGGAAAATATTTGATTAAAAGGAAAAAAGATGAAAAAAAATATAATTTTAATTTTTTCAGACCAGCAGAGAGGAGATACAATAGGTTTAAATGGTTGTCCGGTTGATTTAACTCCAAATATTGATAACCTGGGAAAAGAAGGAATTAATTTTAAGTATTCTTTCACAAATCAACCTGTTTGTGGACCTGCAAGAAGTATTTTATTTACAGGAAGATATGCAACTGAAGTAGGTGTTTGGAAAAATGGACTTGGAATAAAATCAGATGAAATTACAATTGCAAAAATTTTAAAGGAAAATGGGTATAAGACAGGATATATAGGTAAATGGCATATTTACGAACATGAGAAAAAAAGGGTAGTTGGTCCTGTTCCTTATGAATACAGGGGTGGATTTGATTACTGGAAGGCAGCAAATGCTCTTGAACATACATCACATCCATATGAAGGAGTTATTTATGATGAAGAAAATAAAGAGGTTAAATTCAAGGATATTTACAGAGTTGATTTTTTGACTGATTTAGCAATTGAATTTATAAAAAATACATCCCGGCCATTTTTCTTAACTTTATCCTATCTTGAACCACATCAGCAAAATGACTGGAATAGAATGGCCGCGCCAGCAGGTTATAGAGAAAAATATAAAAATCCATATGTTCCAGAAGACCTTAAGTTTTTTCCCGGGGATTGGTTTGAGCAATTACCTGATTATTATGGTGCAATTAAAAGAATTGATGAATGTGTTGGTAGAATAGTAGAAATTCTTAAAAAATCAGGGATTTATGAAAATACAGTTATAATTTTTACTTCAGACCATGGATGCCATTTTAGAACAAGGAATGGAGAATATAAAAGAAGTTGCCATGAAAGTTCAATAAGAATACCTCTTATAATTGGTGGTGCAGTTGAAAAAAAGAAAACAGTAAAAAATATGGCACAATTAATTGACATACCAAAAACAATTCTTGAAATAGGCAATGTAGATATTCCTGAAAATTTTAGAGGAAAAAGTTTATTCAAAATAGCAGAAGGGAAAGAACAGCATGAAGAGATTTTTATACAGATAAGCGAATCAATGGTGGCAAGGGCAATAAGAACAGAAAGATGGAAATACTGTGTTTTAGCACCGGATAAGATAGGAACTTATGATAGTTTCTCAACAAAATACTATGAATATCAACTTTATGACCTTTATTCTGACCCTTATGAATTTGTAAATCTTGCAGGGAGAAGAGAATATAAAGAAATATCACAGAATTTAAGGGAAAAATTGAAAGAGAAAATAAAAGAAATAGAATGTATTGATGTTGAAATAGAAGAGGCAAAATTTTATCCATAATATAAAAAGGAGAAAAAAATGGAATTTTTTGAAGTTGTAAAAAAAAGAAGGAGTATAAGAAGTTATGAAAAAGTAAAAATTCCAAAAGAAGATATTATAAAAATACTTGAAGCAGGAGTTTGTGCTCCTTCTGGAAGAAATATTCAACCATTTGAGTTTATTGTAATTGATGATGAAGAAATAATTGAAAAACTTGGAGAAATTACACCTTTTATAAAAGAAGCAAGTGTTGTTATAGGAATTATTGCTGACCCATCACAGAGTAAATACTGGCTTGAAGATATATCTGCCACAACAGAAAATATACTCCTTGCAATTGAGGATTTAGGTTACGCATCTTGCTGGATTGAAGGTTATCTTTTACCAAAAGAAGAATGGGCAAAAAAAATTCTTGGGATACCCGAAAATAAAAGGTTTATTATAATTTTACCCGTTGGAAAACCATCTTATATCCCTGAGAAAAAGGAAAAAAAGAAAATCTCTGAAATCACACATCATAACAGATATGGAATAAAATATTTATAAATTTATTCTTCACCAACCCATAAAGTTTTTGGCTCATAAGCCCATGGTGGAGTAACTCTTGCATTTTCAGGAAGAGGAACACGACCTGAAAGGAGAGGGTCTTCTGTTTCTTTCATTTTTTGAATAAGTTTTTTCCTTAAAGTTTCCACTATTTCTTTATATTCTGGTTTATCTATTAAGTTTTCTCTTTCAAGAGGGTCTTTTTCAAGGTCAAAGAAAAATTCAAATGGTCTTAATTTTTCAAAATATCCAAGTTTTTTAAAATATTCTTTTGAAAATGAAGGGTCAACATTTGGAGGAAAATAAAATTGTCTTACTTCAAAATTTTTTATATACTTATATCTTTTTGTTCTTATTCCTCTCTGCGGGTCATATCCTGCATGATATGTTAATTCTACAAATATTTCATCTCTTATTTCCTCCATTTCTCCTCTTAAAACTGGCATTAAACTTTTCCCTTCTATATTTTGGGGTATTTCTATTTTTAAGTAATCAAGAATTGTTGGCATAAGGTCAATATTTGAACTTAAACAATTTATTTTCCTCCCACCTTCAAATCCCTCTCCTCTTATAATAAGAAATATACCTATACCAGGGTCAAAAAGTGTTGCCTTTGCTCCGGGAAGTGGAAGTCCATGGTCTGTAGTAAGAATTATCAAAGTATTATCATATAAATTATTTCTTTTAATTCCATCTATTATCTGTTTTATCGCTTTATCAACTCTATCAATTACAATATTAAATCCAGCCATATCCTTCTTTACTTCTTCAACATCAGGCAAAAAATCAGGGACCTTTATATTCTTATCAAAATTTTCAACAAAAGGCCATGGAAGATGTGTTTCTTCAAATCCAACTGATATAAAAAATGGTTCTTCTGGTTTTGAATCTAAAAAATTTAAAAGGTCTGGCACTACATCAATACATGACATACTTTTACTTTTTATAACTTTCTGATATCCGAGTTTTTCACTTTTATCCCGGCTTGTCTCATGTTGTATTCCAAAAAGATAGGTTTTATAGCCATTTTCTTTTAAAATTTTTGGTAAATAAGGGATATCTTCTTTTAATATAAAACCTCTATGAGCAAGTCCATAAACACCATTATTATGAGGAAATAGTCCTGAAAACATACTTGCTCTGCTTGGACTGCATTGAGGTGCTGAACAGAAATAATTTGTAAATATAACTCCTTCCTTTGCAAGTTTATCTATATTTGGTGTATTAACAGGTGCTCCATAACAACCAATATATCTTCCTGTATCATGAGTTATTATGTGAATTATATTTTTCTTCATTTTTAAAAATCTTTTGTCCCTTTTTTTGCCACCATATCTTCATATATTTTTATAAATTTACTCATAGGATAAGGAGACATAAATAGGTATCCTTTTTGATTACTTTCTTCAAACTCAAGAGAAATGTAGGTTGTCTTTCCTTTCCAGTAAATCTTATTTTCTCCTGGAACGCTTCTATATTTTTTACCATACTTCTCTATTGTTGCTCTTTTTATCCTTTCATAATTTTCTTTTCCTTTAATTGTAATAAGAACTTCACTTAAAACCTCATCCTGCCAGAAACCGTATTCAATCTTTTCAACTTCTGCACCAGCCAATTTTAAATCTTCGTTTTTCTTAGTATAATAAACAACCTTACCATCATATTTAGGATAACTTCTTGAAAATTCTTTTAAATAAAGAGAAGAAATTTCCATTCCCCATGTATAATTTCTAAACCCGGTTGGCTCTCCTTCTTCAACATTCCAGAAAGAAAAAAGAAAAGAAGATGTAAATAAAAATAAAATTAAAAAAATTTTTAATTTCTGCATCAATTCCTCCTTTTTAAAAATTATAACTTAATTTTAATTCTTTTCAAAATTTATTCGGCAGAAATTTCTATAAAATCTTTATTATTTTTTAAAGTTTCCCAATTTGTTTTCTCATTCTTTAAATAGCAATCAAAAAAAGCAATAACAAAATTCATTGCTTTTTCTCCAAAACCTTTTCCATGCCCCCCATTTTTTATTTTTACCAGTGTTACCTTATTTTTATTTCTTTTTAGTTTCTGAAAAAACATTTCACTCTGGGAATAGGGGACAATATTATCCTCTTCTCCATGCATAATTAAAAAGGGTGGAGTATTTTTACATTCATAATAATAAGGACTTACTTTTATTGCTTTTTCAATATTTTCTTCAATCAGTCCTCCAAGAAATTTTGAAATATAAGAATAGGGAGATTTTTCATCTTCAGATTTTTTTATATCTATGAGAAAATTAGTTCTTCCAAACCAATCACAAACAGCATTTACTTTACTTGAATACCCTTCCCATCCACCTTTATCATTAAAAACTTCATCTCCTGTAACTCCCAATAAGGCAACAAGATTACCGCCTGCAGAAGCACCCCATACACCTATTTTTTCTGGGTCAATATTATATTTGCCTGAATTTGCTCTTAAAAATCTTATTGCACATTTACAGTCCTCTATCTGAGCAGGAAATTGGGCTTCTGGACTCAATCTATAACTTACACTAACACAAAAATAACCTTTTTCTGCAAAAGGTAAAAGTTTTGATATTCCACTTTCTTTATTTCCGGAAATCCATCCTCCACCATGAATAAAAACAACAACTGGCATTCTATCCCTTATCCCGGATTTTTTTATTATATCAAGCAAAAGATTTCTTCCTTTAATCCTGCCGTAGATTACATCCTTTATAATCTCTATTTTCTTTTCCATTATCAAATTTTATCTTTCAAATTTGCCATTTCAATTGCTGATAATGCTGCCTGCCATCCTTTATTTCCTGCTTTTGTTCCTGCTCTTTCTATCGCCTGGTCAATACTTTCTGCAGTGATTACTCCAAAAGCAACAGGCACTTTACCGGAATAATTTGCCTGTGATATTGCCCTTGTTATCTGACTTGCGACATATTCAAAATGGGGAGTATCTCCTCTTATTATTGCTCCAAGACAGATAATAGCATCATATTTTAATGTTTCAGTCAATTTACCAAGAGCATAAACCATTTCAACTGCACCTGGAACCCATATAACTTCAATTTTTTCTTCATCTGCATTATGTCTTTTTAAACAGTCAAGTGCTCCTTCAAGTAATCTTGTTGTTATAAATTCATTAAATCTGCTCACTATAATCCCAAACTTTTTATTTTTTGCATCAAGATAGCCCTCAATTATTTTCATATTCTCCTCCCGTTTTATTTTTCTAAACTTTTCTTACTTCTTGTTATCTGATATTCTAAATCTGGTTTCCTTTTTTCAATTATTGAAAGAAAAATTTCCACATCCTCTTCAACCTCATAAGAAGACGAAAAACCAACTGTTATCATATCAATATCCCTTATGGTATTTACAACAAAATTAAGTCCAACAAAGGGAGTAATCCTTCCAGCAGCAAATGGTTTTATTGTCATAACAGGTTTTTTTGCCTCATTTATAATTTTATAAATCCATTCAACTTCTATCTGACATAAAAAACCAATAGGATTATAAATCTGAATATATGTCTCCACATCAAGACCTGTAGCATCTGCATAAATTACTGTCTCAGGGAGATGAGTGGATAATCCCGGTATCATTCCATTTTCTCTAATTTTTTTAAGCCATACCTCAATACCATTTAAATTTTTCTCTCTTTTGTTAACATAAGTATCGGTAACAGAAGTGTGTGGCATACATATTTTTGCTCCTTTTTCTTTTGCCCAATCAACTTCCTCTATTTTCCAGGGAGTACATATATAAATTAAATCTTTTCCAGTTTTATCTTTTGCTTTTTCTATACAACTGGTAAGAAATTCACTTGGTGGAGCCATAACAGCATTAATATCATTTTTTATACATGTGCAGAGTATATCAACAACCCTTTTTTCATCCATTATTTCTTTTATTGTTCTATCTTTTGAAAATGTCTGATGGGAATAACCTAAAATCCAGTTTGTTCCACATATAATTCTTGATAATTTTAATCCTCCAACCTCTGTCATAGGCATCCTATTCATTTTTCTCCTCCATTTTTATTAAATGACCCAGTTTTTCTTTTTTTGTTTTTAAATATTTTTCTGTGTATTTATTTGGTTCTATTTCTATCGGGACTCTTTCAACAACTTCAATTCCATATCCTTCAATTCCTACTATTTTTTTTGGATTATTTGTTAAAAGTCTTATTCTTGTTAAACCAAGGTCAACAAGAATCTGCGCTCCTATTCCATAATCTCTAAGATCAGGAGGAAAACCAAGTTTTATATTTGCTTCAACTGTATCAAGTTTTTCCTCATCCTGAATTTTATAAGCCATTATTTTATTTGGTAGTCCAATTCCCCTTCCTTCCTGTGGCAAATATACAACAACTCCCCTTCCTTCCTTTTCTATCATTTCAAGTGCTTTATGAAGTTGTTTTCCACAATCACATCTTTTTGAATGAAATATATCTCCTGTTATACACTGAGAATGAACTCTAACAAGAATACTATCCTTTTCATCTTTAAGTTTCAAATCTCCTTTCATAAGTACTATATAATAACTTTTTTCAATCTTATCTCTGTAAAGAATTAATTTAAAATCTCCAAAGTCAGTTGGTAAAAATGTTTCAACAATTCTTTCAACAAGTTTTTCTCTCTTTCTTCTGTATTCAATTAAATCCTTAATTGTTATAATTTTTAAATTATGCTTTTTTGCAAATTCAATAAGGTCAGGTAATCTTGCCATAGTTCCATCTTCCTTCATAATCTCACATATAACACTTGAAGGATAAAGTCCTGCAATTCTTGCAAGGTCAACTCCTGCTTCTGTATGGCCTGCCCTCACAAGAACTCCGCCTTCTTTTGCTTTAATAGGAAAAACATGTCCTGGCTTTGCAAAATCAGATGGCTTTGAGTTCTTATCTATTAAAAGTTTTATTGTAAATGCTCTGTCATAAGCAGAAATTCCTGTTGTAACTCCATAAGCAGCATCAACACTTACTGTAAAATCAGTTTTATGTAAAGCGGTATTTTCTTCAACCATCGGAGGTAACTGGAGTTCTTTTATTCTTTCAGGTAAAAGTGCAACACATATTAAACCTCTTGCTTCTTTTGCCATAAAATTTATTATTTCAGGAGTTATTTTTTCAGAAGCAACAACAATATCACCCTCATTTTCTCTATTTTCATCATCAACAACTATTAAAGGCCTTCCATCTCTTACATCTTCAAGAACTTCTTCTACTGAACTGAAAATTTTGTTATTCATTTTTAACTTTTTTTAAACAATTTTTCCACAAATTTTCCACTTTTAATAGTTGTTAGTATTATACCACAAAAAAAAGTTTGGAGAAATTTCAAATTAAAAACAAAATATAAACTAAAGATACCATCATAAATTCAGTTTCTAGTCAGAATGTTATGTTTCGGTAAGAAAGTTAAGAGAAGATAGTGGCTCATGGGACCTTGGTTATCCTGTAAGTGTTCAACTTGATAGTGGTGAAATTCTAACTTTTTATTATTTCAACGGTAAAAATGACAAAATAAATGTAGATGGTGGAATTAGATATAAGCAGGTTCTATATTTAAAATTTAAGTTTATTTTTTAACTCCAAAAGATATTAAATTATCAAAACTTATTTTAAGGGCTTCAAATGGGTCACAAGTAGGCCTATCCATTTCAACAAGAACATATTTTACTTTTGCCTTTTTACAAATTTTTATTATTCTTTCCCAGTTTAAATTTCCATTTCCTATTGGTGGCATAACCTGTTGATTTTTTATTATTCCCATATCTTTAAAATGAACCTGACTTACTCTTCCTTTATATTTTTCAATCCAGTATGAAGGGTCACCACCTCCATATTGAACCCAGTATGTATCTATTTCTGCCTGGAGTTCCGGACAATTTTCAAGTAATATTTCAAGTCCTGTTTTTCCTTCATATCTTTCAAATTCAATTCCATGATTGTGGTATCCAAGTATAAGTCCATTTTCTTTAATTTTCCCTATTATTTTATTAAATTCTTCAGCAACTTTTAAATATCCATCTTTATTGTGAAGTTCTCCAGGTAATCCAGGACACATAATACCTTCACAACCAAGAATTTTATGTTCTTCAATAACTTTTTCTGTCTCTTTAACAATTCTTTCATAACCCGTATGAGTGGAAACAGCAATTAACCCTGTGTCATCAAGTATTTTTTTTAGTTCCTTTATATCCTTTGGCTCACTTACTGCAGAAATCTGAACATAATTATAACCAATTTCTTTAACCCTTTTTAATGTATTGACTGTGTCTTCAACTGACTTGCAATAATCTCTTAAAGTATATAATTGTACTCCGCATTTCATTTTCCCTCCTTTTAAAAAGAGTGAGAATAAAAACTACTTTTTTTTCTTACCGAATAAAGAAATTTTTTTCTTCTCTTTTTTCTCTTCTTCAACGGGTTTCTCTACTTCTGTTGTTTTTTCTGCTTCTGCTGGTTTTTCCTGTTTTGCTCTTTTCTTGAAAATCCCTTTTTTCTTTTCAGGGACTTGAGTTTTTTCTTCCTTTTCTTCTTTAACAACAATCTTTTCTCTTTCCTGTTTTTCAATCTCTTCATATTCAGAATATACACCATATTTTTTAACAAGTTCAATTACATGACAGTATTGCTGAAAACTTACATCTTTTGGAACAGAATGGTCTGAATGGTAAATATATCCACCATTTTTCTTCGCAACTTCAAATTTTTTCTTTATTTCTTCTTCAATTTTTGTTGGATCCGGGTCTGACATCAATCTCACATCTATCCCTCCCATAAAAGATAATTTATCTCCGTATTTTTCCTTCAATTCAATTAAATCCATCCCTGACTTTACTTCAAGGGGTTGTAAACAATCAAGCCCAACTTCAATTAAAACGGGTATAATTTCTTTAACATTTCCGCATGAATGGAGTAATACCTTCATTCCCTTTGAATGGAAATATTCATAAACAATTTTATCTGCCTCATAATGTGTTTTCATATATGTATCAGGTGAAAATAAAAGTCCATTTCTATATCCCATATCATTGTATAAAAAAGCACCATCAAATTTAAAACCATTTTTTATCATTAAATCAGCCATAACAAGTGTAAGTTCAGCAAGTGTCATAATCATTTCTTTAACCCAGTCAGGGTCTTCAACCATTGTAATTAAAAGTTGTTCTGATTTCATATAACTCTGTAAAATATCATATCCATATCCACCTCCAAAAACACAGAATTTCCCTTCTTCATAAGCAGTTTTATTTCTTGCCAAACCAGTTGCCCAGTCAACACGTGTAAAGTCAGGTTTTAACAATTTTTTTATTTCTTTCCAGTCATCCTTTGTTTTTATTGGCCAGTCAATAATTTCAGGAGTTGTTGAATAGTCCCTGTGATTTTTTCTTTTGCCTCCAGTTGGTGTTGTTGTAATAATATATTCTTCATTCTTTTCTATAACCTTCACAGGAAATCTTGGAGATGTATCTGCTCCAAAAAACTCAAATTCATATCCAAAATATTCTGCTGGTGTTGTATCTTCTGGAAGTCCTTCTTTATACCATCTTTTTACAGTTGCTCCCCATGGACTATCATGAATTGGAACTCTATCAGGGATTTGATGATTAAGTGCCCTCAAAATTCTTTCTCTGCTTGTCATTTTTTACTCCTTTTAAATTTTTAATTTCAATTATTCTTTCGTTTTCTCCTGTATTTTTTATTATTACATAAATAGTTTTTTGAGGCAAATTTTTTTTTATCCTATCAGACCATTCAATTAAAATAATCCCTCTATCAAGATAATCATACCAGCCAATATCAACAAGTTCATCAAAATTTTTAATACGGTAAAGGTCAAAATGGAAAACAGGGATTTTACCTTTATATTCATTTATTATTACAAAAGAGGGACTGAAAACTTTATCGTTTGAAAAAAATTTAACAATCCCTTTTATCATTGTTGTTTTGCCACTTCCAAGTTCACCAATAAATCCTACAATGTCTCCTTTTTTTAAATATCTTGCTATTTTTTCTCCAAGTTTTATTGTCTCCTTTGAATTTTTTGTATAAAATATCATAAAAAGATTTTACTTTTTATTTAAAAAAAGGTAAAATATAATTGCCTGTTCCGGACGCGGAGATTTAGAACCCTTGAGCCAACGACCATATATAGGGAGCCAAGTCCGGATAGGGCTGACATGTCCGCCATGTTGCGGAAAGTCAAAACTATCCGGGGAGGCACCCACTTTAAAATACGGGTCTTAAAGGGTAAAATCTCTACGCCGGAACGGGTTTTTAAATTTTTAAAAAAAGTGGTATAATTATATAAAGTTTGGGCAGGTGGCCGAGTGGACAATGGCAGCAGACTGTAAATCTGCCGGCTCTACGCCTTCGGAGGTTCGAATCCTTCCCTGCCCAATTGATGCTCTTTGATATATGCGGGGTTGGTTTAATGGTAAAACATCAGCCTTCCAAGCTGAGGATACGGGTTCGATTCCCGTACCCCGCTCTTTTAAAATTTTCAGGAAATTTTACACCTGAATAAAGGAGATAAAATGAAAGTTGAAATAAATAAAAAAGGTGAAATAGAAGTTGAATTAATATGTGAAGCAGGTAAAGAAGAAATTGAAGAGGAAAAAAATAAAATTGTAAAAGAAATAAAAAAGGATGCTGAAATTGATGGATTTAGAAAAGGGAAAGTACCCGAGGATATTATTGAGAAAAAATTCAGTGAAAAAATAAGGGAACATATATTTAGAAATATAATTTCAAAAGCATATTATGAAACCGTAAGAAAGGAAAATTTTATCCCTGTAATACAACCTGAAATTTATGATGTTGAATTTACTGAAGAAAAATTGAGTTTTAAAATTGGAATTGAATTAAAGCCAGGAGTTAAAATTAAGAAATATAAAGGAATAACTGTCAAAAAAGTTGAGGTTAAAGAAGTAAAAGAAGAAGATGTTGAAAATACACTTAAAGAACTTGAAAAAAGACCTGAATTTGCTTCATCTATAATTGATTTGGAAAAAAGACAGATGTGGAAAAAAAGAATAAGAGAGGAACTTGAGGAAAGGGAAAAAAATAACGCACGGCTTGAGGAAGAAAAACAATTATGGAATGCTCTTTTTAATAATTCAGAATTTCAAGTTCCTCAAAAACTTGTTGAAAAAAAAGCAAGAGAGTACACTGAATATCATTTAAGAAGATTGAATTTACAGGGAAAAACAAAAGAAGAAATTGAAAATTATGCAAGAGAAATTTTTAAAGCAGTAAAACCATATGCAGAAGAAGAAGTAAAAAAATATTTCATACTTGATAAAATCGCTGAAATTGAAAATATTACAGTTGATGAAAAAGAAGTTGATGAAAAAGTTGAAATTTTTAGCAGAAGTATAGGAAAACCATTTGAAGAAGTCAAAAAAGAACTTGAAGAAACAGGAGAAATTGAAAATATAAGAGATGAAATAAAAATTGATAAAGCATACAAAATTATCAGGGATAATATTAACTATATTGAAAAAATTGTTTTACCTGGAAAAGATACCAAAAAATGAAAGACCAACTTATACCATATGTAATTGAAGTAACAGAAAGAGGAGAAAGGGCTTATGATATTTATTCAAGATTGCTCAAAGATAGAATAATATTTCTTGGTTCTGCTATAACAGACCATATCGCAAATATAATAATTGCTGAACTCCTTTTTCTTCAAAATGAAGACCCGAAAAAAGATATACATTTATATTTAAATACACCCGGAGGTTCAATTACAGCAGGTCTTGCTATATATGACACAATGCAATATGTATCCTGTGATATATGCACTTATTGTATAGGGCAGGCAGCAAGTATGGGAGCAGTTTTACTTGCAGGCGGGACAAAAGGAAAAAGATTTCTTCTTCCTCATAGCAGAGTTTTAATTCATCAGCCATGGGGAGGTGTAGAAGGAACTGTTGCAGATGTTAGTATTCATACAAAAGAGATGATTAGATTAAGGGAAATTATAAATGAGATACTGGCACTTCATACAGGTCAGCCAATAAAGAAAATAGAGAGAGATACGGAAAGAGATTACTTTATGAATTCAGAAGAAGCAATAAATTATGGACTTGCGGATAAAATAATTCAATCAACAAAACTACCAAAATAAAATGGTTATACTTAAAAAAAACGAAATTAAAATAAGGAAAAAAAATGCACCTGCTTTACCATTGAGAGACCTTGTTATTTTCCCTCAAATGGTTGTTCCCCTTCTTGTTGGCAGAACAAAATCTTTAAATTCTGTGGAGGAATCAATTGCAAATGAAGGTTATCTTATTGTCGTATTTCAAAAAGAACCACAGATTGAAGACCCATCTTTCCAAAATATTTATTCAACAGGTGTTCTTACAAAAATAGTCCAGAGTTTAAAGGAATCAACAGGAGTTATGAAAATACTTGTTGAAGTTCTTGAAAGGGTTAAAATTAATGATTTTACAACAACAAAAAATTATTTTTCAGTTAATTTTGATTATATAAAGGAAGAACCCATAGTTGATACAGAAGTTGAAGCAATGACACGCCTAACTTTGCAACTACTTGAAAAATATTTGAATTTAAATTTATCTGTTCCAAAAGAATTATACAGTACAATTGCAACACTTGAAAATCCTTCAAAAATATGTGATTCAATTGCAGGATATTTGCCATTGAAAATTAAAGATAAAATAAAAATTCTTGAGACAATACCTATAAAAGAAAGATTGACTGCATTAATTGATATACTTAATAAAGAAATTGAAGTTCTTGATGTTCAGAAAAAGATTCAAGATAAGGTAATAAAAAAGATTGAGGATACCCAGAGGCAGTATATACTTACAGAGCAATTAAAACAGATACAGAAAGAACTTGGTAAAGAAGAGGAAACTCCTGAAATTGTAGAATTGAAGGAAAAAATTAAAAAGGCAAATATGCCAAAAAATGTTGAAGAAAAAGCAATTGAAGAACTCAACCGACTTTCCAAGATGATGCCACTTTCTCCTGAAGCAACTGTTTCAAGAACTTATATTGAATGGCTATGCAGTTTACCATGGTCAGTTTCAACCCAGGATAACCTTGATATAAAACATGCAAAGAAAATTCTTGATGAAGACCATTATGGACTTGAAAAAGTGAAAGAAAGAATACTTGAATACCTTGCTGTTAGAAGTAGAACCGAATCATTAAGAGGCCCAATCCTCTGTTTTGTTGGCCCACCTGGAGTAGGAAAAACATCTCTTGGAAGATCAATTGCAAGAGCGCTTGGAAGAAAATTTGTAAGAGTTTCTCTTGGAGGAATAAGGGATGAAGCAGAAATTAGAGGGCATAGAAGAACCTATATCGGTTCATTACCAGGAAGAATAATTCAATCAATTAGAAAGGCAGGTGTTAATAATCCTGTCTTTTTACTTGATGAAATTGATAAACTTGGAAAGGACTTCAGAGGGGACCCTGCAAGTGCATTACTTGAAGTTCTTGACCCTGAACAGAATAAAAATTTCTCAGACCATTATCTTGAAGTTGAATTTGATTTATCAAAGGTTTTATTTATAACCACTGCAAATACAGAATTTACAATTCCTCCTCCACTTCTTGATAGAATGGAAGTTATATCTTTACCTGGATATACAATCTGGGAGAAAAAAGGAATAGCAAGAAATTTTTTAATTCCAAGACAGATGAAAGAACATGGACTTACAGAAAATAATATAAAATTTTCTGACGAAGCAATATTTAAAATTATCAGAAATTATACAAGAGAAGCAGGTGTTAGAAATCTTGAAAGAGAAATAGCAAATATATGCAGGAAAGTAACAAAAAAAATTGTTGAAACAGGAAAAGAAGGTCCTTATTTGATAAATTCAAAAAATATTGAAAAATATCTGGGTTCTGAAAAATTCTCTTCTTTTGAAATAGAAAAGGAAAATAAAGTGGGTGTAGCAACTGGAATGGCATGGACTGAATATGGTGGTGAAATAATATTTACAGAAGTTCTAACAATGAAAGGGAAGGGAGATTTAATTTTAACAGGACAACTTGGAGATGTTATGAAGGAATCTGCTCGTGCTGCTTTAAGTTATGTGCGTGCCCATGCAGAAGAATTTGGAATAAACCCTGATTTTTATAAAGAACTTGATATACACATTCATGTTCCAGAAGGAGCGATACCAAAAGATGGACCTTCAGCAGGAGTAACAATTATAACAGCACTTGTATCAAGTTTAACAAAAAGAGCAGTTGATGCAACTTTAGCAATGACAGGAGAGATAACTTTACAGGGCAAAGTTCTAAAAATAGGAGGACTGAAAGCCAAAATACTTGCAGCACAGAGAGCAGGAATTAAAAGAGTGGTAATTCCAAAAGAAAATGATAAAGATTTAGTTGAAATACCAAAAAAAGTTAAAGAAAGTATTGAAATAATAGAGGTTGAAGATGTAAAAGAAGTATTAAAAATTGCTTTAATTTGAAAGGAGGATAAAAAATGAAAAAACATAAACTATTTACTCCGGGTCCTACAAGTATACCTGAAGAAGTTTTACTTGAAATGGCAAAACCAATTATACATCACAGGACAGAAGAATTTTTAAATATAGCAAAGGAGGTATTTGAAGGACTTAAATATCTATTTCAGACAAAAAATGATGTATTAATTCTTGCTTCTTCTGGAACAGGAGCAATGGAAGCAAGTATTGTTAATCTATTTTCTAAAGACGAAAAAATAATAGTTATAAATGGCGGAAAATTTGGAGAAAGGTTTGTTGAAATAGGAAAAGCATATGGACTTAATGTTGTTGATGTAAAGGTGGAATGGGGCAAAACTCTTAAAAAAGAAGAACTTGAAAAAATTATTGAAGAGAATAAAGATGCAAAAGGTGTCTTTGTAAATTTATGTGAAACATCAACTACAACACATTTTGATGTAAAAGGTTATGGAGAAATTATCTCAAAATATACAGATATGCTTCTTGTTGTTGATGCCATAAGTTCACTTGGAGCTGTTCCATGTTATATGGATGAATGGAAAATAGATTGTCTTTTAACTGGTTCACAAAAGGCATTTATGCTTCCTCCGGGACTTGCTTTTATATCATTGAGTGAAAAAGCATGGAAAAAAACTCAGAATTCAAATCTCCCTAAATATTATTTTGATCTAAAAAAATATAAAAAGACACTTGAAAAATTTGATTTTCCATTTACAATTCCTGTTTCTTTAATAATTGGCTTAAGGAAATCAATTCAGATAATAAAAGATTATACAATAGAAAGGATATGGGAAGAGCATAAAAAAAGAGCAGAAAGCACAAGACAGGCAATTTTATCAATGGGATTGACTCTTCTTTCTTCTTGCCCTTCAGATGCTGCCACAGGAATAATACTTCCTGAAAATGTAAATGGAGATGAACTGATTAAATTTGTAAGGAAGAATTATGGTATTTCATTTGCTCCAGGTCAGGATAAATTAAAGGGAAAAATTGTAAGGATTTCACATCTTGGGTGGCAGGATGAATTTGATGTTTTAACTGCTATAACCGCCCTTGGAATAGGACTTGAAAAACTTGGATACAAAGTTGATATTGGAAAAGGAATAGAAAAAGCAAAGGAAATTTTATTCTCCTGAGAAATGAACTTCAACGAATATCTTTTAAATAAACTGATTAAAAACAGAGAAGTTTCAAAAGAATATTATGGTTATATTGAGGGATGGGTAAGTATAATTGGGAATTTTTTACTTTTTATTATAAAGTTTCTGGCAGGAATTATTTTAAAAAGTATTTCTATAATTACTGAAGCATTTCATTCACTATCTGATATACTAACTTCAATAGTTGTGATACTTGGTTTTAAATTTAGCAAAAAACCACCTGATAAAAAACATCCTTTTGGGCATGGAAGAATAGAAAAAATAGCAACCTTAATCATATCCTTTATGTTAATTTTTGCATCCATTGACCTTGCCAGAATTTCTATTTTAAGAATTAAAAATCCTTTTAAAATTGAACCAGGAATTTTTATTATTATTTTTATGTTTTTCTCCGGCCTATTTAAAGAATGGATGACAAAATTTTCTTTTTTTCTCGGTAAAAAAATAAACTCTGATATTTTAATAGCAGATGGATGGCACCACAGATTGGATGGAATAGCATCTTTTATTGTAGGAATAGGTTTAATTTTAATGAAATTTGGACTTTACCGTTTAGATGGGATTTTTGGTATCCTTATAGTTTTTCTTTTATTATGGATTGCTTTTGATTTGATTAAGAAAACTTCAAGTTTTCTGATTGGGGAAGCACCTGATAAACAAACAATAGAAAGTATTAAAAAAGTTCTTATTTCAAATCCTGATGTTTTAAATTTTCATGATATAAATGTCCATGATTACGGAAATAAAAAAATTATATCTTTACATATTGAGGTTAAAAAAAATTTATCTTTAAAGCAGGCACACGATATAGCACTGGAAATTCAGGATAAAATAAAAGAAAAAATAAAAAATTCAGATGTTTCTGTTCATATAGACCCAATAGGAGAAAGAGAAGATTGAAAAAGGAGGAAAATTATGGGAAAAATAAAATTAAGTAAGGCAGAATATATTGATAAAGTGAAAGGATGCTGGACTGGAAAAAATATAGGAGGAACTCTTGGTGCTCCATTTGAAGGACAGAAATTCACACATAATTTGAATTATTATCATAAAGAAAGTATAAAAAGGTGGTTGAAAAATGTAAAATCATGGTGGGAAAAATCAGGATTTAATTTTGAAATTGATGTTGAAAATTTTGATTTTGACCAACCCCTTCCAAACGATGACCTTGATTTTCAACTTGTATGGCTTAAAATGCTTGAAGAAAAAGGGGTAGAACCAACATTAAATGATTTTTCAGAATTCTGGAAAAGATATCTTTACAGGCACTGGTATAGTGAATATAGTTGGTGTCTTTATAATTTAAACAGAGGTTTAAAACCACCTATTTCAGGGGCATTCCAGAATTATTATGTTGATGAAATGGGTTCTCCAATAAGAAGTGAAATATGGGCATGTATTGCTCCTGGAAATCCCCAACTTGCTTCATATCTGGCATGGATGGATTCTGCTCTTGACCATGCAGGAGGGGAAGGAACTTATGGAGAAATGTTCTGGGCTGCTGTTGAAAGTGCTGCTTTTGTTATTAATGACCCATTTACTTTAATTAATATAGGTCTTTCAATGATTCCTGTTTCATCACATATTGCAAGATGTGTAAAGGAAGCCGTAAGATGTTATAAAGAAAATCTTGAATGGGGAGAGGCAAGAGAAAGAATTGCAACTATTTTTGGCCATCACAATGCATGTAATGCTATTCCAAATCATGGTTTTATTATAATTGGCTTACTTTATGGAAACGACTTTGGTGATAAATTATGCAAAGCTGTAAATTGTGGATATGATACTGATTGTACAGGTGCAACTTTAGGATCACTTCTTGGTATTTTAAATGGATTTTCAAAAATACCTGAAGAATGGAAGAAACCTGTGGGAGACCTAATAACTCCAGTTCCATTAACAATTACAGATGGACTTCCTTTAACAATAACAGAACTTACTGAAAGAACAGTAAAAGTTGCGGAAAAAATGATTGAAAAAAATTCAGAGATAGTTGAGTTTTCTGATAAAAATTTTATACCAGAAGATGTTCTTTCAATCCTTTTTAATAATGAAAAAATAAGAAATTTGCTCACTTTTGATATTAATACTTCTGTCGAAAATATTGGCGATTTACAAATAATCTTTCATTATGGAGGAGAACCTGTAATATATCAAGGAATAAAAAAATTTTTTGAAATTTCATTTGCGAAAAATTTTAAACCTGTAAAATTGGAAAGTCCGGAAATTAAAGTTAAAACTCCTTCTGAATGGATATTATCTGATATTAAAGAGGAAAATGGAAGATTTAAATTTAATATATATGCGAAAAAAGTAGAAAAAACCAATTTTATTGAGATTGATATAAAAATAAATGATAAAATTGAAAAACTTAAATTTACTGTCCTTGGTCGAGAAGCAATTGTAGAGGTTCCTGCTTCTACAAGTGCTCCAAAATAGTAATTAATTTATAAAAATGGATAATATGAATGGTCGTGAAAGGTTTTTAAGAATAATGTCTTTTCAGGAGGTTGACCGTTATCCTTTCTATGAACTTGGTTGTTGGGAACAGACAATTGATAGATGGATAAAAGAAGGATTATCTGAAGAAGAATTGAAAGGTGATTGGTTTAAAGGTGAGCCAAAATTTGCTTCACTTGATAGAAGAGAATTCATACCTATAAATATGTCTATTCTTCCTCCTTTTGAATATAAAGTATTTGAAGAAAATGAAAGGTATATAATTTTTCAGGATGGACTTGGAAGAAAAAGGAGAGCATTAAAAGAAGGTTCTGTAAGGGGATGTAGATTAAGTATGGATACATATATAGATTTTTTTGTTAAAGATAGGGATACATTTTTAGAAATTAAAAAACGTTATAATCCTTATGACCCATCACGCTATCCTGTAAATTGGGAAAATTTAAAAAAACAGTATGCTAATAGGGATTACCCTCTTTATCTCTATCCAAATTGTGCATTTGGTGGATTATACTGGAACTTAAGGGAATGGATGGGAACTGTTGGACTTTCTTATGCCTTTTTTGACCAGCCAAAACTTGTCCATGAAATGCTTGATTTTATGGTTGAATTTTTTATAAAGGTAACTGAGAAATCTCTTACAGAAGTTGAAGTTGATGCCTGTATTATTAATGAGGATTTTGCCTGTATAAGTGGTCCTTTAATTTCACCAGGCATATACAGGGAATTTTTTCTCCCAAGACATAAAGCAATTATTGAGCACTTACGCAAACATAATGTAAAAGTTATTGAACTTGACAGTGATGGAAATACAGAAGTCCTTATCCCTTTAATAATAGAGGCAGGATTTAACTGTCATTGGCCTCTTGAATCTGCTTCAAATATGGACCCTGTGAGAATCAGGAAAAAATACGGGAAAAACATTGCTTTATCAGGAGGTATTGATAAAAGAGCACTTTTTGGAGATAAATCTCTCATAGAAAAAGAATTGAGAAAAAAAATCATTCCAATGCTTGAAACAGGTGGCTATATCCCAACACTTGACCATACTTTTTCACCTGAAATTCCTCTTGAAAATGCCCTTTACTATTTTGAACTGAAAAGAAAGGCAGCAGAAGGAAAATTGTAATAAAAATTAAATTTTAATTAAAAATGTCTTTATCTCAAATGGCTTAATTTTTATATTTTTCACTTCAACTTCTTTTGTTATATTTTCCATAAGGTCTGTTTCAAAAATTTTTTTATAATTGAAATTCAAACTTACCTTTAATTCCTTCTCTTTCCCTTCTGTTTCAAAAAATCTAATTATATAACCATCTTTATTTTCAGAAAATTTAAAAGAAGAAAGAACAATTCCTTCTGTATCAAGGGAAAGAAATGACCTTTGTTTTATTTTTTCATCTGTTTTTGTTAAAAGAGATAAGGGTGAATTTATAAAATTGCAGGAAAATTTTATTATTTCATCAATTTTTTCTGGTTCAGTTGGTAAAACTGCAAATTCATAATAATGAGAACCATTTTCATAAGCACCAATATCAGGAATAAATCCACTTGCCTTTGCAGTTGGACTTCTTAATAAAGAAATCATTATTTTCCCGTTATTCAATTGATGGCCTGGAATCCCTTTATTTGCAACTCCAATTCCAATTTTATCATCATAATAATAAACCCAGTTTAATGCAGGCCAGTCACCCTTTGATGTTGAATATATATATTTAGGTAATTTTGCCATCTGTTCTCTAAATTTATATTCAACTTCAAAATATGGCTTCCTTTCAATATATCCGAATGGTATTTCATATAATTCTTTTGCTTTCAATGGATTTATTTTTGAAGGTATTGATAACAAAATTTTTGTATTTTTCCCTTTCCAGTTTAATTTCAAATTTAACAAAATATATTTTATTTCATTAAAAATCAGAATTTCTTTTATCCAGTTTAAACTTTCAAAACCATCCCATAATTGATAATATTCAAATCCTTTCTCCAGTTTTTTTACCTTTCCTTCAATTATAAAACTTGTAAAAACCTCTCCTTCAATAATTCTCTTTATATTCTCTTCCTCAAATTCTTTACCCATTAAAACTCCATAAAAATCCTCTTTCCATAAATCTCCCCTATCTTCTCTGAAAACAATTTCAAATACCCTTTCATCAAAAACATCTTCTTTCAGAAACTTTGGTTTGATTTTTAATTCATTTTCTTCAACTTCAACTTTATAGTTTTCGTTTTCATATTTATATTTTTCTATTTCCCTTTTTGAATTTATAACCTTTCCTTTTTGTTTTTTACATTTAAAGTTTAATAATTTATATCCAAAAGGAGGTAATTCCACAACAAAATATGTTCCATTTCTGTAATTCTGTGTTTTAATTTTCTTTTCTCCATCAGTTATTTCTATATCTTTCTTTTCTTCTAAATAAACTAAATCTTTTCTTTCCCATGGATTTGTATTGAACAAAAATATCTTCTCACTATCACCATAAGGAATTATTTTTGAAAGACAGTAATAAATTTTTGAATTTGTTTTTTCTATTATTTCATTGAATTCCTTTAATAAATCGTTATATACCTCATCAACATGACAGCCACATATTCCATCATGAAATTGACATATTGATAGTTTTTCCCACAAATTATTGAAAAATTCATTATCATATTCTGTATCTGACAGAATCTTTGCAATTGAATTTATTTTTTCAGAATTTAAAAGAATATTTTCTGATTTTCTATTTAATTTTTTAATTTCTATTCTTGAAGTATAACAACCTGTAAATTCAGGATTAAATTCTCCTTTATAAACAGGTAGATTTTTTTCATTTAAAGTTAAATAATAATCAATTGGCTGAGATATCTCTATTTCTTTAAATTTTTTCAAATAATCAAAAACCATTTCTTCAAAAAATCCTTCTTCAAGGCAGTAAAAGGCAAAAATATTATCTCTATTTTGACTTATCATTTCTAAAATTGAAGTTTTCATTCTTTCTTCAGGAGAATATATTACTGGAAGATTACATAAATGGGTATGGGTTGTAATTCCAACTGTTGCATAAGAAGTTATAATTCTACTTCCATCTATTCCTTCCCACAAAAAATCTGAACCAAAATTTTCAGTAAGTCCAGGACATCTACCAGGAAGTAAATATTTAAAATTAGATTTTTTTAAAATCTGAGGCAACTGTCCGCTCATACCAAATGCATCCATAAACCAGGCAATTTCCACATCAACTCCAAAATTTTCTTTATAATATTTCCTTCCAAGTAAAATATTTCTAACAAGAGATTCTCCAATAACTAAATTTGTATCTGGAATGCTTACTATACCACCTGCAAAATAAATTTTCTTTTCTTTAACAAGTTTTTTTATTTCTTCTTCATATTCAGGATTTTCTTTCAGAAATGTTTTAATTATATCTGATTGAGCAAAACAAAATTTAAATTCTGGATATTTTTTAAAAAGAGACAAATTATATAAAATCTGCTCCTCCCTGACTTTATTATATCCTTCTTTTGTTCTCCTCCAGACAAGGTCGGAATGATGATGAAAACATAAATAAACTTTTTTCATATTTTCTCGCCCTTTAATAAATCTAACAAATTTTATATTTTAAAATAATTAACTCTTTTGTCAAAAAAAAGTAAAAAACAATTATTTATTTGAAAGGAAACATTGAAAAACTGTATGATGAAAAAAGCAAAAACAACGAGAACTAATTTTGAGGAAATAAGTTTTATACCCTTTTGGAGTAGGAATATTATTAAAGAAAATTGTAATGGAATGAATATTGGATTTAATTTAAAAAGTCCTTTGAAAATGAATTTATGGCCAAGCCGATCGGTCTATTAGTACCCCTCCGCTTAAACCCTTACGGGTCTTACACGCGGGGCCTATCAACCAGGTAGTCTACCTGGGACCTTATCCACCCACCGAAGTGGATGGAGGGAGACCTAATCTTGGGGCGCGCTTCCCGCTTAGATGCTTTCAGCGGTTATCGCTTACGGACATGACTACCCAGCGATTACTCCTGGCGGAATAGCTGGTACATCAGAGGTCCGCCCAGCCCGGTCCTCTCGTACTAGGGCCAGCCCCCCTTCAAGTCTCCTGCGCCTGTGGCAGATAGAGACCGAACTGTCTCACGACGTTCTGAACCCAGCTCACGTACCGCTTTAATGGGCGAACAGACCAACCCTTGGGACCTGCTCCAGCCCCAGGATGCGATGAGCCGACATCGAGGTGCCAAACCCTGCCGTCGATGTGGACTCTTGGGCAGGATCAGCCTGTTATCCCCGGAGTACCTTTTATCCGCTGAGCGATGGCCCTTCCACTCGGGACCACCGGATCACTAAGCCCGGCTTTCGCCTCTGCTCGACCCGTCGGTCTCGCAGTCAGGCTCCCTTATGCCTTTACACTCAACACCTGATTGCCAACCAGGTTGAGGGAACCTTTGGACGCCTCCGTTACCTTTTAGGAGGCAGCCGCCCCAGCTAAACTGCCCGCCTACCACTGTCCCAGCCTTGGTTTGGCAAGGTCTGGTTAGGATTTCAAAGTAGTAAGAGTGGTATTTCACCGTCGGCTCCATCCGCCCCGAAAGGCGGACTTCATCGCCTCCCACCTATCCTACGCATACTACTTTAAAATCCAATGATAGGGTACAGTAAAGGTTCCGGGGTCTTTTCGTCTTGCCACAGGAAACTCGCGTCTTCACGAGTATCACAATTTCGCCGAGCCTCTCGCCGAGACAGCGCTCCCGTCGTTACAAGATTCGTGCGGGTCGGAACTCCATAATAGACTATACCTTCATCAATCCACACAGAAATTTTCAAGTTTATATTTCCTTTTTCTTTCTGGAGGAAGTTTCCGGAGTAACTCAATTATTTCTTTTAAACCATCCTTTGTTAGATGTCTTCCTTCCTCCATAATCTGTATCACTTTGGTGAAAATTTCAAAATCAATTCTTTTTGTTGTCTGGAGAGGGTATTTTTTGAAATGAGGTATTATTATATTTTTCAAATCCTGAAGAGACCTAACTTCATACTTATATGTATTATCCTCTCTGTTTGGCCTTATTGTTCCGCATCCAAAGTAGTTTTTAATCTTAAATAAAATTCCTCTATTTCTTTTATGCTGTGATATTGAAAAACTTGGCCTTACTTCCCACTTTACATCTTTAAAGTCCCTTGGAGAAATAGTTATTGAAAAACTTCCCTCTCCATCAACAAATCCAGTTATGTAATTAGGGTCAATCATTTTTTCTCCTTTGTGGATTGATGGCCGGCGTCTTACCCTCCTTTTGTAGGAGAGTCCATTCGCCTAAAGCGAATGAGTCGTTACGGGGTCAATCCGCCATAGGCAGACGACTTCCCACGGTGTTGTCTTTACCTTATCCGCTTAAGGCAGATAGGGTACTCCTTGTAAATACCCATCCGGTAAAGAGTTCCACCGTTATGAGCCGGCTTACGGGCAAGTCCGACCACTTACCCGACAAGGAATTTCGCTCACCTTATTTTCAGTATTTCTACTGAAAGGTGGACTGTATCTTTATCCTGTTTCTCTTTCAAGTTTTTCAAGTATTTTCTTTGCTTTTTCCTTATTTTCCCTATTCATCTGCAGAGATATTTTTACTATTTTTTTCAATCCATATTTTGTTAAATGTTCTCCTTTCTGCATCAACCTGATAATTTTTGCAAACTCTTTGAAATTTATATTTTTTGATGTTTTTAAAGGATGCTTTTCAAAAAACTCAACAATCTTAATTAAATGCTCAATTTTTCTAACTCTATATTCATATCTGTCATCATGATTTTTTCTTACTACTCCGAATCTGAAAAATCTTTTTAGAGCATAAAGAACTTTTATATCTTTATAATGCTGAACAACTCTGAATTCAGGTAGGACCTGATAACCTGCTGTCATTTCTGGATGTTCATAAAATCCAACATAGAAGCATCCCTCTCCATCAATAAAACCAACTATCCAGTCAGGAGTTAAATCCATCTTTTTCTCCTTTTGAAAGAGAAACAGGATACCCGGCGTACAGTCTCTGAGGAACCCCAATATGGGTTTCCTGCGGATTGTCCAATCCCTTCCATTTTTACCAGTTTTATTCTGGTAGAAAGGGCTCTAAGGACTTCCCCGCATATAGCCGGGTATTGCCTCCGGCGTTACCGCCGGAGCAGGCAGCAACTGCTACCTTAGGACCGTTCTTTAACCCTTATGTTACCATAAGGAATGGACCATATCTTCACTCCAAAGTCAGGCGGCACTTTATTGACTTTGAAGTGTCTGGCGTATGGTCTCTGAGGAACCCCTTTTTCTCTCCATATATTTCATAATTTCTTCTTCTCCATACTTCGTTTTCTTACAGTTTTTATTTAACTTTTTCCTAAGAGAAAGAATCTTTTTAATTCCATCTTCAGTAAGATGCTCATTATTTTCTAATATTTTTACTATTTGTTTAAAAACTCTAAAATCATTTTTCTTTTTAGATGAGAGAAATCTGAATTTTTCAAAAAAGGGTATTACATTTTCCACAATCGCTCTAAGATTATTAACTTCATAATACCAGATACCATCTTCTCTCATCCTCAAAGTTCCACATTGTAAGTATCTCTTAAACAGAGTTAAAATTACTCTATCTTTTTGAGATACATTAAAGCATACAGAAATTTTCCAAGGGATTTTATAGTCATCTCTTTTCCTCACAACCACCATAAAACTTCCTTCTCCGTCTGCAAAACCGGCGAGATAATATCCTTTTTCCCTTGGAATCTTTTTTAAATCTATCATGGAAAAACTCCTTTTGGAGAGAAAAAGGGTTTCCTGCGGGTTGTCCGGCAGGTAAAAATACCATTTCTGAAGGAATTTTTACTTATCTTAAAGATAAGTATCCTTCAGTTATCCGGAGTTTCCCGCATATAGCCAGATTTATTAACGTAACTACAACGGTCCAGATTATAGTTACGGCCGCCGCTTGCCGGGGCTTAGGTTTGATGCTTCTCCGCCTTACGGCGAATAACATCTCCCCTTAACCTTCCGGCGCCGGGCACTTGTCAGGCTCTATACATCCTCTTGACGAGTTTGCAGAGCCCTGTGTTTTTGATAAACAGTCGCGGGAGCCCTTTCACTGCGGCCTTTTCGGGCTTGGCTATGGTTAAACCTCACCCTACTCAGGCACCCCTTCTCCCGAAGTTACGGGGCTAACTTGCCGAGTTCCTTAGCGAGAGTTCTCTCGCGGGCCTTAGGGTATTCCCCCAGCCTACCTGTGTCGGATTGCGGTACGGGCACCTGATAAACTCCCTACGAGGTTTTTCTCGGGAAAAGGACTCGATCACTTCGCCCTTCCTTGCGGTTGGGCTCGTACTCCCCCTTTGGTCTTTTGTTGCCCATGGATTTGCCACAAGCAGACCTCCAGAGTTGAACCGGTACTACCAGTCACCGGCTGACCTATCCTTTTCCGTCACCCCTTCAGTAATAACGCTTACCAGGTGGGGCCGGAATATTAACCGGCTGTGCATCACCTACGCCTTTCGGCCTCGGCTTAGCTCCCGCCTAACCCTGGGAGGACGAACCTTCCCCAGGAAACCTTAGGCTTTCGGCCAGTGGGATTCTCACCCACTTTTTCGCTACTTATGCCAGCATTCTCTCTTCCCTTGGCTCCAGTATTCCTTACGGAATACCTTCACTGCCAGGGAATGCTCCCCTACCCCTCTGCTTCTATTTGAAGCAGAAGCCATGGCTTCGGTACCAACCTTAAGCCCCGTTACATTGTTGGCGCAGAGTTGCATCGACCAGTGAGCTGTTACGCTTTCTTTAAAGGATGGCTGCTTCTAAGCCAACCTCCTGGTTGTCTATGCAACTCCACCTCCTTTACCACTTAGGCTGGATTTAGGGACCTTAGCCGATGGTCTGGGCTGTACCCCTTTTGACGATGGAGCTTAGCCCCCACCGTCTCACTCCCACCGAACGGATGATGGTATTCGGAGTTTGAAAGGACTTGCTCACCTATCGGTGAACTTGCCCTATCAGTGCTCTACCCCCATCATCCTATAAGGTGAGGCTGCCCCTAAAGGCATTTCGGGGAGAACCAGCAATCACCGAGCTTGATTAGCCTTTCACTCCTAACCACAGCTCATCCGAGATCTTTGCAACGATCACCGGTTCGGGCCTCCCCCACCTGTTAAGGCAGGTTCACCCTGGCCATGGTTAGATCGCCCGGCTTCGGGTCTACTGACTGCGACTAATGGGCGCAATTAGCACCACTCGCTTTCGCTACGGCTCCCCCGCTAATGCGGGTTAACCTTGCCGCAGCCAGTAACTCGCTGGCTCATTCTTCAATAGGCACGCCGTCATCCGCCAAAAGGCGGACTCCGACTGCTTGTAGGCCTGCGGTTTCAGGTTCTATTTCACTCCCCTTCCGGGGTTCTTTTCACCTTTCCCTCGCGGTACTTGTGCACTATCGGTCGAGTCCGTGTATTTAGCCTTGGGAGGTGGTCCTCCCAGATTCCAGCGAAGTTCCTCGGTTCCTCCGCTGTACTCAGGAATCTGGTGAAGGTACTCCCAGAATTTCGTCTACGGGACTTTCACCCTCTATGGTTGACCTTTCCAGGTCATTCGACTATTCTGAGAGATTTTTAGACCTTCCGGGAAGGTAGGCCTTCCCATACCAGACCCTACAACCCCGGATAAGGAACGCGCCTACGCTTTTACCCTTATCCGGTTTGGGCTATTTCCCTTTCGCTCGCCGCTACTCAGGAAATCGAATTTTCTTTCTTTTCCTCAGGGTACTGAGATGGTTCACTTCCCCTGGTTCGCCTCCGCCTTTTAAGCGGATATCCGCCAGAAGCGGATGGGTTACCCCATTCGGGAATCCCCGGATCACAGGTTGCTTGCACCTCCCCGGGGCTTATCGCAGCTTGCCACGCCCTTCATCGCCATGACTCGCCGAGGCATCCACCGCAAGCCCTTAGTAGCTTGGCCATAAATTCAAATTTTCAAAGAACATATTTCTTACTCTATTATTTTACATATTTTTCAAAAAACTGTCAAGACATTTTTCTTTTTATAAACTCACTTTTATTTAATATTATACCTGTTTAAAATTTTTTGTCAAGAGATAACCGTTTCACATTTTAAATTCTTTTCTATAGCACCACATTTCACTTTAAAAAATTCCACAATTTCATTTACAGCAACCAAAGGGCCCTGTATAACTATTTGAACATTTTCTTTCATCAATGCTTCTCTTATATCAGGTATTGCCATTGCCATTTCTATTGAATCTTTAAGTTTATATTTTTTCCTGTTAAAATAAAGATAAGTATCAAAAGCATATTTATTTGCAATCTGTGTTACTGGCATAATTGGCCTTATATGAAAATCTTCAATACGATGAGAAGGAATTATTAAAACTTTTGTTTCAATTAGAAATTCTTCTGGTTTTCTTCCTACTTTATTAAAGATAACCTGGCATATTTCTTTACCAAGTTGTGAAAATTTTAAAACATAAGGTAATAAAAATTTTTCAATTATTTCTTTAATTTGCCTATCATCTCCTAAACAATCTATAACTTTAAAATATCCATCTGAATAAATTGTTTTCTCTATATGTCTTTCATAAAAATGAGCAAGTGCTTTTGCCATTTCAAGAAGGTGAAGGGAAACTGCTATATGTCCTCTTATTTTTTTAAAACTGTCAATTTCAATCTCATGAACTGTATTTTTTATATAGGTGTCATATAGTGATTCAAGTTGACCAAATAAAGACCTGAATTTTTCTATTGATTCTTCATTTATTAAATTTTCCTGTTTATAACACAGAAACAAATTAAATTCCTCACATATATTTAAATACTTTATGAGTATCTCAAACACCTTTTCCTCTTTTTCTTCTGTTATTCCTTCAACAATATCTTGTGGTAAAATTTTTCTCTGCAATTGGGGAAAAAGTTTTTCTGAATAAATTTCTTTTCTATTAACTTTTAATCCAATCAATTCGCATTCTTCAAAAAATTTTTTTGATATTCTTTTTATAATTTTACAAACATATGTTAAATTTTTTTTAAGGTCTTTTCTAAACTCAAACAATTCTTTTGGAGTAATTGAAAGTTTATAATATTTGGTTCTCGTATAAAGATGTAGTCCCTGAAAAAGAAAAAAATTAAACCATCTTAAAGCAGCAACCATCTCTCTTAATACAAAAAATTTTTTATTATGATTTGCTCCAAATTCATCAAGAAAAGTTTCAATTTCATCTGCCTCTTTCATCAAGGCAAAACTTAATTCTCTCGGAGGAAGAGAAGATTTTGTGTTAAATTGATTCAAAATTTTCAAAAGATTTTTAATGGCGTTCTGCAATCTTGGCAAAAACTCTTTTTTTATCTCATACTCATTCATAATTTTAATTAAAGAAGTTGAATCCTGTTTTTTCATTTTAACCACCCTGAAATATTATACCCTTTTTTCTTTTTTATAAAAAGTTTTACCATATTCAACAAATATCTCTGCCATTGCCTTGATTTTCTCTTCTGAATGTTTTACTGCAAGGGGTGCTGGATACCATTTTGCTATAAATCCACCATTAAATTTACCAAAGTAGTCAATGAGTTTTTTTGCATAATTTTTAACATCTTCAACAGTTCCTTTAACCATTGTATTCTGAATATCAACAGGACACCAGAAACAAAGCCGACCTCCAAACCTATTACTTAAATTTTCAACTCCCATATTTTCCTGCTGATCCATCTGAATAACATTTAAATTACTTTCTATTAGCCCTTCAAGAATATCAATTATATACCCACAACTGTGAAGAAATGTTAAAATCCCTTTACTTCTTGCAAATGTATAAACCTTTTTATATTTTTCTTTCCAGACCTTATACCAGATTTCAGGTTTTACCATCAATCTATCCTGAAATCCCCAGTCATCGGCAGAACAAATACCATCTACTCCTATTTCAGAAAATTTTTCAATTGAAGCCATTGCTATTTCACAAAGTTTATCAAGAAGTTTATCAAGTTGTTCAGGATATAAATAGGGGTCTGTCCATGCTGCTTCATGTCCTCTTAAATATTCAAGACGGTGAATTAAACTTAAAGGGATATATGCAAGAACAAATTTTTCTTCTTTATTCTCTTGAATTTTTCTCTTTGCACTTTCATATCTTGATTTTTTTTCATAATCAGGGAATTTTACCTTTGACCAATCAGAATAATCACTTAGTGGATGGAATTTAACCTGGCCCATTGTAACATCTCCTGGCAATCTTTCCCATATACAGCCAAATTCATCCTCCCACTTTGTATCTGTCTTAACAATTGGTTTCCAGTCAGGGTCAGGGTCTACTCCAACATGAAGAAAATCACTTCCATAAGGTTCTGGCAAATCATAAGGAATTCTTTCAGGAGACTGAAATAATATTGCTCTTTTAACTATTTCTCTTGGTGTCATTTTATTACTCCCTGTATTGATACAAAGGAAAAGATATTTTCTTTAAAAAATCTTCACTTTCTCTGTAAAACTTAGAAATCGCTATCTTCTGCATATTTTCAATTTCTATTTCCCTTGCTTTATAAAAAGATATGATTTTATCAATGCCATAAGGTTTAATTCTACCTATTTTCAGGAATTCAATCAAAGTTTTATATCTTTCTCTTTCAATATTTTCTTCATTTAAAGGAATTTCTATTTTTTTATATTTAAAACTTATTTCCTTCCATAAACTTGCCTCATCAATAAAATTTTCTATTCTAATAAATCCACCTTTTATAAAATCATTTTTATTAATTTTTTTCTCGCTCAGTTTTCTATTGAGATAATTCTGAATATTAGCAAAATCAATCTCAATTTTTAAATAATTTTCAGTGAATTTTGAAATTTTTTCTGCAATAATTTGAATTTTTTTAAAGTAGTCGTTTTTAAGATAAAGAAGTTTTTCATCAAGAGGGATTTTACTTTTACATATGGCAAAACTTTCAAATAAAATATCTGGAATTTTTGATAAATCATTTTTTTCAAAGGCATATTTAAGAGTATAGGGTTTCAAAACTCCGTAGAAAGAAAAATTTTCTTTATTAAGAACAATTAATGAAAGATTATAATAGTCATACTTTAAGGAAAAAAAATTAATAATCCTTTCATCATTAATTTTCCGGATTTCTTCAAAAAGTTTTATTCTTTCACTTTCAAAAAAATTAAGTATTCCTGATGCATTTGATACCGATGGAATTTTAAAAAATGAACCTTCAAGAGCATTTACAAATTCTTCAAAAGTTTTACTTTCAATTATTTTTTTCAACCTTTCACCATCAATAAATTTTTTTTCAAGAGAGATAATTTTACCACTTAAAAAATATATATTATTCATTGTAATTCCTTAAGTTTCTCAAAATCCTTTTTCATTATTTCAAATTTTTTTGGGTTATATATTGCAAAAGCAGGATGAAAAACAGGAAAAATTTTTCTATTCTCAATTTTTATTATTTCACCATGTAAATTACTTATATCTGGATTTTTTCTTTTAAGTAATTTTTCAAAAACAAAATTTAATGAAACTCTTCCAAGACAGACAATAATTTCTGGATCTATAATTTCTATTTGTTTTAAAAGATAAAAACTACATTTTTCTATTTCATCTTTTCTTGGCTCTCTATTTTCAGGAGGTCTGCATTTTAAAATACTTGTTATATAAACATCTTCCCTTTTTAAAGAAATATGCTGAAAAAGTTTATCAAGGATTTTACCTGCTTTCCCGCAAAAAGGAATTCCAGTTTCATCCTCATTTTTCCCCGGGCTTTCTCCAATAAAAAGATATTTTGAATTTATATTTCCGGAACCAAAAACAACATTCTTTCTATATCTGAATAATCTGCATTTTTCACATTTTTTTGCATGGTCTTCAAGTTTTTTCATTTCTTTTATTTTATTCATTAAAAATTATTTTACTTGCTTCTTCCTTTATAAATCCTTCAAAAATTGTTTTGATACTATCCCACGAAAATTCAATTTCCCATAATTTACTTTTTATCCTAAATGAATTTTTGAGATTTTTATCATTTACTACCTTATATTTGAGATTAATTTTTTGACCTTCAGGCACAAATATTTCAACATCTTTTTCATTTAAATTACTTAAAATCTTTTCAATGATTTCTTCCATATTTTCATTTAAAAATAAATTAAATCTATCCTTTATTTTTTCAATAACCTCGTCAATTATTTTATTTTTAATCGCAAGAATTTCTTTTTCTTTTTCAATCTTGAAATTTATAATTCCCCTTTCAATTTCTGAATCAATTTTTTTCTTTTCAAGTTTAAGTTTTTCCTCAAATTCAATATCAAGTTTTTCTTTTTCAATCTTAAATTTCTCCTCAAATTCTTTCTTACCTTTCTCAAAAATTTCTTCTGCTTTTCCCTTTGCCTCTTCAATCAATTTGCTTATTAATTTTTCAACCATTTTATACCTTTACTCCCATTAATAAGAATATTGAAGCAACAAGTCCAAGAACCGCATAAGTTTCAACAAGTGCTCCATAGACAAGTGCTTTCATACTTGCTTCAGGATGTTTTGAAGCAACAGATATTCCTGCAGCACATACTTTCCCCTGATGGATTGCTGAAATAAAACCTGAAATTGCGATTGGAAGGCATGAAATTAAAATCTGTAATCCTGTTGATGAAGAAATTGAAGAGATATTGCCTCCAAGAATTCCAATTTTCATCATAACAAGAAATCCAGTTAAAAACCCATATATACCCTGTGTTCCAGGTAAAGCGACAAGTAAAAGCATAGTTCCAAATTTTTCAGGTTCTTCTGAAAGGACACCATTTGCTTCACTTCCAGCATATCCAATTCCTATACTTGAACCTGCACCACATAAAAATATACTGAGTGCTGCTCCAATTAAAGCATAAATAAGTCCTATTTCCATTATTTACCTCCTTGTTCCTTAATCTTTTTTATTAAAATAGGTATAACCTCAAACAAATCTCCAACAACTCCAAGATTTGCAACTTTAAAAATAGGTGCATCAGGGTCTTTATTTATTGCTATAATATAGTCGGATGTTTGCATACCTGCAAGATGCTGAATTGCTCCTGAAATTCCACAGGCAATATAAATTTTTGGTTTTACAGTTTTCCCAGTTTGACCAACCTGATGAGGATAGGAAATCCAGCCAGAATCAACGGCAGCGCGAGAAGCACCAACAGCCCCATTTAATAAATCTGCAAGTTCTTTAATAATATCAAAATTTTTACCATCCTTTAAACCCCTTCCTCCTGAAACAATTATTTCTGCTTCCTGAAGGTCAACCACATTTTCTATTTTCTCCCTTCCACATATATTAATTCTATCTTCTATTTCAAATTCAATTTTCTCTTCAATTATCTCACCTTTTACATCTTCTTCATCTTCTGCAGGTTCAAAAATCTTAGGTCTTATAGTTGCCATCTGGGGTCTGTGTTTTTCACATATAATTTTTGCCATCAAATTTCCACCAAAAGTTGGCCTTGTTTGAATTAAAAGTCCTGTTTTTTCATCAATATCAACATCTGTGCAATCAGCGGTAAGTCCTGTTTTTACTTTAACTGCAACAGAAGGAATAAAACTTCTACCTATCATAGTGGCAGCAGCAATTACAATATTTGGTTTATATTTCATTATTAGATAACTCATTGCCTTAGAATATATCTCTTCTTTAAATTCACAAAAAACAGCATCATCAATTACATAAACTTTATTCGCTCCTTTTTTAAGAAGAGTTTTTACTTTTTCTTTTATATTTTCTCCAAAACATACACCACAGATTTCCTCATTTAATTTTACCTTTAATTTTTTTGCTGCATTTAACATTTCATAAGAAACAGGAGCAATTTCTCCATGCCTTGTTTCAGCAAAAAACCATATCCCTCTGTATTGTGATAAATTTATAACCGCTTTTTCTTTTTCTTCTTTTATAAGTGCTTTTTCAGAACAGATTTTAACACATAAACCACAGAGATTACATTTTTCAGTTATAACTATCTTATTATCCTTTATTTCAATTGCACCAAAAGGACATCTTTCAATACATTTCTTACACAAATTACATTTTTCATATATAATTTTTATTCCCATTTATAAAACTCCTATTTTTTTCAACTCATTTAAAATCTCTTCTGCAAGTAATTCTGGTTCTCCTTCAATTTTTCGCCCTTCTTTTTTTATTGTTTGAGTCCATACATCAATAACCCTTGTTGGAGAACCATCCTGACCAAACAAACTTTCATCTCCACCAAGATTTTCCGCCTTCCAAATAGGTATTTCAATTTTCTTTGCCCTTATCATATTTTTTAATGAAGGGATTCTTGGCACATTTATTTCCTTGGTGACTGTAATAAGAACAGGCAATTTTGTTTTTATCACTTCATAATGGTCTTCCATAAGACGGACACATTCAAATTCATTTTCTTTTATATCAACAATCTTACTTACATATGTGATATAAGTTATTCCTAAATGTTCTGCAATTCCAGGACCAACCTGGCCTGTACTTCCATCAAGTGTTTCTCTACCACATATTATAATGTCAAAATCTCCTATTTTTTTAATTGCAAGTGAAAGAGTATATGAAGTTGCAAGAGTATCACTTCCAGCAAATTTTCTATCACTTAAAAGAATCCCATTATCTATACCCATACTTATTGCTTCCCTTATTGCACTTTCTGCCTGAGGAGGTCCCATTGAAATTACCCATGTTTCACCACCAAATCTTTCCTTTAATCTTATTCCCTCCTCAATAGCATAAAGGTCATACGGGTTTATTATACTTTTAACTCCTTCCCTTAATATTCTTTTTGTTTCAGGGTCAACTTTTACATCAAGCCCTTCTGGAACCTGCTTAATGCATACAATTATTTTCATCTTTAAATCTCCATTTTAAATAATCAATTATATCACAAATTTTAAAATTCCAAAACTTTACTTTCAAAATATGCTTCATAAACCATATCACTCAATAGACAAACATTTTCTACTATTTTCCAGTCAGTATGTGGCTTTTTTTCCTTTTTTATACATTTAATTAAATCCTCTGAAGGATTTTTAACATCAGGATAAATTAATTCTATATCTTTTGTTTCCTTTTCTCCTTTAAACTGAACATAAGAATTCTCCATTGCAGAAACTTTTAGGACATTATTTTTATCATCCCAGATAAAAAGAAATTCTCTAAAAGATGGGTCAAAAGCAAGAATTCCAAAATTACCTATTGCTCCCTCTTTAAAATTTACTATAAATGCAGAATTCATATCAACCTTTTCTCCCCTGAAATCAATAAAAGAAGCAATTTTTTGAGGTGTAAGTCCGGTTAAAAAGAATATCATAGCAACAAAATGACTGCCTGAATCAGTCAACTGTCCTTTCCCAGAAAGTTCGGGATTAATTCTCCATGGTCTTTTTGTACTTATAGGTTCATAATAGTACTGGGCAAGAAAACCTGAAAGAAAAATAATATTACCAAATTTTTCTTCTATGGTTTTTTTGGCTCCATTAAATACAGGATTATAATGTCTCTGATATGCAACAACTACATTTTTTCCTGTCTTTTTCATCAATTTTCTTGTTTCAACTGCCTCTTTATATGTAATAACTGCTGGTTTTTCAACAAGCACATCTACTCCTTTTTCAAGAGCAATTTTTATCTGGGAGAAATGTAGTGTATGGGGAGTACATATAACAATACCATCAAGTTTTTCCTTTTCAATCATTTCTTCTTCATCTTTATATAAATTCAATTTTTCTCCATATGTATTCTGGAACTTTTTGAAATTCTCTTCATTTGGCTCAACAGCAGAGACAATTTTAACATCAGGAATATTTTTTAAATCATTAAGGTGTCTATAAGAAATTCCACCACAACCAACAAAACCAATTTTAAACATTTTTCACCTCCGTTTTTTATAAAAATACTGGATTTAACCATGCTTTTTTATTTTTTTTATCAGTTATTTCAATCCTTATATATTTTTCTGTTCCCTTTATCTTATATTCCGCATAATCAAATTCATTACCATTTTTATGAATTCTTGCACCTAAAGGACCATATCCAATAAAATCAACTGCGATAGAAGGAGAAAAGGAAATTTTTATTATACCTTCTTCACAATTTAAATCATTTATTATTACTCCTGTTGAGGAATAAAAAAATCCATTTTTAATTGAACTGCATATTTCTTTTCTGTTTAGAGATTTTGCCTTTACCATTATAAAACTACCATATAAATCTTTTTCACTGTGTGCGTCATCAACAGCAAAACAGAAAACCTCACTTCCATTCTGTAAAACTTCATCATAATGAACATTTGAATATCCTTTACCTTTTTCTATTTCACAACTATAATTGAATACTTCAATACCTATAAAATCTCTTAGAGAAATAATGTTCTCACTTGTTATTCCACTCCAATAAGGATGACACACAATAGCAAAACCTCCAAGTTCATTTATTCGGTTAATTATTTCCTGAGGTGATAAATTCTCTGTGATAAAATTTTTATCAAGGTCAAGACCAAGAATATGAAAACTATTTTTATTATATTCTGCTCCCTTGATTACTAAAAAGTCATTGTATTTACTCTGATAATCAGTTATTTTATTATGGTCTGTTATAAAAAGAAAGTTATAAGAATTTTCTCTATAAACTTTCACAATATCTTCTGGCAAAAATTTTCCATCTGAATTTGTTGTGTGAATATGAAGATTGCCTTTAAACCATTTACCTTCTGATTTAAATGGATTATTGAACTTCATTTTTCCTCACTATATTTTAAAATTTAAAGTAGTATAATTCTCAAAAGGCGGAATTTCAAGAAAATTTTCAATTACCTCTTCATCCCTGTCATAAAAAATATAAAGATAAAGAGGGATTTTTGTTTTTCCTTTTAATATAATCTGTAAATTCCCACGGAATTCTATTTCTTCAATTGAAATTGATTTTAAATTCCTTGAATATAAACTTATATAATCATAACTTTTAAAAATTCTGTTTTTTATACCAATTGAGTTAAATATTCCCTTAACTATTTCCTCCCATTCTTCCAGTTTTAAAAAAGAAATTCTCTGTTCATGTGTCATTAAACAACCAAAAAATTTATTTTCAAGACCTCTTTGAATTTGAAATATTCCTCTTTTAATTGCTTTTTTTATATCTGTGTTTTTACTTTCATCCCGGAAATTTGTGCATTTATATAAAAAATCAAAATCAACTTTTTTTTCATTAGGTAAATTTTCTTCTATTTTTAAGGGAAGTGATAAAACATTAAAAAAATAATTATCCTCCGGTATTTCACTTAAAGAAAAATTTATTTTACCATATGGCTTTAAATCCCAAATATGTGCTTTTGGGTCTGAGTATGCCTTGCCAATTTTTATAATATTCATCAAAAATTGTTGATTTCTTTCTTTTAGATATGGAAGGGATTTAATTCCAACTTCTCCAAAATGTGCATTTAAAGTCATGGAAGGTTTTATTCCAAATAATTCAAATTTTCTATCAACCTTTAAAAAATTTTCTTTTATTTCATCATCCGAAAATTCCTCTCCATTATGTTTCATATAGATAGGATATTCATTTTTATTATTTGGGTCAGAAAATGCATGAGGTGAAAATTCTGCCTGTTTTTCAAAATATTTTTCCCTTAATGAGATTAAATCTTCATTTTTTATATCATCTATAAAAAGTCCTAAATTTGGAATTATCTTATATCTATTAAGCACATCTACATATCTGAATTTCTCCACAGTTTCCTTATATCTTCCAGCCCTATTGCCACTACCTGAAACATCATTAATCCTTGTAGTAATAAAAGGAGGCATTGTTTTCGTTATAAATGGCTTTTTACTTGCCCAGATAAGAGACCTAAAAAAAACATCATCAAGTCCTTCTGTATGACCTAAAATTTCATCTTGCCACAAACCAGCAGAACACAAAAACAAAACAATTTTCCCTTTACCAAATTTTCCATATATTCCACAGACATCTCCATTTTCACTGTAAAGAAAGGGTTTCCAGAATTTACTTTCAGTTTTTATAAAATAATACATTAATTCATTTTTTAACTCAATTTCATCACAATAAGTTCCAGCACAAATCCATGAATTTTTTTCAATCTTTATCTTTGAAGTTTTTCTTGGACTGAAATCTTCTATTTTAAGGTTTTTTAAAAAACTTGCAGGATATGAAGAAATATAACCATCAAAAATAACAACTCCCACACCAGAATATAAATTTTTCAATATAATATCTGTCTCTGCCTTTCCAAAAGAAAAACCACTTCCTTCCTGTCCAATAATAATTAAATTTGTATCTTCAATCTCTCTTTCAAAAAATCTTTCAAATGCAAGGTCAATAATTTTATAATAGAACCCAAAATGTTCTATGGCAGAAAAAATTCCCTTTTCACACCTTGAATATTGAACTCTTTTTAATGAATCAACTATAACTTTTGTTTCCATTACTCTAAATTTGTATGCCTTTTTTTCATAAAATTATAATCTATCTTATTTTTTTCAATATAAAACTGAACAAATCCTTCAAGGAATAAAAAACATACCTGTTCAAATAAAGAATTTCCAAATTGAATTGAATTTCCACACGGTATATGAACTAAATAATTAGAAATTTTTGAAAGTTTACTTTTCTTATTTGAAGTTATGGTTAAAATTTTTCCTTTTTTTCTTTTACAGATTTTTGCAAGTTCAAGTAAAATTGGTCTTTCACCTGTTTTAGAAATAAAAATCATAAGGTCTTTTTCAGTAAATGCTGGTGTTATAGTTTCACCAACAAAATAGGAATTAAAGCCAAGATGAAACAATCTCATACAAAAACATCTTCCAATTAATCCACTTCTACCTAATCCATAAACAAAAATCTTTTCTCTTTTTTTAATTAATTTTTCAATCTTTTCAAATTCTTCTTTTTTTATTTTTCTAACAATACTCAATATCTCTTCAATTAACTTTTCCATTTTAAAAATTTTAACACTATTTCCAAAAGTTTCAATTGTTATCAATATAAAAAAGTTCTTACATCACATAACAAATTTTTTAAGACCGAGGACAGTTTTCCAGTAAAAAATATTACCTAAAAAGTTTTTTTATGGTATAATACTTTTGTTGTAAAAAACAGGGAGGTTGAAATGGTACTTAAACTTGAAGATAGAATATTATCAGTTATGGAAAAAGGAACTTCACAGAGAGTTGTTACCGAACTTTTGAATGCTTCTTTAAGAAATTCATTAACAAGAAGGGCACTGATAAAAGCAATTGAAAAAGCAACATATAAAATGTCCTTAAAAACATATGAAAGGCCAAAAAAGGTTCTTGAAGAAAGATATTATATGGGAAGGGCCCTTTTACATTCAATTGAAAGATTATTTGATACTGATAGCATTTCTCCAAACTGTGTAAAAGCACTTTCAAATATTTTTCTTGGAAAAGTATATATTCAGGGAATTTATACAAGAAGAAAATTTGAGGAAGAACACGGATTCAGACCCCCATGCTTTGTAACAATTTCACCAACAAATGTATGTAATTTAAGATGTAAAGGATGTTATGCAGGTGAAATTTATGAAAAACACACTTTAAAATTTGATGTTTTTGATAGAGTTATAAGAGAAATAAAAAAAGAATTTGGTGCTTACTTTTTTGTTATATCTGGTGGAGAACCTTTTATGTATAAAGATGATGGTAAGACACTCTTTGATATACTTGAAAAACACAATGATGCTTATTTTATGGCTTATACCAATGGAACAATGATAAAAAAAGATGTTGCAAAAAAACTTGCTGAACTTGGAAATTTTACGCCAGCAATTTCTGTTGAGGGATTTGAAACAGAAACAGATGATAGAAGGGGAAATAGTGTTTTTAAAAGGATTATGGAAGTTATGGATGATTTAAGAGAAGAAGGAGTTCCTTTTGGAATATCCGTAACTCCAACAAGATATAATGCTGATTTACTTTTATCTGATGAATTTATTGAATTTTATTTTGAAAAGAAGGGTGCTTTTTATGGATGGTATTTTCAGTATATGCCAATAGGAAGAAAGCCATCTGTTGAATTGATGGTTACTCCTGAACAAAGATATAAAATGTTAAAGAGGATATGGCAACTTGTTGTAGAAAAGAAAATTTTTATTGCTGATTTCTGGAATTCAGGAACCGCTTCTGATGGATGTATGGCTGCTGCAAGAGGTGGTGGGTATTTTTATATAATGTGGGACGGAACAATAACTCCATGTGTATTCATTCCATTTAAGGATAAAAATTTAGGAAACATTTATAAAATTTACGAGGATGGAAAAACAATAACAGATGCAATTAAATCTCCTTTATTTGAAAAAATAAGAAATTGGCAGGATAACTACTGGATAAAAAGGAGCAAAAAAGAGTGTGGAAATTTACTTACTCCCTGCATAATAAGAGATAATTCCCTTGATTTCTATAAAATTGTAAAAGAGACAGATGCCCAGCCAGTAGATGAAGGAGCAAAAGAATATTTAAAGTTTATAGAAGAAGGGAAAATGCCTGAATATAACAAAAAATACAGAGAATTAACAGACCCCCTCTGGCAGAATGAGTATCTGAATGAATAAACTAATACTGATTATAAGAAAAATAAAAAGATACAGGCAAATAGTAAATATTCTCATTAAGTATGGATTTGAAATTATAATAGAAAGAATCCATATTTTTAAATTCCCTTTCAGAAAGAAAAAGGAGATTGAATTATCTTTTCCAGTGAGAATTAAAAAAATTCTTGAAGAACTCGGTCCTACATTTATAAAACTCGGCCAGATTTTAAGCACAAGACCTGACCTCATTCCTTATGATTATATAAAGGAACTTGAAAAACTTCAGGATGATACAAAACCGGAAAAATTTGAAATTATGAAAGAAATTATTGAAAAAGAAATTGGTAAAAAACTGGAAGATATTTTTGATTTTTTTGATAGAGAACCTGTTGCATCAGCATCAATTTCATGTGTTTATAAGGCAATATATAAAGGAAAGGAAGTTGCTGTTAAAGTTCAAAGGCCAAATATAAAAGAACAAATTTATACTGATATTCAAATTTTATATGATATTGCAGAATTAGTAGAAAGATTTATAAAGGAAAGTGAAATTTATCAACCGGTAAAAATAGTAAGGGAATTTGAAAAAAGTATCAAAAAGGAATTGAATTTTCTTATAGAGGCAAAAAATATTGAGATTATGAAGGAGAGATTGAAAAATATTGAAAAATTATATATCCCGGATGTTTATAAAGAAATAAGCACAGAAAAAATACTTGTAACTGAATTTATTGATGGTATTAAAATTAATAAAGTTGACCAGTGGAGTAAATTTGTTAATAAAGAGGATGTATTAAAAACAGGTGCAGATATAATTTTAAAACAGATTTTCAATGCCGGATTTTTTCACGGAGACCCACATCCTGGAAATATATTTGTAATGAATGATGGAAAAATTGCTTTTATTGATTTTGGTATTGTTGGTCATATTGATGTAGAAAAAAAATATTATATTCTTAATCTCCTTTCAAGTATTTTAAAAGGTAATACAGAAAAAATAATATTGAATTTAAAACTTATGGGTTCTATCAGTGATAAAACAGATATAGTTGAATTAAAAGAGGAACTTGAGGATTTAATTGAAATATACAGGGATATGCCTGTTAAAAAAATAAAAATTGGAGAATTGATTGGTTCCTGTTTTGAAATTATGAGAAGAAATAGAATTAAAATCCCTGTAAGTTTTACTTTAATGGGTAAATCAATTATCACACTTGAAGGTATATGTTATTTTATTGACCCTGAATTTAAACTCATTGAAACAATTGAGCCATTTTTTATTGAAATAACTGAAAAAAAAGTGAAATTTTCCTATTTTTTAAAAGAAATTAATAACATTATTGACAGTTTTCATTATGTTTTTAAGGAATTACCTGAAGCACTTGAAACATTTATGGATACGGTTAAAAACTCAAAAATAAAAAATTACGGGAATGATATGACTTCTGAAAATTTAAATTTAATTATTAAAAAAACAGGTGTAAAAATTTCTTTTTCTTTACTTCTTTCAGCACTTTTAATTTCTTCTGTTTTCCTTTTCATATCTCAATATTTTCTTCTCGGAACTTCAGGATTTGCAATAACTTTAATTCTATTTCTTATATTTCTTATAAAATTGAGGGCTTAAATGAAAATAGAGAACAAAAGGGCTTATTACGATTATGAAATACTTGGAAGAATAGAAGCAGGAATTGTGCTTAAAGGAAGTGAAGTAAAATCAATCAGAGAAGGGAAAATTTCTTTTAAAGATTCCTACGCAAAAGTAGAAAATGGAGAAATTTTTCTTTATAATCTTTATATTGCACCTTATCAGTCATCATTTGAGAAAATAAATCCTATGAGAAAGAAAAAATTGCTTCTTCATAAAAATGAAATAAGGAATATTGGAAAAAAAATCTCTGAAAAACACTTGACACTTATACCCCTTTCAGTGTATTTTAATAATAGAGGACTGGTAAAAGTTGAACTTGGAATTGCAAAAGGTAAAAAGATCTTTGACAAAAGAAAGGTATTGAAAGAAAGAGAAATAGAAAGAGAGATATCAAGAAAAATGAAAGATATGGGGGCGAAATAGGAATCGACAGAAAGAAGTCCGGGTAGAGTTGCCTGTCAAGTTTGTCAGGGTCTTGTAAAAACCTGACAAAAAAATAACTGCCGCAACAGCAAATACTCTGGCTGCATAAAATGCAGTCACCCATTTACAGAGTTTGTCTCTGACTCTGTAAAATGGGCCGGTTAAGAGACATCTTCTTCAGGGTTATCCTTTATCCCTGAAGGAGATTACAAAAAAGGATGCGGGTAAAAGGGCCTGTCAGAAGTGCCTTTTTACCCTAAGAACAAACTTCTGACTATGCAGGTAGATACTCTATCAGGATTCTTTCTGGACGCGGGGGCAGTACCCGCCGCCTCCACTTATTTAGAAATGGAAACAAAAATTTAAGGAGAAAGAATGGATTTTAAAAAAGTAATTTTTCTGCTTTTTATATTTTTTTTTATATCTTTAAGTGCTTATTCATTTAATTTAGAAGAAGAGATACAAAGAAGGAAAATTCCAACCTACACAATAAAAAATGTTGAGTATATTTCTTTAAAATCATTCCTTAAAATAATAAATTCTGATAACTGGGCAAAAATAGAAGATAGAGTTTTTTTATTTGCCAATGAAACACAGATAAAATTCAGAATTGATGATAATTCTGTTATTGTAGGTGGTAAAAAAATTGAAATAGAAAATACTCCAAAAGAAGTTGAAGGAGAAATTTTGATACCTGTTAATGACTTTTCAAAAATATTTTCAGATTTTAAAATTCCTGAGAGAAAAGAAGAAGAAAAAATATTTGAAACAAAAAAGACGGAAAGAAAATTCATTATAGTTATAGATGCCGGTCATGGAGGACATGATACAGGTGCTATAGGAAATTATGGATTAAAGGAAAAGGATGTTAACCTTGACGTTGCTTTACGACTTGAAAAATATTTAAAAAAACAACTTGAAAACTGTCCTTCAATTGAAATTTATCAAACAAGAAAAGAAGATGTTTTTATTTCTCTTGAAGAAAGAGTTAATATTGCAAAAGCATTGAATGCTGATATTTTTTTTTCAATCCATACAAATTCTTCAAGATTTAACAGATTAGAAGCAAATGGGTTTGAAACTTATTACCCTTACAGTAAGGTAGAAACAAATACTCTACCAAAAACAAGTGATGGAGATGGAGTATTAAATGAAACGAATAACAACTCGGTTATGAACATGATACTGGATAATCTTAATGAAACAGATGTGATTGATGAAAGCAGAATACTTGCTGAATGCGTTCAGGAAAAACTCGCAGAACGGCTCATAACCCCGGATAGAGGAGCAAAAAGAGGAAATTTTTATGTTTTAAAATATACTCCTATGATTTCTGTCCTTACTGAAATTGGATTTATCTGTAATCCCAATATTGAATTTAACCTGAAAGATGTTGAGGTAAGACAGGCAATTGCAGAAACACTTGGAAAAGCAATAATTGAATACTTAAAGAAAAGAGAAATAATCAAATGAATAAAAATCCCATAGGTATATTTGATTCAGGAGTTGGTGGTTTAAGCGTTGTAAAAGAGATTATAAAAATTATGCCAGAAGAAGATATTGTTTACTTTGGAGATACTGCAAGAGTCCCATATGGAACAAAATCTGAAAGAATAATAAAAAAATTTGCGGTTGAAGATGTTAAGTTTCTTTTAAAATATAATCCAAAATTGATAGTAATTGCCTGCCATACTGTTTCCTCTTATGCTTCTTTATATTTGAGAAAAAAATTTAAAGGGATTAAATTTATTGATGTTATTGAACCTACTGTGGAAAAAGCAGTAAAATTGACAGAGAATAAAAAAATTGGTGTTATTGGAACAACTGCTACAATTTCAAGTTCAAGATATCAAAAACTTCTTTCCAGATATAATGGAATAACTGTTTATACAAGAGATTGTCCACTTTTTGTTCCTATTGTTGAAGAGGGATGGTTTAATAATGAAATAAGTTATAAAATCGCTGAAAAGTATCTAAATGACTTAAAGAAAAAAAATATTGATACAATTGTTCTTGGATGTACCCATTATCCCTATTTAAAAAGCACTATACAGAAAGTTATGGGCAAAGATGTTAAAATAGTTGATTCTTCATATGAGGTGTCTTTAAAGGTAAAAAAAATACTTGATGAAAATAATTTAAAAAATAAAAAAATTAAAGGCAGGATATTTTTATTTTTCAGCGATATAAGTCCCTATGTAGAAAAGGCAATTGAATTTCTTTTTGAAAAAAAAGTAAAATATAAAATTACAAAAAATGTATGAATTAAAAGTTAACGGAGAATTTTCTTCTGCCCATAGTTTGAGAAATTATAAAGGGAGATGTGAAAATTTGCACGGACATAACTGGAAGGTTGAGGTTATAGTGACAGGCGAAACTCTTGATAGAACTGGCTTGCTTATAGATTTTAATATTTTAAAAAAGAAGTTAAACATTATTTTAAAAATGCTTGATCATAAAAATTTAAATTCAATCCCATTTTTTATGGAAAGAAATCCAAGTTCAGAAAATATTGCCTTTTTTATATACAAGAAAATAGAAAAACTGCTTAAAGGTTATCCAGTTAAAATTCAAAAAGTTACCGTATGGGAAAACGAAAAACAATGTGCAAGTTACTATGAATAAAAATTTCTGGATAGTTGAAATATATAAGAAAAAAAATTTTAGGGATGTATTTGGTGAGGATATTAAGAAAAGTATAGAAGAACTTGGTATTTCCGAAATAGAAGAAGTAAAAGTTTCAAACCTTTATAAAATTATATGCAAAACTGATAGAGAAAATATAAGAAAGATTACAAAGGAACTTTTCTTTGACAATATTTCTGAAGATTTTACTGTTTATAGAAAGAAAAAAACAAAAAGAAATTTCTGGATAGTTGAAGTATTTTTAAAAGAAGGAGTTACTGACCCTGTTGGTGAAACAGCCAGAAAAACAATAATAGAAAGTGGTATTTTAAAAGATGTATTTGTAAAAACAGGAAAAAAATATTATATAAAAGGTAAACTTAAAGAAAATCAAATAAAAGAAATATGTAAAAAAATCCTTGCAAATGTTCTAATTCATGATTATTTTATTTTTAAAAAGAAAGGTGTATAAATGAGTTATAAAAGAGAAATTGATATTTTGAATGCTGACGATAAAACTCTTATTGAAATAAGTGAGAAAAATCTTCTATCTCTTGATTTAGAGGAAATGAAAAGGGTAAAGGAATATTTTCTTTCAATTGGGAGAAATCCAACTGACTGTGAAATTGAATGTATTGCACAGACATGGAGTGAGCACTGCTGTCATAAAACATTTAAAGCAAACATAAAATATATTGAAAAAATTAACAAAAAAACAGAAATTATGAATATATGTTTACTGAAAGAAATAATGGAGGTTACTGAGAAATTAAATTATGACTGGTGTATTTCTACTTTTAAGGATAATGCTGGAATAATAAAAATAAATGAAAATTGGGGAGTTGCTTTTAAAGTTGAAACTCATAATCATCCTTCAGCCCTTGAACCATATGGAGGTGCAGGAACAGGTATAGGAGGAGTTATAAGGGATATTCTTGGGGTTGGTCTTGGAGCAAAACCAGTTTTAAATACAGATGTTTTCTGTTTTGGCCCTCTTAATTATCCTTATGAAAAAATACCTGAAGGTGTCTTACATCCAAAAAGAATTTATAAAGGGGTTGTCAGTGGTGTAAGGGATTATGGAAATAGAATGGGCATTCCAACAGGAAATGGAGCAATAATTTTTGATGAGGGATATGTTTATAATTGTCTTGTTTATTGTGGAACTGCTGGAATAATTCCTCTGGATAAAGTTAAAAAGAAAGTTGAAGAAGGTGATTTAATAGTTGTTATTGGAGGAAGAACTGGAAGGGATGGTATTCATGGAGCGACTTTTTCTTCAGCAAGTTTAAAAGAAGATATACCCACAAGCGTTGTTCAAATTGGAAATCCAATAGTTGAAAAAAAATTTCAGGATGTTTTGCTTGTTGCCCGTGATTTAAATCTATATAACTCTATTACAGATTGTGGTGCTGGTGGTTTTTCCTCAGCAATTGGAGAGATGGGGAAAGATATTGGTGCTATTGTTTATCTTGATAAAGCACCTCTTAAATACCAGGGTTTGCTTCCATGGGAAATTTTTCTTTCCGAATCTCAGGAAAGAATGATACTATCAGTTCCAGAAAAAAATGTTGAAAAACTGGTGTCACTTTTTAATTCTGAAGATGTGGAAGCAACTGTAATCGGTAGATTTGTGAAAACAGGGAAATTAACTGTTTATTATAAGGATGAAATTGTTTGTGATATAGACATGAATTTTCTCCATAAAGGAATACCAGATAAAAATTTAAAATGCTTTTTTGAAAAGAAAGAAGAAAAATCAATAAATTTTAAATCAAAAAATTTAGTAAGTGATATTCTAAAATTACTTTCAAATCCAGTAATATCTTCAAAAGAGGAAGTTGTTCATCAGTATGACCATGAAGTTGGAGGAAGAACTATTTTAAAACCATTTGTTGGATATGAAGCAAGGGGCGTTTCTGATGGAGTTGTGTTAAAACCATTTTATAACTCTTATGAGGGAATAATTTTTGGTTGTGGAATAAATCCATTTTATGGTGAAATTGACCCTTATTATATGGCTGGATGCTGTATTGAAGAATGTATAAGAAATATTGTAAGTTGTGGAGGGAACCCTGAAAAAATTGCAATACTTGATAATTTCTGTTGGGGAAATGTCTCTGATGAAAAAGAACTGGGTAAACTTGTAAGATGTGTAAAGGGATGTAAGGATTATGCACTTAAATATAAAGTCCCTTTTATTTCAGGTAAAGATAGTTTAAACAATTATTTTAGAGGGAGGGAAGGAAAAATTATTTCAATTCCTGGAACACTTCTTATTTCAGGAGTTGGTGTTATTGATGATGTAAGAAAAATATGTTCACCAGATTTTAAAAGAGAAGGGAATTTAATTTTTATTCTTGGTAAAACATTTAATGAACTTGGCTCTTCACAGTTTTACAGAATAAATAAGATAAAAGGAGGAATTGTTCCAAAACCAAGACCTGAAAAAACATTAAATTTAATGAAAAAAATACATACTGGAATTAAAAATGGCCTTATTAAAAGTTGTCATGACTGTTCAGATGGAGGTTTAATTACAGCAATATGCGAAATGATGATAGGAGGAAATCTTGGATGTGAAGTAAATTTTATTGATGTTCTGAGTGATGAAAAAGAAATTGAAGTGGCCCTTTTTTCAGAAAGTTGTGGAAGATTTGTTGTGGAAATAGAAAAAGAAAAGGTTAAAGAGTTTGAAAAACTTTTTTATGATGAAGAGTTCAGTCAGATAGGAAAAATCAAAGAGGAAAGAGAAATAATTGGTTTCTGGGGAAATAAAAAAATATTTGAAATTTCTCTTGCCCTTATTTATAAGAACTGGAAAAGTTTAAAATTCTGAAAATGAAACCAAGAGTTTTAATTTTAAGGGTTGCAGGAACAAATTGTGATTTTGAAACTGAATGGGCTTTTAATCTTGCAGGAGCATTTGCTGAAAGAATTCATATAAATCAGATAATAAGAAAAGAAAAAAAACTCTCTGATTATCAGATCCTTGTTATACCCGGTGGATTTTCTTATGGAGATGATATAGCAGCAGGAAAAGTTCTTGCAAATCAGATAAAGTTGAAATTATGGGATGAAGTAGAGAAATTCATTCAGGATAAAAAAGCAATTTTGGGAATATGCAATGGTTTTCAGGTTCTTGTAAAATCAGGAATTTTACCATTTAACACTGAACAAGTTGTCACTCTTGAATGGAATGATTCTGGAAGATTTGAAGATAGATGGGTTTATTTGAAAGTAGAAGAAAATGTTTCTCCTTTTTTTAAAGGGCTTCCTGATATTATAAGAATGCCAGTCGCTCATGCAGAAGGGAAATTTTTACCTATGAATAATAAAGTCCTGAAAGAAATAGAAAACAAAAAGCAAATTATACTGAGATACTGTGATAAAAATGGAAATTTAGTAGGTTATCCTTACAATCCAAATGGTTCTACTAAAAATATCGCTGGAATATGCAGTGAAAATGGTCTTATAATTGGAATGATGCCTCATCCTGAAAGATGTATCCTTAAATATTACTATCCCGATTTTTTAAAAAATTATGAAGATGAATTCACCCCTTCCTTTAAAATTTTCAAAAATATGGTAAAATATTTCTCTTAAAAATTTTTAGATTTATAATAATAAATTACAAAAGGAGAGGAAAAAATGAATGAGGATGTCGGAAAAAAAGTTGATGTACTTGTAGAGGCATTTAAATATATTAAAGAATTTAAGAATAAGATTTTTGTGGTTAAAGTTGGTGGTAGTATTTATCAAATTGAAGATATTAAGGAAAATATACTTTTTGATATTGCTTTCCTTTCTCTGCTTGATATAAAAATTATTGTTATATGTGGTGGAGGAAAGTTTATAAATGATGAAGTTGAAAAAAGAAATTTGAAATCAAAATTTATTGATGGGTTAAGGGTAACAGATTTACAGACATTGAATATTGTTAAGGATGTTTTATTTAGGGTAAGGGATGAACTTATAACAGTTTTAAAAGATAAGTTTGAATGCAATGTTGATAAAATTTCTCCAGAGGAAAAGTTTGTTATTGCTTCAAAAATCCATTATCAAAAAGGAGAAGAGATAATAGACCTTGGATTTGTTGGACAGCCAAAGAAAGCAAATATTGAATATATAGAAAATAAACTTAAAGAAAAAGATATTCTTGTCAGTGCACCTTTAGCAATTGGTGAAGATGAAAATTTATATAATATAAATGGAGATACCTTTGCGTCATTTATTGCTTCAAGTTTAAAGAGCGAAAAACTTATTTTTATTACAGATGTTTTTGGAGTTATGAGAAATCCAGAAAATCCAGAGACACTTATTTCAACATTAACAATCTCTCAAGGAGAAGAATTGATAAAAGATGGTGTTATAAAGGAAGGAATGATACCGAAAGTAAAAGCAGCAATAAATGGAATAAAAAATGGAGTTAAAACAGTTCATATTATAAGTGGCAATATACCTCATTCTTTACTTCTTGAAGTTTTAACAGATACAGGTGTTGGTTCACAGATAATAAAAAATGGATAAGGAAAAAATTATAAAAAATTATAATGATTATGTCATCCCATCTTACAGAAAACAGAATTTAATTTTTGTAAGGGGAAAGGGAAGTTATATCTGGGATATTGATGGTAAAAAATATCTTGATTTTTTCCCGGGATGGGCTGTAAGCGGTCTTGGACACTGTCATCCACTTGTTGTTGAAAAAATTAAACAGCAGAGTGAAATATTGATACATCTTGCAAACAATTATTATCATCCCTGGCAGGGACTTCTTGCAGAAAAACTTTCAAAATTGTCATTTGGCGGTAAAGTTTTTTTCTGTAATAGTGGAGCAGAAGCAAATGAAGCAGCAATTAAACTTACAAGATTATATGGAAAAAAGAAAGGAAAATACAAAATTATATCAATGGAAAATTCATTTCATGGAAGAACCCTTGCAACAGTAACAATGACAGGCCAGAAAAAGTATAATGAGATGTTTGAGCCACTTCCACCCGGTTTTATTTATGCAAAATTTAATGATTTTTCTGACCTTTTATCAAAAATAGATAATGAAATTGCAGGAATAATAATTGAACTTATCCAGGGAGAAGGTGGAATTAATGTAGTGGAAGAAGATTATTTAAAAAAAGTAAAAGATTTGTGTGAGAAAAAGGATATTCTTTTAATTTTTGATGAAGTTCAAACAGGATTTGGTAGAACAGGAGAGTTTTTTGCATATCAAGTATTTGGTATTGAACCTGATATTATGACTCTTGCAAAAACACTTGGAGGTGGCTTTCCTGTTGGAGCAATGATTGCAAAGAGAGAAATTGCTGATTTAATGGGCCCTGGAACACATGCATCAACTTTTGGTGGCTCTCCAATTGCATGCTCTGCATGTCTTGGTGTTATTGAAGCAATAGAAAAAGAAAACTTACTTGAAAATGTGAAAATTATGGGTAAATACTTAAGAGAAAAACTTGAAGAATTGAAAGATGAATTTAAAGGGATTAAAAGAGTAAAAGGAATAGGACTTATGCTTGCAATTGAACTTGAAAAAGAAGGTAATGAACTTGTAAATATATGTGCTAAAAATGGCCTTCTTTTAAACTGTACTCACGGAAATATAATAAGAATTATGCCTGCTATAAATGTGAAAAAAGAGGAAATTGATGAAGGAATTGAGATATTAAAAAAGTCATTAAAGGAGGCAAATATTTAATGAAAAGGGATTTTTTGAAGTTAAAAGACCTTTCGGTAGAAGAAATATACAAAATATTTGATATTACAAAATATTTCAAAAGTTTGAAAAAAGAAAAAAAAATTACAGACCATTTAAAAAATTTAATAATAGGCCTTTTATTTTCAAAACCAAGCACAAGAACAAGAATTTCTTTTGAAGTTGCAATTTATCAACTTGGTGGTTTTCCAATTTATCTTTCCTCAGAAACAACCCAGATTTCAAGAGGAGAGTCAATTAAGGATACAGCGTCTGTAATTTCAAGATATATTGATGGGATTATAATAAGAATATATTCTCAGGAAGAAGTTGAAGAATTTGCTAAATATTCAGAAATACCTGTAATAAATGCTTTAACAGACCTTATGCATCCTGTTCAAATTCTCTGTGATTTTTTTACAATTTATGAAAAGAAGGGAACTCTCAAAAATATAAAAATAACCTATATTGGAGACGGAAATAATATATGCAATTCACTAATTGAAGGATGTGATTTAATTGGTATAGAGATAAGAATCTCCTGTCCTGATGAGTTTAGACCTGATGAAAAAATTATAAAAAATGTGAAAAATAAAAATCTTTTAAAAATAAGTTCAAAACCAGATGCTTTTATTGAAGATGCAGATATAATTTATACTGATACATGGGTAAGTATGGGAGATGAAGGAGAAAGGAAGAAACGTCTTAAAATTTTTAAACAATATCAGGTTAACAAAAATTTATTGAAAAAAGCAAAACCTGATTTTTTATTCATGCATTGTCTTCCAGCACATAGAGGAGAGGAAGTAACAGATGAAGTAATTGATAGTCCAAACTCAATTGTAATAGACCAGGCAGAAAACCGTCTTCACTGTCAGAAAGGCCTCCTCTATTTTATTTTTAAAATGAGCGAAAACTTAAATTTTAATTCTGAATAAGGAAATTGAAAATGAGGAAATATATTATTCTTCTGATCTTATTTCTCAATGGATGCCTAATTAAATATGGTGATAAAAAAGAAATTACAATTATAAATCCCTATGAAAATATAAACTGGAATAAAGTTAAAAGATATAAAGCAAATTTTCATACACATACAACTGAAAGTGATGGTAAAGAAACACCTGAAAAAGTTATTTCTCTTTATAAAATGAAAAATTATTCAATTTTATCAATTACAGACCACAATAAATTAACATCTTTAAAAACTGAAGATTTACTTTTAATACATGGAGTTGAATTTGGTAAAAATCAGCATCATATTGTCTCTCTTTTTTCTTTTAAAATACCTGAAAAAATAGAAACATTAAACGAGGAAGAAATTTTAAAATATGTTGATGAAAAAGAGGGTATTGCTTTTTTTGCCCATCCTGGAAGATATAAAAAGGAAATTGACTGGTATTTGAATCTTTTTGAAAAATTCCCAAATCTTATTGGAATTGAAGTTTTAAATCCAGGTGTTCAGGGTAAAGGAAAAGTTTATGGAGATACAGATATATGGGATGAAATTCTTAAAAAAACAATGCCTGATAGAACTATTTGGGGATTTGGAAATGATGATTTCCACAATTTGACACAATTTGCAATAAACTGGAATATCCTATTACTTGAAAATCTTAATGAAAGGGAAATAAAAGAAGCAATAAAAAATGGAAGATTTTATATAGTTTCAGTAGTTTTAGGAACAGATTTACCTAATTTTAATGGAATATATGTTGATAAAAAAACAGGAAAAATTAAAGTAGATTGTTCAAACTTTAAAACAATAAAATGGATTTCAGATGGGAAAATTGTAGGATACGGCAGAGAAATAAATTATAAGAAAAATGAAGGAATAAAGAAATATTTAAGAGTTGAAATTCTCGGTGAAAATGGATATATATATTTAAATCCCATTGGAATAAAATGAGCAGAAAAATAGCACTTGATGCAATAAATCTCAAAATGGAAAATAGAGTTGCACATACAGAATACAGCATGGAATATCATAAAGATTATATTACACGAATAACAGGTTTAGATGAAAAAAATCCAGAAAGGATAAAAAAATTTTATAAAATATGGGAATATGATCTTTTATGGGTAACTGATGATGGACTATTTGGTAACTGGATTGAAAGAGGAAGAGCCACAGATATGGGACATGCAATTTATGCAATAGATGGTGCTGATAAAAGAGAAAAAAAAGATTGTCCTTTTAAAGATGTTTTTGAAGTATGGGAATTTGACCCTGTAAAAGAGTATGGTTTCCCAGATTTCAATGAACAGGTTAAATCTTATCAGGAAAAATATAAAAATCTCTGTGAGTATTTCCCGGACCAACTCATAACAGGTGGTTATTATAAAACTATTGTTTCAGGACTTATTCAGGCATTTGGATGGGAGATGCTTTTACTTTCTGCAAGTGATAAAAATAAATTTGAAAAACTTATTGATAGATTTTTCAACTATACTCTTTTTTATATGAAAGCATGGGCTCAAACAGATGTAGAAGTAATAATTCAACATGATGATTTTGTATGGTATTCAGGTCCTTTTATTTCTCCTGATTTTTACAGAAAGGTAATAATTCCAAGGTATGGGGAACTCTGGAAAGGATTGAAGAAAAAAGGGAAAAAAATTCTTTTCTGTTCAGATGGAAATTTCAATATGTTTGCAAAAGATATAATTGAGGCAGGAGCAGATGGACTTATTTTTGAGCCAGTGAATGATTTTGGTTTTATGGCTGAAAATTTTGGAGATAGTGTGTGTCTTGTTGGAAGTTATGTTGATTGCAGGGATATGACACTTGAAAAATGGGATAAAGTAAAAAATGAAATTGATAGAACACTAAATTATGTAAAAAATGGAAAGTGCAAGGGTTTAATTTTTGCAGTTGGAAATCATATACCTCCAAATGTTCCTGACTGGATATGTGAAAATTATATAACCTATCTTAAGGAGAACTGGTATTTATAAGTTTTTCTATAAAATCATTTGCTCTTTTCAATAACTGGTCATTCCAGAATTTTGGAGGATTTAATAGATAAAGGTCAATATTTGAGTATATGCCCTGATTTTCTATTATATATTTTTCAGGGATTGATATATCCTTTTCTCCATCCCATTCTTCATATTTCCAGTTTTCCATATTTCTGTAAATATGGTTATATAATTCAAAATCAATTGTTGTATCTGCCTCCACCCATCTATTATTCAAAAAAACTACACAACTTACATGGATTGTTGGCTGGCTTATTAATTCATATATATCTTTGGGAACTATTGGAAAAAATACCTCTTTTTTTATCATATAAACTTTATATCCAGCATATATACCACAACTCCTTAAAAGTGCTATCTGAAGATTTGATTTATTGAAACAGTTTCCATATCCTTTTTTTAATGTCTCCGATGCCTTTGTATATGAATAATCAAATCTGTATTTTATCTCATCCCTAACAAAATTAAAAATATCAATTGCCTTCTGCTTTTCTGAATAACTGTTTTTTGTAATGAGATAACCTTTCATTCTTATATCAGATGTTTCAAAATCACAAACTTTTGTAGGAGATAAATATTCTCTTTCCATAAATATCTCATTTATAATATTTTACCATACCCGCAACTTCAAATAAAATATTTTTATTTAAGAACTTCATTTGACTTATTAATCTCTTTTTTATAGAATATCTTGAAGGATGATAAAATTTAGTTATCTATTTTTAATTTTGATTTTAATTCAGAAAGAGGTGATTTGTGAGATGAAAACGGATTTCTTTAAAATAGAGAAAATTAATGGAATATGGTGGTTTATTGATACAGAAGGGAAAACATTTATTTCAAAAGGGGTAAATCATATAAATTTTTTTGGCGACTATTGTCCTGAACTTGGTTATTCTCCATATAATTTAAATGTTATAAAAAAATATGGTAATGAAGAAAAATGGGCAATAGCAACAGTTGAGAGATTAAAATCCTTAAACTTCAATACAATTGGTGCATGGTCTTCTCAATCTCTTTTTCCTTATCTTCCCTATACATATATATTAAATTTTGCCGGGAAAGCAGGTGGCGACTGGCTCAAAGGAAGTTTTCCAGATGTTTTTGACCCTAAATTTTCAAAAAAAATAGATGAAATTGCTTCAAAAGAGTGTCTCCAGAGAAAAAATGATAAATTGTTGATTGGATATTTTACTGATAATGAATTAAGATGGGGACCTGACTGGCGTTCAAAAAATCATATCCTTGATGATTATATAATTCTACCTTCATATGTTTACGGTAAAAATGCAGTTATAGAATTCTTTAAAAAAAGATATAAAAACATTGATGAATTTAAAAAAGTATGGAATTTTGATATAAAAGAATGGGATGAACTGAAAAAAGTCAATTCAATAAATAGTCCTTTAGATGAGGAATTGGAAAAAAGAAGGAATGAAGATAGATTTGAGTTTCTTGAAATAATTTCACAGAATTATTTCCGAATATGTTATGAGGCGATAAAAAAGTATGACCCAAACCATTTAATACTTGGTGCAAGATTTGCTGGATATATTTTAAAACCAGTTCTTGAAGGAATGAAAGATTATGTTGATGCTGTTTCATTTAACTGGTATGGTTTTGATATTTCGAAAGAAATATTACAAGAAATTTACAGTATTACAGGAAAACCAATCATAATAACTGAATTTTCTTTTAAAGCAATGGACAGTAACCTTCCAAATAATAAAGGAGCAGGTCAGCCATTAAAATCACAGAATGAAAGAGCACAATTTTTTGAAAAATATGTAAATGAACTTATGAAATTGCCCTACTGTATTGGTTATCATTGGTTTCAATGGTCTGACCAGCCAGAAAAAGGCAGATTTGATGGAGAAAATAATAATTATGGGATTGTAAATGAAAAGGATGAAGAATGGAAAATTTTAACTGATAAAATGAAAAAGGTAAATGGTTATATAGATGAAATTCATAAGGAGGCAAAATGAAAAAATTAATTTTATTTTCTTTTTCAATTTTATTTGCTGGAACCATTTTTCCTGATAAGAAGAAAACATTTCTTGATATTTCTTTCAGGAAAGATTATGTTAAAAATCATACAGAATTAAAAGAAGAATGGAAAGAATTTATCTTAAAAGGAGAAATACCTTTGGGAATGGAAAAGGAAGAAGTTGAAAAAATACTTGGTAAAAATTATGAGAAATATACATCAAAAACAGGATTAATGGAAGTATGGATATATGAAAAATATTATGTTGGGTTTGACAAAAATGGAAAAGTTATAAAATTTGGAATTTTTGACAAAAAGGAGGAAGGAAAATGAAAATAATTCAGGTAGGAGTTGGTGGTTTTGGAGCAAGTTGGCTTGATATAGTTGCTTCATCTAAAGAATGGGAAATTGAAGGGATTGTTGATGTAAATGAGGAAATACTTAAAAAATCAGTTGAAAAGTATCCATTTCTTGAAGGTAAAACATTTAAGTCATTAAAGGATTGTTTGAAAAAGACAAAAGCAGATGCACTTTTAAATGTAACTCCACCAAAGTTTCATAAAGAAATTTCAATTCTTGCATTAAAAGAAGGTTTACATGTCCTTGTTGAAAAACCACTTTCAGACACTTTAAAAAATGCTGAAAAAATTGTTGAAGAAGCAGAAAAACATAAAAGAAAATTGATGGTGAGTCAGAACTATAGGTACAACAAAATCCCAAGAACTATAAGAAAACTGATTGACGATGGCCAAATAGGAAAAATAAGTTATTGTATTTTAAATTTTCAGAAAGGGCCAAGATTTGGAGGTTTTAGAGTCCAGATGCCATTTCCACTTTTAATAGATATGTCAATCCATCATTTTGACCTATCAAGATATTTACTTGGCAAAGACCCTATCAGTGTTTACGCAAAAAGTTGGAATCCACACTGGAGTTGGTTTAAAGGAGACCCATGTGTTTTTTTAATTTTTGATTTTAAGGATAATATTCATTTCAATTATTCTGGTGGTTGGGCAAGTGTTGGAAAGGATACTCAATGGCCAGGTATATGGGAAATTTATGGAGATAAAGGAACAATAATATGGGATAATTCAGGAATAAAAAAGGTTGTTGAAGGGAAAGAAGAAGTTATAGAGCCGTTAAAACTTGAAAGGGAAGATAGATTTCTTTCTCTTTATGAATTTTACAGAAGTATTGTTGAAGATAGAGAACCTGAAACAAGTGGAAGGGATAATCTTAAAAGTTTAGGTATGGTATTTAAATCACTTGAATCAATAAAAAAAGGCAAAGAAATTAAAATTAATATTTAAATTCAGGTTCTTTATAAACGATTTTGCCTTTTGAAATAGTTAATAGAACTTTTCCCTTTAATTTCCTGTTTAAAAAAGGAGAATTTTTACTTTTACTTTTTATCTTATCTTCTGTATAAATCCATTCAAAATCAGGGTCAAAAATAGCTATATCTGCTCTTTTCCCAACTTCAATAATCCCCCTTTCAAGATTTAAAATTTTTGATGGAGCATAGGTAACTTTATAAATTACATCTTTTAAGTTCATTCCATAATCAATAAGTTTTAAAATCAAAGGTAAAAATGTCTCAAAACCTATTATTCCAAAAGGTGCATTTTCAAATCCAGATTCTTTTTCTTCAAAACTGTGAGGAGCATGGTCTGTTACAATACAATCAATGGTTCCATCCTTCAAACCTTCAATCAAAGAAATTCTATCTTCTTCTGTCCTTAAAGGAGGCGAAACCTTTGCATTTGGATTATAACCAATCACTGCTTCCTCTGTTAAAGTTATATGATGAGCAGTTACCTCACATGTAATATTTTTTAAATTTTTCTTCGCTCTTTTTACTGATTCAACACTACCTGATGATGAAAGATGTGCAATATGTAAAATACCACCTGTTAATTTTGCAATCTTTATATCCCTTTCAACCATTATCTCCTCTGCTTCCCTTGGTATCCCGGGAAGTCCCATTTTTGTTGAAATATAACCCTCATTCATAACCCCATTTCTTGATAAATTTTTATCTTCTGAATGTGAAATAATGGGTTTTTTATGTAAAAGTGTGTATTCAAGAGCCATTCTCATTACATTACTATCCATAACACAATCACCATCATCAGAAAAAGCAACTGTATTTTCTTCTATCATTTCAAAATATGGAGCAATTTCTTTCCCTTCCCTTCTCCTTGTTATTGTTCCTATTGGCAAAACTTCACATAAACTTTTTTCTCCCTTTTCATATACAAATCTTACACTTACTTTATTATCAAGAGGAGGCTCAGTATTTGGCATACAGCATATTGTTGTAAATCCACCACTTACTGCTGATAAACTTCCTGTATAAATTGTCTCCTCATCCTCTCTTCCAGGTTCTCTTAGATGGCAATGAATATCAACAAATCCAGGACTTACAATTTTATTTTTACACTCAATTACTTTATGTTTTCCGGAAGGAATATTTTTCTTTATTTCTTGAACAATTCCGTCCTCTATTAAAACATCATACTTACCTTCTTTGCCTGATTTTGGTTCTATCAAATATCCATTTTTTATTAATATACCCATCCTCTTAATTATATTTTATTCCAAATTTTTGTCAAATTGACAAGGGTTAACTACAAAAAAAATATTATTTTAAATTTATCAATTGTTTTTACAAATCACCAAATCCATTATATTTCAAAAAAATTTACATGTCTTGACAGACGCTTTTTGGCAAGGTATTATAACTCATAGGAAGATATTAAAGGTATAATCTCATTTTTACATACTTGAAAAGTAAGTTTTTGAATAAAAAAGAGAGTATTTTGTGTCTAAAGTTTATTTGAAGGTAATTTCTATTTTTGGTATATGGTTTTTCACTATAATATTTGCACTTGCCGAAACGAGAGTGTGTATTAACGAAGTTTTACCGGTTAATGTTTCTTCTGTTATTGACCCTTACTACACAAATTATTCTGAATGGATAGAGATTTATAATGCCGGAGACAAACCTGTTAATCTATCTGGATACTATCTCAGCAACAGTTTAAAAAAGCCCTTTGCATGGAAGATTCCGCCTGATACGATTATTCAACCAAAAGGATTTCTTCTCTTCTGGGCAGACAATAATGATGCTTATAACCACACAAATTTTAAGATAAATCCTTCTGATACAATAAGTTTAGTTGACCCAAATGGCAGAATTATAGATAAATTGATTTATGGAGTAAAAGTGCCTGATATTTCCATCGGAAGGAAACCAGATGGTGGACCAGACTGGGTTTATTTTGAAACCCCTACACCCGGGGCAAGTAACACTACCCGGTCATATCCAACTCAAGAAACAGCAGGAGAACCAAAATTCTCATTGCCTGGAGGTTTTTACAAGGGAACTCAGGTTGTAATTCTCACCACTGATACTCCTTCAGCAGAGATTCACTATACAGAAGATGGTTCTATTCCAACAAGAACTTCTCCTGTTTATACTGTTCCTCTTAAAATTACCTCTACACGGGTTATAAGAGCACGGGTTTTTAAAAAGGACTCTTTGCCTGGACCGACCATTACCCAAACCTATTTTATTAATGAAAAATTCACTTTGCCAGTAGTTTCAATTGCTACTGACCCGGTTAATCTATGGGATAACAAAATTGGTATCTATGTTAGAGGAGAACGGGGCCTGGCAACATATCCTTACTGGGAGTCAAATTTTCTTCAAAAGTGGGAAAGACCTTGCAGTATAGAGTTTTATCAGCCAAATGGAAAGTTAGGATTTCATCTGGATGCAGGAGTAAGAACAGCAGGCACCACATCCTTGGGCAACCCGGTAAAATCACTCTCTATTAGAACCAGAACTAAATACGGTACAGATTGGATAAACTATAAAATATTTGATGATATGCCACTTGACAAATTCAAATCCTTTATATTAAGAGCATCAGGTGATGACTGGGCATCAACTATATTCAGAGATGCCATGATTCAGGAGGTGATTAAAGGACAGATGGATATTGATATACATAATTACCGTCCTGTAATTGTCTTTATAAATGGCAGTTACTGGGGTATTCATTATCTTGTTGAGAAAATAGATAGATTTTTCCTATCCGCTCATCATGGTGTTGACCCAAAACAGATAGACCTGCTTGTTTATCTGCCTGACCCTGAGAAACGGCGGTCTCCCTATCTTGCAATGGACGGAGATGAAAAAAATTTTCTTGAGTTACTGGATTTTATCAAAACACATAACATGGCTTTAAAAGAAAACTATCAATATGTCAAAAGCAAGATTGATATTAATGAATATATTAACTATCAAATTGCTGAAATATACATTGCTAATGCTGACTGGCCTGGCGGTAATGTTAAATTGTGGAGACCAAGAACAAAAGAAGGAAAATGGAGATGGATACTTTATGATACTGACATTGGATTCGGGCTTTATTTTGACTATACATCAGATATGATAACATACGCAACAGCAGAAGATAGTATTGCATGGGGAAATCCTCCTGAAGCAACATTTCTTTTCAGAAAACTTCTGGAAAATACTGAGTTTAAAAATGAATTCATTCAGAGGTTCGCCAGTTATTTGAATACAACATTTCATCCTGAACGAGTAATAAGAATTATTAACCTCAAACAGGCAGAGATTGAGCCGGAAATGCCAAGATACATAGAAAAGTGGAAGAATCATATCAGTGAGTTCAGAAATATGAAATTTCCATCAACAATGCAGGAATGGAAAAAGAATGTTGAGGGAATGAGAATTTTTGCAAGAGAACGTCCATCTTATATCAGACAGCACATAATTGAAAAATTTAAATTGAGCGGAACAGCCAATCTTACGGTAAAGATAATCAATCCAGGAATGGGGAAAATTTTTATTAATAATGTCCCGATAACCGGAGATAATTTTACAGGCATTTACTTTAAAGATATACCTATTATTTTAAATGCTGTTCCCAATCAAGGATATCGTTTTGCTGGCTGGCAGGGTACATTTCAGGAAAAAAACAATACAATTTCACTTGTTTTGAAAAAAGATGCTACTCTTCAGGCAATATTTTCTCATTGATACTATGTTTGAAAAATTAAAGGGAAAATAAAAAGATAAAAATAAAAAAATTTTTGTCAAGTGTTTTTTTTGAAACCTTTAAATTTTTTGTGTATCAATGGTTTTTACATTTATTAAAAGACCTTTTTTCAAAATTTTATAAAATTTGTGGTATAATATAAAAAAATTATAAGGAGACAAATTTTTGAAAAAATTTAGAATAATTCAGGAAATACTGGCAAAAACACCATATCCCACAGCACCTACTCTTTCTGAATTCTTTTTGAATATGATTTTGGCTGCTGTTTTAGGATTTATTCTGGGTTACCTTTATACAAGATATGGCACTTCCCTCTCAAACAGAAGGATGTTTTCAAAGAATTTTCCTATGCTATCTATGACAACTATGTTTATTATAACAGTCGTAAGGTCTTCACTGACACTATCCCTTGGACTTGTAGGTGCATTGTCAATAGTTCGTTTTCGTGCTGCAATTAAAGAGCCGGAGGAATTAGGTTTTCTTTTCCTTGCTATCTCTATTGGGCTTGGTCTTGGTGCCAGTCAGCCGATAATAACACTGGTCGCCTTTGCCCTTATTTCTATAATAATACTTTTTCGTCATTTTTCTCAAAAAGCAGAGTTTACTCAGAATTTACTTTTGACTATTACCAGTTTTAATCCACAGGTTGCCACTCTTGAAAAAATATCAGATATCCTTAAAAAATCCTTTTCAAGATGTCAGATAAAAAGGTTTGATGAGACCAAAGAAATGATTGAGGTTTTGTTTCTGGTGGAATTTGAAAGTTTTGACCAACTTGAGAAAGTAAAAACTCACCTAAGGCAATTAGACAATTCCATAAAAATATCCTTTTTAGATAACAGAGGTGTTTTTTTATCATGAATATAAGATATGAACGCAAATTTGTTGTTTCGGATATATCTTTAACTCAGTTAGAATCCCTTATCAAAACTCATCCTTTTTTCTTTTTTGAAATATATCCAGCTCGGTTTGTCAATAATATCTATTTTGATTCATTCAATCTTGAAAACTATTTTGACCGTATATCAGGTGCATCAAATTCAGTAAAAATTCGTATTCGCTGGTATGGTGAGTTGTTTGGATATATAGAAAAACCATTTCTGGAAATCAAAACAAAAGAGGCATTAATTGGAGATAAAAAAAGATTTCCACTTCCATCTTTTTCATTGGGAACTGACTTTACATTAAAGAAAATACAGCAGGTCTTTTTGAATTCAGATATTCCTGAGTTTTTAAAAGCGCAATTGATGACTATGGAATGCACTCTTTTAAACCATTTCAAAAGGAAGTATTTTCAATCAGTAAATAGAGATTTTATGTTAACGATTGATTCAGAAATAACATATTATGGAATCAGAACAGGAGGGAATACCTTTCTAAACAAAAGTGTTGAAACTTCTGTTCTTGTTCTGGAAATAAAATACCCACCTGATAAGGATGATATTGCCTCTAATATTACCAACTTTCTACCTTTTCGGCTTTCAAGGAATTCCAAGTATATCAACGGTATTGAAAAAATTTATGGATGGTAAGGATAATGGATAATAAAAATTTGATTTTTTATCATAGGGCATATAGAAAACTCCCTACTCAGAATATATTCCATATTTTGCTGGAATTTTTATTTCTTTTCTTCATCTTTGCCATACCACTTTTTTTCTTCTTACCAGACCTCACTAAATTCATCAGTTCTTTATCAAAATATATTCTTTCCTTTCTTATGCCTCCTGAGACAATTAAAATTATGGATAGACCCTATTTATTCAGAAGTGTATACTATATTGTAAGTTATCAGGGGAAATTTCCTGACAGATTATTATTGCTTGTTACCACCATAGTGACAGTTGTTATTGGTATAGTTGTTATACGGGTAAAATTTATACCTAAATCCTTAGGTATATGGATAAGTTTTATATGTGCAATTAATCTAATATCCTGTCTTTTCTTTTTCTTTTTTCCAGAAATGTTTCCTTATGATATAGAGATTTTTTCAGACCTTTATATGATTACTCAGGTTTCTATGTGGTTTATGATACCTTTAATCATTCCTTTTGCTCTTTCTCCTTTACCTATGAATATTTTGCAGAAGTTTTTGGTAGTTGGAACAATTCTTGTATATGCAATAATTTTCGGTTGTATTCGGTATGTTATATTTTTCTATATACTTAGAAGGTTCAGTTATCTATTTATGGCATTACTATTCTTTGCCTTTGGCCCACTTCTTGACTTCTTTTATGTGGTTGGTATTTATGGACTTTTTGTGAGTCGTTTTGCCAATAGTATGAAAGGAGATGTTTCAAAATGGCGCTGGTTATATTAATACTTAAAATTTATGTAGTTTTCTGTGCTTTTGTAATGACAGTTTATTTTTTTAGGCACCTTACTTTTGCTTTGAATAGAGTGAGAGGTGAGCAGAGGATGTATTACCAAGATATTTTAGATAACGAATTGCCATCTGTTTCTGTATTAGTTCCTATGCATAATGAAGAAAAGGTAGCCAGAGATATTCTCAATTCTTTAATCAATACAGTTTATCCTCAAGAGAAATTAGAAATCATACCAATTATAGGAGAATACGGAGAGAATGAGGAAAGAAAGATAGAAATAATTCCTATTGATGACCATTCCACAGACCGAACAAGGGATATATTAGATGAGTTTGCCAGTAGATATCCTTTTATAAGACCCTTATACAGAAAAAGGGGAAAGCGCGGCAAAGTTCACGCATTAAACGAAGCCATGGATATAGCCAGAGGTGATATTATAGTTGTATTTGATGCTGATTACATTCCGCCAAAGGGTATCATCCGCGACCTTGCAGTATGTTTCAAAGACCCTGAGGTAGGAGCTGTAATGGGGAGAGTGGTGCCTGTGAATACCAATCGCAATCTGTTGACCCGACTTCTTGATTTAGAGAGGTCAAGTGGATATCAGGTTGACCAGCAAGCAAGGCATAATTTAAAATTAATTCCTCAATATGGTGGAACAGTTGGTGCATTTCGTAAAGACATTGTCCAGTTTTTCGGTGGTTTCAATCCATTCAGTTTGACTGAAGATACAGAACTTACCTTCAAAATTTTTGTCAAGGGTTGGAAGGTTGTTTACGCCAACAGAGCTGAATGTTATGAAGAAGTCCCTGAAACATGGGAAGCAAGAGGCAAACAGATAAGAAGATGGTCAAGAGGACATAACAGAGTAATGTTCAGGTATTCCTGGTTGATATTGAAGTCACCATATTTATCTATAAAAGAAAAAATAGATGGATTTTTACTTCTTAATATTTATGCTGTCCCTCTTATCCTTATACTGGGTATGATGTGTTCTCTTGCTTTGTTTTTCCTTGGAGAAATGTTTTTAGTTGGAGGACTTCTTGTTTTTTTAATGGTAATTGCCTATAATACATTTGGTAACTTTGCACCTTTCTATCAGATAGCAACTGCGGGTTTTCTGGATGGTTCTACGCACAGAATTAAACTTCTACCATTTCTTCTTTTCAGTTTCTTTTTCAATATCTGGTATGTATTTGAAGGTTTTCTATATGCAGTATTTGATGTTATTACTCGTAAAGAAGTAAACTGGGACAAAACTGACAGGTATAGAAGGAAAGAAACAGGGAGTGGAGGGATATGAAAATATTATTATTTATTCTCGTTTTTTTTATAGCAATTTGGCAAGTGGAAGCAGAAGAATATACTGAGAAAGAATCAGTATATACTATTCAGATTTCTTCTTTTTCTGAAGAGGCAATAGATCACAACAAACAAATTGCAAATGTTCTTGAAAAAGAAGGATATGAAGATGTAAGGATTGAGAAGATAGGCGATTTTTATACCTTACGTGTAGGAAGATACAAAACAAAAACACAAGCACAGGAGATTTATATTGCTCTTAAGAAAATATATCCTCAAAGTATTTTACGCAATGCTTATTACATACCTGAAAGAATTATTTATCCTGCTTCTAAGGAAAAGATGGAGAAGGTTGTTGAAGAAGAAAAAAAAGAAACTCCAGTTGTTACAAAAGAAGTTCCTATTCCTGCAAAAACTCCAACTACATCTGGTATAAAAGGAAAAATGCCACAGGTTATATTTCTTGTATTTTTATCTTTTGCAATTTTATTATTGATACCTTTACTACCTGGTTTGAGGGAACTTATAAAACCCAAGGACTCTTCTCCACTTTTTATAAAAATGGATTATTTTAAAGAACCAAGGTACTTTGACAGGTCATTTAAAAAAGTTCTTGAGGATGGTTTGCAGAATACTGGATACACTCGTGGAATAAAACAGGTGCAACTTCATAAGGAGGAAACCGTAGAGGTATGCGAATCACAGGTAATACCAGATGGCAGAGTTATAGAAAACATTCTTTATGTAAAAAGTGATTTTGTATCCGGAAGAAAAGTCCATCTGAAGAAAGAGATTTATGTAAAAGGAACAGCCAAGATAGGCGAAGAGAATGTCCTGAGGGCTATTGCAGGAGATGGAGATATAACTCTTGGAACCAAAACACAAATAATCAGATGGGCTGGCACTTCAGGTAATATAATTGTGGAAGAGCAATGCAGGTTAGGTGTGCTTTGTTCCTGTGATGGTGAATTGAAAATTGGCAAAGGATGTATATTTAAGGCACTTTATGCCAGACCTATAATTACCTATGATACTGAGAGTACCGAAGTCAGTAAAGAAGATGAGATAGAAAGCCAAGTTTATGATATACCGGAAGAAGTAAGAAACATAGAAGATATGGTATGGTATGCATCTAAAACTTTTCTTTCCATCCCTCCTTTTACTAAAGTGGATAAGGACTTTGTGGTAAAACATAATATTATCTTACGAAAAGGATGCACTGTAAAAGGAAGTATCAAATCCTATGGAAATGTTATTCTTGAAGAGGGTGTTAATGTAAATGGTAATATATTTTCCGAGGAGGAGATTATCATTGGTGCAAATTGTGTTGTTACAGGTGATATATTTTCTCAGAATTTTGTGCGGATTGGAAAGGGCTTTCATTTAGGAAAGTCAGAGTCAGGAATTAAGTCCATCATAGCCAAGAAAGGTATAGAGATAACAAAAAATACTGTTATTTTCGGATATGTTCTTACAGAAGGAGAAGGCAGGGTTGTATGAAAAAAAAACAGGTTATTTTGTGGCTTATGTTTGTTCAAGTATTTCTTATTCTGGGAATGAATGGTTGCGGTCGGAAAGAATTAACTCTTTTATCTAATAATGAAATAAAGGTTTTGATAATCCACCATCCTTCTCTTTCCAAAAAGCAGCCGGCTATTGTCCAGGCATATGAGAAAGTTCTGGAAGAAGAAGGTGTTCCATTTCAATTTGTAACTCTTAAAGAAATTTTATATCTTGACCTTTCTGCTTTAGTTCAGGTTTATCCTGCCATTATAATTCCCGATGGGATAGCCCAGATATTACCAATAGATTTTGCAAACAGGTTAAAAAGTTATGTGAATAAAGGTGGAAATTTATTGCTTGTCTATGATGGAGGAATTAAGAATGTATCAAGTCGCTATCTCAATAGGTCAGTTTTTGCTGAATTTTTAGGGATTAACTATATACCGTATAGAAATTTGAAAGGAAGAACTTACACAAGGGGTTTTATAAAGTTTAAGGACTATAAATCATTAGATTTTTTTCAGATACCAAAAGGTCGTATTGATAAAAATTTTATTATCAGTGGATACCAGTATGGAAATTTAGAATATCCAATAGCAAGAGTAGAGATACTTCCTGATTTCAAAGAAGAAGATGTTTTCGCTTTTGCTATTACCACAGATGGAGAAAAATATCCTGCTATAGTTTTTAAAAAATATGGTGAAGGTAACCTGCTCTATACCAATCTACCTCTGGGTTATCTAAAGGGTTATGTTGAGGACCTGCCTTTAAGGGCTGTTTTAAGAACATTTCTCTTTAAAGTATCAAAAATACCACATCTTGTAAATACTCCTTCGGGGAAAGGAGGTTTGGTTATAAACTGGCATGTTGATGCTAATCTTGACTGGGAGGGTATTCCTTTTATGGAGAAAAATAAATTATTAAGAAGAAATATTCAGTATTCCATACACATCACAGCAGGAGATTCTTGCTACCAGCCCGGAGATGGTTGTGGATTTGACGCTTTGGGCAAAGGTAGACCTCTTGTTGAAAATTTAGCCAGATACGGTATTATTGGTTCCCATGGAGGATGGTTTCATGACTGGTTTGCTAATAATCTTAGAACAGGAAAATTTGGTCCTCAGGAAGAGGAGGAATATATAAAAAAGAATAAAGATGCTCTTGAAAGTATTGTTGGATATAAAATTATTGAATACTCTGCTCCTGCAGGAGTTCATCCACAGCCGGTAACGACCCATATTCTGGAAAAACTTGGCTTTGTATCTTATTACTACACAGGAGATGCTGGTTCATCACCCAACCGCACCTTTGTGAAGGGAAAAATGGTATCAGATAAAGTAATAGCATTTCCAATTATACCTTTTGGAAAAGAAGGGGTTTCATTGTATGAACTTAAGATAGCAAATATCCCTTCCGAAAAAGTAGAAGAGTGGCTATGTGAAATTGTGGACTATGTTATTAAAAATAGGAGTATAAGATTGTTCTATTCTCATCCCTATAATGCAGTTGAGTATCCGAAGGCACTTTCTTCTTTCATTGACTATGCTGAAAAAAAAGCATCAAAAGGTGAGTTAAATATAAAACCAATGAGTTATTTTGCCAGATTTCTAATCAGATTCCTTAAAACTCAATATGTCTTAAGATTAAAGAATGATGGTATTGAATTGAAAATAAAAAATCCGGAAGGACTTAATGAAATAACCGTGGCTATTCCTAAAAATCATTACAAATGTTCACAAATATCAGAGTTTTTGCTTGATGAAGATATGGATTACTACTATTTAACTTATAAAGGGAATGCCACTGAAAAAACTTTATATTTTTCTAATTTTAAAAAATGAAGATAGCAATTATTTTTGGGACAAGGCCTGAAGCGATTAAACTTGCTCCTGTTATTTATTCTTTACAGAATTATTTTGAATTGAATGTTATTTCATCAGGACAGCATGTTGATCTTCTTGAAAGTATACTCAATTTTTTCCGGATAAAACCACACTATAACTTTCATTGTATGTATAAAAAGCCGGACCTGGGTACCCTCACAGCACGTATAAATATGGAAATTGCTAAAGTTCTTAAACAGGAAAAGATAAATGCTATTATTGTTCAGGGTGATACTATGACTACATATTCTGGTGCTTTTCAGGGGTTTCTAAATCAGATACCTGTTTTTCATGTTGAAGCAGGACTGAGGACAAAAAATAAGTTCTCACCCTTTCCAGAAGAAATGTTAAGGACTATAACAAGTCGTCTTGCAGATTTTCATTTTGCACCCACAGTAAGTGCGAGAGATAACCTAATAAATGAGAAAGTTAGACCTGATAGGATTTTAATAACTGGTAATACTGTTGTAGATGCTCTTCTTATGGCAGAAAAGTTAATAAATGAAAAAGAAATTTATAGAGAACTTGACAATTATTCAACTGGAATAAGTCGTTTACTGGAAAAAAGAAAAGTGGTTCTGATAACTTCCCACAGAAGAGAAAATATAAGATTTGGTCTTAAGCAGATATGTAAAGCAGTAAATATTCTATCAAGAAAATATCAGGATATACTCTTTATCTGGCCTTTACACAAAAACCCTGATGTCAGAAAAGTTATTTTTAATGAAATAGATAGACACTCCGTAAATATTATCTTAACTGAGCCATTATCCTATCAAACTACTGTTTATCTTATGCGCAAGGCATTTATCATTATGACTGACTCTGGTGGTATCCAGGAAGAAGCACCTACTTTTAAAAAGCCAATTTTGATATTACGGGAATCTACAGAAAGGCCAGAGGTTATTGAAGCAGGTGTCGGCTTTCTAACAGGCCCGGACACACAGAAAATCATTGATACATTTCAGCAACTTTACCATGACAGAAAGTTTTACTTGAAAGTGGCAAAAAAGCAAAATCCATTTGGAGATGGAAAGGCAAGTAATAGAATACTGAAGTTTTTTCAGAGAAAAGATATACAGAATTTTATAGAACATTATCCTGAATCCTATAACCAGATTTTTAAACCATTTAGACAGGGAGGTAATTATGAAAAATAGTTTTTTTCAAATTTTAAGGAAGAGAAATATAATCATCATTGCAACAATCACCTGTATAATTTTTCTTTTTACGAAGCACACTTTTGCAAATGAGAATTCCCCTGCTTTTTATACAATCCAGGTTTCTTCTCATCAAATGGATGATTTAGATAAAGCAGTAGAAATTGCAATAGAACTTGAAAAACAAAATCTTCCAGCAGTCAGAGTAGAACTAATAGGAAAAATGTATACTGTTAGGGTAGGAACCTATCAAAAAGAAAAAGAAACCAAAGAAATATTTAAGAAAATCAAAGATAAATTCCCTGATAGTTTTGTAAGAAAGGGTTACTATCTCCGGGAAAGAATTATTTATCCTGAAGAACTAAAAAAAGAAAAAACAGATACGATTTCTACGACAAATTTATCACAAGAACAAACAGATAAACCAATTGTGATTGCTAAAACACCTGAAGAAAAGTCAAAAGAAGCAGAAATCAATAAAGAAGAAAATAAAGAACCAGTTATTCTACAACTTTCCCAGAATATAACAAAGGAGACATCATCAACTCCAGTTATTAAAGAGAATGACCCAGTTGTTAAAGAAAAATCTGGAGAAGAGAAGAAGAACCGTATAGAATTATTGTTTTCCAATTCTTATCTTTCTCCACACGATGACTATGGTTCATGGAATCAACTTTCTATAGTATATTTCCGGAAAGAAAAGGGTTTTACTTATTTTGTTCAGGGAGAAATATTCCAGAGAAAAGAAGGAGACGGAGGTTTGGTTGGCACCGGTATATATAAGGATTGGAAAAAAACAATGTATACTTACACTTCAATTGCTGCTGGAAACGGAATTGATTATCTCCCTGAAATAAGGATTGACCAGAGTTTTAACTTTAAGTTAGGACAGAAAAGGAATATAATTCTACCTATCAACTTTACCTATATCAAGTCACCAAACAATCACAAAGATTATATTTTTTCTACAGGAGCAGTAGTTTATTTGAGCAAAACTGTCTGGGAATATAAAATATCAAGAAATCAGAGTGAGCCTGGAAATATTATCTCTTATTCCAATCTGGTCTCTGTTTCCTGGGGAAAAGAAGGAGTACAGTGGTGGCATCTTACTTGTTCTTATGGTCAGGAGGCCTACTTAGCAGATTATCTAATAATACCGGAAGAAGTGAGGAATAAATCTCTTTATATAGAACTTGGTTTACGGAAATGGCTGAAAGAAAATTATGGAATTATTGGGAACATCAATTATTTAAATCTTAAAAATTCTTATCAAAAGTATGGTTTTATCCTTGGAATGTTTATGGAATTTTAGAGGACAACACTCAAAAATTCCCCTTTTAAACCTCATTTTCCACTGGAATTACAAAAACCTTCAATCCTTCCTTTTTATATTTTTCTTTTGCCTCTTTAAATTTTTCAAGCAATAATTTTTCTTTTTCATCCTCAACAACTGCAAAAAATATATTATTCCAGGAAGGCCAGACATTTGTTCCAAGATGAGGACCTGAAGTTTTTCCAACTCCTTGTGCTCTTTCTATTCTTGTATATTCACTAACTCCACATTCTTTTAAAATATCTATAACTTCTTTGTGAATTCCTATATTTGAAACAATTAAAAGCATCTTCATTTTGACTCCTTATTCATAATTGAATAGATAACAGGAACAAGTAATAATGTAATAAGCCATGAAACTAAAAATCCACCAATCGCAGGAACTCCAAAAGATTGCCATGTTTCTCCACCTGTTCCTCTTCCAAGTGCAAGTGGTATCATTCCAAATATTGTTGTTAAAGAAGTCATCATTATTGGCCTTAATCTATTTCTTGCTCCTTTTACAATAGCATCAAAAAATTCATCTCCTCTTGCCCTTAAAATATTAATATAGTCAACAAGAACAATAGCATTATTAACAACAACCCCCATAAGCATTATTATAGCCATAAATGAAGCGATTGAAAAATTAACTCCTGTAAGTAAAAGGAATAATATGCTCCCTATAAATGTAAATGGTATTGAAAAGAAAATTATAAAAGGTGTTTTAAATGACTCAAATTGACCAACCATAACCATATAAACAAGTATAACTCCAAGGATAAGAAGGACTCTTAAATCAGCAAAACTTTCTTTTTGCTCCTTAACCATCCCTCCAAATTTTACTTTAATATCCTGTGGAATATTTAATTCCTTGACCTCTTTTTCTATATCTTTTAATACTTCACTCATTGCTCTTTTATAAGTATCACATCCTACTTTAATAATCCTTTCCCTGTTTTTCCTATCTATCTGAACAGGCCCTACTCCAAAATCAATTTTTGCTATATCCTTTAATTTAACAATACCTTTCTGCGTGAAAATAGGTAATTGGCTAATTTTTTCTAAGTCATATCTCTGGTTTTCATTAAGTTGAACAAATACATCAAAGTCCTCTCCACTTTCCCTGTATTTTGTTGCTGTATATCCATAAATATAAGACCTTACTGTCTGAGATATCTGAGCAGTTGATACACCAAGATTTTTTGCTTTTTCCTTATCTATTTCAATATGTAATTCAATTCTATCACTCTTATATGAAGTTGTAACATTAACCGCTCCTTTTATTTTTTCAATTCTTTCTTTCAAAAGTTCAGAATATTTAATAAGTTTATCAAGGTCTGAACCATAAAGTTCAACCTCAATCTGATGTGCTCCTCCCATAAACATTGCCTCCATTCCACTCCCTGTTGTAACAGAATATCTTTCTATTCCTGGTATTTCCTTCAATCTATTTCTTATAATTTCTGCAATTTCCTTATCACTCCTTTTCCTTTCTTCTCGCCAGAGTAATCTTACTGCAACTGTTCCTACATGAGGTCCTTCTTCTCGTCCCATTGCTGCTCTTAATCCAGAACCAGATTGTCCACATGTTCCATACCATGAGACCAATTCAGGTATTTCCTCTTCACAGATTTTCCCGAGTTTTTTTACAATTTTATCTGTTTCTTCAAGTCGTGTTGATGGATTGAGAGAAAAATTTGCTTCTATTCTTGCCATATCCTGTTGAGGAAAAAATTCAACTCCAATAAATTTGAAAAGTGAAAGTGAGAAAATAAATAATCCTGAAATAATTATCAAAAAAGTTCTTCTATGTTTAAGGCACCATTTTAATGCATTTGTGTAAATATCATCAATTTTTATAAGAAATATCTCTCCAATTTTGTAAAATTTTGTCTGACTCTTTTGACTTTTTATAATTTTTGAAGATAACATAGGAACAATTGATAAAGAGACAATTAAAGACATAAAAATTGTTGTTGAAATGATATAAGCAAGTTGTTTAAAAATTATACCAACAAAACCTTTAGTAAAAAATAATGGAACAAAAACAACTATTGTGGTTAATGTTGAAGCAGCAACTGCAGTTCCTACTTCGCTTGCTCCATAAATACTTGCTTCATCTATTTTTTCTCCTTCTTCAAAATGTCTGAAGATATTTTCAAGAATAACTATTGAATTATCAACAACCATACCTATTACAAGTGCAAGTGTCATTAAAGATATAATATTTATTGTAAAACCACCTATAAAAAGGAATAAAAATCCACATATTAAGGAAAAAGGAATTGAAATTGAAACAATTAAACTTAAATTAAGCCGCCTTAAAAGAAAAACTGTTACAAGAATAACAAGGATTCCTGCTGTTATAAGTGAATTTAAAAGGTTTTTTATCGACCTTAAAATCATATCACTTGAATTAAAAAGAATATCAATTTTTATGTCTTTTGGCAGGAATTTTTCAATTTCTTCTATCTTCTTTTTTATATTATTTGCGACAAAAACAGTATTTGCTCCAGATTGTTTCTGAACAATTAAAACAATAGATTCTTCTCCATTTCTGTATGCCTTTGATTTTTCTTCCTCGTAATAATCCTCAACCTCTGCAATATCTCTTAAATATACAGGACTTCCACCAATTGTTGCTATCAGTATATCTTTTATTTCTTCAGGATTTCTGTATCTTCCTTTAATCCTTAAAAAATAATTCCTTTTTCCTGTTTTTATTTCACCGAGAGGGAAATCAATATTCTCTTCATTTAACCTCTGTATTATTAAATTTACAGGTATCCCATATCCATTTATTTTTTCCCAATCAAGATTAATATTTATCTGTCTCTTTAAACCGCCAAAAAACATAACTGTTCCAACACCTTCAGTTTGTTTTAGTTGATCAACAATCTGTTTATCCACAATATAATATAAATCTTTCCAGAGTGCTTTTGATGAAACAGACATTACCATAACAGGTATCATTGATGTTGAAAATTTAAATATTATCGGTTCTTCTGCATCAGGTGCATGCTGGGATATGTCCTTTTTTGCAAAATCTACCTTTTCCCTTACATCACTGACTGCTGCATCAAGATTTTTTCCCCATTTAAATTTACAAGTTACAATTGAAACATTATCACTTGAAACTGAATTAAGTTCGTCAAGGTCACTAACTGTTATAAGATAATCTTCAAGATATTTTGTTATATCATTTTCAACATCAGATGCACTTGCTCCTGGATACGGGACAATAACAGAAACAGAAGGCATTTCAATATCAGGCATTAAATCCACAGGTATTTTAGGGATTGTTATAATTGAAATTATTAAAATTGCAAGAAAAATCATAAGAACTGTATAAGGTCTCTTAACTGAAATTTCAGGTAAATTCATTTTTCTTCTCCTTTTATTATCTTTACCTTTTTGCCTGTATCAAGAATTCCCTGAGAAGTTACTATAACAAAATCATCTTTATTCAGTCCTTCTTTTACCTGAATATAGTTTTGAATGATTTTACCAACTTTTATAAATACTTTTTCAGCAGTATTATCTTTTACCCTAAAACAATAGTAATTACCACTTGCAGGTAGTTTCATAATTGCATCAAGTGGAATAGCAAGAACTTTCTTTTCTCCTGTTATTATTATTCCTTTACAGTACATTCCTGGTTTTATAAAAAATCCTTTATTCTCAACAATAACTTCTACATTAACAGTTCTTGTTTTTTCATCTGCCACAGGATATATTTTTGAAACTTTTCCATAGAAATCCTTTTCAGGATATGCATCTAATTTTATAATTACACTCTGACCCTGTTTAACTTTACCAATATCCTCAGAAGAAACAGGCAATTTAACCTTTACCCTGCTTATATCAACAATGGAAACGATCGGGACTGACCTCATCATAGAACTTTCAGTTATAAGTTCTCCTTCATCTATATATTTTTCAGCAATAAACCCACTTATAGGAGAATAAATGAATGCTTCATTAAGTCGTATTTTTGTAAGTTCAAACTGTCTTTTTAATGATTCCAGTTGTCGGGACACTATTTCATAATTTGTCTTTATATCATCAAGTTTTTTTTCAGAAATCACACCTTCACTGTATAATTTTTTGAATCTTTCATAGTCCTTTTTAATATTTTCAAGATTTGCTTCCTGTGCCTTTATTTGATTTTCAACATTTTCATAATCAATCTTCCTTTTCCTGTAATCAATTTGAGCAATAAAATCACCCTTTTTTACATAATCACCCTCTTTTACATTTATTTTTTCAACTATTCCTGAAACCTCTGAGTAAACTACAACTTTTTGATATGGTTCAATCTCTCCTATACAATCAATTTCATCTTTCAATAAAATTTCATTCACTTTACTGACTTCAACAGGTATTTCAGTTTCTTCTTTTACAACTTCAAGTTTTTTCTCTTTTTTCTTTTTATTAAACTGACTAAAGAAACCAAAAATTATAACCAGTATTATTAAAATCCAGATAATTTTTTTCATTTTCCCTCCTACTTTAAAAGTCCACTTGCTTTTAGAAGTTGACTGTAAGATACTTTATATTCATAAAGTGAACTATAATAATTATTTTTTGCCTCTGTTAACATTGTTATTGCATCAATAACATCTGTACTTGTTGCAAGTCCCTCATTATAGAGGAGATTTGCAACTCTTAAATTTTCTTCTGCAAGTTCTATCTGTTTTTTATTTTCTTCCAATTTATTTTCTGCTGATAAAAAATTTAGATATGCATTTTTAACTTCTATCTCTATGGAGTTTTTAATTAAATTAAACTGATTTTTTATTTCTTCTTTTTCCACTTCTGCCTTTCTTATTTTATCTTTTGTCTGTCCCCAGTTCCATATATCATAGGTAAGTAAAATACCTGTATTCCAGTTAGTATCCCATTTACTTATAGATGATTGCGTTCCCTTTTCAATATTATAATTTAAAAAGAAGTAAATCTGGGGATATAAATTACTTTTTTCAATTTCTATATTTTTCTCATAAATTGAAATCAATTTTTCCATACTTTTTATTTCACTTCTCTCTTTCAATGAGGTTTCTTTCCACCACTCATAGTCCTTTTTTTCTTCCTTAACTTCAAAAATATCCTCTATTTCAAATTCATAATCAAGAGATTTGTTTAAAATAAAATTTAAATTTGCCTTTGCAATTTTTAAAAGATTTTCAGTTTCAATTATTTTTGTTTCTGCATTTTTCAATGCAACTTCTGTTTTTAAAATATCAAGTTTTGTCACAATCCCTTCTTTAAATAATTTTTCTGCATCGGAAAGATGTTTTTCAAGATTTTCCTTGTATTTTAGACCCGTTTCAAGAAATTTTTTTATCTTTAGAATATTATAGTACGCTTTTTCAACCTCAAATATTAAATTTGAAAGTTCGCTTCCAAAATCAATTTTTGTTTTTTCATAACTTTCTTTTGATACTTCATATGTTTTTTCAATTCTCCATCCAGTAAATAAAGGTTTATTTAATGTAAATTTAAGAGAGAAAATATTGTCATCTGTAAATTTTACAGGGATTCCATTAAAATTAATGCCTTCATTATCTCCAAGATATGTATAATTAAAAGATGTTGAAAGAGTTGGAAGATTATATTTTCTAACTATTTCTTTCTGGTAATATGAACTATCTATTTTAGCCATTGCAATTTTTAGTTTTAAATTATTTTCAACAGCAATTTTTATGCAATCATTTAGAGTAAGTTTTTCATCTGCTGATGAATAAAGTACAAAAGCAAAAAATAAAATTATAATTTTTTTCATTTCTTAATTCCCTCTGTAAATATTTCAAAAATAACATCTTTCTTTTTTAAAAGTGAATATTTCCTTTCATTTAATATCCATCTGTGAATATTTCCGTGTAATAAACCAATCAATGAATAAATTATATCCTCTAAATCAATATTTTTTATCCTTCCCTTTTTTATCTCTTCTTTAAATCCTCCTTTTATAAAGGATTCCCATTTTTTAAAAAACTCCTTCCAGAATTCCTCAAAACTCCTTCTTCTTATTAATGGTTTTTCCTGAAGTAAAATTTTAAAAAAATCATAATTTTTTTCATAATAATCAAGATACATTTCAATCCCTTTTTTCAACTTATCAAAAAAACTATCTATTCCTTCCACCTCTTTCTTTATATTTGACATTAGATTTTCCATTTCTTCTTTAATTATTGAAAAAAATAAATCATTTTTATTTTTAAAATATAGATAAAAAGTTCCCTTCCCAATATTTGCTTTTTTTGTTATCTCCTCAATTGTAGTTTTTGAATACCCTTTTTTACTTATTAATTTTTCTGAAACCTTTAAAATTAATTTTCTTTTATTTTCCATTATGACTGACCGGTCAGTCATAATTATACCCTTAAAATTTTCATCTGTCAAGAGTTTTTAAAAACATTGACAATTCTACATTTTAAAGATTTAAAAAAATATGAACTCTTGAAAAGAACTTAAAATTTGACAAAAATATAAGTGTATGAAAAAATTTTTAAAAAAGAAAGGAGGTGGGGAAATTGGCAACAAAAAAAGCAACAAAAAAGGCAGCAAAAAAAACAGCAAAGAAAAAATGTGCAAAGGGAAAGAAATAATAGGTAAAAAAAATGAGAAGGAAAAAAAGAAAACTTAGATGGAGAAGCAAAAAGGCACTTCATAGAAAGAAACCAACAATGGGTTGACTAAATGAAGAGTTTACTTACTGTGGTTTCAAGGTGAATGCTTTTAATTGCTTCTCCAAGTAATTCTGAAACTGTGAGTATTGTAAATTTTGAAGGTAAATTAGTTTGAGGTATTGTATCAGTAATTATGATTTCTTTTAGTTTTGAATTTGTTAATTTTTCAATAGCATCACCTGCTAAAACTGCATGAGTGCAACAACCATAAACGACTTCTGCTCCATTATTTAAAAGTGCATTTGCTGCTTCAACCATAGTTCCACCAGTAGAAATTAAATCATCCACAATAATTGCTTCACAACCTTTAACATCTCCTATAACATGAACCATTTCAACTTTTTCAGGAGATTCTCTTCTTTTATCAACTATTGCAAGGTCTCCTGGTAATCTCTTTGCAAATGCTCTTGCCATTTTTACACTTCCAACATCAGGTGCAACTATAACTGGTTTTTTAAAATTTTTTTCTTTCAAATATTTTATTATTACAGGAGCAGCAAAAAGATGATCCACAGGTATATCAAAAAAACCCTGTATCTGTGGAGCGTGAAGGTCTATTGTAAGAATTCTATTTGCTCCGGCAGTAACAAGAAGATTTGCCACAAGTTTTGCAGTTATAGGAACTCTTGGCTGATCCTTTCTATCCTGTCGTGCATAGCCATAATAAGGGATTACTGCTGTTATCCTTCTTGGAGACGCTCTTCTTAAAGCATCAAGGGTTATAAGTAATTCCATAAGATTTTCATTTACTGGCATACAGGTTGATTGAATAATAAAAACATCCTTGCCTCTTATATTCTCCTCAATTTTTACACATATTTCACCGTCTTTAAATCTGTATATATTTATAGGACTTAACTCCTTATTTAAATATTTTGCAATTTTTTTTGATAATTCTATATTTGAATTCCCGGAAAAGAGCAGGCAACTATCCATTTTTACTCCTTTTTTTAATATATTCCTCCGCCATTTTTAGGTCTGATAAAGTATTTATTCCAATTGTTTCATAAGGGTCAGGTGTTGTATAAGTTAAAATTTTTTTATTTTCTGACCTGTAAATTTTTATTATGTCTGTTAGATAATACTCTTTTTTTACAGGATTCATTTCTATTTTTTTCAAACTTGAAAATAAACCATCTGATTTAAAAACATAAACACCAGCATTTATTTCAGGTATCTTTTTTTCTTCAGGAGTTGCATTTGCCTCTTCAACTATACCTTTAACCTTGTTTTTTTTATCCCTTAAAACTCTTCCATAACCTGTTGGATTCTCTACAATAGATGTCAGAAAAGTACAATAACTTTGTCCTTCTTTGTGAATTGTAATAAGTTTATTTATTGTCCCTTCTGAAATAAAAGGAGTATCTCCATTAAGAACAATTATATCTCCTTGAAAATTTTTAAGAATATTTTCTGTCTGTAAAACAGCATCTCCGGTTCCCTTTAACTCTTTCTGTTCAACATATTCAACATTTTCTCCTTCCAGTTCTTTAAAAACTTCTTCTTTTTTAAAACCAACAACTACTACTATTTTTGAAGGGTTGAATTTTTTTATTGTTTCAAGAAGATATTTAAGCATTGGTTTTCCAAGTATTTTTGTCACTGTTTTCTGATTTTCTCCACCAAGTCGCTTTCCCATTCCTGCAGCAAGAATTACAAAACAGAGATTATTTTTCTCAACCATTTATTTCCCTTTCCTGCCCGGCAAGGATTCGAACCTTGATCCTCGGCTCCAAAGGCCGGTGTGTTACCATTACACTACCGGGCAATCCTCTGTGGAGTTTAAAAATAAAAAGATAATTAATTACTTTTCAGGATAATTTTTTCCAGCGCCCTTTTTTACTTTTTCGTATTCCTCAAGAACCTTTTTTTGAATATATTCTCTAAAATCTGTTTTTATAGGATGCGCAAGGTCCCTATGTTGTTGAGAAGGAGAAAGTCGCTGTTGATTTACAGGATTTAAAGATGCTCCACAGGAACCACAGAATTTATGGTTTATGGGATTTTTAAATCCACATCTTGAACAGGGTCTCTGCATCTTTTTGCTTGGCATAGCAACAAAAAGCCCTCTTTTTCCCTCTATAATCCTTATATCCCTTACCACAAAAGAATTATCAAAAGTTATTGAAGCATATGCTCTTAATCTACTATTTGGTCTCTCTACAAGAGAAATTCTGGTTTCAGTAATTTCCATCTTTACCTCCTTTTACAGGCAAACACTTTCAACTTCCAATTTTTCCCAACCTTTAAGAAAAAATAAATTTTTAACTTTTCTGACTTCCTCCTTCTCTTTAAATATACTGAAAAGCACTCCTCCACTTCCACTTAAAAAAAATCTCTTCCCTGTTTTTTTCTCTACCTCATTTCTCACCTCCTTTACCTCATTATTTATTTCAAAGCACGCTTTCTCAAGACGATTAAACATATAATTTTCAATTTTATTAATATCACCTTCTTTTATTTTCTCTATAAGGATTTTAACTTTTTCATATGCATATGTCAAATCACCAAATTCTCCAAGTTCATCAAGTTTATTATAAACATCAGATGTTTTTATGAAAAAATCAGGTATTAAAAGAAGATAATAAAATTTGAAATCATCACAAATTTTAACCTTTTCTCCAAAATTTTCTATAATGCATCTTTTACCTGTTAAAAATAATGAAACATCAGAACCAATCTCTTTTGCAATTTCTAACATCTCATCCATATTCAGTCCAAAATTAAAAATTTTGTTTAGATAGAGTAATGCATATGCAGAATCAGAACTCCCTCCACCAAGACCTGTTCCAGGTGGTATTCTTTTTTCAATTTTTATATTAACTTCAAAACTAAATCTTTTTTTCAGAATAGAAATCAATTTTGTAACAGTATTTTCCTGAGGTATTTCCCATTTTGAAATGAAATTTACACTTGTTTTTTCTGAAGATTTTATATAAATGAAATCATACAATGAAACTATATCTATAAGGGAAACTAAAGGATGAAGCAAATTTTCTCTTTTACCGACTTCAAGAAAAAGGTTAACCTTTGCTGGTGCTTTTATCTTCAACATTATTACTTTTCTTCCTTTTTGCAACCTTAACCATTGACGGTCTTATAACTCTCTCATTGTAAATATAACCGCTTTTATCTTCTTCTATTATTATACCATCTTCAAAATCATCTGTTTCTATGACTTCTGTTGCTTCATGAAAATCAGGATTAAATTTTTCTCCTTTTGCTACTATTTTTTTTACTCCAAGACCTTCAAGAAATTTTTCAAATTCCTTTTTAAGTAATTCAAGACCCTTTTTAATAACTTCAACTGACTGAGTTTTATCTATCTGCTTTAAAACACTATCAAAAATTTCATCAAATGGAATTAATTGCAAAATAAGATTTTCATTCCCGTATTTAAGTATATCTCTTTTTTCCTTTTCAACCCTTTTTCTGTAATTATCAAATTCTGCTAAGGTCCGTAAATATTTATCGTTTAATTCTTCTATTTTTTTATCTGCCTCTTTTTTCTCATTCATAAGTTCCTTAAATTTTTTTGCAATCTCCCTCAAATTTTTTAAGTCCTCTTCCTTTATAAAGTATATTTTTTTGTTCATTTTATAAATCCCATTCTCCATGGTGGCCAGTAAATAAAAAGTGCTTTTCCTATTAAATTTTTTCTGGGGACAAATCCCCAATCTCTACTATCAGAACTATTTATACTATTATCCCCAAGAACATAAAATGAATTTTCAGGAACCTGTATTTCTTCTTCAACTCCATATTTGCCAATACTATAATAATACCTGCAACTTATTTTAGAATCTTCAATTACTTTTCCATTTATGTAAATTTTACCCTCTTTTATCATAACTCTTTCCCCGGGAAGTCCGATTAATCTTTTAACAAAATCTCTTTTCGGGTCATGAGGCGGTTTAAAGATAACAACCTCTCCTCTTTTTGGCTCTCTTATTTTAAAAATTATATTATTTGAAAGAAGACGGTCTCCAACTTTTAATGTTGGAACCATTGAAGTTGATGGAATTTTAAAATTTCCAACAAAAAATGTTCTTATAAATAGGGCAATTATAAAAGCCCAGAAAAGTGACTTAAACCAGTTAAATGTTTCTTTTTTTAAGTCCTTTTTCTTTTCCATTTTGAAATCTCTTTTCTTTTCAATCCTGAAATGTTAAATTTTATCATCCTTTTTCCTATCAATCAAATTTTTAACCTCTAAATATATAGATGCATAAGAATTAACCATTTCTTCAAAAGAATACCATTTTTTTATTTTTTCCCTTGCTTTTTTTCCCATCCTTTCCCTTAAATCTTTATTCTCTATTAAATTTATAATCCTTTTTGCCATTTCTTTATAATCCGTGCTTTTCACAATATATCCATTTTCTCCATTTTCAATTATATAAGGGACATCTCCAACATCAGTAGCAACAGGTGGTATACCATAACCCATACTTTCAAGTAAACTCACAGGACATCCCTCCCATAATGAAGGGAGAACAAAAATATCAAATATTTTAAGATATTCATAAATATTTTCTATATATCCAGTGAGAACGAAATATTCGGAAAGACCGCTTTTTTCTATTCTTCTTACAATTTCTTCTTTCAATTCACCCTCTCCAAGGATATAGAACTTAACATTATTAAATTTTTCTATCACTATTTTTCCTGCCTTAATTAAATTAAAATACCCTTTTGCCTTTTTTAAGTTACCGATGCTTCCTATAACTATATAATCCTTATTAACCTTTTCTATTTTTTCAGGAATTTCTATTCCATTTGGTATAACTTTTATTTTCTTTCTCGCAATTTTCCCTTTTTTTATCAAAACTTCTCTTGCAGAATAAGAATTTGATATGATTAAATCAACCCATTTTTTTGTTATCCTTTCTAAAAACCAGTGATACCATTTTCTCCATGGGTCTGTGCTTCTCTGTGAAGAAATTATAAATTTTATTCCAGCAAGTTTTCCATAAATTCTTCCAAGGATATTGCTAACAAAAAGAAATGACTGAAGAATATCTATTTTTTCTCTTTTAATATGAAAGAAAAGAGTTATAAATAAAAATGGTTTTTTTTTAAGGTCAAAAACATATATTTTGAAATTTTCTTTCCTTAATTCCTTTGTAAATTTCCCCTCACCTTTTATGCAGAAAAATATAATATCAAAAATTTTTCTATCAAGGTGTTTTATAATTGTTAGAATCATTTTTTCTGTTCCACCTATTTCAGAACTTCCTATTAAATATCCGATTTTAACCTTATTTCCCATATATTGGTTCTACTAATGGAGATGGAATATTCCTTTTTATTTTTTGATATGCAACAATTCCATTTAATGATGCCCTCGGATAACATAAAAAATCTATTGTTTTTACTTTTTCAATATTTATAAATTCTTTTAAATTTAAAACTCCAGGACCGATTAAAAAGATGTTTTTTCTTTCAATAAGTGAGAGTATATCTTTTAATGAAATTTTTTTTATACTAAATGATTTTTTGTAATTAAACCTCCCATTAAATTCAGAATAAAAAAATAAATCCTTTGAAGAATAAACTATCCCTAAAAATTTTCCCTTCATATTCTTAATAGAATAAAAAAGTGCATCAAAGACATTTACTGCATAAATTTTATTTTTTTCAGCAAGAACAAGTCCTTTTGCAAAACTTATTCCAATCCGAATGCCAGTCCAGGAGCCTGGACCGGTAGAAACAACAACATAATCAAAATCATCATAAATTATATTAAGTTTTTCAATAAATTCACCTGCAATATCAGAACTTTCAAAAAATATTTCTTTTTTGAGATTACAATTTTCAAGGGTTGCTATACTTCCAAAATTTGTTGTTGTCTCAATGGAAAGAATTTTCATGTTTAATCTACCTTTCTGCACTCTTCAACAAATGCTTCTATATTTTCAATCGGGACTTCCGGTTCAAGAACATGGGTAGGAGATAAAATTAAAGCACCATCATAACCAATTTTTTCCTTCCTTTCCCTTACAACTTTTTTAACTTCATCAGATGTTCCAAAAGGCATTGTTGATTGAGTTCCTATTGTTCCATCAAAGACAATATATTTACCATAATCCTTTTTCAATTTATAAATATCCATACATTCTGGTTGAACAGGATTTAAAATTGTTACTCCTATATCTATCAATTCTCCTATTATATCTTCAATATTTCCATCACTGTGATACCATATCTGAATATCTTCCTTTATACTTTTTGCCTTTTCATATACCTTTTTCCATCTTGATTTTATAAATTTTCTCCACATATCCTTTGAAAACATAAGTGTTTTTTGATTTGCAACATCATCTCCAGTAGTTATCATATCAACCCCTGCTTCTGCTGCAAGTTTTGCAATTTTAATATTTCTCTCTGTAAATCTATCAAGTATATATTCACACCAACTTGGATTTTCTATCATATCAATTAAAAATTCCTCATATCCCCTTACCTGCCATGAATTTTCATACATATGACCAACCCATGTAACGGCAACTTTCCCTTCTTTATGTGCATTTTCAACTTTCTCTTTCATATCTCCTATATTTAAATTTTCTACTTCAGGAAATGGGAATTCTTCAATATCCTTCAATGACTTTGCATTTCTTAAAGGACTTATATAACCTGTAAAATGATAGTATTTTGCAGGGATTTCAAGGACACCGAGAGAATTTATGAAACTACCTTCTGGAACTTCAATATCTTTATAATACCTTGAAAAATCCACTTCTCTTTTATTTTCTTCCGGCTGAACACTAACTGGATTAAAAAAACCAAAAAATTCAGATATCTCTTCTTTTCTTATTTTATATTTTTCACATATTCTCTTCTGTAAATCAGGAGTAAAACTTGCTGTATAAAGAAAATTACTGTGTGGTTTATGTTTTACTGTCATTTTAAATATTTCAAGTTGGCTCATTTTTTATCCTTTTAAATTTTCAATTATTCTTTTTATATACCTTAAATCAATCTTTGTCTGGTCAATTAAGTCATCAATTTTAAGTTCTGAATACTCACTGTGTATTGAAATGGGTCCTGAAAATTTAATTTTATATAATAAATCTAAAACTTTTTCCCATTCAACATATCCCTCACCAAGTGGAACTATTCTTATCTGCCATTTTCTTTTTCCATTAATAACTACCCTTTCTCTTATAATATCCTTTACAGCAACAGCACTTAAATATTCTTTAACTATATCTATTGCCATATCAATCGGTTCTCCTGTTATTGAAAGATGACCTGGGTCAAGAAAAACACCGACATATTCTACCGGGAATCCCTTTATTAAATTCATAACACTTACACTATTTAAACTCATTGTTGAACCTGAATGATTATGTATAAGAATTTTTATACTGTTTTTTCCAGCAATCTTTATAAATTTTTCTATTTTCTTCCTTATATTTTCAACAGTTTTCCAGTATCCTTCTTCTTTCATAAACCAGTAACCTATTTTAATAAGTTTTATTCCGGAAACTGCACATGCATAAAAAACTCTTTCAACCTCAGGTTTTTCAGGTTCAACAAAATCTGTTGGAGTTGTTATCATAGGGATTGAAAGACCTTCATCATTGAATTTTTTAACTGCTTTAGGAAGTTGTTTTTCTATATTTTCAGGATTTACAGGATAATCAGGTCTTACACATAAATCAACTCCATAAGCACCAGTTTCTTTAATTTTTTTAATAAGTTCATCAATATTCAAACCCTTAAAATGCTTTGTGAAAACAATCAAATTTTTACTTTCCATATTCTTTTATTTTATAACTTCAATTTTTGTCGGTCAATTTTACTATTTATAAACAAGCCATAAAAGGAAAGTTGCACCACTGACTGAAATTATACTGAATGGAAGGCCAATTTTAATAAAATCAGTAAATTTAACCTTATATCCATTTTTCTTAAGTATTCCAATTGCAACAACATTACAACTTGCTCCAACAGGAGTTATATTTCCACCTACACATGTTCCTATCAATAAACCAAATAAAAAAACATATGGATTTGTATTCAATCTTTCACATAAAATTTTTATTCCGGAAATCATTGCCATTGTATAGGGAATATTATCAACAAAAGCAGAGATAAAAACACTTATCCAGACAATCATTAAATAAATAGTGAATTCATTTTTACCTGTTTTTAAAAGAAAATTTGCAATATCTTCAATAATTCCAACTTTTTTTAAAGAACCAACAAGTATAAAAATTCCAATAAGTAAAAAGAAACTTTCCCAGTCAATATCCCTTATATTAATCTTTTCTGCTTTTTTAATTAAAAGCCAGAAAAAGCCAGTAAAACCATAGAAAAGAGAAAGCACTGCTGGAAAATATGAAAAATTCTCCTGAAAGAAGGAAGTTATTGCAAGAGAAATTATAAGTAGAGTTAATAAAATTGTGGGGAAAAATGAATTTATCTTATGTTTTTCTCCAAAGTCCTTATGTATTTTCTTTTCTTTCCTGAAAAATAAATATAAAACGAATAAACTTAATATTGCTCCAAATTCAACAAAGAAAAAAATTCCTAACTTTCCATTTGGTGAACCAATTTTATAACTAGGCATGTAGAAAAAATTATTGAAGTTTAAATTTGATTCCATTGCAAGAATTATACTTGGGCTATCTCCAACCATTGTAGCACATCCCTGTAAATTTGAACTTATCGCCATACCAACGAAAAGAGGGACTGGATTTATTTTATATTTCTTTGTAAATTCAAGGGCAACAGGAGCCATAATCATAATAGTAGCAACATTTTCAACAAAGGCAGAAATTAAACCTGTAATAAAGCATATCAACAAGAAAATAATTCCTGTTTGATACTTTTTTTCAACAATAAAATCTACAATATGTGATGGAACTCCTGAATAAGCAAAAAGATAAGAAAGTATACTTGTTCCAAGAAAAATTCCAAGAACATTATAATTTATAAACTTCAAAATATCTGAGAAATCAATTATTCTTAAAATTAGAATAAGAAAAACAGACCCAAAAACAAAATAAAGCCCTTTTTCTCTTTTTATTACAATTCCAGTATAAGCAATAAGAAAAATTAAAAATGTTATGAGTTTCATTTAAATGAATTTTTTAATATTCCTATGAAAAATCCCATTCTTCATATAAATCAGAAGGAATCTCTTCAATAAACAATGATTTTTTTAATGGCGTATATCTGTAAAAATCATATGAATAATAAGTTATGTAAAGGTCTTCTTTTGCCCTTGTAATTGCAACATAAAAAACTCTTCTTTCTTCTTCAAGAGATATAGGGTCCTTTTTTGAATAAGGATGTGGAAAATGGTTGTCGCAAACTCCTATAATGAAAACAATTCTCCATTCAAGTCCTTTTGCTTGATGTATTGTTGAAAGAACAATAGCATTTTTTATATTTGGCCTTTCTCCCTTAGAATATTCCTGTAAAGATGCTTCGGATAGAAAATCAGAAACATTTGAATAAAGAGAAGCAATTTCTTTTAAACTTTTTATATCCTCAATTCTTTCAATATCATCTTTATATTTTTTCATCAAATATCTTGTATATCCAGCTGAATTCAAAATAAATTCTATGCCTTCCGGAATAGTAAGTTTTTTTAATTCTTCAATAATTTTAATCTGTTTTTCAAATCCACTTTTCCCCCTTTTTATTAATCTAATTTCAGGCATTTTATCTTTTAATTCTTCTATGTTTTGTGATTTTGTAATTAAATCTATTATTCTTTCCATTCCCTTTTCTCCTATGCCTTCTGCTATATTTAATATCCTTCTCCATGAAAGAATATCCTTAAAATTTGTCATAACTCTAAAATAAGCAACTATATCTTTGATATGTGCCTGTTCGAAAAATCTTAAACCGCCTCTTATTATATATGGAATTTTTAATTTTGAAAGTTCAATTTCAAGTTCTGCTGCCTGATATCTTGAACGAAATAAAACTCCTATTTCTGATAGGTCTATCCCTTTTTCAAGTAATTTACTTATCCTCTGTGAAACAAAAATTGCCTCATCTTTCATATTTCTGCATTTAACAATAACTGGCTTTACTCCACTTTTTCTTATACTTACAAGATTTTTAGGAAACTGGATTTTATTATGCGAAATAACATTATTCGCAAATTTTAAAATTTCAGGAGTGCTTCTATAATTAATGTCAAGATAAAATACTTTTGTTTCAGGATAAATCTTTGGAAATTCAATTATATTTTCAATTGTAGCACCTCTGAATGAATAAATACTCTGCGCATCATCTCCAACGACCATTATATTTTTATGCTTCATTGATAATAAATAAAGTATTTTTGCCTGAAGTTTGTTAGTATCGTGATACTCATCAACAAGTATAAATTCAAAACGGGAAGAAATCTTTTCTCCTGTAGTTTCATTCCTCATAAGTTTTAACCAGTGAACAAGTAAATCATCATAATCAAATTGATTTAAATTTTTTTTAACTCTCTGATATTCTTTATAAACTTTTTCAACATCTGAAATTAAAAAAGAATATTCAGGGAAAAAATTTGTTATTGTTTCATTTAATTTCTCGCATGTATTTATTGATAAACTTATAAATTCTTTTATTTTTGAAGGATGAGGAAATTGTTCTTTCTTTCCCATTTTTTCTATTATTTCTTTAATTATTGAGATTGAGTCCTCTTCATCAAGAATTGTAAAGTCTGGATTAATATTTATTTCCTTTCCGTATATCCTCAAAAGTAAATTCGCAACATGATGGAAGGTCCCTCCTATAAGACCCTTTGGATAAAATCTTAATATTTTTTCAACCCTTTCAAGCATTTCCTTTGCTGCTTTATTTGTGAAAGTTAAAAGGAGTATTCTTGAGGGCAAGACACCTTTTTCCAGTAGATAACATACTCTATAAACAAGAACCCTTGTTTTTCCACTTCCTGCTCCAGCAAGAACAAGACATTGACCATCTGCATTTTTAACTATCTCAAGTTGTTTTTTGTTTAACTTTTCCTCATATGAAATCTGTGGATAAACATTTATACTCATACTTTTCTCCCAATTGTGAGATATAAAACAGCCATTCTTGTCGCAATTCCATTTGTCACCTGCTCAAGAATTAGAGATTCTTCCTTTTCTGCAATTTCTGATTTTATTTCTATACCTCTATTCATTGGACCCGGATGCATTATAAATGCTTTTTCCTTTATTTTTTCATATTTTTCTTTATCCAGACCGTAGAGAAAACTGTATTCTTTAAGTGAAGGAAGGAAATTTTCTTTCTGCCTTTCCCTCTGGAGTCGCAAAAGATAAATAACATCAGCACCGTCTATAGCACTTTCCAGATCAAATGTGACCTTTACTCCAATTTTTTCAATATTCTTTGGAATTAAAGGAGGTGGACCACAGACAGTTACTTCTGCTCCAAGTTTTTTAAATCCCCAGATATTTGACCTTGCAACTCTACTATGTAAAATATCTCCAATTATTGAAATTTTTATATCTTTAATTTTACCCAATTTTTCCCTTACAGTATATAAATCTAAAAGTGCCTGAGTTGGATGTTCATGGCATCCATCCCCTGCATTTATTACAGATGCTTCTACATTTTTACTTATAATTTCAGGCGCACCGGAAATTGAATGTCTCACAATAAAACAATCAACTTTCATTGCTTCAATATTTTTTGCAGTATCAACTATTGTTTCTCCTTTTGAAACAGAGGAGGAACTTACATCAAAACTTAAAACATCAGCAGATAATCTTTTTGCAGCAAGTTCAAAAGATGTTCTTGTTCTTGTGCTTGGTTCAAAGAAAAGATTAACAACAGTTTTACCCCTTAAAGCAGGAACTTTTTTAACAGCACGAGTACTTACATCTTTGAATGATTCAGCGACTTTTAAAATTATCTCTATTTCCTCTTTACTTAAATCTTCAAGGCCTATCAGGTCTTTTCTTTTCCATTCCATTTTTTAACTATAACAACCTCATCTTTTTTATCCACTTCCTTCAATCTTACTTCCACCATTTCATCTTCGGCTATATCAACAATTTTACCTGAAAAATCCGGTGAAATGGGAAGTTCTCTATGGCCTCTATCAACAAGGACAAAAAGTTTAACAAATTTAGGTCTTCCAAGGTCAATTAAAGCATCAAGAGCAGCCCTTACTGTCCTTCCTGTATAAAGAACATCATCAACAAGAATAATTTTTCTGTCATCTATATCAAAAAGTATTTCTGTTGTTCCGACGACTGGATTGGCACCAATCTTGCTGAAATCATCCCTGTAAAATGTTATATCAAGGTACCCAACCGGTATTTTTTTTGATAAAATTTTATTAATTCTGTCTGCAAGAACAGCCCCTCTTCTTTTTATCCCAATAATAGCAGTATTATCAAGCCCTATTTTTTTCTCAATTTCATCTGCCATACATTTTAAAACTTTCTCTATTTCTTTTTCATCCATTAATTCTCTTTTCATATTTTTATATTATCATTAAATTGGTTCAGAGTAAAAACTTTTTTAATTTTTAAAAATTGTTATATAATTATGAGAAAAAGGAGAAAAAAATGTTTATAGGGGTTCAATATTATAGGCCGCCTTTTCCTGAAAAAAGATTATGGGATGAAGATTTAAAAAAGATAAAGGATTGGGGAATTGATGCAGTGCAACTTTGGGCTTGCTGGGGCTGGATTGAACCATCTCCTGAAGAATTTATATTTGATGATTATGATTATATTGTGGAAAAGGCAATAAAAAATGGTTTAAAAATAGTTATAAGCACTATTGCAGAAATTCAACCTTTCTGGATATTAAGAGAAGTTCCTGATGGTTATATGATTGACCATCTCGGGAAAAAGGTAAAATCAATTACAAGGAAGGAATGTATTGTTGGTTTAACTCCGGGTGGCTGTACAGATAATCCTAAAATAAGAGAATATATGATAAGGTTTTTAAGAAAAATGGGAGAAAGATATGGAAAAATAGAAGAAGTTATTGGATGGGATTGCTGGAATGAAACAAGGTGGAATGTTCATTCAACTGGATATGTATGTTATTGTCCTTACAGTATTGAAAAATTCAGGGAATATTTAAAAAACAAATATAAAAATCTTGATGGACTTAATAATTCATGGAAAAGAAGATATAAAAATTGGGAGGATGTTTTTCCAGGAACAACTCCAGGTAAGGGTTGTACTGAAATGATTGAATTCTTAAACTTTCTTTCATTTCGTGCTTCTGAAATTATGAAATTCAGGGCAGATACTTTAAGAAGTTCAGGAGTAAAAGGGATTATAACTGCTCATTGTGCTGCTCCTTCAATTCTTTCTACTGGATGGGAATGGGAACAGCCCTTATGCAGGGGTAATGACTGGGATTTTATTGATTATCTTGATGGTTATGGATGTTCACATTTTCCTTTCTGGGGAAGATTTGATGATAAAATTTTTGGTATCAGGGTTGAAGCGGTAAGAAGTGCAAATCAAGGTAAAATATTATGGGTGAGTGAATTACAAGGTGGTTCTGCAAGGGATGGACTTTCTGCAAATATCGCCGTTGAAGGAAAAGCCCAGCAGAGATGGATATGGAATGCTTTTTCAAGGGGAGCAAAGGGATTAATTTTCTGGTGCTGGAGGGATGAAGTTTTCGGTCATGAATCAGGAGGTTTTGGTATTTCAGGTAATGATGGATTAAAAGATGAAAGATTGAAAGAACTTAAAGAAACGAAAAAAACAATAAAAAAATATGAAGAACTCCTGAATAATTATAACCCTTCTCTTCCATCTGTTGGTGTGATCTTTGAGCCGAATACCTATTTTCTTGAATGGTCATTTAATGGGAAAATTGAAAAATCTATTGAAAGTTTGGTAGGATATTTAAAAGCCCTTGAATCATTAAATATTCCATATGAAGTTGTTGAAACTTCTCATACAGATATAATTAAGAATTTAAAAATTTTGATATTACCATTTCCAATTGTAATTTCAGAAAAATTTGCCAAGATTATTGAAGAATTTGTTTATAATGGTGGGATTTTAATTACAGAGGGAGATTTTGAAGCATTTGATGAACTTGCATTTTACAGATATCCTGGGATTGACAGAAAGACCGCTTATAAACTTGGCATATCACCTGTTTGTGATAGACAGATAATTGAGGATGAAAATTTTACTCTAAAAATAGATAAAAAAACTTTCAATTTGAAGGGAAAATGGTGGATAAGTCCTCTTTCAGACGAAAAAAATAAAGTTATTGGAAGGGATTGTAAAAAAAGAGTTATTGCAATAAATAATTCTTATGGGAAAGGATACATTTACGCTTTTGGAACATTTATTGGTGCAAATTATGGAAGTGACAAAAATTTTGACAGGAATTTTGAAGATTTACTTCTATATATTTTTGAAAAATATAATTGTCTTCCAGATATAAAATTATCAGAAAAAGGGAAAGGAATAATATACAGATATGGAAAGACAGATAATGGGATTTTACTTTTCATAATCAATCCAGAGAATTTAGAAGAAGTTGAATTGCGTATTCCTTCAGAATTTATTAAAAAAGGCATTATTCAGGATTTAAGAAGTGGAAGAAAAATTGAAATTAAAGATAAGGTAAAACTAAAAATTGTACCCGAATCCTGGAATCTTTTTCTTCTACAATAATTTTTTCCATCTTGTTCCATAAGGAGTATCTTCAAGTACTATTCCCTTTTCTTTAAGTATTGTTCTTATTCTATCAGCAGTTGTAAAATCCCTGTTTTTCCTTGCTTTTTCCCTTTCAATAATTAAATTTAAAATATCTTCAGGCAATTCTTCTTCTTTCTTTTCCAGGATGCAGAGAACATTATCAATACCTTCAAGAAAGTTTTTAACCTCTCTTACATTCTCTCTACCAAATTCTCCTTTTGAAAAAAATATATTAACTTTTTTAATTAAATTGAAAATACTGGAAAGAGCAGATGAAATATTTAAGTCGTCTGAAAGTCCTTTAATAAAATCCTTTTCTGTTTTTTCTATTTCTTTTTTTATTTCTTCATTATATATTTCAGAAGCACAGATTTTAAGCCCCTGATAAAAATCATTGTAGTTTTTAACGGTATTTTCTGCCTGTTTCAATGAATTTTCTGTAAAATTTAATGGGTCTCTATAATGGGTTGATAATAAAAGATATCTAATAGCAACAGGGTTATATCCTTTATTTAAAAGGTCTCTTAATGTATAAAAATTACCTTTTGATTTTGACATTTTTTCTCCATTTACAAGTAGATGAGCACAATGAAGCCAGTAATTTACAAATTTTTTCCCTGTTGCTGCTTCACTCTGGGCAATCTCATTTTCATGATGTGGGAAAATATTATCAACTCCTCCTGTATGAATATCAAATGTTTCGCCAAGATATTTCATACTCATAGCAGAACATTCTATATGCCAGCCAGGTCTTCCTTTCCCAATTTCTGTTTCCCACCAGACACCTTCTTCTTCCTTTGCCTCTTTCCAGAGAACAAAATCCCTGACATCTTCTTTTTCATATTCATCAGTATCTATCCTTGCTCCAAGTTTTATTTTAGACAGGTCAATTCCAGATAACTTTCCATAAGAAGGGAATTTTGATATACTGAAATAAATAGAACCATCCTTATAATAAGCATAACCTTTCTCAATTAATTTTTTTATAATTTCAACCATCTCTTTAATATGTTCTGTTGCTCTTGGCATAAAATCTGGCTTTTTCAATTTCAATGTTTCCATATCTTCAAGAAAAATTTTTATATATCTATCTGTATATTCTCTTAAACTAATACTTTCTCTTTTGGCTCCTTTTATTGTCTTATCATCAACATCTGTAATATTCATAACCCTTATAACTTTATAACCCATAAATTCAAGGTATCTGTGAAGTAAATCCTCAAAAACATAGGCACGGAAATTCCCAATATGAGCAAGGTCGTAGACAGTAGGCCCACATGTATACATTTTCACAATTTTGTCTTCAATTGGATGAAAATCTTCCTTTTTCTTTGTCAGTGTATTATAAAATTTAATCATCTTTTTTTCTCCTTAACAAAGTATTTTATCATATTCGCTTTTTTGACAAAAACAAAAAATGGGGATAAAATCTAAAACAAAGGAGTTAAATTATGGAAAAAGTAAAAGTTTTGATAACTGAACCATTTGAAAAAGAAGGAAAAGAAATTTTGATTAAGGAAGGGTTTGAAATTGATGAAGTTGGAAAAGTCAGTCCTGAAGAACTGGTAAATATTATAATACCTTATGATGTATTGATTGTAAGAAGTGGAACAAAAGTAACAAAGGAAGTAATAGAAAAGGGAGAAAACCTTAAAATAATTGGAAGGGCTGGAGTAGGTCTGGATAATATTGATGTTGAATCAGCAACTTTAAATGGAATAATTGTTATGAATGCCCCTGAAGGGAATACCATTTCTGCTGCTGAACATACAATAGGGCTTATATTTTCCCTTGCAAGAAATATTCCTTCTGCAAACCAGACATTAAAAAACGGTAAATGGGAAAAAAAGAAATTCATAGGAACAGAACTTTATGGAAAGACACTCGGTATAATTGGTCTTGGAAGGATTGGCAAAAGAGTTGCAAGTATAGCAAAAGGAATTGGAATGAAAGTTATTGGTTATGACCCATATGTTAAAGAAGAGGAGATAAGAGAACTTGGTATTACAATGTTAAATTTTGAGGGAGTTCTTAAACAAGCAGATATAATAACATTTCATCTTCCTCTTAAAGAAGAAACATACCATTTAATAAGTGATAAAGAGTTTGAAATGATGAAAGATGGAGTTATGATAGTTAACTGTGCAAGGGGTGGAATTATAGATGAAGAAGCCCTTGTAAGATATTTGAAGAAAGGGAAAATTAAAGGTGCTGCTTTAGATGTTTTTGAAAAAGAACCAATTGAAAGTTCTCCTCTTTTTGAATTTGAAAATGTAATTGTAACTCCTCACCTTGGTGCATCAACAAAGGAAGCACAGGTAAATGTGGCATGTCAACTTGCAACTCAAATAGTTGAAGCGATAAAAAGGAAAATTGTTAAAAATGCAGTTAATTTCCCGGTTCTTGATGAAAAAACATATGAAAAATTAAGGGGGTATCTTTCACTCGGAGAAAAAATGGGAATGTTTTTAAGACAGATGTTTGATGATGATATAAAAAGCGTTGAGATTGAATATTCTGGAGAAATAGCAGATTATGACCTTTCTCTTTTGAGGGCAAATATACTTGTTGGTCTTTTAAAGGAAGAAAAGAAGGTAAATCCGATAAATGTTTTAATGATAATGAAAGAAAAGGGTATTAAACTTATTGAAAAAAGAGAAAAAAAACCATCTGAATTTACAAATTTAATTACAATTGAAGCAAAAAATTCAAAAAAAAGTGTTTCTCTATCAGGAACACTTGTGAGAAATGAAGGTAGAATTGTTAAAATTGATGGATTTTCTGTTGAGGCAGTCCCTGAAGGTTATTTACTTGTATGCTATAATGAAGACAAACCCGGAATAATGGGGCATATAGGAACAATTCTCGGGCAGAAAGGTATAAATATTGCTTCAATGACTCTTGGAAGGAAAAAAAAGGGTGGACCAGCAATAACTGTTTTAAATCTTGACCATGAGGTTGACAAAGAGGTATTATTAAAAATAAAGGAGTTTCCAGCAATAAAATCGGTCAGACTGGTAAGGATATAAAAAAGGATATGAAGATGAAACTGAAAATAAAAACCATAGAGAAACTTTTGAAACTTATTTTTTCTAAGTTCCTTCCTGTCTGTCGTGCTGGATAACTCCTTTACTTAATTATTAACAGTAAAGGAGGGTAAAATGTCAAATTCAATAAATACTGTGAAACTTGTTATGCCCTGGTTTATTTTATGGGGTGCAATATCAATACTTGTTGGGTATCTATGGAGAAAATATATTGGAGAAAGGACTATTAAATCAGCAGAAAAGAAAGCAAGAGAAATAATACAGGAAGCAGAAGATTTTGCATTAAAGAAAAAGAGAGAAATAGACATAGAGGCAAAGGAATTAATTTATAAATTAAGAAGTGATTTTGAAAAAGAAACAAAAAACAAAAGGAAAGAATTACAGTTTCAGGAAAAAAGATTACAGCAGAAAGAACTCGCAATTGAAAGAAAAGCAGAACTCATTGAAATTAAGGAAGAGGAACTATCAAAAAGAGAAAGGGAAATACAGAGAAGAGAAGAAGAGATTAAGAATAGAGAGATAGAGTATGCAAAACTGATTGAAGAAGAAAAGAGAAAACTTGAGACAATTTCAGGTATTACAAGAGAGGAAGCAAAAAATCAACTTTTAAAATTGATGGAGGAAGAGGCAAAAAAAGAGGCAGTGAAATTACAGCAGAAGATTGAAAAGGAGGCAAGAGAAAATGCTGAAAAGAAGGCAAGAGAAATTTTATTAACAACAATGCAGAGATTAGCACCTGAAGAAGCAACTGAAAGTGTTATTTCTGTAGTAAGTTTGCCATCTGACGAAATAAAAGGAAGAATTATAGGAAGGGAGGGAAGGAATATTAAAGTTTTTGAAGCCCTGACAGGAGTTGACCTTATAGTTGATGATACACCCGAAGCAGTTACAATTTCCTGTTTCAATCTTTATAGAAGAGAACTTGCTCGTCTTGCACTTGAAAAATTGATTGCTGATGGAAGAATACACCCGGCAAGAATTGAAGAGATAGTTGAAAAGACAAAAAAGGAACTTGAGGAACAATTGATTGAAGATGGAAATAGAACATTACTTGAAATAGGGATAGAAAATGTCCATCCTGAACTTGTAAAATTACTCGGTAAATTAAAATACAGAACAAGTTATGGTCAGAATTTACTGGTTCATAGTAAGGAATGTGCATTTATGGCTGGAATTATTGCTTCTGAACTTGGATATGACAGCAAAATTGCAAAAAGGGTAGCACTTTTTCATGATATAGGGAAAGCATTGGACCAGGAAGTTGAAGGTGCACATCCTGAAATAGGAGGGGAAATCCTTAAAAAATATGGCGAATCTGAAGAAGTCGTAAATGCAGCTCTTTATCATCACAGTGATACAGGGATAAATTCACCATATACAGTCATAACCCAGATTGCAGATGCCCTTTCTGCAACAAGAACAGGAGCAAGAAGAGATACGCTTGAGAAATATTTAAGAAGGATAGAAGAACTTGAAAAAATTGCCTCATCTTTTAAAGGAGTTGATTCTGCTTACGCAATTTCTGCAGGAAGAGAGGTTAGAGTAATAGTAAAACCTGAAGAAATAACAGATGATGAAGCAAGAATCCTTGCCAAGGAAATTGCAAATAAAATTGAGGAGAATATGGAATATATAGGACAGGTTAAGGTAACTGTCATAAGAGAAAAGAGGGAAGTTGAATTTGCTAAATAATGGAAGTTAAAAAATTGCATGGATGGAGTGTGAATAAAGATGAAGCAGAAAAAATACAGGACGAATTAAAAAAAAGGGTAATAATTAGGCCATTATTAAAAGAAGTAAAAATTATATGTGGAATTGATAGCAGTTATAATGAAGGGATAATAAAGACAAGTGCTGTTTTATGCAAATTCCCTGAATTTGATGTAATAGAAATCAAAAAGATAGAAGGAAAAGCAAAATTCCCTTATATACCCGGATTTCTTGCATTCAGAGAAGGAGAAAATATAGTTAAAGTTATTGAAAAAATTGAAAAGGAAGTTGACTGTTTTATTTTTGATGGACATGGAATTGCACATCCTAAAAAATTTGGACTTGCTTCACATATAGGTATTTTAATAGAAAAGCCCACAATTGGATGTGCTAAAAATCTATTATTTGGACATTATTCAGAACCACCTGATTTTCCACTTTCTTCAACTTTCATAAAGGATAATGAAGGAGAAATTATAGGTCATGCATTAAGGAATTATAATGGTTCAATAATATTCATTTCTCCAGGACATTTGATTGATTTTAAAGATTCATTGAGTGTAGTTATAAAATGTATGAAAGACCAGTATCAATTGCCCTATCCCTTATACCTCGCCCATAAACACTCAAAATTCTCAAACTAAACTTTTTTCTTTTTTCAATTCATCTATTATTTCTTTATTCAAAATACAGCCAGGGTCAGGAGCAGTAAAATCACCAAAATATGCATAAGCGCGTGCAACACATCCACCACAAACTGAAAAATATTTTCCTTTGCAACCATATCTTTCTGGATGATTCCTTCTATCCCTTATTATATTTAAAACCTCTGAATTTTCCCATACTTCAATCAAATTTTCTTTTTTTATTTCTCCATCTTTTTTCATACTTCCAATATAAACATCTGGCATGAAGACACAAGGAGTTATACTTCCATCCGGCTGAATTGCTATATATGCTCTTCCTGCACCACAACCACCAATAAGTTCAACAAGATTTTTAAGTTTTTTTGTATTTCCTGATGTAAAATGTCCTATAACTGTCCATTCTCCATTCCCAAGTTCATACATCTGCTTGCAGTATCTACCAAATTGAGGGGCAGTTGATAATAATGATTCTTTTCCTGATTTTAAATCATCATAAAACAATTCAAATAATTTTTCCCTTTCCTCACATGTTAAATCATTTGAAAAATCGGCCCTTCCACATGGTATATAATTGTATAAAACAACCTTCCTAATTCCAAGATTATCTCTCAATTTAATCATTTCAGGTATCTGATTTTTTATAATTGCATTTTCTCTTGCAACTGTAAAGGAAATACATACTTTATCTGCCTCTCCAACTTCAATTAAATTTTTTATTCCATTTAATGCCCTCTGGAAAGCACCTTTTACTCCCCTGAATTCATCATGAATTTCATTTACTCCATCTAAACTTACTCCATAATATGCAAAACCAATCTCCTTTAATTTTTCTGCAACCTCTTTTGTAATAAGTGTTCCATTTGTATTTATTGACATATAAAGACCTGCCTCTTTCCCTATTTTTGCAAGTTCCCAGAAGACAGGGTCAATCAATGGTTCTCCTCCTGCAAATGCAAAAGTTGGTATATTTGTTTTAACTATCTCCTCCATAAGTTTTATTTTCTCTTCTCTTGTAAGTTCTTGGGGTAATCCTTTAGATAAAACTCCTGCATCCTCATAACAGTGCTTACATCTTAAATTGCATCTTCCGGTAATATTCCAGACAACCATAAGTGGCTGTGCAAAAACAAGTGGTTCTCTAACACCAAATTTAACAATTGTTTCAGCAACATTCAATATTGATTTTTTTATAATTGGATTTTTTATCATATCTTTTAACTTTGTTCTATCAATATCAAAAATCTTGCATATATGGTCAAAAATTATATAAGGAACAATTGTCTCTCTTTCTTTTAAAATCCTTTCAAATAAACCCCTTGTATCTGAACTGAATTTTTCAACAAATTCTTCAAGTTTTGTAGTTCCTTTTTCATTTTTTTGGAGGTATTTGGAAATAACTTTTTTTGTAAGGGAACTATTTAAAATTTTATAAAGAGAGCCATTTTTTAGATTTTCTGATAATTCATTTGGATTAAAAGGAAATTTATTTAAATTCCAGAGTCCCATTTTCCCCCTCCTTTTTCAAACTTATTCAGTTGTTACCTCTTTAATTTCAATATTTGTTTCTTTAAGTATTTTCCTTATTGTTTCATGACTTATTTTTTCAATTATTTTATTCTCCTCAAGATATTTTTTAAGTTTATGTAATGTCCAGTTTGAAAATAATAGTCCAAGTTTCCTTGGAGGTATTTTTGCTATTTCAATTATTTTATTTTTTATATTTTCTGTAATCTGTTTCTTTTTTCCTGTTCTTGGAGAATTCAAAATTATATCAAGGCCTTCTTTATTATATCTTTTAATCCACTTCCTTAAATGGTTTGGATGTAAATTGACAATTTTTGAAATCTCACTAACTCTATACTTATGAATACCGGAAAGAATTATTGCATGAACCCTCTTTTTAATATATGCTTCTTCTTTCTTTAAAATTTCATACAATTTTTTTACATCATCTTTTTTTATATCTGCAAATAATAAACGAGCCATTTAACCCCCTTTTTTGAAATTATTATACCCTTTTTATTGAAATTGTCAAGAGCATTAAATTATGTTATTATTTTTTTATGGATGAACTTGAACTTGTGAAAAGAGCAAAGGAAGGAGATAATAAGGCATTTGAGGAACTTGTAAAGAGGACTCAGGATAAAATCTATAATCTTGGTCTTAAACTTCTTGGGAACAAAGACGATGTCCTGGATTTGCTCCAGGAAACATATATAAAAGCATATGAAAGTTTACCAAAGTTTGAAGGAAGGTCTTCTTTTTCCACATGGCTTTACAGGATTGCAACAAATTTTGCTCTTATGAAGTTAAGGAAAGAAAAATACAAAAAAATATCAATTGATGAAATAAAAGAAGCAGCAGACGGTAATTACAAATTAGAAATTCCTGATTGGTCAAACAGTCCTTATTTTCAGTATAAAAATGAGGAACTTAAAGAAATTTTAAATGAAGCAATAAATTCCTTGCCTCCAAAATACAAAACAATTTTTATATTACACGATATAGAAGGACTTTCAATTCCAGAAATATCTGAAATTCTTTCTCTTTCTATGCCTACTATAAAAACAAGGATTCACAGAAGCAGATTATATTTAAGAGAAAAACTTTCAGAATATTTCAAGAAAAAAGGAAATTGAAATGGATTGTAAAGAAATAGTAAAACTTATATCTGATTACATTGATAGAGAAATAGAAGAGGCAAAAAGGGAAATGCTTGAAGAACATATTAAAATATGTAAAAAATGTGAGTCCTTTTTAAATACAACTGTAAAAACAATTATTTTTTCAAGAAAAATTTACAAAAATAAAAAAATCCCGAAAAAAGTAGAAAAAACACTCTACTATCATATAAGAATAAGGTATAAAAAATGAAACTTGCCTCCTTTCTTTATCATCTAATAAAATGAAAAAAAAAGAAAGGAGGTGATAAAAATGGCAAAACTCGCAAAATGGAATCCAATAAAAGAATTTCTTGACTTAAGGGATGATTTTGACAGAATAATTGATAGATTTTTCTCAAAAGATTTTGAGGTTTGGGAAGGAGCAAGACCTTTTGATGTTGACATCTACGAGGATGCAGATAATATTGTTTTAAAAGCAGAAATCCCGGGAATGAATAAAGAAGACATATCTATTTCTCTAACAGAGGATACAATTACTATATCCGGGAAAAAAGCAGAGGAGAAAAAGATAGAAAGAGAAAATTACTTCAAAAAAGAAATCAGAACAGGAAGTTTTTCCAGAAGTTTTACTCTTCCATGTGCTGTTGATAAAGAAAAAGTAAAGGCGACTTACAAAAATGGCATCCTTGAGATACTCCTTCCCAAATCTGAAAAAGCAAAAGAAAAAGAAATAAAAGTTGAGATTGAATAATAACTAAAAAGGGGGAGAAAATCCCCCTTTTTTATTTTAAAATGGAAAAAGTAATAATAATTGGTGCTGGACCTGCTGGACTATCAGCAGGTATTTTTTTATCAAGAGATAAAATTCCAACATTAATTATAGAAAAATTCTCTCCAGGTGGGAATATGCTTCTTACAGAAATTATAGAAAATTATCCTGGTTTTCCAGATGGAATAGATGGTTTTACTCTCTCTGATAATATGAGAAAACAATATTTAAGATTTGGAGGAGAAATAAAAACAGGAGAGGTTGAAAGAATTGAATTAAACAATAATGAAAAAATAGTAAAAATAAAAAATGGTGAAATTTTAAAAACAGATGTTCTTATAATTGCTTCAGGTTCTTCAAGAAAAAAATTAAATGTAAAAGGAGAAGAAGAACTTACGGGTAAAGGTGTATCATACTGTGCAATATGTGATGGTGCATTTTTTAAAAATAAAAAAGTCGCTGTTATTGGTGGAGGAGATTCTGCTCTTGAAGAAAGTATATATTTAACAAGATTTGCAGATTTTGTTTATATCATTCATAGGAGAGAAAAATTAAGAGCAAAAAAATATTTACAGGAAGAGGCAAAGAATAACAAAAAAATTAAATTTATACTACCTTATACTGTAAAGGAAATAAAGGGCAAAGAGAAAGTAGAGGGATTAATTATTGAGAATGCCTTAAATCAGGAGTTTATGGATTTGAAAGTTGATGGTATTTTTATTTCTGCCGGTCAAAAGCCAAACACAGATTTTATAAATGGAATTGTAAAAACAGATAATAATGGATTTATAGTAGTTAATGAAAAAATGGAAACAAACATTCCAGGGATTTTTGCGTGTGGAGATGTAATTAAAAAATCGCTTTATCAAATTATAACTGCTGCAAGTGAAGGTATGATTGCTGCTTTTTTTGCAGAAAAATATCTTGAAAGTTTATAATTGGCTATAAAATTCTTCCGGTTTAAGTGACTCAAATTTAAATCCATTTTTAATCAAAAATTTTCTTATATCAAGGCATAAATGGCATTTGTTTATATAACCCTCCTTTCTTTTATATCCATAACTTTCTGCCCATAAAAGTAAATCATAAATATCAGTCATAAGGAAGTTTAAAATTTTATCATTTATATTTATTCCTTCATCCAAAACATCATAAAAATTGCCGGGAGTTATCCCTGAACAAAAACTTGTTATATAATTTCCATAAAGGTCTATATGGATATGATATGGATTTAAAAATTCAGCAATACAATTTGCTCCTTTAAATTTTTCTGCCCTGAATTTAACAAACCAGTTTTCAAGTGTATATAAACATTTTCCCTTTGGCACAATATAATTTCTCAAAAACTTCAAAAATTTTTCTTCTCCAATAATCTTTAAAGAGTCATCAAATTTCATATTACCTTTAATACCACTTTCTTTAATCATTTTATATGCACTCATTGTGTAAAAGGTAACATTTTCCATCCCAAAAATTTCAAAACTTTTTTTCATTGCAATTTCAAAATTTTCAACAGGAACCTTTTCAAGATAAAAAATAGAATAACTGAGCATAATTGAATTTAATCCATTTTCCTTTAATTGTTTTAATTTTTCTTCTGCTATTTCCTCATTCTTTGCCCAGTAACAATTTGTCTCAACAAAAAAATGAATACCATAATTTTTACATAATTTTACAGATTCAATCAGAAGCGGGAAATTTATAAATGGTTCCCCTCCCGTTAAATGAAGGGAAACAAATGATACTTTCTTTTTCAATATTTTTAAAATTTCTTCCAGTTTATTAATAGAAATCCAGTTCTTCCAGTTCCCTCTGCAATTATAAAGACAATGGATACATGAAAGATTACACTGATATGAAAGTATAATTCCACCTGAATATGGGGATGGGATTTTCATTTTACTTTAAGAAAATTTTTGAGAATTTTTTTACCTTCTTTTGTTAAAATTGATTCAGGATGAAACTGAACTCCAAAAACATTATATTTCTTATGTCTTATAGCCATAATTTCCTCATCTTCTGTCCATGCGGTTATCTCAAGACAATCGGGTAAACTTTCTCTTTCTATTACGAGTGAATGATACCTTGTAGCAACAAATGGATTTTCAACTTCTTTAAAAATTCCCTTGCTGTTATGATAAATCAATGAAGTTTTTCCGTGCATCAGTTTCTTAGCATATGTAATTTTCCCTCCAAAAACATAACCTATACACTGATGTCCCAGACAAACACCAAGAATTGGAAATTTATCCTTAAAATATTCTATTATCTCACAGGAAATTCCTGCATCTTCAGGTCTTTTAGGTCCAGGTGAAATAACAATTCTATCAAATTTCAATTTCTCAATTTTTTTAATACTTATTCTGTCATTTCTATATACAATAATTTTTTCTCCAAGTTCTCCAAAATACTGAACAAGATTGTAAACAAAAGAATCATAATTATCAATCATAAGTATCATTTTTATATCCTTTTTGAAAAATTATATGCTTCAATAAGCCCTTTTGCTTTATTTTTTGTCTCCTCATATTCTTTTTCAGGAACAGAATCTGCAACAATTCCAGCACCTGCCTGAATATATATCTTTTTATCCTTAATTATAAATGTCCTTATAGTTATACAGAAATCCATGCTTTTCTGTAAACTGAAATAGCCAACTGCTCCTGCATATGGTCCCCTCTTTATTCCCTCCAGTTCTTCTATAATCTCCATTGCTCTTATTTTTGGTGCTCCTGTGACTGTTCCAGCAGGAAAAGTAGAATATAATAAATCAACAGGAGTTTTGGTTTTCATCAATTCCCCTTCTACATTTGAAACAAGATGCATAACATGTGAATATTTTTCTATTTTCATAAGTTCTGTAACTTTAACACTCCCAGGGTAACATACTCTTCCAAGGTCATTTCTTCCAAGGTCAACAAGCATAATGTGTTCTGCTTTTTCCTTTTCATCATTTAATAATTCTTTTTCAAGTTTCATTTCCTCTTTTTCATCCTTTCCTCTTGGTCTTGTTCCAGCAATTGGTCTTACATTTGCAATTCCATTTTCAAGTTTTACAAGTATTTCAGGAGAAGAGCCAATCAATTTTAAATCCCCGAGTTCAAGATAAAACATATATGGTGATGGATTTAAACTTCTTAATGCCCTATATATTTTAAATGGTTCTACATCAATTTCCCTTTCCCATCTTTGAGATATAACTGCCTGAATAATATCACCTTCAAAAATATATCTTTTAACCCTTTCAACATTTTTTAAAAACTCTTCCTTTTTAAAATTACTTTTAAAATTATCCTTTTTTTCTTCCTCTTTCCCTTCAATTATTTTGAATGGTTTGAAAAATTCGCTTATGAAATTTAAAAGGCCTTTTCTTCCTTCATCATAAATTTTTCTTAAATTTTTATCCTTTTCAATAAATACATTTGTAATTAAAAAAAGTTTCCTTTTAAAATGATCAAAAATTATCAGTTTTTTTGGAAAAAAGAAAATGAAATCAGGAGTTAATAGGTCATCCTTACATATTTCTGGTATCCTTTCTATTTTTCTTATATAGTCATAAGAAACAAATCCAACAAATCCTCCTGTAAATAGAGGTAAGGATTTTATTCTGATTGTTGAATGTCTTTTTAAAAAATCCTCTATTACTTTTAAAGGGCTCCTTTTTTCAAATTTCTCTTTTATTCCCCTTACATAATCTGTTATTTCAATTTTATTGCCTTTTCCTTTAATTATTATTTCAGGATATGAACCTATAAAAGAATATCTACCTGTCTTTTCCTCCTGTTCAGCACTTTCAAGTAGAAAATTATAACTTCCTTTTGCAATTTTAAGAAAAGAAGAAACAGGTGTCTCAAAATCAGCAAGAAACCATGAATAAAAAGGAATTACATTTACCTTTTTTATCAAATTTTTAAACTCTTCAAAATCAGGATATATTTCCATTTTTAAAGTGTCTGTTCACAAATTATTTTCCAGTTTCCATTTCTTTTCACAAGATAAAGAATTTTTCTTGTTTGAGAAGAGAAATTATCTGAAGTATATTTTTGTTTAAAGAAAGCAATAGCCATTGTTCCGAATTTCTTTCCTCCATAAGGGAGAATCTGCAAATCAAATAATTCCACTTTTATATATTTTTTCTCTTTATTTATTCCTTCCTTATATGATTTCCATTGATTTTTATTCTTTGACCCTACCAAAAACTCATCATCATAAAATTTTATATATTTTTCTATATCTTTACTTTCCCATGCATCCTTCCATTTTTCAACAGTTTCCTTTATCTCCTTAATATATCCAAATTTATCAAACATTTTATCTCCTGAAATACAAATAAAACTCTCACCCGGTTTAATGTATTCCATTATTTCCTTCATATCTTTATCACTTACAACAACACAACCTTCACTATTATATGGAGGTCTTTCTATTGGAGTTGCATGAAACCAAATTCCGTCTCCATCTTTATTAAATCTTATATCTATTGGATTAGGGAAATTCAAAGGGAAAGCAGCAATTCCATATTTAGGTGGAAGATTTGGTGGCTCTAATCTTGATGTTAAGAGATAAGTTCCTTCCGGTGTCCTTTTATCACCTTTTTTTTCTTTATCTCCTTTTTCTGCTCCTGTTGTGCATTTAAATTCCTTTATTTCTTTAAAACCATAACCATCAAACGAAACCAGATACAACTTCTGCTCATCCTTTGATACACTTATAAAATTATATGGATTTAAACCTTCAATTTTTTCTCTTTCTGGAACTTTTACTACTTTCTTTTCAATAACTTTTTTCCCTTCTTTTTCTGCCATTAAATTTTTTATTTTCTCTTTCTCAAGCATAGCCATTTCTTTATTATTTTCTAAAAGATATATTTTAAGAAGTATTTTATGTAGAGAAATATCATCAGAAATTGCAAGTCCTTCTTCAATATATTCCTTTGCTTTTTTATAATCTCCTCTGTTTAAGGCGTTAAGAGAAAGATAATAAAAAAGTGATACATCTTTAAAATTGTAATTATATGCCTTTTCAAGTGCCAGAATACCTTCTTTTTCTTTATTAACTCCTAAAAGTAATTTGCCAAGATTATACCAGTAAACTGGATTTTGAGGGGAAAGTTCTGTTGCAATATAATAGAGATTAATCTTTTCTTTAATATCCTGAGTTTTTTCTATCCTTTTTTCTATATAAGAGAGAGCATTTTTTCTATCTTCTAATGAAACTTCAAGTAAAATTTCAGAAACCCTAACCTGTAAATTTATTTCTTTAAAAATAAGAGCAAGTTCTATTTTTGCTTCTGTTTTTCCAATTAAACTTTCAAGAATTTTCAGATATTCTTCTATTATCTGATTATTATTAGGATTCTGTTTTATTGCCTTACTATATTCCTCAAGGGACAATTTAATATACTTTCTTGCTTTTTCTTCAGGCCTTGATATTAAAAATGGCTCACTTTCTTTAACAAATAAAAAAAAGAAAACAACAAAAATGTAAAGGAATTCTTTTCTCTTCATCAATACTTTTTCATTCAATTATTATCGCCTCAACAGGACAACTTTCAACTGCTTCTTTAACTTTTTCCTCCAATTCAGGTGGAATATTTGCAAGTTTCACTGTTGAAACAGTTTCTCCCATTTCAAAAACTTCAGGACAAATATCAACACACAATCCACATCCAGTGCAAAGTTCTTCATCAATTTTTACTTTCATCTCTCCTCCTTCTTTTTTTAAATTAATAAATTATATCTTTTTCTCCTATTATGTCAATACCCAATTAACTTTTATTATAAAACACTCAAAAGAAATTTTCAACTATAAATTTCCCATCATCTGAATGTATCTTTTTAATATTAACAGGAAAATTATCTTTTATCTGTTTTAATGCACTCATCATCCACACTATCGCTTTATTCCTTAATGGCGCAAGTTCTATCCACCCAGTTTGTGTCTCTGTTTTAACCTTCCAGGAAGAGTAAAACCATACTGTGCCCTTTTTTATTTAATAAAAAAACAGAAGTAGTACGGTCTCTATTTTAACTAAATTGTTTTTGGAGAATGCCGAAAATTTGACAGGTGAAATTATGTGGTGTAAATTAGAAAAAAACTTAATTTACTAAATATTTATGAAAGGAGAGAATATGAATCAAATCATTAAAAGTAGTATTTTTTTACTATGGAGTTTTTTATTTATGAATACATCCGTATCAGCGAGGATTGGTATAATGGGAGCATTAAATGAAGAAATAAAAATGTTAAAAGATGAAATGAAACTAACGAAAGAAATAAAAATCGCGGGAAGAGTTTTTTATTTAGGTAAATTAGAAGGGAAAGAAATTGTTTTAGTAGAAGCAGGAATGGGAAAAGTTAATGCAGCTATAACCAGCCAGTTATTGATAACCCAATTCAAGGTAGAAAAGATAATTTTCACAGGCATTGCCGGAGGAGTATCTCCTGATCTTGGTATAGGTGATCTGGTTATCGCCACAAAAGTAGCTCAGCATGATTATGGAAGTATAGGTCCTCAAGGGTTTTTTCCTTTTAGACCCGGCACACTTCCAGTAGGCGAAGTCAATATTGAAAGTGTATATTTTAAAACAGATGAGAAGTTGCTAAATATTGCTATGAGTGCTTCAGATGGAATAACGCTTAATAAATTACCGGAAGGAACTATTTTATCTAATGAAGGAAGAATTCCAAAAATAGTCAGTGGAATCATAGTTACTGGTGACCAGTTTGTTGTATCAAAAATAAAACGAAAGTGGTTATTTGAAACATTTAATGCCCTTGCCACAGAAATGGAAGGAGGGGCTGTTGCTCAGGTCTGTGAGATAAATAACATTCCATTCTTACTTATTAGGTCTATCAGTGATCTGGCAAACGAGGATGCAGAAGTTAATTTTAATAAATTTGTGGATTATGCTGCAAAAAATTCTGTTTTGCTGGTTAAAAAAATTTTATCTAAAATTTAAAAAATAATTTTTTTGTTGACAGTAGTGGAAATCCTTGTTAAACCATTTCAAAAAACAATAAATCCTTTCAGAAATGGCATAGAAAAAGAAATTAAGAAAAACTTACAGTTGCGAATTTGACTTGCCGGGTTTATTTTTGAAACTCTTAAATCTATTGTAGATTAAAGGTTTTTACATCTCTTAATAGATTCTTCTCTGCAACTTATTATAAATGTGGTATGATATAAGAAAATTTGAAAATAGTTTGGGTCATGGTTAAAATAAATAATTATGAAGAAACTTAATTTTCATAATGAAGGACAGAGTGTAATTGAAATAATTATTACAATATTTGTAATTGCTTTCATTGGTAGAGAAGTGTATTATCACTATCCAAAACATACACAAAAAGAGGTTACTCCACACCCAGCAACTGTTTCGTCAATTCAACCATTATCAAAAAATGTGCGTGAGAAAACTTTTTCTTTCCTTCCAGAAAGTCCAGAGCATTTGGTCTATATTGGTGGAGAAAAAGAAATCCTTCAATTAACCAGGCAGAAACTATATAAACCAGGAGAAATAATAAAAAAATATAAAATTGGAAAAGAGACAGAAATTCTTTTTTATCCATACTATGAAGAAAAAATGGTTTCCTACAATAATCCTCCTTATAACTATAGTTATTACTTCAAAGTGTATAATAAAGGGAAAGATGTATTTACTTCTATACCAGAAAACTATACAAACCTTGATATATATCAATACAAAACAAATCGCTACATTATTATTCACAAGCCAAGCGGCGGTGCTTTCTGTTGTTTTGTTGCCTACATTTTCTATTTAGACAGGGAAGATAATATTACGCTAATTGGAGATTGGGGAGCTACTACTCAGAGAGAAAATTTGAATGAGCGTCAAAAATACACTATGGATAATTCAGGAATAATTGAGGTCTTTGAGAAATATGGAAAAATTTATCTAAAAGTAGGAGATGGAAGGTTCCATTATTTCCTGGGTGGAAGTCGTCCTGAGAGTTTTGACATTTTCCAGTATATTTTAATAGACGAAAAAAGGATAAAATTATCTAATATAGATTTTAAAGACGAATTTTTAAAGAAGGCAAAAGATGATGAATCTATGCTTAATGAACTTATTGAAAGAGAAACAAATCAAGAAAAAAAAGGAGAAAGGAAATCTCGCGAATTTCCTATTCTTCTGGGAAGCATGATGGCAAATTATATTTTAGGTGGAGAAGAAGAGTTGGCTGAGAAAAAAATTGATTTTTATTTCAATAAAATTAGTTCTATCTCTCAAAACTATCTCATTTTAGGTGAAAGAATTATCACTTTGAATGAAATTAAAAAAGAAATAAAAAAGAAGATAAAAGTTGATTGCTATTCAAATGACTAAAATTTGGAAGATTGTCCTCGTTCAAAAGGGGCTGGGGGAATAGGAGTCGAACCTATACGCCGGGATCCAGAGTCCCGTGTCCTACCAGTTAGACGATCCCCCAGTTTAATCTTTCTTTCTTAAAATTATTTTATAGTCGTTATCTTTTTTGCTTAAGATAATGTGTCCCTCTCTTGCAAGCCATCCAAGACCCATTATAAGTAAATCTCTATCTCTTCCTGTAATCTCCGTCAATTTACTCAAAGTAGTTTCATTATATTTCTCAAGATACTGCCATATTTCTCCTGCTACTATACCTATTTCAGTTATCATCTTCCCTCCTTGCTTTTTTTTATTTTATCATCTTTCTCCTTTTTTGTGAAGAGTTTTGCATCTCGGGCATCTGCTTATCTCATCACTTTTACTATCAACATATTCATAAAAACACATTGGACAAACCCATATAGTATTTTCTTCCTTTTTCCCATATTTTCTCTTTTTTTCCAGAACGACCCACATAAAAAGTATCCCCACACTTATTATAAGATAAATACTTGCAATAAGGTCAATAGGGATTTTTATCATTTTAGTTTAAAATTTAATGTTATAATTCCCCATACATCCTTTTCACTGTTAACTGGCTCAAATAACCATTTTTTAAATTTTCTTTCAGCATAAAAATCAATTTCAGGAGTCCCTGAAGAAAGTGAAATTTCTGTATTATATATTTTACCTTCAGGATTAACCCAGAATTTTATTTTTACCTTTCCTTCAATGCCTTTTTCCTGCGCCCATAATGGATAGTCAATTTTTTCCTTATATATAATTTTTCTTGTTCCCGCAGGACCTTCAATCAATTCTCCTGAAGTTGTTGTTTCTGGAAGATTTAAAACAGGAATTGATAAGGAATTAATTTCAAAATCTGCTTTTTTTTCAATATCAAGATTAAGTTTAACAGGTGTTATATATCCATTTCCTTCAAAAACCTCTTTTGATGTAATTTTCATTGAAGGAACTTCTTCCTCTGTTTTAACTTTTAATACTCCTATATTTTCTTCTATTTTTTTTGAAACAAATTTAATACTTTCCATGGTTTTTTTTGCTTCTAAGGAAGGGAAAATTATGATTTCTATTGGTTTTGTTTTTTTTAAAGGTGAAGGGAGAATAACAGAAAAAAGGGATAAACCAATTATATGGATAAATAAACTTATAAAAAATGCTTTAAGAAATAAATTTTTTTTCATTTTTAAAATTCCGGTAATGTGGCAACAGCAATTTTGTCAACACCACAACTTCTTGCTTTATCCATAACACTAACAACTATTCCATGTTTTGTATCCTTATCCGCCTTTACAATAAGTATTATATTTTCTTTTTCACCCTTTATTTCTTCCCTTAAAATTTTCTCAAACTCTAAAAGATTAACAGGTTTCCCTTTAAAATATATTCTCCCATCTTCTGTTATATTAACAAAAATTTCCTTCTGCTTTATTATATCTGTTGTTTCTGCTTTTGGTAATTTTATTTTTATCCCTGGTTGCATAATGAAACTTGAACTTAACATAAAAAATATGATTAACTGAAAGACAACATCAACCATTGGTGCAATATTTATTTCTCCTTTTATTATTTCCAAATGCCTTTTGAATCTCATATTTTAATTTTACTTTTTATAAATTGACCCATCAAGTTTTTAATTCTCTTTTAAAATGATAAAATGAAATATATGGGATATATATGTGGAATTGATGAAAATGGTTTTGGTCCTGTTTTAGGTCCACTTGTAATTACTGGAATAGTTGTTTCAGAAGATATAAAAATCCCTGATTATATAGTTGACAGTAAAATTTTTTATAGGAAGAAAAATGACTTTAAGAAAATAGAGGAAATTGCGATTGTTGCCTATTATATTTTTGAAAATAAACTGCCTTTATCACCTTATGAAATATTTATAAGGTTCTCTTATAGAAAATGTGGTTTTGAGGATAATATATGTGAAAAAAATATTCCACTTAATTTTAAAACTGAAAACATAAAAGAAATTATAGAGAAATACAGTGATATTCTAAAAGAGAAGGATAAGATTAAGGAAATAAAGGTAAAAATTGTATGCCCTTATTTTTTAAATGATTTTGTGAAGAAAAAAAATTCAAAATTTCTATTAAATTTATTCAACTTCTTTGAAATTATAAAAGGTCTGGAAAATTACAGGGAAATAAAATTCTTCTGTGGGAAAATTGGAGGAACTATCTACTACAGAAATTTTATTCAATACTTTTTTCACAATTATGAAATTTATACTTTAAAGGAAACAGAAGAGATTTCTAAATATAAGATTTTAAAAAACAATTTTTCATTTGAAGTTGGATTTTATAAAAATGTTGAAAAGATTTTTCCTGTTGCTTCATTTTCATCAATTATAGGTAAATACATAAGAGAAATTGTTATGGAAAGTATAAGAAAAAGTTTAGATATAAAAGAGGAAATTTCAGGATACAGGGATAAAAGAACAAAAAAGTTTATAGAAAAAATTGATTTTTCAAAATTCAGAAAAGAATGCATAATCCGGATTTCTTAAAAATTTTCTGTTGACAAATTTAAAATAATGAGGTAATATTTTTTCAATGGGCAAAATTATTGATTTTTATAAGAGTTTGAATAAACAGAATAGAATAATTTTCTGGGTTTGTACCGGGATTATTTTTCTTACAATTTTAAGGGTTTCTATTTGGAGTGCCAAGAAGGACAAAACACCTACCGCAAAAACATTTATAAAACAGATAAGGAGTCAGAATAAGAATGAAAAAAAGTATGGAATTTATAATGCCGGAGTTCTTAAATTAAAAGATGCACTACCTGAAATTGAAGATGTTTTTCAGAAAGAAAATGATGAGGGAATAAAGAGGGTTTGTGCATGGAGTATAGGACAGATTGATTTTAATAAACTTTTAACATATCTTGACAGTTCAGATAAAAAAATAAAAGAAATAACCTTTGAAACATTATTGAAAATTGACAGGAAAAATATTGATTATATTATAGGAAGGTTTGACAAAGAAGATGCAGATACAAAACTTAGAATACTTGATTATATAAATTCTCCTGAATATCAGGAAAAATTGTTGAAAATTTTAGAAAATGATAAAGAAGAAATTCAGGTTAGAAAAAAGGCACTTGATATACTTAAGGAAAAGGGAAAACCAGAGGAAATAGAGACATCTTTATGGGCTTTATACTACAATGAACAGAATGACGAAATGAAAAATTATATTTACCAGATAATAAAAGAAATTCAAAAGAGAGGGAAAAAATGAAAATTAAAAAAGGGGGATTTACTTTAATAGAACTTCTTGTTGTAATTGCAATAATCTCAATGCTTGCCGGTCAGATTTTACCATCCCTTTCAACAGCGAGGGAAAAAGGGAGACAGGCAAACTGTGTGAATAACCTTCATCAAATTGGACTTGCTATTGAAATGTATTATCAGGACTACGAAGATTATCCAACATGGCTTTCTATTCTTTGCAAAAGTAATACTCCGGGAGTTGGTTTAAATTATCTTGGAACAGGTAAAATTTTTATATGCTTAACTGACCTAAATAAAGGGAATAAAGGACATGGAAATACATCCTTCCCTGAAATATGTGATATTCCTTTATCAAAAGTCCAGAATAGTTATCCTTTTTACTCTCCGGATACTTTTGACCAGAATGCCTATAATTACAGAAACCCATCTATTGAAGTATGCAGTTATTCTTATGAATTTGCTCCAACTCGTTGCAAATGGTTTGAAAGTTCGCATAATGATACGGATATAAGTCAGGCAGATACAAATGGAGATGGAAAAGTGACCTGGAAAGAAGCAAAAATATGGCAATCATCTCATGGATATGGAGGACAGGTTCCTATTGTTAGATGTTTCTGGCATTATTACAATCATAAACAGAAGGTTTTAAATCTTGCTTTCAGGGATTATAATGTATTTATAAGTGAACCTGAATGGGAATCTTCTTCTTATTGAAAAATTTATTTTTTTAAAAACCATTCAATCGTCTTTTTAATTCCTTCTTCTATTTTATATTTAGGATACCAGCCAGTTTCTCTTTTAATCTTTTCAATTGAAAGACAACTTCTTTTTAATTCTCCTTTTCTTTCTTCTCCATAAAATTTTCTACAATTTTCCCCAATATTTTCTTTTATAATTTCAAATATTCTGTTTACACTCGTTTCAATCCCGGTTCCAACATTAAAGATACCTGTTATTCTATTCTTCATAAACAAAATATTTGCTTCAACAACATCTTCAATAAAAATAAAATCCCTTGTCTGCTCTCCATCTCCAAAAATCACACATTCTTTACCTTCCAGTATCCTTGATATAAAAATTGCAATAACACCTGCTTCTGATAAATAATTCTGTCTTGGTCCATAAACATTTCCATACCTTAAAGCAACATAATTTATTCCATACTTTTTCCAGTAAGCATAAAGAATTTTTTCAGATGTTAATTTTGATATACCATAAACACATATTGGAAATGGTTCAATTGTTTCAGGACTTGGTAAAATATCAGTCAATCCATACATAACTCCACCTGTTGAAGAAAAAATAATTTTTTCGGGGGGCTTTTCCTTTACACATTCAAGAAGATTTATAATTCCTTTAATATTAACATCAACATCAAAAGCCGGGTCTTCTTCTCCTTTTCTTACATTTATCTGTGCAGCAAAATGAAAAATATAATCAAAATAATGTCTTTCAAAAAATTCTTCTAATTTTTCCTTTTCCCTTATATCAATTTTATAAAAAATAACCTTTTTATTTAAATTTTCTTTAAAGCCAGTAGAAAGATTATCAATTACAATAACTTCATTGTTCTCTTCTATTAATCTATCAACAGTATGACTTCCTATAAAACCAGCACCCCCGGTAACAAGTATTTTTGCCATTTTCAATCCCTTAAAACTATATCTTTAACCCATTCCCTATTTTCAATATACCATTTTACAGTTCTTTCAATGCCTTCTCTTATATCAATCTTTGGTGTCCAGTTTAATAATTTCTTTGCCTTTGTTATATCAGCATATGTTTCCTTTATATCTGCTTTATGAAATGGAGCGTAAACAATTTTTGCTTTTTTATTTAAATTTTCTTCAATAATTTTTATAACTTCATTTAACTGATGGGGATTACTATTTCCAAGATTTATAATTTCAAAACCTGATAGATTAATTCCTGAAATTGTGCCTTCTGCAATATCATCAACATAAGTAAAATCTCTACTCTGGCTTCCATCTCCATAAACAGATATTTCCTTTTCTTCGTCAATTAATTTTATAAACTTAAATATACTCATATCAGGTCTTCCACAAGGTCCATAAACAGTAAAGTATCTGAAAATAATAACATCAATTCCAAAAAGATAATGGTAGGTATAAGATGTAATTTCTGCTGCCTTTTTACTTGCTGCATAAGGAGAGATTGGATTATTTACAGGCAAATCTTCAGAAAAGGGAATTTTACATCCAGCATAAAGAGAAGAAGTTGAAGCAAGAATAAATTTTTTAATTCCATAGTCCTTTGCACATTCAAGTAGATTTAAATTTCCTATAACATTTGTCTGATAATAAATTTCAGGATTTTCAATACTTGCTCTTACTCCTGCTCTTGCTGCGAGATTTATTATTACATCTGGCTTTGCTTCTTTAACAACATATTTAATATTTTCCCTTGAAATATCAAGTTTTACAAATGAGAAATTTTTATTTTTCAGTAATCTTTCCAATCTCCACTTTTTCAATCTTACATCGTAATAATCATTTAAGTCATCTATACCAAGAACTTCTTCTCCCTTTTCCAGTAATTTTTCCGAGACCTTCCAACCAATAAAACCACACGCACCAGTAAGTAAAATTTTTCCCATGCTTAAAATTATATCATAAAAATAAAAAGTCAAATCAAAAAATTTTAAATAAAATTGACAGTTTCAATCAAATTAAGGTAAAATTAAATTGTGGAAAGGATAAAAAAGAAAGGAGTTGCTTTAATTGCAGTTATTGTGACAATAGTTCTTTTTACCTCTCTTATACTTGCTGTTGTTCTTGCTGCAACAATGTCAATCAGAAGAGCAAATTACTATAAAGATAAACTAATTGCCCTTGAAATAGCAGAAAATGGCTTGCAGAAAATTTTGTATAATATGAATTATGTAGCATATGATTATGGTTATTATCCATTTGGTTGGTCTGACCAAAGTAATATACAAAAAGAAACAGAAATTGATTCGGGAATTGGAAAAGTAACAATTAAAATAGACCCTGATAATGTAGGTGCAGATACAAAAATTCTTGCAATAGGAAGTTATAGAGGTCGTATAGCAAAAATATCCTGTGAAATAAGAAGTGATAGTGAAATCAAATTGGGAGACAAATTAAATGATGGTGCAACTTCTGAAACACAAGCAATACCAGAAGCATTTAATAAGCATGTAATATATGCATCTCAAGTGTCAGGAATAGGCACAACGGTCAAAGGAAATATCACTTATGCAAATACCTCTTCTACACCACCCGGCCAGGTAACATTTACCCAGACAAATAATTTTTCCATTCCTATTTTAAAGAATTATACACCAAAAGATGCAGATTTTACTCCACCAACCGACCCTACACCAGGTTCATGGAACAAAAGATTTAAAGACGATGATGGTTCAGGCGCATCATATACTGGAGCAGCAGGATATGAACCTTATTTGCCAGCAGGAGTAAGTTACTCAGGAAATGGGACAGATGAAACATATACGATAGATGCAGCAACAATAGGTAATGAAAAATGGATATTTGAAAGGGCAGCGAGTAATTCTTTAACAGTAAAAATAACGGGTACTTCTTCTATGGGTTCAGATGGTGTAGTTAAAAGCGGAGATACTACTACAGATACTGCTGCAGATATTGTTTTAGATTTTTCAGGAACAAATAATCCAAATATACAAGGTAAACTTATAGCAAAAAGAAATATCACTATAAACGGTGGAACTGGCTCAAAAAATCCTGTTGGAACAAGTGGAACAACAACACTTTTTGCAAGAAACATTTCCATTGATTATACCGGTGGGACTGGTCCAGTAATTAATGGAGATATAGGATGGAGTGGGGGGATGAACCAGATAAGTTTGAAGAGTGGGGCAAATAAAATACAAATAAATGGCAATGTTTATGCGGCATATAGAATAATGTTTGAAAACAATTCAAATACAATAGATGGAATAAAAATTAATGGAGATGTTATTGCAGGTATGATATTTTTTACAAATACTAATAGTGGCTATAATTTTGCTCATTCTTTAAACGCAAAGGGAACTATACAAAGTGATGCTGGAGCGAATTTTAAATTGGATATAGATAGTTCTTCTTCAAGTAAAAAGGCAGGAATAGTTTTATATAGTCCCTCTGATGGAACACTTTCTTTAGTAACACAAAATACCGATACGATAAACATTAAAATTGGAGATAACCAGGTAGCAGGGATTCTTATTTATTTTGATAACGTCACACAAGGGGGTACGGGTAAAAATACATATCTTAATTTAAGAGGAACGATAAACTTTAATTCTCCTCCTAACAGGGTTTTTCTTATAAATCATTCTGAAATTGGGGATATTAATATTATCCCTTCAAATCCAGTAGCAAGTCCATTAACAGGGAGTATCTACTCTGCTTTTTATAAAGATACAAATCAAACGATTAATTTTAATGGTAATGTTAAAGGAAGCATAATAACAAACGGGACTGTAAACTTAAATGGTGGAAGTTTAATCTATGACCCTGCCCCTTATAAAGATTCAACTGGAAGTGTATTCAGAGGTTTTGTAGGAGGGAGGAGGAAATATTTGCCTGTGCCTGGTAGTTGGAGAATAGAATGGTAAAATTAAAGAAATATTAGAACTTGAGAGGAGGTTATTTATGAATTTTGAATCAAAAGTAATGGAAATGATACATAAAATTAGAGAAGAACATTATAAAAGCACAAAAATGAAAAGGCCAAAGGATACTGAAGAAAATTTAAAGAAGGAGGTAAAATTTAATTTCAGAACTTGGTTTAAAATATGCTGATTTTGAAAATTTGAAATAAAAGGAGAAGAGGATGAGAGAATATATTTTTACAATAATAATTGAAAAAGAAGAGGAAGGTGGTTATCATGCATTTTGTCCAATTTTGCCAGGATGTCATACTCAAGGAGAAACTTACGAAGAGGCAATAAAAAATATTGAAGACGCGATAAAACTCTACATTGAAAGTTTAAAAGCGCATAATGAAGAAATACCTATAGAAGAAGATATTACTGTAAAATTAACAAAGGTTATGATATGAGTTTTTTGCCCTCTGTTAAGCCGAAATATGTTATTAGGGTTGCACAAAAATTGGGCTTTGTATTTGACAGACAATCAGGGAGTCATGCAATTTATTATAGAGAAAAAGATAAAAAAAGAGTAGTAGTTCCTATTCATCCGAAAGAAATCAAGAGGAAAACTCTTTATGGGATTATAAAGGATATGGGAATAGATGTAGAAGAATTCAAAAAATTATTGTAAAATTGGAGAATAGGATGGTAAAAAGGGGATTGACTTTAATTGAGGTTGTTATTGCTATATTTTTACTTGCAGTTGTTGTTGCTACCGGGCTTCTTCTTCTTTCCGGCAATTTAAATGTTTTAAAAAAAGCAAATGAATTAACAATAGCAAATGCTTTAATGCAATACTCAATTGAAGAAGTTAAAAATATAGATTTCCCACCAGTTTATTATGACAGATTAAAAAACCAAAATACTTATGGTAAGATAGCAGATGAAGTTGAAACTGATTCTCTTTATTATATAAACAATAATCCTACAGTGTACACAGATTTTACACCTGAACAGTATAAAGCAGATTATAGAGTAATAAGGTTTGTTCGTGGTTATGATGGTTCAGGTCAAATTTTAGTACCACCTATTAATTATGATAATGCAATGGCTTTGGAATTTATTGTTTATGTTTTAAGGAAAAGAGGTAATAAAATATTATTAAAACAAACAATTTATAGGTCAAGGGATGGTCTTTATTAAAAAGGAGGGAAGAAATGGGAAACAATAAAATATTACTTGATCCAGAGGGAATAAAAGAAATAATTAAAAAAACAATAAGGGAATCTATAAAGGATGAATTTTTTAAAATTAGATTAGAACTAACACCAGAAATTTCTGATGAAGAGATGAAAGAAATTAAGAAAAAATATAAAAAACCATCCAAAAAAGTTGCTTATTCTGAATACCTTGAAATATGAAATGGGAAATATGTTATTCGGCAAGGGCTTTAAAATTTATTCGGAAAAATGTTTATTAAAAGAGGAGGAAAATGAAAAAAGGATTTACAATTCTTGAAATTCTCATTGCTTTAACTATTCTTGTAATTATTTTCGCTTTAATGACCATATTTTATGTCCGAGGAGCAAAAACAAGAAATATAATAACTGCCTATAATGAAGTAGGAGAAATTTTATCCCAGAGTGTAGATGTAATTTCAAATGGAAGAAAAAGTTTCATGGGAAAGAAAATACCAAGTTTAAAAGATGCAACTACAATTACAACTGCAAAATCTTATCAACTTACTTATGGAGACGGAACTAATAATATATCAGTGGAAATAAAAAAAGACACAGATACAGAAACTTCTATTTATATTGATAGTAAATCCCTTGACCCTAATAAAAAAGTCGTTCTTTTAAGTGGCTCAAAATTTGAATATTTTTATCCAGATGGAACTTTAAAATTAGACGAAAACATAGCACCTGAAACAATAGTCCTTGTAAAAATTATATTGGTCGGTAAATCAACAAATCCAGCAATGAAAAATATGATACCAATGAGAATAGAAACCCTTGTCCGCCTTAAAAACAAAACCTCCTTCTAACCTCCCCCCCTTCCCCACCTTAGAGGTGGGACATGGAGATTGTTGAGTGGCAATGGTTTGGCGGAGGGTATTATAAAAATTTGAAAAAGAAGTTTAAAAGTTATAAAATTTTTGTAGAGAGTAAAATTGTTAAATGATTAAGAAGTAAGGTAAAATATAATTGAAATGGGAAAAGAAATAATTTTTCTGGTTGAAGAGGATATTGATGGAGGTTTTACGGCAAAATCTCTTGGTTATTCAATTTTTACAGAAGGTGAAAATTTAGAAGAACTTAAAAAAAATATACTTGATGCTTTAAAATGTCATTTTGAAAAAGAAGAAGATATACCAAAAATAATCAGATTACATATAGTTAAAGAAGAAATAATAGAGAATGTCTAAGTTACCTCGCGACATATCAGGAAGGACACTTGCAAAGAAACTTAAAAAATTTGGATATGAAATAACAAGAGAAACAGGTAGTCATATAAGATTATCCACAAATATTATGGGTTATCCCCATCATATTACAATCCCAGACCATAAATCTTTAAAGACAGGCACTTTAAATAATATTCTTAAAGATATGGGAGATTATCTCAAAAAAGAAAAAAGGGAATTAATTGAAACTTTATTTGAAGACAGATAATACTCCTCCTTCCCCACCTTAGAGGTGGGACATGGAGATTGTTGAGTGGCAAGGGTTTGGCGGAGGGGGTGGGATTTGAACCCACGGTACCGCCTTTCGACGGTACAACGGATTAGCAATCCGCCGCATTAGACCACTATGCTACCCCTCCATACAAATAATTATACTTTTCAATTCAACTTTTATCAACTCCAGAAATTTTCTTTTTAAATTTAAAAACTAATTAATCCATGTAAAATAAAAATCCAAAGGATAAAATTATTTTAAAAAGGTTCTTCAAAACTGAATTTTCTGCTTAAAAATAACTCAATGCAAACTTCTACAACTTCCTTATCATATTTTATACCCCTATTTTTGTAAATTTCTTCAAGTGCATCATTTAAAGAAAGAGCAGGTCTATATGGTCTATGATTAACCATTGCTTCAACAACATCGCTAACTCCTATAATTCTTGCCTCTTTTAATATCTCTTCTCCTTTAAGTCCTTTTGGGTAACCAGTTCCGTCAAGTCGTTCATGATGCTGTAATATAATTTCTGCAACTTTTTCCATACCCGGTATTACTTTAACTATATTATATCCAGTTATTGAATGTGTTTTTACTATCTCAAATTCAATTGGAGTTAACTTTCTCGGCAAAACAAGAATATCATCAGGAACTGAAATTTTTCCAACATCATGTAATAAAGAGGCCCATAATATTTCTCTTATATTTTCTAAACCCATCTTTTTTGCTATTGCTACTGAAAGTTTTGAAACTCTTACCTGATGTCCTGCTGTATATGGGTCTTTTGTCTCAACTATTTCTACAATTGCATGGATTGTTCCTTCAAGTGTTTTTTTAAGTAATTTCTGCTCATCCCTTAATTTTTCTTCATATTCTCTCATTTCAGTTATATCAACTACTGTTCCAACTACAACTCTTTTCCCTTCAAATTCTGTCACTATTCCTGAAAATCTACCATATCTTAACTTCCCCTCTTTATCTATCCATCTTATTTCTTCTTCTTCTTCTTCTTCTTCTTCACATGAAAATCTTTTTCTTGCCATTTCTTCAATCAAATGGATATCTTCTTTATAAACAATTTCATTTATTTTTTTCTTTAAAATTTCTTCTCTTGGCATACCTAACATTTTACATATGGAAGGATTTACATATAAAAGATTGAGATTCTCGTCATAAATATAAATTCCAGCAATTGATTTTTCTGCAAGATTATACCACTTCCTCCATGTTTCTTCTTTTATTTTATCATTATAGTTTTCCATAATTATTTATTTTAATATTTTGGGTTAAAAAGTAAATTTTTCGTTAACCCTGTTGCTCCATTTAAAATTCTAAAGTGTAATTTCTTCTTTTTCAATTTTTTTATCTCTCTTTTGTTTCAATCTCTATTTCTTTGTACTTATTTTTACAGAAGAAATAAAAAACACCTTGCCTGAGGACAATTTTTAATACGATTTAATTTTCTCTATTATTTTTTTCTGTCTCTCTGCTTGCCTTATAAAACCATATTTTTGAAACATTTCAAGCAATTTAGTTCTTATATATACATCATTTGTAATATCATAGATAAAAATACTGTAGCCAACTTTTGCTTTCGGTTTTATTTCTTTCAACCAGTTAAAGATATTATGGTCATTGTAAACAAGCCCCTGTAAATAATTCACACTTATAACAAGATATTCTTTTTCAGGAAATTCAGAATTTAAATGATAATGTTCCTCGGGTAAATTCAAGAAAATGGGATAGAAGAACGGTTCATAAATAATACCATAAGTTTCAGGCATAATTGAACCAAAATAATTAAGCATTATTTCTGGATTTCTTTCTTTCTGTAAATATTTCTTTAGTTCCTTTAAATCCTGTCCCCAGTCAATATTTGAATCAATTAAATGTTTCCAGCCATTTTCAGGTCCACCTGCAATTTCATTAAAATATGCAAGATAATCAGGATGAATTTTAAATGAGACAAAGGCATACCAAATACATAATATTAAAATTAAAGTATTTTTAAAAGACGATTTTATTTTCATTTTTTCATGATAAGCAAATAATCTTCCTGAATAAATATAAATTAGAGCATAAAAGGGAAGTATATATCTAATTCCAATCTGTTTTTTACTTAATGAGGAAAAAACAAAATAAATTATTGCAGGTAAAATTAAGAAAATTTCCTTTTTCTCAAGTTTCATATTTACAAGAATTGCAAGGATTAAAAAAATCATAAAAGAAATAGGTGTTTTATAAAGAAATGCCATTATAAAATAATGTCTCCAGCCATTTGATGAAAATTTACCATTTAGAAAACTTGTATGACCCCATTCTGTTGTTTCAAAAATAATTGTTTTTAAACCAAGTAAAAAATATTTAAATCCGTAAATCCTGTAAATTAGAATTAAAATAATAAATGGAATTAAAACAAGGCAGAGGACAATAATACTATAATTAATTTTCAGTTTTGCTTTAATTTTATCCTTCAGCACTATAATTAAAAGAGTTAAAATAATAAAAGGCATAACCACAATTCCTGTAAATTTTGTTGAAATAGAAAGTCCAAAGAATATACCGGAGAAAATTAAGTATTTTTTATTCTCAGTTTCAAAAAATTTCCAGAGATAATATAAAGTTATAACGAAAAAAGCAGTAAATGGTACATCTGTTGTAACAAGGCAACTGTGGGCAAGAAAATTAGGACAAAAAGAAAATAAAAATAAAGTGAAAATTCCAGATACTTCTCCATATAATTCCTTTGTCCATAAATACATAAAAAAACCAAGCAAAATTCCAATTAAAATCATAGGGAAACGAGCCCAGAAAACAATATTATCAACATTTTTTTTATTAATGAAAAAGAAAACCATTCCAAGAGACCATTCATCCTTCCTTAAATCTTTATATACATTTTCAGGGTAAAAAATATTTAAATGTGAAATAAATAATCCAGATATTGTTTTTGAAAAAGGAGGATGTTCAAAATTTATAAAAAAATCACCATTTTTAACATAAAAATATCCAGCAGTAATATGAACTGTTTCATCACAGGTTATTGATTTTTTAAGAGAAACAATTATTTCCCTTACACAAAATATTAAAAATAAAAAAATCAAACTAAAAACTACTCTGTTTTTTAACATATTCTTGGAAATTGTTCACCAACAGGCATATCTACAATTCTTCTTGCACCTGTCAGTGTCTCAATCAAAACTTTACCTTCTGGCTTTTTTATAACCTCTCCTATAATTTCTGCCTTTTTCCCGTATTTATTTTTTCTCATCTTTTTAATAACCTTTTCACTATCATTTTTACCACATACAATAATAACCTTACCTTCATTTGCAATATTTAAAGGGTCAAAACCAAGAATTTCACACATTGAAAGGACTTCTTTTTTAACTGGAATTTTATTTTCATAAATTAAAATCCCAAAGTTTCTACCTTTTACTATTTCATTTAATGTTGCAGAAACTCCTCCTCTTGTCGGGTCTCTCATAAATTTAATTTCATCTGTTTCCTTCAAAATTTCAGATATTAAAATATTCAAATGGGCACAATCACTTTTTATATCAGAGTCAATATTATAAATATTTCTTGAAAGTAAAACAGAAAGTCCATGTTCGCCTATTTCACCATTTATTATTATGACATCTCCTTCTTCTATCCTTTCTATCCCAAGTTTTATTCTTTTATCCTTTATCCCTATTCCTGATGTATTTATAAAAATTTTATCAACTTTTCCCTTTTCAACAACTTTCGTATCTCCTGTAACAATTTTAACTCCTGCATCTATTGCTGTTTTTTTCATTGATTTAACAATTTTTTCAATGTTTTTAATTTCAAAGCCCTCTTCTATTATAAAACTTGATGATATATAAAGAGGAATTGCTCCACAGACCGCAAGGTCATTTACTGTTCCGCAGATAGAAAGTTTACCTATATCTCCGCCTTTAAAAAAGATTGGATCAATTGTATATGAATCTGTTGTAAAACACAAATCAAAATCGTCAAATTCAATAATTCCTGAATCATAAAGTTTAACAAGAATATCATTTTTAAAGTTTTTTAAAAATATACTTTCTATTAAATTATGCATTAATTTCCCACCACTTCCATGTGATAAAATAATTTTATTTTCTTTCATATTTATAATAGGCACTGCATGTCCCTTCTGATGAAACCATGCATGGACCAATAGGATTTTCAGGATTACACACTTTCTCAAATAATGGACAATCAAAAGGATTCTTTTTCCCTTTTAAAATTTCTCCACATATACAGGATTTTTTCCTTCCAGAAATTTTTATTTTTATTCCGAATTCTTTTTCTGCATCAAAGTCACTAAAATTCTCATTCAATTTTAAACCACTATCTTTAACAATCCCTATTCCTCTCCATTCAGAATCAACAATATCAAATGTATCATAAATTGCTTTTTTTGCTTTAATATTACCTTCCTCCCTAACTGTTCTTTTATACTCATTGATTACCTTTCCTTTTCCTTCTTTAATATTTTTTAAGATTAAAAGAATTGAAATCAAAATGTCAAATGGCTCAAAACCACTAATAATACAAGAAACATTAAACTTCTCTGAAATTTTTATATATGGTTCTGTTCCAATAATAGCACTCACATGTCCAGGACATATAAATCCATCTATCTCTGTATCCTTTTCATTTAATAAAAATTCCATAACAGGTGGTATAAGTTTATTTCCTGAAAGTAAAAAAAAATTTTTTATTTTTTCCTCTTTTGCAATTTTTAATGTTTGAGAAATAAGGGGAGTTGTTGTTTCAAAACCAATTGAGAGAAATATAACTTTTTTATTTTTATTCATTTCTGCAATTTTTAAAGCGTCAAGTGGAGAATATACTACAAAAATTTTAGCACCAGAACCCCTTTCTTTTTCAAGAGAAGAAAAAGAACCTGGAACTTTCATCATATCTCCAAATGTAGAAATAAAAATATCCTTCCCTTTTGATAATTCTATAGCAGTATCTATATATTCTTCAGGAGTAACACAGACAGGGCATCCTGGTCCTGAAATTAAATTTATATTTTTAGGAAGCAATTTTCTTATCCCATATTTTCCAATAGCCATTGTATGAGTTCCACAAACTTCCATTATATTTATCTTCTCTTTTGTTATTTTACTGTATTTCTGTATTTCTGTTATTATTTCTTTCTGTCTTTCTGTATTCCTGTATTCATCTAAATATTTCATTTTATTTCTCTGAGTATATTCAGGGTCTTTTTTGCCTCTTCCCTGTCAAGTTTTTCAATCGCAAAACCTGCATGGATAATTAAGTAGTCCCCTTTTTTAACATTTTCAATAAGTGATATATTTACTTTCCTTTTAACATTTCCTAAAGAGACAATTGCATAATCATCTTCAATTTTCTCAACCTTCATTGGAATTGCAAGGCACATTTTTTCCCTCTTTTAAATGCTTGAAACAATTTCCTGTAAAATTTTATTTAAATTTAAATCGGGTTTCTGCTCAATTTTTCTTACCTGAACTAAATTCATTACTGCTCTGCCAACAGGAAGTTTTCCTTCAAAAAATACAGGTTTTTTTTCATTATCATCAGTTATCCATATATCCATTATTCCCTTTTTAAATGGCTCATTTTCTTTTCTTGCAAGTGGTTCAAGAATATTAACAAGTTTATTTTCACCATTTGGTAATTTCTTGACTTCTTTTCCTTTAAAGTTTATTTTTAAATACCATTTTTCCATTAAAGCAATGGTAAACTGATTATTTTTAAAAGTATCGGCATTCCCATTTCTTAGAAAATAAAAAAGTCCAAGACAGTCAAAAATCTCTCCGTTAAATTTAATCACATCTCTTTTTGTGGATATAAGTCTTTTATCCTTATATTTTTTGGTTATTCCTGTATATTGATTTGCTCCCCAGTTAAAATATATTTCAATTATCTGTTCCCTATCTCCTGTTTTTGAATATGTATAAAAGTAAGATGGTTTCCCTGTTTTTTTATTTATAAATGAATCAACTCTATTATATCCATATCCGATAGAAGCAGGAAGTCCTGATGGAAGAGTAATTCCTACAAGATGGTATCTATCATTCTCATCGAAACAAACTATTATTGCTTTACCCAGATCCATAAAATTCCATTTAAGTTCATAAATTAAACATTCTCCTGAAAAACTTGTGAGAAAGTCAAATGCTGGCTTTTCTTCCTTTTTTGCTGGAACAGATTCTTTTTTAGGCAATAAAACTATCTCTTCTTTTTTTTCTGGTTTTTCTTGTTTTACTTCTACTGCTTCTTCTTTTTTTTCTTCTTCAACCTTTTTCTCTTCCTCAACCTTTTTTTCTTCTTTTATTTCTATTTTTTTCTCCTCAAATGTTTCTTCTTTTGTAGTTTCTATTTTGGTTTCTTCAGTTTTTTCTTCAGTTGGGAAAGATACTTCTGGCAATTTTTCCAGTTTCTTTTCTTCTTCTATTTTTGCACATCCTGAAAGAAAAAGGAAAATAAATATAAAAATAAAATACTTCTTCACTTTTTCCCTCCCAATTTTTTTATAAAATTATACCTCAAACTCTGAAGAATTAAAATTTAATATTTTGCTATAAAAGCAATTATTTCCAGATTATCATTACCTGTATTTCTTAGAGAATGAGATTCTCCATTTCCTGTTAAAATTGCATCTTTCTCTTCAACAAATTTTTCTTCATTTCCATCAAATAAAATTCCCTTACCTTTAAGTATAATAAAAACCTCATCTTCATCCAGATGCTGATGAAGACCTATTGAGCAGTTAGGTGGAATAATAAGTTTTGCACATAATCTTACATTTGATTTAAACTCTTCCTTTTTGAAAAAATGAATAATTTCTATTATCCCCTCACCTCCTCTCATTTTTTCTCTTTTTTCTACTTCCATTTCTTTCTCTTTTTTTAGCATCTTTTCCCCTCCCTTTTTATTTATTTTACTTCAAAATTTGTCAATTAAGAAAATTAATGTAAAATAATTTTAAATGAAAAAACTAAAGTTTTTTTTAATCCTTTTTCCTATTTTTTTCATCGCTTTTAAACCAAAGGGCTATTTAAATGATTTTTCCGGTTTACTTTCACAATCACAGAGAGAAAATCTGGAAAAAAGATTAATTGAGATAGAAAAAGAAACCACAAATGAAATAGCAATTTTAATTATAAAATCCCTTGAAGGGAAATCAATTGAAGAATATGCAAATGAAATTTTCAATGAATGGAAAATAGGCAAGAAAGGAAAGGATAATGGGGTTTTAATTTTAATTTCTCTTGATGATAGAAAAATAAGGATTGAGGTTGGTTATGGTCTGGAAAGTATTCTTACTGATTCTGTTTGTGGAAGGATTATAAGAGATGTAATGGCTCCTTATTTCAGAAAAAGTGATTATTATAACGGAATAAAAGAAGCGGTTGAAACAATTTATAAAATTACAAAAGGTGAGTTAGTAGAGGGGGAAAAAGAAGATTTACCTCCAATTCAGTTTAAACTTTTCTGGTATTTTATGTGTATTTTATTTGGTTTTTTTACTTTAGGACTTTTGGGTCTTATTTTAGAAACACTTACTATTTTGACTTTATCTATTCTTGCTTTTTCAAATAGAAATACTCCTCTTTATGCACCTTATATTCTTTTTTCTCTTTTTATCCCTTTTCTTTTTATATTTATCCTTATGTCAATTTCTTCTTTTGTTAAAGAAAGGTTGAAAAGAAAATTGAAAAAACTTTATGGAAAGCAATGGAAAAATCACGCTCCTTTATATTTAAAAGGTCCATTTTTATATACTGATTATTATTCTCATTCAGGCAGTGGTGGATTTTCAGGTGGTTTTGGAGGATTTGGTGGAGGAGCAAGTGGTGGTGGAGGAGCAACAGGTAGATGGTAAAATAAAAAGGAGATGAGATGGAAGAAAAAATAAGGAATAAAATTGAGGGATTTTTGAAAAGAGTAAAAGAAATATTTGGAGAACGTTTATTAAGTTGTATTCTTTATGGAAGTGCAATAAAGGGTAATTATAAAGAGGGGATTTCAGACATTAATTTAATAGTTATTGTTAATAAATTTGATGCAAAAGACCTTGATGAAATAAAAAGAAAACTTTCAAAATATGCATGGAAAATGTTAATAAAACCTTATTTCTTCTCAGAATGGTTTCTTTTAAGTTCTGCAGATGCCTTTCCTGTCGAATGGAAAGATATAAAGGAAAATCATATAGTGATTTACGGACAGGATTTAACAGAAAAAATAAATATAGAGAATGAAAACTTAAGGATTGAACTTGAAAGAAAATTAAAACAATTATTTCTTGATTTTCAGCATGGAATTATTTTTGAAAAAAATAAATATTCTGTTGTTGAGGAAACAATTAAAAATCTTAATTTTTTAATACCATTGATTGAAAAACAGATTGGAAAAAGGATTAATGTATCTCAATACTCAAAAAGAGAAAATATTGAAAATAAAATAGATGAATTATTAAAGTTTTTTTCTGATACAATTATTTTTATTGAGAGAAAACTTTAAAAAAGGAGACGATATGAAAAAAGGAATAAAATTTTTCTTCTTTGCATTTTTAATAATTATTGTGTTATATTCAATTTTTCAGTATAACCGGCTTGTTTTCCTTGACCAGAAAGTTAAATCAGCATGGGCTCAGGTTGAAAATGTATATCAAAGAAGGAGCGATTTAATTCCAAATCTTGTTGAGGTAGTTAAGGGTTATGCAAAGCATGAAAAAGAATTATTTATATCTGTTACTGAGGCAAGAACAAAATGGCAGAATGCAAAATCCATATCTGAAAAAGAAATCGCTGCAGGAGAGTTAGACAAAGTTATAGGACGGCTTTTACTTATTGTTGAAAATTATCCTCAGATAAAAGCAAGTGAAAATTTCCTATCATTACAGGATGAACTTGCTGGAACTGAAAATAGAATAGCGGTTGAAAGAAGAAGGTATAATCTTGCAGTTGAAGAATATAATAGAGTTGCAAAATCATTTCCTGCTTTTATTTTTGTAAGAATTTTTGGTTTTGAAAAAGAAAAGAGTTATTTCCAGGCAGAAAAAGGAAGCCAAAAACCACCTGCAATAAAATTTTAAATATCTTCTTCTATTGATTTAAAAAGGTATAAATATCTCCATTCATTGTAAAATTTTTCAGCCAGATTTTTATCTTTTATTAAACAGACAAGTTCAACATTTTCCTTTGCACTCTTTGTTGGATTGAATGAGCCAGTTATAACTTTTTCCCTGTCAATTATAAAAAATTTATCATGAAGCAATCCTGATATACAACTTTTTCTTACATCACATCTATAACTTAAAAGAAGATAAAAAACAGAATAAGGATAAATATTAAAATTTTCAATAATGCCTTTAACCATAACTCCTTCTTTCCTTTTTTCAATGATTTTTTCTGCTATATTTCTATTTGTGAAAGAAAATGTCGCAAAATTTATAAGAAAATTTGAATTTTTTATTTCACTTTCTATAAGTTCTTCACAGTCATTTTCTGGAGAAAACCGTATTTCAATATTTCTGTTTTTAAAGATTTCTGTATATCTGTAATTATTCCAGAATGAATCAAATTTTTTTATAAGATATTTTGAGAGATTTTTATCATTGATTATAACAAGATTATTATGATTATTATAAAAGTTGCTTAAGGTCAGGTTTGCTGATGTAATTATTGATATTTCTTCATCAATCACCAAAAATTTTGAATGAAAAAGATTTCCAATTTCAATTTTTTTAATTTTGTAGTTTCTGGCATCTCCATCTTCACATATAATTTTTATATCAATCTTTTTATCATCAAGAAAGTTTAAAAAGTCGGGGCTTATTGAATAAGTGGAAATATAGATTGACTTTTTTGCACTTTTCAATAAATTAACAAAATAAGTATATGTCCTTTTTGAAGGAGTAAAAAAAACTTTAATCTCTCCAGATAAAACTGAAATAATAAAAATCAGAAAAAAAATCAATTTTTTCATAATTTAAAATTATAACAAAAACAGAAAAAATGATAAAATAGTAAAAAATAAAAGGCGAAAACAGAAATGATGGAAATACCCGATTTTTTGAAGGAAATTCTGTATAAAAGGAATATAAAGAAAGAGGAAGAAATTAAAAAGTTTCTATTCCCTGAGTTAAATGATATTTTAGAACCGGAAAGAATTGAAAATATAGAAGAAGCATCTTTAGAAATCATAAACAGCATAAAGAAAAAAGAAAGGATATTTGTTTATGGAGATGGAGATATTGATGGAATTGGGGGAGTTTATTTTATTCTTAAATTTCTTAAAGAGAAAAAAAGCGACTTCAATTATTATTTAACCCATCGGCTTGATGACTATGAAATTGAAGAGGGACTTGTTGATTATTTGATGAAAGAAAATTATAAAACTATAATTTTTATTGATTGCGGGATTTCCTCAATTAATTTTTTAAAAAAATGTTCTGAAAATAATATAAAGGTAATAGTTATTGACCATCATCAAGCAGATATTGAAAATCTTCCAGAAGGTCCATTATATATACATCCATTATTTGCATCTGATAAAATTGACCTATCCGCAACAGGACTTTCTTTTAAACTATTTCAGAATTTAATGTCAAAATATTCTTATTTCTGCATAAATGATTATATCTGTATTGTTGGACTTGCGACTTTAAGCGAAAATTTAAATTTAATAGATGAAAACAGGATTTTTGTAAAAGAAATGCTTAAGGATTTAAAGTATTCAAGCATTAAAGGATTAAATCTGCTTGTGTCTAAGTATTTAAATAAAGATAATTTAGAAATTGATGAAATAAAAATTAAAATAAATCCAAAGTTAAATTCTCCTGGAAGATTTGGGAAACCTGAAATTACTTTAAATCTCCTTTTTGAAGAGGAAGAAAGAGAGATTGAAAAATTATTGAAGGAAATAGACCAACTTGACAAAAAGAGATATAAAATAACTCAGGAAATATTAAAAAAAATAGAAAAAAATGAGGAACGGGAAGATAGATTTCTGATTTTTGAAAATTTTCCTGAATCATTATGTGGTATAATTGCAAGCCGTCTTACAGAAAAATTTGGACTTCCTTTCTTTATAGCAAGTAAAAAAGGCAATATTATAAAAGGTTCTGCAAGAGCGCCAGATAGTTATGATTTATATACAGAAATGAAAAAAATAAAGGATAAATTTTTGTCTTTTGGTGGACATAAAACTGCTATTGGTTTTAAATTTTCTATTGAAAATGAAAAGGAAATAAAGGATTACTGGAAAAGTATAAAGGTAGAAAAAAGAGATGATGAATATTTTGATATTGTTTTTGATATAAAAGATATAAAACCAGAAATTTTTGAATATTTAAATCTTTTGAAACCATATGGAAAAGGTAATAATCCTCCTGTATTTTTATGTAAAGATGTTTTAATTAAAGAGATTAAAAAGGGAGAAGAACAAAAATACTGGGCAAAAAAAGGTAATGTGATATTTGAATGCATTTTCTCAACAGATAAAAAAATAGAAGAAGGTATAAAGGATATTTATTATACACCAGAAATTAAAGAAATTGATGGATATTATAAAATATCTCTTAAAATAAAAAATTTCAGGTAACCTGGACTTCTTCTTTTATTTTTACAGGCCTTTTAACTTTCCCAGATTTTAAACATTTTGTGCAGATTCTCATTTTTCTTGTAATCCCCTGGTATTCAACAAGAACTCTTTGAATATTTGGTTTCCATGTTCTTCTGGTTTTTCTATTTGAATGACTTACTTTATTACCACTTCTTCTCTCTTTTCCGCATATCTCGCATCTCATAGCCATGTTTTTACCTCCTTATTTTACCTTCCTTTTTTAAAAGAGAAATTGTTCTATTTGCATAAATATTTTCAGGATTTATTTTAAGAACCCTTTTTAAATATTCAACTGCTTTTTCTATATTATTATAATACACAAGATAAATTGATGCAATACTACATAAAACATCCTCGTCATAAGGATTAAACCATTCAGCAATTTTATAATATTTAAATGCTTTTTCTATTTCATTAAGTTTTAAATAAACTGTGCCAAGGTTTGCATCTGTTTTTGCAAAATGGGGGAAAATATATTTATTTATATCAAGATAAATTTCTTCTGCTTTTTTATAGTCCCCTACCATACCATAAGCATAGGCAAGTTTATACCAACACTCATAATTATATGGATTTAACTTACAGGAAATAAGGTAATTTTCAATTGCTTCTTCATAATCACCTTTTTCTTTTGCAGTTATTCCATTTTTATAATAAATCTGAGGATAAATTCTGTAATATGAATGAAAAATAGCCATAATAAGTGAAACCAAAAATATAGAATACCAGAGATATTTTGAAAATTTGAATTCTATTTTCTCCTGTTTTGTATATTTAAAAGTTAAACCAAGTAAAAACCAAAAATACATACTTGTTGAGGGATTTCTTAAATTTGTTGAAAAAATATTATCACATAAAACACTTATTATTCCACCTATAATACCGGGTAGAAAAGGTTTTGAATTTTTATTTTTAAGGGCAACTATGATAACTGAAAATATAAAAAAGAGAAAAAGTAATAGTCCAATAATTCCCAGTTCTGCCCATATTTCAAGATATTCATTATGGGGATGATTTGTAACAGGCGTTGATTCAGGTTGAAGGAAATACTCTCTTACTCTGAAATAAGGATAGAAAAAAATGAAATTACCCAATCCCCACCCGAAAACTGGCTTTTTTAAAATCATTCTCCAGGTGCCTGCCCATAAATAATTTCTTATATTTGTTTTACACAATTGAATAATTTTAGGAAATAAAAAAGCAAGTATTAAAAAACATAAAAAAATAAAAGCATATTTAATAAATGTTTTTTCTTCTTTGAAGTTAACATACCAGACAAAAGAAATTCCTACAATAAGAGCCATTAATGCAGCCCTTGACATACTAACACCAAGAGCCCACAAACCAAAAAGTAAACAAAGAATATCAAGTAATTTAAAAAAATTTGAATATTTTTCTTTTTTTAAAAAATCCCAGTTTAAAACATTTGAAAAGGATAAACATAAAACCATAATTATATGTCCAGCAAAAAAATTGGGATTTCCAAAAGTTGAAATTGCATAATGTCTTGAACTATAGAACTGAAAGATACCAACAATAGAAGCAATTATTCCTGTTGCAATCCATATATAAAAGATTTTTTTATCAATTTCCAGATTCAAAGACACAAGAAAAATAAGGAAATAAAGAAGAAAATTTTCAAGATTTTTTCCTGCTTCAAATTTAAATAGTGCATAAAAACAAGAAATCAAAATATAGGTGAAAAAAATTATGGGCAAATATATATATTTTGAAAATTCAAATTCTTTTTGTATAGTTATAAAATGTATTGAAACAAAAAGGCATAATAAAAACCCTGTTAAATTCTTTATAAGTGTATAATCATATGCAGGTTTAAAAACAAGTAAAATTCCAAGGAAGAAAATAGAAATTCCTATTAAATAATAATTTTTAATCTCTTTTTTAGTTTTTTCTAATTTCTTATCAATTTTATAATATTTAATCCTGTCCCCTGAAATGTTTTTATCTTTTTTTCTCATTTTTTATAATGCCTTATTTTCCCTTAAGAATTAATTATTTGAAAATTTTTTAATCCTCCACTATTTCAGTTATTCTTTTTATATCAGGGTCTGTAAAAATATCTGTCTCATCTATACTCTGGGAAGAAAATTCGCTTACTATTGCACCTTTATCTCCTGCCTGAAACCAGTGCAATGTATTCGGCGGGATAGTATATTGTTCTCCTGGTTTTAAAATTATTTCATGCCACGATGTAAAATATTCTTTTCTTTTTTTAAGAATTGCTTTTGGATTTTTAGTCGGTTCTCCTTGAATATATAAATAAACTTCTCCATATCTGCATCTAAATGTTTCCTGTTTCCCAGGATTTGTGGATGAAATTGGTGGATGTCTGTGTTCAGGGCATGTTTGTCTTGGAAGTAAAATAAGTTCTTTAGCACAGTATCTTTCATTATTTACATAAACAACTATCTGTAATCCAATTTCTTCAGGAATTCCAAGTCCACAATCAACAACTTCCATATTTTTATATTCATCTTCAGTTATAATAATTCCTGCCTTATCCAGAATTTCTTTTGATTTTCTTTTCAATTCCTCAACTTTACTCCTTTTAATCATTTTTTCCCCCTTTTTACTTTATCACTTTTTTAATCCTTTCCAATACTTTTTCCTTTCCAAGTAATTCTATCATGGCAAATAAATCAGGTCCTTTTGTCCTACCGCTTACTGCAAATCTTAGAGGATGAAAAACAAAAGAAGTTTTTATGCCTTTTTCTTTGCAGTAGTTCCTTACATTATTTTCTATCTCTTCTTTGTTGAAACTTTCTATTTTCTCAAAGATTCCGAAAATTTCCCTTAAAATTTCTTTTGTCTGGTCGTTTATAAGTTTTTCATATTCTTCCTTTTGGTATACTGGTTCTTTAATAAAGAATTCAATTAAATATGGCACTTCCTTTAAAACCTTTATTTTTTCCTGTTCAAGAGATATTGCTTTTTTTATATATTTTTCTTTTTTGTCATCTATTGTATCTATTAAACTTGCTTCTTTTAAAAATGGTAAAGAGAGTTGATATATTCTATCAACTGATGAATTTCTTATATAATAACTGTTCATCCATAACAATTTTTCAGGATCAAAAACTGCGCTTGCTTTATGACACCTTTCTATAGAAAACTCATTTATCAATTGTTCCTTTGTAAATATTTCTTTACTATCTGTTGTTCCCCATCCAAGTAAAGAAATATAGTTAAAAAATGCTTCGGGTAAATATCCCTGTTCTCTATATGCTCTTACAGAAGTTGCTCCATGTCTTTTACTCAATCTTGTCCTATCAGGACCTAAAGTCATTGACATGTGAGCAAATTGTGGAATTTCTGCTCCTATTGCCCTGAAAATCAATATATGTTTTGGTGTATTTGAAAGATGGTCTTCACCTCTTATTACATGTGTTATTTTCATTAAATAATCATCTATAACAACAGCAAAATTAAAAGTGGGGGTTCCATCAGATTTCATTATAACAAAGTCGGTTAAATTTTCTCCTTCAAAAACAACTTTACCTCTTATTAAATCATTTATTTCTATCGTTTGGTCAGGGACCCTTAATCTTAAAACATATTCTCTTTTTTCTCTTTCATATTCACTTATTTTTTCTCTTGTTAAATTTCTGCATCTACCATCATAACCAGGAGGGAGACCTTTTTCCTCTGCTTTTTGTCTCATTTTTTCAAGTTCTTCTTTTGTGCAGTAGCATTTATAAACAATACCTTCTTTTAAAAGTTTTTCAGCAAATTCTCTGTAAATTTCAATTCTTTCGCTCTGTCTGTAAGGTCCAAATTCTCCTCCTATATCAGGTCCTTCATCCCATTCAATACCAAGCCATTTTAAATCTTCAATTATTGCGTCTTCATATTCTTTTCTGCTTCTTTCTTTATCTGTATCTTCAATTCTTAAAATAAACTTTCCATTATTTTTTCTTGCAAATAAATAATTAAAAAGGGCTGTTCTTGCGTTTCCTATGTGTAAATATCCAGTCGGACTTGGTGCAAATCTTACTCTTACCATATCTTTCCTTTCTTAAAAATTATTGTAGAAATTTTACCATAAATTTTTTTTATTTTATAATTTCCCCTTGAATTATAAATTTTTCAGGCAATATGTTTATTTAAAAACTTTTTAAATTCATCAATTGTTGGAGAAGATTGTGCTCCTAATTTCATTACAGTCATACCAGCAACAATGTTTGCAAAATAAACCGCCTCTTTTAAATCTTTCCCTTTTGCAATAAAAAAAGCAAGTGCACCGTTGAAGGCATCACCAGCACCTGTTGTATCAACTACTTTTACTTTAATAGATGGAACCAGTTCAGTAAAATCTTTACTTACAATTAATGCTCCTTTTCCTCCAAGAGTAACAATAACTGTTTTTATTCCTTTATTTAATAATTCATAAGATGCCTTTTTTATTGAACTGATAGAGTTTAAATTTTTATCTGTTAAAGTTTCAAGTTCAATTTTATTTGGTGTAAGAATATCAATATATTTGAATAAATCTTCAGGAATCTTTTTTACAGGTGCTGGATTAAGTATTACAGGTATATTTTTTTTCTTTGCAAGTTTTAAAGCATATTTAACAGTAGGGATAGGAATTTCAAGTTGGGAAAGAATTATATCTGAAGAAAATATAAGTTTTTTATGTTTTTCAATATCATTTTTATTTAATCTGTAATTTGCCCCCGGATTGACAACTATTGAGTTTTCTCCTTTTATATCAACTATAATTACTGCTATACCTGATGAAATGCCTGATTTTCGTATAATGGATTTTGTCTTTATCCCTTCTTTTTTAAAATTTTTTATAATTATGTCTCCAAAAAAATCATTTCCAACACAGGATATAAAATTTACCTTTGCACCCAACCTTGATAATACAACTGCCTGATTTGAGCCCTTCCCCCCGGGACACATAAAAAAACCCTTTCCTAATAAAGTTTCTCCTTTTGAGGGATGTCTTTCAGTTTTTACAACCAAGTCCACATTTGAAGAACCGATAACAGTAATTACAGGAATTTTTTCCATACTCTTTCTATTTGAGAACGGTCCTCCGGATTTCTACTGAAATTTTATGATTTATAAGACCTTCTGTTTCTGCTATTTCTTCTATATATTTTCCATATTTTTTTATGAATGCTTTTTTTGCTTTGATGATTGCATAACTCCTTAAAAATGTAAAAACTGAAATACCTGAAGAAAACCTCGCACTTTTTCCAGTCGGTAAAACATGGGAAGGACCTGCAAAATAATCACCAATTGTTGCAGGAGTATAATTCCCTATAAAAATTGCTCCTGCTTTACATTTTTTGAAAATATCTGTTTTTTTTGAAATAACCTGTAAATGCTCTGGAGAAATGTAATTTATTATTTCAATTGCCTCCTTTTCATCTTTTACAGCAATCCAGTATCCTTTTTCAATTTTACCCTCTATTTTTTCCCCAATACGTTCATCTGTTGTAATTAGAATACCTGTTCCATCAGTATGTTCAATCTGCGCTTTTAAATCATATTCAATAAATTCTGGATTTCCTGTGCCATCAGAAAAAATTACTATTTCACTTGGTCCTGCTGGTAGATCTATTCCAACTTCTCCATATAATAATTTTTTTGCCATATTTACATATTTATTTCCAGGTCCTGCTATTAAGTCAACTTTTGGAATTGTTTCTGTTCCAAAAGCAAATGCACTTATTGCACAAACTCCACCAACAGAAAAAATATTTTTTACACCAAGATATTCACAGGTAGCAATAATTAAAGGATTTATTTTTCCATTAAAAGAAGGTGGAGAAGCAATATATATTTCTTTAACACCTATAATTTTGGCTGGAATTACTGTCATTAAAACAGTTGAAATTAAAGGTGCTTGCCCTCCTGGTATATAGATACCAACTTTTTCTATTGGCTCAAATTTAAATTCAATTTCAATATCCTTTTCTTTTATTTTAAATTTTTTAGGTAATTGTTTTTTGTGATACCTCTCAATTCTCTCTCTTGCCCTCTTTACATACTCAAAAATATTTCCTTTTAAATACTTTCTGCTTTCTTTTATTTCTTTCTCACTTACCTTTAAACTTTCGGGTTTTGTTCTATCAAATTTTTCTGTAAAATAAAAAATTGCTTTATCTTTTTCTTCTTTAACTTTTTCTATAACTTCTTTCACACTTTTTTCTATATTCTCTTGTTCTTTTTCAAGTTTTATCTTCAATTGTTCAAAATTTACTTTTTCCATCTCAAACTCTCCATCCTTTCCTTATAGTCATTACCCGAAAAAATATAATTTCCTGCAACAAGAATATCAACTCCATTTTCTACAGCAATTTTAGCAGTTTCTTTATTTATACCCCCATCCACCTCAATTTCAAAATTCAATTTTTTTTCTTTTCTATAATTATCAATTTTTTTAATTTTTTCAACAACTTCATATATAAACTTCTGACCTCCAAATCCAGGATTAACAGTCATAATTAATACTATATCTATAACTTCAAGAAAGGGGAAAATTTTTTCAGCAGGAGTTGGTGGGTTTAATACTATACATGCTTTCTTTCCATATTTCTGTATTTCTTTAATTATGTATTTATGGTTAATATCGCATTCTATATGTATTCCTATTATATCAGCACCACTATCTGCAAATCTCTTCCAGTATTTTTCAGGGTTTGTTATCATTAAATGTGCTTCAAAAGGTAAGTGAGAATATTTCCTGATTGCTGAGAGAACCATTGGTCCAAAGGTTAAATTTGGAACAAAATGCCCATCCATAACATCAAAATGAATTAAATTAGCACCCGCCTCCGTGACTTTTCTGACCTCTTCTCCCAAACAAGAAAAATCAGCAGAAAGCAAAGAAGGAGCAATTTTAACCATATTATAAGTTTAACACAATTTCATAAATTTAAAAAGTAGTAAGTTTCCCTTCTTCAAGAACATAAGTTTTACTACAGATTTTTTTTAAAAAAGAGATATCATGACTTACAATTAAAAATGTAATATTATTTTCAATCAAAAATTTCTCTATTTTTTTGGTTGTTTTTTCATCAAGTCCTGTAGTTGGTTCATCAAGAAGATATATTTCAGGTTCCATGGATAAAATTGTAGCAATTGCAACAATCCTTTTTTCTCCATAAGAAAGTGTTTGTGAAAATCTGTTTTTTAAATTTTCTATTCCAAGGAGTTTAAGTGTTTTTTCAACTCTTTTTTCTACTTCTTCTCTTGGCAATCTTAAATTTAATGGACCAAAAGCAATATCCTCTTCAACTGTTGGAGAGAATAACTGGTCGTCTGAATCCTGAAATAAAAATCCAATTTTTTTTCTAACCTCTACAAAATCAGTTTCTTTTTCCATTTTTTTACCAAAAATTGTTATTTCTCCATTTTTTGGTTTTATAAGGCCGACAATTGTATAAAGTAATGTAGTTTTTCCAGACCCATTTGTTCCCATTATACCAATTCTATCACCTTTATAAATTGAAAGAAAAAGATTATCAAGAACAATCCCTCTCTCAGGATATGAAACAGTTATATTTTCTAATTTAATAAGCGGAACTTTTGAAAAATTATCCATAGAAAATAAATTATAACACAAATGGAAACTATTGTATCCCTTTTTGACCATTTAAAATGATGATATGTCCAGAATATCCCGGAAAAATTTCTTAAAATCATAGCTTTATATATCCTTTCGCTTCTTTCATATGCCCTTAAAATTATAAGTCCTACAAGATTTCCTGTGGTTTTATATGTATGAATGTTATTTCCATATCTAAAACATCTCATTTTCATTGCTCTCTGTAATCTATTCTTTTCTTTTTCAATAACAGGTATATATCTTGTTGAAAGGAAAAAAATATTTACAAGTTTTTCTGGTAAATGTAAGTGGTGGAGCGCATGAACAATTTTTACAGGATGACTTAAAAAAATTAAAACAAAATTTGTTATAAAAATCAGATTTGTTTTAACCGTAATTAAATAAGTATATTTAATTCCTTCATAGGTGGCTGAAAATTTTAAGAAATGGAAAATTTCCCTTCCCGGAATACTAAAAGGAAGAAAAAGCCAGAAAAAAAATAAGAAAAAATTGACAGCAATAAGTCCTTTAAAAAATTTTTTAAAATCAGTGATAAAAAAAATCAGAATAAGAGGCAAAAAAATAAAATATTTAATGAGCCCAAAGTTTTTTTCACTGACAACAAAAATTGAATAAACAAAAGAAATTAAAATTCGTAATCTTGGGTCTATTTTTTCCATTCATCTAATTTCTCTTTAAAATAAAGATAGATGCCTAAAATACCAAAAATATATCCAATCCCTCCTATTATATCAAAAATTCTTGTTTTTTGCTTTTCCTTTTCAATTTCCTTTAAAACTGGATTTATTGCTTTTTCTACACTTTCCTCAACTATTTTTTTTATAATTTCCTCATCAAAATTTTTCTGAATTTCAACTTTTTCAATTCTTTTGTTTTCTTTTTGTGTTTCTGTTCCTTCTTTTTTAAGTTCTTTTTTTTCTTCTTTCTGTAATTCCATTTCTGTTTCTGTTCTATGTCCCATATCAGCATTTAAAACAACTTTAATTTTTTTTGCATCAGGAATATCAAAGGAAAAAATACCTTCTGAATCTGTTTTCCCTTCAATTATTTTTTCTGCCTTTTCATTATAAATTTCAATAACTGCGTTTTTGGTCGGAGAACCATCCTGAAAATATCCTTCAACAAAAATTTTATTTCCTTCCTTATATGTGAAAATATTTATTTTATGAGCAAAAATAATACCAGATAAAAAAAGAAAAAAGAAAAGAAATTTTTTCATTTTATTCCTCCAGTATTTCCTTTTTTGTTTTGCTTAAAAATGTAATTATAAAACCCGTTATAATACCTTCAATAAGCGCTACTGGTAAATGAACTATAATTATTGCTTTCCCAGCATTTATAAAAAAACTTCCTGTAAAATATAGAGAAAGAAAAACTAAAATACTTGATAATATAATTGAAAAAAAGCCGGAAAAGAAACCTGCTAAAAAATAATTTTTATTCAAAAATGGTTTGAAAAGATAATATGAAATTACTCCGGGGATAGCCATATTTGCTGTATTTATTCCAAGGGTTGTAAGTCCACCAAATTGAAATAGAATCCCCTGTAAAAATAAAGCGATTAAAATTGCTGGAAAACTCTTCCAGCCAAGAATTATTCCACACAGACCATTTAAAACAAGATGGGAACTTGAAGGACCCACAGGAACATGAATTAAAGAAGCAACAAAAAAAGCACTTGTCAGTAAAGAAACCTTTGGATAGTCCTCAAATTTTAAGTTTTTAATTCCAATAAAAGTTCCTGTCAATGTTATTGCTGCACCTATCACGAGAACTTCACCCGATAAAATTCCTTCTGATATATGCATTTTATTTCATATCATAAACTTTAATCCATAAAACACCAGCAATTTCAACTTCTTTATCATTTATCTTTTTTTCATCAGTACAAATTGCTGAAAATCCATACCATCCACTTTTCGGGAATGAATAATAGAATACACCATTTGCATCTGTTTTTACAACTTGAGTTACGAAAGGAGAATAAGGTGCTTTAACTTTACCTAACTCATTAAAATATTCAATTTCAACATCACAAAAAGGAACTACCTTACCATTAAATTTAACAATTCCATAAAAAGTATTTCCTGTATAAATGCCATAGGGTCTTGTCAATGGAACAATTTCAACTTTAAGTCCAATTTCCTTATCCCATCCTTCTTCCATTCCATAACCATTAACAATTACCTTTGTATAATGGATTATATATTTTTCTTCCGCTGGTTCCCAGTAAGGAGAAGGAACACAATAAAAGATGTAATCTCCCGGTCTTTTCAAATTATAATTTAAAGTCCATCCTTTATGAGATTTTTCATCTGAATAAAATTTATAAACTGTTTCCTTCAGATTATCTAATAAAGAAATTTTTTCCCCTCTAAAAAATACTCCGAATTCAGCAGGTTTTTCCATATCCATTGTTTTTCCTTCAAAAGGATGAGCAAATAAAATTTTTAAACTAATATTTGATTTTTCCTTTTCTTCAACAATATCATTTGAAGGGATAATCATTCCAAAGTGAGCAAATGCAAAATTAAAAAATATTAAATTTAAAAAAATCAAAAATCTTTTCATATTTCACCTCCATTTAAAATCTGATTGTTATACCAGGTAAAATTGAAAAATCAGGTGAAACATCATTTAATCCAAATTTAATACCAAATGCAATATCAAAATTTTCTTTTGGAGAATATATAAATCCCACAATACTTACAAGAACCGGTTTGCCAGTACTTTTATCAGGATTTGTTTCACCGCATAAATCACCTACAAATTTAAATTTTTCATTTATAGGAATTTCAATAGCAACAGAAACATGATAAATATTTTCTTTTTCATCGTGTACATTTTCATTTCTTAAGTACCCAAGATTGAAATGGATTGTGCTATTTTTGTTTTCCTTTGTTCCTATAAAATAGATTGAATATGCTGTTTTTCCTGTTCCAAGAGATTTTGTTTCATCACCTGTTGGAAAGGAAATACCCGGTTTTAAAGCAAAGGAAAGCCCTTCTTTTTCATAAAATCTATATTTTAATTCAAGAGAAATATCAGAAATGCCTTTTTCATCAGAAGTTATAAACTGATATGGGACAGTAAAAACTATATCTGCTTTATCTATCAAACCATAAGAAAAAATTGTATCTATTCCTTTGGACCATAAGTTTTCATCATATTCAAATTCACAATTCAATTCAATCTGGAAATTTCCTTTTCCCTGAGTTCTTGTATCGTCTGTAATCAAAGGATGTGCTGAAAAAGAATGTTTAAATAAAAAAAAGAAAATTATAAAAACAATACTAAATAACTTTTTCATATTTTTCACCTCCTTTTTTTTATTCTGATTTTTTGCTTCATCATATTATATATTTTAGTGTTATTTTTTAAAATTTTGTGCTACTAAATTTTATTTTAGAAAAAAATAAAAGTCAAGTCAAATTTTTTACTGAAGGATGGCCCTCGGGAAAATGTATATTACAAGACCTGAAGGAACCTTTGGATAGAAATAGGTAGACTTCTGTGGCATTAATTTATTTTTCAAACACATTTCTACAAATAAATCTTTTTTTACCGAATTTAAAAAGAATATAACTCCTTTTTTTCTTTTTTTATATTCATTTAAGAGATATTCTTTTGAAGTGTGATAATAAAACTCAACATTTTCTTTTATTTCAACAAAATTTTTAATAATAAACTCATCTACCAGGTATGAATCAAGTTCTGAATATAAATTTTCTTTTAAGAGTTTTTCATAATTTTTCAATTTTAAGATATAAAAAGAACCATTATAAAACATCCCTATTTTTCTTTCTTCATCAATACTTAAAATTTTTTCCATTTCTTCTAAACTCTTCACTCTAAAATCTTCAATAAAATTTTTGTAAAATTTTAAATTCACATCAGAAGGGATATATCTATGGGTTGGTAAAATCATAAGTCCTTCTGATTCAATATTTGTAAGGTAAACAAGAAGATATTTATTTTTTTCTTCTGGATTATTTTTGTAAAACATTAAAGATGCATTATACCTATGATGGCCATCCGCTATAAAAACAACCTTTTCCTTAAAAATTTCTTTTATTCTTTCTATATCCTTTTTCTCAACACAGCCAAATTCAAACAATTCACTGTTTAGAGTTTTTCCTTCAAAATAAATTTTGCCTTTTTCTATCATACTTTCTATCTCAAAATTTTTATCCTGATATACCATGAATACAGGGCAGAAATTTGCATTACATTTTTCAAGAAGTTTATATCTATTATCAACATATTTAGTAAAGATTTTTTCATGGGGAATAATGTTTTTATTTTCAAATTCCTCAACTTTTAAAAGACAGAAAATTCCTTTTCTTTCAAATTTTTTCCCTTCAAATTCAAAGCACATTTTCATATAATAGACAGTTTCTTCCTTATCCTGTAAGAAAATTCTCTTTTTTAACCACAACCTCAATTTTTCAGCAACCTTATCAGGAGATAAATTTTTTGATATTAAATTAGCGATATTCCATTCTGACATATTTACAAGTTTTTCTTTTATGTCGTCATTTATTAAATCCCATGGAGGAGCAATAACTTTACTTATATCCTTTATTTTTTCAATGTTATAGAGAAAACCTTTAAATTCTTTAATTTCAACCATTTTTATTTCCCTGGAGTTTTAAAATAAATTATAACTTTTGCCTTTTCTCTTAATTTTTTATACCAATCCTCAAAATATTTCTCTCTTTTCTGCCATAGTATCATTTTTCTTATATCTTCCCTGTTAAGTTTTTCATTACCAGCGTTTTTTAAATAATCATCTATTTCTTTTTCTTCTACATTTATATTTGTTTCTGATATTACCTGGTCTTTTAGTTTTTGAATTAATATTTCTTTCCTTATCTGGTCTTCAATTTTCACAAGTTCTTCATCAGGATAACTACTTAATATTTGTTTATATTTTTCTTCATCAAATTCTCCTTTTTCATTTTTAAAAGCAGGGTCCTGCTTTATAACATTTATAATTTCATTTTTATATACTTTAATTCTTCTTTTTCTTGCTTCCTGGAATAAAAGTTTTTCCCTTATCATACTCTCAAGAACATTTTTTTCAAGATTTAATTTGTCCCTTAACTGGTTATAATTCTCTCCAAATAATTCTTTATATTTTTCTTCAACTTTCCATAACTGGTCATAAAACTCTCTTAAAGTTATTGGCTCTCTATTTACAACTGCTGCAAACTGTGATTTTCTACTTCCTTCAATTCCTACTCCCCATAAGAAAAAACCAGGAATAATGAGAATCGTAATTATCCATAAAATAATTCTTACATTTTTTCTTTTTCTTAAAAATTTAAATGCCATTTGCACCTCCATTTATTATTAAAACAAATTCTCCTTTTTTCTTCTCTCTTTTAAAAATTTCAATTATATCCTTAATTTTACCTTTTATAACCTCTTCAAATACTTTTGTTAATTCCCTGCATATACATATTTCTCTTTCCGGCATAATTTCAGCCAGTAAATTTAAAGTTTTTTCTACTCTGTGAACAGATTCAAAAAAAATAATTGTTTCATCACTTTCTTTAAATTTTGTAAAAATTTTTCTTTTTTCATTTTCCTTTTTTGGTAAAAAACCTAAAAAATAAACTTTTTTAAGAGGAGAACCTGAAATACTCATTGCTGCTGTCAATGCAGATGGTCCTGGAACAGGAACCACTTTTATACCATTTCTATATGCTTCATTTACAAGTAAATAAGCAGGGTCTGAAATTCCAGGCGTTCCTCTATCACACACAAGTGCAATTTCTTTATCCTCTTTTAATAACTCTATAATTTTTTTTATTCTCTTTTTTTCAATTTCTCTATAATAACTTAAAACTGGCTTTTTTATATTGTAATAATTCAAAAGTTTTCTTGTTTCTCTTGTATCCTCACATAAAATCAAATCAACATTTTTTAAAACATCTAAAGCCCTTAAAGTTATATCCTTTATATTACCTATCGGAGTTGCAACAATATATAACATTAAAACATTATACTCCAAAACTTTAATTTTTCCAAAAAATATATTAAAATAGTTTTAACCTTAAAAGGAGATAAAATATGGAGAAAATAGGTGTTATCGCATATAATTTTTCATTTCAGAATTTAGAGGATATTTTTATATGGTGTAAGGAAAATTCTGTTGAATATATTGAAATTTCAAGAAGGGATTTAGAAAAAGCACCAGAATTGATAAAAAAATATAATATAAAAGTATCTCAGGTTAGTGCAGGGAATGATTTTTTACAGAAAACAAGGGAAGAATTTTTGAAACAGGTTGAATTAATGAATGAATTATGTAAAAAAGTTAAGGATATAGGATGTAATATAATAAGGATGGACGGAGGATGGCCAAAAGAGGGAGTTGAGAGTAAGGATTATAAAAAGTTGATAATTGAAGGAGTTAAAAGGAGTGTTGAATTTGCAGAGAAGGAAAATGTTTATCTTGCTCTTGATAATCATGGAATAACAACAAATGATTATGAATTTCAACTTGAAATATTTGAGAATATAAAATCAGAACATCTTGGTGCAAATCTTGATACAATGAATTATAGATGGTATGGATATCCAGTTGAAAAACTTATAGAAATTTATAAATTGATTTCTCCTTATGCTTTACATACTCATTTAAAAGATGGAACAGGAAGCAGGGAAAATTATGTGGGTAAAGTTCTCGGAGAAGGAGAAATTCCAATTCTTGATGCAATAAAAATACTTAAAGAAAATAATTATAAAGGTATATGGTGTGTTGAATATGAAGGAAAGGATAAAGAAACTGGATATAAAAAATGTGTTGAATTTTTAAAAGAACTGAATCTTTAAAATATGAAAAGAGAAAAATGGGGAAGTAAACTGGGAGTTATTCTTGCAGTTGCTGGTAGTGCAGTTGGCCTTGGTAATTTCTTAAGATTTCCTGTTCAGGCAGTAAAAAATGGTGGCGGTGCTTTTATTATTCCTTATTTCATTTCTCTATTCCTGCTTGGTATTCCTTTGATGTGGATTGAATGGACAATTGGTAGATTTGGTGGTGGATTTGGACATGGGACTGCTCCTGGAATATTTCACACTTTATGGAATAAAAACAGATTTATTAAGTATTTCGGAGTTATAGGAATTTTCGGTCCTATAGTTATTTTTATTTATTACACATATATAGAATCATGGCTACTTGCTTATGTCTTTTTCCCTTTAAGGAATGATTTTTCTTTAATCTCAACAAAGGATGAAATGGTGGCATTTTTACAGGGTTATCAGGGTATTGTTAAAAATCAGTATTTTTCATCAATTCTGCCCGCATATTTCTTTTTCTTAATAACATTTTTTCTGAATATTTTTATAGTATATTATGGTATTAAAAAAGGAATAGAAAATGTCTGTAAATTTGCAATGCCAGCACTTTTTATTTTTGCCTTAATTTTAATAATAAGGGTCCTTACTTTGAAAAATCAATTAGAACCTTCATGGACTCCTTTAAATGGGCTTGGATTTTTATGGAATCCTGATTTTTCTTCTTTAAAAGATGCGAAGGTATGGCTTTCAGCAAGTGGTCAGATATTTTTTACTTTAAGTGTTGGTATTGGAGTTATTTTGACCTATGCCAGTTATTTAAGCAAAGATGATGATGTTTTACTTTCTGGACTTACAAGTGCAAGTGCAAATGAATTTGCTGAAGTTATTCTTGGAGGAAGTATAGTTATTCCTGCTGCCTTTGTTTTTTTTGGTCCTATTGGTATTAAAGAAGTGGCAAATCAGGGTGCTTTTAATCTTGGTTTTGTTACAATGCCTTTAATTTTAAAATCCATCCCTTTGGGTAAATTTTTTGAAATATTATGGTTTTTCCTTCTTTTTCTTGCAGGAGTTACTTCTTCAATTTCTCTTGCTCAGCCAGCAATAGCATTTTTAGAGGATGAATTCAATTTATCAAAAAAGAGAAGTGTTTTAATTTTTGGAATTGCAGGTTTTTTACTCTCAAATCTTTCTATTTTGTTTCTTTCAAAAGGAGTTGTTGATGAACTTGATTTCTGGGGTGGAACTTTTTCTCTTGTTGTTTTTGCAACTGTGGAAACAATACTTTTTGCCTGGGTTTTTGGGATGGAAAGAGCATGGGAAGAAATGCATTCAGGTTCGGATATAACTCTTCCGGGGATTTATAAATTCATAATCAAGTATATAACTCCTTTATTTTTACTTTTTATCTTAATTTCATGGACAGTTCAGTATGCTATTCCAACACTTCTTCTAAAAAATGTTCCAGAAGAAAATATTCCCTTTGTTTTGATGACAAGAATTATTTTACTTTTACTTTTTGTCGGGTTATGCATACTTGTTAAAATTTCATGGGATAAAAAGGGAGAGAAAATTGAAACTTAGTGGATGGATTATGCTTTCTATTTCATGGAGTGTTATAACTTTCCTTTTTATTTATTCATTTTTAAGGTCAATTAAAAAAAGTTAGAATAATGACTCTGGAATTTCTTCATCTTCTTTGCTTTTTTTAATTTCTTTTGGTATCTGTTTTTCTTCTTTTTCTTCAATTTCTATAGTTATTTCAGTAATTTGTTTTTCTATTTTCTCTTCAGTTTCTTCTTTTATCTCTTTATTTTCTTCCTTTCCCTTTGCTTCTTCCTTTTTTGTTTTTTCTAAAGGACTTTCTATATAATAAATTTTTGCTTTTTCAATCCATCTGCAATATTCACACTCATTTTCACCATTTCCGCTTTCAGGTAATTTATCATCTTCAAAACAATTTATAGCATCTTTTATCACCTTTTTAATTTCATTTATATCCAGTTTTACTTCAATAACTTCAAAATTAAAATTTATTACATTTTTAATCTCACTCGCATCAAAATCAGTAAATTCTTTTTCAGGATAATAATAAACAAGATAACCAATATCTACTTCCTGACTTTTATTTGTTTTTTTTAAAAGAAGAGAATAAATTCCAAGTTGAAATTTATATGCATTATGTACTTCTTTTGGACAACTTGCTCTTGTTTTATGGTCAAGTGGAATATAAAGACCATTTGGAAGTTTTATCGCTTCGTCAAGTCGACCCCAGAGATAATAATCTGGGAAATCTTCTATATCGTAGTAATATGTTTTCTGCAAATCTGTTATTAATGTACCTTTTATTTTTTCTTTTAAAAATGGAGGTAATTTCCCTCTGAAATGTTCAAAATAATTCTTTATTAAAGAATCAATACCTGTTGCAATTGAGGGCATCGGTCCTCTTGGTCTTTTAATATCATATTTTACTTCAAGATAAAAACATCTTTTACATTCCCTGAAAATATTTAAAGTGTGCGAGGATAAACCAATTTTCTTTTTTTTCATATTTTAATTTTACAATTACTTGAAAAGATATGTCAACTTAATTTATAATTTATTATTAAAATTTAAAACTGGAATTTGAAAATATGATTTCAAAAGTTTCTTCTTTTACAATATGGGGAATAGAAGCATACCCAGTTGAAATTGAGGTTGATATTTCAAAAGGGCTCCCGGGAATATCAATTGTTGGGCTTCCTGACCAGGCAATTAAAGAAAGTAAGGATAGAATAAAACCAGCGATTAAAAACTCTGGATATGATTTTCCATCAGGAAAAATAACAATTAACCTTGCACCCGCTGATTTAAAAAAAGAAGGGCCATATTTTGACCTTCCAATGGCTATAGGAATACTTACAGCAAATGGAGTAATAAAGCAGTCAAGAGTTGATGAATTTTATTTTGTTGGTGAACTTGCACTCAATGGAGAGGTAAGAGGAGTTTCAGGAATTCTTCCAATGGTTTTAAGATTAAAAGAAATGAATAAGAAAAAATTTATTATACCCTTTGAAAATTCACTTGAAGGTTCAGTTATAAAGGAAGTAGATGTTTATCCTGTAAAAGATTTAAATGAATGTATTGAATTTTTAAAAGGGGAAAAAGAAATAGATGTTGTTAAGACAGATATTGAACAACTTTTTAATAAAAGAAATAAATATGATGTTGATTTTAAAGAGGTGAAGGGGCAGAAATATGTCAAAAGAGCAGTTGAAGTTGCTGTAAGTGGAGGTCATAATATTTTAATGATTGGTTCTCCTGGAAGTGGAAAAACAATGATAGCAAGAAGGATCCCCACAATTTTACCATCTTTAACAATTGAAGAAGCACTTGAAATAACAAAAATTCATTCAGTAAGCGGTATTTTAAAAGAACCTATTGTATTTGAAAGACCCTTTAGAAGTCCACATCATACAATTTCAGATATTGCTTTAATTGGAGGAGGAGCAGTCCCAAAGCCAGGGGAGGTAAGTTTAGCCCATAATGGTGTCTTATTTCTTGATGAAATGGCTGAATTTCATAGAGATGTTCTTGAAGGGTTAAGACAACCACTTGAAGATGGAAAAGTAAATATTTCAAGAGCAAAGGGTAGATTAGAATTTCCTTCAAGGTTTTTACTTGTTGCAGCAACAAATCCATGTCCTTGTGGATGGTATGGAGATATTCAGAGAGAATGTCATTGCACGCTTTCCCAGATTTTAAAATACAGGAAAAAACTCTCAGGGCCTTTACTTGACAGAATTGATATTCATATAGAAATAACAAGTTTACCTGCAAATATTCTATTTGATGAAAAAGAGGAGGAAGATTCAGAAAGTATAAGAAAAAGGGTGGAAAGAGCAAGGGAGATACAGAAAGAAAGATTTAAAAATGAAGGGATATACTTTAATGCACATATGAATTCTGCTCAAATAAAAAAATACTGTGTTTTATCCGATGAAGCAAAATCTCTTCTGAAAAATGCAATTGAAAATTTAAAAATATCTGCCCGTGCATATGATAAGATAAGAAAAGTAGCAAGAACAATAGCAGACCTTGATAATTCAGATAAAATTTTGCCACATCACATTTCAGAAGCGATCCAGTATAGATGCCTTGACAGAGAATTTATTTGATTTTACACATTATAAACTCTTATATCATAAATGCATACGTAATTAATTCCATTTGTTGAGAGAAATTCTACCCTGATTTTTTTAGTTTTTATTTTTTCAAATTTATATCTGCAAAAGTAGTTTGTATTATTTTCAACTTTTTTTATTTCTTTAAAATTCCCTTTGCTTTCCACATAAATTTTAAAATCTTTTGGTATGGATGGAGGAATATAAAATGGAGGGATATGAGTGTATTCTTTATTTAAATCAGGGTCAAATATAAACTGAATATAATTAAATTCTATTTCTTTCCCAAAATCAATTTCAATAAATTGAGGCATACCTTTATCTGAAATCCAAACATTTGTCCATTTTTCAGGTCTTGATACACCACTTAAAATATTTTCAGATGAAAAAGGAAAAATTTCAGGAATAACTTCAAAATATAAATTTCTTCTTGCCCAGTCAAATCTCCATGTTTTTCCTGGTCTTGAAATTAAACATATTCCAGGTAGATTTTCATCTGTTGTTTTTAAATAAACATCCTCATTCTTATCAAAATAAAACCAGTAAATCCCCTTTTCAAATTCTTTATTTATATCTATTTCTAATTCTTCATCTCCTTTTTTCAATTTTATCTCTTTTTTTAGAATATCTTTTTCAGAAATAAAATCCCAGAGGTCAAAAGAATCCCTTAAATGAAATTTTAAAACTGTATCTTTTTCAACTCTCACTTTGAATTTTATTTTATCTACATAACCAATTAAAGGAAGTTTTTCTCCAATAGAAGTATCAATTTTTATCTCTCCATTATATCTCTCAAATTTTAAAGGCATTTCTGAAGAAGCATAAATTTTACTTTTTCTGCATAAATCATTTTCATCCTCATTTTTAACATCAGGAATAAAACAACCCTCCCTTAATAAAATCTGCTGTAGTTCTTTATAATAACCTTTCAAATAAATATCCCCTGGAAAACAATCATACTTTTTACATAAATAAACAGAAGTTCCCGCTGCCTGACCTATTATGCCACATGTCCCCATTAATCTTGTAGTTCCAAGAGCAACATGACTGACACTTATATTTCTTCCAGCAAAAAGCAAATTTTTAATATTCTTTGAGTAAATACATCTATAAGGTATCTGATAAATATAAACAAATCTTTTATCCACTTCTTCTATATGCCTTTCTTTATCAAATACATGGGTTGGTTCAGGAGGACTTTCCTTTGCAAGTATTCCACCTGGAGTATGTAAATCAATAAACCATCCACCATAAGCAATTGAATCCTCAAATTTTTTTCTTTCTTTTATATCATTCTCATTTAAAATATAATCACCAACAAACCTTCTTGATTCCCTCTTTCCAGGAACCATTCCAACCCATTCAAGAACAAAATTATCAAATCCATGGTCTTCTGCATTTTTCAAATGGTCCCAAACACCGAGAACATGTGCAATTAAATTATGTTTTATTTCTTCATTATCATAAATTGTATCAAAAGGCCATCCAATCTCAATCCACCAGTATCCTGGCTTATAACTATGTCCTCTTAATTTCAAACATATATCATCCTTATCATATTTTATTGCCCAGGAAGGTGGAGTATATTTAACCGGTCTTCCAATATCTCTTACAAGAAATAAAAGGGAATTACCCATTATTCCCATGTCTTCTTTTTCTGGAGCAAGTTCTTCTCCGAATTCATATTTACTCTCCCTTCCAATCCTAAATTCTGCACCACTTGAAAAACCAACTGTTCCGTCTCCAGTTGCATCAATAAAATAATCACCATAAATTATAAGTTCTTTTTCATTTCCAAGTTGAATACAATAGACACCTTCAATTTCTTCACTTGATTTCATAATTGCTTTTCTAACAGAAGTATTAAGATAAATATCAACTCCTTCATTTTTTAAAAATTCATAAAGAACAATATCAAGGATTCCATTGCTCCATGTAGTTTGATGCCATTCAAAATTTCTTTTTCTCTCTTCAAGAAATATTTCACTTATAATTCCTGTTTCTCTTGCCCATGCATTCATAGCACAGGCACCTCCAATATTGACCCTTATCTCAGAACTTGCATTCCCCCCAAAAACAGGTCTATCCTGAATTATACAGGTAGAAAGTCCCATTCTTTTTCCAGCAATCGCAGCACAAACTCCAGAAAGTCCTCCTCCACATACCACAAGTTCATATCTCTCTCCCATTTTCCTCCTCCTTTTTCAATAATTTTAACACATATAATAAAATCCCCAAATTTTCCCACCTCGAAGGTGGGCTCGGGAAATGGTTGATAGAGAAGGGACTTGAGAGTATATTTTTAAACTTCTTCCTCTTCTACCTCTGCAATTATTTCTTCTGGTCTTTCCTCTCCTTCTTTTAAATTTGCAATCAGTTCATCAAAAAGTTCATTAAAATCAACAGGTAATCTTTTCCTTTTATATGGATTTGCCCATGAAAGAATCTGATGATACATATATGGATGCCATTTTCCTGTTTCTCTAATTTTTTCTCCTATCCTTCTAACATATTCATTAGCAGTAAGTATTTTTTCTGCCCTTTCCTTTCTTACTTCCACTGCCTTCTGTAATTCCATATCAACTGGAAAATCACATTTTTTCAATATACTTTCAAAAGCACTTCCTGTTACCTTTTCCTCTTTATTGTAAGCAAAGCCAAGAGTTACATAATAAATTTTTTCAATTGAATCAATCATTTCAGGAGATGACTCATTCATATCAGGTTTTGAGTGGAGAAATTCATTATAAAGAGCATAAGCAACATATGCTTTTTCCCTTATATTCAACTCTTTTTCAATATTAAAGTTCATCATAAGATTTTCAAAATATTTTGGGACAACTATACATGGGAGTTTCTCAATACCAAGTTCCTTTGCTGCAAGAAATCTATGCTGTCCATCAATAATTAAATATTTGTTTCCTTCCTTTTCAACAACAATTACAGGCACAAGATATCCAATTCTTTTAATAGAAGTCATTATGTGATTAACATGATAATTACTTGGTTTTCTCTGATGTGATATAACTTCAAGATTTTCAACCGGAATAATTCTCAGAATAAGTTCATTTCCTTTATATGGGTCTTTAAATTTAAATTCATCCTTCAAAACTTTTTTAGCCATATTCCCCCCCTTTTTTTCTTTTTTCATTTATTTAGATTAAATAAAAAATTAAAAGTTCCATCTTTCCCACCTTTAAGGTGGGATAAGGAGATGATTGGTAGAGAAGGGATTTCATTTGTGGATTTCAAAAATTTTATTCCTCTGTTTTGCTCCACGGATTAAAATTAATTTTTCTTCTGGGACATTTAAATATTTGGAAAGAATTTCTATTACCTTTTTATTGGCAAGACCATTTTTTGCCTTTTCCTTAACTTTAATCTCAAATCTATCATCCGCCTTTTTTACAATCTCATCCTTCTTTGAATCAGGAAACACCTTAACTTTTATGAACATATTCTATCCCTTTGTTTTTTTATTTTGATTTTTCTTTTAAGTATATTTCTTCTATTTTGATTTTCTTTTTATAGACCTTGCACATATCATAGATTGTTAAAAGGGCCACACTTAATCCATATAATGTATCAATTTCAAAGCCAGTTCTATCAATTCCTTCAACCTCACAGATTACTTTTATTTTATCTTCACCTATCTCAAAACCAATCTTTCCCTTTGTAATTTTAACTGGATGGCAGTGAGGGATAACATATGGAGTATTTTTTATTGCAAGAAGTCCAGCACTTTCAGCAAAACTTAAAACATCTCCTTTTGGAACCCTTTTTCTTTTTATTTCTTCTATTATTTTTTTATCAAGTTTTATAATCCCTTCTGCAACTGCCTTCCTTTTTGTTGGTCTTTTCTTGCTTATATCAATCATTTATACCCCTTCCTGTATATATATTAAATCTTTCTCCTCTTATAAAACCAACCAGTACAATTTTAAATTTTTCAGCAAGTTCTATTGCTAAAGAAGTTGGTGCTGAAAATGAGAAAATACTTGAAAATTTTGCTCTTTTTGCTTTAAAAACAATTTCAGAACTTATCCTTCCAGAAGTTAACAAAATCTTATCTTCTGTTTCAAAATTATTCAAAATTGCCTTTCCAATTACTTTGTCAATTGCATTATGTCTTCCTATATCTTCGCTTAAAAAATAAATATCTCTACCATCAGAAATTCCTGCTGAATGAACTCCACCTGTTTTTTTATATAATCTACTTAAATTTCCAAATTCTCTCATAATTTTCAAAATATCAATTTTTTCAATATCAATGTATTTTCCCTTTTCTTCAATTATATCATCAATATTAAAAAAAGAGGAAAAACAAGAAGAACCAATTGTTAAAACCTTATTTTCAATTTCTCTTTCAATTTCAACAAACCAGTTATTTTCAACATTTTTTAGACCCTTAATTTCATTTACATTTAAAATATATCCATTTGAGAAAAATAATCCATAAATTAACTCTTCAGTATCTACAGGTAAACACATAATTCTTAAAAACAATTTTTTATTCAAATAAATATTTATCTGCCTTTCAACAACAATATAATCAAAAACTTTCTCTTTCTTATTGCGCTTTACTTTTATTATTTCTCTAGCAATTTCCATTTTTAAATTTCCCACCTTAAAGGTGGGCTATGGGAACAATTGTCTTTCTTACTTTTCAAGATACTCAACTATAACTTTTTCCCCTTTTTTCTTTTTTTCTCCTTTTTTCAAAAATAAAATTGCATTTGAATAAACAATAGATGATAAAACTCCTGATTTTTGTGAAGGATATGGCCTTATATAGACATTTTCATTTTCAATTTCTGCTATAACTCTTAAAATTTCATCCCTATCTCCTTTATTTTCAATATCCTCTTTTAAAATCCCTGTAAATTTAAATCTTATAGGCATTTCTCTTCCAGTCATTTTATATAAAGAAACCTTTACAAGATTTTCAAAATTTATATATGAAGAAACAGGATATCCAGGAAGCCCAAAAATAATCTTTTTACCTTTTTTGCCGAAAAATGTTGGTTTCCCTGGTTTAACAGCAACTTTATGGAAAACCATTTTTACTTTATTTTTTTTAAGAATATCAACAACAATATCATATTTACCCTCACTAACTCCTCCTGAAATTATAAATAAATCGTATAAAAGACCTTTTTTTATAAATTTATCAAGAATTCTGGGAGTATCTTTTGCAATTCCAAGAATATGGGGATTGCCTCCATATTTTTTTGTTAATGCATAAATGGAATAGGAATTTGAATCATATATCTCCCCTTCTTTTAACTTTTCTCCAACTTTTTTTATTTCATCTCCTGTTGAAAGAATTGCAACTTCTGGTTTTTTATAAACAAGTATTTTTTTCTTCCCGAGATATGCAATCATAGAAAAAACTGAAGAATCAATAAATGTTCCTTTCTTTAATAAAATCTCTCCCTTTTTGATATCCTCTCCCTTTTTTGAAATATTTTCTCCCTTTTTAACATATCTTTCTATTTTTATATATCTTTTCCCATCCTTAAATATCTCTTCTACATCCTCAATTTTAATAACTGCATCAGAATTTTGTGGAATTTTTGCTCCTGTCATTATTGATATTGCCTTTCCTTTTTCAATTTTAAAATTTTTAAAATCGCCTGCCTTAATTTCACCAATTACTTCCAATAAAACTGGATTTTCTTTACTTGCTGAAAATGTATCATCTGAAATTATAGCAAAACCATCCATGGCAGACCTATCAAACGGAGGAATATCAAAATCAGAAATTATATCCTCTGCAATAACTCTACCAAGTGAATCTATTATTTCAATCTTTTCCTTTTTTAATACAGGTGTTTTATTCCATATTAATCTTTTTGCCTCCTCAATTGAAATCATTATTTTACCCTCCTATATTACACATAAAAAATGGTAAATTTTTATAATGAAGTTTGTGACTTTCTGGTTTCTCCTCAAATACAAATTTTTTTATTCTTTCTTCAATATTTTTTTCACCTTTTCTTAACATATTCTTTAAATTTAAATTTTTTTCAGAAGCAAGGCATAAATAAAGTTCTCCTTTTACATTCAATCTTATTCTATTACAAAATTTACAAAATGGACTGCTCAAAGGAGATATAATTCCATAAGTTCCTTTATAATTTTCAATTTTAAAATAAACTGTATTTGGAGAAAAATATCTCTTTTTTTGAATAAACCTGATATTGCCTGCAAATTTAATTTTTTCAATAATTTCTCTTTCTGATACAAAATATTCATTCCAGTTAAATTTCCTTTCAGTTGGCATAAGTTCAATAAATCTCACTGTTAAATCATAAAAATCTCCAAATTTCAAAAAATCTAAAATCTCATTATCATTAATATTCCTTAAAACAACAACATTTATTTTTATTTTCAATCCTTCTTTAATCCCCTTTTCAATTCCTTTTATAACCTTTTCAAATCCATCTATTCCTGTTATAAATTTAAATCTTTCTCTTTTCAAAGTATCTAAACTTACATTTATTCTTTTAAATTTTGTTTTTTTAATTTCAGGAATAAAATCATAAAGATAAAACCCATTTGTTGTTATTGAAAGGTCTTGCAATTGTTTAAATTTTGAAATCTCATTCAATAAAAAAATAATATTTTTTCTTAGAAATGGCTCCCCACCTGTTATCCTTATCTTTTCAATTCCAAGAATTAAAAATATTTTAACAATTTCTATAATCTCCTCATAACTTAAAATTTCTTCCCTTTTTGAAAAATTAAAATCACCTGGGATGCAATATAAACAATTGAAATTACATCTATCAGTAACTGATATTCTCAATTTATCAATTTTTCTTCCAAATCTATCCAGTAATTTTCCCATTTTCAAGTTTCAAAATTTTGTCATAATTTAAATCATTTATCAGATTTATTTCAGGAGTTGCTATAATAATTATTTTCCTTTTATCTCCTTCTAATGTCAAAATCTCTTTTACCATATTTTTTCAAGGTCTTTATTTGTATTAAGGTTAAAAAAAACTTTTTCAAAATTATGAATATCTTTGACATATTTAACATTTACTTCTTTCACCAAATCAAAAACTCTGTATTTTCCTATCTTTAAATTTTTTTCAATAACAGGTAAAACATTTTTTGAATATATTGCAAAAAGAGGATGAATAGAATCTTCGTTTTTTGGTATAAGTATGTCATAGTTCCTTTTAATTTTTTTCATATATTCAACAACCTCTTTTTTTATAAATGGATAATCACAGGCAAAAATGAAATTATAATTGTATGGAGAAATATTTAATCCAGTAAAAATACCTCCTATTGGTCCAACTTTATATTCATCCTTGTAAATTTCCACATTTTTAATATTTTCAAATTTCTTTAAATCTGTTGTAACAATTATTATCTTTTCAAAACAACCATAAATTTCATCTACAATTTTTTCTATCAAAAAAACTCCATCAATTTTAATAAATGCCTTAATTTTGCCAAGACGCCTGCTTTTTTCTCCCTTTGCAATTATTATTCCATACATTTTTCTATATTACAGGCACATATTTTATATTCAGGGATTTTTGAGTATGGGTCAAGTTTATTATGTGTTAAAAAGTTTGCATAGAAATGAAATGGAATGAATATAACTCCCTTTTTAATTCTATCACTTATTTTTAATTTAATCTTCAATTCTCCTCTTCTTGAATAAATCCTTACTAAATCTCCCTCCTTTAATTTCAATCTTTTCGCATCCCCTTTATTTATTAAACAAAAATCATCTCCAACAATTTCATTAATACCTTTTACCCTTCCTGTCATTGTTCTTGAATGATAATGCTCCCTTATTCTTCCTGTTGTTAAAATAAATGGATAGTGATTATCCGGAAGTTCATATGCAGTTTTAAATTCAACAGGTATAAGTTTCCCTTTACCTGATTCTGTTTTAAATCCAGTTATATGAAGTGTTTCTGTTCCTGGATGTTGTTCTGATGAGCATGGCCACTGTATTCTTTCTCCCTTTTTCATTCTTTCAGGAGTTATCCCTTTATATTGAGGAACAACATCATTTATTTCTTTTAATATATCCCATACATCTTTATATTCCCATTTATATCCTAGTTTTTCTGCAAGTTCATTTATTATTTTCCAGTCATCTTTTGCATCCTGTGGTGGCTCTATACATTTTGATATTTTCTGAACCCTTCTTTCTGTATTTGTAAATGTCCCTTCTTTCTCAAATGAACAACTTGAAGGTAAAATTATATCAGCATATCTTGCTGTTTCTGTTAAAAATATATCCTGAACAACAAGAAAATCAATCTTTTTAAGTGCTTCCTCAACATGTTTTATATCAGGGTCAGATACAAGTGGATTTTCTCCCATTATATAAAGGAATTTTATTCTATCATTTAAAATATTTTCAAATATTTCAACAACAGTTAAACCATTTCTATCAGGTAATTCATCTACTTGCCATTTTTCTTTAAAGTATCTTATTGTATCTTCTTTTTCAACAGGAAAATATCCAGGATAAAAAGTTGGAAGTGCTCCCATATCACATGCACCCTGAACATTATTCTGACCTCTTAATGGACATAAACCTGCTCCTTTTTTACCAATCTGACCACATAGTAAGGCAAGATTTGAGAGTGAAATAACATTTTCTGTTCCTGTTGTATGCTGTGTTATCCCCATTGCCCATATTATTACAGAAGATTTAGATTTTGAATAGATATGAGCAACTTCTCTTAATTTTTCAATACTGACACCTGTAATTTTTTCTGCATCTTCAATTGAGAAATCTTCCATAAATCTTAAATATTCTTCAAAATTTTCAACCCTTTCCTTTATAAAATTTTCGTCATAAAGTTTCTCATCAATTATAATTTTTGCAATTGAGTTAAAAAGTAAAACATCTGTTCCATAATTTTGTTGAATTTTTAAATAGGCAATATCTGAAAGTGAAATTTCCATAGGGTCAATTATTATCAGTTTTGCACCCTTTTCAACTGCCTTTCTAATTCTATAAGATGTGACTGGTTGTGTTTCACTTACATTTGTCCCTGTTAAAATTATACAATCTGAATAGTTTTCAATTTCTTCAAGCGAATTTGTCATTGCACCTGTTCCAATAGTTTTTAAAAGTCCTGCAATTGTTGATGAATGGCATAAACGGGCACAATGGTCAATATTATTTGTCTTTAAAATTTTTCTAAAAAATTTCTGAAATATATAATTTTCTTCATTTGTGCATTTTGCTGAAGCAAGACCTGCAATTGAATTATTCCCATACTTTTTGATTACCCTTTCAATATTTTCACATATAATTCCAATTGCTTCTTCCCATGTTATCTCTTCAAAATCATTATTTTTCCTTTTAAGTGGCTTTTTTAATCTATCAGGAGAAGAAACAAATTCAAATCCAAATTTTCCCTTAATACATAAAAACCCTTTATTCACACAACTTTCTTCATCTCCTTTAATTTTGACTATTTCATTATTCTTAACATAAACATTTATTCCGCATCCAACTCCACAATATCCACATACTGTCTTTATCTTTTTATATTCCCAACTCCTTCCTTTCCCTTCTCCACTTATTTCCCTTAATGCACCCACTGGACAAAGTTCAATACAGTTTCCGCAGAAAACACATTCAGAATTTTTAAGTGGTTCATCAAATCCAGAAATTATTTCGGTCTTAAAACCTCTATATCCAAAATCAATTGCATCTGCACCAACAATTTCCTCACATACTTTAACACATCTACCGCACAATATACATTTTTCATAATCCCTTATTATAAACGGAGAACCATCTTTCTCTTTCCTTTTACTTTTCTCACCTTCATATTCAATCTTTTTAATTCCATATTCATATGCATATTTTTCAAGAAGGCATTCACCTGACTTTTCACAGGTCATGCAATCAAGTGGATGGTCAGAAATAATAAGTTGTAATGTCAATTTCCTTAATTCTCTTATTTTTTCTGTTTGGGTAAATATTTCCATTCCATCATATATGGGAAAACAGCATGATGCAACAGGTCTTCTTTCACCCTTTACCTCAACTATACATAATCTACATGCTCCATTTGGCATTAAATATGGATAATTACATAAATTTGGAATTATAATCCCGTTTTCTTTTGCCACTTCAAGTATTGTTTTGCCTTTTTCTGTTATTATTTCTTTTCCATCTATATATATTTTTATTTTTCCAGATGACATTTTAGACACCTTTTTGCTTCTTTTATTGCCTTTCTTATAGTATAGGTCTTTTCAACTTCTTTAAATGTATTCAACCTTTCCTTTAAATTTATATATTCTGGATTTTGATGCTTAATTTCTTTGCTTTCTTCAAACTCAATCACTTGTTTTTTTACATCCTTTATCCAGTAATATTCAAATTCTCTACATGTAAGAAAATTTAAAATAGAAAACGCAGTCCTTTTTCCATCACCGATTGAATCAATTATTGAAGAAGGCCCTCTATAAAAATCACCACCAACAAATATTTTTCTATCCTTTATTTTAAGAGTAAATCTGTCTATATCTTCTTCCTTAAAGTATTCATTTATTTTTGTTTTCTGTCCAATTGCATAAATTAAAGTATCAAGTTTCATCTCTATTTTTTCATCTTTTTCAATAATTTTTCTTCTTCCATCTTTATCAATTCCATCTGCAAGTCCCATTCTTTTCAAAATCAAAATAATCTTTCCATCTGAAAATTCTGTTTTTTCAGGAGAGAGTAAATAAAGAAATTTTATTTTTTCTTTCTTTGCTTCTTCTATTTCTGTTTTATGAGCAGGCATATATTCTTCAGTTCTTCTGTAAATAATATAAACATTTTCTGCTCCAAGTCGTTTTGCCACTCTTGCACAATCAATTGCTACATTACCTCCACCTATAACACCCACATTTTCCCCAATATTAATTCTTTTACCCTCTTTTACCTTCTTTAAAAATTCAAGGCCATCGTATATATTATTTTTTTCATTGTAAAATAAAGGCATAGCGCCAATTGAGATAAAAATAGCATCATATTCTTTTTCAAGTTGTTCAAGTTTTAAATTTTCAAAAAGTGTTTTTTTCAAAAACACTTTTATTCTTTCATTTAAAATATCCTTTATCTCCTTTTCAACTATTTTTTTAGGTAATCTGAATTGAGGAATATATTTTTTAACTGTCCCCCCCAATTCATTTTCTTTCTCATATATATCAACTCTAATACCTTCCTTACTCAAAAAATAAGCACATGTTAATCCGCAAATTCCACCTCCTATTACTGCAACTCTTTTATTTATTTCTGGTTTTAAAATTGTAAAATCTTTTAAGGAAATGTCTTTTTTCCATGCATAATCACAAACAAACTTTTTTAAAACTCTAATACCAACTGCCTGGTCTATATCTTTTCTTCTACACATATTTTCGCATGGAGAATAACATGCTCTTCCACATATTGAAGGGAAAGGTAAATCATTACAGATTATTTCATATGCTTTTATAAAATCTCCTTTTTCAATTGCACTTATATATTCAGGAATATCAATACCAGCAGGACAGGCATTTGTGCATGGAGAATAGACAATTTCTTTACATTGACCTGCTTTACAGTAATTCAAAATTATATGTTCAAGATATTCATCTTTAAAATATTTCAATGTAGTTAAAACAGGATTTGGAGCAGTTTGTCCTAGGCCACATAAACTTACTTCTTTTATATAATTACCAAGTTTTTCCAGTTTTTCAATATCTTCAATCTCTCCTTTTCCCTTTGTTATTCTTTCAAGAATTTCAAGCATTCTTTTTGTTCCAATTCTGCAAGGAACACATTTACCACATGATTCTTTCTGGACAAAATCAAGAAAATATCTTGCAAGTTCAACAGCACAAACTTTATCATCAATAACAATCATACCTCCTGAACCCATAATTGAACCAAGTTCTGCAAGTGTCTCATAATCAGTTGGAGTATTAAAATATTCAACAGGAATACATCCTCCAGAAGGACCACCTGTCTGAACTCCTTTTATTTTTCTGCCATCAATTGGACCCCCTCCTATTTCATAAATTATTTTCCATAAAGGAGTCCCAAGTGGTATTTCAACAAGTCCTGTATTTTTTACCTTTCCTGCAAGAGAAAATATTTTTGTCCCTCCACTTTTTTCAGTCCCTTTTTTACTAAAATTTTCTCCTCCCTCATTTATAATAATTGGTATATTGGCAAATGTCTCAACATTATTTATACAGGTTGGTTTTCCAAATAATCCTTTTTCAGCAGGAAATGGAGGTCTTGGTCTTGGCATACCTCTTTTCCCTTCAATAGAAGCAATTAATGCTGTCTCTTCACCACATACAAAAGCACCTGCTCCTTTCTTTATCTCTATATCAAAATCAAAACCGGTTCCAAGAATGTTTTTACCAAGTAATCCATACTTATAACATTCTCTAATTGCCTGACTTATATGTAAAATTGCTATTGGATATTCTGCTCTTATATAAAAAAAGCCCTTATTTGAACCAATTGTAAAACCACATATAAGCATACCTTCAATAATCTGAAATGGAACTCCCTCAAGTAAAGTCCTATCCATAAAAGCACCCGGGTCTCCTTCATCTCCATTACATATTACAAACTTTTCATCACTTATCTGATTTTTAACTATTTCCCATTTTTTATAGGTTGGAAAACCAGCACCTCCTCTTCCCCTTAATTTTGATTTTCTCAGTTCTTCAATAACTTTATCAGGAGTAAAATTTTCAATAACATTTAAAAATGAAGAAAATCCTCCATAATAAATATAATCATCAATATTAACCGGATTTATCTCTCCACAATTTTTAAGAACTTTTATTACCTGCGATTCAAAAAATTTTTTATCTTTCAGGAGAATCCTTTCAACAGGTTTATCTTTTTTAGAATTTTTTATTATTTCATCAATATCGTCTATACAAACATTCTGATAAATATAATCTTTTGTAAACAATTCAATCTTTACAACAGGAGCACCAGAACAAAATTTATGACATCCAGTAGGTATAACTTCTATTTCTTTATCTTCTCTTTTTTTAAATTCATTAAATAAATCTATTGCCCCTTTTGCTCTACAACCAGTTATACATACCTTTATTCTTATATCTTTCCTCTTCCTTTTTCTTACTTTCTCACAATAATCCTTAAAATCTTCAATTTTTCTAAATTTCATTTAAGTGAATTTATAATTTTTTTTGCTTTTTCAACATCAAGGTTTCCATAATAATCATTATTTACCATCATACATGGAGCCATAAAACAACTTCCAAGGCATGCAACAATTTGAAGTGTAAATTTCATATCAGGGGTAGTTTTTCCATTTTCAAGTCCATATTCATTTTCAAGCATTTCTCTTATTTTGCGACTCCCTTTAACATGACATGCTGTTCCTTCACATATTCTTATAAGATATTTTCCTCTTGGATATGTTGTAAATTGAGAATAAAATGTTAAAACACCAAAAATTTTTGATTTTGAGATTTTATACTTCTTGCATATTTTATCAAGATAATCAAGAGGGATATAATTTTTCTTTTCCTGAATTTCCTGCAAAATTTCAAGATTTGACCTATTTTTCATGTGGGAAACCCCTTATCATCTCAATTGAATGAAGAATTAAATCAGAAAGAATTTCAAAACAATCAATTACTCCCTTTAAACTGCCTGGTAAATTTATAATCAATGACTCTCCTTTTATTCCTGCAATACCCCTTGATAAAACTGAAAATTTTGATTTCTCATATGTTTTTATTCTTAAAATTTCAGGAATGCCCGGGATATTTTTTTCAATTACATTTTGTGTTGCATCTGGTGTTATATCCCTTGGTCCAACTCCGGTTCCCCCTGTTGTCAGAATCAAATTACAGAAATTACAGAACTCTATTAATTTTTTCTCAATCATTTCTTTTTCATCAGGAACTATTTCATATTTTATAACATTCCAGCCCTTTTCTTCAACTTTTTCTTTTAAATATTTCCCGCTTTCATCTATCCTTTCCCCTTTATAACATCCATCACTTATAGTTAAAATTGCAACATCTATCTTAGGAATAACCTCAATCATATCTCCTTTTTTAATAATCCCTCCCTTTAAAACCCTTCCGAATATCCCTTCTTTTGGCATAATACATTTACCAACTTTCTTATATATTTCACAGTATAAATGACATTTTTTCCCTACTTCAGATATCTCAATAACTACCTCATTTATTTTCAATTTATCTCCAATTTTAAGTTTTCTTAAATCAATCCTTTCAGTTGTTATATTTTCAGCAAAAATTCCCGGTTTAATATCAATTTTGTCTTTTAAACAAAAAAATTCTTCATTCATCCTTTCCCATGATAATAAACTTACCTGTTTATTTATTCCCTTTTGAGCATGACAATCACCTTTAACTCCAAAATCCTCAATAAGTTCAATTTTATCAACTGGTTTTTTAATTTCTCCCTTTTTCTCTCCGATATTAACAGAATAAACAATCCCTTTCATTTTTTCCTATAATTAAAGAATTTGTACATATTTAGTGAACTGCGTTTTCATTTAATTTACCTCATCTAATTCCACCTGTCAATTTTTCAACTTGCTATTATCCCCACTCTACGGAGTCACCCTAATCTTTTTCTTTTTTACGGGTTTAAGGATTTACCTACCATTTTTCACTTCCTAAAGTGTCATGTTCCTCTATCTCTTGTATTTTCAAGTACTTACAGAAATTCTTTCACACTAAATACGAAAGAACCTTTTTTCTCTTTAAATGCTTTTTCTTAAATTCTACCTAATGATAAGATAAATGCCTAAAGTTATAAAAAACAAGGAAAGAAGAAGTTTAGAGAAAGGGAGATTTTTTGAAGAGAATTGAGCAATTTTTTTAGAGGTAATTCCTATTAAGGTTAAAAGTAGAATAATAAAAAGAGGGATAAGGAACATTAGATTATAAAGGAATAGATAGAATAAACCGGTCGTTTTCAATGGTGTATTATTGATGACAAAGACAATTGTTGGAAGATATACCTGACCTGTGCATGAAAATTCAAAAAAAGAAATAATAATTCCTGATAAAAAAGCACCAAATATATAGTTTGTAAGGTTCATTTTGTTTATTATTGCTGAATGTATTTTTGTTTTTATATGCTTTGGTAGTTGTAATTTAATCTCCTTTGTTTTCCCTCTAATTGCTTTTAAAAAATCCCAAAAACTAAAAATACCAATAATTATTGCTCCAGACCCAACCAAAATATTCATAACTTTTGAGAAAATTCTGTAAGAAGTAAATTGTAAGAGGAATGAAAAAGCACCATAACCAATAAGAAAATAAATAAGGAAAACAGCAAACATAAAAGAAAATCCAACAAGAAGAATATCTTTTTTTCTCTTTTTTATTACTGTTAAATAAGAAACAAAAAATACCAAAACTGCAAAAGCACAAGGATTTATTCCATCAATAAGCCCTGCTAAAATAACTGTGAAAATATTAAATGATCTAAACCTACTTATTATATTCTTTTCTGCTTTCTCAATCTCTTCTTTCTTTAAGTCCCATATACAGATAGGAATTGTTTTTTTATATTTTTTAATTAAGGTTTCAATATTTTTTAAATTTATTTCTTTCCCTTGAAGATAATCAGTCCCTATAATTAAAGTTGCTGGTATCAATCTTTTTATCTCAGGTATTTTTATTTTTTCTCCTATTGCCTCAAATATTATTTTGTTTTCCCTTTCCTGTAAGTTGAATTTTTTTATGATAATATCTGGATATCTCTTTTCTAAATAATTGAGTAGGTAAAATATCCTTTCACATTCTTTGCATCTAAGATCGTAAAAAAATCCAATATAAATTTTCTCTTTTGGTATAACTTCTTGATTTAATTGAGTTTTTTGAATACTTATTTCATCAGGCCAGTTTGTTCCACCTTTTTTAGCATACTCTTTTATTAATTTTTCAAGATTATTTTTTATTTCTTCTTCTCCTCCTAATACATACTTTCCAATAAAAACTACTGGTAATTCATTATCTGTATCTTTATATTTTTCTTCAAGTTCTATAAGTTTCTGGTAATTCTCTATCTCTTTTATGTTGAAATATTTTGCCTCTATTTTACATCCTAATTTTTTACTTAACTGGTTAATATTTTCAAGTTGTATTATCTGGCAATGTGGACAATCAGGAGAAGTAAAAATATATAGACGAATATTGGCAAAAGTAGAAGTAAAGAAAAGTAAAAAAATAAAAAATAAGTTCATTTTTCTTTCCATACATAAACAGGGATTTTTAAAAGTGGCTCGTCAATAAGATTTGTTTTTACTTTTATTTCTCCTTTTATACAACCTACTGGAAGTTTTTCTTTTTTGAGTTTTGCAATTAATTTATATTCATTTTTTAGATTTTGTAAATTTAGCGTTAACCAGTCAATATCATTAGTAATTTCAATTATCTGAAAATCTTTTTTGAAATAGTTTGAAATAATAATCTCTCTCTTTGGTTGACTTTTATCATTCACAATCCCAAAAAAGAAAAAATCGGGAAAACAGTTTATTTCTCCGTTTACTTCTGCTATAACTGGAATTTCTATTTTTCTGTATTTTCTTAAGTTTGTATATAAAATTATTCTTTCTTCCAATTTCGGAATTATCTTTTTTGGAGAAAAAGAAATTTGTATTTCATATATTAAAGGAGTTTTTGTTTTCATATTTTCTACTTTGAAATAAGAAGGAACTATAATACTTTTTATTTTAAATTTTTCTTCTCCTGGCATTATATATAAAGATTTTTGAACAAACTGTTCTTTTCTTACTACTCCAAAATCAATTACAGAAGGTGTATATCTTAACTCAGTTAAAATTTCTCCTTGTAGTTGAAGAAGAATTAAAGGACTTGCTGGGTCATTTGTATATAAATAAACATATTCTTTTTGCCAACCACTTCTTCCTGTTGTATCAAATTCTATTTTTATTTCTCCTTTTTCTTTTGGTAAAAAGATTCTTTTTTGTAATTTGGATACTATACAACCACAACTTGCTCTTATATTTTTTATAATTAATGGCTCATTCCCTTTGTTTATGAATTTGAATTTAGAAGTGAGTTTTTTGCCTGGTTCTATTTTTCTGAAATCATAGGTATATTTTTTAAATCTTATGTCAAGACCGTTTCTATTAATATCAGGTATTGCTTCTTTATCAGGAGAAACCAGAAGGATAAAACCAGAATAGTAGGGAAAGATTTCTTTTTCTGTAAGATAATAAGTTTTTGGTGGGTCAATTACCTTAAATTTTCCATCTTTATAACTCTCAATTACTGCAAAATGCTCAGGATAGAAATAACAGATACAGGGAAGATTTATATAAGATAAATCTTTTAATGACAATTTTGTTCCTTTTACATATAAACCCTTCTTTTTTAAATTTCTATAAATTTCATACATATTTAATCCATCTGGATATTTTCTAATTAGATAATTTATTTCTTTATAATCAGGAGTTATACCAAAAATCTTGTAAATCACAAGTAAACTTTTTATCCCGCATAAATTATCCTGTGAAAAAGGGAAGAGTAATTTGGAGAAGTAAACGAAGATAAAGAATTTTAAAATAAATATATTATTTCTCTTTATTGCCATGGGTAAATTTATTTCTTTATTTCAAATGAAACTCCTAATCTTGTATCGTAAACTACTGTGCCAGGTTCAAAATTAAATTTGAATTCTTCATCTTTTATTTCTTCGTTAATCCTTATATATTCGTAAATCGCTATTGTATAACCAGTTTTTGTTCCGTCCTGTTCTTTTTTCCATCCTACTATTTTTTTAGGAAACCATATATCGTCCGTTTTTATATAATAAATTTCTGTAATCATTGAATCTTGTTTTCTTATATTTTCTATTTTTATTGGTAAAAAATCTTTATCCTTAGAAAACCAAAATAAAATATAAATTTTGCTTTTAAGTATCTCTTTTTCAACAGAAATTAAATAGCAAATGTCTGTATTTATTCTTTCCTCTCTCACCATATTAATTTGTGAAGAAGAAATAAGTTCTTTGTAACTAATTCCCGGATAAAAGTACCAAAGAAACATTGAAGGAGGTAAAAAAGTAAAAATTTGTGGTGCTTTTCCTTCCAAAATGCTTCCGTATTTTTCATTCTTATTGAAAGAAATTATTAAAGTATTCTCCCCATCAAAATAAAATTCATTGGATAATATTATTTCTCCTTTTTCATCAAAACTTTTGGATTTAAGGAGTTCTTTCCCATTTTTGTATTTCCACTCACATTCATAAAGTTTCCTTTTTATAAATTTACCTTCGGGTAATATTTTTCTTTCACCTTCTACTACATATTTACATTCTGCAGATTTTATTTTACTCAAGGCGTTTTCCCAACCTTTTATAATAAATTCTTCTTTTGGTATTTCCTCAGTCTCCAAAAAATAAACACAAGTAAATATAAATAAAAAAATAAATTTTTTCATCTTTCACCTCCAATTTTTACTTAGATTTGTTAATACAATCAGTTACTGGTCCACAAGAAGGGTATTCATTTTGTGAAAAAGGGTCGGCAACACAATAAAGGATAATATTATGATTTTGTTGGAGTCTTCCTATACAAAAGCCATCTTTCCCTTTATCACAATTATAACTTTGTTGTTCACACCACCATCCACTTGGTAAACGACTTCCATCACATCTTTTATTTACTTTGAATCCGGATTCACATGCTGGAGCACATGGAGCATTAAAATCTCGTCCTAAACAAACCAATATTCCATTTGTAATTCCACATAATTCTCTTGTTGTACAACTTCTATTATAACATTGACCAGCCCATATATTTTTCATTTCTTTTATTGTTAAGTAGTTTTTGTTTTCTGAAATTCCTTTTATTATGCCACTTACTGCAATTGAAACTCCTATAAAAATCAAAAATATCTTTTTCATTTTTCCTCCCCTCCTTTCAAAAATGAATTTATTATTGAAGTGTATGTTCCTTCTGGATAATTCTTTAAATATTCATTCCACACTTTTTTCATATTTTCAGAGTTCTTTGTCTCTCTATATAATAATCCAAGTAAAAATAATGCCTGTTCTTTCTTTTTACTCTCTGGATAGTTTTTTATAAAATTTTCAAGGATTCTTATACCTTCATCCGTTTTTCCCAATTTCTGATATTTTTTTACAAGTTTAAAATGTACCTCTTCTGAATATTTTGTTTTTGGATAATCTCTTATTAGTTTTTCATATTCTTCTATAGTCCCTTTTACTGCATCTTGTTCATCTTCCTGTTGCTCAATTATATTTGCTATAATGAATGAGGATTCTCCTCCTCTCTCTGTATTTCTATATTCTTCTGCTATTTTTCTATAAATCATAATTGCTTCTCCTATTTCTCCTTGTTCTCTTAGTTTGTCTGCTTCATTTTTTAAGTATTCTGCCTGTTTCTCTTTTTCTGGATACAAAATCTCAGCATATTCTTTCATACTTCTGTGTTTCTTCCCATATTCTGCTTGCTTATCATATTTTTCTATTAGTACCTCTCTTTCTCCGGTATATATGCTTTCTTTGTTTTGTTTTCTCCATTTATCTCTATCTCTTTTATCTTCTCTTTTTCTTCTGATTGGTTTTCTATGTATATGTAAATTTTATTGTAATTGTTATCAAAATAAATGCCACTGAATAAAAGTTTTTCACTAATTGGATTTATTTTTATCTCATATGTTTTGTTATAATTGTCTTTGAAATTTATTTTTACTGGCTTTTTGTCTCCCATCTTAATTTTACCTTTAACTCTCCATATTTTTCTGGCTCTATTTCTGGTGGTGTTAGTTGATACCATAGGATTAAGTCGGATGGGATTTTATCAATTTTTACATCGTTGAAATATAATTCTTCTATTTTTAGTGGGCTTTGAGTTTCATTCTTTAAATATATTGAAATTGTGCCTCTATCTATTTTATCTAATTTTTTAAATGTAATTCCTTCTATATTAAATCCAAAAAGTAAATTACAAAAACAAATCAAAAATAAACAAATCCTCAAAATCATTCTCATCAAAAATATAATACCCCCCTTAAAGAATTCGTCAAGAGATGTAAAAACCATTGATACACAAGGGATTTTAAGAATATACTTGACAGGTCAGCAATGTATAAACCAAAAAGACCGTATCCAAATAGAAAAACTTTTACCACATAACTTTAAGGGAGAGATAAAAAACAACTTAATTATGGAACCACCTTAAATTTTTTCTTTTTGACGGGTTTTAACAAGAACTTATCTTTTTTCTCCAGTTTTTTGCAGGTACTTATTTTATTATATCATTTTTTTATAGAGAAACTGGTTTTTTATTTTTTGCAGATTTTTTAACTGAAAGACAGACCTTTAATGCATAAAGTCCATCATTTCCATCAACAGCAGGTTTTTTATTATTTTTTATACAATCAACAAAATGTTCTATTTCTCCTGAAAAACCATCTGCATTATCAAATTTTTCCTCAAAGACCTTTGATGGATTATTTCTGTAAATATACTGTAAATTCTGTGGATTATCAAAAAAACCTCTTACTTCACAAACTGCTTTTTCTGTTGTAAAAGTTACCTCTTCTTTAGCAAAACCCCATTCAGAACCATAACCTGCACCAACTCCTGCTATTGCTCCATTCTTAAATCTTATGGTAAAAATCGCAGTATCTATTTGTGAAGAAAATTGAGGCATGAAAAGATTATCTCCTTCTGCATAAACTGACTTGACTTCGCCAATCAAAAAATGAAGAAGGTCTATCATATGAACAGTATTTTCAACAATTGGACCTCCTCCATCTTTTTCATCCCAGAACCATTCCTTTTCAACTCTTCCAAGAGCAAATTTTGCAAAAATCCATTTTGGGATACCAAAATCATTTTCAAACTTATTTTTTAAAAATAAATATGTTGGAGAAAATCTTTTTTTAAATCCAATCATTAAAAAAACCTTATTTTTCTCACATACTTCAATCATCTTCTCACAGTCAGAAATTCTTGGAGCCATTGGTTTTTCACATAGAATATGAACATTTTTGGAAGCAAAAATTTGTGTTAACTTTAAATGAGATGATGGAGGAGTGCAAATACTAACTCCATCAGGTATTTCTGTTTTTAGAAGTTCTTCAACTGAATGAAATGGCTTTAAATTATATTTTTCTGCTGTTTCTTTTAAAACATCTGAATTTGTATCAACAATACCAATAATTTCAACATCGGGTATCTGCTTATAATAATGAATATGTGCTTTACCTATTCCAAGACCAACAACAGCAATTTTTATTTTCATAGTTCCTCCTTGAATTTATTTATATTATCAAAGCATTTTTTTGAAGCAGTGAATGGGTCAAGTTCCCACAATTTTTCATTAAAAAGTTCAAGAGAATAATATCCATCATATTTTATTTTTTTCAATCTTTTTACAATTTCTTTTAATGGCATAATTCCTTCTCCAGGTAAAACTCTATCCTTATCAGTTAAAATCTCTCTTGGCTTATTTGCTACATCATTAATATGAACAAAAAAAATCTTCTCTCCATTTACATTATCAATATCCTCCATTTTACTTATCCCTCTATAGAAATGAAATGTATCAAAAAGTATCCCGACATTTTTATGGTTTGTTTTCTCAACAATCAATTTTGCAGTTGAAAGGCATCCAATAAAATTTGCTCCAGCAATAAATTCAACAGCCAGACCAACTCCATATTTTTCAGCAATATTTCCTGCTTCAAATAAATTTTCAGAAGCAATTTCATAACTCTTCTCATTAACTTCAGACGGAAAGTCCCCAACTACAACAAGAAAAGGGATTTCAAGAGCATTACATATTTTTAATTTTTCATTAAACTGCTCAATCACTTTTTTCCTTTTCTCTCCTTCAGAAAGCATTAAATCACCATGAAAACAGGCACAAACAGGTTTTATTCCATTTTCTTTTAACAATTTTTTTGCTTCATCCAGTGTTGCACCTTTTAAAAATTCATATAATTTTGGTAACCATATTTCAACTGCTTCAAAGGATGCCTTTGCATATGCTTTTATATCACTGACAAAATCCGATTTCATTGTTGTTGCCTGATTAATTGCAAATTTCATTTTTACCCTCCTTTTTTAAACCAATTTTTTCAAAAGGTATTTCCTTAAAACCAATTTTAAATACAGGAGAATCCTTTTTAAATTTTAAATAAGGTGGAGTATAATTTTCAAATAGAGGGTCAACTTCAACAAGATTATCAATTAACTCAACTTTCCCTCTATCAATAAATCCCTTACATTTATAAACAATGTTTCTTTTAAGAATGTTTGGTCTTGTATCTTCAAGAATATTAATAAGCCATGGATATTTTTCAGAGTATGGCGGTTTTCTTACATCAATTTCATTACCAAATAATCTTTCCCTGTATTCTTCTGTCCATGTCTTTTTCCATCTTTCCTGGTCCCATGGAGTTTCATTATATGCCTGCTCACATTCAAGAAAAATATTATTTTCTATGAGATTATACCTTCCGCCATGAATAAAAACAGCACCAAATTTACCATAACCCGGTTTACATGCTCTGTAAAAAATATTTCCATAGACAATATTTCCACAATGACCATCATCAAGATAAACACTTGCAACTCCAAGTCCATATAATTTCCCGATATCATGAAAATAGTTATATCTTATAATGTTTCCCTGCATTGAAGGGTCTCTACCACTATATATTGCTCCTGCATCATTTGTTTCAAGAACAACATTGTATATTTCATTATATTCAATAATATTTTCATTTCCTGACCATCCAATAGCCATATGTGGTGCATCATGAATCAAATTGTTGGCAACACGATTTCCTACACCATTTATTTGAATGGCAGGTCTATAAACCCTCATCCAGAGTGAAAAATCATGAATATGATTGTTTGTAATTTCATTATTCCATGGTGTAAGTGTTTTCCTGTCCCCTCCTTCAAGATATATTCCTCCCTCTCCTGTAAAATAAATTTCACAATTTTCAATACGGGTATTTTTTACTTTAAATGCCTTTATTGCCCAGCCACCAAGATTCCTGAATATGCAATTACTAATAGTAATATTTTCACCTTCAGAGATTAAAATTCCTTCTTTTCTTGAATTTTCAAAAACAATATTTTCAATTTTTATATTTGATGCTCCTTTAATTTCAATGAATGGTACTTTATTTACAGAAACAATTGCCTTACCCTTTTCAATATCATCAGGAGGATAAAAGTAAATATATCCTGTTTCTTCATCAATAAACCATTCTCCTGGTGAATCCAGTTCGCATAATGCATTATAAATAAAAAACATTGCTCCTTTTTTATATCCATAAGAATGACTTTCAGGATTTTTTAATGAAATAACTCCTGAATCAGGGTCTACTTTTTCAACATCCATATGCTGTGATGCCCATTCATAAAACCAGTAACCAAATGCCTTTAGTTTTTTTTCTTTTTGCCAGTTTTTAATTCTTTCTTTTTCAGCATTAACAATAAACTTTCCATTTCCAGTAATCTCACCTGTATAGGAAAATCCTTCATCAGGCCATCTTGCAATTTTCATCGGTTTTCCATTAAAATATAGTTGAATCTGTGAACCTGAAGAATTATACCAGTCGGGCTGAAAGAAATCTCCAAAATCATTTATTCCATAATTTTTTAAATTTGCCCTTAAGACATATTTTCTTGCTTCAGGATTCAATTTATCAAGTATTTCTTTCTCTTTAATTTTTTCCCATTTTTTTATTTCTATCCCACCATTAAAAATCACTCCCTTTTTCCCTTTAATAATTAATGGTGAAGAAGGATTTCCTGAAACATCTGAAGAAAGGGTAATTTTCTTATCAAATTGATATGTGCCATCTATTTCAATGATAATAGATTCTTCAGGGGATTTTTCCTTTTTTATTTCTTGTATTTCCTTTATTGCTCTTTCAAGTGTTTTAAATGGACCATCAGTGAGATTTTTATCTGGTTCTGGAATCCTGCCTGACCAACTATCATTGCCATTTTTTGAGACATATATTTTCATCTTTTCCTCCCCGTAAACATTTAAAATACTGCCTTTTAATAAAAACAATAAAACACCTGCCTTCAAAATTTTATAAATTATCTTTTTCACTTTTTATATTATATCTCCTCTCCATTTGATAGTTAAACAATTATGCTTATTCCTGTTTTCACAGAAACAAATTTATCTTTATACTCATTTTCAAATATTTTTTCTGCTTCCGGACCTGAACAATGACATGGTCCAACCTTTTCTACATTCATTTTTTTAAATTCTTTAACAATAAAATCAATAAATCTTTTTTCTTTCTCAAGTAGATGAAATCCACCAATCACAAGAAAAATTTTCTCTTCTTTGAATTTATTTTTAACTATATTGATTATTTCAATTATTCCGGGATGAGCACAACCGGTTAAAATAGTAATTCCATTTTCTGTTTTCAATATAACTGCCTGTTCTGGCATGAAACTTCCTTTATATGTTCCTTTTATTTCTCCTGTTGTATAAATGTTTTTACTTATTTCATCCCATACTTTAACTTCAACAACTTCTCCGCCACAATCTTTAATCATTTCCTTTAAGTCATCTGAAAAGTCCTTGCATATATATACTGGAGTTTTATTTTTCTTTTCTTTAAGTATTGTTTTCAGTCCTCCTGTGTGGTCCCAGTGGTCATGTGAAATAACAATGCCTTCTATTTCATCCATATTTATATTCATAGATTTCATATTCTCAATAAGCCAATTGCCTTTTTCTCCTGTATCAAAGAGAATTTTTTTATCAATAAGAATTGAAAGCCCCCATCCTGTGTGTAAATTTTTACTTATCGCTTCCTTATCAAAAATCACTTTTATTTCCATATTTATTTCTCCTTTATTTTTCTTGCAGATATTACTACAAAACTACCTTTTCCATACCCTTTTTTTGGTTTTTCTATTTTGTTTAATTTTTCTAAAGGTTTAAAAATTGTCTGATAAAAGGTAAATTTACCAAAATTATGTTTTTTTAATAACTCTATAACTTCCTCTGTTGAATAAAAATTTGCCTTTTTATAAAATCTATGTCCTTCTTCTTTTTTCTTCTGATACAATTTACCCAAATAACTATTTTTATCAATTATTCCGATGATTAACTTCCCATTATCTTTAAGAACTCTATTTGATTCTCTTATTACCTGTTCTGGATTCTGAACAAAGCACAATGTAATAACAATCAAAATAAAATCAAATTCTTTATCACCAAATGGCAAATTTTCACCCACACCAAGATATGTTTTTATACCACGAGTTTTAGCAATTTCAAGCATTTTTGAAGATGGGTCTATTCCTGTTTTAATTCTTAATGGTTGAGCAAATCTTCCTGTGCCAACGCCAATCTCAAGTCCTTCTCCTTTTTCAGGAATAACTTTTTTCAATGCCTCAATTTCAGACAAATATGCAAACTTATTTTCTTCATACCAGTTATCATACTCTTTTGGGTAAATATTAAATATATTCACTCTCATAACCTTTCATTTTAATATTTTCTGCAAAAAACTCCATTTTTATAATATTTCTCCCTATTCAAATTTTTTAGAAAGCAACTTTATTGCTGGGAAAATGAAAAGAAAAAGGAAAAGAATTAATACAAAAGCATATAAAAATAATGTCCTGTCTGGATTTCCTGAAAAAGATTGCTTAAGTCCTGCCACTGTATAAGTCAGAGGCAATATATAGGCAAAATACTGTAAAGCAGAAGGCATCTTTGAAACTGGATAAATAACACCACTTAAGAATATCATTAAAAATCTTGGAAGGTTAAGCAATGTCTGCGCCTCAAAAACTTCTTTCACCATCACACATAAAAGGGCACCAAAAGAAGAAAATAAAAAAAGCGAAGGAAGAATTATTAAAATAAGGTAAGGAATGCTGGGATGAAGTTTAAGCACTATCACAGAAATTATTGTTACTATAGTTGTCATCAAAAAACCAAAAATAACACCACCAAGCACCTTACCCAAAAATATTCCCCCTATACTTATTGGTGCTAAAAGCAATCTTTCCAGAGTTCCAAGTCTCAGTTCAAAATTTATCACCACTGCTTCTGCTGAAGTAGTGCTGAAAAGAATTGTCATTGCAATTAATCCGGGAACAAGTTCCTTAAAGTCCCCTGGATTTCTTAAATAAAAAGCAAGAATCCATGTAATCGGAAAAACAATACCCCAACTGATTGCTGGTGGTTTAAGGTAATATGTCTTTATATCTTTTAAGGCAATATAAAAAATTCCCCGTAAATTATCTCGCCACATCTTACCTTCCTTTTTCAATCGCTAAAATTTCCGGTTCTAAACCTGTAATCTTCATAAATGCTTCTTCGAGTGTTTTTCTATCAGTTTTTGTTTTTAAATTTAAAGGAGTATCAATTGTCAGAATTTTTCCTTTTACAAGAATAGCAACACGGTCACATAAAAGGTCTGCTTCTTCTAAATAATGAGTTGTAAGAAAAATAGTTATTCCTTGATGCCGGAGATTGGATATTAAATTCCTTAAAGAACGAGCAGCCACCACATCAAGACCAACCGTAGGTTCATCAAGAAAAAGGATTTTAGGATTATGAATTAAAGAGGCAGCAATTGTTAAAGCCCTCTTCATACCACGGGAAAATGTGCGAAAGGGACTGTCTTTTCGTTCATAGAGTTTAAAAATTTTTAATAATTCTTCTGCTCTTTTCAACCGCTCTTCTCTTGGGACACCATAAAGTTGTGCCATAAATATCAAATTATCCATTGCAGATAATTCATCATAAAGATTTGAAATTTCCGGAACAACTCCAATATGTTTTTTTATCTGCAAAATCTGTGAATTAATATCAAAACCCAGAATAGACGCATTTCCCCCTGTAGGTTTAGAAAGTCCTGTAAGCATCCTTATTGTAGAAGTTTTTCCTGCACCATTTGGACCTAAAAATCCAAAAACCTCACCTTCTTTAACTTCAAAACTGATATGGTCAACAGCAAGAATCTCACCATATCGCTTTGTTAAATTTTCTACTTTAATTACTATATCATTTTTCATTTTTAAAATGTGACAACCTTAATCATTTTAAATGTCCTTGAATTGCATGGATAAATTACAATTCCCATCTTTATTAGTTCTCCATACTATCTATTATCTTTTTTGCTATTTCGTTCATATTTTCTGTTGCTCTAAGGTTTTTAAAAAGGATAAAAGGTTTTCCTGTATCTCCACTACTTACTATTTCTGGCTCAAATAATATTCTGCCAAGAAAAGGAATTCCCATATCTTTTGCTACTTTTTCACCTCCTCCTTTTCCAAATAAATTTACCTCTTTTTTACAATATGGACAAATAAATCCACTCATATTTTCTATAATACCTATTACAGGAACATTGAGTTTTTTTGCAAACATAATTGCTTTTGTTGCATCAAGTATAGCAACATCCTGTGGTGTTGTTACAATTATAACTCCATCCATATTTTTTATAGATTGACATATACTCAGCAATTCATCTCCTGTTCCTGGCGGAGAATCTATAATAAGATAATCAAGTTCTCCCCATCTTATATCTCCTAAAAACTGCCTTATTGCAACACTTTTTATTGGTCCTCTCCATATAACTGGCTGGTCTGAACTTTCAAGTATCATGGCCATACTTATAACTTTAAGTTTTGGTATATATTCAAATGGTTCTATTTCTTTTCCATCGCTTGTAAGTTTCATTCCTTCAAGTCCAAGCATTTTTGCAACATTTGGTCCATGAATATCTATATCAAGAAGACCGACTTTTTTATCCACAAGAGATAAAGCATAAGATAAATTAACTGATACTGTTGTTTTTCCTACTCCTCCTTTACCACTCATAATCATTATTTTGTGTTTTATTTTACTCATTTTTTCATCTATCTTTTCCTGCTGCTGGTTAAATTCTTTTTCCATAATCACTCCTTTTTTATTTTTTCCCATATTTTTTTTATTTCTTCTGTTATAGAGTCATCTGAAAACTCAACATAAGGTATTTTCTCAACCACTGACTCAAAAACTTTTTCTGAAAAGGGAATATATCCAATAATCTCAATTTTCCTTTTTTTACATATCTCTTCTATTTTTCTTGTGTTTTCAATATTAATATCATATTTGTTTATAACCACCTTTGTTTCAATCTTAAAAAATTCAGCAACCCCTATTACCCTTTCCATATCACTTATTCCTGAAAGTGTTGGTTCTGTTATAACTATGGCAAGGTCAACTCCTGATAAAGATGCTATAACAGGACATCCTATACCAGGAGGACCATCTATAATAACATAATCAGCATTTATTTTTTCACCTATTTTATATGCTTCCTCTTTTACTTTTGTTACAAGTTTTCCTGAATTTTCAGATACAACATTAAGTTTTGCAAATATAAAAGGTCCATATTTTGTATCAGATATAAACCATTTTCCACTTTCCTTCTCTTTTATTTCTATTGCATTCACAGGACATCCATATACACATGCACCACATCCTTCACAAGAAAATTTATCTATTAAAATTTTGTCAATTGAATTATTTTTACTCTTAAATGTTTTTACTGCTTCAAATCTACATATAGTCAGACATTTACCACATTTAATACATTTATCCTGATTTATTTCTGCTTCATATCCACCCATAAATACTTCTTCCTTTTTGATATCAGGATGTAAAAGAATATATAAATTTGCAGCATCAACATCACAATCAACAATTACCTTATTTTTTGCAATAGATGCGAAGGATGCAGTAAGAAATGTTTTACCTGTGCCACCTTTTCCACTTATTATAGTTATCTTTTTCATTTTCTATCCATTAAAATTTCTTCAATCTTTTTAAAAACCTCCTTAAATTTTTTGATATATTCTGGAAAAATATTGACAAGTGGAACTCCTTTTGAATATGACACAGCAATTTCTCTTTTAAAGGGAATACTTAAAAGAACAGGTATCCCTTCTTTTTTAGCATATTCTTCTACTTTATTATCTCCAATATCTGAACGGTTTATTATTATTCCAGAAGGAATTCCCATTTTTTTAGTCATTTCAACTGCTAATATAAGGTCATTTAATCCAAAAGGAGTTGGTTCTGTTACAAGTATACAAAAATCAGCACCTTTTATTGCTTCAACTACAGGACAACTTACTCCTGGAGAAACATCTATAATATTTATTTTATCCTTTAGAATATATTTTTTTACTGCTTTTATTATTGGAGTAGGACTTGCTTCAGAAATTTTAAGTTTACCCTGAATAAAAGAAAAAATACCATTAGCAGTCCCTATTTCAACAGTCCCTTTTTCTTCTTCTTCCTCATATATAGCATTTTCAGGACATATAAGAGAACATGCTCCACAACTATGACAGAGTTCATAAAAAAATAAAACCTTATTTTTCGGTTTAATTACAGATATTGCATTATAATGACAGACCTTACTGCATAGACCACAAAATTTACACTTTGAAATATCTACCTTTGGTTTTGGAAAATAAATTTTTTCAATTTTTTTAATTTCTGGCTTTAAAAAAATATATCCATTTGGCTCCTCAACATCACAATCAAAAAAAAGAGAATCTTTTCCAAGAGATAGAGATAGTGATGTTGCTATCAATGTTTTTCCAGTTCCACCTTTCCCACTTGCAATTGCAATATTCATCTTATCCTCTCACCATTCTTGTTCCACACTTAGGACATAACATGGATGAGCAGGGAATGCCTGGTTTATGCTCAACTTTTTCTCCACAAGATGGACATATACAAAATCCTGTTGGTCCTGCTCCTCTTCCCCTTCTTCCAAATCCTCTTCCCATTCCTTTTGGTCCAACAGGTCCTTTACCCATTGGTCCAGTTCCATCTCCAAATGGCATATCAATCACCTCCTTTATGTTCACATTCTTTTTTTTCTATATCACAATTTTTACCTGCTTTATGGTTACACAAACTTTCACCGGATACAAGTTTTCCTTCAATCAATTTTTCTATTACATCATTTATTTTCCCTTCAATACCTAAAATTACCTCAATCCCATACTGCTTTAAAAAACTTATTGCACGCGGTCCTATTCCTCCACATATAATACAATTTACTCCTTTCTGATGTAAAAATTCTGGTAGAAATGCTGGAGAATGCCCTGGATTATTCAAAACTTCTTTTTTTATAACTTTATTATCTTCAATATCAACAATTGTATAAGCAGAACATCTTCCAAAATGAGGTGATACAAATTCACCATCTGTTGCAATGGCAAAGCGCATATTCCCTCCTTATTTTATATTTCCCTTTTTAAAACTTTCTATAACATCCTTTATTTTCCCTGTTATTCCTGTTATTACTTTTATTCCAAACTCATCAAAAACTCTTGATGCATTTGGACCTATATTGCCTGTAATAATAATTTCAACTCCTTTTTCCGCTATCATTGTTGCATTTTTAATTCCAACTCCACCCATTCCTTCAGCATTTGTATTTTGAATTGCATTGTAATTATCTATTTCAGTGTCATAAATAATAAAATAAGCACATCTTCCAAATCTCGGGTCAACATTGGCTTCCAGATTGTTTCCATCGGAAGTTATACATATTTTCATATTATCCTCCCTTTTTCACACAGGCCGGCAAAATGCCGGCCTGTGCATTCATTTATCTCTCTCCTGCTTTCTCCTCAAGTTCATTAAGTCGTTTCTTTATCTCAGCAAGTTGTTCCTGAAGAATCTTTGTCTCTTCAAGAAGCAATTTCTTTTCTTCCTCAGGATTTAAATTACTTGCAGAATAAGTTGGATAAAGAGAAGCAGCATAAGGATACCCATAGAGAGCAAATCTTCTCCAGAAAAATCCTCTGCCAAAACCTCTTCCTCTTCCGAAACCAAAGTAAGGACATCCATAGAATGCCCTTCCTCTTAAAAATCCTCTACTAAACCCAGGAATATATGGATTCATAAAACCCGGCACAGGATAACCTGCACAATATCCTGCACCTCTTCCTGTCATTGGTCCAAGTCCAAGAGGTCCAGTTCCATCTCCAAATGGCATATCAATCACCTCCTTTCACTTTTTTATTTCCTTTTCAAGTTCTTTTATCCTTTCCTGAATTGCTTCAAGTTCTTCCTTTAAATATGCTTCCTCTTCTTTCAAAATCTCAAGTTCTTCTTCGGCAGTAGGGTATGCCATGGGATAATTCCGGTAAGGTGCCCATGGATACCACCAGCAACCCCATGCAGGCAAACCCATAGATGCTCTTACCCATCCAGGAAGTCCTGTAGTTCTATACCAGTGTCTCCATCCTCTTCCGCGCCACATAATCTCACCTCCTTTCTTTATCACATTCTTCACATATTCCATAAAACTGGATTAAATGATTTTTAATTTTAAATTTATATTTTTCAGAGAGTGCCTTTTCTGTTTTCTCTATCAATTTTTTTTCTTCATCGGTAAAATCAGTATAATCAATTATTTTCCCGCATTCTGAACAGACAAGATGATGATGGTGAGGTTTTTCTTTTTCTTCGTAATTTAATTCATATCTTGTCTTTCCATCTCCAAAATCAAATTTATGAATAATACCCATTCTTGTTAATAAGTCAAGAGTTCTATAAATAGTTGCAAGTCCAATAGCAGGATTTATCCTATGAATTAGAAAATATATATCTTCTGCACTTGGATGTTTTATTCTTTCCTTTGCAAGAATATCAAGTATAGCCATCCTTGCCTGTGTCATTCTGCATCCTTCCATCATTATCCTTCTATGTATCCATGAATTTCTACAGTATCTCATTTTCCCTTCCTTATTGAGAATGATTTTCATTATCAATTATACCCCAAAAAAATTCCCCCTGTCAATAGATAAATATTTTTTAGAATCTCAACTGAAAAATTAATTATTTTGCAAGAAGCATATTACCTGTAAATCCTTGTTAAACCCCACTTATCTGTTTATAAAAAATTAAAGATTTTATTTCCTTACCTAAAACAATTCGTCAAAAAGCAGAAAGAGGAAACTTATTGACAGATTTCTTGGGGGCATTTATATATGTGTAATATAATAAAAAAATTGAAAATCGTGGGTAAGAGAAAGATTAAAAAAGTTTCTCATGTCGGGATTTCAATTAATTTTATTGTATTTGGCAAATTAAAGGATAGGGGGACGCACTTATTGCTTTAAGGAAGAAAGACGAGGGAAAATTTTTAGCAGTAGTATATAAAGAGTTATCAGAATCTGATGGGTTTATAATTACTGTTTTTTTACATCTAAAATAAAATTAGAAAAGGAGGAAATAATATGGCAAAGACAATAGTAAAAAAAGAACTTATGAACGAAATTTTTAAAACAATCCTTTCTCTTTTGAAATTCCATTATAAAAAGATGTGGATAGATTATGACGAAAAAGCAGATGTATTGTATATAAGTTTTAAAAGACCGCAAAAGGCAACAGATACAGAAATGACAAAGGATGGCATATTAATAAGATACAAGGACGATGAAATAGTTGGGATTACTATTTTGGAAGCATCTAAAAGAAGTGGGAATGTCAACTCTTACTGAAAATCATCCCCTTTAGCCCACCTCCAAGGTGGGCTGGGGAGATTGTTGATACATAAGGGATTTCATATTTTTCGTTTCACATTTCAAGATACGAGAGAGTGTTATCTATGTATATCACATCCTGCGTGTAAACTAAATGCGTTCTATAAATACACACAAATTTGGCATCTTTATTATTGGGCTTCTGTAAGGTTAGAAATTTTCCAATCACCGTTTGGTTGTTTTTTAAGAGTAAAACGCCAAAGTACTATAATTGGAAAACCTCCTTTGGTGCTGGAACTTATTCTCGCTATAACATAAGCAGTATCTTTATATTCCAAACAATTTACTATCTCCCATTCTCTTACTGCATATAATGACTTTGCAAATAGTGGGTTTGTCCAATAGATATCACCCCATTCTCCTCTTTTTTGCGCTTGAAGCCATTCTTCTACAACCTTTTTTGCACTTTCTTGGAGATTTTCAAAATATTCTTTCCCTTCCTTATCTATATAACCCCACTTACCATTGAGTTCGACACAAGCAAGACCTTCACTAAAACACCCCGCATCATCATACTTACATGGTATTACCTCTTTTCCTTCTTTATCTATATAACCATACTTACCATTGAGTTTGACACAAGCAAGACCTTCACTAAAAGACCTCGCCCAATCATACTTTATTGGTATAACCTCTTTCCCTTCCTTATCTATATAACCCCACTTACCATTGAGTTCGACACGAGCAAGTCCTTCACTGAAAGACCCTACATCATCATACTTTATTGGTATCACAATTTTCTTATTTCTATCGCAAAACCCCCATTCATTTCCTTTTCTATATGGAATTAGTTCTGGCTGACAAATCCCAAGTGTAGTCCCCAAAAGAATAAATAAAAAAGTTATTGCAAAAACTTTCTTTAAGTTTCTCATTTTCTCCTCCTTTTTTCCCTTTTAAATATTTTCAATCTCCACTATTTTAATTTTATCCCTTTTCAATCAAATCTTCAAATTTTTTGTGGCATATCTTCAATTTTATATAAACAGACAAATAATTTTAACAAGAAACAAAATAACCTGTTTGTTAAGTGAAAAATGATACCATTGAATACCCCACTTATTTTCTCTTTTTTACTCTTGAAGTCATTCTTCTATAACCTTTATTGCCTTTCTTCTTTGAAGCATCTTCAAAATATTCTTTCCCTTCTTTGTCTATATAACCCTACTTATCAAAGAGTAGGTCGACCCAAGCACGCTCTTCATCAAAATCCCACGCAAAATTATACTTTATTGGTATAACCTCTTTCCCTTCTTTATTTACAAAACCCCACCTACCATTGAGTTCGACACAAGCAAGCCCTTCACTGAAAGACTCCGCCCAATCATACTTTATTGGTGTCACCACTTTTCCTTCTTTATTTACAAAACCCCACTTATCATTAAGTTGGACAGGAGCAAGACCTTCACTGAAATCCTCCGCATCATCATACTTTATTGGTATTACCTCTTTCCCTTCTTTATCTATAAAACCCCACTTACCATTGAGTTGAACTAGAGCAAAACCTTCATGGAAATCTCTTGCATCATCATACTTAAATGGTATAACCTCTTTCCCTTCTTTATTTATATAACCCCACCAATAGAATCGGACAGGAGCAAGACCTTCACTAAAAGATCCCACACACCCATACTTTATGGGTATAACTACTTTCCCTTCTTTATCTATAAAACCCCACTGGTCATTGAGTTGAACTGGAGCAAAACCTTCATGGAAATCTCTCGCATCATCATACTTAAATGGTATGACCCCTTCCCCTTCTTTATTTACAAAACCCCACTTACCATTGAGTTGAACACGAGCAAGTCCTTCACTGAAATCCTCCGCATCATCATACTTTATTGGTATTACCTCTTTTCCTTCTTTATCTATATAACCCCACTTACCATTGAGTTTGACACGGGCAAGACCTTCACGAAAATCATTCACCATAGCATACTTTATTGGTATAAACACTTTTCCTTCTTTATCTACAAAACCATACTTACCATTACGCTTAACACGAGCAAAACCTTCACGGAAAGGAATCGCCACCTTATCATACTTTATTGGTATTACCTCTTTCCCTTCTTTATCTATATAACCCCACTTACCATTGAGTTGAACTGGAGCAAAACCTTCATGGAAAAGTCCTACATCATCATACTTAAATGGTATTACCTCTTTCCTTTCTTTATCTATAAAACCCCACTTGCCATTAAATTTGACAGGAGCAAGAGCTTCGCTGAAAACCCAATCAAAATATTCGTTCCCTTCTTTATCTACAAAACCCCACTCATTATTAAGTACAACACAAGCAAGTTCTCTATCGAAAGGGAACGCCAAATCATACTTTATTGGTGTAACCTTTTTTCCTTTTTTATCTATATAACCCCATTGGTCATTGAGTCGGACTGGAGCAAGACCTTCATGGAAATCTCTCGCATCTTCATACTTAAATGGTGTAACCTTTTTCCCTTTTTTATCTATATAACCCCACTTACCATTGAGTTGGACACGAGCAAGTCCTTCACTGAAAAAAAACACCACCTTATCATACTTTATTGGTATAATCACTTTCCCTTCTTCATCTATAAAACCCCACTCATCATTAAGTTTGACAGGAGCAAGACCTTCACGGAAAGGGAACGCATAATCATACATAAATGGTATAAACTCATCCCCTTCTTTATCTATATAACCCCACTTACCATTGAGTTTCACAGGAGCAAACCCTCCACTGAACCACAACGCATCATCATACATAAATGGTATAACCTCTTTCCCTTCTTTATCTATATAACCCCACTCACCATAGAAAGAAACACAAGCCAGCCCTTCCGTGAAAAACAACGCATCATCATACTTAAATGGTATAACCTCTTTCCCTTCTTTATCTATATAACCCCACTCACCATAGAAAGAAACACAAGCCAGCCCTTCCGTGAAAAACAACGCATCATCATACTTAAATGGTATAACTTCTTTTCCTTCTTTATCTATATAACCCCACTTGCCAGTGAGTTGGACAGGAACAAGACCTTCACTGAACTCCCACACCTCATCATCCTTAAATGGTATAATCACTTTCCCTTCTTCATCTATATAACCCCACTTACCAGTGAGAAAAATCACAGCAAGACCTTCTCTGAAAGGAAACGCATAATAATCGTACTTAAATGGTATAGCCCATTTCCCTTCTTTATCTACAAAACCATACTTACCTTTGGGTCTGACAGGAGCAAGGCCCTCACTGGAATCCTCTACCCAATCATAGAAATCCTCCACCCAATCATCCTTCATTGGTATCTCCTCTTTTCCTTCTTTATTTATATAACCCTACTTGCCATTTAGGTGGACAGAAGCAAACCCTTTTTTGAAAGACCCCCACCCCATCATATTTTATTGGTATCACAATTTTCTTATTTCTATCGCAAAACCCCCACCTATCTCCTTCTCTATATGGAATTAGTTCTGGCGGACAAATCCCATCAAGATATTTTTTCCCTTTTTTATCTATATGACTCCACTTACCAGTGAGTTTGACAAAAACAAGCCCTAAAAGAATAAATAAAAAAGGTATTGCAAAAACTTTCTTTAAATTTCTCATTTTCCCCTTCCTTCTTTTTTCCCTTTTAAATATTTTCAACCCCTACCACTTATTTTATCCCTTTTCAATCTCATTTTCAAATTTCACCTCCACAATCTAAAATTCTGATATAAGAAACTTCTTAAATTTCCCCCTTTCTCATAGTTTTCAATTTTTTATAATTTTCTACTTTTCAATTTTTTTATATTAGAACACACATGGATAATACCCATTTTTTTCTCAATCTACCTTATCTTAAATCTATGAAAATCAAAAACTTATAATCTCTTTATCTAATGCCTGAACTTCAGCAAAGGGGAAAATTAACATTTTAAAATAATATCAATCTTCACTTCCAAAAATATTTCCAAGGAGTCCGCCAAGTCCAAATTTCTCTTCACCCTTTCTTACAACCTTACCACCTATTTCTCTCCTCAATCTTGCAAGTGTTATACTCTGTAAAATTATTCTTCCAGGTCCTTTCAATGTGGCAAGAAAAATCCCTTCTCCACCAAAAATTGCTGTTTTTATATCTTTTGCAAATTCAACATTATAATCAACTGTCTCCTCAAAACCAACAATACAACCTGTATCTATCTGAATTTTTTCATTTTCTTTAAGTTGAACACTATAAAAATCGCCACCACCATGAATAAAAACAATTCCAGGACCAGTAAATTTTTCAAATATTAATCCTTCTCCTCCAAAAAATGCAGCACCAACATTTTTAACCAAACTTATAGAAAATTTAACACCTTTTGTAGCACATATAAATGAATCCCTTTGAGAAACGAAACTTACTTCCGGATTTAATTCAATTGCCTCTATTTTTCCTGGAAAATCTCCAGCAAATGCAACATAACCTTCTCCTACTAAAGAGGTAAAATGGGTCATAAAAACTGATTCTCCTGCGATAGTTCTTTTAAGCACATCTTTTAATATATCTTTTGCTGTATTACCTTCAATTTTTGTTTCCATTATAATATTATCACTTTTAAACATCATTTTTCCTGCCTCTGCATAAATCTCTTCACCGGGAGAAAGATAAATTTTAACAAACTGCATATTATTACCTATAATTTCATATCTCATCTTCACCTCCTTCTTTCAATAAAAATTTTATCAACACAAAAATAAATAATCAAATTTTTAACTTTTTAGACAGGGAAATAAAAGGGAAACAAGATAAAAGAAGGAAGCAAGAAGAATTATTGTAGCACCTGAAGGGATATTTAGAAAATATGAGATAAAAAGGCCTGAAGTTATAAAAAATATAATTGTGAAAGTGGAGAAAATCATTATTCTATTTAATTTATAAAAAAACTGGGATATTATTGCCGGTGGGATTGTTAAAAGTGAAATCACAAGAATTATTCCAACAATTCTTAAAAGTAAAACAATTGTTAAGGATACAAGAAATAAAAGAAAAAGATAGAAAAATTCAACATTTACCCCTCTTATTTTTGAAAACTCTTCATCAAATGAAATTGCAAGGAATTCCTTATAAAAAATAAAAACAGAAATGAGTATAATTAAATCAAGAAAAATCATAAGTTTAATATCAGTGAGTGTTATTGTTAATATGCTTCCAAATAGATAGGAGAGTAAATCAGGAGCATATTTTTTTGAAAGAGAAATGAATAAAATACCAAGAGACATACCAAATGCCCATAAAACTCCTATAATTGTATCTTCCTTTTCCTTTGCCTTTAAACTTGCTGTTCCAATTAGAAAAGAAGAAAATATACCAAATAAAAGTGCTCCAATTAAAGGATTAATCCCGAAAAAATATCCAATTCCTATGCCACCAAAACATGCATGTGATATTCCACCTGTAATGAAAACAATTCTTTTTGAAACAATGTAACTTCCTATAATCCCACATGCTATACTTGCGAGAATACCACCAATAATTGCATTTCTGAAAAATTCAAGTTTTAAAATTTCAATCATGTTCTTTTAATACCCTGTGTGGCAAACCATGAGCAATAATATCAACAGGACATCCATATACAGCACTTAAATCCTGAAGTAATATTTCTTTTGAATCATGGTAATAGATTTTCCTGTTTAAACATGCAATCTTATCAACATATGCAGAAATTATTCCTATATCATGGGAAACAAGTATTATTGTCAATTTTTCTTTCAATTTTTTAAGTAATTCATAAAACTCTTTTTCTCTTGGACTATCAACATTTGCCATTGGCTCATCAAGAAGTAAAATTTTGGGCTGACTTGCAAGTGCTCTTGCAACAAAAACTCTCTGCCTTTCTCCACCTGATAATTCTCCAATTTTTTTATCTTTTGATTTCTCCATTTCAACATATTTCAATGACATTTCAGCAATTTCCATATCTTCTTTTGTAAATTTCTTAAAATATTTATCCCTTCCCAATCTTCCCATCAAAACCACTTCCCAGACAGTTATTGGAAACTTCATATCAAAAAAAACATATTGAGGAACATAACCTATAAATTTTCTTGCGTTTTGTGGTTCTTCACCAAGTATTTTTATTTCTCCTTTATATGGTTTTATAATTCCAAGTATTGTTTTTAAAAGTGTGGTTTTTCCTCCTCCATTAGGTCCAATAATTCCAAGAAAGTCATTCTCCTTAACATTCAAATTTATATCTTCAAGAACATCAAAATCCTTATATCTTACATAAACATTTTTTATCTCAATAACAAAATCTTCATTCACTCATTGCCTCCTCTAATTTCTTTATTGTCTCAATTATATCCTTTGAAAGAGGGTCAACAGAAATAACCTTACCATTTATTTCTTTTGCTATAATGCTTGCTGTTTTCGGGCTGAACTGTGGCTCTGTAATTACAATTTTTATTTTATTCTCTTTTGCTGTTTTTATTAATTTTTCTATATCTTTTGGTCCTGGTTCTGCATGGCCGAGTTGAATTGGTATCTGAATAAGTCCATAATCAAATGCAAAATAACCGAATGCAGGATGAAAAACAATAAATTTCTTCCCTTTCTTATCCTTCAATTTATCTTCAATTTCTTTATCAATTTGTTCTAAATTCTTTACATATTTTTCAAAATTTTCTCTATAAAATTTTTCATTTTTCTTATCAACTTCACAGAGTCCTTCAAGAATATTTTTTGCAATTATTTTTAAATTTTTTAATGAAACCCAGATATGAGGGTCTTCCTTTAAAATTTTAATACCTTTTGATGTATCAAAGATTTTCATATTCTTATTCAATTTTGATATTTTTGATAGATAAAGGGATTCAAATTCTATATTTGAGCCAACTTTAAAATAGATGAGTGATTTGCTTACTTCCTTCAATTGTAATGGCTTTGGTTCATATGTATGTGGTTCTGCTCCTGGTGGCACCAGAATTAAAACATTCACTTTATCTTTTCCAATATTTTCAATAATTCCTGCATAAGGTAAAATTGTGGTTGAGACAATAATTCTTTCATTTGAGTAAATTAAAAAACTTAAAAACAGAAAAATAGTAAAAATCTTCTTCATTTTATCCTCCCCTTACAATCCTTACATACACCTGTTAAAAAAAATTCGTGCTCCTTAACATCAAATCCTGTCTTTTTTTCAATCTCTTGCTTTAAATTATTAAAATCACAAATATAAAAATCAGAAACCTTATTACAATAAATACATCTGATATGGTGATGATGTGTTTTTTTTGCCTTACATATTCCATAATAGGTCATATCTTTCCCTTTAAGTTTTGTTAGAATTCCTATATTACTTAAATATTCAAGATTTCTATATACAGTTGGAAATCCAATCTTTTTAAAAGAACCTTTTAAGTATTTAAATACATCATAGGCAGAAAAATATTTTTCATTTTCATCAAAAAACTTTATCATTTCCATTCTCTTCGGTGTAATTTTTAACTTATTTTCCTTCAGCATCTTCTTATATTTTTCCACACTTTTCCCCTAAATAGAAATCATTTTCATTTATATTATACCAGTTTTTTTCTTCCTCCGTCAATATCTTATTAGGAAAACCCTTCTCTCTCAATTATTCCCACAGCCCACCTCTAAGGTGGGATAAAAAATTATTTACTTTTGGGTCTAATGTCAAGGTTGGCTTTAAGAAGAGATTCTACAGGATGAGTGCCATTAGCGACATCACAAAGTAAGGAAATTGCAAGTTGACTTCCCTTTCTATTTTCTGGAGTAATAATATTTTGTTTCTTGCAAATTTCATCAAGTTCTGCCTGTTTTTTAGATGGACGGCCTTTAAAATTTATATCCTCCTGTTCCAAAATCCATTTAAGTCCATATAAAATATACTCAAATGGATAACCCGGCAATCCATAAATTTTTTTTTGATATTTTCTAAATATTTCGTCTATATTCTCTGGATGATGCCACATTTCACAAATTGCTTCAAGAATATACTTTGCTTTACCGGAATCAGCACACAATTTGCCATAAAAATCAATCAGAAAGTGGGCATGTTTTGGAGTCATTGAGCGAGGTGGGTCCGGGGAAAAAATAACTTTTACTCTAAAATCATCTTTTGATTTTGAATTTTCTGTTTTAATTAAATACCACCCATTAGACAATTCCTTTATATCAAGTATCCGTTTAGAATATTTTCCTTTACCCCAGAACTCTCCTATTTTTAAACACTTCATTTTTTAATCTCATAAATAAGGAGGTATTGATGAACTATTTTTAAATATTCATTTAAATTTAGGTGATTTGAATTTTTTTCTTCTTGCGTGAGAATTACTATTTCTTTGAGATATAAATTTTCATTCTCCAATAAATCTAAAATTTTTTTTGCAAGAGGTTCTATATATCCATCTATCCTTACATCTTTCGTTTGAATAACCAGAAAGCCATCTTTTGATAAGTTAGGCAATTGTTGTGCTACTATATTTTTTATTTCTTTTAAATAAAATTCAATTTCAAAAGAAGAAGCATTGTCTAAAAATGATGATTTTATAAAAAGTAATTTAATCTTTTCTGACTTTTTTCTATTTGCAAACTGGATGGTTCTATTAATATGAGAATTAAAAGTTATGATTATATAATCCTCACCATTTGAATATCTATCAATTACATTTTTATTCAGCAGTTTTTCAAATTCTTTTTCAGAGAAAATCCAGGCAGTTGTTGTTTCAAGTTTATTCAGTTTCTTTTCAATTAGTGGTTTTTTTGAAATAGTCACAACCGGCTTATAATTTATTTCTTTTTCTTTTATAATTGATGAAATTGATGTTTCTGGTTTTTCAAAAATTGGTAAATACTCATGGGCTAAAAGCAGAAAATTATATTTTATACTATTTTCATACCAGAACCCTGTGCTTTTACAATTATGCTGACGCTTAATAATAAGTTCTCTCAATTTAAAACCGGCATCTAAAAAAATATTTATAAGTTTAAAACCCAAAGGAATAACATGTTTTTTTCTCCGAATATCCCCAATTAAAATGGCACATTGTCTCCCTGGCTTTAAAACTCTAAAACTTTCTTTTGCAACTTTTGACATCTCTTTTAAATAATCCTCAATATCTAAAAATGATAAATCACCTTCTTTAAAATTGGTATAATGAATAATATTTGCATAAGGTGGGTGGGCACAGATTAAATCTATTGAATTCTCTTTAAGAAAAGATAAATCCCTTGCATCGCCAACTTTAAGTTCTGGTTCATAAATCTCTAAATTACTCTCATCGTCAAAAAAAGTTAATTGCTGTAAGTTTATTTTAAAATCAAGATTCTTTTTTGCAAGTTCAATTGCTTTATCATTAATATCAATTGCAATACATCTTCTTCCTAAAAGTTTACATTCTACAGCAGTTGTTCCAGCACCACAAAAATAATCTAAAACCAGCTCCCCGGGTTTTGAATATTTGAGAATTACATTTCTCGGTATATAAGGAGACCAATTACCTCTGTATTCTCCACTATGTGTTGCCCAATCGCCCCTTTGTTTAAAACTCCAGACAGTAGTTTGTTCTTCTTTAAAGTCCTTTGGATGAAGTTTTTTAATTTTTTTTGAAAGTTTTAATTTAGTGACATTAAGACCTTCAGAACTTGTAATCAATTTTTCTATATATCTAAAAGTTACTCCATATTTTTGACCAATTTCTAAATTAGAAGTCCCTTTTGCTTTTTCTTCAAGAATAGCTTTCTTAAGTTCTTCTTCATTTTTAAAATCTATCTTTTGATTAGCCATCGTCTCTTATTAAAACACTTTTATATTATTTATTAAGACCATTAATCTCTTTTTTGAGAGCCATTTTTTATTTGTTTTAGATTTCTTAATACTCACTATACACCTTAATTTTCTACCTTTCTGCTTTTTTATTATAACACATATTTTTATAATTAGAAAAGATTAGCAGAAAAAGAATAATTTATGTGGTTGTAAAAATTGTAACCCTACTTTTGTAATCTTTTATCTCTTACTCATCTCAAAATTACATCTATAAAGTGAAAGAAAATGGTCACCTATTACTCCTTTTTTCTCTTATCTCTTTTATCCAACTAATTATCAAAGCGCTTAAAACGAAAATTATACAAAAAATTACAAAAGATATACTTAAATAGTAACCTGCAAGTAGTATCCATGGAAGTGTCACTTGAAATAATATTGTCACTGGTAGAAGAAAAAGTATAGATAATACTTTAGCAACCAAACGTATTTGCTGCTTTTTTCTAAACTTCCATAGTCCAATAGCAGTAAAAATACTAATGATAGCAATAGTCAAAAGAACAATTAATGCCCAAATTTTTGGACCTTTGCCATATATAAGTGATATAAATAAGATATATAGTGGTATTACTGCCTCAAATATTAAAATCCTGATTATATTACGAATAGATTCTATCTCTTGATGTTTTTTTGTCTAACTTTCTAAATCTCTTTTCTTCTGCTATTATAAAATAAATAAAAAAAAATAAAACAATAGACCATGTCAGCAAAACAAGAAATAAAACTACTGGTTTTGGTACACTAAACTTAAACACTGTACTATTCTCCTATTCCTTCCAGGGATGACAGATAACCTGTTCATAAGCAAAGTTTTTCGTTTTTTTATACCTTTGGGTTGTTAATCCTAAAATTCTCAACCCCCCCTAACTTAAACATTTCATTTTTAAATTATACAATATTTTTAAATTATAAAAAATCCGATAGTTAGAATGATAAATAATAAACTTAAGGTGGATTTAAAAAAGGGGGGGATATTTCCAATCCCACCTTAAAGGTGGATGGAAGGGAAAATTTTCTTTCAATAAAAATATTTACATTTTAAATGACTTATAGGTATAACAAAAACAGGAGGGCGTTGTTGCATAAGAGAATGGGGTTTTTATCCCATGCGTAGGGTGTTAACCCTTGCAAAACACCCTCCTATTCTATTTCTGCTTTTTGAGTATTTATTTTTTTTATTATTTCTGGATTGAATTTTGGTTTTCTTGAATATGTATAAAGACCATTTACTTCCTGCTCAACATCATATAACTGGGTATAACAGAAACCACATATTTTTGGATGATTTAATAGCACCTCTGTTAATTTTTTATATCTTTCAATAAATTCTTCTTTTGTCTTTGGCCTTTCTCCATATCCCCATCCATCTTTTATCCCTTCTTCATCCCACCATATTCCACCATATTCACTAACCCAGTATGGCTGTCCTTTGTAAGGTGCATCATAATCAGGGAAATTCTGCCAAACTTTATCTTTAATTTTAAATTCTTCAAAATCATCTTTAAATTCTTCTGGATTCTGTTTATAATTATGGCAGTCATAAATATCTGTTTCTACATGAATATATCCTGAGGTATCTATAACAGGCCTTGTTTTATCAATGTTTTTTGTAATCCTGAATAATGTCCTTACAAGTTCATTATCCTGTCCAGGAGAAGTTTCGTTTAAAGGACACCAGCCAATAATTGAAGGATGATTGAAGTCCCTTTCAATTTCATCAATCCATTCTTTAACTATAACTCCTATTACTTCATTACTTATTCCATTTTTTATTCCCCAGTTTGGATATTCAGCCCAGACAATATAACCAAGTTTATCAGCCCAGTATAAGAATAATGGTTCAAAAACTTTTTGATGAAGTCGTGCTCCATTAAATCCCATTTCCTTTGCTATTTTAATATCATTTATTATTGCTTCCTGGTCCGGTGCAGTATAAATTCCATCTGGATAATAACCCTGGTCAAGAACCATTCTCATAAAAATTGATTTTCCATTTAAAAGAATTTTTTTATCCTTTATTTCAATTTTTCTGAAACCAAAATATGATTCAACTTCATCCTGGAGTTTACCATCTGAATATAAATAAAACTTAACTTTGTAAAGGAAGGGATTTTCTACTGACCATGGAATAAAATTTTTTATATCAACAGTTGAAAAAATAAATTTACTTCCATAACTTTCTTTTTCCAAAATTTTTTCATCCTCTCCATATATTTCAATTTTCAGATTACCGTTTCCTTCAATATCAAATAAAAATAGAACTTTCCCTGTATCATAATCAGGATAAATTTTGAAATTTTTTATATAATTTTTGCCAGTTGTTTCAAGATAAACTGTCTGCCATATTCCTGTTACTCTTGTATAATGGCATCCATAAGAGTTATATTTTTGAGATTGTTTTCCACATGGTTGTAAAAGTGTTCTATTATCATCATATGCATTTACAATAATTTTATTCTCTCTTTCAATAAAATCTGTAATATCAAATTTAAAAGGGGTATAGCCGCCTATATGAGTACCAACATATTTTCCATTTATCCATACTCTTGTTAAAAAATCAACCGCTCCAAAATTCAAAAATATTCTTTTCCCTTTCCAGTTTTCAGGAATTTCAATTTCTCTCTTATACCATACAGAGACCATAAAATCCTTATTTTCAATACCTGATAATTTACTTTCAGGACAGAAAGGAACAATTATTTTTTCTTTAAATTTTTTTGTGGGTTCATAATAACCTTTTTCAATTCCTGTATTTGATGTATCTATTTCAAAATCCCACTTATCATTTAAATTTATCCAGTCCTTCCTTTTAAAATCAGGTCTTGGATATTCTTCCCTCATTTTCAATTACCTTTTTGGTTAAAATTTTACCAGTTAAATAATGGGACATCAAGCCATTTGCCACCTTTCATTGCAGACGTATGTGCTATAATTCCAGGAACTGTAAGATCAATTGCTCTTATAATATCAATAGGAGGTCTTGTTCTGTTTTTCACTGACTCAATAAAATCTCTGATCATATAATATTCACTTGTTCCATGCCCTCCTTTTGCTGCTTCACCAGAAAGGGATGGGTCTGATAAGGAACAAGGATAATTAATACCTTTTTCTGGTGTTTCTCCTTCTGAATAATATAATCCATCTCCTCTATCCCTTGGGCCTTCAAGATGTCCTTTTGTTCCATATAAAGAATACCAAACCATATGTGGTCTTGCTGCAACCTGACTCCTTAAAATTTTTATTATTGCTCCCTTCTGCGTTTTAAATAAACCAACTTCAATATCAAGAAATCCTATAAAATTTTTATATTGTGGCATCTTTTTAAATCCAGTTGTTAATCCACAACCTTTAATAATTCTATCATTCATAATTAAAAGCAGTGGACCAAGTGTATGAGCACAATATAAAATTGGAGGTCTTTCAGCACGCCAGAAATATTTACCTTCCTTTTCATCAACAAGTAAATTTAAAATATTATGTATATATTCTCCTTCTGCATAATAAATCTCCCCAATTTTCCCATTTTCAACTATTTTCTTCCATTCCCTTATATAATGGAAATAACAGTAATTTTCTGCCATCATATAAATTCTTTTTGTCTTTTTAACTGTATTCAATACTTTCTCACATTCCTCTATTGTATAAGCGACTGTCTGCTCACATAAAACATCCTTTTTATTTTCAAGTGCTTTTATTGTCTGTTCTGTATGATAAGGAATAGGAGTTGAAATTACAACTATATCAAAATCAGAATTAACAAAATCATCATAATTTTTAAATCTTTTATTATCGGGTAATTTAAACAAATCTCCAACTTCCTTTAATCTCTTTTCATCAATATCACAGATTGCAGTAATTTCAATATCAGGATGGGCACTAAAGACATTTAATAAAGACATTCCCCTTCCAAGTCCTGCTATTCCAACTTTAATTTTCTCCATTTTTAACTCCCTTTTTGTACAATTTTTTAAGTAATTTAATTCCTTCTTTTACCATAAACTCTACTCCTTCCCATGAGGATAATGAAGACCTTGCAATTAAAGGTTCATAACCTCCATTTTCCCATACTTTTTTTGTAATAAGATAACCAAGATAATCGCCTCCAAGTTCGCAGGGATATGTCCATAAAAAGGGACTCTCTTCTTTTACCTTAATTCCCCATTCAACAAAAAGTTCTCCAGGAAAACTGACAAAACCAATATCTCCGATACACCATGCCTGAATAATTGTTTTTGCCTCCTTTTTACCTATTTCCCGTAGAATCTCAACTTCCCTTTTAAAATATTCCTTTACCCAATCAGGCCAGCCAGATTTCTCAATTCTTTCTGTCTGGTCTTCTTCAAAATTTTTGAAAGGAACAACTACTTCTTTTTTTATTGAGCCAAGTTCTATTCTATCTATAAAATCTTTCTCCTTTTCTATTTTATTTATCATTATTTCTGAAAGTATTTCACCTGTTTCTTTATAACCCATTATTGGATTAATATTAGCACACGCACCCGGTATAAATAAACTTATAAAACCAGAACCAAATTTTTCCTTCATTTTCATATAAACTATTCCAGGATAATCAGAGGAAAAATATTGACTGAAATTTGCATTTGTATGGAGCGAAAAATGGAACATTAAACATATAGGATTTCCCTCCATTGACTCAAAAAATAAAATCCCTATTTCAGGGTCAATCGGACCTTCTGAACCAAGTGTCTGGATATTTATGTTTTCAATATTCCATGTATTTATTGCTCTTTTATCCTTTAAAACAATACGGCGATTATGGGAAACATTATTGCAGAATGCCTGAACATGTTTCATTTTTGCTTTTTTTCTTGAAATATATGCCTTCTCAACTGCAAGTGCAAATTTTTCAGGTAATTTTTCAAGCCATTCTTTATTTATTACTTTTTCATCTTCACCAAATAAAGGTATGGTATATGGTCCTGTATGTGTATGGGTTGTTGTCCAGACAATATTTTCTTCAGGTATATTTATTTTTTCTGAAGCAAGTTTTACACATTTATCTCCAATTTCTCTTGAAAGGCAAAGGATGTCCATAACAGCATAAACAAATTTTTTACCATTTTCTGTTTCAATATATAATGCCTTTACATATAATGGATCCTGAATACCTATTGAAACTCTTGGTTTAATTCCACCTGCAAGAAGAGTTCCTATTGGTGGTGTTATTTCAATTTCACTAACTCCTATAAAAATTTTCTCTTTTTCCATAGATAGATAGTATTATTATAGTATAAAGAGAAATTTTTACGTAATGACAAAAAAGTTTATAATAAAATAAAAAGGGAAAAAATGAAAATAGGGATTGCTTCTGATCATGCAGGTTTTGAATTAAAAAGTTATCTTATTGAAAATCTGAAAAAAGAGGGATGTGAAATAATTGATTATGGTCCCGAAATAAAAAAAGTTGTTGATTACCCAGATTATGCAGAAAAAGTTGCAAAAAGTATTCAGAAAAAAGAAATTGAATATGGAATTTTAATATGTGGAACAGGTATGGGTATGGATATTGTTGCAAATAAATTTAAGAGAATCAGGGCTGCCCGATGCTGTTCAATATATGATGCAATTCTTGCAAGACAGCATAATGATGCAAATATAATAACTCTTGGTGGAAGATTGATAGGAAAGGAACTCGCCTTTGAAATTGTAAAAATATTTATTTCAACACCATTTACAAAAGGGAGGCATTTAAAAAGAGTTAATAAAATTAAAAGAATTGAAAATGAAAATTTTTGTTGAAAATCTTCCCTATGCAATTCCTGAAAAATTCTTTTATTTTATAAGTGAATACCATTTCAGTTTCTTTATGGAAGCAAACTGGAGTAAAAAAGAAAAATATACAATTTGTGGTTTTTTGCCTTTTATGATTTTCAAAAGTAAGGGAAAAAATATAGAGATAGAAAATAATGGCGAGTTAAAAATATTGGAAAATAATCCACTTTTTGAATTACAGAGAATTTTTGATTCCTATAAATTAAAATCAGATTATTTTTTTCTTCCAGGTGGTTTTGGATTTCTTTCTTATGACCTTGGATGGCAGATAGAAAAATTACCTGATATTTCAAAGGATGACCTAAATTTGCCTGATATTTTTATCTGTTTTTACGATACAATTTTAATTTTTGATAATATAAGAAAAAAAACTTTTCTTCTTTCAATAAATTTTGAAAATGATAGAAGTTTTAAAACAAAATTTAATCAAATGAAAAAATTTTTTAAAAAGAAAATTGAAGATTCACATAATTTTAAAAGTAAAAGTTTAGAAATTAAAATGGAAAATCTGACATCAAATATGAGAGTTTCTTATTACATTTCCTCAATTGAAAGAATAAAAAATTATATAAAAGAAGGAGATGTTTACCAGATAAATTTTTCTCATAGATTTGAAGTAAAGGGAAGTTTTGAACCTTATCCTTTATTTTTGAAATTGCAGAAAGTTAATCCTGCTCCCTATTCTGCCTATTTTAATTTCAATGATTTTGTTTTAATTTCAAATTCACCTGAACTTTTTTTAAAGAAAGAAGGAGCAAAAATTATAACAAAACCGATGAAGGGAACAAGGAAAAGAGTAAAAAATTCAGAAGTAAACAAAAAAATTATAAATGACTTACTTTCAAGCGAAAAGGATAGAGCAGAACTTATAATGATAGTTGACCTTGAAAGAAATGACCTTGGGAAAATCTGTGAATATGGAAGTGTGAAGGTAAAAAAACTGATTAACCTTGAAAAATATAAAACAGTGTATCAAACAACTTCAACAATAGAGGGAAAAGTAAGAAAAGAAGTAAACCTAATAGATATAATAAAAGCAACATTTCCTGGTGGTTCAATTACAGGTGCTCCTAAAAAAAGGGCAATGGAAATTATAGAAGAACTTGAACCAACAAAAAGGAATTTTTATACAGGGTGTCTTGGATACTTTGGCTTTAATGAAAATCTACAACTTAATATTCTTATAAGGACTCTTCTCTTTAAAAATAATAAAATTTTCTATCCTGCTGGTGGTGGAATTGTATGGGATAGTATTCCTGAAAAAGAATATGAAGAAACTTTAACAAAGGCAAAAAACCTATTTTTAACAATTGGGATAAAAGAAAATGAAATCAGAAATATATTTATTTAATGGTAAAAAAGTAGAAGGGAAAGAAATAGGATTTAATGAATTGAAAAGAGGTTTTTTATATGGAGATGGAATTTTTGAAACGCTATTGGCAAAAAATAAAAAAATTTTTAGATTTGAAGAGCACTGGGAAAGGATGAAAAAAGGAGCAAATATATGTAATCTTAAAATTCCTGAAAAAGAAAGGGTAAAAGAAATTATTTTGAAGAATCTTAAAGAAAAAGACAAAGATTATTATATAAGGATAAATTTGTGGAGGGAAAAGCCCGAAAAATTTTCACCATCTAAAGAAAAAGAAAGTAATTTTCTAATAATAATCAAAGAATTTGAACCGTATTCATCAAAATTCTATGAAGATGGAATAAATTGTATTATAAGTGAAAAAGTAAGGAGAAATGAAAAATCAATAATATCAAAGATAAAATCATTAAGTTTTATTGAAAATGTTATTGTTAAAATTGAATGCGAGAAAGAAAAATGTGATGATGCAATTATACTTAATACCTCTGGTTACATTTCTGAAGGGAGTGTAAGTAATATTTTTTTTGTTAAGGATGATTGTGTTTATACTCCTTCAATTGAATGTGGATGTCTTGAAGGTATAACAAGAAAAGTTATATTTGAAATCTGTGAGAAAAACGGGATTAAGGTAAAGGAAGGATTTTTTAAGTTAGAATTTTTAAGAAAAGTTAATGAAGTTTTTCTAACAAATACTTTAATGGGAATTATGCCTGTAAGAGAAATAAAAAATTGTTTCGTAGTTAAAGAATTTAGAATTACTCAAAGTTTAATTAAAAAATATAATGAGAATTTAAGAAAAGAAACTAAATAATTTATAGGCCAAATTTTTTTAAAGATTTTTCATCTAATCCAAGATAATGACCTATTTCGTGTAAAAGGACTTTTTCTATCATATTTTCAATCTCTTCTTCTGTTCTGCAAAAATTTTCAATACTCTTTTTATAAATAACTATTCTGTCAGGAAGAACCAAGGAATAAGCGGGTGTCTTTCTTTTCGGAAAGGGGATACCATGATATAAACCAAGAAAATTTGAAGGTGCCCTTTCTTCAATTATAATTTCAACATTTTCAATTTTATTCCTTATTTCTTCCGGTATTTCCATAAATTTCCTGTGAACTATTTCCTCAAATTTTTCTTTTGATATTTTCATACAATTATATTACAATAAAAATGTTCAAAAATAAAAAAGGAGTTAAAATGATAATAATTGGAGAAAGGATAAATGGAACAAGAAAAAGCATAAAAGAAGCAATTGAAAAGAAGAATAAGGAATTTATAAAAAAAGAAATAAAAAAGCAAATTGAATGTGGTGCGCATTATATTGATTTAAATGCAGGAATTGGAAAGGGAAAAGAAAAAGAAAAGGAGGATATTAAGTGGCTGATTGAATGTCTTTATGAGGTAGGAGATATCTCTCCATCTATTGACAGTTCTGACCCTGATGTAATTGATTTTGGCCTTCCCCTTGTTAAAACATCTGATAAAATGATAAATTCAATTAATGGAGAAAAAGAAAAAATAGAAAAATTACTTCCTGTTATAAAAAAATATCCTGAAAGCAAAATTATATGTTTAACTATGGATGAAAAAGGCATCCCTTCTGATTATAAAAAAAGAGTGGAGATAGCAGAAAATTTAATATGGATATTAAATGGAGTTGGTATAAAAAATGAAAATATATTTGTTGACTGTCTTGTTGAACCTATAAGTGTAAACCATGAAAATGCTCTTATCTTCTTAAATGCTTTGAAAGAAGTTAAAAAGTTAAATGTAAAAACGACCTGTGGACTTTCAAATGTTTCTTTTGGACTCCCTGATAGAAAAATTATTAATAAATATTTTCTTGCTCTTTGTATTTATGAAGGGCTTGATTCAGCAATAGTTGATCCAACAATATCTGATATCAGGGAAGCGATATGTGTAAGTGAAATGCTGGCAGGTAAAGATGAATTTTGTATGAAATATATAAGGAATAAAAGAGAAAAATGTTTTTAACGGGGCGTGGCCCAGTCCGGTTTAGGGCACCAGAATGGGGTTCTGGGGGTCTCCGGTTCAAATCCGGACGCCCCGAAATTTTTAGTTTTACCTTGCGAGTAAAAGGAAATTTGACATAATTTTTAAAAAGTGTATTATTAAAGGTATGGATATATATGAAATTATTAAAAAGAGAAGGACAATAAGAAGATTTAAACAGAAAGAAATTCCAGTTGAACTTCTTGAGAAATTTGTTGATATGGCACGAATTGCACCAAGTGGAGCAAATATGCAGCCAATTGAATATATACTTGTTAACGATAAAAAAATAGTTGATGAAATTTTTCCATTAACAGGTTGGGCTGGATACCTTGGGAAAGATGGTCCTCCACCTGAAGGGAAAAGACCTGTTGCATATATAGTTGTTTTGATAAATAAAGAAATAAAATCTCCAACACCAAAACATGATGTTGGTGCAGCAGTTGAGAATATTTTACTTTCTGCGACTTATGAAGGGATTGGAAGTTGCTGGATTGGTTCTATTAACAGGGAGAAATTAAGAGAAATTTTGAAAATCCCGGAGAATTATGAAATTGACACAATTGTTGCTTTGGGGTATCCTGATGAAGAAAGTTTTATTGAAGAATTTACAGGTTCTGTAAAATACTGGAAAGATGAAAAAGGCATTATGCATGTCCCAAAAAGAAATTTAAAAGATATTTTGCATTATAATAAATTTTGACTTGACAGATTTAAAAAAAAAGGTATAATAATAACTTAAAAAATAAGTATGAAAGAAAAAAGAGGAAGAAAAGTTTTTGTTAAATTGCTGGAAAGGAGGTGAGAAAAAATGGCAGAAAAAAAACAAAATCCAGCAGCAGTAGTGATTCTGATAATAATAATTCTGGTGGCTTTGTTTTTAATCATTAAGCAAACAATGCCAAAGAGAGTGCCTGCTCCTACTGCACCAGAGAGTGGAGCACCTGCAGTACCACCAGCACCAGAAGGAGAAGCACCAGCAGAAACACCTACTGCCAAATAATATCTCTTGACAGGTTTTATGGAGTTAGGTATAATATATATGCAAAATTTTGATGTTCTTTGAAAATTTGGGGTATCCGGAAAATTTCCAGAGGGTTTGATCCTGGCTCAGGGTTAACGCTGGCGGTGTGCCTAACACATGCAAGTCGGGCGACGAACTCGCTGAGGTTGGAGCAATCTAACCAAGGCGGGGGAAAGCGGCGGACGGGTGAGTAACACTTGGGTAACCTACCCTCAGGACCGGGATAACCTACCGAAAGGTGGGCTAATACCGGATAATCTTTTCGGGTGAAATTCCCGAAAAGCAAAGTTTCTCTGAAAAAGAGAAACACCTGAGGATGGGCCTGAGTCCTATCAGGTAGTTGGTGGGGTAATGGCCCACCAAGCCTATGACGGGTAGCTGGTCTGAGAGGACGACCAGCCACAGGGGGATTGAGACACGGCCCCCACTCCTACGGGAGGCAGCAGTGGGGAATCTTGGGCAATGCCCGAAAGGGTGACCCAGCGACACCGCGTGGGCGATGAAGGCCTTCGGGTCTTAAAGCCCTGTTAGGAGGGAAGAATCCGCCTTGTGCGGATGACGGTACCTCCAGAGAAAGCCCCGGCTAACTCCGTGCCAGCAGCCGCGGTAATACGGAGGGGGCAAGCGTTACCCGGATTGACTGGGTGTAAAGGGTCCGCAGGCGGTTAGATGTGTAGGTTCTGAAATCCTCCGGCTCAACCGGAGAATTGGAACCTATACTATCTAACTTAGAGTCAGGAAGAGGAAGGTGGAACTGCCGGTGTAGCGGTGAAATGCGTAGATATCGGCAGGAACACCAGTGGCGAAGGCGGCCTTCTATTCCTGAACTGACGCTCAGGGACGAAAGCGTGGGGAGCGATCGGGATTAGATACCCCGGTAGTCCACGCCGTAAACGATGGGTGTTAGGTGTCGGTCCGTTAAGGATCGGTGCCGAAGCTAACGCGTTAAACACCCCACCTGGGGACTACGGCCGCAAGGTTGAAACCCAAAGGAATTGACGGGGGCCCGCACAACCGGTGGAACATGTGGTTTAATTCGACGATACGCGAAGAACCTTACCTGGGCTTGACATGCCGGTAGTAGGACCCCGAAAGGGGAACGATCCACCGTAAGGTGGAAGCCGGCACAGGTGGTGCATGGCTGTCGTCAGCTCGTGCCGTGAGGTGTTGGGTTAAGTCCCGGAACGAGCGCAACCCTTGCCCGTAGTTACTCGCCCTTAAAGGGCAGAACTCTACGGGGACTGCCGGCGTTAAGCCGGAGGAAGGTGGGGATGACGTCAAGTCATCACGCCCCTTATGTCCAGGGCTACACACGTGTTACAATGGTCGGTACAAAGGGAGGCGAAGCCGCGAGGCGGAGCAAATCCCAAAAAGCCGGCCCCAGTTCGGATTGCAGGCTGCAACCCGCCTGCATGAAGCTGGAATCGGTAGTAATCGCGGATCAGCCAGGCCGCGGTGAATACGTTCTCGGGCCTTGTACACACCGCCCGTCACGCCAACTGAGTCGGGGGTACCTGAAGTACCTTATCCCAACCCGTAAGGGAGGGAGGGTATCAGGGTACACTCGGCAAGGAGGGCGAAGTCGTAACAAGGCAGCCGTACGGGAACGTGCGGCTGGATCACCTCCTTTCTAAGGAGTTGAAAAACTCTAATTCCGGATACCCCATTTTCTAATTAAAAAGCAAGGGTTTCCCTTGCTTTTTTTATTTTTATAAGTAAAATATAATTTAAAATGGTTGAAAAAAGGGACTATTACGAAATTTTAGGCGTCTCAAAAGATGCATCAATAGATGAGATAAAGAAGGCCTATAGAGACCTTGCTTTAAAATACCATCCTGATAGAAACCCAGGAAATAAAGAAGCAGAGGAAAAATTTAAAGAAATTACAGAAGCATATGAAGTTTTATCAGACCCTGAAAAAAGAAAAATCTATGATACTTATGGACATGCTGGATTTGGACCAACCGGTTTTGACTGGACACAGGATTTTTCAAGAGTAAGGATGGATTTTTCAGATATTTTTGGTGATATATTCAGTGATTTTTTTAGTGATATTTTTGGAACTAATTTTTCAGAAACTACAAAAACAAAAAGAAAAACAAGAGGTTCGGACCTTGAATATAGAATTTACATTACTTTAAAAGAAGCAGCAACAGGGACAGAAAAATACATAAATATTTCAAGATTTGATGAATGTTCTGTTTGTAATGGAACAGGTAGTAAAGGAGGGAAAGGGAAAATAATTTGTCCTAACTGTAAGGGTAAAGGTCAGGTTGTAAGAAGTTCAGGATTTATTACAATCAGTCAGACATGCCCAAAATGTAAAGGAGAAGGAGAAGTTTTATCTGACCCATGCCCTAATTGCAGGGGAACAGGAAGGGTTAGAAATATGCATAAAATACTCGTAAAAATCCCTGCTGGTATTGAATCCGGTATGAGTTTGAGATTAAAAGGAGAAGGAGATATTGGAATAAATAAAGGTGAAAGAGGAGACCTATATGTTACAGTTTTTATTGAAAAAGACCCAATTTTTGAGAGGGATGGAGAAAATGTATATTTAGAAGTACCTATAACAATTACTCAGGCAGTGTTAGGAGATGAAATAGAAATTCCAACCCTGACTGGAAAGGTAAAATTAAAAATCCCTCCGGGAACGCAAAATGGAGAGTTGCTGAGATTAAAAAATATGGGTATGCCCAAATTAAATGGATATGGGAAAGGAGATATGTTTGTTAAAGTTAAAGTTTTGATACCTAAAAAATTGACAAGACAACAACAATCTTTATTCCAGCAACTTAAAGAAATTGAAAATAAAGATGAATATCCTGAAATAAAAAAATTTAAAGAAAAATTATGAAATTTTTACAGATAATTATAACAGTTCCTGATAAAAAAACAGGGAATATAATTGTAAAATTACTGTTAAAAGAAAAACTTGTAAGTTGCTGTCAGATAATTGGACCAATTGAAAGTTATTACTGGTGGAAAAATAAAATTGAAAAAAGTAAAGAATGGTTAATTTTTATAAAATGTAAAAAGCAAAATTTCAAAAAAATTGAGAAAAAAATAAAAGAAAATCATCCATATAAAGTCCCTGAAATAATATCTTTTGAAATATCAAATTTATCAGATGAGTATGCATTTTATTTAAAGGAAATTTAAAAAGGAGGAGATTTGAAATTTTTAAGATTTTTAATAGAGAATAAAGAAAAATATGGAGTTTTTAAAGACGGGAAGGTATATTGTATTGAGTGGAAATTGTTTGAAAATAATTATAGAGAAACAGGAGAAATATATGATTTAGAAGAGATTAAGTTTTTACCGCCAGTGAATCCCCCAAATATTATTGCTCTCGGATTAAATTATAAAGAACATGCCAAAGAAGGAGGACATGAGGAACCAGGTGAACCAGTTATATTTTTAAAGGCAACAACTTCCATTACAGGACACCTATCTCCAATAATTTTACCGATTGAGGCACCTGATGAAGTTGATTATGAATGTGAACTTGTTATTGTTATAAGGGAAAAATGTAAAAAAATTTGTGAAGATGAAGCAAAGAATTATATTTTTGGTTATACATGCGGGAATGATGTAAGTGCGAGGGACTGTCAATTAAAGAAAGATAAACAATGGGCAAGAGCAAAATCATTTGATACATTCTGTCCAATTGGTCCATGGATAGAAACAGATATAGACCCGACAAATTTAAATATAAAAACAATACTGAACGGGAAAATAATGCAGAATTCAAATACTTCAAAAATGATATTTAATCCATATAAAATTGTAAGTTGGCTATCAAGACAAATGACCCTTTTACCGGGAACAATAATTATGACAGGAACTCCGGAAGGTGTTGGATTTGCAAGAAGGCCACCTGTATTTTTAAAAGAGGGAGATATTGTAGAAGTTGAAATAGAAGGAATTGGAGTTTTGAAGAATTTTGTTATAAAAGAAAGGTAATTTCAAATTTACTATTTTTTCTTTTTTACAATTGATTTAACAATCTGGTATATTATCTTTTTTTCTTTTTCTGAGGCCTCCCTCAATAAAGAACTTATTTTTTTAACAATAATATCTTCATCCGGAAGTTGATATTTAAAGTCCTCAAAAAATACAGAAGGCGAAACTTCAAGTATTTTACTTATTTTAATTAATGTATCTAAACTTGGTCTCTTTTCTCCTCTTTCTATAAGACCTATAAAATTTGGACTTGTTCCGGTTCTCCACGCAAGTTCTGCCTGTGTAAATTTCTTCATTTTTCTAATTTCTTTTATTTTTCTTCCCAATTCTTTTGAAAAATTATATTCTTTCATCGTCTTAATTATAACTTTATCCCTTCACATTTTAAACATACTAAAAGTTTTTTTTATTTTTATTGACTTTTGGTTATTATTTTGTTAAAATAATTTTATGGGAAAAATTTTAATGGTGATGGTAGAAGAAATTTTACTTAAAAAGTTTTTGAACTATACTATTGAAGCAGGTTATGAGAGTGTCGGATTTTTATGGAAAGATGTAAAAATTTTAATGGATAGTTTGAACGATATTGATTCTATTGAAATTCTGGTGCTTGAAATAGAAAGTCCTGATTTAAATGTTAAAAAACTTATAAGAAAGGTGAGAGAAAAATTTAAAAACTGTAAAATTCTTGCAATTTTTTCAAAAATAGATGAAAGAATAGAAGAGTTTATTATTGATTTTCGCATAGATTTATATCTTACTTTTCCAATTTTACCTTCTCAGTTTTTAAGAAGTTTATCTACACTCCGGGAAATTTAAATCAGAGTTCAGGAAGATATTAATATGGCTTTCACTTTTTCCTTTATTTCATTATAATTTTTTCTTTCAATAATAAAAAGTACTGTATCTTTTCTCTTTTTAATTTTGTCACAGAAAGTTTCAGGTTTTAACATTATAGTTGCAAGAACTTTGTTTGGACTTTCAAAAGCAGAAATTACAATTTTTTTGAATTTTTCTGAAAAAAGTTCCATCTTCCCAATTTCATCAATTATAATCAAACAATTTTTTAATAAAAGCCCTTTTTCAATTTCTGCAATCCCAATATTTTCTAAATTTTCAATAGAAACATAATATTTTGAAACTCTGAAAGGACTATTAAAATTTATATGGGCTAAAATTCCTTCTCTTCCTGCGAAAGTTAAAATTTTAAAACCTATTCTTTTGCCTTTCTCTTTAATTTCCTCTGTATAAAATCCAACTTTTTCTATATTTATACTGCTTGAAATTTCTTTTATTAATGTAGTTTTTCCGCAACCTGGTAAACCTGTAATTAAAATATTTTTTACCAAGTTTTAAGTTTAAATTCCTTTTTTGATTATGTAATTCAGAAGGTCAACAACCCTGCAACTGTATGCCCATTCATTATCGTACCATCCAAATACTTTTACAAAATTATTATCAACAATATATGTTGAAGGGGCATCAAATATACAGGAATGAGAATTTTTGGTAAAGTCCTTTGAAACAAGTTCTTCCTCACAGAACTGTAATATTCCTTTTAGATTTGTTTCTGATGCCTTTTTGAATGCAGAATTTATTTCTTCAACAGAAACATTTTTTTCAAGTAAAACAGTAAGGTCAACTATTGATACAGTGGGAGTTGGTACTCTTAATGCTATTCCATGCATTTTCCCATTTAATGATGGTATAACTTTCCCAATTGCTTTCGCTGCTCCTGTTGTTGTTGGTATAATTGAAAGTGCGGCCGCTCTTGCTCTTCTTAAATCCTTATGGGGAAGGTCAAGTATTCTCTGGTCGTTTGTATAAGCATGTATTGTTGTCATAAGTCCTTTAATTATTCCAAAATTATCATTCAAAACCTTTGCCATTGGAGCAAGACAGTTTGTCGTGCAAGAAGCATTTGAAATAATTACATGTTTTTCTGGATTATACATATCTTCATTGACACCCATAACTATTGTAACATCCTCTCCCTTTGCAGGTGCTGTAATTATAACTTTTTTTGCTCCTTTCTCAATATGGACTTTTGCCTTTTCTGCTTCAGTAAAAAGGCCTGTTGACTCAATTACAACTTCAACTCCTAAATCTTTCCATGGAAGATTTTTTGGATCTTTTTCACTTAAAACTTTTAATTCCTTTCCATTTATAATTATACTTTTTTCTTTTGCTTCAACGCTTCCATTAAATATTCCATAATTTGAGTCATATTTAAAAAGATGAGCAAGTGTCTTTGAATCAGTTATATCATTTACAGCAACAAATTCAAATCCATCATAGTTTAATTCAATAGCACTTCTTAAAACCAACCTTCCAATTCTACCAAAACCATTAATTCCTATTTTAACCATTTTGCCTCCTTTTTTAAATTTTTATTATATCAGATTTTTATATTAAAGTCAATAGAAATTTTCTGCTTACAATATAAAACAAAAAAATTGAAAAATTACTTGACAAATTGTAAAACATTTTGTAAAATTTTTTGTATGGGAATAAATGACCTTTTTTTAAGTTTTGAGAAAAGAAGGGATATAGAGAAAGAAAAAAAGATTAAAATTGCTCAGAAAACACTTGAATTTATTAATATAGGAGAAGAAATTTTTCTGGGTGCTGGAACAACTGTTTCTTATGTTGGTGAATTACTTGCAAAATCATCTTCACATTTTATGTTGAAAATATGGACAAATAATATTTTTATTTTGAATCTTTATCTGAAGGAATATGATAAATTCTTTTCTGAGAATTTTATCGGTATTGTAAGTGGTGAAATATCAAGAAAAAATTTAAGTATAGTGAACATATATTTACCTTTTTCAAAAATTGGTAAACTCATTATTGGAACTCCTGGTTTTTCTGTGAGAGGTTTAACTTCTGATGATGTGTATACAGTCCAGCAGGTTGAACATCTAATAAAAAAATCTCAAAAAATAGTAATAGTCGCAGATGACACAAAAATAGGAAGAGATTGTATTTATCAAACAAGAAGTATGAGGATGATAAAAATGGACTTAAAGAATAGAAAAGAATATATTTTGATAACAAATAATTCAAATGGGAAAAATTTTATATCTACTATTAAAAAATTTAAAGAGATAGGGATAAAAGTTGTTATTGTTTAGAAAGGAGGCAAAATGGTAATTTGTGATATATGTGGAAAAAAGAGAAAAGAAGAAGAAATTTATGCTTTTTATCCAGAAGATTCCTCCTATATCTGTAAAGAATGTTTTGAAAAGAACAAAAAGGAGAATTTTGAAAAAAGCAAAAAGGAGAATGAGGAATAATGTGTGGTATTTTCGGTTTTAAGGGAAAAGGAAATGTAAGAGAAATAATAAAAAATGGATTAAAGATACTTGAATACAGGGGCTATGATTCCTGTGGATTTTTTTTCAACAGTAATAAATTTGCCTTTTATGATAAAAAAACTGGTAAGGATAAAATAGAAGAACTTGTTAAATCTTTGCCTTTTAAAATAGATGAAGAGGTTATAGTAATTTCACATACGAGATGGGCAACTCATGGAGAAATATCTGAAAAAAATGCTCATCCACATTTTGACTGTAAAAATGAAATAGCAGTTGTTCATAATGGAATTATAGAGAATTATCAATTTTTAAAAAAACAACTTGAAAAAAAAGGACATTATTTTGTTTCTCAAACAGATACCGAAATTATCCCTCATTTAATTGAAGAAAATTTGAAAAAAGAAAAAGATATAATTTCTGCTGTTATTTCTTCAATTAGAGAAATGGATGGCTCTTTTGCTCTACTCATAACAAAAAAAGGGAAAGATTTTGTAATAGGAGTTAGAAAAAATTCGCCTCTGGTTATTGGTTTTGATGGAAAAAATTTTTATTTTGCTTCTGATTTGCTCCCAATTACAAAGTGTACAAATAGAGTGATTTTCCTTGATGAAAATGAAATTTTTTATATTGATTCAGAAATTAAATTTTATAATTTTAAAACAGGTGATGAGATTGAAAAAGAGTTTGATGAAGTTGAAATAGGAAATATTGAAATTTCAAAGGGCATTTTTGATTCATATATGATTAAGGAGATTTATGAGCAACCTGTATCTATTGAAAGAACTTTAAATTTCTTTTTAAATGAAACTTTCAATAAGTTAATTTCAGAACAGTTAAATCCTGAAAGAATTATCATTACAGGTTGTGGAACAAGTTGGCATGCAGGTCTTATAGGTGAATATATTATTGAAGAACTCCTGGAGATTCCTGTTGAGGTTGAATATGCATCAGAATTAAGATATAGAAATCCTGCAATAACTGGAAAAACAATTTTAATTGCTATTTCACAGTCAGGAGAAACAGCAGATACCATCGGTGCAATAAAAAAGTTGAAGGGTAAATGTGAAATTTTTTCTATATGCAATGTGGAAAAAAGTTCTATTTCAAGAGAAAGTGATTTTGTTTTACTCACAAAAGCAGGTCCTGAAATTGGAGTTGCATCTACAAAAGCATTTACAGCACAGATACTTCTTCTATATCTTTTTACTCTTACATATCTTTTAAAAAAGGGGGAAATAGATAAAGGTAAATTTCAAAGTAAATGTAATGAAATATTAAAACTAAAAGAAAAAATGGATTTTTTTCTTAAGTATAATAATGTTGAGAGTATAGCAGAGAAATTAACTCTTAAAACTAATGCCCTATATCTTGGAAGAGGTATTAATTTCCCAATTGCACTTGAAGGAGCATTAAAATTAAAAGAAGTAAGTTATATTCATGCAGAAGGTTATCCAGCAGCAGAAATGAAACATGGTCCAATAGCACTGATAGATGAAAATATGCCTGTAATTTTTATATGTGTAAAGGATAAACTTTTAAAAAAGGTAATTTCAAATATGGAAGAGGTAAAAACAAGAAAGGGTTATGTAATTTCTGTTTGTGATTTTGTTTCAGATGAAATAAAAAAATTATCTGATGAAATTATAATTATCCCACATATTAATAATGAATATTTAAAACCATTTTTAACAGTCCTTCCCCTTCAATTAATCTCTTATTATGTTGCAAGAAAGAAGGGTCTTGATGTTGATAAACCGAGAAATCTTGCAAAATCAGTAACTGTTGAATAATTTTTAACTTTTTGCAAGTGTAACAATTATAACTTTTTTTGCTCCATTTTCAAGGAGAATTTTTTTACATTCTTCTGTGGTTGCGCCTGTTGTATAAACATCATCTAAAAGGAGAATTTTTTTACTTTTTATAATATCTTTATTTTTTACTTTAAAACTGTTTTTTACATTTTCTTCTCTTTCTTTTGCACTTAATTCTGTCTGAGAAACTGTATTTTTTAGTTTTACAAGTACATCCTGAAACATCTTTTTTTTAAGGTTTTTGGAAAGATAATTTCCAATAAGAGCACTCTGATTAAATCCCCGTATAAATTCTTTTTTCCAGTGAAGTGGAACTGGAATAATTATATCAAAATCAAGATTTTCTTTTTTAATTCTTTCTTCTATAATTGAGGCAAAATATAATGCATAATATTTCCTTCCATCATATTTATATCTTGCAATTGCTTCTTTTAAAGGTCCTTCATATCTTGCTATATGTATTCTATCTTTAAATTCCTCATTTATAAAAATTATATTTGAAAAACAATCCCGACAGAAACCATAAATTTCTTCTTTCCCCTTTTCACAGGCAATGCAGTTTCTTTTAAATAGGTTCCGGAGAATTAGACACACAGATTGATTTATTTTACAATAAATTTTATGAAATTTAAGACAAAATATATTTTTAAAGGTTTCTGGCTTAATTTTTTCTTCTCCTTTTTTATATTACTTTTTATTTTTACACTTAAAAGTTTTTTTCAGATTTTTGATTTAATTGTTAAAGGCAGTTTTTCATTTTTACCACTTATTAAATTTTTTGGTTTTACAATATTAAGTTCCCTTGAATATTTAATACCTTTAACAGTCCTTGTTTCTTCAATGTCTTTTTTTTCAACCCTTTACTCTGATAGAGAATTACAGATTTTTGCATTTTCAGGAATTCCTAAATTTTCTTTAATTAAACCTCTTATAATTTTTTCTATTATTTTTACACTTTTTCTTTTTTATTTCAACCTTTTTATTCTACCTCTTATAAGATTTGCAAATAAAAATGTCATACATCAATTGAAAGTTAGAAATCCACTTTCAATAATAATAGAAAAGGAAGTGGTAAGAGATATTCCAGGAACAACAATTTATGTTGAAAAGGTTTTTAGGAATTTTAAACTTAAAAATATTTCAATCACAAAAAGAGAAGGTGATTTAACAATTTTTTTGAAGGCAGAAAGAGGAAAGGTCTTTTATAAACCTGATGAGAATAAACTTGTTTTTATTCTTGAAAATGGAAATTTTTTAAGTTATACTGAAAATTCTATAAATTCTGTTGATTTTATAAATTATGAGTTTTATCTTGATTTAACAGATGATTTTAAAAAGGCAGAAGTTAAACCTGAAATTCCTGAACTTGACTTTAACCAACTTAAGAAGATTAAAAAAGTTGAAGCAGTCATTGAAATTCATGAAAGGTTCGTATATGCAATCACTCCATTAATTTTACTTTTACTTGGTTTTACAATAGGAGCAAGTTTGAAGCAGAAGAATAAAGTTTTATATATAGGAATAGGTGGATTTATAAGTATAATGTTTTTTGAGTTTTTAATGATTGGAGAAATACTTGTGAGAAAATTTGGAGTTCCTTATTTCATTTATTTACCGGTTTTAATCTGTGTTATACTAACAAAAAAATTCTGGAAATGAAAAAAAAATTTTTGTATATATTTTTAAATTTTCTGAAATTTTTTTTAATAATCTCCTTTTTCTTTCTTATACTTTTTCTCCTAATTCAAATACTTGAGGATTTAGCGGATTTTCTATCCCATAAAAAAACTTTTATTCTTAAAAATTACCTGTATATCCTGCCACTTTTATTTGTTCAGATATCTCCAATTATAACAACACTTTCAACAATGTTAATCCTTTCAGAAATGTTGAAAAATAATGAAATAAAGGTTTTATTTTTATCGGGCATTAATACTAAAAATGTATTTCTTATATTTCTCTTCTGCGGTTTTTTTGCATCTCTTTTTACTTTTACCCTTAAAAATTTTGTTTCTCCTCCCCTTATTAAAAAGATAAATAATCGTATCTATCAGAAATCAATTGCTTTTTCATCTCCTGTATATTCTTTTTATTCTGAAAAATTTGAAGATTCATATTTTGTAAATATTGAAATTTCTGAATATTTTGAAGATGGAAAATTTAAAACCATAAAAGCAGAGAGGGCAAAAAATTATGAGGGTTCAAACTGGATTTTTGAAAATGGAAATTTATGGGAATTTGATTCAAACAGAAATTTAATAAGAGAGGAAAAATTCAATAGAAAAATTGTTTCAATCTCTTTAACATCTGAAATTCTATCTATTTCAAATGTTGATATTGAAACGCTTTCTTGCTTCCAACTTTATTCTATAATTGATAAAATGAAAAAATTAAAAATAAATCCAGTTTCTTTAATTACATATGCCTATGAAAAAGTTTCCTACCCATTTCTTAATTTTTTCCTGATATTTATAATATTCCCCTTTTTGAAAAAAAGTCATAAGATTTCAAATCTTTATGTCTTTTCTTTTTCTTTCCTTTTTTCCTTTTTTTCATATTTTCTCTATGTTTTCTTTTTTTCTCTTTCAAAAAATGGTAAAATTCATCCCATTTTAAGTAGTTTTGGAGTTCCACTGGTAATCATAACCTATATTATTTTTCAAAATTACAGTTTGAACAAAATAAAAAAATCTTGTAATATATTTAGGAAATCAAAAGTTGATTTATAAAATAGTGAAAAAATGAGAAAAGATTTAATTTTTGAAATTGGAGTTGAGGATTTACCATCAGATGCAGGTGAATATTTTAAAAACTTTTTTTTGCCTTTATTTGAAAATTGTCTTAAAAACGAAAGGATTGATTTTACTCAGTTAAAAGTTTTTTACACTCCAAGAAGGATAATAATTTTTTTAAAAGAAATTGAAGAAAAACAGAAGGATAAAATAGTTGAAATTACAGGTCCACCACTTGAAATATGCTTGAATAAAGATGGCAACTGGAATGAGATTGCTTATAAATTTGCAAAAGGAAATAATGCTGAATTGAGAGATTTGAAAATTTTTGAGAAAAAAGGGAAAAAGGTTGTAGGTATAGTTAAGACAGAAAGGGGAAAAAGTTTATTAAAAATTTTCAATAAAATAATAAATGAGGCATTAAAACAACTTGAAATCCCGAGAGGTATGATATGGAGTGAGGTCAAATTTAAATTTTTCAGACCAATAAGATACATAATTTGTCTTTTTGGAGAAAAGATTGTTTCTGTTGAAATAGGTGGTATTAAAAGCAAAAATTTTACATATGGTCATAGAACTTTATCAAATAGAAAAATAATTCCAAAAAATACAATAGATTATTTTGATAAAATTTTGAAAAATTTTGTTATTTTTGACCAGGAAGTAAGAAAAAGAATGATATTTGAGGAAATTAAGGGAATTATCAAAGATAAATTTCTTTATGAACCAAAACTTATTGATAGAATTACACCAATCGTTGAATATCCTGTTTGTGGAATATGTAATTTACCTGAAAATTATAAAAATTTACCAAAAGAAGTTATAAATTCAATAATTTTAAATGTCAGAGGTATTCCGCTTTTTGAGAAAGATGGTAAACTTTCCTGTTTTTTTATAGTTGTATGTGATGGAATTTTTAATGAAAAAGTAAAAGAAAATTATCAGAAGGTTGTTGAAAGTAAAATAGAGGATGCCTGTTTCTTTATGGAGCAGGATATCAATAAAAAACCATTTATTGAATATCTGAAAGACCTTAAAAATATAATTTATCATCCAAAATTTGGAACTCTTTATGATAAAGTTGAAAGGGTAGGGAAAATATGTAATTTTATATCTGAAAGTTTAAATCTTGATGCAGAGACAAAAAAAAGATTGGATATTATTATTTCTTTATTTAAAAATGACCTTGCAACATTGATGGTAAGTGAATTTCCATCTCTTCAGGGAATTATAGGAAGAATATATGCACAAAAAAATGGATATGATGATATAATTTCAAAGTCAATAGAAGAGCACTATTTGCCAAAATTTCAAGGAGATAAAAAACCAGAATTTCTTGAAGGATGCATTGTTTCTATTGCTGATAGGATTGAAACTATTTGCGGATTTATAAGTGAAGGTGCTGAAATTAGGGGAGACCAGGACCCACTTGGAATTAAAAGATTAACAACAGGAATGATTGAAATAATATGGGAAAAGGGTATTGAAATTTCAACAGAAAAACTTGTAGAGAAAACACTTGAAATTCTTGGGAGAAAAAATGATAAAACAAAAAATATAATTATTGAGTTTATCACGCAAAGAGCTGAGAATTTACTTATAGCAGAAGGTATAAAACCGGGGTTGAGAAGAGCGGTTCTGGCTGTTGAAAAATATAATTTATATGAGTTAAAAAGGAAAATAGAAGCAATTAAAAATACATTTATTGAGGGGAAAGGCGAAGAAGTTTTAATCCCTGTTATAAGAGTTGCAAATATATTAAAGCAGGCAGAGGAAAGGAAAATTGAATATGGTAATTTTGATGAAAAAAAATTAAATGAAAATGAAGAAAAATTGCTTTATAAATTTTACATTGAAAATTCAAAAAAAATGGAAAACCTTTATAAAGAAAAAAAATATGAAGATTTTCTGAAGGAAATAACTAAATGGAAACAACCAATAGATAAATTTTTTGATAATGTCTTTGTTATGGTTGAAGACGAAACCATAAGGAATAATAGATTGTCCCTGCTTAAAATGATAGATAATGTTTTCAATAAATTTGCTGATTTTTCTTTAATCCCTTTAAAAGAGGTGGAAAATGTTAAATAAATTTGACCCTGAAATTTATTATGTTTTAAAAAAAGAAATTGAAAAACAGAAAAATACAATTAATTTAATTCCATCAGAGAATATTGTCAGTAAAAATGTTTTAAAACTTGTTGGTTCCGTTTTTACAAATAAGTATGCAGAAGGTTATCCAGGAAAAAGATATTATGGTGGATGTAAATATGTTGATATGCTTGAGAAAATTGCCATTGAAAGAGCATGTAAACTTTTTAATTCAGACCATGCAAATGTTCAACCACATTCTGGAAGTCAGGCAAATATGGCTGTTTATTTTTCAGTATTAAAACCAGGAGATAAAATTCTTGCAATGCATATAAGTTCAGGGGGTCATCTTACCCATGGTGTAAAAGTTAATTTTTCAGGTATGCTTTATAATCCATGTTTTTATTCAGTTGATAGAGAGACAGAAATTATTGATTATGAAAAAGTAAGAGAGATAGCGATAAAGGAAAAACCAAAAATTATTGTTTGCGGAAGCAGTTCATATTCAAGAATAATTGATTTTGAAAAATTTTCTCAAATAGCAAAGGAAGTTAATGCTTATCTTCTTTCTGATATAGCACATATCGCAGGTCTTATAGTTGCAAAACTACATCCAAGTCCTGTTGGATTGGCTGAATTTGTTACTTCCACAACCCATAAAACATTGAGAGGACCGAGAGGAGGGCTCATTCTCTGCGTTAAAGAATTCAGAGAAAAAATAGACAGTATGATAATCCCCGGAATTCAGGGAGGGCCTTTGGTTCATGTTATTGCAGGCAAGGCAGTTGCTTTTAAGGAGGCAATGACAGAAAAATTCAGGAAATATCAGGAACAGATTGTTAAAAACAGTAAAAAATTGTGTGAGGAGTTAAAAAAGAGAAATTATAGAATTGTTAGTGGTGGAACAGATACTCATTTATTTGTTATTGATCTTACAAATAAAGGTTTAACAGGACTTGAAGCACAACAAATCCTTGAAAAAGTCGGGATAATAACAAATAAAAATTTAATTCCTTTTGATACACTCCCTCCATCAATAACAAGCGGTATAAGAATAGGCACTCCTTGCATAACAAGCAGAGGGATGAAAGAAAAAGAGATGATTTTAATTGCAGATTGGATTGATGAGGCGCTGAAAAACAGGAATAATGAAAAAATTTTAAATGATATAAGAAAAAAAATAAGGAGGTTTGCAGGTGAATACCCAATCTATCCAGAATGAAAGACCTGACTGGGATACATACTTCATGGAAATTGCACAACTTGTTTCTAAAAGGTCAACATGTTTAAGAAGAAAAGTGGGTGCAGTTCTGGTAAAGGATAAAAGGATTCTGGCAACAGGTTATAATGGAGCACCAACAGGTCTTTTACATTGTAAAGAGGTTGGATGTGTAAGGGAAAAATTAAAAATCCCATCAGGAGAAAGACATGAATTATGCAGGGGATTACATGCAGAACAGAATGCCATTTTACAGGCAGCATATCATGGTGTTTCAATTAAAGGAAGTAAACTTTATGTCACATGCCATCCCTGTAGTGTCTGTGCAAAAATGATTATAAATGCTGGGATTGAGGAATTGATAATAAAAGAAGGTTATCCTGACAAAATGGCTGAAAATATTTTAAAAGAGGGGAAGATAAAGGTCAGATATTTAAATAAAAAAACGGATTAAATTTTTGAAATTATAAAATTGGATTGATTGCATTTATTTTCCCTGAAGCAAAACTATAATATAGATTATCACCGATTATTATATGGTCTAAAACATTTATACCAAGAATTTTCCCTCCTTCCATCAATCTTTTTGTAAATTCAATATCTTCTTTGCTTGGAGTTGGGTCTCCTGATGGATGATTGTGTAAACATATTACTGATGGAATAAAATTTTCAATGGCATGATAAAAAATTTCTCTTATAATTGGATTCGCCTGATTAACAGTCCCTTCTTCTATTTCTCTTATTTCAACAGGTCTATTTTTAGAATCAAGATGGATAACTTTGAAAACCTCTTTTTTTAAATCTCTCATTCTCGGCATAATATATTTTACGACTTCTTCAGGAGATGTTAATGGTTTTTCTTTTTCAATTAGTTCTTTTTCTGCCATCCTTCTTCCTATTTCAATTGCTGCTTTTATCTGACATATCTTTGCTACCCCAAGCCCTTTAATCTCTCTAAAACTATTCAAACTTGTATGACTCATATTCCTGAAAGAGCCAAATTTATCAATTATTTTTCTTGCAAGGTCAATTGCAGTTTCTCCTTTTGTTCCACTTCTTATTAAAATGGCAAGTAATTCAGTATCTGTTAAATTATGTTCTCCCTTCTTTATAAGTTTTTCTCTCGGTTTTTCCTCTTCTTTCCAGTGTTTTAATGTTTTTTTCTTTTCCATCTTAAGCAAGTAAAACTGATATTATACCAACAAGAAAAATACCATCATAAACACCTGCCCCTCCAATACTCATAACTCCTGGATAAGCAGGTAAATTAGGTAAATTCATTAAATCAGCACCAATTAATACACCTAAAACACCTGAAATAAAAGCAACTGGTATTTTATTAGTAGGTGAAAATAAAAAAGCAAGCAGAACACTTACAACAGGTGGGATTAAAGCAGGAATAGTAATTCCAATTCCAGGAACAACTCTTGATAATTTAAAGCAGATAAATGTTGAAATTATTGTTGCAAATAAAGTCGGTAATAGAGGTGTTTTTGGTAATAAATAAAGACATAATAATACAGGAATAATTGCTCCTCCAAAATTTATTGCTATAATCTGTTCTGTCTGTAATTGTGGACATCCAAATGGTTGAAGTAAAAAGAAAAATTCTCTTGAGGGAGGGATTAGAGATGCCTGTCTGCTATATATAGGTATATTAATTCCACTTCCAATTAATGAAAGAAGAATAATGAAAAAGGCAGAAACCGGAGACAATCCTATTTTAGCAAGAGCAATCTTTATAATCTCAATATGAATTATAAAAAGAAAAACAGGCAAAAGTAAAATGAAGAATATTAAAAGCAAAAATATTGAAAATGGAAGAAAAAACATTATTTACCTCCTTTGTCTTTATAAACACCCGGTACAAAATATTTACTCATAACTTCTTTTATCCATTTCATCGCTCCGATTGGTTCCATTTTCCAGTTGACCGGACATGGAGAGAGAATTTCTATAAGAGAAAAACCTTTATTTTCAATCTGATACTGGAATGCTTTTTTGATTGCAGATTTTGTTTTTATAATGCCCTGTATTGAATCAATTGAAGTCCTTTCAATATAACTTGTTCCATCAATTTGAGAAAGGATTTCGCATACTTTAAGTGGATAACCATGATAATTTGTGTCTCTACCTTGAACTGTTGTTGTTGTTTTCATTCCAGGAAGGGTGGTTGGAGCCATCTGTCCTTTTGTCATACCATAAACTGCATTATTTACAAATATAACTGTTATATTTTCTCCTCTTGCTGCTGCATGTATTATTTCTGCTGTTCCAATCGCTGCAAGGTCTCCATCACCCTGATATGTAAAAACAATTCTATCGGGTAATAACCTTTTTATTGCTGTTGCAACTGCAGGCGCTCTTCCATGTGCTGCTTCTGTAACATCAAAATTAAAGAAATTATAAGCAAGGACAGCACAACCAACAGGAGCAATTCCAATTGTTTTTTCTCTTATATTAAATTCATCAATAACTTCTGCAATCAATCTATGAATAATACCATGCCCACAACCAGGACAGTATGTTGTAATTTCTTCTTTCAAACTTTCTGGTTTTTTATACACAACTTCCATCTTCATCTCCTTTTCCCACCTTGAAGGTGGGAAGTTAAAAAAGTTATTATTTCTTCAGGAGTTGGGACTCCTCCTCCAGGTCTTCCATAAAAGTAAATAGGTAAATTTTTTCTATTTGCAATTTTCACATCATCTAACATCTGACCCAGATTCATTTCAATAACAAATATTCTTTTTGCCTTTTCAATTATTTTTTCAAGTTCTTTATATGGATAGGGCCATAAGGTTACTGGTCTAAAAAGTCCAAATCTTTCTCCTTTCTCCCTTAAAATTTTAATACTTTCATAAGATATTCTTGCACATGTCCCAAAACTAACAACTATATTTTCTGCATCATCGCAGAAATATTTCTCAAATCTTACTTCCTTTTCTTCAATTTTTTTATACTTTTTATATAATTTCCAGTTATGTTTTTCAAGGACACCAGGTGTTAAAAATAATGATTTTATTGAATTTGGTTGTCTTCCTTCACATCCTGTTAAAGCCCATTTTTTTAAAGGTAATTTATTCTTTTTTTTCTTGAATTCAACTGATTCCATAATCTGAGCAAGGATACCATCTGCAAGTATTAAAACTGGATTTCTGTATTTATCTGCAATATCAAATGAAATATAGGTTAAATCATACAGTTCCTGGACTGTCCATGGAGCATATACAATTGTTCTGTAATCACCATGTCCTCCTCCTCTTGTTGCCTGAAAATAATCGCTTTGAGAAGGTGTGACATCTCCAAGACCAGGACCACCTCTATTCATATTTATAATAACTGCAGGAAGTTCACATCCGGCAAGATAAGATATTCCTTCCTGTTTTAATGAAATACCAGGGGATGAGGAGGAAGTTAATGCCCTGAAACCACATACACTTGCTCCAAAAACCATATTTATAGCAGAGATTTCACTTTCTGCCTGAATAAAAATTCCTCCTTCTTCCGGCAATCTTTTACTCATATATTCAGGAAATCTATTCTGGGGAGTTATCGGGTACCCTGCATAAAATTTACAACCTGCATGAATTGCTGCTTCTGCTGCTGCTTCACATCCTGTTAATAAAAATTTTTTCATTTTTTCCTTGTCCAGTTGCCATCTGTAAGTTGGATCCATGTATTCTGTGGAGAATATTTCTGAGCAACTTCTGAAAATATTTTTCTGAATTTTGCCTCTTCACTTGGTGCAGCATTGTTTATTCTTAAAAGTTCTTTAATCATTATTTCTCTCTGTTTATTTTCATCATCTACTATTTTTCTTACCTCCTTCAAAACTTCAGGGTCTTTCGGCATTTCTTTAATAACAACTGTGAAATCGTTTTTCTCTCCAATATATCCTGCTTTTTTAAATTCATCAAGTTTTTCTCTCCATGTATCCATTTTTTCTTTTGCCTGGCTAATCTTTGGTGAGTCAGTTTTTAAATCTTTTGTTACCACAATTTCATCAGCATAAAGATTTTTTGTGAATAAATTTTGAAGAAAACTTTCAGGTGTCTTTGTGGGTGGTGCAAGTAAGTCCTCAGCCGCCTTTTTAACTTTTTCTTCTGGAAATGTCACATAAACATTAACTACCGCACATCCAATCAAACCAATAATCAAAAGAATAAATAAAAATTTTCCTTTCATTCTTTTCCTCCTTTTATTTCAATAACTTCGCCTTTTTCAAGGGATTTATTCGCTGAAATTGTTATTTCTATTGTTTTAAAGCCATCTTCATAGTCAGACATAATCAGAGAAGAATTTTTTGTTTTAACTGCATCTATAAAAGCCCTGTCTTCAATTTCAAAAATATTTGGTTCTCCTCTGATTTCAATTATATCCTGGTCTTTTCTGAACAACCTGAGTGTATGTTCCCATCCAGTAAATTTTGCAGTAAAGTCGATTCCATAAACATCAAGGGATACTCCTCCTCCACCACCATTTGCTGAACAACTTGCCCATAGATTTGCAACTGCTCCATTTTTAAATTTTATATTTACAACAACAGCATCTTCAATTGAATAATAAAGAGGCACATCTTTATTTTTACCTTTAACAGCAAAAGCATGGACACTTTCAGCATCTCCACAGAAAAACCTCGTTAAATTTACAGTATGGGTTACTTGTTCATGAAACTGTCCTCCACTTTTATCTTTTTGTATCCACCATCTCCAGATCCCTTTATCAGATTGTCTTGGTGTCCCCCCTATCCATCCACCAAGAAGTAAAACTACTTCACTTTTTTCACTCAAATCCTTCACAGTTTTTACTCCCCTTCTGTATCTATTCATATATAGAGTAGATGTTATCAATTTTTTTTCTTTTACTCCTTCTAAAATTTCCCTGCATAAACTTAAATCAAGTCCAATAGGTTTTTCCACAGCAAATGGAATATTTTTTTCAATTGCATATATTTCGGCTCCATGAGCAAAAGGAGGCAAGCAGAAAAAAATACAATCAAGTTCTTCATTTTTTATCATTTCTTTTACATCTTTAAAATATTTTCCCTTATATTTTTCTGCTATAAATTTACCTCTTTCCTCATCTATATCACAGAATGCAGAAAGAACTACATCAGAAAAATTAGACAAAACATTTAAATGTGCTTCTGCTATCCCACCACATCCAACAAAACCAACTTTTACTTTCATTTTGCCTCCTTTTTGAAAACTAACTTACTTTTATTTTACTATTTTTACTTTAACAAAATCAAGCCAAAATATATAATAGTTTTAAAAGGAGGGAATATGAGAATAACAGGAATTTGTGGTAGTCCAAGAGGAGAGAAAAGTCAGACAAAAATTTTATTGATAAATTTTCTGAATGTATGTAAAGAAAGGGGATTTGATACTGAAATTATTGACTTAAGCAAATATAGAGTGAACTTCTGTCTTGCATGTGAGATTTGCCATAAACAACCAGATTGCCCTTTAAAAGATGACAGAAATTTAATAGTTGAAAAAATGCTTTTATCTGATGGGATTGTTTTTGCTTCTCCTGTTTATATAGATAGTGTTTCCGCTCAACTTAAATCTCTTTTTGATAGAACAAGTCATTTTATACACTGTCTGAGATTAATAGGAAAGTATACTTTTGGTATTGTGACGAGCGGAAGTGGAAGAGGTGAGGTAGTCCTTGATTATATAAAGCATTATTCAAATGTTGTTGGAGCACAGTTTGTAGGTGGTATAAATGTAAAAGTGCCTTTGAAAAAAGAAGATTTAGAAAATGAGATTCCACTGGCAGAAGATTTTTTAAAAGCAATTAAAGAAAAAAGAGAATATAAAGACCAGAAGGAGAAAATTGAAAGAAATAGGATATACTTTAAAAAACTTGTTGAGATGAGAAAAGAAGAATGGAAATATGAATACGAATACTGGCAGAAAATTTAAAACATCCTTAATTCTTCACGACAATCCTTTATTTTTAAGTAGTGAGAGTAATAAAATTAAAATTGAAAAAAATCAAAAGAATAAATATGATATTTCATCGCTAATTTGACCTTTTTTCACTTATTTTGTAGAATTTATAATTATGGAAAAAGAAATAGAAAAGCAATTACAAGTTATTAAAAGGGGAGTGGTTGAGATTATAGAAGAAAATGAATTAAGGTCAAAATTGAAAATTTCGCTGGAAAAAAATAAACCATTAAGGATTAAATATGGGATAGACCCTACTGCTCCTGAAATCCATCTTGGTCATACTGTTCCAATAAAAAAGTTAAGGGATTTTCAGAATTTAGGTCATCATGTTATTTTTTTAATAGGAGATTTTACTGCAATGATTGGAGACCCAACAGGAAGAAAGGAAACAAGACCAATTTTATCAAAAGAAGAAATTCAGAAGAATTTATCAACATATAAAGACCAGGTAAGTAAACTTCTTAATGTTGATAAGACGGAATTTGTTTATAATTCAACATGGCTATCAGAATTAAATCTTGAAAAAATTATTAAATTAACTTCAATTTTTACAGTTGCCCAGATACTTGAAAGAGAAGATTTTACAGCAAGATATAAAGATAAAAAACCTATATTTCTACATGAGTTTTTATATCCTCTTTTACAGGGTTATGATTCTTATGTGCTTAATGCTGATGTTGAAATAGGAGCAACTGAACAAAAATTTAATCTTCTTGCCGGGAGGACTATTCAGTCATATCTTGGACAGGAAAAACAGGTTGTTATTACAATGCCAATACTTGTTGGAACAGATGGAAAATTGAAAATGAGTAAAAGTTATGGTAATCATATACCTATAAATACTGACCATTTTGATATGTTTGGCAAAATTATGTCAATACCTGACAATTTAATGGAAGAATATTTTTCATTACTTACAGATGCAGATTCTAAAATTTATAGAAATATGATTAAAGAAAATCCAAGAGATGCAAAGGCATATCTTGCAAGGGAAATTGTAAAATTTTTCTTTGGTAAGGAGAAGGCATTTGAGGCAGAAGAAGAATTTAACAGGATTTTTAAAAATAAGGATTTACCAACTGAAATTCCTGAAGTTGAAATAAAAGATGAAATACTTGACGAAGAGGGAAACATTGAATTGATAGAACTTCTTTCAAAAACAAGAATGGTTGATTCAAAGTCAGAAGGAAAACGGCTTATAAATCAAAGGGCTGTTAAGATAAACGGAGAAATAATTACTGATCCATTTTTTAAGATAAAACTGAAAGACGGCATTATAGTAAAAGTCGGAAAAAGAAAATTTTTTAAAATAAAAAGGAATTGAAAATGGAAGAAATAAGAAAAAAATTGACTGAAATTGGTAAAAAAATTGTTGAAAAGGGGCTTGTTGCTGGACCGGGTGGAAATATAAGTGCAAGGGATGGTGAATTTGTTTACCTTTCTCCAAGTGGCTTTTTCCTTGATGAAATTAAAGAAGACCAATGGGTAAAGGTAAATTTGAAAACAGGGGAGATTTTCAGTGATTTAAGACCAACATGTGAAATATCAATGCATCTTGGGATATATGTTGAAAGAAAGGACATAAATGCTGTCATCCATACCCATCCACCAATTACAGTTGGTTTGATTTCTTCGGGAGTGAAATTCAGACCATTTTTTCCGGATTATGTTGCTATACTTGGAAGAGATGTTCCTGTAATTGATTATGTGCCTCCAGCAGGTGAAGAAATAAGGAAAGCAGTATGTAAGGAAATAAGAAAGGTAAATGTTGTTCTTCTTAAAAATCATGGAGTTGTTGCAGTTGGAGAATCAATTAAGGAAGCATATACAAGAAGTTTAATTGTTGAGGAAGCAGCAAAGTCAATTTTTGTAGGAATTTTAATGGGAAAACTTAAGTATTTCAATAGAAAAGAAATTGAACAGATAGAAAAACTTGAGGCAGAAGATTACAGAAAGGCACTTCTTAAAAATCAATGAACTGGAAGATAAAAAATTTCATTTTAGAGATTAATAAACCATTGATAATGGGGATTTTAAATATTACTCCTGATTCTTTTTATGATGGAGGAAAGTATTTTGATTTAGATAAGGCAATTGAAAGAGGATTTGAAATTGAAAAAGACGGAGCGGATATAATAGATGTGGGTGGACAATCAACAAGACCGGGAAGTATCCAGGTAGGTGAAAAGGAAGAGATGGAAAGGGTTATACCTGTAATTGAAATTTTAAGTAGAGAGTTAAAAATACCTGTTTCCTGTGATACATATAGAAGTAAAGTGGCAGAAAAGGCAATTGAAAATGGAGCAAAAATTATAAATGATATTTCTGCTTTTTCAATTGATAATAATTTATTAGATGTAATAAAAAATTCTGACTGTGGTTATGTTCTTATGCATATGAAAGGAACTCCAGAAAATATGCAAATAAATCCTTATTATGATGATGTTATTGGGGAAATAAGTGATTTTTTTTCTGAAAAGATAAAAATTCTTGAAGAAAATAAAGTTGATATTGAAAGGATTGTTATAGACCCCGGGATTGGTTTTGGTAAAAGGGTTTGTGACAATGTGAAAATACTTAAAAATCTTGATAAATTTAAAAAATTCAATAGACCAATTTTAATAGGAACAAGCAGAAAATCATTTATAGGGAAAATCTTAAACATTGAAGTTGAGGATAGATTGGAACCAACCATTGCAACAAATGTATATGCGTATTTAAAAGGAGCAAGTATTTTCAGAGTTCATGATGTAAAAGAAGTAAAAAAGGGTATTGATATAATTTACAGGATTGAGGAAAATGAGAATATTATGTATTGATGTTGGAGATAAAAATATAGGTGTTGCTATAAGTGATGAAGAAAATTTACTGGCAAAAGGACTTGGAAGTTTAAAAATGGATGAGTATATAGTTGAGAAAATAAAGGAAATAATTAAAAAATATGATATTGGGAAGATTGTTTATGGACTCCCTTTAAAAATGGATGGGTCATTCAGTATTCAGACAGAAAAAACACTTGCATTTATTGAAAAACTGAGAAACGAAATTAAAGATATAGAGTTTACACCTTTTGATGAAAGATTAACAACAGCACTTGCAGAAAAGTTTTTAATTAATGCCAATTTAAGCAGGAAGAAAAGGGAAAAATATGTAGATAAACTTTCAGCACAGATTATTCTTCAAAATTATCTTGATTCACAGAATATAAAGATTGATGAGGAGATTGAGTGGTAGAAAATAAGAAAGATTATGCTTTTTTTTTCTATCAAATATTTTCTTTTAGTTTGCTTTTAAAAATCTTTCTTTCCTATTTTTTCCCCCTTACAGGTGATGAAGCGTATTTTATAATAACAGGTAAATTTTTTGACCTTGGATATTATGAACATCCTCCAATGATATGGTGGATTATTTATATTTTTTCTCTCTTTGGAAAGCATACACTTCACTTTTTCTATTACAGGTTATTTTCAATTTTTACGACTTTAGTGATAGTTTTTTTTATTTATAAATTACTTTCAAAGGAAAAAAATCTTTTTCTCATTTGTTCTCTTTTCATACTTTCTCCAGTTTATCTTTTGAGTATTTTGATTACAAATGATATCCCACTACTTCTTTTTACCTTTCTTTCAGGAGTATTTTTTTATAAAGGGATTAAGGAAGAAAGATGGCCTTTTTTTGTTATCTCAGGAATATTCTTTGGACTTGCTTTTTTGAGTAAATATTTATCAGTTCTTTATTTTTTTGGTGTTTTCTTTTTTACTCTTTATAGAAAAGAAAAAAAATACTGGAAAAATTTTGCTATTTTTCTTTTTTCTTCCATACCCTTAATTTTTATAAATTTTTACTGGAATTACAATCATTGCTGGATAAATTTTCTGTTTAATCTTGTTTATAGAAAGAGGGTTGAATATTTTAAAATTGAGAATATATTTTTCTTTTTCCTTTCTTTGTTTTTCCTTATGACTCCTTATTTCTTTTTCACTTTTTTAAAGGAAAAATTTTTTGTAAAGAAAATTTTAAAAACTGAGTATGAGTTTTTCTTTTTTGTTTTTTCAGTTCCCTTGATTTTTTTATTTTTACTTTCTTTTCTAAGAGTTGTTGGACTTCACTGGTACATATCTTTTATCCCTTTTGCCTTTTTTTATCTGAAAGATTTTGAAGAAAATAAAATTTTGAAAACCATAAAAATTGCTTTATATTTCAACGGATTTATATTAATCACAATAGTTTTAATTCTCATTTTACCTGTTTCTGTTTTCAAAAATCACAAAAACTATTCGGAAATAATTATGTTTAAAAATCCATATCCTCTCTGTGCTTATCTTGAAAAATTTAAGGATAAATACATTTTTGCGACATCTAATTATACATATTCTGCAATTATGAGTTATTACTGTAAGAATGATTTTATCGTTTTTGGAGACATTGGTCATAGCGGAAGGGAGTATGATATTAATTTTGATTTTAAAAAATTAGATGGAAAGGATATTTTAATCTTTTCTCCTCTTTATATTGATGGGAAAAAATATTCAGAATTTTTTGAAGAAGTTGAAAAGAAAGAGATTTTAATTGAAGAGGGCAAATTTTATTTACTTTTCTGTAAAAAATTTAATTTTGGGAAATACAGGAATATAATTTTAAGTCAGACATATGAAAAATTTTATAAAATACCTGAATTTTTACCCCATAAGGGAAATTTCTTTAAAGAAAAATATAATTTTTAATTATTGATTGCAGATTTTTTAACTGCTTTTGCTACACTTTTTGCAACATTTTTATCAAGGGCTGATGGAATTATATAATCAGGAGAAAGTTTATTTTCCGGTATATAATTTGCAATTGCTAAACTTGCAGAAATTTTCATCTTTTCTGTTATTTTTTTTGCTTTAGCATCAAAAGTCCCTCTGAAGATACCGGGAAAAGCAAGTAGATTATTTATTTGATTAGGAAAATCACTTCTTCCTGTTCCAATTATATATGCACCTGCCTTTTTTGCTTCTTCAGGCATAATTTCCGGAATAGGATTACTCATTGCAAAAACAATTGCATATTTGTTCATTGTTTTCACCATCTCTTTTGTTAGAACTCCTGGACCTGAAACTCCTATAAAAACATCTGCATGGTTCATTGCATCCTTTAAACTACCTTCTTTACATTCAAGTAAATATTGAATTATCTCTTCCTTGGCAAAATTCATGTTTTCTTTCCTTCCTTTATAAATTATTCCTTTTCTATCACATAAAATAATTTTTCTTGCTCCTGCCTTATAAAGCATTTTTGTTATCGCTATTCCAGCAGCTCCTGCTCCATTTATCACAATTTTAACATTTTCTATTTTTTTATTTACAAGTTTTAAAGCATTGATTAAAGCAGCAAGCACAACAATTGCTGTTCCATCCTGATCATCATGAAAAACTGGAATATCAAGTTCTTTATTTAATCTCTGTTCAATTATAAAGCATCTTGGAGCAGAAATATCTTCAAGATTTATTCCTCCAAAACATGGTGATATTTTTTTTACTGTATCAATTATCTCTTCAACATCTTGAGTATCAAGACAAATAGGGACTGCATCAACTTCTCCAAATTCCTTAAATAGAATTGCCTTACCTTCCATAACAGGTAAAGCAGCATATGGTCCAATATTTCCAAGTCCTAAAACAGCACTTCCATCAGTAACTACAGCAACAGTATTTCCTTTCCATGTGTAATCATAAATTTTGTTTTTTTCTTTTGCTATTTCAAGACAGGGAACTGCAACTCCAGGAGTATAGGCGACAGATAAATCTTTTTTTGTTTTTAAAGGAACTTTTGGTTTTATTTCAAGTTTTCCCTTTGCTTTTTTATGAAACTTAATTGCCTCTTTTTTTAAATCCATTATTTAAATATTGAATTTTTTACTATAAACCCTGCAAAAACAATTGAAACAATTGAAATTAATTTTATCAATATGTTTAAAGAAGGCCCTGCTGTATCCTTAAATGGGTCTCCAACTGTATCTCCTGTTATGCTTGCTTTATGTGCTTCAGTTCCTTTGCCTCCAAAATTTCCTTTTTCAATATATTTTTTTGCATTATCCCAGGCAGCACCTGAATTTGCCATCATTATAGCAACAGCAAATCCACTTGTGAGTGCCCCAACAAGAAGACCAACAACTCCATCCACTCCAAGTAAAATTCCAACAATTATAGGAAGAAGAACTGTAAGAATTGAAGGTATAAGCATTTCTTTCTGTGCTGATTTTGTGCATATATCAACTGCTTTTGCATAATCAGGTTTTGCTTTTCCTTCAAGAAGTCCCTGTATCTCCCTGAACTGTCTTCTAACTTCCTGAACTATCTGCTGTGCTGCTCTTCCAACCGCCTTTAAAGCCATTGAACAGAAGAAAAATGGATACATAGCACCTATAAAAATACCACATAAAACTCTGAAATTCATTATTGAAAGGTCAAGGTTCCCACCAAGTAAAATTATCTGATCTTTATATGCAGCAATCAAAGCAAGAGCAGTTAAAGCAGCAGAGCCAATAGCAAAGCCCTTTCCTGTTGCTGCGGTTGTGTTTCCAAGAGCGTCAAGAGCATCTGCCCTCTGGCGAACAAATGGTGGTTGATGTGTCATTTCCGCATTTCCACCAGCATTATCCGCAACAGGTCCATAAGCATCTGTAGCAAGAGTAATTCCAAGAGTACTTAAAAGACCAACTCCTGCAAGTCCAATTCCATAAAGTCCAATTCCAGGGTCATAAAGTCCACCAGGAAAAACATAGGCACATATTGTGGCAATAACAACAGTTAAAACAGGAGCAATAGTTGAAAACATTCCTGTTGAAATACCCTCAATTATTACAGTTGCATGTCCAGTTAAAGCACTTTTTGCAATTGCTTTTGTTGGGGGATATGTGTCTGATGTAAAAAATTCTGTGAAAAATCCTATTATTACACCTGCTATTATTCCACTTAAAAGTGAAAAATATAGTCCTTTATAAGCATATCCTAATAATAGTATAACCGCAGGATAGGAAAAAATAATAACAAGAATTGAGGCAAAATAAATACCTCTTCTTAAAGCCCTTAATAAATTTGCCTGAGTTGCATCCTCGGTTGCTTTTACAAGAAAAGAACCAATTATTGAAGAGATAACACCGATTGTTGCAATAAGCATTGGAAGAGAGACACCTTTAAGACCAAGACCTGCAGCATAAGCAAGAGCCATTGTTGCTATTATTGCATCTGTATATGATTCATAGAGGTCTGCTCCCATTCCTGCAACATCTCCTACATTGTCTCCTACATTATCAGCAATAACTGCAGGATTTCTCGGATCATCTTCAGGAATTCCTGCTTCAACTTTACCAACAAGGTCTGCTCCAACATCTGCTCCTTTTGTATAAATACCTCCTCCTACTCTTGCAAATAGTGCCTGGGAACTTGCTCCCATTCCAAAGCATATCATTGTTGAAGTTATATATTTTAATCTTTCTTCAATTCCATATCCTCTGCTTTTATAAAACCATGTTAAAAGATTATACCAGATACTTATATCAAGAAGTGCAAGTCCAACTACAACAAGTCCCATAACAAGGCCAGAAGAAAAAGCAATTCTTAACGCACTGTTTAAGGAATTTTTAGCAGCAAAAGCAGTTCTTGCACTTGACCTTGTTGCTATTGTCATTCCTATATATCCACTTAAAGCAGAGAAAAAACCACCTGTCAAAAAGGCAAATGGAACAAAAACTGGAAGATAATTAAAAATTGAAAGCAATAAAAGAACCACAAAAACAACACTGAAAAATAAACCAACTCCCTTATACTGCCTTTTAAGATATGCTCTTGCCCCTGTTCTTACTGCTTCAGCAACTTCAATCATTTCAGGTGTTCCTTCCGATTTGCTTAATATATATTTTGCAAGGTAAGCGGTATATCCGAGAGCAAAAATTGACCCTATAATTGTAATTAATTGAGAATAATCCATTTTTTCCCTCCTTTTTATGTGTTATATAAACTCATTGCCTTTTCCAAATTGCTTTTTAATATTTCCTTTATTGCATCTACAGATTTATTTATTGCATTTTCTATTTTTTCTTTTTCTTCCGGTAGAAATTCAGATAGAACATATTCAATATAACTTGTTTCTATTTTTTCTCCTCTTATCCCTATTCTTATTCTCACAAAATCTTTATTCTGTAAATGTTCAATTACAGAAATTACACCTTTATGTCCTCCTGGTCCTCTATCTTTTATTATCTTTATTTTCCCTACTTCTATATCAAGGTCGTCATGAATAAGAAATAAATTTTCTATATTTTTATTGAAAAAGTCAAGAGCAAGTTTTACAGCAGAACCACTTTCATTCATATATGTTTTTGGTTTAAGAATTATTATTTCTTTACATTCCATTTCAAGTTTCCATCCATTAAAAAGTTTTTTTTTATAAATTTCAACAATTTTACCACTTTTTTTTAATCTGTCAATAACTTTAAAACCAACATTATGCCTTGTTTCAGAATATTCTTTTCCGGGATTACCGAGTCCAACAAAAATCATTTTTAACTTTCTTCTTTCTGGGCTTCTTCTTTTTCCTTTCTTCTTTCTTCAACTTTTTCCTGTGAAATTACTTTTGGTTCTTCTACTACCTCTTCAACTTTAACTTCTTCAACCGTTTCACTTGGTTTTAAAACTGTAACAACAACTCTATCTCCATCTTCAAGAATTTTAACTCCTTCTGGCATCTTTATATCTTTAACTAAAATTGCATGACCAAAATCAAGGTCTTTTATATCAATTTCTATACTTTCAGGAATATCTTTTGGAAGTCCTTCAACCTTTATTTCTCTTAATTCTTGCTCAAGTATTCCACCCTTTTCTTCTCCCAATGACTTTCCCTTTATAATAACAGGGATTTCCATAATAATGGGCCTTTCTGAACTCAAATTGTAAAAGTCAAGATGAATTATATTATCTTTTATAGGGTCTGTCTGTATATCTTTTAAAACAACCTGAATTTTTTCCTCTGTCCCATTTCTTTTAATTTTCATTTCAGCAATAATATTATGGGATGATAAATGTGAAATTATTTTTTCAGTTGATTTTTTTTCAAGTTTTAGAGGAACTGGTTCAGTATCAGGTCCATATAAAATAGCAGGAATATAGCCCTTACTTCTCAATTTTCTTGCAACACCTTTACCTTTTCCCTCTCTTATCTCTGCATTAAAAACTACTTTTTCCATTTGAAACCTCCTTATGATGTCAAATTTATAAACAAAAATCCTCTTTTTATTTATAAAAAATGGGCGCGGATGGATTCGAACCATCAGCCCCCGCGTTATCAGCACGGTGCTCTGCCCTTGAGCTACGCGCCCTTACAATTATTTTTTCTTTAAAAATTCCTCAACTTTTTCCTTGATAATATCCTTTGTTCCAAGAGCGAAAGCAAGTGCAACTCCAAAACAGAATGATGCAAGAACAATAATAAAAACATCTCCTATAAAATCAGATGCAATTCCAATTTCCTGAAGAGCGAGAACTGTCCCAAAAATAATAATAGCAACCCTTGTTAATTTCCCTAAAAAGGATGCTTTTTCAATTCCAGCATTTCCAGCGGATGTCCTGACAATCCCTTCAAAGAATGTTCCAAGAAAAATTGAAAAAATGAATATCAAAAGTCCGAGTATAAATTTTGGAATAAATCCAAGAATTTTATCTATGACAGTTGGAGGAATCTGAATACCTGCAAAATTAATAGCAAGAAAAACAACTACAAGCATCAATAACCAGTAAACTCCTATTCCAAGCAATTGTGATACATCCATTGATATATTTCCTTTGTCAAGCAACTCTTTAAGTCCTGAATCTTCAGAAAGTTTATCAATTTTTATAACTTTAAAAAACTTTATTATCATTAACTTAAAAAATTTAGCAATAAGCCATCCAATTAAAAATATTAACAGTCCACCAATTACTTTTGAGAAAGCAAGCCAAAACTTACTCATTAACTCATTTATTATACTCATTCTCTCTCCTGTCATATACACCTCCTTTTGAAGATTATTTTACTACAAAAATAAAAAAAATCAATTTTCTCTGTTTGTTTTAAGAGTTGTATAATTTCTGATTTCTTTAAATGGAATAAAAAACCTTCCTCCACCTTCAAAAAACTTTGTAAAAAATTCAAGATATTGTAATCTACTGGTATGAACATAACTTCCAAGCAAATTAATTACAAGGTTTCCAAAATGTCCTACTATAAAAACCAAAATAGATATAAAAATTCCAATAAAAGGTATATTTTTTACCATTGAAACCATCTGGTTAATTACAAGTCCAAGAACAGACGTGGTTAATCCAAGTCCAAAAAGACGGCTATAACTTAATACATCTCCAAGTAAATTACCTGCAATTACACTGTAAGCACCATAAATAGCCCAGAAACCTTTTAACATAAATTCTTTTTGAGTTTTTCCTTTTTCATACATAAGATATAGAAAACATAAAAGTAATATATAAATGGCTGGTTTTATCAATATTTTCATCTTTATATATCCAAAAACAATAATTCCGACAAGTATCTGAATTAAAAGAAGGGAAATTGCTTCTCCACAATATTTTAAAGGATACCTTTTTATCTGTATGTAAAGATTTAAGAGAAGTCCCCATACAATTTGAATATAACCGAAAGCAAGTGCAATTAAAAGAAATATAATGGCTTTATTTCCACCTTCAAGGGGATTTAAAATTACAAATTTTTTAAGATATTTTACAAAAGAAATACTTTCAGGAATTTTATATATTGAATCTCCAAACCATCCTCCTGTTAAAGCACCGATTATTAAAGTTGAAATTCCACATATAAGAAGTAATTTTAAGAATTTAACAAAATTAAGCAAAAACCTGAATTTTTTCATTAAAATTGATGAGATTAAAATAAGAAGAAGTCCATATCCAGCATCAGTTAAACAGAAACCAAAAGAAATTGCGAAAAAAAGAGAAAGAGGTCCTGTAGGGTCAATATTTTTATAAACAGGTCTTCCATACAGGTCAGTTACAACTTCAAATGGTTCAATCAATCTACTATTTTCAAGAATTATTGGGACATTATCTCCTTCTTCAGGGTCCTGGATAATTATATGACTTTCAGGTAAAATTTCATAAACTGTTTTTTTTAAAATCTCTATATTTTTTTCACCTATCCATCCTCTTACTCCCTTTACAAATTTTGAAATTCCAAGTTTTTCTTTCGTAGAAACAAACTCATATATATTTCTATAGTAGTCATAACAAACCAGAATTTCCTTTTTATTCCTTTTTATCTCTGAAACTTTACTTTTTAATTCTGAAATTATTTTTTCATTTTTTTCTTTTAATTGTTCAAGTTTTTCAAAAATTTCCCTTATCTTTTTATTCCAGTTTCTGATGTATAATATTTCCCCACCTTGCTCTTTTATCAAATTTTCAGCAATTTCTCTTTTGTCCTTCCTGAAAATTACAAGATATAAATTTTCTTTTTGGGATTCACCTATTTTTTCCAGATGTAAATCATCAGGAATTTCTTCCAGTTTTACTTTTTTGAGAAGAGAAAAAACAAAAAAGGAAAAATTTGAGAGAGAAAAAATTTCTGAAAAAATTATTTCTGTTCCAAGAAAAGGGGCGATTTCTTCTTTTAATTTTTCAATTTTCTGGATAATTTTTTTCCTTCTTTCAATTTCCTGAGAAAGTTCAAAAGTTTTTTTGTAAATATTTAAAAGAGGGAATGTCTCAACGATTTCCTTTTCTTCATTATTATCTATAATTATTCTTTCAGTTGTTTCTTTTTCTCCTGATTCAATAAGTACATTTTTCAAAAATTCAAGTTTCCTTATATTTTCCTCTATTTCTTCTTTTGATAATATATTTTTTCTGAACCCCTCAAAAGAAATATTCTCAATCTCAACTATACCAAGTTTTTGAAGTTTTTCAAGGAGTTTATTTTCGTCTCCAAGAAAAAAAATTGTAAATTTTTTAACTCTACCTATCATGAGTATTCCCTGTTAATTTTTACATATTCTTCTGTTAAATCACATCCATAGGAAATAGCAGAAAAATTCCCTCTTTTTAAATCAATCTCAATTTTTACTTCCTTATTTTTCATCAATTCCCTTAATAATTCCCTGTCAAATTTTACCGGCTCGCCCTTAAAAACTTTAATTCCGCATATTTTAACCTCCATATTTTCCCTGTCAATTCTTGCATTTGTTGAACCAACTGCAGCAACTATTCTACCCCAGTTAGGGTCTCCACCGCTTATTGCTGTTTTAACAAGAGAAGAGCCACAGACACATTTTGCTACTTTTCTTGCATCTTTTTTACACCAGGCACCATTAACAGAAACTTCAATGAGTTTTGTGGCTCCTTCTCCATCAATTGCGATTTTTTTTGCAAGTTCAATACATAATTTTTTTAATGAGTTCAGAAAGTTTTTATATTCTGGAGTTCCAATGTGAATTGTTTTATTTCTTGCAAGACCATTCGCAAGGCATATAACAGTATCATTTGTGCTTGTATCATTATCAACTGTAATCATATTGAATGAATCTTCCACTGCCTCTTTTAAAGCAAAATCAAGTGCATTTTTATCTATAACCGCATCTGTTGTAATAAAACATAACATTGTTGCCATTGAAGGATTTATCATACCCGCTCCTTTTGCCATCCCGCCGATTGTAACTTCTTTTTTCCTTCCCTCAATTTTAGTATTTATCTCATACTCTTTTGGGAATGTATCAGTTGTCATTATTGCTTTTGCTGCTTCTAAATTTCCATCTGTTGAAAGTTTTTCAATAAGTTTATCAAGTCCGTTTTTAATCTTTTCATATGGTAAAGGAACACCTATTATCCCTGTGGAGGCAAAAAGAATTGATTCTTTTTCAATTTTCAATTTTTTCCCAAGTTCTTCAATTAATTTTTTTGTTAATTCCCAGTTTTCCTTTCCATTACAGGCATTTGCATTTCCACTATTCACAAGAACCGCTTTTATTTTATTTTTTATATTTTTGATGCACCATAAAACACTGTATGATTTAAACTGATTTGTGGTAAAAGTTCCTGAAGAAATACAAGGTGACTCTGAATAAATTAAAGATAAATCATTTTTCCCTTCTTTTATTCCACAGTTAATTCCACTTGCATAAAAACCGACTGGATAAGTTATTCCTTTTCCCATTTTTTAATTAAAAATTCTGCCAGAATTAAGTCATCTTTAAAAGTTATTTTTATATTTGTTCTTTCTCCTTCTTCACAATAAATTCTATTATAACCTATTTTCTCAAGAAAAAAAGAATCATCGCTTCCTGTAAATTTTTTGGCCTTTTCATACGCTTTTTTTATAAGGTTTAATTTAAATCCCTGTGGTGTTTGAACAATCACAATTTTTTCTCTATCAAGTGTTTTTCTGACAAATTTTTTTTTCAATTCTTTAACTGTATCTGTAATTTTCAAAACAGGAATACAAGCACCATATCTTTTTGTCCCTTCAATAATTTTTTTTATTAAATTTTCACTTACAAAAGGTCTTGCTATATCATGAATTAAAACTATACCCTCATTTTCATCAATATGATTTAAACAATTTAAAACACTATCCTGCCTTCTTTCACCTCCTTTTAAAACAATTAAATTAGGGAATAAATCTTTTGTAATTTCCTTACATTTTTTAATATAACCTTCTGGCATAGCAAGAAATACTTTATCTGAGAATTTATAAAATTTTTCAATAGAATAAAAAAACAATTTCTTCCCTCCAATTTCTATCATTGATTTTGGGATTGAACAATTTAACCTTTTCCCTTTACCAGCACCTACAAGAATAGTAAAAATCATTTCAATTTTGCAAAAATAATCCGACCTGTCGGTGTCTGAATGGCGCTGTCTATAATTATATCAACAACCCTTCCTATATATTTTGAAGCATTTTCTACAACAACCATTGTTCCATCTTCAAGATAACCAACACCCTGACCCGCTTCTTTTCCTTCCTTTACTATTTTTAGTGAAATCTCTTCTCCACTCATCAATTTTGGTCTCATTAAATTTGTTAAAGTATTTAAATTCAAAACCTTTATATTCTGCACTTCTGCAACTTTTGTAAGATTAAAGTCATTTGTCAGAATTGAGGCATTCAGTTCAGATGCAAGTTTTACAAGTTTTGTATCTACCGCCTCTACATCAGGATAATCAATATTATAAACTTTTATCTTTATTTCTCCATCTTCTCTTAATTTATTTAAAACCTCAAGGCCTCTTCTTCCTCTCTGTCTTTTCATATCACTTGAAGCATCTGCAAGTCCCTGCAACTCTTTAATTATAAATTGAGGAACTATTAAAGTATAATCAATAAATCCGCTTTTCATAAGTTCATAAACTCTTCCATCAATTAAAATACTGGTATCAACAACTAAAAATTTCTCTCCTTCTTTAATACCACCGAAAAAAGGCAGGATAAAACCAAGTTCTTCAAAACCTTTTATTCCCACCATAATTCCGAGATATGAAAAAACAAAGTATAAAGAAAATCTTATTAAATTCTCCATTTTCTGATCTTCAAATGGGATGAGAAGAAAGAAATTTGCAAGAAGGATTGCTGTCAAAAGCCCTACTATAAGACCTCCTACGGCAAGGATAAGTTTTTTCCACGGGATTTTTCCTATAAGTATCTCAATACCTATTATAAAAATTGAGCCAAAAAATCCTAATAGAATACCAATTATTTTTTGATTTGGTAAACTGTAAAAACCCGTTAAAACACATAAAATCACGAAAAAAATTCTTATTAACCATAAACCCATTTAAATTCACCTCACTAATTCTTAATTAAAATCAATAAAGCCATTTTTTTTTATATTACCATAAAAATTTAAATCTGTAAAAATTTAGAAAGTTGAAGATATAAATCCACCTCCAAATACTTCATCCTTCTGGTAAAAAACAACCGCCTGTCCTGGTGTTGGTGCTCTAATTTCATCTTCAAAAATAACTTCAACTTTATCCTCTTCCAACGGTTTTATAATACATTTTGCGGGAATATGTTTATATCTTATTTTTGCTTCAACTTCCTTTTTTTCTTTGAGTTTCTCAATGGAAATGAAGTTAACCTTTTCTGCAATTAATCCCTTTTTATATAAGTCCTTTTCTTCTCCAACAACTATTTTGTTTTCCTTCCCATCTATTTCAATCACATATAATGGCTTCCCTTTTGCTATTCCAAGTCCTTTCCTCTGTCCAACTGTATAATAAAAAATGCCTCTATGTTTCCCCAGGATATTACCATTTTTATCAACTATTAATCCTTCTTTCTTTACATCTTTGAAAAGAAAAAATCTATCTCCACATATGAAATCCTGACTCTCTTCTTTATTATATAAAGGAAGGTTATTTTTTTTGGCTATTTCCCTTACTTTCTTTTTTGTATAATCGCCGAGAGGAAAAATTATTTTTTCAAGTTGATTCTGTGTAAGTAAAAATAGAAAATAACTCTGGTCTTTTTCTTCATCAATTCCCTTTTTTAAAATATATCTTTTTCTTTTTGTGTCATATTCAACTCTTGCATAGTGTCCTGTTGCAAAATAATCAAATTCTATTCCAAGAGAAAAAACTTTTTTCAGTAAAATATCAAATTTTAAGAATCTATTGCATATAACACAGGGATTTGGCGTTTTCCCTTTAAGATATTCTTCAACAAAATATTTCAAAACAATTTCTCCATATTCCTTTTTCAAATCAACTACATAAAGAGGTATATCAAGTAATTTACAGACCCTCTCAACATCTTCCATATCTGCTTCTTCAGGACCATAACAGGCACTTTTTACTCCGGTTAAATCCTTATTTTTCTCATCAAAGATTTTCATGAATACTCCAAAAACATCATATCCTTTTTCCTTTAATAATAAAGCACTAATTGAAGAATCTACTCCTCCAGATAATCCAACAACTACTTTTTTCATACTATTATTTTAACATTGACAAAACATTATTTAAAAATTAAACTATAGAGAAAAAAAGGAGGGGATATGTTAAGTGATCTTGAAATTGCCCAGAAGGCAAAAATTAAGCATATAAAAGAAATTGCAGAAAAAGCAGGAATTGATGAAGAATTTCTTGAATTATATGGTAATTATAAGGCAAAAGTTTCTCTTGATATTTTGAAAAAACTTGAAGGAAGGAAAAATGGTAAATATATAGATGTAACAGCAATAACACCAACTCCTCTTGGAGAAGGAAAAACGGTTACAACAATAGGGCTTTCCCAGGCAATTGGGAAACTTGGGAAAAGTGTTTTTACCTGTATAAGACAGCCATCACTTGGTCCTGTTTTTGGGATTAAAGGAGGTGCTGCAGGTGGAGGTTATTCTCAGGTTATTCCTATGGAAGATTTTAACTTACATTTAACAGGAGATGTTCATGCAGTTGGTATTGCCCATAATTTACTTGCCGCTTTTGTTGATAATTCTGTTTATAAAGGAAATCCATTAAATATAGACCCATTAACAATAACCTGGCCGAGGGTTGTTGATGTTTCAGATAGATTTTTAAGACATATAATTATAGGACTTGGAGGTAAGGAAAATGGATTCCCGAGAGAAACAGGTTTTGATATTACAGTTGCTTCTGAGGTAATGGCAATACTTGCTCTTACAACAGGCCTTTTTGATTTAAGAAGGCGTCTTTCAAAAATTATAGTTGCTCAGACATGTGATAAAAAGCCAGTTACCGCAGAAGATGTTAAAGCAGCAGGAGCAATGACTGTGTTATTAAAAGATGCAATAAAACCAAATTTACTTCAAACACTTGAACATACACCAGTTTTTGTTCATGCAGGTCCTTTTGCCAATATTGCTCACGGTAATAGTTCAATAATTGCTGACCTAATAGCAATTAAACTTGCTGAATTTGTAGTTACTGAAAGTGGATTTGGTGCTGACTGTGGAATGGAAAAATTTATGAATATAAAATGTAGATACAGTGGACTAAAACCTGATTGTGTTGTGGTCGTTTGTTCTATAAGGGCTTTAAAAGCACATAGTGGTAAATTTAAAGTTGTTCCAGGAAAACCACTTGATAAAGGACTTATTGAAGAAAATATTCCTGCAATTGAAGAGGGAGCAAGTAATTTAAAAAAGCAAATAGAAAATGCTAAAATTTTTGGTATTCCATGTGTAGTTGCTATTAATAAATTCTCTACAGATACAGAAAAAGAAATAGAAAAGGTAAAGGAACTTGCAATTGAATTTGGTGCAGATGATGTAGCGATAAGTCAAGTATGGGAAAAAGGAGGAGAAGGAGGGCTTGAACTTGCTGAAAAGGTTATTAAAGCAAGCGAAAAAGAAAAGAATTTCCAATTTTTATATCCATTAGAGTGGGATATTAAAAAGAAAATAGAAACAATAGCAACAAAAATTTATGGAGCGGAAAGAATTGAATATTCACCTCTGGCAGAAGAAAAAATCAAGTTATATACAAAATGGGGATTTTCTAATTTACCAATATGCATGGCAAAAACACATCTTTCCTTATCCCATGACCCAAATTTAAAGGGTGCTCCTAAAGGATTTACCTTACCTATAAGAGACATAAGAATATCTGCTGGTGCTGGATTTTTGTATCCTTTATGTGGAGAAATGAGAACTATGCCAGGGCTCCCAAGTGAACCTGCTGGAACAAAAGTAGATATAGATGAAGAAGGTAAAATTGTCGGTTTATTCTAAAAATGTTACGAATTGAAAATATAAGTGTTAAGGCAGGAGATAGTTTAATAATAAAGGATATTTCTCTTTTTCTTGGGAAAAATGAAAGAATGGTTATTTTTGGACCAAATGGTTCAGGCAAATCAACTCTTATAAAATCAATTATGGGGCTTTCTGGTTATAAAATTGTAAATGGGAAAATCTATTTTGAGGATAAGGATATAACAGATATTCCAGTAAGTGAAAGGGCTAAACTCGGGATAGGTATAATGTATCAAAATCCACCTAAAATTTATGGAATAAGAATTTTACAACTTGCAAAATACCTTACAGAAAATGGGACAGAAATAAATCAACTTGCTGAAAAATTGAGGGTTGATGAGTTTTTGAGAAGGGATTTAAATGTTGACCTTTCAGGAGGAGAGATTAAAAGGGTAGAATTATTTCAGGTCTTACTTCAAAAACCAAAACTTCTACTACTTGATGAACCTGAATCAGGAGTTGATATTGAAAATATTTCTATTATGGGAAGTGTTCTGAATGAATACATAAAAAAAACAGGGTGTTCTGCTTTAATCATTACTCATACAGGATATATACTTGATTATGTAGAAGGAGAAAGGGGATGTGTTATGATAGATGGAAAAATAACCTGTCAGAGTAAACCGAGGATAGTTTTTGATATGATTAAAAAATATGGTTATGAAAAATGTGAGGAATGTAAATGGAAATAGAAAAAGCAGAACTGGATGAACTTGAAAGAGTTGGATTTGATTCTGAAGAAAAAGAAAGGGCAGGAAGTTTTATCCAGAAAGATAACCGTATTATTTTTTCAAAAGTTTTACAGGAAGGAGTAGAAGTTTTACCTATTGAAAAAGCAATTGAAATTTATCCTGAAATTAAAGAGAAATATTATGGAATTTCCTTTAAAAAAATAGATAAAGAATTTGAGAAAGATACAGAAGGAGGATATTTCATAAGAGTAAAAAAAGGAGTAAAGACATTATTTCCAATTCAGGCATGTTTATTTTTAAAATCAAAAAAATTCAAACAAAGGGTTCACAATATAGTTGTTATTGAGGAAAATGCTCAAGCGTATTTAATTACAGGTTGCACATCTGCAAAAGAGGCAGAAAATGCATATCATCTTGGAATTTCAGAGTTTTTTATTGAAAAAGATGGTTTTTTGAACTTTACAATGATTCATTCATGGAAAGAAGATATAGAAGTCCAACCTGTAAGTGCTGCTTGTATAGATGAAGGAGGGATCTTTGTTTCCAATTATATTTCTTTAAAACCTGTGAAAAAAATTGTAATGTATCCAACTGCTTTACTTGAAGGAGAAAACTCAAGAGTTAGATTTTCTTCCATTATTCTTTCATACCCGAATTCTTATCAGGATATAGGCTCAAGATGTATACTTGCAAATAAAAATACTTCAGCAGAAATTATAAGCAGAGCGATAAGTTATGGGGGGACAATCATTGCAAGAGGACATATAAAGGCAATTTCCCCTATGGCTAAAGGACACCTTGAATGTAGGGGTTTAATGATAACAGAAGAAGGGATAATTCATGCTATTCCTGAACTTGAAACATTATATCAGGATGTTGAACTTTCTCATGAGGCAGCCATAGGAAAGATAAAAAGAGAAGAGATTGAATATCTTGCAAGCAGAGGAATTCCTGAAGAAGAAGCACAGTCAATGATTATAAGAGGTTTTATGGATGTTGAGATAATGGGACTACCTGAAATTCTTGAAAATGAAATAAAAAAGGTAACAGATAAAATATAGAAAATAGAAATGAAAAAGAGGTTTTTGATTTATACAGTTATTTTAATTTCGGGTATTTTGAGTATTAAGTTTTATGAATCAAGGATAATTAATTTATTGTGGTTAAAGGCAGATAAATATTTTCATTATGGGAATTATGATTTTGCTGAAAGGTGCCTCTGGAGAATCATCAAACAGGATCCGAGCCAGGTTGATGCTTTTATTTTAAAGGCATGGCTTGAATGGAGTCAGGCAATATCTAAAAATGATAGTAAAAAATTGAATTCAGCAGTAAAAACATTAAAAATTGGTCAATGGTATCATCCTTTTAATTTCAAACTTTACCTTGAAGAAGGAATAATGTGGAATGCTTTTGGAAATGATGAGGAAGCATTAAATGCTTTTAAAAAAGTTTATGTATTCGGAACAATACCCTATGTTAGAATTTATGCCCATAAATTAAGACAGATGGGCAGAACCTATGAAGCATATAATGTAATGAAAAAAATATATGAAAAATATAAAGATGATGTTACCCTTCAGTGCCTTGAAAAATTGAAAAAACAATTATCTGTATAATTTCAGGGATTTAAAAGAGCCATCAATTTTTTCCCATAGGTTATGTAAGTTTTATATGAAATTTCAGGGTCTCCAACTTTTCCTTCATGGATAACACTTGCCAGATGTGGTTCTATTGAAACAAATCCATTATATCCACTCTTTTTCAAATCAAGTAAAATTTCCTTAACCTTTGCTTGACCTTCTCCCGGGAAAGTGGCTCTCCCTTCTTTGTTATAGTCCTTTATATGAACATACTCAATAAATGGTTTTACCTTTATGTAGAAATCCCACGGGTCAACATTTTTGTTATGAGTAACTACATTTCCTGTATCATACATAAGTTTAAAGTTTGGAGAATTCATCTCTTCAAACAATTTTACCATGTTTTCCGGACTTTCTCCTCCCCATCCAGAACAATTTTCATGAACTATTACTATTCCATTATCTTCTGCCATTTTTGTTAATTCTTTCATCCTCCTTATAACTTCTTTTCTCCATTTCTCCTCACTGTAAGGATTTTCAGGGTCATTGGGCCAGGACATAACCCTTATATATTTTGTATTAAACTTTTTCATTCTCGGAATTGCTCTTTTAAGTTCCTCATAATCCTTTTTAAAATCATCTGAAATTTTTGTAGCCCAGTTTGCTATACAACTTGCAAAACATGAGACCTTCATTCCTGCTTCAGTTACTTTTTTATAAACAAATTCAAATTTTTCATCACTCATCATGGTTAAATTTTCATTGTCAACATTTCTTAATTCCATATATTCCCATCCTAATTCTTTATGTGCTTTTATCTGAATTTCAATTGATTTTCCTGCTTCATCACTAATTCCTGTAAATTTCATTTTTGCCTCCTGGTTAAATTCGGTTAAAAATATATTAATAATCAACTTAAAATAATTTTAAACTCTTTTTACTCTGTGTCAAATTAATTTTGGTAAAGCAAAAATTTTCCAAAAGTTATAAGAATAAAAGAAAGTTTTGCCATTAAATTTTAAAAATGTAAAATATTTTTATGGAAAGAAGAGAAAGAATTGAAAGAACTATGAGTTTAAAAGAAGTGGACAGAATTCCTATTTATGACCTTGTGAGAAATGATGATGTTTTTGAATATTTTAGTGGAGAAAATTTGCCTTCAGAGGATTTATGGGAAAAGGAAGAAGAAAAACTTAAAATTATAGCAGGAAAAGCAGTAAATAAATTATGTGATATGACAAGAAGTTTTGGGTTTGGTCCATTGAAAGAAACTGAATATACGGATGAATTTGGTTTTGTATGGCACTCAAGTCCTTATGAAAAGACATCATGGATTGTCAGAAGACCTTTTTATGATGAAAAAAGTGGAATTGAATTTATAAAAAAAATGATAACTAAATATTCTGAAAATATCAAAGAAGTAAAATTAAATAGGAAAGCATACAGGGAAAATTATCACAGAAATTTTTTAAAAACTCAATCATATCTTGGTGATACAATTAATTTATTAGTAGAACAGGGAACTGGTCTGGATGAATTGAGACACCGGCTTGGTTTTGATCTTTTTACCTATATCTATTCTGACTGTCCTTCCATTATCGGCGAATTTCTTGAAGTATATACAGATTTACAAGTTTTAATATGTCATACAGTAGCAGATAAAAATCTTTCACCATGTGTTTTAACTTATGGAGATATTGCATGCAAAAACAAACTTTTACATTCCCCTCAATTTTTAAGAAAAGAATTTTTCCCGAGATTGAAAAAAATTCAGGAGGCATGGCACCATTATGATATAAAATGTCTATTTCATTCAGATGGTAATATAATGGAAGTTCTGGATGACCTTATAGAGACAGGGATTGATGGTCTTAATCCGATTGAAATAGTGGCAGGAATGGATATAAAAAAAATAAAAGAAGAATATGGGAATAAAATTTTTTTAACAGGTGGAATAGATATGAGTCAGTTATTATCTTTAAAAACACCTGAAGAAGTTAAGGAAAAATGTATAGAAACTATAAAAATCTGTTATCCCGGATATTTTATTGGCTCAACAACAGAAATTGACAATTCAGTTAAACTTGAAAATATAATAGCAATGTATGAAATAGCAAATCAACCAGTTGAAAAAATATTAAAATAAAAGGAGGGGAAAATGGAAAAACTTACAATAGGGTTGATAATAGGAAATAGAGGTTTCTTCCCGGACCATTTATGTAAAGAAGGAAGAGAAAAAATATTAAAAATTCTGAGTAAAAAATTTGATGTAATAACATTAACAGAAAAAGATACAAAATTTGGCAGTATTGAAACCTATCAGGATGCAAAAAAATGTGCAGAATTGTTATCAAAAAACAGAGATAAAATTGATGGAATTATAGTAAGTTTACCTAACTTTGGGGATGAAAAAGCAGTAGCGGATACTATAAAACTTTCAGGTCTTTCTGTGCCTGTTTTAATCCATGCATTTCCTGATGATATAGATAAAATGGATGTAAAAAATAGGAGAGATAGTTTCTGTGGTAAAATTTCTGTCTGCAATGTTTTATATCAATATGGTATCAAATTTACATTAACAGAAAACCATACAGAAAAAATTGAAAGTGATGAATTTAAAAGGGATATTGATAGATTTGAGAAAATATGCAGAATTGTAAAAGGTCTTAAAAATTTAAAACTGGGTGCAATAGGAGCAAGACCGGATGCTTTCAAAACGGTAAGATACAGTGAAAAAATACTTGAGAAAAATGGAATAAGTGTTGATGTTATTGATTTATCCGAGATTTTTGCAAGAATTTCAAAAATAAAAGATGATGATTTAAAGGTGAAAAAAGAAATAGAAAAATTTAGAAATTATATGGAAAGTAAAGAAGTTCCTATCCAATCATTAATAAAGTTTTCAAAACTTAAAATTGTTATAGAGGACTGGATTAATAAGAATGATATAAGAGCGATTGGATTTCAGTGCTGGACATCAATTGAAGAAAATTTTGGAATAGTGCCTTGTGCTGTTTTAAGTTATTTATCAGATTCTTTAGTTCCTTCTGCTTGTGAAGTTGATATTTTAGGAGCATTGAGTATGTATATTCTTCAAACTGCTTCTGGTTTTCCAAGTGCAATAGTTGATTTGAATAATAATTATAAGGATGAGAAAGATAAGGTTGTTTTATTCCATTGTAGTAATTTTCCTGTTTCAATTTTAAAGAAATCAAAAATAAGTTATCAGGAGATAATATCAGGTTCTGTAGGAAAGGAAAATGCTTATGGGGCTGTGATTGGAGAAATGAAAAAATCATACTTTACTTTCTTACGGCTTTCAACAGATGATAATTTGGGAATAATAAAAGGTTATCTGGGAGAAGGAAATATAACAGATGATAAAATAAATACATTTGGAGGAATTGGAGTCGCAGAAATAAAAGATTTACAGAAACTTCTTAAATTAATATGTGAGAATGGTTTTGAGCATCACACTGTTATAAATCTATCTCAGGTTGCAGATGCTGTTGAAGAGAGTTTAGTCAAATACAAAAACTGGCCAATTTATTACCACTATTAAGCACCGAGGAACGTCCTCGGAATTAAAAAAAGGAGGGAAGATGGAAAAAATAAGATGGGATAAACTTGTAGAAAACACAAAGATTTTTTTTACATCTCCAAATGCAATATATGACAATTTTGAAAAGACAGGCGGATATCTTGAACCAGTTGTTTATATTGTTTTAATGAATGTTTTTGGAAGCATCATAATATCTCTATTAAGTTTTGTAATGCCTTTCTCTATAGGTTTTTCATTTTTCTTTATTCCGTTTGGTATTATTTCTTCTTTTATAACAGCAGCAATTCTTCACTTTATCTGGGTTTTTCTTGGTTCAAAAGAAACATATGAAACATCTTTTAGATGTATTGCTTCTATTGCACCCCTTATTCCTATATCATGTATAGTTTATATAATTCCATTTATAGGTAAATGGATTGCTGTTCTCGTTTTTCCTTTTATTTTCTACTATTTCATTATTCTTGCAAGTGTTAATATTCATAATCTCGACCAGGAAAAAGCACAAAAAGTTTTTTTAATTCTTATATTAATCTGGACATTTTTCTCTTTTGTTGGAAATGTTAAGTGGGCTATTCATGAAAGAAAAATTAAAAAAATGCAAAAAGAGGCAGAACAAAGAATGAAGGAATATCAAAAACAGATGGATGAATACGAGAAAAAAATTAAAGAAATGTATGAGAAACAACTTCAACAAAACCAAGGGAATATTGAAGGACAGGAAAACAAATGAGTATAGATGTTTAAAAATTACAGATAATGCTAAATTTGCTTCAGTTTATAAATTCAAAAAGAATAATAGTAAGTGTTTAAATCGCTGAAGAAAAAATTTGAAAATTTTTAAATCTGGAAGTATAATATATATAAAGGACCCGTAGCTCAACGGCAGAGCAGCGGACTCATAATCCGTTGGTTGGTGGTTCGAATCCGCCCGGGTCCATTTATGTTAAAAAATAAAGATTATTAATGAAAATTTCTATTATAGGTGGAAGTGGTCCAGAAAAAATTCTCCTTGATTGTTATGGACAGTGAAATATTGAAAACCGTAAAAATGGAGAGCCAGTTCTTTTACCTAAACCAGAACAAACACTTATTGATCCATGTGATGCTGAAGATGTAGCAAGAAGATTTTATCTCTCAATTATGCAACCTTCAAACGCAAGTGATGAGATTTTTAATGTTGGTTCAAATATGCTATTACACTAAAGAAATTTGTTGAAACTTATGGAGAAATTTATAAGGTTAATATCCCATAGAATGGGTTAGTTGGAAGGAGTATTCTGAAAAAATAAATATGGTTATAGTCAATGGGAATTAATTCTTCCTTAATAGCACTTAATTAATGGAAATGAAAAAGCAAATTTAAATATTACATATCAGATTTTACCTGATTTAAACTTCACAGGACATTTTAAATTTTGTTGACAAATTTAAATTAATATGTATAATAATGTATACAAATAAAACTTTTTTTTAAATTTGGTGTCTAAAATATACGAAAGGAGGCAAAATGATAAAACAAGATTATAAAATTTCAAAAATTATAATTCTCTTTTTATGTTTATCTTTTAAAAGTGTTTTTTCTGGTAACTCTGTCAGTGTTGTATTTGATGTACCTTTTGTTAAAAATGGTATTGATGTAAAAATTGGTCCAAATCAAGGAGGAGAAAGTATAAAAAATTATTCAGGGAAAACAGGGCTGGAGACAAATATTTTAAAAGAAGCAGGAGTAATTTATTGTGATATAGATGATAAATTTATTTATGACGGAATAAATAAAGTTTTAATAAGAATTGAATACTGGGATAAAAAAGTTGATGGAGATGAAGGATTTTATATTTCTTATGATTCAGCAGGAGAACCAAGAGTTAATCTTCCAAAGGTATATTTTGAAGGAACAAATACATGGAGGGAAATTGAATATTATGTAGATAATGCAAAATTTGCAAACAGGCAGAATGGTGCAGATTTAAGAGTTTTTTCACCAGAAACAAATGTTTGTATAAGGAGTATAACTGTTGAAAAAGTTTCAGAAAAAGTTCCTGTTAAAAATATTGAAATTGTTCCATCTTCCATTACTCTTATTGAAGGAGAAAGTTTTAGACCCTCCCTTATTATAACTCCATATTATGCAACAGATAAAATTTTTAAATGGAATTCAAGCGATTCTAAAGTTGCTACTGTTAATTCTGATGGTGTTATAACTGCAGTTTCTAATGGAAATGCAGTTATAAAAGCAGAAAGTAAGGATGGAAAAATTAAAGGTTATTGTAATGTAAGAGTGATTTCTGTAAAGGGTAAAGGAGTTATTGCAAAAAGGGCAAATGATTTTCTTGATAGTATTGGAGTAAATACAAGTATATCAACAAGAGGAGAAATTTTAGAGAAAACAATTGAATGTATTAAATATACTGGAATAAGATGGATAAGAGGGATGGCTGGTTTGGATGAAATGAAAAAACTAAATAAAGAGACGGGTGTTAAATTTACATTACCATTAATCTATGATATAAATAAACTTATTAAAATTGGAAGAGAACTTGCAAAAGATGGAATACTTCTTGGTTTTGAAGGACCGAATGAACCAAATAACTGGGGATTTACTTACAGGGGAGAGAAAGGCGGAGGACATGATGCTACTACATGGATACCAATTGCTAAATTTCAGAGAGATTCTTATTATTTTATAAAATCAGACCCTGAATTGAAGAATAATCCTGTATGGAATTTAAGTGAGGGTGGTGCAGAGGTGGATAATGTAGGGTTGCAGTTTTTAAGGATACCAGAAGCAGCAGGAACAGTAATGCCAGAAGGAACACAATACGCTGATTATGCCAATTGCCACAATTATGCCTGTCATCCTACACTACCACCATTAATAGACAATCAGGCCTGGTATGCAGCAGACCCTGTAATTAAGGCAGTTCCTGGTTATGAAGATACAGGAGGACATTTTGATGGATTATATAAGAATTATGGCGAGACATGGCTGAAGAAATTTAAAGGATATAGAGAAGAAGAGTTGGAGGTATTACCAAGAGTCACCACAGAGACAGGAATAACACTTAATGAAGGAAAAGGAATAACAGAGGAGATACAGGGATTACTTTATTTGCACATATATTTATCGCAGTTCAGCAGAAATTGGAGATATACCTCAATCTATATATTAAGGGACAGGACAGATGAGACAGGTAATCAGACATTTGGATTTTATAGACCAGATTATACAGCAAGAAAGGCAGCCCATTATTTACACAATTTAACAAAGATATTGGAAGATAAAGGTAAAGAATTTATACCGGATAGATTGGAATACATAATAGAGGGTAAGAATGAGTATGTGCATGAATTATTATTGCAGAAGAGTGGAGGTAATTTTTATTTAATAATATGGAATGAGAGGTTAAAAAGTAATATAGAGGACCAGGTGGAGATAAAATTCAGCAAAAGATATGAAAAAATGAAGATATATGATGTAGTAAAAGGAACAGAACCAGTAGAAATATTAAAAGGTATAGATAAAGTAAAACTTAAATTGAAAAACTCTCCTTTAATTATTGAAATTGAAAAATAAAGAAAGGAGGTGAAAATATGAGAAAGACAATTCTGATTTTAGTGTTTGTTTTTAGTTTAATATCATTGTGTAAAGCAGAAGTTATTTTTAAATCTGACTTTTCAAAAGGAGATTTTGCAGACTTTGGATGGATAGTTAAGGGTGACTGGGATATTTTTAAGTATGGAGTTAAGAATGACCCTGGACCTGTTGCAAGGTACCCTACCAATAAACCTGATGGAGGAACATTGACAAAAAAATTTGAAGAAGTAAAGGACCCTCAGAAACTTGTTCTTTCATTTGATTATGGCTGGGGATGGGGAAGTGAAGACCAGGGTGCTGATTCTGTAAGTATAATGCTTCTTGATTCAAATGGAGATGGATATATTTTTACAATTGGAAGATGGAAGGCAAAATGGTGTTTCCAGTGGGGAATTGTTAAGAATGGCGTTCCTCCTAAAGAAAAAAAATGGGCACCTGAAGATATGGATTTCACACTTAAATCAATAAGAGATCCTAATTTTGAAAAACTTGGACATGTAATTATTACAAGGGAAAAAAATGGAAACTGGATAATTAAAGGAGAAAACTGGAATAAATGGCAGGGAGGAACAATTAAGTTCTCAGATAATACAGTAAGTTCTTTCAGTCAGGTTGTTCTTTACGGAACAAAAAACTTTGATGAACAAGTGTTTAATAATATTGTGCTTGATGTGACAAAGTAATTTAGATTTCCTGCCCCTGAATAAAATTTCAGGGGCAGGGTTTTTAAAAAAGAAAAATGAAAAAAGAAAGAGTCAAAAACGCAATTTTACACAAGGAGACAGATATAGTTCCTTTTAAAATTGATTTTACAATTCCTGCATGGGAAAGACTTATTTTGTTTCTTGGGAGAGAACTAACAATTGAGGAAATTAGAAATCATATTGTAGAAATTGAGCCAGTAGCACCAGATTCGTGGATTGAAATAAAACCAAATTTCTGGAAGGATGAATGGGGTGTGATATGGAATAGAACAGTTGACCCTGATATAGGAAATCCAATACCTGTTTTTAATGAGAGGTCTTTTAAAAATTATAAATTTCCAGACTCTGACAAAAAAGAAAGATATGAAAAATTTCCTGAATTTATAAATAAAAATAGAGACAAATTTATACTTGCAAATATTAGTTTTTCTCTTTTTGAAAGAGCATGGACATTAAGGGGAATGGAGAATTTATTGATTGATATGATTGAAAATCCTGATTTTGTTCACAAACTTCTTGAAGCAATTACAGAATTCAATTTAAAAATAATAAAAAATGTTTCAAAGTATGAAATAGATGGTGTGAGATTTGGGGATGACTGGGGACAGCAAAGAGGACTTATTATGGGGATAAAATACTGGAGAGAATTTATTAAGCCATACTTAAAAATTATGTATGATGAAGTTCATAAAAATGGATTGTTTGTTTTTATTCATTCCTGTGGAGACATTAAGGAAATTTTACCTGAACTTATTGAAATTGGAGTTGATGTTTTTAATCCATTTCAGCCAGAAGTAATGGATATTTTTGAAATGAAGGAAAAATATGGAGATAAAATCACTTTTTATGGTGGTATAAGTATTCAAAAACTTCTTCCATTTGGCTCTCCTGAAGAAATAAAAAGAGAGGTAAAGAAAATTCTAAATATTATTGGAAAGAAAGGTGGATATATTGCTTCTCCTTCTCACAGTATTCCAAAAGATGTTCCACCTGAAAATATGGTTGCTTTAATTGAAATTTTAAATAATCAAAATAACTTAACTTGACAAAAAATAAAATAATGTGTATAATAATATATACAAGGTTAAAATAGTTAAAGGGTAAAAGATGAAAAAAAATAGTGTTCCTTTTTACAGGCAGATAAAAGAGGATATTTTAAAGAAAATTGAAGAAGGTGAATATAAAGTAGGCGATAAAATCCCTTCAATTTTTGAACTCTCAAAAATTTATAATGTCAGTAGTATAGTTGTCAGGCAGGCTCTTGGTGAACTTATAAAAAAAGGATATCTTGAAGGAGTTCCTGGAAAAGGCACATTTGTAAAAGAGAAAAAAGAAGAAGAGATAAAAAGAGATGAAAAACTTATAGGGCTTATATTTACTGAAATGGTTGGTAATCCATTTTTTGCTGAGATTTTCACAGGGATAGAAAATATACTATCTATTTATGGTTATCATATGATTATTTCTATAAGTTATAACATGATAGATAGGGAAAAAAAATTTCTTAAAGAATATATGGAAAAAGGTGTAAAAGGAATAATAATAACACCAACAGAAGTAAACAGGACAACTTTTGATAATGAAATATTTTTTGAATTTCAAAGGCAGAATATTCCTGTTGTATTTGTTGACAGGAAAATAGAAGGGATTGATTTTGACTATATTTCCTCTGATAATTTTGAAGGTGGATATAATGCAACAAAATATCTGATTTCTCTCGGACACAGAAGAATAGGGATAATTCTTGGTATAAATGCAAATACAGTAAGGGATAGATTGGAAGGATATAAAAAAGCCCTTAAAGAACATAATATAGATTTTGACCCGATCCTTGTAAAAAGAAGTTTTGCTGAATTGCAGTATGAAGAATCTGGATATACAAATACTATGGATTTATTACATTTAAAAGAACCTCCAACAGCAATATTTGCCTGTAATGAAGCAATAGCGATAGGTATATATAAAGCATGCTTTGAACTTGGATTGAATATTCCGGATAATTTATCTGTAATTGGATATGATAATTTATCCTTTACTGCTTCATTAAATCCGCCTTTAACAACCATTAATCAAAAAAAAAGAGAGATGGGAGAAGAAGCCGCAAAGATGTTGCTCTCAAGAATTAATGGAGATAAAAGAGAACCACAGAAAATAATATTTAAAACAGAACTGATAGAGAGAAATTCTTGTAAAAAGTTAGATAAAATAAATGAAGGAGTTAAAATTAATAAAGAAAGGAGGTGAAATTATGAAAATAAAAAATCCCCAAAGAAGTGGCTTCACATTAATAGAACTTTTGGTAGTGGTGGCAATCATTGCTATTCTTGCAGCAATGTTATTGCCAGCATTATCAAAAGCAAGAGAAAAAGCAAGACAGGCAGTATGCATGAGTAATTTGAAGGAGATTGCTCTTGCTTTTCATTTGTATTCACAGGACTGGGATGATTTTTTACCGCCATATGGAGATAGTTATACAGGTGATTGGTGGACTGTATGGCCAAATGTTGAACTCTGGGCTCACAAAATAGCAAAATATACGGGAACTAAGACATTCCAGACATATAATATGCCAAAAAATAAACAGGGTGTATGGAGATGCCCTTCTGTGCCTGATAGTAAAATTGGATGGGGTGGAACTTATGGATATGGAGTTTTAACAGGTTCAATTTCTGGTGGTAATATTCATTATGGTTTTTACTGGAGCGCAAATAGAGTATTTATAAAACTTTCAAAAATACCAAACAAATATCATACAAAACTTATGCTTGTTGCAGATGCCTGTTGTTTTCCTCCACATGGCAATACTTCAAACCGTGACAGTGGAGTTCCTATTTACTGGGATACAGTAAAACAACTTGCTAAAACACCTGAAACAACTGCCGCTTCAGTAGTATGGTGTCCGATATGTGTTTATTGGAATGATAACAATAACCCAACAAGATATATTTCAAACAGACATAATGGTGGTGGAAATGTTGCATTTTTAGATGGACATGTTGAATGGATGTCTTTATTTGATGCAGTGAGAATAAGAAATGATAACCCATATGGATGCTGGAGGAAAGGATATTCGGATTTGAAATTACAGCAACAGTGAAGTTTATTTAAATTAAAAAAGGAGGGAAAATGAGAAAGAAAGGATTCACTTTGATTGAATTGCTGGTTGTTATTGCCATAATTGCTATCCTTGCTGCAATGCTTTTGCCTGCTTTGAGTAAAGCAAGAGAAAGAGCAAGACAGGCAGTATGTATGAATAATTTAAAACAGATAGGAACTGCATTAGCAATGTATCTTCAGGATTATGATGAGTATTATCCAAGAATACCCACAAATTATGAAATTCATCCATTCCTTTTACTTTTTAAATCTAATGAGTGGTGGAGTGGAAGATATTTACCAAACCCATACTGGAATGACTGGAGAAATCGGTATCCTCCTCTTTTACATTGTCCCTCAGCAAGAACTAATATATGGTATAGCAGGTCATATCAACCAAATGGTGCGATTGTTGGCTGGCCAAGAGGAAATTGGTGGGATCCAAGTGTGAAATCATTAAAGTTTTCCCAGATTAAAAATCCTTCAAAATTTATTGTAGCTGCCGAAGCGAATGATTTACAAAATCCAAACACTGCACAGATGGGACCGAATATTCTTTTATGGAATGGATGGGAAGGAGGGGGATATTTTAAAAAACTTAGGAAAAGAGAAGATGGAGGGCAACTGGAATGTTTACATAATAAAGGAGCCAATTTTCTTTTTGCAGATGGTCATGTCACATGGTATGAACCTTATAGTGTAAGGATCAGTATGCCGGATATTGACTGGGGACAGTGGACAAAATGGAATAGCGGGCCTGCATACTGGTGGGATCCTACAAAAAGAGAATAAAGATTGTTAGATAGAATTAAAAATTTATGCTCTAAAATAAGGTCTAAAAGGAGTGAGTATGGTTAAAAAATTTTTTACATTTATATTTTTGTGTTTTTCATTTTTATTTTCTTCTGAAAAGGTTGATTTGTTTGAAAGAGAAAAGGAACTTTATGGATGGAGAATCGGGCTTGGACTTGAGTTTAAAGGAGCAAAAGGTGAACTTTGTATTGATGATAAGGTTAAGTATAATGGAAAACCATCTCTTAAATTGACAGGTGATTTTACTTCTGGAGGGAAATATGTAGAAGTGTGCAGAAACCTTGATAATCTTGATATAGAGAGTTTTTCTTTCTGGGTTAAATATCCAAAAGAAATTTTGACCTTCAGAATTATAGATAGTTCAGGTCAATGTCACCAAATAAGGATAAAAATTAAAAAGACAGATGAGTGGCAGTTTGTTGAATTTCCTTTAAAAAAGTTTTTTGAAAAAATGGGAACATCTGAAGCGATAGGTGGGATAGTTAAGTATGAAAAGTGGGGTGGGAAAAATGATGGTAAATGGTACGCTCCTGTAAGATTTATTTCTATTCTTTTAAGCCCTGATAAAGATACAGGTCAGGTAATAACAATGTGGTTAAATGATTTTACTGCAATTGTTTCAGATAAAAAAGAGAAAAAAGAAATGACCAAAATTATTTCTCTTGATGAACTTTTAAAACTTGGCCAGAATGACTGGGATTTATTTCTTGGAAAAGAATTTAAAGGAGCAAAAGGGAGTCTTGAAGTTGTTAAAGAAAATGGAGAATACTGTCTTAAACTCGCTGCTGATTTTACAGAAGGTGGTGCTTATATAGATGCTGGAAAATCGCTTGGTTTTTTAAATACTGATGCAATAAAAACAGTTTTTTTAAAACTGAAATCAAATAATGCAAAATCATTTTCTTTAAGAATTATAGATAGTTCAGGCCAGGTTTTTCAAAAAAAGGGATTAAAATTAACTCCTGATGGTAAATGGTATGATTTTAGCATAAAAATTGACGATTTCAATGGCGCAGAACATTGGTCAGGAGCAAATGATGGAAAAGTTCATCAGCCATTAAAGAATATAAGAATTCTATTAACCACCTACTCTTCAGAAGATAAAAAACCTGTTTTATTTATCAAGGAGATTAAGGCAGAGGTTTTATTTCAGGGAGAGATATCCGGAACATTATTTGAAGAAAATTTTGAAGATATTGTAAAAATTTCTGATGCCTGGGAAATAAAAGGAGATGTAAAATTGGTTGAAGGAGATAGTTTCAATGGAAAAAAAAGTTTAGTTTTTGAAAGGAGTGAAAAAAATGTTAATGAAGAAACGAGTGCTTTAAGTGGACTTTTTAATGTTAAAAGTGGAATTTTAAAAATTCAAGGTGCTGGAAAATCTGACCTTTATTCTCCTGATAACTCTTATTGCGGAAGAATATATATTGAATTTTTTGATGGCAATAAGAAACCCATTGAAAAACAGGAAGTAATTATTTTTACTGGAAAAACAAACTGGCAGACATTTTCTAAGGAAATAGAAATATCCAGCAATGCCTCATTTGCCAGATTGAGAATTGATTTACAGAAAACATATGGGAAACTTAATATTGATGATTTAAAAATTTCTTATATATCAGGGTCTTCTGTTGTAAGAAAAGTTCAAAGGATTGAAATATCTTCTGAAAGATTAGGAAATCTATTTTATCCAGAAGATAAGATTTCTTTCAATATAAATGTCAAAACAAATTCACCATTATCAGAGAATGAAAAGATGATTAAATGTGAAATAAAAGATTACTGGGGAGCAAATCAAATAAATCCTTTACAAGTAAAACTTGATAAATTTGAAGTTATTAAAGGAACCCTTGTTTACAGTGCAAATATACAGATTAAAGAAGAACTTGAAACCGGGAAATATTATGAAATTCATATTATAGTGCCTCAGGAAGGAGAACCATTTAAGGATTTTTCAACTTTTGCAATTTTACCTGAAGCAATAACAAAAAAGCATAAGCCAGAAGAAATACCTTTTACCCAGAGAAACTGGGATAATCGTATAAAAGAATATTTCCTTCTTTCTGATCGGCTTGGTATAAGAACCTGCGGCATATGGAGTGGATTTGATTATAAACCTCCCTACAACTCAAATGCCCCTGGTCTTGAAATTGTAAATCAACTTGATATGAAATGGGTTGCAGGAATGCCTGTTAGTAATATTGAACATAAAAGAGGCAACTGGGAACAATATACAGAAGATGTTTTGAAGGAAGGAGTGAAAGAATTTGTTAAAAAATATAAAGATAAAGGTCTTTATTATATCTCTCTGGGCAATGAACCACCAACAGATTTAGAAAGTGCTGAAAGGAATACAAAAGCATACAAAGCAATTTATGAAGGAGTAAAAGAAATAGCACCTGAACTTATAGTCCTTGGAACATCAGTTGGACCTGTTGAAAATTATTTTAAATTTGGATTTCAGAATTATCTTGATATGTATGATTTCCATACTTATGGTGATTACAGAGAAATACCAAGAATTTTTGGAAAATATAAAGAGCTATTTTCAAAATATGGCGGAGAAAAACCTATATGCTCTACTGAAATTGGACTTAACAGTCAGGGTATGGCAAGATATGATGTTGCAAAAGGTCTTATAAAATCTATAACCCTTTTCTTTGCATGCGGAGGGAGTCACTGTTCATGGTTTGATATTTTATATCCAGACCCTGAAGGAAAAGCAGAAACTTCAGCAGGACAGGCGCATAATCTTTTCTATTGTAAATATAATCTGTATGCTCCAAAACTTGATGCTATTGCTTATTACAATATTGTAAATGGAATATGTATTAAGAAATTTATTGAGAGTAAAGTTTATTCGGATGGAACGGAAGGATATCTTTTCAGGGATAAAGAAGGGAATAATCTTTTAGTTTTATGGAATGATAAATCAGATAGAGAATTTTTCTTACCTTTACCGGAAGTTAATGAAATTGATATTATAAGAATTGATGGTTCAAAAAGAAAATTAACTGCTAACAAAATTGGTATAAACTTAAATCTTCTGCAGGAAGAACCTGTTTTACTTCTTTATCAGCAAAAAAATAAAAATCTTCCAGAGGCACTTTCTCCTTCTAAGATAAATATAATTTCAAAACCAGATTATATTATTGAGGGAGAAAGTTTTAAAATTGTTCTTGAGGGTGAAAATATAAATGATGATGATGATTTACAAATTTCATATCCTTCTGAATTTGGTATCCAAAAAATACAGGATGGTAAAAATAGAATTATTATTGATGTAAATGTTCCAGAAAATTTTATAGCAAGAGAGGCCAGATTTAGAATTTCAATGAATAAACATGGAATGGATTTCTTTTTGAATTTACCCGTTGTTAGTAAAATTGAAGGGAATCTTTTACCATATCCTTCTTGTTTAAAAAATGGTCCCGGAGTTAGATTGATACTAAAAAATAATGGAGAAAAAACAAAAAGAGTAAACTGGACTGTTTCTATTGAAAAAGAGTTTCCTATGAAAAATGGAACTTTCAATCTTCTTGAAGGACAAATTCCAACAGCATATTTTAAAGAGTTATCAAATGGAATAGAAGAATTGAAAAGCAAAGAAGAAAAGGAGATTTTGTTAAGTATGGAAAAGGTTGAACCACTAACGATTTACCAGATAAAAGTAATAGTAAAAGATGAATTTGGAAGAGGATTTGAAATTAAAAGATATGTAAGTGGATTTCTTGGAGCACCTTATAGAAAAGGAGAGATAAAAATTGATGGAGACCTTTTAGAAAAAGACTGGGCTGATGCACCTACTGCATATATAAATAAGGAAGAACAGGTATTTTATCTAAAAAAAATTGAAACTGAAATGTGGAAAGGCGTTGAGGATTTATCAGGTAAAATTAAATTTCTATGGGATGAAAAAAATCTTTATATTGGGGTTGAGGTTATAGATGATGTGCATTCAACTCCTTATTCAGATAATTTATTATGGAATCAGGATGGACTTCAATTTTTATTTGATCCAAAAAGAGGAGAAAAAGAGAAAAAAGGTAAATATGATATTTCTATTGCTTCGGGACAGAAAGGTCCTCAAAGTTGGGCACATTTGACAGCAGACCCAGCAAAATCACCATCAGGAGAAATGAAAGATGTTAAAGTAGGATTTAAGAGAATAAATAATAAAACAATTTATGAAGTAGCAATCCCTTGGGATAAACTTTCACCTTTTATCCCTTTCCCTAAAGCAGACCTTGGAGTTGCTATGATTATAAATGAAGACGATGGAAAAGGAAGAGTAAGTTTTATGGGCTGGTTTGGCTGTGTCCATTCTAAACAGTTGGATATGGTTGGAGATTTAATATTACTTGAAAAAGAATGACAAAAAGAGCATTTATTATCGGTGTTATTTTTTCTATTATTATTGGAGTGAGTGAAATTATATGGGTTGCATGGACAAGTGGTTCTCCTATGACAAATGACCATTCTGCAGGTGCTTCAATCTTTTTTCTATTTATTCTCTGTTTATTTATAAATCCATTTTTCAAAAAGATTAGAAGAAATTTGGCACTTTCTTCCTCTGAACTTGTACTGATTTTTATTATGATGCTTGTTGCCTGTGCTATACCTTCCTGGGGTCTTGTCATGAATTTAATATATTTGATGGCTGGTGTTAATTATTTTGCATCTCCTGAAAATAACTGGTTTCAAATAATTATTCCAAGAATTCCAAAATTTCTTATTCCAAAGGATATTGAAGCGATTAAATTTTTTTATGAGGGATTACCCAAAGATAAATCTATCCCTTGGAATATATGGGCTCAACCTCTTTTTTTCTGGACGATATTTATTCTTATTCTTTCTTTTATGATGATTTCAATTTCTGTAATTTTCAGAAAACAATGGGAAGAAAATGAAGCACTTTTGTATCCTCTAATGATTCTACCTTCTGAAATGATAAAAGAAGGTAGTGGTATAATTTCGCCATTTTTTAAAGATAGGTTGATGTGGCTGGGTTTTTCAATATCCTTTATACTGAATTCTCTCATTGTTTTACGTTTTTATTTTCCCTTAATTCCTAAAATTGTGCTTGGTAAATGGATCCCTTTTGGTCCTGGAGGAGCACTTGGCTGGTTAAGTATAGGATTGCGATTTGAAATACTCGGGATTGCATTTCTTTTGAGTTCTGATATTTCTTTGAGCATCTGGTTATTTTCACTATTTTATTTTGTAGAAGAGGTAATTTTTAATAGAATTGGATTGAATATAGGATCTCCAGATGCTTATTCTCTTGCTGTTCCTATTGCTTATCAGATGGAAGGAGCATTTCTGGTCTTTATTTTATTCAGTTTATGGATAAGTCGTTCACATTTTAAAAGAGTGTTTAATAAAATTTTTAAAAACGATAGTTCAATAGATGATTCAGATGAGGCACTTACATATAAGCAGGCATTTATCGGACTTATTTTTGGATTTTTAATTACTGTTTTATGGATGAAAATGACAGGTTTTAATTTTCTACCAGCAGTTTACTTTTCTATAATTTTAATCTTGACATTGATAGGAATAACTAAAATTGTTGTTCAAACAGGGACAGCATATTGTAGACCTCCAATAAATCCAGGAGTTTTTACACTACATTCTTTTGGAAGCAGTAGATTGGGACCTGGTAGTGCTGTCACAAGTGCTTTTACATTTCCTTATGCAGGTGATATAAGAACTTCTGTAATGACTACATCTTCAAATGGATTGAAACTTGCTAAAAAATTTAATCTGAAAGGGAGGTTTTTATTCTGGGCTATTTTTACAGGAGTTCTGGTTAGTTTCATTTCATCTGTTATAACTGTTATCATAATAAGTTATAAAATTGGAGGGATAAATTGCTGGGGATGGCAACCTGTGGGAATGCCTCCATATACTTTTAACTGGGCAAAGGAGATGATTTTACACTATCAGAATGTAGATATAAGAAGAATCGGGTTTTTAATACTTGGTGGATTTTTGATGTTCTTATTATATTTTTTGAGGATAAGATTTGTTAATTTCCCTATTCATCCAATAGGAATGGCTTTTACATATAATGTTCCAACTCAATGGGTATGGTTTTCTTTTTTCCTTGGATGGTTGTTTAAAAGTATGATTTTGAAGTATGGAGGAGTTAATATTTACAGGAAACTTCTTCCATTCTTTTTTGGTTTGATTATAGGCGCATTTTTTTCTGCAGGATTATGGAATATTATAAACTTTTTCACCCATCAGCAGGGAATCCATTTAACAGTTACTTAAAATGGCAGAAGCAAAAAAAATTGTAGATTTTATTGATTCACTTGGCGTAAATAGTGCAATTTCAAAAAGGGGAGAGATTTTAGAAAAAACAATTGAATGTGTGAAATATCTTGGAATAAAATGGATAAGGTCTGGATATGAAAGTAATGTTCCGGTTGAAGATTTAATTGAACTCAATAGAAAAACAGGGATAAAATTCAGTTATGGATTATTAAGCGGAGGTAATGATATAGCAAGAGTTATAAAAGGGGGGAAACAACTTGCAGCGATAGGTTCTCTTTTAGCATTTGAAGGACCAAATGAACCAAATAACTGGCCGGTAGAATATAAGGGTAAAACAGGTGGAAAAAATTATTCCTGGATTCCTGTTGCAGAATTACAGAGAGATTTATATATTGCTGTAAAAAGTGACCCTGAATTGAAGAAATATCCTGTATGGAATTTAAGTGAGGGTGGTGCAGAGGTGGATAATGTAGGGTTGCAGTTTTTAAGGATACCAGAAGCAGCAGGAACAGTAATGCCAGAAGGAACACAATACGCTGATTATGCCAATTGCCACAATTATGCCTGTCATCCTACACTACCACCATTAATAGACAATCAGGCCTGGTATGCAGCAGACCCTGTAATTAAGGCAGTTCCTGGTTATGAAGATACAGGAGGACATTTTGATGGATTATATAAGAATTATGGCGAGACATGGCTGAAGAAATTTAAAGGATATAGAGAAGAAGAGTTGGAGGTATTACCAAGAGTCACCACAGAGACAGGAATAACACTTAATGAAGGAAAAGGAATAACAGAGGAGATACAGGGATTACTTTATTTGCACATATATTTATCGCAGTTCAGCAGAAATTGGAGATATACCTCAATCTATATATTAAGGGACAGGACAGATGAGACAGGTAATCAGACATTTGGATTTTATAGACCAGATTATACAGCAAGAAAGGCAGCCCATTATTTACACAATTTAACAAAGATATTGGAAGATAAAGGTAAAGAATTTATACCGGATAGATTGGAATACATAATAGAGGGTAAGAATGAGTATGTGCATGAATTATTATTGCAGAAGAGTGGAGGTAATTTTTATTTAATAATATGGAATGAGAGGTTAAAAAGTAATATAGAGGACCAGGTGGAGATAAAATTCAGCAAAAGATATGAAAAAATGAAGATATATGATGTAGTAAAAGGAACAGAACCAGTAGAAATATTAAAAGGTATAGATAAAGTAAAACTTAAATTGAAAAACTCTCCTTTAATTATTGAAATAACTTAATCTTTTTTAATCCCTATTTTTTCAAGGTCTTCTTTCAAGCAATTCCCAATCCAGAGTTCAAGGCCTTCCACAAGATAATTTTTCTGGAATTTTATACTTATTTCATCAAGGTTTTTTATAACCTCATCAGGTAGTTTTTTTTCAAAAGATTTCACATTTTCTTCAAAATGTTTTGATTTTCTCATTCCAACAAGTGCTGAAGCAACATAATTTTTTGATATGCACCAGTTTATAGAAATTTGAGCAATACTCATACCCATTTCTTTTGCGATTTTTTCTATTTCTTCCACAACTTTCATAACATTTGAATAAACAGGTTCATTAAAAAGGACATTATTCTTTCTCACTCCCTCATGTATTTCACTTCTATCTTTAAACCTTCCTGTTAAAAGTCCTTCAGCCAACGGGCTATATGCAAGATAGTCAATTTTATTTTTTATACAGAAATCAGTAGTTCCATCAATATCATAACATCTCCATAATAAAGAATAGGGAACCTGATTTGAAACAATAACAGAAGAAAAAATTTCTTCTGGAAAATTTAAAAGATGTTTTTTCCTGAAATTACTTATACCAGCATATCTAATTAGACCCTCTTCCTTTAATTTTGTCATTGAACTGGCTATATCCTGATAATCTTTTTCACTCATATCTTCTTTATGCCATAAGTGTTTCATTTTAGGCCAGTGAACCTGATATAAATCTACATAATCAGTTTTTAATCTTTTTAAACTTCCTGTTAAATGTTCTTTTGCTGTTTTATAATCAAAGTGATTCCCTCCTATTTTTGTTGCTATCACAAATTTATCCCTTTTCCCTTTAAGAACCTCACCAAGAACAGATTCACTTTCTCCATATGCTTCCGCTGTATCAATAAAATTAACTCCTGTTTCTATTGCTAAATTTATAATCTTTTCAACCTCTTTTTTATCATAATTCCCCCATTGACCACCAATCTGCCATGCACCTATAGCCATTGCACTTACTTTTAAATCGCTTTTTCCTATTGTTTTATATATCATTTTTTCCCTTCTCTTTTTATTTACCTATACAGAAATTAGAAAAAATTTCATAAAGTATTTTATCACTGATTTTATTCCCTATCAATTCATCAAGTTGGTTTATACAGTTTCTTAAATTTTCTGCAACTATTTCAGGGTAATTTTCATTTAATGCTTCTTTCAGATATCCCTTTACTGTATTTATTTTTTTCTCCTGCCTTAAATTTAAATATATCTCATCTCCTTTTATCTCGCCAAAGCCCTCATTTATAAGTTGATATAATTTATTTTCTATTTCCTCTATGCCTATATTGTTTTTAATTGAGACACTTATAATTCTGTTTTTGTCAAATTCATTTAAAATTTTATCAATTTCAACTTTTAAAGGCATGTCTATCTTATTTATAATGATTAAATATGGTTTATTTTTTATATGCTGGAGAAGTTGATAATCATATTCATTCAATTTTCTACTTCCATCAATCATAAGTAAGTTTATTTCTGCTTTTTTCATCCATTCAATTGACTTTTCAACTCCCATTTTCTCTATTTTATTTTTTGCCTTTCTTATTCCAGCAGTATCAATTATATTTACAGGTATCCCTTTTATATTTATTACTTCTATTATCGCATCCCTTGTTGTACCTGGTATTTCTGTAACTATTGCCCTTTCTTCTTTTAGAAAAGTATTCAATAAACTTGATTTTCCAACATTTGGACTTCCTATTATTGCAACCTTAATTCCTGTCTGTATTAACTTACCTTTATTACATTTCAGTAAAAATTTTTCAATTTCCTGATATATACTTTTTATTTCTTTTTCAATATTTAACCTGTATTCTGCAACATCCTCTTCTTCTGGAAAATTAATTTTTGCTTCTATATCTACAAGAAGTTTAAATATTTTTTCCCTTATTTCTGATATAAAATTGCTTAAAGAGCCTTTTAACTTCTTAATTCCAATTTCAAGTCCATATTCTGTTTTGCTATATATTATATCAAGAATACTCTCTGCCTGTGTTAAATCAATCCTTCCATTCAAAAATGCTCTTTTTGTAAATTCACCTGGTTGAGCAAGTCGCGCTCCCTTTTTAATGCATAAATTTAAAACCTCTTTTAAAGGAATAATCCCACCGTGACAACCAATTTCAGCCATATCCTCCCTTGTATAACTTTTTGGACTTTTCATAATTGTAACAATGACTTCATCAATTATCTTTCCATTTTCCACTATATGACCATAATGAACTGTGTGAGAAGGTATATCACTGATTTTAAATTTTTTATTTTTTTTAATATTCTTTCCAGGCACAAAAATTTCCTCTATAATCTTATATGTATCCTTTCCACTCAATCTTACAATTCCTATTCCACTTATTCCTAAGGGTGTTGATATAGCGCAAATTGTATCCCGTTCCATATTATATTATTTTACCTTTTTTAAGGACTGCCCTCCAAAAGAAAATAGTTGAGTATAAAAACTGAATATAGTAGAATAAATAAAAATGGGAAAGATTAAAACTGTTAATCCTGTCAAAATTTTCTGTGGTTTAATCTATCAGGAAGAAGAAATTCTTAAAAAAGCAAAAATAAAACTTGAAGAAAAATGGGGGAAAATTGATATTGAATATGGCCCACTTAACTTTGATTTTACAGATTATTATCAAGAAGAAATGGGCAAAAATTTGAAAAGAAAGTTTATTTCATTTGAAAATCTTTATTTGCCGGAAAATATTTATGAATGGAAAATATTTACAAATAACATTGAAGAAGAATTTTCAGAATTTAATAAAAGGAAGATAAATATTGACCCCGGCTATATTGACAGTTGTAAGGTAATTCTTTTATCAACAAAGGATTATTACCACAGGATTTATATTGGAAACGGGATTTATGCAGAACTGACACTTTATTATTCAAAAGGAAGATATAATTTTTTAAATTGGACATATCCTGATTACAGAACCGAAAACTATATTAATTTTTTTGTGAAAATGAGGGAAAAATACAGAAAGCAGATTTTAAATTTGAAAAATGAAAAAAATGTGGATAAGAATTCTGATTGACTTTTTTATAATTTTAGTTATTTTAACTTTAATAATTGGTGCAAGGGCTATTATGCCACCAAGATTGAAAATTTTTATAACTCCCAAAGATATAGGACTTCCTTTTAAAGAAATTATTCTTGAAACTTCTGATGGGAAAAAACTTAAGGGATGGCTAATTTATTCTGAAAAAAGTAAAGGAATAATTATATGTCTTCATGGTTATCCTGCAAATAAAGCAGATATATTACCAGTTGTTGAATTTTTATATCCTGAGTTTTCACTGCTACTATTTGATTTCAGAGCACATGGAGAAAGCCAGGGAAAAGTTTGTTATTTTGGTTTGAAAGAATTTCTTGATGTAAAAAGTGCTATTGATTTCATAAAAAACAATAAAGAAACTAAGGATTTACCAATTGGTATATGGGGATATTCTTTTGGAGGTGCTGTTGGAATTATTTCTGCTTCAAAGTTCAATGAGATAAAATGTGTTGTTACTGATTCTGCTTTTGCAAATTTCCCTGATATGGTAAAAAACTATTATAAAAATCTTGGTCCTTTAAAATATATTTTTTCTTCTTTTTCAATCTTTCTTGGTAGATATGTTTTTAGAAGCGATTTTAAATTGAACAGCCCAGAAAATTTTATAAACAATGTTAAATGTCCTGTTTTAATAATACATTCAAGAAATGATGAATTTGTTCCATTTACTCATGCACAGAAATTGTTTGAAAGGGCTAATCAACCAAAAGAAATATATGTTGTTGAAGGTTTACATACAGGGCTTGAAAGAGCATATACAGAAGAATATAGAGAAAAGGTAAAAAGTTTTTTTGAAAAATATTTATTTCTGAACCAAAAAGGAGTGAAAAATGAATGAAATTTTTAAAAGACATCCTGAAAATCCAATCCTTACACCTGAAAAATGGGCTTATCCCTGTAATGCTGTTTTCAATCCAGGAGTTATAGAATTTAATGATTCCGTTTATCTTTTATGCAGAGTGGAAACATTTGATGGATATTCTCATTTAACTCTTATTAAAAGTAAAAATGGAATAAATAACTGGGAAATCCCCAGAAGACCAACTTTAATTCCAGATGAAAAATATGATGAAGAAAAGTGGGGATTAGAAGACCCAAGAATTGTATATTTAGAAGAATTAAAAAAATATGCTATTACTTATGTCTCTTTTTCATCTGGTGGTCCATTGATTTCCTTAATTCTAACTGAAGATTTTTTAAAATTTGAAAGGAAAGGACCTCTTGTTCCACCAGAAGATAAGGATGGTTCTCTTTTTCCCAAGAAAATAAAAGGTAAATTTGCTTTAATACACAGACCCATAATTAGAGGAGAAGGACATATCTGGATTTCTTATTCTCCCGACCTTATTCACTGGGGAAACCATAAAATTTTATTATATGTAAGACCAGGGATGTGGGACTGCCATAGAATTGGTCTGGGTGCTCCCCCAATTGAAACAGAAGAGGGCTGGTTAATTATATATCACGGAATAAGATATACTGCATCTATTCCAGTTTACAGGGTTGGACTTGCTTTACTTGATAAAGAAAACCCAGAAAAAGTCATAGCAAGAACAAAAAAATGGGTTTTTGCTCCTGAAAAGCCCTATGAAAGGATAGGAAATGCTATAAATGTTGTTTTCCCCACAGGATATGTAATTAAAAATAAAGAAATTTTTATGTATTATGGATGCACTGATAGATGTATTTCACTTGCTTTTGCTTCAATTTCAGACCTTTTAACAATTCTTCTTCAGGATTTAGAATCCGAAAGATAAAATTTATCACTTAATAAAACTGAAATTTATTTTATCTTAACAATTCCTTTCTGATTTTACCGCTTCCTGTTTTTGGTAATTCTTTTCTGAATTCAATTATTGAAGGGACTTTATATGTTGCAAGATGCTCCCTGCAGAAATTTTTTATCTCAAGTTCAGTTAATTCTTCTCCCTCTTTTGGTACAATTACTGCTTTTACCGCTTCACCTCGTATTTTATCAGGAACTCCTACAACCGCTACTTCTTTAACTTTTGGATGTTTGTAAATAACTCCTTCAACTTCTGTTGCATAAACATTAAGTCCTCCAACAATAATAACTTCCTTTTTCCTTCCAACTATATAGAGATAACCATCTTCGTCAAATTTACCAAGGTCTCCTGTATATAACCATCCATTTTTAATTACCTGGGCTGTTAAATCTGGTTGATTGTAATATCCAGGTGTTATTGGCCATCCTTTCATAATTATTTCTCCAACTTCTCCTTTTGGGACTTCATCTCCATCCTCATCAACTATTTTTACTTCCACCCATGGAACTGGTTTTCCCACAGAACCAAATTTAACATTATCAAGAGGAGGTAAAACATTTGGTGCTGCAGTTTCTGTAAGTCCATATCCTGAAAGTAATTTTGCTTGAGGACATACTTTGTTAAATTTTTTTATTACATCAGGAGAATATGGAGCACCAAAAACAGCAGCCCATCTTAAATAAGGAAGATTAAACTTTTCAAAATTTTCAAGATTTAACATCCCTATAAACATTGTTGGAACTAAAAAGGTCCCAGTTACATTATATTTTTGAAGATTAATTAAAAGTTCAAGTGGATGATAATATTCCATAACAACAAGTTTAATGCCAAAAATAATAAGCAGGACAGCAACAATACCTCCATTATGGGAAAATGGAATTGGAGAAACACAGACATCATCTTCTTCAAAATAATGATAATAATTTAAGGTTTCCATTGGGCTATCAAGATGTCTATAAGTCCATATGACACCTTTTGGAATGCCAGTTGTTCCAGATGTATAAAAAATAGCAGCAATATCAGATTCATTTATATCATTTACAGGAAATTCAGTAGAAAGTTTTTCAAATTTTTCTTCAAGAGAGATACATTTTGGGAAATTGCCTTTTGTTATTATTATATTTTTCAAAGAAGGAACATTTTTCAAAATTAATTCAGGATTAAATTCTTTTGAAATTGTTGTGATTAAAAATTCTGCTTTACAGTGATTGAGTAAAGGAAAGAGTTCTTCTGTTTTCAATCTATGGTCAAGAGGAACTGCTATCGCTCCTATTTTGAAAATTGCCAGATAAGAGTAAATGTATTCAGGATTATTTAACATATAAATTGCAACCTTTGTCCCTTTTTCAACTCCAAGTTCTTTTAAAAAGTTCGCCACTCTATTTGTATTTTCTTCAAGCGTCCTGTAAGTATAGTCAACATCTTTAAAAACAAATGCCACCTTATTTTCTTTCTTTTCTCTTATTTCTTTTAACAATTTTCCTACATTCATATCCCCTCCTTTTCAATTTATCTTTTAACTTATTATAAACTAAACTTTAAAAAAACAAAAATTTTTAACTAAATTTGAAAATTTCAGGAATGAAAATTAAAATTATAGTTTTAGACAAAAAGGTGAAAAATAAAAATGGAAAAAATTGCCTGTTTTATTTCTTTTTTAATTGCATCTTCATGTTATGTTGTCAATCTTTCAATCCCATTATATTTAATTTCAAAATTTTCTGCTTCTCCTTTTATTCTTGGTATTTCGGGCTTTTTTGGTAATTTTTCCTATACAACCTTTACCTATATTTTCCATAAATTAAGGTGGAAGTTGCATTTTCCCTGGTTTATCATATCTTCTTTTCTTATTTCTTTAATTTATTTCCTTTTGCCTTTTCCCAAAGATTATAAATATTTATTTATTATGTTTTTTGTGAACGGGATTTTCTATAGCAGATTCTGGCCTTCTATTCAATATGTATTCAGTCAGAATTCTCTTCATATAGATAAATTTAATATTTCATGGTCAAGCGGAGTAATTTTGGGGATTTTCATTTCAGGATATCTTTTTAAAATAAAAAATATATTACCATTTCTGGCAGGAGGGGTTTTTGCCTTTATTGCTTTTTCATCAGGCACTATAAATTTCAAAAAATTTAAATTATTTTATAAAAATTTACCGGAAAAATTTTATGAAAAAAAACATCTTGATAAAGAAACAAAAAAGGCGATGATTTTAAATTTTACAAATTTTTTTGCAATTGGAGGTTTATTGTTCATTTTCCCGAAACTTGCCAATAGCATTGGATATTCTTCAACTTTAATAAGCAATATTATAACTTCATTATTTTTAGTTAGAGCAATTATGTTTTATATTTTCAGCAGGATAAAAATAAGTATAAATGATAAAATATTCTTTATTATTTATCTTTTTATATGCCTTTCTCTTCTTGCTATTGGATTCTTAAAAAGCCCAGTTTTGCATACAATTTTTATTTCTTTTCTTGGCGTTTGTTCTGCATATTCTTATAGATTGGGTATTTTTACTGTTATTGAAAAAAGATTTTCTACAGAACTCAACGAATCAATAATTGGAATAGGTTTATTTACAGGTCCTCTTATTATTGGTATTTTAAGCCAGATTTTTGGGATATTCAATGGTTTTATTCTTTCAGGAGTTTTGATTTTGATCATTTTTATTTTTCAGGTTATTTTTTTAAAATAGAAAAATGATTATAATCAAGGTTTTTTCGGTATTTTTAATAATAATTTTAGGCATAATCGTGAGAAAAAAAGGATTTATTTCATCTTTAACAATAAAGGAAATGTCTGTTATTATTACAAAGGTTTTTTATCCTTCCCTTATAATTTCTTCATTTATAAAAAATTTCACTTCAGAAGATATTATCACAAATTACATTTTGCCTTTAGGAACAATTCTTATTATGTTTACAGGATACATTTATGGAATAATTTTTACAAAATTTATTAAATTTAAAAATGAAAAAGAAAAAAACACCTTCCATTTTCAATGCACAATAAATAATTATTCATTTTTGCCATTGCCCATAATTCTTTTTTTATATGGAGAAAAGGATATATCAAAACTTATTCTCTCAACTTTTGGTTCTGAAATTTCTGTCTGGACTATTGGAATTTTATCTTTAACGGGAAATAAATTTGAAAAAAAGGCATTAAAAAATTTATTGAGTATTCCAATGATTTCAATAATTTTTTCTATTATAGGGATATTTTTAAAGGATAAAATTAATCTGGAAAATTATATTATTATTGAAAGTGGTAAATCAATTTTAAATATTATTAACCTTTTAGGAAATGCTACAATTCCTGTTGCATTATTTATTGCAGGTGCGAAGATGGGAGAAATTGAGTTTAAAAAAATTTTTATATTTAAATCATTACTCTTGGTATTTTTAAGATTGATATTGATACCTCTAACCTCAATTTTTTTCTTTTATATTTTTTCTTTCCCTTACGAAATAAGAAAAATCTTAATTGTTGTTGCAATTATGCCTTCTGCGATTGCAAGTATTGTTTTAAGTGAAGCATTTGAAAGTGATAGTAAATTTGCAGCAGAAACAGTTCTTTTAACACATCTTTTTTCACTTATGACTATCCCAGTTTTTCTTTCAATATTCAAATAATTTAAAAATGGAGGATAAGGGATTTGAACCCTTGACCCCCAGACTGCCAGCCTGGTGCTCTCCCAACTGAGCTAATCCCCCGTTAAATTATTATTATATTTTAAAACTGTTTTGGTGTCAATCCTTCGGTCTCTTCTATTTTCTAATAATATATGGTAAGATAAAGAAAAAGGAGGATGTATGAAGAGGAAGGTTTTATGTCTTGGTATAATTGTTGGCGATTTTCTTGCAAAACCTGTTGAAGATATGCCTGAAAGAGGAAAATTAACCCTTGTTGAAAAGACAGAATTACATATAGGTGGCTGTGCAACAAATACAGGGATTGTTTTAAAAAAACTTGGAGTTGATGTCTCTATTGTTGGGAAAGTTGGGAATGATAATCTTGGTAAATTTATAATAAACAAACTTAAAGAAGAAGGGATAGATACTGAATATATTAAAATTTCTGATAAATTTACAACTTCAGGAACATCAGTTCTTGTTCATTCTGATGGAGAAAGGTCTTTTATTCATTCAATAGGAGCAAATGCTGATTTTGATATAAATGATTTTGATTTTTCTTTACTTAAAAACTTTTCAATTTTACATATTGCAGGTCCATTTCTTATGCCTAAATTTTTAAAAATGGGACTAACAGAAATATTAAAAGAGGCAAAGAATGGAGGAATTATTACATGTCTTGATACTGTCTGGGATGCTTTTGGAAATTGGCTTAAAGGGATTGAAAACTCTTTACCTTACATAGATTATCTTTTTACAAGTTTTGAAGAGGCAAAGATGATCGCAAAAAAGGAAGAAAAAGAGGATATATGCAATTTCTTTCTCTCCAATGGGGTTAAAAATGTTTGTCTTAAAATGGGTGAAAGGGGCTCTTATATATCAAATAAAAATGAAAGTTATTATTTTCCTGCTTTAAAAGTAAATGTAATTGATACAACAGGTGCTGGTGATGGATATGTTGCAGGATTTATAAAAGGAATTACTGAAAATTTTGAATTTAAAAAGTGTGGTCTTCTTGCAAACATTGTAGGTGCCAAAATAACAACAGCAATAGGAACAACAGCAGGAATTAAAAACTGGGAAGACCTTTTAAAATTTGCAAAAGAATTCGGATATGAAATTTAAAATTTTCTTATTCTGTTTTTCTTTTTTTTCAATTTTAACATATTCTGAAGAGATAAAATACAAAGGAGATAATATCAAGGTTTTTCTTGATGAGGAAGGAGAAATAGAAAAAATTGAAATGGAGGGAAATGTAGTGATTATTTATAAAGATATTACAATCAAGGCAAATAAAGCAGTTTTTAATAGAAAAGATAACTTTATAGAATGTGAAAATAATGTTGAAGTTCTTTATGGTTCTGATAGATTTTATGCTGAAAAGGCGATATATAATTTACAGGAAGAAAAAGGGATTATATATAAGGCAAAGTTCAAATTTGATTCATTTTATGGGGAAAGCGAAAAGATAGAAAGAGATGGAGATTTATTTAAACTTGAAAAAAGTTATATTACAACTTGTGAACTTGAAAAACCACATTATAGATTTCAGACAGGAAAAATTGAATACTGGAAAAAAAAGGAATATTTAAGGTTAGAAAAGGTAAAGATAGTTTTTGGTGAAAACTTTAATGTTTTTTATCTTCCTGTATTTTCTCTCGACCTTGAAATGAAAAAACCATTTTTTATTCCATCTTTTGAATATAAAACAAGAACAGGTGGTTCTCTAATATTCAGTTTTTCTCATAAATTAAGTGAAAATAAAAATTATATAATGAGTGAAAGAATGTTAATTGGAGAAAAAGGAATTGGTGCAGGATTTGAAATTATTTCTGATAAAAAAAATATAGATTTTGATTCATTTTTACTTAAAAAATATGATGAGGGATTTTTAACCGGTTTTTACTTTGAAATGAAAAGAAATTTTAAAAACTCAGACCTTCTAATTGACTGGAAATGGATGGATAACAATGAATTTTTTATTGATTTTTTCAGGGATAAATATTTACAGAAATCAAAAATGTTTAACTATTTTTCTTTTATTGAGTATCTTGATAAGGGAATTTTGGGTTTGACAATAAGAGAAAATGCAAATGAGGATACTTTAAAAATTGAAAAAATCCCAGAAATCAGGTATTTCCTTCCTTACATTAACCTTTTAGATACCCCTTTCTTTTTAACTTACGATTTCAGATTTACAAATTTTTATAAAGAAAGTGAAAATTATTTGAGAATTTTAAATAAGATAGACCTTATATATAAGAAGGACTTCCCTTACTTTACAATTAAACCATATATTTCTTTTTCTTCTTTAAACTATCCTGATTTTAACCTTTACAAATTCAATTTTATTGGAGAAGAAGGTATAAATTTTTCAACAAATCTTTACAGCAAATTTCAGAATGTTATTTTTACTCCTTCAATTTCCTTTTTTAATAGACAGACAAAACATAATCCAGAAAATTTAATTCAATTTGATGAATTTGAGGAAAAGAAGAGCGGAAACTTTTTTACTTCTTCATTGTTCTGGAACATAAATTCATTCAATGGAATAAATGGAAATCTGAAAATAGAAAATGAGTATAACTTTGATAATAGGAGATTTGAAAATATTTTTTTGAAATATGAACTTTATTTTAAAAATTTTAAGATAGAAGGAGAAAATGAATGGAAATTAGAAAATAATGAGAGTGTTTATGAGTTTGGTTTTAATACTGTTTCATATGAAAAAGAAAAATATAAATTTTCTGTAGGTACAAGGATGGACAGAGAATCAGATATTTATGGTCTTGAAACATGGTATCAACAATCTTTAAAAAATGACTGGAATTATAGAATAGGAGTTTTTTATGATTTTAATTCAGGAAATTTATTAACTCAAACTTATGAAATATGGAAAAAAATACACTGTCTGGTAATAGATTTTAGATTTACAAGAGATGTAGAAAATAAATCATTTTATATTTTTATTGTTCCATCTGTATTTTTTGAAAATAACTGGCAAAGGAGGTTTGAAAAATGGAAATAAAAAGAAAAGGGAATAGACCTTATGACGAAATCAGAGAGATAAAAATCACAAAGGGTTTTTTAAAATATGCTGGTGGCTCATGTTTAATTGAGATAGGAGATACAAAGGTTATATGTGCTGTTAATTATGAAGATAAAGTCCCTCAATGGTTGAAAAATACAGGCAATGGATGGATTACCGCTGAGTATTCACTTTTGCCTTCTTCTACACAGGAAAGAACCCCAAGGACTTCTTTATCCTCTGGTAGAACACAGGAAATCCAGAGAATGATAGGAAGAAGTTTAAGAGGAGTGGTTGACCTAAAAAGAATAGGAGAGAGAACTTTCTGGGTTGATTGTGATGTAATTCAGGCAGATGGTGGAACAAGAATTGCAGGAGTTATTGGTGGATTTATTGCTCTTGTTGAGTGCTTGAATAAATTAAAAATCTCTGGTTTAATAAATGTTCCAGTTTTAAAAGATTATATTGGTGCAATAAGTGTTGGGATTGTCTATAATAACATTTTACTTGACCTTGATTATTCTGAGGATTCCCTTGCTTCTGTTGATTTAAATGTTGTTATGACAGGAAGTGGTGAGTTTGTAGAAATACAAGGAACAGCAGAGGGTTATCCATTTACAAAGAAACAACTTGGACAATTGTTAGAACTTGCAGAAAAAGGTATAAAAAAGGTGATTGAAATTGAAAAGGAGATATTGAAAGATGAAATTATGTTTTTACTTGGCAACTAAAAATAAAAATAAAGTAAAAGAGATAAAAAATATCATTGGTGAAGAAATAGAGATTTTGTTGCCACCTTCTTTTATTGATTTTCCAGAAGAAAAAGGTGATACCCTTGAAGAAAATGCCTATTTGAAAGCCGAATATTTTAGCAGATATATTAAAGATAATTATGTTGTAGGTGAGGACTCTGGATTATTTGTGGATAAACTTAATGGTTTACCAGGAGTAATTTCTGCAAGATTTTCCGGAGAAAGGGATGATAAAAAAAATATTGAAAAATTACTTGATATGATGAAGAGATATAAGAAGAAAGAAGAAAGAAAGGCAAAATTTATAACAGTTGTGTGTCTTATTGGGAAAGGAGAAAAGAAATTTTTTAAAGGTGAAATTGATGGATATATAACATTTGAACCGAAAGGGAATAATGGTTTTGGATATGACCCTGTTTTTGAAATTCCTGAAATTGGTAAAACTTTTGCAGAATTGAGTTTAGAAGAAAAAAATAGAATAAGTCATAGAGCAAAAGCATTTTTAAAATTAAAGGAATATTTGATTGATAAGGAAGGAAAAAGGTAAAATAAATTAAATGGCGGGGTAGCTCAGTGGCAGAGCAACCGGCTCATACCCGGTATGTCTGGGGTTCAAGTCCCCATCCCGCCACATGATTAAGATGAAATTTATAGCCGATGGGATGTGTGGTGGATTAGCAAGATGGTTAAGATTGGTTGGTTATGATACTTTATATTTTAACATTCCCGGAAAAATTGAAATCATAAGAACTGCTGAAAGGGAAAAAAGGATTGTATTAACAAAGGATAAAAAACTTGCGGAAAGTTATCCAGAAATTGTTTTTTATATAGAAGGAGAGAATACAGAAAAGCAATTTGAAGAAGTTATTAAGAAATTTAATCTTGAAATAAAGGAAGAAAATCTATTTAAAATCTGCTCGATTTGTAACAGTAAACTTGAAAAAACAGAAAAGGAAAAGGTAAAAAATCTTGTTCCTGAATATGTTTATAATACAAAAGAAGAATTTGCGGTATGTAATAAATGTAATAAAATTTACTGGGAGGGAGACCATTGCAGATATATAAAGGAAAGATTAAAAAAATTATTTTGATTTTATTTTTTTTCTCACAGATTTTATTCAGTCAGAATTTAAAAGAGGCATCTTTTTATAAAAAATTGAGTGATAAACTTGTTCAGTGCTTTTTATGCCCAAAGACATGTGTTATATCACCTGGTAAATATGGCTTTTGTAGAGCAAGAAAAAATATAGATGGAACTTTATATTCAATGGGTCATTCAAATCCATGTTCAGTTGCGATTGACCCGATTGAAAAAAAACCATTTTTCCATTTTTTACCGAAAACAGAAACATTTTCAATTGCTTCTGCAGGTTGTTCATTAAGATGTAAATTCTGTCAGAACTGGGAAATATCACAGTATTCACCAGAAGAAACAAAAAATATTTATCTTCCACCTGAAAAAGTTGTTGAATATGCACAAAAATATAAATGTCCTTCAATTGCCTATACTTATTCTGAACCGGTAAATTTCTATGAATATATGATTGATACAGCAAAAATAGCAAAGCAAAAAGGAATAAAAAATATAGTTCATACCGCTGGTTATATAAATCCTGCACCACTTGAAGAATTATGTAAATATATTGATGCTTTTAATGTTGACTTAAAAGGTTTTAATAATGACTATTACAGAAATATATGTGAGGGTGAACTTGATGTTATCTTAAATACTTTAAAAATTCTTAAAAAAAATAAAGTCTGGATTGAAATAACAAACTTAATTGTCCCTGGATATAATGATAAGCCAGAAGAAATAAGAAATATGTGTTTATGGATAAAGGAAAATCTTGGAGATTATGTTCCAGTCCATTTTTCAAGATTCCATCCAATGTATTTAATGAAGCATCTACCTTCAACTCCTGTAGAAACACTTGAAAAAGCAGTAAAAATTGCAAAGGAAGTCGGTCTTAAATATGTTTATATAGGGAATATACCTGGAAATGAATATGAAAATACCTATTGTCCTAAATGTGGTAAACTATTAATAAAAAGGGTTGGTTTTTCAGTTCTTGAAAATAATATTGTAAATGGTAAATGTAAATTCTGTGGGGAAAAAATAGAAGGGGTATGGAAATGAAAAAATTTTTAACTTTATTTTTACTCTCTTCTCTTTTCTGTTTTTCTGATTACAGAAAACCATCCTTTTCCGGCTCCTTTTATCCATCAGGAAAAGAAGAATTAAAATCAATGTTAGATAAATTTCTGAAAAATGTAAATTATAAAGATAAAATAGAAAAAGAAAAAATTATAGGAGTGATTGCTCCTCATGCCGGCTATATCTATTCAGGTTCTGTTGCTGCTTATTCATTTAAATTACTTGATGGACTTGATATAAAAACAGTTATAATTATAGGAAGAAGCCATAATGAATTCTTTAAAGGTGGAATAATTGATAACAGGGAGGGCTGGGAGACACCTCTTGGAAAGATTGAGATTGATAAGGAAATTTTTGAAAAACTTTATAAGAAGAAAAATTTTTCTGTAAATAAGGTATTGCTTGATTATGAACATTCCCTTGAAGTTGAAGTCCCTTTTTTGCAGGTTGTTCTTAAGAATTTCAAAATTTTTCCTGTTTTACTTGGTGATTCATCAAAAGAAAATATAGAGAAAATTGCAGATGATATATATGATGTATTGAAAAATAAGAAAAACTGGATTATTGTTGCAAGCACAGATTTATCTCATTATTATCCTTATGAAACAGCAAGAGAGAAAGATTTATTATTACTTGAAACATTGAAAACAAAAAACTTAAATTTACTTTCATCTTATCTTAAAAATAGAAAAATAGAGATGTGTGCTGATGCTGCTGTTTTTACATTACTTAAAATTTCTGAAAAATTCCCTGATTATGAAGTTAAAATTTTAAATTATGCAAATTCAGGTGATACAAGTGGTGATAAAAGTAGGGTTGTTGGATATGGAGCAGTTGCAATTTTAAAAAAGGATAAAAAAGGAGGGGATATGTTAACAGAAAATCAGAAAAAATTACTTTTAAAAATAGCAAGGGAAACACTCCAAAATTATCTATCCGAGAAAAAATTACCTGAACTTAAAATAGATGACCCTGTTTTATTAGAAAAAAGAGGAGTATTTGTTACATTGCATAAAAATGGGAATTTAAGAGGATGTATTGGATATATAGAACCGGTCAAACCTTTATATATTGCTGTAAGAGAAATGGCTATAAATTCAGCAACAAGGGACCCGAGATTTGAACCAGTAACTTATGAAGAATTAAAGGATATTGAAATTGAAATTTCTGTCTTAACAGTTCCACAGAGAGTAAAAGGTCCTGATGAAATTGTTCTTGGAAGGGATGGAGTTATAGTAAAAAGAGGTTTTAACCAGGGAGTATTTTTGCCTCAGGTTGCAGAAGAAACTGGCTGGACAAAAGAAGAATTTTTAAGTTATCTATGTTCACATAAAGCAGGACTACCACCTGATGCATGGAAAGACCCAAAAACAGAACTATATATTTTCCAGGCAGAAGTTTTCAGTGAGAATGAATTTAGATGATTTTATTAAGAAATAGCAATGGTAAATAAAAAATATAAAAGAAATAAAGAGATTGAAACAAAAAAACAAGAGATGATATTATTAGCAGAAAAATGCGCAAAATTATTAAAAGAAAAATATAAAGTAAAAAAAGTTTTTCTTATTGGGTCTCTTGCTTATGGAATTGTTCATGATAAATCAGATATTGACCTTGTTGTTGAAGGGCTTAAACCTCAACAATACATAAAAGCATTAGTTGAATTAAGTGATTTACTTGAATGGAAAATAGAAATTAACCTTATTCCATTAGAGGACGCATTTGAGAATTTAAAGGAGAAAACACTTAAAAAAGGGAAACTAATATATGGACAAAAAAGGACTTATTGATGAAATCAAAAATGAGATTGAAAATCTTAAAAGATTAAATGAAGAGATGAAAGCACTCCTGAAAGATATAAAAGAACAACCAACTTTCAAAGAGATAAGGGTAGTAGCAAGCATTTTACATGATTTTTATTCAGGCATTGAAAAGATATTTAAAAGAATTGCTTTAGTAATTGACAACCATCTTCCAAAGGCAGAAGAATGGCATATCAAGTTATTGTTCCAAATGGCAAATCCTTTCGATAGTATTCGTTCTTAAGTTATATCAAAAGAACTTTTTGAAAAATTGAAAGAATATCTTAAATTTCGTCACTTATTCAGACACATATATGGGTTTGAACTTAAATGGGATAAAATTGAAAACTTATGTCTTGAAATGAGTAAGGTATTAAACAGATTTATTAAAGAAATTGATAAATTCCTAAAAACCATAGAAGAGAAATAATAATCAAATTGCTTAACCTTTTAAATCACTCAAATTTCAAGTTTCCAGCCAATATCATCTTTTTTTGTTTTTCTATCAAAAATTCCATTATCATATTTCTCATTTTCACCCAAACTATAAATTAAAAACCCATCTTTCTCCCTCTTGTAAATAAATTCCTTTCCTGTAAATGGGTCATAAGGTAAAGAAGGTAAAATTTCAGGAGCAAGTAACTGGATTTTTTCAGGATATTTTCCATACCTTTCTTTATAAATTTTCAATCCAATAGCAATTTTAAAAGTATCAATATAGGCAGAATAGTTTGTTCCCTGAATGATACTGCTTTCCAATGCCGGTGCCAATAAAGTAATTACTCTACCAAAATACATATGTTTAATTGAGTAAAAAACATTTGAATATTTTTTAAAATCATTTTCTTTTAGATTTTTTATATCTTTTTTTGCCAGATAATATGGCTTTTTTGAAATTTCTATGATGGTTGAATAATGACTTAAGTAAAATACAAAACCATTTTTTATAACCGGCATAAATATTAAGTCCATAATTTTGTTAAATTTTTCATATTTCAAGTCTTTAGATGAATGTTCGTATAATTTTCTTAAATATTCTGAAATAATTGGTTTTTCAAAAATTACCAATTCTCCATTTAATACTTCACTTAAATTTGTTAGTTTTCCATTCAAAATAGACAAGATTTCCATATAATCATTTTCAGATATTTTTATTCCCTTAACATTGAAAACTGAATTTATTGACATCATTACTGTTTCATCAATTGCAAAGCGAGCAAGTTGAGAAATTAAAATTGGCTCATCTTTTAAAGAATCTCCAATTTTAAGTCCTATTTTGGCAAATTTAATTGCTTCATCATATTTTTTATCTTTCAAACAGAAATAAATTTTTGCACGAATATATCTTGATAAATTTCTTAATCCTGATAAATGAGGTAATAACACTTCGGGTCCCTTTTCATATTCAATATTAAATCTGCATGGCATATTAACTGCTTTTTCAACAAGATTAAAAACTTTATTAAATTCATCACTTTCAATAATCCTTTTCCCTTTTTTTTAATTCCTCTTCCTTCAATTCCTCAATCTTTTTACAAGATTGATATGGAATAAACTCTATTTCTTTTTTATTTTTCTTTTCAACTTCTTCAATAATTTTAAAAATTTCTTCATAGATAATAGCACCATTTTTCTCATCTGGAATTAATTGAGGAATAACTTCTTTAAGTTCTGTTTTTATCCCCTTTTTCTTAAGTTCTTCAAATGTATTTTTCAATCTTATATTTACTCCAAGATTTGATAAACCATTTAAGGCAAAAGAAAAAATAAAGAATAAGAGAATTGCTTTAATAACTTTTTTCTTAACAGAGATATTTTTAATACATCCATCCCATAGAATTAAAGAAAGGTAAATTAAAAACCAATTAAAAAAGCCAAAAAATAAAATGAAAAAGAGAATATAAGAACCGGAAATTAAAATAAAAACCACAATAAGTGGAAGGAAAATAAAAATATAGAAAACAAAAACAAATGGAAAAGAAAAAAGATTAATAATAAATTTTCCAGTTAAAAGGGATGCAAAAGTTGAAATTGTATAAAGAGAAATAAGAGAGAAAAGATAAAAAGAGTAAAAAATTGATTTGGGATTACCCTTAAAAATTTCAATTTTATATGGCAAGAAAACAATATGGGAGAAAAAAATTAGAAATAGAAGTATAAAAATGCCTTTAAGGTATATATTCCAGAAAATTATTTTATAATTTGAATAAAAATCTCCCAGAGTAAATCTTTCTTTATTTGAAAAATTCATTAGGCCAAGAAATATTGAAAAAGAAATTGGTAAAATGAGGTATCCAAGGCAAAGAGCATAGTCCTCATAATTTAAATTGTAAAAATGAAAAATCTTTGGTAAAAATCTCCAGAAAAAAGTAAATAGGACAGCAAATATCAAAAATTTCTTTTTCTCCCCCTTCTTCTTCTTTAAAAAATCCATCTATCTCCCCTTTAAAAAATTATAACATAAAAAATTTGAAGAACTTAAAAAAATTGTGAGATAATATTAATATGAGGGTGTTAACTTTTCTTTTCATAATTTGTTTTTTGTTAGTTTCTTTTCTTTATTTTTTATTCCTTTCAATTGATTTACCTGCAAGAAAAATTTGTGAAATTGAAATTGAAAAAATAAGGATGAAGAAAGAACCACTTTTAATTGAAGAGTTTTTACCTGAAAGAAATATTGATGAAAATTTATACAGAAAGGTGAAAGATATTTTAAATGAATTTGAAAAAAAATGGCATAAAAACTACTCTTCAGAAATTGAAAAATCTTTTTCAGAAAAGGGATATGATGTTAAATTTTGAATGAATTAAAAAAGAAAAAAATCCTTCAAAAATATGAAAAATTCATACCCGATGTAAAATTTATCTTAGAAAATTATAAACCTGCAGGTAATAGGGATTGTATTATCCAGTATATGAAACTCTTTGGATTTTTATCAGAAATATCAACAATAATCCGTCTGAAATGCGGAATAGATGCGATTGAAAGGAATAAAGAAAAACTGAAGGAAGATTTTTTACTATTATTTGAAATCTCAAAATTTATGGAAAAACCAGTTTATTTAAACTCATTTTTTACTTTGCTGGATGAGTATCATTCAAATTTTAAATGTGTTTTAAGTGTTTATAGTATTTTAAAACAGGATAAAGAAATACTTAAAATTATTGAAGAAAACCTCCCTGATTTCAATGAGGAGTTATTTAAATTTGCCATAATGGGAGAAAGAGTAATTTTATATCAAACATTTAAGGGATTTTCAGAAGGAAAAAATGGTCTGCTTTATTTTGACCCATTTTTATATGAATATCCAGACCCTACTGAAAATTTTTTAAGATTTCCATTAATAATTTTTTTAAAACCATTTATAAGGAATATTACCGGATTATATCTTCATTTACTTAATATGATGATTGAAATTCCTGAAGTTTCTCCTGAGAATAGAAAATCTTTTTTAAAAAAAATTGATGAAGAGATTAATAATCTTCCTAAATATCATTATCTTATTACAGGCAGTATAATTTTAAAAACCGATTTTTTTATTGATGTTATTAAGTGTAAAGTATACAGAAATTTACTTCTCACATTTTCAGGAATTGAAAAATATAAAATTCATAAAAATAAATTCCCTAATTCCTTAGAAGAAATTTTTCATGAATTCTGTAAAAATAAACCTTTTGACCCATTTAATGAAAAAATGTTAAATTATAAAAAAGAAAAAGATGGTTATAAAATATGGAGTGTTGGACCAAATGGAATAGATGAAGGGGGTATAAAATTGACCTGTGCAGAAAAAAGAAAAATGGGATATAAGTTAAATGAAAAGGATGATATTTTTATTTATGTTCATTCTTAAGGCAAAGTAGAATTTTAAAAATGGAAGAAATTGTTATAGATGTTAAAAATTTAAGGGTTGATTATGAAAATGTTGTTGCATGTGATGATGTGAATTTTAAGGTTTATAAAGGAGAAATTTTTGGTCTTGTTGGTCCAAATGGTGCAGGAAAAACAACAACTTTAAAGGTCCTTGCAACATTACAAAAATATACCTGGGGAGAGATAAAGATATGCGGTTATGATATTGAAAAAAACTTTAAAGATATAAGAAGAATAATTGGATTTATGCCTGATTTTTCACCAGTTTATGATGAATTAAAAGTATGGGAATTTTTATATCTTTATGCTTCATCTTATGGATTAAAAAAAGAGAAAAGATATGAAAAAATAGATGAATTATTAAAAAAATTTGATTTAACTGAAAAAAAAGATTCATTTGTGGGAGAACTCTCAAGAGGTATGAAACAACGACTGATTATATCTAAAACATTTATTTCAGAACCTGCTATTCTTTTACTTGATGAACCTGCAAGTGGAATAGACCCAGCAGGAAGAAAAAAACTTGGAGAGATATTAAAAGAGACAGCAAAAGAAGGTAAAACAATCATAATTTCATCTCATATTTTAACAGAACTGGCTGATTTTTGCACAAGTGTTGGAATTATGGAAAAGGGGAAAATTATTCTTTCAGGAAAAATTGATGAAATTTCTGGATTACCTTATGGCTTAATTATGGTTGAAATGAAGTTAAAAGAAGATATTGATTTAAAACAATTTATAGAAAATTATGAAATAGTGAAAAAGTTTGAAAAAATAGAAAAGAATACATGGCATATTTTAATTAAAGGAGATGAAAACTCAATATCTGATTTAATTAAGTTTCTAATAGATAAAGGTATATCAATAGTTGAGGTTAAGAAAATTAGAGAAGATATTCAATCAATTTACTTTAAATCAGGAGCAAAATATGTTACCTGAGATTCCACTTTATGATGCATTAAAAAGAACACAGACAAGACCTTTAAGATTTTTTTCTCTCATTTTTACAGAATTATTTTTAATTATGATTATCTTTTTCATAAACTGGTTTAATACAGGTCAATCCTATCCTTATTTTACACAAATTTTCTTTAAAAATTTTGGCAAATATTTTTCATTTTGCATAATAGGTGCTTTATATTTAATTCTTGGAATAATTGGAACATCTGCAGTTGAAACAAGAATTACAAGGGATAGAATTTCTGGAATAATTTCCTTTCACAGATTAACACCTTTAAATCCAGATAATTTAATATGGGGTTATATTTTGGGTTCAACCTTTGAATTATATGTTGCATTTTTTATTGCATTTTTATTTGGTTTGATAGGAGTTTTTACAGGTGGAATTTCATTTTCAAAATATATTATTTCAACCTTAATGATATTTTTTTCATCGATTTTTTTCCAGATAAATAGTGCAAGAAGTGGATTAAGTAAGCCATTATCATATAAACTTGGAGTTAGAACATCTGCTGGTTTTGCCTCTACTCTTCCAATATTTTTCTCTTTTATAAATTTTTTAGATTTTTGGTTTTTTTCTCCAATTCCGTCAATCATTTACTTATTCAATAAAAAATCTCTTGGTTTTTACTCTACTGGAATCCCATTTCTTTATTTTTATATTTCTCCATTTACCTATTCCTTCATATTATGGATTTTATTTGGAACAATTTTTTATTTCTGCTCAAGAAGAAAAATTATAAGTGAAGAGGGTCCTATTTTTACAAAAAGAGAAGCAATAGTTATTTTATTTATAATATCATTTTTATTGACTGGAAGAATAATGGGAATTTTAAATTTACATCCTGAATATTTTATCTCTCCAAAAAAAGGAATTGAAGATGTTTCACTTTTTATATCTTTAATTATAACAATTTTAATATTTTCTTCATTTGTTTTATTATCCTTTACATTTCCAAGAAGATTGGATTTTATTCATAAATTTGTCAGGAAGAAAAAAGGAGATAAAATTTTATGGTATGAAGATGATGCATCCTCATTAACAACAACTTTTATAATAAGTTTGATTTTCATTTTTTATTTTATAATTCTTCATCTTTTTTGTTATCTATCAGGAATAAAAATTGACTGGTTTGGTACAATTATGAAGTTATTTATCTTCATTCCATCTTTATTCTTTTTAACTTTTATAATAGAGGGTTGCAGAATGAGATTTGAGAAAGGAGGAGATAATATTTCTGGTCTTATTATTTTTTTCTGGTTTTTTGTTATACCTTTTATTTTTATAATTTATGCTTTAAATGTAGAAAAAGCCAAAATTTATTTAATGGGACTTTCTCCATTACCATTTTTTATCCCTTACGATATATATGGAAAAGAACTAAAAGTTTTTTCTGAAATTAAAAAGGCAATTTTAGTTTCTTTCATTTTTACAAATATTGTTTTATTTTTTACATTTTTATTCTGGAAAAGGGCAAAATTAATTTTTATAAGGAAATACAGTTAAATTGAAATAAAGATTATCTTATTAGCCGGTAAAAATTTTTCTTAACTGAAAATTGACACTAAAAAAATTTTTGAGTATAATATAAAGTTTAAGTAAGGGCCGCTAGCTCACCAGGCAGAGCACCGCCCTTTTAAGGCGGGGGTAGCAGGTTCGAGTCCTGCGCGGCCTACTTGCCCACATCCCCCCTCACCCCCTTTCGGAGAGCTCCCTGACAGGGAGCTCTCTTTTTTATATCCTGAAATATTAAATCTTGACAGATATAAAAAATAAGGTATAATAAAAACCAAGGTTCAGGGTGCCTTTATGGCTTAATAGGGAAGTGCTGTAGTCCGCCAGATGGTGGATAATCAGCCACTCCCCCGGAGCTGTGAGGGCAGACGAAAAGCAAGAAAGCCACTGGCCTAAATGGCTGGGAAGGCCGCTGAGTAGGATGAAGCCCGAGTCAGAAGACCTGCCCTGAATTGGCGAGTTTTCTTTCTGCGAGGGCAGAAAGAAATGGCAAAGAAAATCGGGTGCAGCCCGCCAATTATTGGCGGGCTTTTTTATTTGTAAAAGGAGGTGATTTAAAATGAATTAGAATAAAAAATTTTGAGAGATTTAAATTTTTAAAAAATCAATTTTAAAAAGTTTTAAAAAGGAGGTTTGAGATGAAAAGAAGAATTTTGAAAAAAAAGGGATTTACCCTTATAGAATTACTTGTAGTTGTGGCTATTATTGGAATTCTTGCAGCAATGCTTATGCCAGCACTTGCAAAAGCAAGGGAAAAAGCAAGGCAGGCAACCTGTATGAATAACATTAAAAACCTCTCACTTGCTTTTTTAATGTATGTTCAGGATAATGATGATTATTTTCCACCAACTTACTATTTAACTTATACATCTGAAATGGGATGGGATTTTGCAACAGATACATGGTGGGCAACTTATAGACCTGGAATTATAGGAAGTTATTTAACAAAAGGGATATTTGAGTGTCCAATAGCAAAAAAGATAATAAAGTCATATGATAGACCATTTACAGGTTATGCTTATAATGCCTCTTATATTGGAGGTGGATATTCTGTTTGGGTTGGAGAAGCAAGACCACCTGCAAAACTTTCAAGAATTAAAAAACCATCAGAAACAATTCTTTTATGTGATAGTGCATCCTGGTCTTCTTTTACAAATGAAATAATAGGGAATAATTATTTAAGAGCACCTAATGACCCTTATTATTCATGGATTGGGCCAAATGTTCATTTCAGACATAATGGAATTGCGAATGTTGCTTTCTGTGATGGTCATGTTGAAGGATTAAAAACAAAATATAATGTGAGTAATAAGGATTCTTCACTTGGAGATTTATCAAAAGATGATAGTTTATATGATTTAGAATAATTGAATTATAATTTTAGGAAGGATTGAATGAATTAGATTTTAAAATGGCGTGAATAATTTTTATTCCACGGTCTATTAGAAGTGGTCAAATTGGTTTTGCAGTTAAATACTGGACCTGCAATGACGAAAAAACAGGTAATTAAATCAATAATTAAAAGTTATCAAAATTTTGTGTCTGGTTCACCTTTTTTACCTCTTTTGACTGAAAATATCCTCCAGTTCTTATCCTCTCTTCTTCAAGTTGTCTATTTATATGCTCACAATCTTTTTTATTTCATCCTTAAATCCTTTATAATCACTCTTTCCTAAATTCTATATACCAGGTACCTATCTCTTTTTTCCCTTCCAAACTTATTAATAAAACTATGTAGTAACTACCTCCTTTACTTGTTTATCTTTTATCTGGTGTGAAATGAAAAATAAAATTGACCCAGAAATTGCAAAATAAGATTGAGCCACCTCAAAACACAAAATACCTTTTTATATAAATAGACAGGTCATTTAAACAAATAAACAAAAAAGTTATTTTGTTAACTCTATTCACCTTTTCTAATTTTTAAAACATTTCAAAGATAAAAAAAGAACCAAGAAATACTATTTTAAAATTTGTCAATAGAAATTTAAAAATTCTAAAATCTATTGTGTATCAAATTTTTACATATTATGACAAATTTCCCGGGAGGAGGCATAATAAGGTTGTGGTATAATATAGCAAAGTTGAAAAATTGACAAGCAAGATTAGACGGGGGTAAATTAAACGCAGTTAACTGAATATTTAGGATTTATCAAAAGAAAGGAGGCAGAAAATGAGAAGGATATTTAAGAAGGTGAGATTTTTTTTAGCAATACTTCTGGCAGGTATGCTTTTTACAGTAAATGGAATTGGTGCGGAAATAAAACATAAGCCAATAACTGAAGAACTCATAAATTTGTTGAAAAAGAATCCAGAGATTCAGGTTATGCTGGAGAAATCCATTGCACAAGCCAGAAAAATCAATCCTGACCCAAATACAAATCCAGTTCAGACCTTATCCGCATATTTTGACTTTGTGGATGAGATGGCTGATGTTTTCCCGCTTCAAAAACTTGAAAATTCTCAACTCTCTGCCTGCAACCAGATATACCAGAATATTCGTTATTTCTACTTCCTGATAGGTCAACCTATCCCTGAGTTGGAAGGTAAGAAACTCTATAAAAATTCACTTCAATACTATCCTCCTTTTTCTAAGTGGTTATATCATTTTGTCCAGATAAGGGGTAAATTTTTAGACACAGAGGAATCGTGGAATGAAAAGATTTATCAGAGAATTTACAATGACCCTCTTTTTAACCTGCAAAAAGGATGGTATGAATCTCCGTCTAACTGGAAGACCTTTAATCAATTTTTCGCAAGGCATCTTAAATCACCTGATATGCGTCCAATTGCTTCTCCTGATGACCCCTCTGTGGTTATTTCACCAGCAGATTCTTTTCCTCAAGGTGTATGGATGATTGACGAAAAATCAAACATTCGGGTAGTGAGGGGATTGGAGATTAAAAATGAGTATTATTATAACATCGCTGACCTTCTTGGAAAAAATTCTCCTTATAAAAATGCATTTGCCAATGGGGTGCTTACTCACACTTATTTAAGTGCAGGTGATTATCATCGCTACCACTTTGCAGTTGGGGGCAAGGTTGTGGCAAAAAAAATCATACCACAGAATGTTGCCTACGAAGTATTGTGGGTGCCAGAACTGAAAGGATATGCAACAGTTGATTCTACTGGCTGGCAGTTTACTCAAACCCGCGGTTATGTAATTGTAGATACTGGGAAATATGGTCTGGTAGCGCTTATTCCTATGGGTATGGATATATGCTCCTCTATTAATTTTGAAGATAATGTGAAAGTTGGGAGAACTTTTAAAAAAGGGGACCCATTAGGATATTTTAAATACGGCGGTTCAGACTTTATTATGCTTTTCCAAAAAAAAGCAGGATTTGAAATCACTGCGCCAGTGGAAAAAGATACAGAAACGAAATCACTTTATGGTGCACAGAAAGGAGATGAATACAGGCAGGCGGTTTATAAGCATATCCTTATGGGCGAAGAATATGGTAGAATGAAAGGAACAGAAAATGCAAATAAGGAGATGATACGATAACAGTCAAGCGGTCAACTGTATATTTATAAGGGAAAAATAAGTATTTTGTAGACAACGCAGAGAAAGGAATTTTGTTATGTTTATCAAAGACCTGAAAGATTGTAAAGAATTTATTGCCGGGGACAATACAATTCTTCGGGAACTTTTGCATCCAGATAAGGCGGACTTAAAACTCCGTTATAGTCTGGCATATGCAGTTCTTAAACCGGGTCTAACCTCCCGACCACACAGATTAAAAAGTTCAGAGGTATATTATATCTTAGAAGGAGAGGGTATGATGTATATTGATAATGAAAAGGCAAAAGTTCGGTCCGGCCAGGCTGTTTATATTCCTCCGCATTCAAAACAGTACATAAAAAACATCGGGAATGTTGACTTAAAATTTCTCTGTATTGTTGACCCGGCTTGGCGTGTGGAAGATGAAGAAGTATTGTGACAGGAAATAAATTAAAGCAAGGTGAGATTTTGCCTCAATGAAGGTAAAAATTAAAGAGTGAAAACCATGAAAAAATTAAACGGGAATAAGTGGGTAGTCCAAATTCTATCTTTTGTATTATTTGCTGGTATGTTGGTTGGAATGCGGTGAAAAACCACAGGTCAAGCGGGAATTGAATCTATTATGCTGGGTCGGCTATGAAGAGAAAACAATTAGAAGATTACCAATCAATCAGCCCGAGAAGGTATGGCAGGATGCCTGGCAGGAGTTTAAAACCGGAAAACAAAAAAGATGATGGAGGAAATTAAATTTAGAAAAGGAGGGACTATGTTAAAAGAGCGATTTAAAACATTTAAACTGTTTATCTTTTCATTGCTGCTGATAACTTTATTCGGACTTTCTTCTTCTATAGACAATAAGGATGTTTTGTTTCAATACTCAACGGTCAACGCCCTATACAAAGGTATTTATGACGGAGAAATGACATACAGAGAATTGAAACGGCATGGTAATTTCGGTCTGGGAACTTTTAATTCTCTTGATGGGGAAATGGTTGGGTTGAATGGTCATTTTTATCAAATAAAAGCAGAAGGGGTTGTTCGTCCTGTGGATAATTTGATGAAAACACCGTTTGCTACAGTGACTTTTTTTGAGCCGGATAAAACAGTTTTGTTGAAAAATAAGATGAACTATGAACAACTAAAGCAATCGCTGGATAGTTTACTACCAACAAAAAATCTGTTTTATGCTATAAAAATTGAAGGGGTTTTTAAGTATATTAAGGCGAGAAGTGTCTCAAGGCAAAATAAACCATACCCTTCGTTTACTGATGTGATAAATAATGAGTCCGTATTTGAGTTTAATAATATTAGAGGCACACTTGTTGGATTCTATTGTCCAGAATATACCAGTGGAATAAATGTTCCTGGTTACCATTTCCACCTCATTACAGAAGACAAGAAAGCAGGTGGACATCTTCTTGAATGTGAGATACAGGATGTGAAAGTTGAAATTGATTATATTTCAAGGTTTTATATGCTACTTCCTCAATGTAATGAATTTTATAATGCGGATTTAACCCATTAAAAATAAAAATGTTAAAGTGGAAAATGTTTTTTAAATCAGATTTAAATCTGGATAAAATGCGGTGTATTGTTTTGTATAATTATAATGCTACTTTATAGGACAAAAAGAAGAGTCACGGATTAGACCTTTTATTGTTGTTTTTATATCACATCCTCTCTTAATTGTAGCAGTATATATCAGAATTAATCAATACGGGTGATATTCAGAATTATCTCCTTAATTTGAGGATAACATTCTGAAGGGAGTTCTTTCACCTGCACCCTCTCTCCAGTTTTATCGTAATAAGGATTTGGCACAATAGCGTTATCAAACAATTGATTGGGAACCAAAATTTTAACGCCACTATTTTCCCCGTAAACATCAGTCAACTGGTCTCCAATACTCATAATCCAGACAACACCATCTTTTTCACTTAAAACCTTTCTTAAAACATCTTTATAGGCAATACTTACATTTTTTCCCAGGCCAGGGCAAATATTATGGTATTTGCCATACGCAAGGTCACCAACAAGATAAACATATTTTCGCATTTGAAAGTCAGAAAAACCAAAAGTTTGTTTCAACCATATTTTTGTAGAAAACAACTCTCTATTATCACTTCGGGCTCGCGCTGTTATGAAATAGCACTCAATACCATTTTTTAAGCAATGTTTTACTAATTCCACCACTGGTTTTATAGGAGGTCCCTGCCCTTTTAAATCAGTATCAATTCGAGAAGAAAACTCCAGAGTGTTATCAATATCAAACATAATGGCTGGTTTCTTCCCCTGACTGCGTATGGCTTCAAGTAGTCTGCTTTGCACAAAAACATTTATGAGATTGCGAGCATAATCAATTGTCTGTTGACAATCGTTTGCAAACTGCGAGTTATCGGAATAAATATCATAGGCGTCTTTATATCCTTTTGTTTTTAGACCGTAATAATCATTGGCATCTGACTCACTGGCAATCCTGGCAGAATATTTTTTGACATTTTCCGGGAACTGAAAGATTTCTCCTTTTCGTTCCTCATAATATATCTTGTTTTCAGTTAGACCCTTAAAAAGAGATATTATTTCCCTTGACTGTTTAATTTTTAAGTTATGCAGATAAAGGATGAAAGCAGGAATAATAATGAAATATCCAGCAATCAAAATTATTAATAGATCCTTCTCTTTTTTCCCTTTCATATCCATAATTCTACAGTAGTAATCTCTCCTGTGTTATTTAGTTGGCTATTGCAATTTCCTCTCCCATCTTATAAAAGCGCCCTTTAACTGCAGTAAATTTCTTAATTGCTCCTTTTCTGAATATCAAACACTGTGTTGACCCGCCAAACTGGAAATAACCCAGTTCCTCTCCCTTTTTCACATGATAACCAGGTTTTATTTTGGGGTCAATGATACACGAAGAAACTTCAACCATACCAACAGGCATAAAGCACATCAAACCAATTTCAGGGTCATCGGCTTTTATAAAAATAAGTGCCCGAGTTTGCACATGGGCTAAATATCCCTGTGATTTGTCCTGTGCAGATGGGTCTACTCCCTGTGATTCTGCCTGACTAAAATAAAGCCCATCTTTTACATATGCCATGACAATGGTTCCAGAAACAGGACTGTTCCAGCGGTGATAATTAAACGGAGAAAGAAACCCCTGGATAACACTTCCTCCTTCAAACTCATCAGTATATGGACTGTTGTCAAGCATATCCTGAAGGGAGTAAGGTTGAGATTTAATCCAGAATTTATCAACCTTTTTGACATTGTAACTTATGTTAAATATGGTTGTATCGCAAGGGCTAACAATAATTTTGTTATTGTCGGGTTGTGCGATCGGTCGTGCAGATGGTTTTACCTTTCTGGTGAAAAAGTCATTCCAGGATTTATATCCCCAGTACCTATCGTTTGGGTCATAGAGATAGTCGTCCATCTTCAAAAACTTTTGGGCTTCTTTTGATTTCCAACCATCAGGAGAATCATTGAGAACATATAATGATTTTTCGCTATTAAGAAATTCAGCCCAGGTTTTTAATATTTTTTTGAGCATATTATTAATTTTCTCATTCCTGAGGGCATGGAATCCAGCAGGGGTATTCATCATTCCGACAAGAAGATTAGAAAGGGGTGTTACTTCCACTTCTCCTTTACTAAACTTTGGCGCAGTGGTCAAAATTTGATTCAATTGAGACAGAAAGTCATTTATATCTTTTACATTTTTTTGTCTTTCAGGAAGCTGGTCTATCATTTCTGTTACATACATTCTGACAATAGGGTCCTGTTGCAGTAGAATATTAAATTCCTTAATTACTGGATGAAACTCAACCGTTGAACTTTGCTGCGGGTTTGCAGAGGTGATAATACCTGAACACAAAACAAAAATTGCAGCCGAAAGGATAATTAGTTTTTTCATCTAATTTGTAAATATTTAGTAAACTGCGTTCGCATTTTAATTTACAGCATATAATTTTACTTGTCAATTTTTCCACTTGCTATATTATATTACAACCTCATTATGCCTCCTCCAAGAAATTTGTCAAGAGATGTAAAAACATTTGATACACAATGAATTTTGAAATTTTCAAAATACACTTGTTAAAAAATATATGAATATATGCCCCCCCTATTATTCAGAGTTGTCTTTTAAATAATATCACTCCAAAAAAATATTTAACATGGTATTTTCAATAATGTATAAAAAAACAACCACAAGACAAAATCCAAATAGAAAAACTTTTACCACATAAACTCAACCAGGGGATAAGAAACAACTTAATTATGGAACCACCTTAAATTTTTTCCTTTTGACGGCGTTTAACAAGGATTTACAATTTTTTCTCTTTTCTCTATTATTTGGTTTTGATGAAGATAAATTTTGTGAGAAAGATGGGGATTTTCTTGAAAAAGGAACAATAAGTATTATAATTTTAACAGATACATTTTTAAATGAAGGGACAATAGTAAGTTCTATTATTCAAATACAGGGAGTCATTCAAAATTTGAAGAACTAATTGGAAAGGCAGTATATAAAGCAATGAAATAAGGAACAAAAAAACAGAATAATATTTATGAAGGGAGAGATATAATTTATAAGTTAAAGGAGACAGGAATATTAAAAAAAGGATTATATCTGGAATAACTACAAGGATAGTTTCAAAATGAGATTATTTTTAATATTTTTTATATTTTCAAATTTTTTATTTTCGCAAAATTTAAGAATTATTTCTCTTGGTCCTGCAATTACAGAAGATATTTATTTGCTTGGGAAGGGAGATAATATTGTCGGGAATACAATTTACTGTAATAGACCTAAAGAAGCAAAATATAAGGAGAAAGTGGGGAATGTTATAGATGTTAATGTTGAAAAAATTTATTCTTTAAGACCTGATATTGTATTTGCAACAAATTTAACAAATCCAAAGGATGTAAAAAAATTAAAAGAACTTGGCATAAGGGTTGAAGTTTTTTCTTATCCAAAAAATTTTAATCAATTATGTGAGCAGTTTTTAAAGATTGGAGAAATTATTGGTGAAAAGGAAAAGGCAGAAGAAATAATAAAGGAAGTAAGAAAGGAAATTGAAAAAATAAAAGAAAAGACAAAAAATATGGGAAAAAATAAAGTTCTTGTTCAGGTTGGGACAAAACCTTTATGGGTAGCAGGAGAGGATACATTTATAGGAGAGATGGTGAAATTTTCGGGAGGAGATAATATAATTAAAGGAGAAGGTGGAATATATAGTATTGAGGAAATTATAAAGAAAAATCCAGAAGTAATTATAATAACATCAATGGGAATAGATACGGAAGAAGAAAAGAAGACATGGCAGAAATATAAAATGATAGATGCAGTTAAAAATAATAAAATTTTTGTAGTTGATAGTGATAAAGTATGCAGTCCAACCCCTTTAACATTTTTGGAAGTCATCAAAGAATTATATAAAATTTTACATTAAAAACTATTTGACCAATTACTCAAATGGTAAAATATAAAAATGGAAAAAGGGTTAATAGAAGTTTATACAGGAGATGGTAAAGGGAAAACAACAGCGGTTATTGGACTTGCATGCAGAGCAATAGGTCATAATTTAAAGGTATGCTATATCTATTTTCATAAAAATCCGGAAAGATGGAGTTATGGAGAATTTAAAATTTTAGAGAAGATAGGAATTGATGTATTTGGTTTTGCAAAAGAGCATCCATATTTTGATAAAGTAGAAAAAGAAAAATTGAGGGAAGAATGTTTAAAAGGGATAAAATTTATTAAAAAAATTTATAAAGAAAAAAAATATGATGTTATTATCTGTGATGAGATTTTGATTTCATTAAGGGATGGTTTTTTAAAGGAAGAAGAGATAATTAAAATAATGGAAAAAAAGCCAGAAAATGTTGAATTGGTTTTAACAGGTCGTATAGCAACAGAAAAAATTATAGAGAAAGCAGACCTTGTAAGTGAAATAAAAAAAATAAAGCACCCATATGATAAAGGGATAAAATCAAGGGAAGGGATTGAATATTGAAGAAAATAATTTTTATTTTTCTTTTTTTTATTTTTTCAATTTATTTTGGTGTCTTTTTTGGGTCAAAGATTTATACAATAAAGGAAATTTTCAATCTTTCTGAAATTGAAAAGACAATTCTTTTGAAAATAAGAATTCCAAGGGTAATCTGTGCATTTATAGTTGGAGCAGGACTTTCAATATCTGGAGCAGTTTTACAATCTGTTTTGAAAAATCCTCTTGCTGAAAGTTATACACTTGGAATATCAGGAGGAGCATCATTAGGAATAACAATAGGTATTATGATTGGAAGTTTAAATTCTATTCCATTTTTTGCTTTTCTGGGAGCAATTCTTGTTCTTTTTTTAATCCTCACAATTTCAATAGTTAAAAAACTTTCAACAACTTCAATTATTCTTGCAGGAATATCTTTAAATTTTATCTGTTCTTCACTTGTCCTTTTTCTGATTTCAATTTCAAATTATAATAGATTTTATTCAACTGTTCTATTTTTATTTGGAGACCTTTCCTCTTTTTCAAACAGAATTTTAATTTATTCATCCATACTTATATTTTTATCACTCATTTATTTTATTTTTTCAGGTAGGGTTTATGATATTTTAAGTATTGATGAAGAAAAAGCAAAAACACTCGGAGTAAAGGTAAACATTGAGAAAAATTTAACTTATCTCATTGCTTGCTTGATTTCGTCTTTATGTGTTTCTCTTTCAGGAATAATTGGTTTTGTTGGTCTTATAATCCCACATATTGTAAGAGCAATTACTGGTTCAATCCATAAAAAAGTTATTCCTTTTTCTTTTTTGATTGGTGGTAGTTTTCTTGTGATATGTGATACAATTTCAAGAACGGTAATTTCTCCGGTTGAAATTCCTGTTGGTGTTATAACTGGATTTTTTGGAGGTATATTCTTTTTATCATTATTATTAAAGGCGGAAAGAATATGGTAAAAATTTTTGAAGTAAAAAATCTTTCATTCAGTTATGGTAAAAACAGGGTATTAAAGGATATATGCCTTGAAATTGTTGATGGAGAGTTTGTTGGTATTGTTGGACCCAATGGAAGTGGAAAAACTACTTTTTTGAAAATACTTGCAAAAATTTTAAATTTAGAAAAAGGAATTATTTTTTATAAAGGAAGGGATTTTAGAAAAATAAATATTTTTGATTATGCGAAGGAAGTTGCTTATTTACCATCTGAAATAAAATTTACATTTGATATGAAAGTAAGGAATTTTCTTTTACTGGGAAGATATCCATTTTTAGGCAGATTTGGGAAGGAAAAGGAAGAAATTTTATATGAAGTAAGTGAAAGTTTAAATATAAAAAAATATCTTGAAAAAAATATAATGGAGTTGTCAGAAGGAGAAAGGCAGAGGATTTATATTGCCCAGATAATTATTCAAAATACAGGAACAATTTTACTTGATGAGCCAACAAGTCATCTTGATATTGGATACCAGTTTGGCATTATGGATATTCTAAAAGAACTTAATAAAAAAGGGATAACAGTTGTAAGTATTTTGCATGACCTTAATCTTGCTGCTTGCTATTGTTCTAAATTAGTTTTATTTAAAGAAGGAGAAATTTATAAAGCAGGAAAACCAGAAGAAGTTTTGACATATCAAAACATTGAGGAAGTTTATAACACAAAAGTTCTTGTTTATAAGAATCCATTTACAGATAAAATAAATGTTTTTGGTATTCCATCATATATTTTAAAAAAAATTTGACATTTAATTTTTTGTGTTATATTATTTAGAAAATTTTAAAAAATTGTGAAAAAAATCACAAATGGAAAAATTATATATAAAGAAGGATGATTGGAAGGAATTTTTAAAAGGTAAGATAAAAGCAAATAAAATATATGCACCAGTTGAAAATAATAATTTTTTGTTTTATGAAGTTTTGAATGAAGAAAAAATTGAAAAAATTGTTTATGACAGGGCAAGAACAGTTGAGCCATTAAAAATATTTTTATATCCTTTTAAAGAATTTGCAGTTCCTGAAGTAGAAATTAAAGAAAAAATAATTGTAATGGGTGCAACTTCCTGTGATTTACAGGGACTTGAAATTCTTGATTCTGTTTTTAAAAATGGTGATTATAAAGACCCGAATTATCCGGAAAGGAGAGAAAATCTGCTTATAATAAGTTTTGACTGTAAAAATCCATATTCAAGTTGTTTCTGTTGGCTTGTTGGAGTAAAGCCATATCCTGAAAAGAATTTTGATTTAAATTTAAGTTTAATTGGAAATGGGTTTATTGTTGAAATTGGAAGTCAAAAAGGTAAGGAATTTATAGGCAATGATACAAGGTTTTATAACCCAAATGAGATACAATTGAAAACTCTTGAAGAGGAAAGGGGAAAAGTTATAGAAAAAATTGAGGAAATAAATAGAGAATATTCATTAAAGAATGTTGAAAATTTAAAAGGTATGTATCAAAAAGAATACTGGCAGAAGGTAAAGGATATTGAAAATTGTGTTTCATGTGGAAGTTGTAATTTTAACTGTCCAACATGTGTATGTTTTTTACTTGAAGATACAAGTGAAAATGGATTTTTTAAAAAGGTTAAGGTCTGGGATAGTTGTCTATTTCCTGGATATGCAAAGATGGCATCAGGAGAAACACCAAGACCAACTTTATTTGATAGGTATGCTAACAGATTATTATGTAAATACTGGTATATGAAGGAAAATTACGGAGTTTTTGGCTGCACAGGTTGTGGAAGATGTATAAGTGGATGTATTGGGAAAATTGATAAAAGAAAAGTCCTTACTGAAATTTTAAGCGAAAAAGTAAAGGTATAAAATGGAGAAAAATATTTATAAACCAGTAAAATGTGAAGTAATTGATAATATAAAAGAATCTCCAACAATAAATACAATTGTTCTAAAACCGGAAAGGGAATTTTCTTTTCTTGCGGGACAGTTTGCTTCTTTAACTGTTCCAGGTGTTGGAGAAGCACCATTTACTCCTTCATCATCACCTTTTGATAAAGAAAAACTGGAATTTACAGTTATGAGGACAGGAAGGGTAACTGAAAAAATACATCAATTGAAAAAGGGTGATATTGTTGGAGTTAGAGGACCTTATGGAAAACCATATCCACTTGAAGAATTTAAGGGTAAAGAGATTTTACTTGTTGGTGGAGGTGTTGGACTTGCTCCTATAAGAGCATTATTCCTTGCATTAATTGAGACATATAAGGAATATAAAAAGATTGTTTTCTGCTGTGGTGCAAGAACTCCTTCTGATTATATTTACAAGGATAAATTATTTGGAGAATGGCAAAATTTGTGTAAAAAAATACCTTTATCATTCAGGATAACTGTGGATAGAAAAGATGAGAACTGGAAATATATGGAAGGAGTTGTTACCTGCACTCTTGATGGACTTGATATTGATGTTAAAAATTCTATCAGTGTTGTATGTGGTCCACCTATAATGATGAAATTTACAACACTTAAACTTCTTGAAATTGGTTTTTCTGAAAATAGTATTTACTTATCAATGGAAAGAAAAATGTATTGTGGAGTTGGCCATTGCAGACATTGTTTGATGGGTGATGTTTTTGTTTGTAAGGATGGACCTGTTTTTAAATACAGTGAAATAAAGGATAAACCAAATATATGGGTTTAAAATGAAAAAATTATTTATTGATTATGATAAGTGTTTAAGTTGTGAAAAATGTGAAGTAAAATGCAGTTATATTATGCATCCAGAAAATAATGGTATAAATTCTTTAAGAGAAGAGATTGCTTTTTTGCTTGCTTGCAGAAGATGTGAAGACCATCCATGTATAAATGTATGTCCAACAGAGGCACTAAAAAGAGAAAAAGGGATAAATAGAAGAAGTAATGTTTTATGTATATCCTGTAAGAGTTGTATGCTTGCCTGTCCTTTTGGAACAATTCTTTTTGATTTAATTCCATATCTTGTAAGTAAGTGTGATTTATGTAAGGGTAGATTGAAAGAAGGAGAAATTCCTCTTTGTGTTAAAACATGTAAATATGAGGCAATAAAGTTTGTTGAAGAAAGTGAAATTGAAGAAAAGGAAAATATTTATAAAATTGGAGATAATTTGATTGTTAAAGTTTATAGTTATATTGAAACATATGGATTAAAAAAATGAATATAATTTATTCTTTTGGCTGGTTTATTTTTTCCTTCGTTGTTTTAAGTATAGTTGGGCTATTTGTCGGGTGGATAGATAGAAAGATTACTGCAAGAATTCAGTGGAGAGTTGGGCCTCCATGGTATCAAAATTTTGCTGATTTTATTAAATTGACAGGAAAAGAAGTTTTAATACCAGAAGGAAGCAATAAATTTATTTTTATATTCTCTCCTGTCCTTGCTGTTATTGCTTCAACTATATGTGGCTCAATAATTTTACTTGTTTTAAAGAATAGTTTTGGTTTTGGTGGAGATTTAATTCTTTTTGTTTATTTACTTACAATTCCTTCTTTGTCAATTATTCTTGGTGGGAGTTCTTCCGGAAATGTTCTTGCATCTGTTGGTATAAGTAGAGAATTGAAATTACTTTTATCCTATGAATTACCATTTATCTGTGGTATTATAATCCCTGCATTAAAAGCGAATTCTACAACTTCTTTAATTGAAATTCTTAAATTTCAGCAGGTAAATGGTTCAAATATACTTTCTTTATCAGGAGTTATTGGTTTTGTTGTAATTTTAATTGCGTCTACTGGAAAACTTGGAGTTGTTCCTTTTGACCTTTCTGAAGCGGAAACAGAAATTGCAGGTGGCTCTTTAATTGAATATTCAGGAATTTTACTTGGATTTTATAAACTTACAAAATCAATCCTACTTGTTGTTGTTCCTGTTTTTATAGTTATTCTTTATCTTGGTGGCACATCAATAACAGGATTAGGTAGTTTTTTAATTTTTGTATTAAAATATTTAATCGTTGTAATTTTAATAACTTTAATAAGAAATACAAATCCGAGGTTGAGAATTGACCAGGCATTAAAATTTTTCTGGGGCTGGCTTACTTTAATAGGGATTACAGGAATACTTATTTCTTTGAGTGGAGTTTAACATGAATTTAAAATTAAAGGCATTGAAGAAAAGTTTATGGGTATATCATGTAAGTTCTGGTTCCTGCAATAACTGTGATATTGAAATTCTTGATTTATTAACTCCGAGATTTGATGTTGAAAGATTTGGGATTATTCTTGCAGGAAGTCCAAGGCACGCTGATGTTTTATTATGCACAGGAATTGTAAATAAAAAATGTGTTGAAAGGGTTAAAGAGGTTTATGAGCAGACACCAAAACCATGTGTAGTGGTGGCAGTTGGAGCATGTGCATGTTCAGGAGGGATTTTTAGAGATGGTTATCAGATGGCAGGTCCACTGGATAAAATTATTCCTGTTCATGTTTATATTCCAGGATGCCCTCCAAAACCAGAAGCAATCATAGCAGGTATTGTTAAATTTTTAAAGGAGTTGAAATGATAGAGAAATTGAAAGAAAAACTTGGTGATATTATAAAGGATATAAAGATACATAATGAAAAAAGAATTTATTTAACAATTGCTAAAAAGGATTTAAAGAAGGCATGTGAAATTATTTTTAAGGATATGGACGCAAGGTATCAGATAGTTACAGGCATTGAAAATTTTGATAATTTTGAAATTTTATATCATTTTTCATTTGATAAAGAGGGAGGAATTATTGTTTCTTTAAAAACATTTATTGAAAAAGAAAGGCCTGAAATTGAAAGTTTAACTGATTTAATACCAGGAATTGCCTGGATTGAAAGGGAAATATGGGAATTACTTGGAATTAATTTTACAGGACATCCTGATTTAAAACACTTTTTATTAAGAGATGACTGGAAAGAAGACCATTATCCATTGAGGAAAGGAGTTAAAACAGATGGCAGAGAAGAATAGGAAGGTTATAGTTCCAATTGGTCCATATCATCCGCTTCTTGAAGAGCCAGAATATTTTCAACTTTACTGTGATGGAGAAGATGTTGTTGATGTTGAATGGATTGCTGGATATAATCACAGAGGGATTGAAAAACTATCTGAATCAAAACATTATGACCAGGTAACATTTCTTGTTGAGAGGATATGCGGTATTTGTTCAACCTCTCATCCAATTGCTTACTGTAATGCTGTTGAGGACCTTGCAGGAATTGAGATACCTGAAAGGGCAAAATATATAAGAAATATAATTGGAGAACTTGAACGACTTCATAGCCATTTATTATGGGTTGGGCTTGCAGGACATTTCCTTGGTTATAATACTGTTTTTATGTGGGCATGGAAATATAGAGAAGGCATTCTTGATATGTTTGAAATGATAACAGGAAATAGAAATCATTATGCTATGCTTAAAATTGGTGGAGTAAGGAGGGATATTGAAGATGAGGATATGCCTGTATTGAAGAAAACATTGTCAGAAATAAAAGGAAAGATACAAATGCTAACAGAGGCAGTTCTGGATGATCCAGTTCTGGCTTTAAGATTAAAAGGAGTTGGAGTTCTTACAAAAGAAGATATTAAAAATTATGGAGCAGTTGGACCAGTTGCAAGAGCAAGTGGAGTTGATATAGATGTAAGAAAGGATGACCCATATGCCGGATATAATCTTGTTGAATGGAAAGTTATTACAACACAAAATGGAGATGTTTTTGATAAGGCAGTTGTTAGATTACTTGAATGTTTTGAAAGTATAAATATAATTGAGCAATCACTTGATGCAATAAAAGGTAAAAAAGGTGAGATATGTAAAGAGGTGAGGGAAATCCCTGAAGGAGAAGGAATAGGTCATCATGAAGCACCAAGAGGAGAGGTTTTCCATTATGTAAGGAGTGACGGTTCAAATAGACCTGTAAGACATAAAATAAGAGCCCCAAGTTATGTAAATATCCCTTCATTTAAGGCAAGTTGTATAGGAGAGACAATTTCTGATGTCTGTATAATTCTTGCAGGAGTTGACCCATGTTATTGCTGTACCGAAAGAATTGCTGTTTATGATAAAGAAAAGAATAAAAAGGTATATGGTTTTGATGAACTATTAAAAAAATCAATAGAAAAGACCGAAAAAATAAAAAAGGAAATTGGAAAAGAGGTAGATTTATGGAAAAAATTATTTTAATTTTTTTATCTACTGGATTTATATCAGGTTTTCTTTGTAGGTTAATTCCTTCAGGTATAAAATATGTGAAAGAAATAATAAGTGGTTTAGTTTCACTTCTTTTTCTCTCTTTTTCAATTTTGGTTTTTAAAAGTTCACCATATTACATAACAGAGGTATTTTTAATTGACCCGCTTTCTATTTTTATTTCATTATTTATTTCTCTCTTTACACTCCTTGTCCTTATTTACAGTTTTTCATATTTTGAGAACTTTGAAAATTCTAACAGGTATTATGGATATATTTTATGGACACTTTCTTCTTCAGTTGGTGCAGTTTTTTCAAATAATTTAATTCTTTTTTCTGTTTTCTGGGGAATACTTGCAATTACCCTTTATTTACTTCTTAATATCTCAGGAGAGGAAAATGCTTATTCGGCAAAAAAGACAATGATTATTGTTGGTGGAAGTGATTCTTTCTTAATTTTTGGTATATGTGGTTTAATTTATTTAACAGGAAAATATTCAATAACAGATATGAAAATTTTTATGTCAAGTGGACTGGAAATTGCTATCTTCTTTTCATTAATTTGTGCTTCTTTTGCAAAAGCAGGTTGTATGCCATTACATACATGGATTCCTGAAATTGCTGAAAATACACCTTCTCCAATTCTATCATACCTTCCTGCTTCTCTTGATAAACTTCTCGGCATATATCTGTTCTCAAGAATTTTGTTGAATATGTTTGAATACAGTTCTGATTTGCATTCTGGTCTATGGTTTGTTTTAAGATTGATTGGGTCTTTAACAATTGTTTGTGCTGTTTTAATGGCTATAGTTCAGCACAATATGAAGAAACTCCTTTCTTATCATGCGGTCAGTCAGGTTGGATATATGGTTTTAGGACTTGCAACTACAAATCCAGCAGGAATTATAGGAGGGCTCTTTCATATGCTAAATAATGCAATTTATAAATCACTTTTGTTTTTAGGAACCGGGAATGTGGAGAAAAAAGTAGGTGAAGTTGAACTTGAGAATTTAGGTGGATTGAGCAGATTTATGCCAATTACCTTTTTGACCTTTTTAATTGGTTCTCTTTCAATAAGTGGTGTTCCTCCATTTAATGGGTTCTTTTCAAAATATTTAATATATCAGGGTTTATTTGAAGGTGCAAAGAGTGGCGATTTTTCATGGACTATATGGATTATATGTGCAATGATTGGTTCTGCTTTAACTCTTGCAAGTTTTTTAAAAATTGTTCATTCTGTATTTTTAGGTCATCCAAAGGAATATAAGAAGGAAATTAAAGAAGTAAGTTTCTCAATGCTTTTACCTGTTTTTCTCCTTTCTCTTTTATGTATTATTTTTGGATTTGGATTTTTATTCCCTGTAAAACTATTTGAAAATTCAACAGGAATATTTATTGAAAAAAATTATGATTATCTTTTGCCTACATTAACACTTATATTGATTTCCTTAATTTTTGGTTTTATCATTTTCCTAATTTTTATCCCGAAAAAGAGAAGAATTGTATCAACTTTTGTTGGCGGAGAAAAGAGGATAGAAGAGATGAAGATGAGTGGAACTGAATTTTATAAAACAATTGAAAAGCAGGCATTCTTTTCTAAAATGTATTCAGGTGCTAAAAAGAAAATTTTTGACCTATATGAAGATGGGAAAAGGATTGTATTTTATCTTGGAGAAGGAATAAGGGCAACTCATACTGGGGTTTTGCCTACTTACTTGACGTGGATTTTATTTGGTTGTATTGTTTTATTTATATTATTTATGAAACTATAAAGGCGAAAAAATGGAAATGATAATAGGGATTTTACTGGTTTTCATGATAATTGGAAGTATAATATGCCTTGAAACAAAGGACTTACTTTCTGCAATTATAGCAATTGTTCCTGTTGGTTATTTTTCCGGAATAATTTTCCTTTTACTTGGAGCACCTGATATTGCAATAACTCAAATGGTTGTTGAAGTTTTATCTTTAATTATTTTAATCCGTGCAACTATTAGAAGGGATTTAACAACAATTGAAGAGGAGAGGGACTTTTTCGGTCTTATAACAACTTTTGCATTTATTTTTGTATTTTTTATATTCGGTATAGAAGCGATGAAAAATCTACCTTCTTTTGGAACTCCATCTTTTACTTTAAATCCTTCTTCTCCTTCAAATAGATATTTGTTAAATGGATTAAAGGAAACTGGAGCAGCAAATGTAGTCAGTGCAATTATTCTTGATTACAGAGGATATGATACTCTGGGAGAAGCGACTATTTTATTTACTTCAATTCTTGGTGCTCTTGCAATTTTAAGGGTATATGCAAGAAAAAGGAGTAAAAATGAATGAAGAAAAAGGGATGAGTTTAATTGTAAAGACAGTAACAAGATGGCTTAAAGGTTTTATATTTCTTTTTGGTGCTTATATTGTTGTTTTCGGTCATTTAAGTCCAGGAGGTGGTTTTCCAGGAGGAGTCGTTTTTGCTGCTACTTTCATTTTATTAACACTTGCTTTTGGTAGAGAATATGCTTTGAAAAAAATTGGGAAAATACTTGCTTCTGAACTTGATAGTTTAGGAGCAATTTTATTTTTATTGATTGCAACTTTAGGTATTTATTTTGGCGGTATTTTCTTTTCAAATTTTATAGAGAAGAATCATCCCACTGGAAATTTCAATTTGTTTTCTGCTGGAATTATACCTTTATGCCAGATAAGTATAGGAATAAAAGTTGGTGCATCTTTATTTATGATATTTATAATTCTAGCTGTTATAAGAGTTGTCTTTGAAGATGGAAAAGGAAAACTTATAACAACTGAAAAAAAGGATAAAAAATGATTTACTATTTGTGTTTTGTTTTATTTTTGATAGGTCTTTATGGAGTTTGCTGTAAAAAGAATGTTGTTAAAATTATACTTGGTTTATGGGTTATGGAATATTCAGTAAACCTTTTCTTAATTCTTCTTGGATATAGAAAAAATGGGATTGCTCCAATTTTAAAAAAAGGAGAAGATATCGTTGAGTTTTCACAGAAAGCAGTTGACCCATTACCACAGGCACTGGTTTTAACAAGCATAGTTATAGGTCTTGGTGTGCTTGCTTTAATGGTAACTGTTGCAATACGACTTTACCAGAGATATGGAACATTTGATATAACAGAAATGAAAAAATTAAAGGGATGAAAAAATGGTGAATTTACCTTTATTTATCATTATACCTTTTGGTGTTGCATTTTTTATACCGATGGTTTCAAGGAAAGTAAAATGGGTTCCAGATGTGCTTGGTAATATAACAACATTTATTTTATTAGTTTTATCTCTTATGACACTCAATCAGGAGTTTGTTTATCATATAGGCGGCTGGCATGCACCTTTTGGAATAGTTCTTGTTCTTGATGGATTATCTTGTTTGCTTCTTGTAATTATTAACCTTATTTCTTTTATGGCAACTTTATTTTCAATTGAGTATTTAGAAAAAAGATTTACATCAAAATTGAGATATTGCTCCCTTTTTCTTTTAATGGTTGGAGGTATGAATGGAACTGTGCTTTCAGGGGACTTATTTAATTTATTTGTATTTATGGAGATTGCTTCTATTGCTTCATATGCCCTTGTTGGTTTTGGCTGTCAGGCAAGTGAACTTGAAGCGAGTTTTAAGTATCTTGTAATGGGTAATGTTGCAAGTTTATTTATTCTTTATGCCGTTGCTTTACTTTATGGTAAGACAGGTTCATTAAATATGGCTGATGTTGCAAGAATTTTAAAAGAAATTCCTTACGATAATTTAATTGGATTTGCTTTTGTTTTAATAATATCTGGTTTTATGGTAAAATCAGCACTTGTTCCTTTTCATGCATGGCTTCCAGATGCTCATCCTTCTGCTCCAAGTCCAATAAGTGCAATGCTTTCAGGTGTTGTAATAAAGGCACTTGGTGTTTATGTAATCATCCGGCTGGTCTATAATTTATTTGGTTTTACTCCTTTAATAAGTCAGGTTTTAATATATCTTGGTGTTGTTTCAATGATTGTTGGTGTTTGTCTTGCTTTATTACAATGGGATTTTAAACGACTTTTAGCATATCATTCAATTAGTCAGATTGGTTATGTTTTTGTTGGTATTGGACTTGGAACACCTCTTGGAATTCTTGGAGGGATTTTCCACCTTTTCAATCATTCTCTCTTTAAATCACTTCTATTTCTTGATGCCGGGAGCATAGAATATGAAACAGGAACAAGAGATTTAAACAGAATGGGACTTCTTTATAAAAAAATGCCAGTGACTTCTCTTTCTACACTCTTTGCTTCTCTTTCAATTTCAGGTATTCCACCATTTAATGGTTTCTGGAGCAAATTAATTATAATCCTTGCTGCAATTAAAGCAGGTAGACCAGTAATAGCACTCTGGGCTGTAATAGGTAGTATTTTGACTCTATCTTCATTTACAAAAGTTTGCAGATATGCTTTATATGGAAAAGGAGAAAAGTTTGATAGAGAAAAATGGGAAAAATTAAATGAAGTTCCTGAAACTATGATTGTGCCTTTAATTATTCTTTCAATATTATGTTTTTTTACGGGTTTACTTTTAATAAATGGAGAAAATGGGATTTTTGGTCCGGTTATTGATGTTTTAAATGGAGGTGTTTTACAATATATATATAAAGTACTGGGGAGTTAAAATGAAGAAAGGAATTTTAATAATTTTACTTTTTATTGTCTGGATCTTCCTTACATGGCCATTTTCAAAATATGGATTTGATTGGCAGGTTTTAGCTGTAGGATTTTTTATTTCTGTTATTGCAGGTTTAATTTTTGGAGAAGGATTTACTGAAAGTCCAAATAAATTTCTTGATATTAAAAGATATTTCTGGGCAATTTGTTATATCCCTGTTTTAATATTCTGGTGTATTGTTGCAAATTTTGATGTTGCTTACAGGGTTTTACATCCAAATTTACCAATAAGACCTGGAATTGTTAAGGTTAAAACAAAATTAAAAAATAAGAGTGCTTTAACTGTTCTCGCAAATTCAATAACTCTAACCCCGGGAACCATGAGTGTTGAAATCTGTCCTGAAGGTTTTTTATATATTCACTGGATTAATGTAAAAACAAGTAATATTGATGAAGCAACAGAAATGATAGTAAAAAAATTTGAAAAAATATTGGAAAGGATATTTGAATGATTACATTTTTATTTACTTTGCTTTTATTCTGCTGTTTTCTATGTTTGTACAGGATATCAAGGGGACCAAGCCCTGCTGATAGGGTTGTTGGTATTGATATTCTGGGTATAATTGTTGTTAATTTCTGTGCCATAGTTTCTTTTATAACAAAACTTGACTTTTATTTGAATATTGCTTTATCATGGGCTCTTTTAAGTTTTATAGGAACAATTGCTGTGAGTAAATTTCTTGAAGGTAAAGGATTTGATGAGTGAGGTAAAAAATGAGAGAAATTTTAAGTTTATGTTTTATGTTAATTGGCGGACTTTTTAATCTTTTTGGATGTATTGGTCTTGTGCGACTACCCGATGTTTACAATAGATTACAGGCATCAACAAAATGTGTAACCCTTGGAACATGTTGTATGCTATTAGGAGTTTTAATTTCAGGACCTGTAAATATATCGCTTAAAGCATTTTTAACAATTATTTTCATATTGATTACAGGTCCAACTGCTGCTCATGCACTATCAAGGGCAAGTATAAAAAGTGGAATTAAACTGTGGGAAAAAAGCGTTGTTAATAAAATGGAGGAAGAAAAAAAATGAGAAAACCAAAAGTAAGAGAACTGAAAGAGGCAATAACAAGTTTAATTTCAAAGCCATATACAACTAAATTTCCATATGAAGAACACAAACCATTTCCCAGATTCAGGGGAAAACCCCAGTATAATGAAGAAAAGTGTGTTGGATGTGGTGGTTGTTTTCAAGTATGCCCTTCAAAAGCAATTGATATGATAGATGATATTGAAAATAAAAAAAGAACTTTAATTCATAATCCTGATAGATGTATCTTCTGTGGAGAATGTGAGAGAAATTGTATAACGAAAGAAGGAATAAAATTAACAAATCAGTTTGATGTTTCATATTTAAAAGATGCAAAAGAGGTACAGAATAGAGTTGAACATAATCTTATCATCTGTATTGCCTGTGGAGAAGTTATAGGAACAGAAAAACATATAAGATATATTTACAGTAAACTTGGAAATCTTGCATTCAGTCAACCGGTTCTTATTACAGAATTAATTAAAAGTTTGGAAGTACCAAATGATTATGAAGAAAAATTTGTTCCACCTATAAACAGGCAAGATATTTTAAAAGTAGTATGTCCTAAATGTAGAAGAATTGCATTCATATCTGATGAAAAGAAAAAAACAAAAAGATAATTTTTGAGCATCCCAAATTTTATTAAATAATCAAATGTGTAAAAATTATCCGAATTTTTTAATCTTTCTGCAATTTCAGACAGGAAAATCTTTTCATTGACTTTAAAAGAAAATTATTTAAAATAAAATTATTCTCAAGGAGGAGAAGATGAGAAAGATAGAATTTTTAAAATATGGCTGGAAATTTAAAAAAGGAGATTATCCTGATGCAGTAAATTTTGATTTTGATGACTCTGACTGGGAAGAGGTTAGGGTTCCTCATGATTGGGCAATTAAAGGCCCTTTCAGTCCAGAAAATGATAAAAGAGTTTATATTAAAGAGGAAAATGGAAAAAAGAAAGAAATTGTTTTTACTGGAGTTACTGGAGGTCTTCCTATTTCAGGTAAGGCGTGGTATAGAAAAAAATTTAGATTAAAAGATATAAAAGGGAAAAGAGTTAGAATTGAATTTGATGGGGTGATGAGTAATAGTAGAGTTTATTGTAATGGAAATTATGTTGGAACCTGGCCTTATGGTTATGCTTCATTTGCTTTTGATATAACTGATTTTGTAAAAGAAGGAGAAAATCTTATTTCTGTAAGTGTTGATAATAAACCAAATGCTTCAAGATGGTATCCTGGAGCAGGAATTTACAGGAATGTCCGCCTTGTCATAATGAACAATATCCATATCTCTTTATGGGGAACTTATATTACAACTCCTTTTATAGACGAAAAAATTGCTAAAATTCATATAAAAACAAATGTTGAAAATCATACAGGAAAAGAGACATATATTGAACTTGAAACAGAAATAGTATCTTCTGAAGGTAAATTAATAATTGCACAAAGTAATAAAAAAGAGATTTCTAACGATGGAGTTTTTGAACAGGAAATTTTTATTGAAAATCCAATTCTTTGGTCACTTGAAAATCCTTATTTGTATACTGCATATTCAGTTTTAAAAGTTGATAATAAAATAGTTGATGAGTACCAGAGTCGTTTTGGAATAAGGAAATTAAATTTTGATAAAGAAAAGGGATTCTTTTTAAATGGTAGAAGTATTAAATTTAAAGGTGTTTGTATGCATCATGACCTTGGACCACTTGGAGCAGCAATAAATAAAACTGCTTTAAAAAGGCAACTTACTATTCTTAAAGAAATGGGATGTAATGCAATAAGGACAAGCCATAATCCCCCTTGCCCTGAACTTCTTGACCTTACAGATGAAATGGGTTTTCTTGTTATAGATGAAGCGTTTGATGAATGGAAAATACCAAAATGTGAAAATGGATATAATAAATTATTTGACGAATGGGCAGAAAAGGACCTAAGGGCAATGATAAGAAGGGACAGAAACCATCCAAGTGTAATTATGTGGAGTATTGGAAATGAAATTCCTGAACAGAATGACCCTGTAAATGGTCCTAAACTTGCCAGATTTTTACATAATATATGCAAGGAAGAAGACCCTACAAGACCCACAACAACGGCTTTGAACTGGGGAGAAATAAGTATTAAAAATGGATTTGCACAGGAAGTTGATATTCCAGGATGGAACTATCTCCCTCCTTTATATGGAATATTTCATCAACTTCTTCCAGAAAAACCAATGTATGCAAGTGAGACCGCTTCATGTATAAGTACAAGAGGAGAATATTATTTCCCGGTTGAGGAAGAAAGGGATGTAAAAAGAGAAACATTACAGGTAAACAGTTTTGATCTATCCCATCCTGGCTGGGCAAATATCCCAGATGTTGAATTTAAAGCACAGGATGAACATCCTTTTATTATGGGAGAATTTGTCTGGACTGGTTTTGATTATCTTGGAGAACCAACCCCATATAATGAAGAATGGCCAAGCAGAAATTCATATTTCGGAATAGTTGATTTATGCGGTATCCCAAAAGACAGATTTTATTTATATCAGAGTAGATGGGCAGATAAAGACACATTACATATAGTTCCTCACTGGACACTTCCTGGTTATGAAGGAAAAGCAATAACTGTTCAGTGTTATAGTAAATGGAATACTGTTGAAATTTTTGTAAATGGTATATCCTATGGGAAGAAAACAAAACATTTTAGAGGGCTTGTTAATAGATATAGATTGGTATGGAATGGAGTGATATACGAACCAGGAGAAATTAAAGCAATTGCCTACGATGAAAAAGGAAATCCTGTAAAAGAAACAATTATAAAAACAGCAGAAAAACCAGCAAAGGTTAAACTTATTCCTGATAGAAAAACAATTAAGGGAGATGGAGATGATATGGCTTTTATTTATGTTGAAGTGGTTGATAAAAATGGTGTTTTGTGTCCTTTTGCAGATAATTTAATTCATTTTAATATAAAAGGACCTGCTGAAATAGTTGCTGTTGATAATGGAAATCCAATCTCTACTGAACCATTTTGTGCAGATTTTAGAAGAGTTTTTCATGGGAAATGTGTTGTTTATATAAGGTCATTACTTGAAAAAAGAGGAAAGATAGAATTTTTTGCTAAAGCAGAAGGGCTTGAGGAAGACATGATAATAATAGAAAGTGTTTAAGAAAAATGGAAAAAGATTTTGATGTTATAGTTATTGGTGCTGGAATTATAGGTCTTTCTATATCTTATGAATTATCAAAAAAATATTCTGTCGGTTTAATTGAGAAAAATAAAAGATATGGACTTGAAACAAGTTCAAGAAACAGTGAAGTAATACATTCAGGAATTCATTATCCACCTGGCTCATTAAAGGCAAAATTATGTGTTGAGGGGAATCAACTACTTTATTCTTTTTTAAGAGAAAATAATATCATTCATAAAAAAACAGGCAAACTGACAGTTGCAACAGAAGAAGATGAAACCAAAGAAATAGAGAGATTGTATAAACAGGGAAAGGAAAATGGAGTTTTTGAAATTGAAATAATAGAAAAAAAGGAAATTAAAAAAATCTCTCCTGAAATAGAAGGAATAGTTGCTTTATATACCCCTACAACAGGAATTTTAAATGTTCATTATCTTATGGACTGTCTCTATAATAAGTTTATTGAAAACGGTGGAATTTGTGGTTTTGATGAAAAAGTAATAAATATTGAAAAGAAAAACAGTTTATATCTTGTAGAGACAGAAAAAGGAAAATATTATTCAGAAATTGTAATAAACTCATCAGGACTTTATGCAGAAAATATTTCAAAAATACTCGGTTTTGATTATAATGTTTACTGGGCAAAAGGAGATTATTTTACAATTTCAAAAAAATTAAATATTCCTCTTCTTATTTATCCTGTTCCTGTAAAAGAAGGTCTCGGTATTCATTTAACGCCAAGAGTGGATGGAATTTTAAGGGCTGGTCCAGATATTGAATATATAGAAAAAGAAGGACCTGCTTATTCACTTGATAATGAAGTTTCAAAATATAAAGTTGATGAAAGTAAAAGAGAAATTTTTTATAAAAGTATTAAAAAATATTTACCCGGAATTGAAATTGATGATTTAATTCCTGAAAGTTATGGGATAAGACCTAAATTACAGAAAAAAGGAGAGGAATTTAAGGATTTTGTAATTAAAAAGGAAATGGATGGTTTTATAAATCTTATTGGTATTGACTCTCCTGGTTTAACATCCTGTCTTTCAATTGCTAAATATGTTAAAAAATTAATTTAATATCTCCTGAACCCTTTCTCTATCAACAATCCCCCAATCCCACCTTTAAGGTGGGCAAAAAGGGTGGGCAAAAAGTATTATCGCTTTCTAAACTTCTTATTTTTTGAAGAGCATATGGATTGATATTATTAATAAGAATAGAGCAAATAATTTCCTTAATAATTTTTCAGGAATAGATACAGCAACTTTTGCTCCAAAAAATGCACCTATTATAAATCCAAGACAGATAAAAATTGCAACTGGAACATTTGCATAACCCTTTTTATAATATGTCCAGGCAGCAAGAATACCAATTGGTGGAACCATAAGAAGTAAAGTGGTTCCCTGTGCTTCATGCTGTGAAAAACCAAAAAAATAAATTAATGCAGGTATAATTATTGTTGCTCCACCAATTCCAAGGAGTCCACTAATTGTCCCTGCAAAAAGTCCGATTAAAATAAAAAGTAGAAATTTAAATATATCCATTTATTTTTTTAATTCAACTTTAAGGGGAAGCCCTTTTTCAATCTTTTCCTTAATTTCTTTAACTGTTTTTTCAATTAAAATATATCTTTCAGGAGAAGATGGATGAGTTGCAAGAAAAACATCTTTTGTTGAACCGGGATATTCAGCAGCCATCTTTCTCCAAAAATTAGGCGCATCTGAAACGTCATATCCACTCACAGCTGCAATATATGTTCCAAGATAATCTGCTTCCTTTTCAAATTCTTTTGAAAAAACAAGTGATGCAAGGTTTCCAAATACCCCCTGAGTATTAACTCCAGTAGCAACAATTATAGCAATATCAACAATTGTTCCAAGGATTCTATTACCGAGGGTTTTTTGAACATGTTCTAAAATAGCATGGGCAATTTCATGTGATAAAACAAAGGCAAGTTCTGTGTCTGATTGAATGAATCTTAATAATCCAGGAGTTACATATATTGTTTTACCATCTGTAAAAGCATTTATACTATCCCCTATTTGAGGGTCTGAGTATAGCACAAAAGAAAATGGGCATATTTTTGTAAGAGGAACATTAAAACTTAAAATTTCTCCATTTCTATCAATAACAAATTCAACTTTTTCTTCCTTTTCACCAATTTCATTCATTATTTTTGAAATATCCTCTTCATTTTTTACTTTCCTTTTGTTTATTTCAATTATTCGGTCATTTACCTTTAATCCAGCAGAATATGCTCCAAAATCCGGATGAACATAAAGAATTGTGGGAAAATCTTCAATTCTGTATTTTTTAGTTAAAATTGATAAGTCCTCTTTTTTATAATTTTTACTGCTATGAACAACTATTCCAGAAGAAAGAAATGGTTTTTTTTGATAGAAATTTACAGCACCTTTTAATAAAGGAAGACCTGTTCTGTATAATCTTATCTGTCTTTCTATTTGTGTATTTAAAGCAATTTCTATCTGTTTTTCCCTTTCTGTTTCTATTTCTTCTTTTGGTAGTTGTGGCTGTTTTAAGACAGGAGTGCAACCAGATAGACTCAGTACAATAACCAAAAGTTTTATCATACTTTTCATTTTATTTCTCCATTATAAAACTACCTTTTAAAATTATATTTTTTAATTTATGTTATGTCAAAAATTATAAAATTAAATCCTTTTACTGGATTAAATAAGAATGCTCTATATTTCACCTTTTTTTTTCAATTTTTGATTTTAAAATGGGGAAATAAATAAAAATAAATTTTCCAAAAATTTTTTGATTTTTTTACCAATTTATAATATTATAAATTTGCAAAAATGAAAAAATACTGTTTTTTGTTAATTGTTTTGTTTTTTTCTTATGGTTATTGTGAGTTAAAAAATTACAACACAGATTTTTATTTCGGCTATGGTTTTGCAAAAATTCAGAACCCTAAGAATTACCAGTTTTACACATTTATGGCTGATTTTACACGAAATATTAAAAAAAGCAAGCATTTTTTCTATCAGATAGAACCAGCCATTGCATATGTTAATAGTCCTTCTGATAATTTTGAAATTGGTGTCTCATGTTTCTTATTGTATAAATTCTGGGAAGGAAATTTTCAGCCATATTTAAAATTAGGAACAGGGATAATTTATCTTTCTCAAGATTTTGTTGAACAATCCACACATTTCAATTTTGCTTCTTCTTTGTGTTTTGGAGTAAAAATTCCTCTCAAAAAGTTTTTCTTAAATCCTGAAATAAGGTTAAGACATGTATCAAATGCAGGGATAAAATTACCAAATGAAGGAATCAATTCCAAAATTTTTCTTATTGGTATAGGAAGTAATTTTTAAATTATGGAAGAATTTTTTATAGATATTCACTGTCATGCTTTTAAAAGACCATATATATGGATAGATGGAAAACCTCTTTTTGCAAATCCTGAACAGATTTTAAAAAGATATGATGAACTTGGAATTGAAAAAGGAGTTCTGCTTCCTATTGTAAATCCGGAAGTTTACCTTCCACAGTCAAATGAAGAAATAATAGAAATATGCGAAAAATATCCTGATAGATTTATCCCTTTCTGTAATATTGACCCTCGTGCTTTAACAAATTCTCCAGATGCTGATTTTGAAAAAATTTTGAATTATTATAAATCACTTGGTTGTAGAGGATTAGGAGAAGTAATGCCTAATTTATCATTTCTTGATGAAAGGGTTTTAAATTTATTTAAACATGTTGAAAAAATTGGGTTCCCTTTAATTTTTGATGATAATGGCAGATTGGGTAATACTTATGGTTTATATGATGACCCAGGCCTTCTTCAACTTGAAAAATGTCTTTCCCTTTTTCCCAGTTTAAAATTTCTTGGTCATGGTCCTTCTTTCTGGGCAGAGATATCAGTTTTAAAAGAAGAAAAAGATAGATATGGATACCCCGATTATCCAGTTATAAAAGAAGGAAGAGTCCCTTTTCTTTTGAGAAAATATTCAAATCTTTATGGCGACCTTTCTGCAATGAGTGGATATAATGCACTTATAAGGGACATTGAATATGCTGTTATCTTTTTAAATGAATTTTCTGATCGGCTTTTATTTGGCACTGATTTATGTAGACCTGACCAGGATATACCTCTTGTAAAATTTTTAAAAGAACTTGTTGAAAAGGGTAAAATAAGTGAAAATGTATATAGAAAAATTTCAAGAGAAAATGCAATTAAACTTTTAAAATTATAAAAAGGAGGGGATAAGAATGAAAATAAGAAAATTTGAAATTAATAAATTTATAATTGGAATACCTGAAGATATTGGGCCAAGAATTATTCATTTTTCACTTAAAAAGTATCCATCAGGAAATGTTTTTGCGGTGTTACCAGAACTTTTTATAAATACAGAGGATGGGAAATGGCATATTTACGGTGGACATAGATTGTGGACATCTCCGGAAGATAACCCTCGTTCCTATTCTCTTGATAACAAACCAGTAAAAATTGAAGAAAAGAATAAGTGTATAAATATTTACGGAAATACAGAAATACAGAATTCTGTAAAGAAAGAAATAAGTATTAAAAGAGTAAAAGAAGGAATTGAAATAAATCATAAAATAATAAATACTGGAAGATGGCCAATAAAATTTGGATGCTGGGCTCTATCTGTTATGAAAAAAGGCGGCTTTGCCATAATACCAATAAAACCAGAAAAAGTTGATAAACATGGACTTTTGCCTGACAGACATATTTCACTCTGGCAGTATACAGATATTTCTGATAAAAGATTAATTTTCACTAAGAATTTTATTTTTGTGAAACAAGATGAAAAAATTGAAAAACCATTTAAAATAGGGACAATTGCAAATCCGAACTGGACTGCATATTATGTTGATGGTCTTCTATTTATTAAAAAAATTAATTTTAAAAAGGGTGAATATCCTGATTTTGGCTGTAATGTTGAAGTATATACAAATTCACAATTCCTTGAACTTGAAACATTAGGTGCACTTGAAACAGTTGAACCAGATTCTTTTATTGAACATAAAGAAATATGGGATTTGATAGAAGTAGGCGATATTAAACCGGAAGAAAAAGAAATAAAAAGAACTCTTAAAAACTATTTACCCCTTGGATGAAATTTTTCATACAATTCCTTAAGTTTTTCAACTGTTAAATGGGTATAAATCTGTGTTGTTGTTATCCTTTCATGCCCGAGCAATTCCTGGACAGTCCTTAAATCTGCTCCTCTATCAAGAAGATGGGTTGCAAAAGTATGCCTTATTGTATGAGGTGTTACATTTTTATTTATTCCAGAGATTTTACTATATTTTTTTACAAGTCGTTCAACACTTCTTTCGGTCAATTTTTTTCCATATTTATTCAAAAACAAAAATTTTTCTTTTTTATTTGGTCTTTTCTCAATATATTCAATTAGACAATTTAATGCTGGTTTCCCTATTGGAACAATTCTTTCTTTCTTCCCTTTTCCCCTTACCTTTATAACTTCATCCACAAAATTAATATCATCCAGTTTTAAATTTACAAGTTCACCAACTCTTATTCCTGTGGAATATAAAACTTCTAAAATTGCTTTATCCCTTAAAAACTGCCAGTTTTTTTTATCAAAAGGCATTTCAAGAATTTTAAAGATTTCACTATACGTTAAAAAGTTTGGTAATTTTTCAGGTATTTTTGGTGATTTAATTAAAAGTGCTGGATTTTTCTTTATGTATCTTCTCATAACAAGGAATTTATAAAATGACTTCAATGAAGCAACTTTTCTTCCTATTGTCTTTTCCTTTAAATTTGAACTTTTCAGTTTCCCAATAAAATTAATAAAATCCTCATATTCAACCTTCTCAAAATCAAAAATCTTTTTCTCCTTTAAAAATTCTATAAACTGGGTTATGTCCTTTTTATAACTCTTTATAGTATATTTTGAATAATTTTTCTGGTTTTCAAGGTAATCAATAAATTTATTGAGTTTTTCCTTCATATTCTTCTATTATTTTTTTCGCTTTATTATAGGCATCAGAAATGCTGTAAATCCCGATTACAATCATTAAAGTTAAACCAAAGAAAAAAAGGCATACCCCCAATATTAAGAAACTTATAGGTGGAAGTGTTTTTATGAAATAAAAAATAAAGATTGCACCTATTAAAAGGATTAAAAGGGATAGTCCTGAAAGAAAAATTAAAGTTAAGCCCTTTTTAATTTCTCCATTATAAATCTGTCCAAGACCATTAAAAACAAAGGAAAGTATTGCAGCAATTCTTGGATTTGGTAAATTATTTTTCCCCATTTTAATCTATTTTGCCTTTTGTGGATGGTAATTTTTTCCCTTCTATTTTAACTGCTTCCTTTAATGCAATAGCAAGTCCTTTAAAAATCGCTTCAATAACATGATGTAAATTTTCTCCATAAACAAGATTTATATGTAATGTAAGACCAAGATGATTTACTAAACCCTTTAAAAATTCTCTTGCATCTTCTATTTCAAAACTTCCCTCTCTTCCCTTTATATAAGGGACATTAAAAACTAAATAGGGTCTTCCTGAAATATCAAGAGATATATTTACAAGAACCTCATCCATTGGAGTTGAAGAAAAACCAAATCTCTTTATTCCTTTTTTTTCTCCAAGTGCGTTTTTAATAACAGAACCAAGGCATATACCTGTATCCTCAACAAGATGATGTGTATCAACTTCTATATCTCCTTCTGCTTTTATTTTAATATCAAAATTTGAAAAACTGGAGAATAATTCAAGCATATGATTTAAAAAAGGAATAGGGGTATTAATTTTATAATTTCCATTTCCATCAAGGTTTATTTCTATTTCAATTTTTGTCTCTTTTGTTTCTCTTTTAATAATCCCTTTTCTGCTCATAAAAATATTTTACCATATTTTACCAGTCAGAAAAATCATAATATCTGAAAGTTATTTTTTGTTTATCATATTCTTTTAACCATACAACATGACCATCAGCAAACAATACATTTAGCCCTCCAAGATGATAACATTTCCAGTGTGTTGGAGTTTCTTTCCAACTTAAACAGTTCTGGGAATAGTCATCTTTATCATTATCATTCAATTGAAAATTTTTATACTGATTATCTCCTGCAAGAACAAAAGCACTTGGATACCTTATCTTTTTTCTATTTGTTGCTGCTCTTTTATTTCCTGCATCAATATATGCAGCCCTTGCACTCAAAAAGTAAGAAAACTGGTCATTTTTAACAGGATATGTTGGACATTTATAAGTATTTTTATTCTTTACATATGGAAATAATTGCTCTGTCCAACCAGGATAACCTAAATTTGGCGAATCAATATTCCCAGAACCCCAGAAACATGTCCCCTGACAGAAAGGATAAAATTCGTCATTGTCATTTGCATACATTTCAAGTCCAATATAAATTTGTTTTAAATTATTCATACAGGTTGACTGCCTTGCTTTCTCCCTTGCTTTACTTAATGCCGGGAAAAGCATTCCAGCCAGAATTGATATTATTGCAATTACAACAAGCAGTTCTATAAGTGTGAAGCCAGAATTTTTATTTCCCATTTTTTTGAATTTTTAAATAATTCCAGTAAGTTTATAATTTTTCCCTTCCTCTGTCAAATCTTCCTAAAATTTAAATATTACAGAAATTTTTCCAAAATTATCAGGAATTGATTTTAAGAATATCTCCTGCAAGATAAAGAGAACCAAAAATTAACCAGTTTTTATTTGTTTTTTTTATAAATTGATATGCCCTTTGAGGACTCTCTATTACCTCTACCTTTTTTCTATTATTTACCAGTTCTTTTAAAATTTCCGGCTCAAGTGCTCTTTCTGAATTTGGTTTTGTAAAAATTATATTTTCTGTATATTTCTGTAAAATCTTAACCATATTTTTGTAGTCCTTATCCTTTAAAATACCAACAAGAAAAGAAAATTTTTTATCTGGGAAAATCTTTTTTATATTCTTCATCAAATTTTTAACTCCATCAACATTATGTGCTCCATCAAGAATTATATAGGGGTTTTTTTGAAGAATCTGAAATCTTGCTTTCCAGTTTATATTTTTAAGTGCATTTCTTATTTTTTCTTCTTTTATTCTATATCCCTTTTCCTTTAAAAGAAGAGATGTCTGGATTGCTATTGACAAATTTTCTACCTGATGAATTCCTATAAGGTCAGTTTCTAAATTTTTCAATCTTTCTTCTCCTTTAAAATCAAATAGCATCTTCCCATCAGGAGAAAAGGAAATAAGTTTGCCTTCAAATTCTTCTCCATATGTAAATAATTTACTTTTTTTATCCTTAACTTTTTTCTTTATAACTGACATTGCATCTTTGTTTTGTTTTGCAGATAAAACTACAGTTTTTTCTTTTATTATCCCTGCTTTTTCATTTGCAATTTCTCTATATGTTTTACCAAGAAATTCTGTATGATCAAGACCGATTTTTGTTATTATTTCTATAAAAGAAGGCAATACATTTGTCGCATCAAATCTGCCTCCCATTCCAACCTCACAAACAAGTATATCAATTTTATTTTTATAAAAATATGAAAAGGCAATTATTGTAAGTGCTTCAAAAAATGTTGGATAAAGGTGGTATGGCTGCTTTTCAATAATTTTTCTTAAATGGTCTATTTCCTCAATGAATTCTGCTTCTCCTATTTCTTTCTCATTTATTTTTATCCTTTCTTTTACATCAACAAGGTGTGGACTTGTATATAAACCAACCTTATATCCTGATGCCTGGAGAATTTTGCTTAAAGTTTTACATACAGACCCTTTTCCATTGGTTCCAGCAACAAGAATTGAAGGATATTTAAAATGGGGTCTCCCAAGTTTTTCAAGATAAAAAATTGTTTTATCAAGTCCAAGTTTAATCCCAAAATCACTTAAAGAATCAAGAAATTCTAAAGGAGAAAGAGTGTTCATGAGTGGAAAATTCTTAAAATTTTTATTATCGTTTCTTTTAAATCCTTCCTTTCCACAACCATATCAATCAATCCATGTTCATATAAAAATTCTGCTGTCTGAAAATTGGGTGGAAGTTTTTGTTTAATTGTCTGTTCTATAACTCTTGGCCCTGCAAATCCAATGAGTGCTTTTGGTTCTGCAATTATAATATCTCCAAGAAAAGCAAAACTTGCAGCAACTCCTCCCATTGTCGGATCTGTTAAAATTGAAATATAAAGGACACCTGCTTTTTTCAACTTCCCAACAGCAGCAGAAGTTTTTGCCATCTGCATCAGGGAAATAACTCCTTCATACATCCTTGCACCACCACCTCCTCCTGAAATAGAAACAAGAGGCAATCCATTTTCCACTGCCAGTTCAGATAACCTTGTAAATTTCTCTCCAACAACGGATCCCATACTTCCCATAATAAAATGAGCATCAAGGACACAGAAAGCAACAGGAAATCCACCTATTTTACCTGTGCCTGCTACCATTGCTTCTTTCATCCCTGTTTTTTTCATATCCTCTTCAAGTTTTTCTTTATAAGATTTAACGCCTACAAAATTTAAAGGGTCATCTGATAGTAAATTTTCCCATTTTTCTATAAAAGTACCCGGGTCTATTAAAGAATTTATCCTTTCCCTTGCATTCATTCTGAAATAAAAATTACATTCCGGGCAGATTTTTAAATTTTCTTCAAGTTTTTTTGTATAAATCAATTTTCCGCACTTTTCACATTTTACCCATAATTCCTTTTTAATTTCTACTGTTTCTTTTGGCGAAATTTCAATATATTTTTTCCTTCTGAATATCATATAAGTCCAAACTCCTTTAATATTTTCTTTATTTTTTCTATACTTTCATTTTCAGGGCCACAGAGAGGAAGCCGCCATTCAGGACTAATCATTCCCATTAAAGAAAGACAGGTTTTTACAGGAATTGGATTTGTTTCTATAAAGAGAATTTTGAAAACAGGAAATAGTTTAAGATGGATTTTTCTTGCATTTTCATAATCACCTTTTAAAGCATATTCAACCATTTTTGAAACTTCAGAAGGAATTATATTTGAAGCAACAGAAACAACTCCTTTTCCCCCAACGGCCATAATTGGTAAGGTTAGTGAATCATCTCCAGAAAGAACTACAAAATCCTCTCTTTTTACAAGTGTGAGTATTTTACTAACCTGGTCAAGAGAACCTCCTGCTTCTTTTATTCCAACAATATTTTTTATTTCAGATAGTTCAGCAACTGTTTCAGGGGCTATAGAAATTCCTGTTCTTGAAGGTACATTATAAAGAATAATAGGAATTGAAACAGATTTTGCCACTTCCTTATAATGAAGATATAGTCCTTTCTGTGTTGGCTTATTATAATATGGAGTTATCAATAGTGCTGCATCTGCACCTGCTCTTTCTGCATATTCTGTAAGTTCTATTGCTTCCTTTGTATTATTTGAACCAGTCCCTGCTATAACAGGGACTTTTTTATTAACATATTCAACAGTAAATTTTATTAAGTCCTTATGCTCTTCATAACTTAAAGTCGCGGGTTCTCCTGTGCATCCTGCTACCAGTATACCATTTGTTTTATTCTTTATCTGAAAATCAATAAGTTTTTTATAGGAATCATAATCTATTCTATCATTTTTGATTGGTGTTACAATTGCTACTATTGCTCCTTTAAACATGAATCCTCCTTTTCAGATTAAAAATTTTATATCAGTATAATTAAAACCAAATTCCTTTAATCTTGTAAGTATTTTTTTCTTGTTCATTCTTAAAACTGAAAGAAAACATCCATTTTCAACCTTTACATAAAGTCTTTTTTCTTTCTCATAAAGGACATAACTTTTCCCTCTTATTTTTTCATCTATTATTCTTGGCCATAGAACAGTTATATCAATATTTCTGTTCTTTTCATTTTCTGTTTCAATTTTATTTAAAACTCTTTTCAAAACAGAATCAATCCTTTCTATTTCCATTTTTTAATCAATCTTTAATGGCATACAAACATACAGGAAATTAGATTCCTCATCTGGTTTCATTAAAACTGGTTTTGAAGAAGCGGTGAAAGAAAAAATAAACTCTTCTTTTTCAATAACCTGTAAGAAATCAATTAAAAAATTAGGAGGAAAAGCAATATCAATTTCTTCATCATTATAAGGAATATTAATTTTTTCCTGTGCTTCTCCAAGTTCTCCTGCAGTAGATATAATTAATATTCCCTTTTTAAAACTGATTTTTACCTTATTATTTCTTTCTGTTGTAAAAAGAGAAATTCTCTTTAGAGAAGATAAAAGTGAATTTGTGTTAATCCTTGAAACTTTTGATTTTTTTATATCAGGAATAACTTTCTCATAGTCAGGGAATTCTTCTGCTCCTGCAAGAAATTGAGATATAAACAAAGCACTTCCAGAAATATTTTTATTTTCATCTATTTTAATTGAAAAATTTGTTTGAAAAGATATATTATTCTTTCCGATAAGAACTTCAACTTCCTCCTCATTTAAAAGATTTATCATTTTTTTTATAAGATTATAGGATAATAAAACTTTCATATTTTTCTTAAAAGGTGCATCAAATAAAATTGAAAAAAGAGACAATCTTCTTGTATCTGTCCCCACTATATTTATAACCTTTTCTTTAATATCAAAAAGCCCTCCTCTGAATTGATGCCTTGGCTCTTCAGGGTCTATACAGAAAATCACTTTTTTAAAACCTTCTTTTATTGTTTCTCCTTTAATTTTAAATGTAATATCAGAAGTAAATTTAGGAATTTTTGGAAAATCTTCTGTTTCCATTTCTATAAAAGAGTATTGTGAAGATTCTTCTATTACATTAATAAACTTTTCCCTTTTTTCTATTTTTATTTCCTTATTTTTAAATTGTTTCAAAAGAGCGATAAACTGTTTTCCTGGTATTACACATTGACCTTTTTCTTTTACATCACATTCTAAAAAAATCCTAACTGTATTTTCAAGGTCTGTTGCAATCATTGTTAAATTATTATCTTTACTTTCCAAAAATATTCCTCCACAAATAGCCATTGATGGTTTCGCAGGTAAGACATCTGAAATATATTCAAGCCCTTTATTTAAAACATCACTATTTATATTTACTTTCATTTATACTCTCCTTTTTATATATTTTACAATATAAGTAGAATTGTGGAAAAGAAAAATAAAAAACAGAAAATATCTTATTTCTAAAAGGTTTTCTATGTGGAAAATTTGTGAATTTATTGTTCATTTATTTTTTCCTTTATGTTTTCTATTATATTTTTTAAATTTTTATCCTTTTCCATCAATTCTTTAATTTTTTTGCATGCATGTAAAACAGTTGTGTGGTCTTTTCCACCAAATTCTGAAGCAATAGAGTTTAATGAAGTATCTGTTAATTCTCTGCTTAAATACATTACAATTTGTCTTGGAAGAATTATATTTTTAACTCTTTTTGTACTTTTAATTTCTTCTGGAGATAATCCAAAATATTCACAAACAGCGTTTATTATCTGTTTAATATTTACAAATTTTTTTTCTTTTTTTTCTGAACTGTAAACACCCTCTATTATTTCGTCTATAAGATTTTTGTTAAGTTCTCTATTAAGTAAAGTTATGTTTGCCACAAGGCCATTTAAAATTCCTTCTATTAATCTTATATTATCCTTTATTTTCTCAGCAATATAAAAAACAATCTCATCAGGAAAAAATATTTTTCTTAATTCACTTTTTTTCTTTATTATTGCAATTCTTGTTTCTAAATCCGGGATCTGTAAATCAACAACCAGTCCCCATTCAAATCTTGATACAAGCCGTTTTTCAAGAAATTTTATTTCTTTAGGTGGCTTATCACTTGAAAGGACTATCTGTTTTCTTTTATCATATAAAAAGTTAAAAGTATGAAAAAATTCTTCCTGTGTTCCTTCTTTACCAGCAATAAAATGTATGTCATCTATTAAAAGATAATCAAGATTCCGGAATTTATTTCTGAATAAATGAGTTGTTTTATTTTTTATACTTGTTATAAATTCATTAACAAAATATTCAGAAGGTATATATGCAATTTTAGCATTACTTTTTTCTTTTACATAATGACCTATTGCCTGCATTAAATGTGTTTTGCCAAGACCAACTCCACCGTATAAAAAAAGAGGATTATAAGCAACTCCAGGAGATTGAGCCACTGCAACACATGCTGCATGAGCAAGGCGATTACAGGGACCAACAACAAAATTTTCAAAAGTATATTCTGGATTTAATGAGATTTCAAATAAATTATCTTCTTTTATTTCCAAAGGCATTTCTGATGAATAAATTATTTCAAAATCAGGATTAAAACCAAAAATTTTCTGCATTTCTTCCCTTAAAATTTCTATATAAGGCAAAAAGTTCTTTTCAAAACTTGAATTTGGAATTTCTATTTTCACAATATTTTCGCTTATATCTACAAGTTTTACCGGTTTAATCCATAAATCAAAAGTTCTTGAATTATTTATTCTTTCTTCCACTCTATTTAATACAGAATTCCACAGGTTATAAACTTCTTTTTCCATTTTTTCCACAACTTTTTAACAAAGAAATTTCTTCTTTTTCACTCATTTTTTCCACAACAATGTTTATATTTTTTACCACTTCCACATGGACAAGGTTGATTTCTCCCTATTTTCTGTTTTTTTACTGGCATAGTAGAAGTGTTAATTTCCTTTTCTGTGTATAAATCACCGGTTGCTTTTTGAGAAACAAAAACAGGTTCTTTTTCTTTCGCTGTAGCAAATTGTTCATATGATTGATGCACAAATTCCTTTTTCTCTGTCTCTCTTACTTTAAGAGCAACCTTTTCTGTAATTTGAATTTTTAATAAATTGCTAATTATTTCCTCTTTAATAGATTTTAACATTTCCTGAAAATATTGAAAAGATTCATGTTTATATGCAATTAAAGGGTCTTTCTGGGCATATGCTCTTAAACTTATACCTTCCCTTAATTCATCCATTGCTCTTAAATGTGCTTTCCATTTACTATCTATAACCTGAAGGAAAATAAATTTTTTCAATTCTTCAAAAAAATCTCCAAGTTGTCTTTTCTTTTCTTCAATTATTGAAATAAAAACTTCCTTTAACTGTATCTTAAAATTATCCTTCCATTTCATAAAATTCTGGATATTGTCAGGACTTTCTGTTTCAATATTTATTCCGAAAGATGTTTTGAAATACTTTACAAGTCCTTCTATATTCCACATATATGGTTTTACTTTTTCGTCACAATATTCATCAAAAACTCCATCAATGATTTCCTCTATATATTCATTTAAATATTCGTCAAGATTTCTATTTTCAAGTATATTCTGCCTTAATGTATAGATGATGTTCCTCTGTTCATTCAAAACGTTATCAAATTCAAGAAGATTTTTTCTTATTTCAAAATTTCTTCCCTCAACTTTTTTCTGTGCATTATTTATCATTTTCGTTATTAAAGGGTGTGTTATTTTCTCTCCTTCGGGTAATTTCCCCATAAGGACTTTTAATCTTTCTCCTCCAAAAATTCTTAAGAGGTCATCTTCAAGAGAAAGAAAAAACTTTGAAGAGCCAGGGTCTCCCTGTCTTCCTGCCCTTCCTTTTAACTGATTATCTATTCTTCTTGCTTCATATCTTTCACTTCCAATTACATGAAGTCCTCCCAATTCCACTACCTTTTTATGGTCTTCTTCCCATGGTTTTTTATATTTCTCAAGCAATTCCTGATATATTTCTTTAAATTCTTCAGGACTTTTTTCCATATCCTCCCTTATCTTTTTCCATTCTTCTTCATACTGACTTCTTTCTCTTTCATATTCCTCCCTTGCAAGGGCTAATTCTTCAGCATATTTTTTCTGGAGTTTCTCATATTCTCTTAAAATCTTTTCATATTCTTTTTCAATTTCAAAGTAATCAGAAGAATATTTTTTATAAATTTCTCTTTCAATCTCTGTAAATGCCTCTTCTGCGCTTTTATATAAAGAATATTCCCTGTTTTTAAAATCAGTTAAAATCTCTTCAATAGAACCTTTTTCAATTATCTGGGCTTTCAGGCTTTCAATAAATTCAATGTATTTTGTTATCTTTTTTTTGTTTTTTTCTATTTCCTCTTTAGAAAGAATTTCAGGATAAACTTCTTCCATGATTTTAAGGCAAAAAAAGACTGCCTTTTTTATTTCTTCTAAGATAGAGATAATATCATTTTTTATTTCTTTTTCATTTTGCTGATTTTCAATAATTTCCAGAAATTTACTTCTTTTTTCTTCTATGTCTTCTTTTGTTTTTATCTCAAAAAGGGTCTTTAAATAGTTCTTATAATTCATATATTCTCTGAACGCCTTTCCTGTTAGTTCTTTTATTTCTTTAGTTTTTTCCGGTTTGTCTTTGAATTGAATACTTAATTCCTGTAATTTCTCATTATTTGTTTCATATATTTTTTTTAATTTTAATAGTTTCCCTTCATATCTTCTGAACAATCCATTTGATTTTTTTTCAAATATTTCCTTTTCAAAAATTTCTTTAACCTCTTTTTCTTTCTGGTATAAACTTTTTTCAGTTTCTGTTAGTTTTTCATTAAGTTCTTTAATTTTTGCTCCTGTAGTTTTTTCAATTTCTTCCTGTCTTTTCTTATATTTTTCTTCAATTTCATTTATTATATCTATAAAATCTGTTTTTATGTGTTTCTTTTCCCTCTTTCTTGACCATAAAATTTTCACCGTTTCTTCTCTTGCTATAATTTCCGGATTTCCACCAAGAATAATATCAACTCCTCTACCTGCCATCTGGGTTGCTATTGTTATTGCTTTTGGTTTTCCTGCCTGTGCAATAATTGCAGCTTCTGCTTCATGATTTTTTCCATGTAAAACTTTATGAGGAATATTTTTTTTATCAAGCATTTTACTTAATTTTTCTGCTTTCTCTATTGAAATTGTTCCTACAAGGATTGGTCTACCAATTTTATAAAGTTCCTCAATTTCTTTCACTATTGCATTAAATTTTTCCCTTTCTGTTCCATAAATTTCATCATCATATTCTTTTCTGTTTAATGGCTTATTTGTTGGTATTACAATCACATCAAGTTTATAAATTTCTTTAAATTCAAGTGCTTCTGTTATTGCAGTTCCTGTCATTCCTGCAATTTTTTTATATAATTTAAAATAGTTCTGAAAGGAAATTGTTGCAAGTGTCTGATTTTCGCTTTCTATTCTTACTCCTTCCTTTGCTTCAATTGCCTGATGAAGTCCATCAGACCACCTTCTTCCAGGCATTAATCTTCCCGTAAATTCATCAACTATAATAACCTGTCCATCTTTGACAACATATTCTTTATCCCTTTTGAAAAAATTATGGGCTCTTAATGCTTGATTTATATGATGAATAAGTTCTGTGTGTGTTCCATCGTAAAGATTTCCTATATTTAAAAGTTTTTCACATTTTTTAATGCCTTCTTCAGTCAAAGTTACTGTTTGATTCTCCTCGTCAACTAAAAAATCTTTATCTTTTGAGAGTTTTCTTACAAGACGGTCAATTTCATAATATAAAGAAGGGCTTTCCTCGCTCGGACCTGATATTATTAAAGGAGTTCTTGCTTCATCTATTAAAATTGAATCAACCTCATCTATAATGGCATAATTAAGTTCCCTTTGAACCTGGTCTTCCTTTCTGATTGCCATATTATCCCTTAAATAATCAAAACCAAATTCACTTCCTGTTCCATAAGTTATATCACACATATATGCTTCTTTTCTGCTTATAGGTTTTAAATATAAAAATCTTGAATCCGGGGGTAAATGGGAAGGATCAAACTTATATGCAACTGATGAATACCTATCCTTTGTTTCTCTGTAAGAGACAATACAACCAACAGAAAGACCTAAATAATGATAAACTGAACCCATCCACTGTGTATCTCTTTTGGCAAGATAATCATTTACTGTGACAAGATGGCAACCTTTTCCTTCAAGAGCATTTAAAAATAAAGGTAAAGTTGCAACAAGGGTCTTTCCTTCTCCTGTTGCCATTTCTGCTATTTTCCCTGAATGTAAAACAATCCCTCCAATTATCTGGACATCAAAATGCCTCATATTTAAAGTTCTTTTTGCTGCTTCCCGGACAAGTGCAAATGCATCTACTATAAAATTATCAAGTGGTTCTCCTTCTGAGATAAGTTTTCTTATTTCTTCTGTCTTTTTTATCATCTCTTCTCTTGTTAAGATTTTTATTTCATCTTCTTTTTCATTTATCTTCTTTAAAAGTTCTATCAAATTTTCAAGAAAGAGAACCTTTTCTCTATTTAATAAATTGCTTAAAAAATTTCTTGTTCCTGGATTTAAATTTTTTAATCTGGATAGCAAATCTTCATAATAATTCATTTTTACCCTCTTTTATGGCTGGACTTCAAAATTTATTAATACCGGAACCTTTCAAATTTTTTCAAATTAAAAAACTTACAGATTCGCTTAATTTTTTATTGCCGGGGGGCAGAATCGAACTGCCCACGCCAGCCTTTTCAGGGCTGCGCTCTACCACTGAGCTACCCCGGCTTTGATATTGAATAAAATACCCTTTTAAAAAATTTTTGTCAAGTTTGAAATTTTGCTTTAAAATTAAATGAAATGACAAGAAGAGAATTGAATATAAGAATTTTTGAAGGAAAAGCAGATAAAGTTTTATGGCAGCCACGACTTGAAACATGGATATATTATAACAGATGGAATAATTCATTGCCTGATAGATTTAAAGACCTTTCTGATTTTCAAATTTATGATGAACTTGGCTGTTCTGTCAGATATGGTGCATCAAGTGGTTTAATTGAATATAATGAAGAACCAGTTGAATTTTTTGAAAAAAATGTTGATGAAAATCATACAGAAAAAGTTTACAGGACAAAATGGGGGGACTTAAGAACAGTTTATCAAATTGTGAAAGATACCGGAAATAAAAGAATTGTGGAATTTCCTGTTGAAAATGTCAAAGATTTAAAAATTCTTACAAATTTAATCAGGAATAAAAGATATGTTTTTGTTGAAGAGATTTTTAAGGAGAGTGACAAAAAACTTGGAAATAGAGGAGCACCTACAATCTTCCTTTCAAGTTCAGGTTTTACTGATTTGATTAAATTTTATGCAGGACTTTTAAATACTTTTTATTTACTTAATGATTATCCGAAAGAGGTTGAAGAATATCTTGATGCCTGTGATGAAAGAGATGAGAGGATGATAGAAGAAGTTTTAAAATCCGATTGTAGAATTTTCAATCTTGGAGACCATGCAACAAATGAATTTACTCCACCTCCAGTACTTGAAAAATATCTTTTACCAAGATGGCAGAAAATAGGTGAAATTATGAAGAAAAATAATAGATTTGTTCACAGTCACTGGGATGGAAATTCAAGATTGATATTAAAATATATAAAGGTTTCAAATCTTTCTGGAATTGAAGCATTAACTCCATACCCCCAATGTGATATGACTCTTGAAGAAATAAAGGAAGCGGTTGGAAATGAATTTGTTGTTCTTGATTTAATTCCAGCAATTTTCTTTCTTCCTCAATATAAAACTGAATTTGTTCTTGATTTTACAAAAAGGGTTATAGAATTTTTCTATCCCAGAATTATACTTGGTGTCTCTGATGAACTTCCTCCTTATGGAGAGATAGAAAAAATAGAAAAAATTTCTGAATATATTTATAAGGAATTTGGACCTATTGAATAAAAATGATAAAAATTGCTCTTTTCGGTTATTCAGGAAGTGGAAAGACATATATTTTTAAAAAACTTACAGGAAAGGAAACAGAAATTTTTGACCCATTTAAACCAAATATAGGAATTGGAATTTATAAAGATGAAAAACTTGAAAAAATAACTGAAATTATAAAGCCAAAAAAGGTTGTTTATCCTGAATTTGAAATAAATGATTTTAAAGGGTTTCCTGAATCTGAAGGTTTTCCTCCTGAATATTTCAAAAATTTATTTGATATGGATGTTCTTTTGCTTGTTATAAAAAATTTCAGTGATGAGTTTAATCCAGAAGAAGAGATGGCTTCATTAATTATGGAACTTATTTATCATGATATAGAAAGGGTAGAAAATATTATTGAGGCAAGAAAAAAAGAAGAAGGAGATATTGAGATATGGGAGAAATGCCTTGAATTTTTAAAAAAAGAGAAATTTTTAAAGGATATGGAAATAGATAAAAAGAAATTACTTGGAGCAGAACTTATAACTTTAAAGGAGTTTTTAATTTTTTCAAATGGTAATAAAAAGGAAATAAAGGCAGAAGTTCCTGTTATCTATGATATAAATGAGATTTATAAAAAGGTAATTGAAAAACTTGGAATGATAACTTTTTACACAATAAAAGGAGATATAGCACAGGCATGGATTATTCCAGGAAATTTAACTGCAAAACAGGCAGGAGGGAAAATCCATAAAGATATTGAAAAAGGTTTTATTAAGGCAGCAACTTTAAATTTTAAGGAATTTATTGAAATTGGTGACTGGCAGAAAGCAAAAAATATGGGTGTTTTAAAATTTCTTGGACCAAATTCATATATTTCTGATGGAGATATAGTTGAATTTTATTTTACACATTGAAATTTTTGTGAAAATTCATAAATCAAAAAATTCTGAAAGGAATAGATTTGTTTGAAAATTGATAGATTTTCTTCAATCCATTTTTCCTCAATATAACCAGTTTTTTTAACTACTATCCAGTCAATTTTTTTATCTTTTACTCCTTTAAGCCATAACTGATATGAAGGATTTTCTCTATATAAATTTTCAGGATTTTCTTCAGGGAATTTTATTTTTTTCTTATATTTATAAACAGGAAAAGAATCTATTGAATTGACTGACTGATAAAAGACATTATTATTAAATTTTTCTCCATATAGAGGATAAATAAAAAAAGAGCCGATATATGCAATATTTTTCCCATTTATTGAATTTTTCTGAACAAACTCCCATAAATTACCTTCCTCTTTATAAAAGGCCTTCCATATTTCAAATTTTAAACCAGGGTAGATAGTTTCTGTTTTTCCAATTTCAAAAATAAGGATAAAAAGAAAGAAGAAAAGAGAAATTAAATACAGGATTCTTTTTTTAAAATAAGATGGAATGAAAAGAAAAATGGAAAGGAGTAAAAATATAATTAAAAATTTTGGTAGCATAATGGATGGAAATACAGAAATACATATATACAGATATACAGGAATACAGAAATATTCTTTTCTTCTAAATGGATAAATTAAGGAAATTGAGATTATTGAATAAAGGGGTAAAAAATGTCTTATCTGAAAATAAGTGGCTGGAACCAAAAGGGAATAAAGGAAAATTGTTAAAGGTAAAATCAGAAATAAAATGAATAACTTTTTTTCTTTAAAAGAAGAAATTAATGAAATAATGAAAAAAAGAAGGAATAAAATTCTGTTATTTACAGGAGGGTCAATATGGGAAAAGGAAGAAGAAAGAATATGTGATAAAGTTTTTAATCTCTGGAAAATAGAAATTTTTGGGTAAACATAAGCACCTTTAAATATAACAAAATTTCTTATTGATATTTCTGCTGGATAAAATGGATTACCTGTAAGAATTAAATTTCTCCAGTATGAAAAAAGACCAAAGAATAAGAGATAAATTATTAAAAAATAGATTGATTTAGAAGTTTTTCCTTCTTTTTTAAAAAATAAAAATGGTAAAGTTAAAATTCCAGAGATTAAAGATAATGTTTTTGTTGATAGAAGAATTGAGAGTGATAAAAGGCCTGGGATTAAATATTTTTTTTCTTTTTTGTTGAAGAAATATAAACTTGAAATAAAAGAGCCTGCCATAATTAAATCAACAAATTCCATACATGATTCTTTAAAAACAGGTCTTATAAGAGAAAAAATACATGCACATAAAACAGAAGAAAGGTCAGAAAAAGTTAATGATTTTAATAAGAGAAATAAAGTTAAACAGGAAAGAATTAAAAATGGAAACTGTGTATATTTAAATAAAAATTCCTTACCTGAAAAAATTGAAAATAAATAAAAAATCTCTCCACCAATAGGATAATATGTCATTGCAATATCAGTAAAATATAGATTAGGAAAAGAGATACTACCTGTTTTATAATAATGGACCGCAAATGGCAAATGATATAAAAGACCATCTGTTGTTAAAGGAGGCATAATTAAAAGAGAAAATATATTGAGTATATGGAAAGAAAAGCAAAAAGAAAGGATTAAAGAAATTTGAGGAGATATATTTTTTATTTTTGGTATTTTGAATTTTTTTATAAATGGGAGTATTGAGAGAAAAATAATGAAAGAAAAGATAAGTATGTATTTGGGGTAGAGTAGATTTAATAGACCAAGAGTTATTGAAATTCCAAGGATTTGTGAATAGAAAAAAATTATTAAGACAGATAAAAATTCAATCAAACAATATGTGTCAAAAATTCCTGCAAGAAAAAAACTATTCAAAACCAGAAAAAACAAATTTAATATGAACACTTTAATATTATAACCCAGGAAAGCATGAAGAGTAAATTTCTCCGATTAATAGTGGGGAAAAATATAAAAGTTATATTATTTATTTAAACCATTTTTCTACTGCGTTTGTTATAAGTTTTTTATAATCTTCTTCCGGAATTGTTGAAGCCCAACGACTAAAAACAGGTCTTCTCTAACTCCGGTTCCAAACATAATAACAATGCCTGTAATAATATTTGTTATCTATCCCCCTAATTTTTTGAATAAAGTGTTTATCATTATTTTAACAAAGGACAGTCCCCCATGAATAATATAAATAAAAAATTTTTTCAGAAAAATTTGTATTGACACTTATTTACATTTCACCAAATATAACTTTTCAATTACCTTATCATCTGGTACTTTAAAATGCCTTTTTTCACTTTCAGAATCTGTTCTAAATCTACGATAAGGTTGGGTAAAAATTTTCAATTTACCTTTTTCACTTAATACTTCTTTAATAACTTTTTCACGAATTATCCCTTCGTTATTATAACTCATCAAAATATATTCACAATCCGCATTTTTAATTAAATCTGCAAACTTTTCTTCACATTTTCCTTTAATGTTGTAATCTGATTTTTGCCCGTTATAAGGACGAAGTCCTGTTTTGCCATAGATTTTCGGATTATCCCATCTGGCAATTGTCTCAAGAATATGAAAGTTTGCTGCATATTGTCTGGTATTGTATGGAGGATCCAGATATAAAATATCACACTTGATAATTCTTATTAATTTATTAGCGTCATCTAAGTGAATTTCATGATCAAGGTTGCTTTCTATTAAGTTTGGTGATAAAAGATTCAATGATTTTAAAGCCATTGATCGCCATATTTTAAGAAATGCTCCATATGTACCTGATATGTTAGCGACAAAATCTGCTGCATCAATCAAAGATGCCAATAATATAAAAAATTCTTCCTCATTAATCCAATCGTTATCCTTCCAAAATTGAATACGATTTCTAATAGCATCTATTCTTTTTGCATTTTCATCGCTGAAAAATTGCCTTTGATATTTACCAGAAGAACTACCTGTTGGGGCATAATTTAAATAAATAAAGCCTTCTTCTCCTTGAAGATTATTTAAAAAATTCAACACTGCTTGTAAATTTTCTCTATTTTCATTTTCTTTAATAAGAGAGGAGGATTGAATTTGTTTTTTTATATCCATTATTCCTTTTTCTTTCTGAAGCAATTTTGAAAACGAAGGATAAGAATTAACTTTTATGTAGGCATATTGGAATACATAAGAATAATACATTATATCGCATGTGATTAACTTATACCCTTTTTTCTTATAAAATTGTGCGATGCTGGTCGTTCCAGTAAAGATATCGCAAAAAACACCTTTGGAAGGTAGTTTTTCTTGATTAATTACGCTATCAATAAAAGGTAATAATCTATATTTGTTCCCAATATATTTCATTTTACTTTTGGTTTAAAAACAATTTTTGAAAATAACAATTGAAAATATTTCTTTAATTCAGGATTAAAATTATCAGAAAAATTCAGGATGAACTTGGTTTTTGTTTCATCTATATAAGAAATAATAACTAAACGGTCAGTATTCAAAGGTTCTAATTCGTTTATTGTTTCTTTAATCAGTTCATTTTCTTTACATAAAACTCTGTCTGCAAATTTACCAAAACTTTTTGCATCTATTCCAGCTATAAAAGCAAATATTGGTTTAAATTTGCCATTCTTAAATGGTTTTTTTCCTTCTATTTCTATGTTACTTATAAATTTTAGCATACTTAACATACATTTTTTTATTTTATTCCTATCTGAAAGAATTTTTTTATAATCGTCTTTCGCTTCACCAATAAAAAATAAAATATTAGGAATACACGTCTTCTGTAAAATTAAATCGACTCGTTTAACCTCTTTTCCAATGTAAAACTTGTGAGTTTTATTATTATATTCAATAAACAACTCTTGCCATGCTCCTCCAGGTGGACTAATATATACTCTAAACCATTGGTCATAAATTGATGTTAATGAAAAATCTACTGACATCAAAGAAGCTTCTTCACCGTATTTTTCCGCACTAAATCTAATTAGATCTTTAATTGTCACCATATCTCTGTACCTCATTGTTAACTATAACTAAATCCGCATTATGTTTAAATGACCGTGTTAGTTTGGTATCTTTAGTAATAAACTGTTGATAGTTAAATCCTAAAGGAGGTTCGACAAAAATATAAAGTAATAAATTCATAGTTTTATTACCTTCTAAATCACGCGTAAATAATTCTCTGAAAGCATACAATTCTCCTGATTCTGGATCTCCAGATTCTATTTTCTTTTCACCTTTCCAAATCCGACCCGGGAATATTAAAGTTGGCAAGGAAGTATCTAATGAGTCAAGAGGAACCTTGTTGGGATTATATTTTGTGTTTATAATTCGTTTTAATTCTCTTGTGTCAAGACATATACCAACTTTTGAAATCCCCTTTTTATAAGAAAGTAATTTTATCCCAGAATTTACAATATCCTTAATTATTGGTTTGTCTTGGATATTTCCAGGAGTCCAATTAAAAAATTTATTAAAGTCCCAATCTAAAAAATTATACTCAGAGTCAAATTTTTGTTGTCCGCCATGTATTCGGTTAATAATAAAATCTAAAAATGACTTACTCTCTAAAAGTAAAGAGCGTTGTTTTTGTGTTAGAACCGGTAAGTCATTCTCAAGTCTCGTAATCTTTTTGTTATGTTTAGTGATGTTATCATTTAAATATGCTCTCATATGTTGTAAGATACCTTTTTCAAGATTTATTCTTTGTTCTTTATATATCCCAAAAGCATCATTAAGTAACAATACTGATAAATAGTTACCTATCAAACTTCTTCCTTCGGTTGATGAACGGTTAAATCCTAATCTCTTATCAACTTCAGGATTATCAAAATATATTACAAACGAAGGACATTTATATCTTATTGAGTAGATAATATGATTTATTACTTGTAATGAAGTAGGTTCTCGAGGTTGCCCTTCTTCTACTTCCTGAGACCTATCTGTTCCTGAATAATATGTCTGATAGATAAGTGGTGTATTTGAAAGCATTGCTCCTAATTTTCTACCTTCTCGTTGCCATTGCGAATTTCCGACATTTGCTGTACCTGTAGTTTCTACAACTGCCACAGGAAAAAACGATTCGTCAAACCTACAAATGACAATATCAGGAATATCAGCAAAATGGATAATTTTTTCTACACTTCTTGGTAATTCCCAAGCAGAATATTGACCGCATATCTTTATGTTAATAACATATTTCCCATCTATAGAAGAAAAACAATATATTGGCTGATTTATCGGTTCATACACTACACCAATAAATTTTAACAGTTTGCTAAATCTGATTATTAACTCAAAAACATGCACACTTTCTAATGTATTATCTGAAAAAGAAACAAAATTTGCATGTTTTACTTTTTTACATAATTCTTCCAAATTTTGTGAGGTAAGAATTTTTATCTTTCTTTGTTTACCATAAAGTTCATCTTGTGGCTCTTTAATAAACGAAGGGTTTTCTTTAGTAATTTTATACTCTTCAGTCATACTATTCTTCCTTTCTAAAAATTAATATATTTTGATGAACCATTGATGGAATAAAAGTAGTAGGGTATCCATAAACATGCAGTGTTTTACTCACATCATACCAGATGAGATTTGCTTTTAGTATTAAATTGGGATTCTTTATTGCGTTTGCTAATTCAGCACTTAACATATGATACTCGTTCCCTCTATACATATCGCCAATAAAAATTGCTAAATACTTTTTATTTTTTAAAACCCTCTGACACTCTTTAAATATCTTTCTCATTTCTTCTAACCACTCTTCTTTTGTCTGAACGGGAGAACCGTTAAATTGTGATAGATTTGATTGTTTTATTCGCTTACTTCTTGTTTTTTCTAATTTATCCATATGCCAATATGGAACATCTGTCAAAATAAAATCAAAAAAATTATCTGGGAATTTTTTCATCTCAACTTTACAATCTCCTACAATTATCTCTTGTTCTTGTATTCCTTCTAACTTGCAAACTTTCTTATAAATTTCTACCCACCTAGGATTGATTTCAATTCCGATGGCTTTTCTATTACATAGTGACGCTCCAAGCAAAGTTCCACCTACACCAGCGAGTGGGTCAAGAACAATCGCTCCTTCCTTAGTAAAAATTTTTATAAGGTCAGCACAAAGTTCGGGGGGTTTTTGTCCCCCATGTTGTTTGCGAAGATTGTGTTGCATATTAAGAGGATAAACCTTTGTAATCACAGACCTCGTGGCAAACTTCCATTCTTTCCCTGTTAAGTCATTAAGTTTGTTATTTTTGTGATAAAATTCCTTCTCACCTAAATTAATAATATCTGTTTTTTCTTTTTTCTTAGTAAATGTTGGAGATGTCGGTTTATTTTCGTTAGAAAACAAATCCGGGCACAAATATTTAGAGCCATTTTCTCTAACAACAGAAACAATTGTCTTTTTAGTTTGTTTTATATAAGTCTTTTTAGTTTTTCTTTTCATTTCTTATTACCTATTTCCTTAATTAACATTTCTATCTGTCTCATTGCTAATGGTGATGGTTTTCTCTTGTTGTTTTCCCACTCATTTACAGTTGAAAATGAAACACCCAATTTTTGTGCAAATTGCTCCTGAGTAAGTCCAAGTTCATCTCTAATTTCTTTTATCATTTTGGAAATTTCTTTTTTTTTCATATCAGTACCCTTTATCTTACTTACTATAGTATATAAAATAAAAATTATTTTGTCAATACAAACTCTCTTTCGGGTTAACACATAGTATTTCAGGGAGAGAAAGGATGGGGAAGTAATATATGGAGAAGGAAATATTTGTTCCAAAGATAAGAAAGGAACAAGTTTAATAATAGAAGGGATTTTTAGGAAAATGGGATTACCTGTGAATTACAGGGGAAAATTGGTTCTTTTTGCAATTTAATTTTGAAAAATTTACATCTTCTAAAAATATCTCCCTAAAAAAGGTAAAAAACCTGAACTTAAAATTATTTATCAAATGGCAAAAAACTCTATTGCTTATCACTATCCTCATTATGAAAAAATTCTTAAAATGAAAATAGATTACCTTACTTTCCTTGAAAACCAAAAATACCAACTTAATCAACTTATTGAAGAGTTCGCTGATAAACTTTATAAAAGAGAAATAGAAATACTTACATCTATCCCGGGGATTGCTAAAAACTCTGCTATATATTTCATAAGCGAGATTATGGATATTAGAAGATTCCCAGATGCTAAAAACTTATAGGATATTGCGGACTTGACCCTGTAATAAAACATCTGGAAGATATAAAGGACAGTGGAAAATATCTAAAAAGGGAAATGTCATGCAAGAAGAATTGTTTTTATTATGGCCAGTTCCGTTAGAAAAAACTGTCCTTATTTTGAACAATACTATGAGAAGAAAAGAAATGAAGGGAAATCTTATATGGAAGCAGTCATAGCTACTTCTACAAAATTGATTAGAGTTATTTATTCTTTGCTCTTTGAAAACAGGTCGTTTATTTAATTTTTCCATTTTTATTTATATAGTTGACTCCGTGAATTTTATGTAAGTGGCATTCTTTACATACTAAAAGGCCATTTTCAATATCTGTTTTGCCCCCTTCAATATACCTGTCTTTGTGATGGAAGTGTGTATTTGGATCACTATAAATCAATTCCCTACCACATTTCTGACACTTTCCCCCGTCCCTTCTAAATATGGTGATCCTTTGTTCCTCAGTAAAAAGTCTGTTCTCATCCAACATAATTGGGGTATATTCAGATAGAAATCTCTTTAGAATAGTATCATATCTCAATTTTATATTTGACTGACTTGTGGTTCCTTTACTAATCGCCAAATTGAATCTTATTAGTTCGCTATCTTTGCTGGTAGAGGAATTTATGACGCTCTGATAAAAATTTGTAAAAAACGTTTTAAGATTTGTCTTTTGATTATCCATCGAATAATTCTCTAAAAGGTGTGCAACTAAGAGATACAACGTGATAATCCATCCCGGTTTTCTGAGCTCCGGTGTTTTTGTTTGGAACACATCGTTAATATAATTTAAAACTTTATTTATTCTTGAGTATACTTTTGAGTTTGTATTGAGATTTTTATTTTTTTCGAAGAATTCATATATATAATATGGACTTATATCTTTAATTCCTTCACTTTCCAAGAACATAAGTTGTGCAGATATATAATAATGTTTATATCGTTTTGTTTTAATAGCCACGACATTTTTGAAGAACTTATGATCTGCTAAGTTTCTCATTACTAAAACAATATCACCTGGATAAGCATTCAATATTTCACCTGGAATGAGAGGTTTGCCATGTTGCAATCTTCTGAATAAATCTCTAATTTCTTCGTCGTTGTAATCTTTTAGATCGATTATCGGTAGGGGATAACTATCGAAAATATCTTGCCATTCCTTATGAAGTTCATCATAATAGTAAGCAGGTTTACCATTATTTTTCTGTTTATTTTTCTCATCATATATTATGAGTTCTGAATATTTTTGATTTAGCGGTAATTTGTTATCTCTAAATTTCCAAATGGTGTTAAGTCTTTGCTGTCCATCTACAATGAATTCGCTTTCGCCTTTTTCATGAAGAAAAATAGGAGGTATTCCAAATCCTCTAAGAATCGTGTCTATCAAGTATTGTTCATCAGACCTTGTCCATGTTCCATCTTCTCGTTGATATGTAGGATCTATCTTATATCTACTCCTATGAAGTATGAACGTACTTACGGGCAAACTCGTTATTTGTGGGGGTTTCTTTAGTATCATATCTACTTTCTCCTCATATATAAACTTTTAAAATTAAACTTTTTATTCGTTTTACTGTGTGTACGAAGACAAATGTCATATAACTCGTTCATAGACGCATTATTTCGTATATCCCAACACTGGCTGAAATGCCGGGATTCTTTATTCTTTACTAATTTTCTCATTCCTCACCATTTGTCTTTCTGGATTTTAGTTTTCATACCTATGTTATTATTTTTATACATCTCCAATTAAAAGTCAAGCAAAATTTATTTGATGTTCCCAGCATAAAAGAAGTTTTTGCGAAGCAAATTTGGGTGAGTGCCGTAAGGCAGGAACCTTTTATGGTGTGGTAGGCGAAGTTCTGCTACAATTATAGATGTCATTTCATCAGTCTCTTCGGCACTTGCATTATATTAACTCTGACAGACAACTGTCTATCTTGTGACTTTAGTTTTTTATACTCATTTCCTCCAACAATAATCATAGGAATTTCAAGATAGCTCTTTTGCTCCCCAGAGATGCATCTTTTACAAAACTTTTTAAGATCTTCTTCTGCCCCAGAATAACCACTTTTTTCTAATTCAATAAGTAGTGGAGACGATAATTCGACATCAGTACCTAAGATGGCAAATTTAACTTTTACAACGAGAATCTCGTCGGGACAACCCTTCCCTCCTGCATAATTAGGAATAGCATCTAAAGTTATAACTATTTTACCCCAATCAGTTTTAATTTCGTAGTTCCCTACAATTTCTTCCATTTTCCTATGAAATTCCCTCTCCTCAATTTCTTTCATTCTTCTTTCACCCCCCTTATTTTAACAAGACCATTGCGCAGAACGACTTCTAATGCACTGATAAATCTATCGAAATCCCAACCCTTCTTTTCGCCTAAATCCTCAATAAGTTCAGGCTCTTCAATCAACAAGATAGCATCTTTATTTTTTAATTCTTTAAGGAGTTCATCTTGTAGTTGCTTTTCTAAGTTATCTATCTTAAATAGTGTATTAAAAAGTAATTTTACATCTGGTTTATTCCAGTCAATATTTTGTAATTCCCTTTCTACAGTGATGACCTCATTTTTCAAGTTTTCTTTTTTTACACTCCTTGACATCCTTTTAATTTTTATAAGTGCACTTTCCATCTCTTTCCTACGAGTTTCTTTCCATTGACAGGCATGGCTTGCTGTAGATTTTAAGGCTTCTGTGATACTTTTTAAATCATCCTTTTTAATTGCGGCTTGCTTGTGTGTCCATAACTTGTTGTAATCTTCAAAATCAGGGAACTCCTTCACCCACTCTATCTCGATCAAAAGATTTTTGATATTATTTATTTCTATTACTATTGTCTCAATCCTTTCTTCAATTTTCTTATCCTTCTCCTTCGTGTATGTATTTAAAATAGACTCCTCTTCAACTTCCAATGGTTTGTTTTTAATTATATTTTCAGCATCATTTATCAATCCCTCGTATCGGTTTATCTCCTCTTTATTATCTTTATCAAAACTGGTTATCTTCAAAAGTTCACCAACAGATTCTATTTTCACTTTTTCTGCTAATTTAGATTTAGTTTTTCTATTTTCAAGTTGTTTTAAACTTGTAGTAAACTTGTAAGCATTTGCAGCCCAATTCTCCGCCTTTTCTATGTCTTTTTCAGTAATCCTAATGAGAACCCATGTTGAGATTTTTTTCTTGATGCTTTCGTACTCCATATCTTTTATTTGTCTATGTATATTTTTTATTACGCTGACATTATTAGAAAGAAACTTCCACTCCCTTTCAATTTCTTCTAAGGAGATTTTTTCTGGCGACTCTGCCCATGTCTTAAGCTCTAATAAATATCTTTTTGCTTCTGCTACAAGCGGTTGATTTAGCCATTCCTCCAGTCTTAAAGTAAATTCTTCTAAATCTTTTATATTTCCAGACCAAACCCGATATTGAGGATTTTCATATTTCTCTTTTTCTTCAGGCTTGACTGCTTCCAACTTCTTGGCACATGCATCAAGTTTTTCTAGTATTCCGCTAATTTTTTCTGTGAGTTCAGTATAATTAGATGACATTTATTTTTACCTCCATTCTTTTAACTTCTCATTAATTTCCTGTGCCTTTATTTTAGATTGCTTTATGAGTTCATCTATATCCTTCAATATCTGTAGTTCCTGCATAATTTCTTCTACGCTCTCAAGGAACAAATTAACATCAGGAACATTCTCAAGGTCTATTTTCCCTCGTTTAGTAAAATCTTCGCAAATCTCCTTAAATTTCCCCTGAAATTCTGCTTTAATTTCTTCTTCCTTTTTATTTATCCACTCGAAAGTATCTTTATCAAAGCTATCAATACTTTCATATGCACTTCTGTATTTCTTAATTTGGTCTTCCACTGTGTTTTGAAACTCTTTGAGTTTTTTTTCAATTTCATTTAACTTTGATTCTAGTACATCATTAGTTTTTTCTATGAATGTGGAAAGAAGGGATTTGGTGTAAGGCGAAAGCTTGGTTTGATAATCACCCAATATTTTTAGGATATCTTCGATTATGCTTTTATCCATTTCCATACAATGGGTCAGAGAGATATTCTCATATGTTAAGTTTTTAAAATTTTCTATCGCTCCAGAAAGTTTATTAATTTTCTCAGTAATCGCATCCCATTCAGATTTAATGTTTCGGAACTTTTCTTCAGCCTTACTATGATCTTTCCATTCTCTCAAATAAAGGTAGATGCCCTCAAATATCGGTTTTAGTGCATCATCTGCTGGGATTTCCGTAAATTCATCTTGGCTCGTTTCATTTACTACTTCAGCTAGATCAGGAAGATGTTTGCTAAAGCTATCGCTTATTTTCCTCAATACCGCCCCCTTTAAGATGCCCTTTGTCTTTTTATCCACCACGACAGCTTTTTCAAGAGCGGTTGGCACACCTGTCCCTCTTTTGCTACTTTCCTCTTTGATGAAATTACTGCTTTCAAACGTCTCTCTAAATTTATATAGGGCCTCCATATCCTGTTTGCTATCAACAAAAGAAAATCCAATAATCTCTGAAGCAAATCCTACCCTGCCCGTAGAAAACTCATCAAAACCTGTCTTATCAATTAATATATATTTTGGAGGAGCGGGTTTAGGCAATTCGCTACTAAGATATTCCTTTATTCTTGAATTATAGTATGCAATTTTTCTCGCTTTATCTTTGTCCTGTATTGATTGATTTTCTTCAAGTTTCCCTAAGAGACCAGTTATTGGTAGACCTTCCTTCCTCTCATTTCTTACCCAGTAGAAAAAACTTACAAGAAAATCCGAAATAATTCTAGGGGGAGTGATTATTTTAAGCCGACCTTGATTCTGAAGCCATCGTGCCAATTTCGGTATATTGTTTACTTTTCCACTACCCAAATTAATAGCAATTAATGTCTTTGTTTCTTTAAGAAAATTCTTGCTTTCCTGAGTTAAAAAATCTTTTATCTTATCTTCGTTCAGGAAGAAATATACGGAAATACTATTTTGTTCTTCCTTACCAAGATAAGTCTGATCTCCTAAATTTTCTCTTTGTTCTATTATTTTTTTATCACGAATAAGGTTGGGGGAGCTTGTCGGAAAAGGGAATAAAATATGGAGGAGTTGCGGAGTTATACAATAACAATAACCTTCTTTTAAATTACCCAAATTTTCCGCATTGCGACGAATCTTAAAAGAAAAATCCGAAATATTATCTTGAAGTTTCTTTAAGTCCTCTGTAGGCAATTTATACTCTCCCTCAAAATCTAACATGATTTCCTCAATTATACTAAGCAATTCTTTCCAATCCTCTGACTCTGTAAACAAAGGTATTTTACCGTCAGAGGTAGAAAGACCATCAAGTACAACTGAGAGGTAATAACTGATATCTGTTATTTTTGATATGCCACATTCTCTCAGAGATTTTTCAAGGACATCATTAAAATCACGCTTGTGATTATTGTATACCAAACATTTCGTGACGACTTTAATACTTCCTGCATATATCTCCTCTCCCTCACCTTTGGGCTCTAAACGAATAAGAAAATTTCTAAATCTGTTAAAATCATCAATTTTTTCGATTATTTCAAATTGTTCCAAAGCTTTGACACCTCCGATCAAACCCATATTTGAAGAAACATCCTGAAGTTCTTTTTTGGAAATTTCATCAATATTAGATACATTTGCGCTCAGAATGTTTTGCACTCTCGAGACGCTTCTATATCTTCCTCTCCCCATCCACCAAATAAGATTTCCAATTTCCCCAAAAATACTTCTAAAAGTGTTAGGTTCTACTATTGGTAGCATTATGGGAAGGTATCTACCAGTTTGAGCTTCTCCTCTGCTAAATTCATAAAAAGAAAGAGGGGCAAATGCAAGAACCAAATAAAAACCAGCCTCTCCGGTATTCACTCTCGCTATTACAGCTCTCATTGGACTGTGGTCGTCTGTATTAACTATACTGTCTAACAACTTGTATTTTTGTTCAAATTCATCAACAAAAAGGACAATTTTGTTGGTATCTGTTTTCTTCATATTATTAACAGCATAATCTCTTACTTTACCTGTCATTAATTCTGACTTGCCTTCTTTGAGTATCTGTACTTCTCTATTAACAACTCCTTTCAGGTATTCAGCGTACTCTTGGGGACCCATTTCTTTATCACGTGGGATTATTTTCTCTAAGTGAGTATATATGCCAACACAACCTTTCTCATAACTAACTTTGAATAAATGGTACAAAAGTTGGGTTTTACCAGAACCGTAGGGCCCTTGAATCGTAACTGGATTACCCTTACCATTTTTAATATATTGTTTTAAGGTTTCCTCTAATTGAGATTTTATAACCTTATGTTTCTCGGTTAAGTCTTCATATTCTTGATCAATATCTGCTTCGTAGCTTACCATCTTTCCATTCATCTTAAGTTACCTCCTGACATTACCTTTAACCTTGGCAGAATGTCGCCTAACGGTTTTGCGGATAAAAGAAGTTGCCGAAGGCAATTTAGGCAAACCTTTTTATCCGCTGGTATACGCAGTCGGCTCACATCTCTCATTTTATCTCATCCTTACTTTAAACCCGCTGCTTCATATAACTTGTTCATAGATGAAGTATTTCGTATATCCCAACTCCGGCTGAATTGACGGGACTCTCTATCCTTGACTGACTTTATCATTCCACACTTCCTTCGTCTAATTGTAAATATTTAGTAAACCACTTTTACTTTTAATTTAGCCCATCTAATTTTACTTGTCAAGAGATGAAAAGTTTGATACACAATAGTTTTTAGAATAGTATTGTCGGCTCCTTTTTAATCTCTAAAATATTTAAAAAATTAGAAAAGGAAAGTCGGGGTAATAAAATAACTTTTTGTTGACTGGGAAAACGTGGTTAAATATTAGGATTTTAATTTTTATTCCCTAAAAAAGCCGCAATCCTCTAAAAGCAGGGCAGGTCATTCCGACTCATTTATTTTATTATTACACCGGCATAGCCAACAACTTCTGAATAGTCCTTTGATGTCTCTGCACTTGTTGTATAATAAATAAGTTGGCCTTTTTTAGCACCAAGAATTTTTGAAGCAACAATACTTACAATAACTCCTGAATATCCACACATACTTACATCTTTTTCTTCTATCCTTCTTATAACTTCATCCTCATCAAGCATACATATTGCCTCAATTACATAATTATCTTTTTCTTCTGCTACTTTATGTGGCTGGTAATGAGTCATATCAGAACTTGCAACGATTAAAACATCTTTCTTTATTTCCTTTATAACTTCAGCAATATCTTCTCCTATTTCAAACCATGCAGGATTATCAACATATCCCATCAGAGTAATTGGAACTATTTTTATATTTTTCCTTAAAAACTGTAAAAATGGAATTTGAACCTCTATTGAATGCTCTCTTATATGGGCAATTTCATCTTTCTGTAAATATCTGCTTTTTTCAACAAGTAAATCCCTTATTTCTTTATCAATTTCAACTTCACCAAGAGGAGTTAGCCATTTATCATGGTCAGAAACTGAATATGGTTCTCCGTAACCTGTATGATTTGGTCCTAAAATTATAATACTTTCAGGGATTTCTATTTTTGAATATGTAATTCCTGCTGTTTTTCCTGAATAAATATATCCTGCATGTGGAACCATACAGGCAATTACCTTTTCTTTTTGAGTGTCTCTCTCAATAAAAGTTTCAAGCATCCTTAACAGGTGTGCCTTACCAGATGGATAAAAATAACCACTTACAACCGGCTCTCTTATTTTTTCCATTTTTAATATTAAAACATAAAATTTTAAATCAGGTCAAATTTAAATTTAGTTTGGAAGGTAAAAATTCTCCGGTGGTAGGATTCGAACCTACAACCTTGCGGTTAACAGCCGCCTGCTCTACCGTTGAGCTACACCGGAATTATATATATTATACCTAATTTTCAATTTTTATCAAGATGTTCACTTTCCACCAAAATAAACATTTATATTGAAGTCAGTAACTCTTCTTCCAAAAAAGTCAATATCACCTTCAGTAAGAAGTCCTGTTTTTGAACAAAAATGAGAGTGAAATGTCAAAAAATATTAAATTTTTTTATAAATTAAAAGAAGGCTCCCTGGTTTTTCTTTTATACTAATTTTAATATTTTTGAGTTTTTCTCCAGAAATAATTTTTTTATTTCTGTAATTGCCAACCTTTTTTGAAAAAATAACCTCATATTTTTTATTTGTGTCTATATTATAAAGTTGAACTTCAATTACAGGAAAATGACTTTGATGTCTTCTTAAAAATAGTGCAAATCCAGAATTAAGGTCTTCTCTATGAAATTGATAAGCACACCAGTCATGTTTTTCTACAGTTAAAGGGGATAGTAAATAAAAATCTCCAAGAAAATAATTCCTTAAAATTTTGATTTCTTCAATTGCTTTTTTTATTTCTCCATCTTTATCAGGTGGATAATCCTCTCTTTTTTCAATTGAAAAAGTAAATCCTGTAGGAAGACCACTTCTGAATTCATATGACTTAAAAACCCATATCCCGCCTCCATGAAAAGGAACCCATAGGGAAAGACCTGAAGTTTGAACTTGATTACCAATTTCTGTAAGCCATTTTTCTCTTGTCAATGATGGAAAATCAGAGAAATCACTTCTCCATAAAGGAAATGACCTTTTTAATGTCTCTATATCAATTCTCCTTCCTCCACTTGCACAATTATCTATTAAAAGATTTTTAAACTTATTTTTTAATGAATCCCAGAGAAAATAAAGACCCTCTATATGCTTTATTTCAATAATACCCTTTCTGTCTTTTTCCTCATTTTCTTCCCAGTATGGTAAAAGTTCAAAATTGCAATCCTGTCTGTAAATATCAACTCCTTCCCTTTCAATAATTCCTGAAATTTTTTCAAGTATAAATTCTCTCGCTTCTTTTAAAGAAAGGTTTAAGAGGAAATTATCTTTATCGTATTTGTTATTCAATAAAAATTGAGGATATTTATTAAAAATTTCTGTCCCTCTTCTTACTCTTTCAGGTTCAAACCATAATAGAAATTTAAGTCCTTCTTCATGAACTTTATCACTTATAGGTTTAAGTCCATTCGGAAAAAAATCATTTCTTACATACCAGTTTCCGACTTCCTGCCACCATTCACCTCTATTTCCATACCAGCACGCATCTATCCAGTGAACTTCTGTCCCGAGTTTTTTTCCTTTTTTAAGTAATTCTAACTCAAATTTTTCACTGTTTTTACCTGTTTTGTAATATGTTGCCTGTGAACATATGGAAACCGGGGGAAAGAAAATATTTCCATCTATTTTCTGTGAATTATAAATTAAAAATCTTCTCAAAATATTATTTCCTGGGTGAAAATCATTACCTTTATAATTTATAATAACAATTGAAGGAGTTCTTACTTCTTCATCAGGATAAAGGAAAAAATTTGTTCTCTCCATTCCACATTTTATCTTTATTTTCTTCTCCTCTCTCAGAAAAATAATTTTCCACTGTCCAGTCCATCCAATTCCTATAACAATACCTTCATCATCTATTTGTAAATTAAAAAATGGTAAAATTCCATTTGAAGACCTTCCTCCATATGGTTTTAAGTTTTTCTCACTGTTAATCCCTATTTCTTCTCTCAATAATAAAAAATCATCAATTCTGCACTGACTTCCTTTTGAATAGTTGAGAATAACTTTATCTTTATTTGAAGAATTAAATTCAATATCAAGTGGCATAACTTCACTTATTAAAGGAGAGTTTTTTTTCGCATGATTTTTGAATTTTAAAACCCATTCAATACAATTAAAAATCTTGTATTCTTTAACTTCAATTTCTATTTTCAAACCATTTTCTTTGTCAAAAAGTAAAACCTTTTTTAAAATTAAATCCTTAAATTCTTCCTTTTTCTCATCTCTTTCCCATTTTTCAATTATTTCTCTTGAATTTCTTCCATCATATAAAAAACTGAATGTCAAAAAATCTTCCCAGAATTTCATTTTTCCTCCCTATTTTATTATTTTCCACTGAAATAAACTGATAAATTAAAATCAGTAACTTTTTCGGCAAGGAATTCAATATCTTCTTCAGTTAGCAGTCCTGTCCTTGCAAGAAATTCTTTGTTTTCTTTAAATAAATTTTTAATTTTCTGTTCAACCTCTTTTCCTTTCTCCTTGTGCCTTGTAATTTTAATATGATATTCACTTTCTTTGGCAAGGGCACAATAACTAACCCATAATTTCAAAACTTCAATCCTCTTTTTTATAATTTCATCTTTGCACCATTTTGCTATTTCATCAAGTTTTTTTTCAAGTTCTCTCAATCTCTTTATAGGTATATCAGCGTAATGGTCGGGTGACCACATTGGCCATTTCATCTCTTCAAACATTAATTTCTCAACTTCTTCCCTTACTTCTCTGACAATTTTTGCAAAAGAACCATAATAATTCTTATAAAAGTCATTTTTAATTTCTTCAATATCAAGGTTGGTATCCCAGAGCAATTTTCTATAAATATACTTATTCAATGGGTCAGGAAAGAAAACTCCTGAAGGCGGGTCGCAATCAAAGAAACCATTAAAACCACAGGAAAGGTAAAAATTCATTTCTTCCTTCATATCTTCCGGTTTTGGTATAAGGAAAGTTCTACCAGAAGGAATATGTCCAAGAAGAACAAGGTCAAAATAATACTCAAAAACAGTTTTTGTTCCTTTGAAATTTTTAAGATATTTAAGCCATCTTTGAATATTCTCTCTGTAAGCAGTATTGACTGAATGGTTGTTGGTTATTGGACCATGCATTGATGCGCCTCTTGGTCTTGGAGCATAAAGTAAATCCATATTTTTCCCATTTTCAAGTATTTTTACTTCCTTAGGGGGCTCTTCACTACCATGATAAGCAATCCAGCCAAAAAAACCTTTAAATCCATGTTTTTTCAATAACTTCCAGATTTCATTATGAATATGTATATACCAGTCAGTTGAAGTCCATTTTCTTTCTTTACATTTCTCACATTTACAGAGAGATAAATCTGCTGTATCTGCAGACCATATACTAATATAGTCAGCATCAGAAGCATTGGTTAAAACCCAGTTTACTGCATTTTCAACAAACCATTTAAAGGCATCAGGATTTGAAAAGCAGAGTGTCTGTCCTGAAGGAGAATCCCATCCTGGATTTGGTCTCCTGATTCCTTTTTCATCCTGAGGTAGCCAATCTTGTTTGTCTGAATAATCCATTTTTACAGGAGGTCTTCCATTTTCAAAAAATTGATACTCAATCAGTTTAGGCCAGATATGTCCCCATTGCCAGGTTTTAAGTCCAATCCTTTTAATAAATTCCCGCTCTTTCTGGTCTTTTGGATAATGAGTGAAATTAAAACCCCAGCAGGCATTAAGTTCAGGACCACCAAAAGATGGCAAACGATTTTCAAAAGCAGGTTCTTTTAAGATATTAAGTCCAGAATAAATATAAAGTGTCTTTTTCTTTGGAATCACAACTCCTAAAGGTTCAGGCCCATAAAATCTGCATCCCAATTCTTCCAGTAAAGCATACGCACCATAAACACAACCTATTGGAATTGAAGATTCAATAATAATTTTATCTTTTGTGCTTTTTAAACGAAATCCATCAAATTTTACTCCTTTTTTTCTGATGTTAAAGATAATCTTATTTCCCTTTATTTTTTTATCATCCTTAATTACTGGAAGTTGAACTCCACTCATCAGTTGAATGTATTTTTGTAATATTTCCACAGAATAAGAGAGTTGATTTTCTTCTGGTTTGATGATAACTGCTTTTGGTTTTCCATTACGAGTTATTTCAATTTTCTCAACAGTCCCCATTTTTTACCCCCTTTTTTATTTTTTTTATTTCACATAATGAAGATATTCTTTCGGGAAAATATTATCAAGTCCAAGGATGCAGAAAGGGTCAAATATTTTTTTTATCTTTACCATATCAAGAATTCCCTCTTTCCCATACATTATTTCAAGATATTTATGTTTTAATTTGCCTATTCCATGTTCAGCAAAACCAGTTCCTCCAAGTGATACTGCCTTCTTTACAGATTCTTCATAAATTTTATATGCTTTTTCTTTTTGTTTTTCACTCACAGGAAAAAGGTTAAAATGTAAATGATTTTCTCCTATATGTCCAAAAAGTATTGTATGAATATCTGAATTTTCTTCAATAATCTTTCTATAAAATCTGTAAAGAACTTCAAATTTATCTTCAGGAACTGCTGCATCTACTGCAATTTTTACACTTTGTATTTTTTTGAAATAAGAATTAACATTTTCAGGAAGTTTATGTCTGAAATCAATAAGTTTTTTATAATTTTGAGGGTCTTCTCCTATAACAGTATCAATAACTTTAATTTTTTCTGCAATTTCTATCCATTTTTCCATTTTTTCTGTATCATTTGTTGCTTCAATGTATATTGCACAGGTATCCTCTGGAATGAAATTAAAATCATCTTTCAGAAACAAGAGTGCTTTTTTGTCAAAAAATTCAAGAGAAAAAATTTCAAGTTCATCCTTTCTTCCCTTTATCTCTTTTATTATTTCCGGTATATTTTCTTCATCTCTCAAAAACAGAATAATAATAAATCTTTGTGATAAATTTTCTATTAAAGAGACATCAACTTCTGTAATTATTCCAAGAGTCCCTTCAGACCCAATAATTAAATCAATTCCATCCATTCCATCCTTTGAATAATAACCTGCTGAACATTTAACATTAGGAGTTCTGTAAGAAGGAAGTGGTACTTTAAAAATCCCATAATCAATAAAACCATTTTTTTCAAAGATTTCTCCCCTTTTTATCTCCAGTATATCACCAGTTGTAAGCAACATCTTTATTCTTTTTACATATTTTCTTGTTGAACCAAATTTAAAACTATATTCTCCTGAAGCATTTGTTGATACATTTCCACCAATAAAGGCAGTTCTTTCAGTAGGAAAGGGAGGATAAAAAAGGTCAAATTTTTCAATCTCTCTTAGAAAATTATCAACAATAACACCTGCCTGTAATGTTGCTTGCTTTTTTTCTTTATTTATTTCAATTATTTTATTGAGACATTCTGTTGAAATTAAAAAACCCGAGACAGGAATTCTTCCTGCAACAGTTCCTGTTCCTCCTCCAGAAATAGTTAAAGGGATTTTTTCTTTTCTGCATATATCAATAACATCAAAAATTTCATCTTCATTTTCAGGTATATAAACTCTATCTGCCTTACCTTTTTTGAAATTTGAAGAATCTTCAAGATAAGAAATAATTTCATCAATTTTTTCCTTAACTTTCATTTTATTCCGATTAATTTAATTTTATTTTTCAAACATTCTTCTATAACTTTCTCTTTCTCAAGAATAATTGTCTTCCCTTCTTTAACTGCAATAACCCTGCCACCCGCATTCTTCATATTTTTAACTGTTTCAATTCCAATTGTAGGTAAATCAAATCTTATATCCTTTTCTTCTCTACAACCTTTTACCAGAACAAATTCTTTACAATATAAACCTATCCTTTTTATCAATTCATCTGTTCCTTCAATGCCTTCAACTCCAGCGATCATTCCCCTTTTCACTATTAATGACTGCCCTATTCCATATTTTAATATATCATTAAGCACTGCAAAACCATATTTAACATCCTCCATTTCTTCATCAGTAAGAGGTAAGGCATAAACTTTCTCCTCTGCTATTTCATTTTTAAAAACTTCTGTCTGTGGCAATATTTTCACACCAAAAGATTCTAAAAAATCAGCAATTTTTTTCATAATTTCTTCTGGTTTCAATTTACCAATCTGAAATATAAAGTTTTTTGCAGTAGGATGTAAGTTTTCAAAAACTAAATTTGCTTTAACCTTACCTGCAAAGAAGATGAGTTCAATATTATTTTTTTTCAGAAAATCAAAAAATAATGGAATACTTGCATCCTTTACAATAAATGTGTTGAACCTTTTTAATTCATAAAAAGAAAAAGGAAAAAGGTTATATCTTTCGCTTAATTTTGAAAATGAATATTCAGAAAAAAAATCATCACTTACTAAAATTGCAAGATTTTTTTTCATTTATTATCTTTCTTTTGCAATTCCTCTTTCTGATGACTTTATAAATCCAATTATATCCTCTATTTCTTTACAATTGTTTATCTCTTCAAGTTTTTCCAATGCTTCAGAGGTATTCAAACCAGACCTGAAAATAATTTTATATGCCTTTTCTAAAATTTCTATCTTGTCCTTAGAAAAATTTCTTCTTTTAAGTCCAACCACATTTATTCCATAAGGTTTTGCAGGATGTCCATCTGCCATAATATATGGTAAAATATCCATTGTAACTTTTGAAGCACCTCCTATTATTGAATGTTTTCCTATTTTACAGAATTGATGGACTCCTGTAAGTCCTCCTATAATTACATAATCTTCAACAACTACATGCCCAGCCAGTGCAGCATAATTTGCCATTATAACATTATTTTTAATTACACAGTTATGTGCAATATGGCAGTAGGCCATTATTAAATTATTATCTCCAATTATAGTTTCTTCTCCTTTTGAAGTTCCTGGATTTATTGTTACAAACTCTCTTATTGTATTATTTTTCCCAATTTTTAAATATGTGATTTCTCCTTTATATTTCAAATCCTGCGGGATGCTTCCAACAACTGCTCCTGTAAAAATTCTGTTATTTTCTCCTATCTCAGTATAACCCTGTATATGAACAAAGGGACCAATTATACATCTATCTCCTATTTTAACATTTCCTTCAATAACTGCATATGGACCTATTTCAACATCTTCACCAATCTCTACTTCCGGTGAAATAACTGCTGTTGGATGGATTTTTTTCATTTTATGGTTCAACAACTGTAAACATTAAAAGTGCTTCTGCTGCAATTTTACTATCTACATAAGCCCTTGCCTGAATTTGTCCAACTTTACTTCTTAATTTAACAACCTCAACTTCAAGAATTAACTGGTCTCCAGGTCTTACTGTTCTTCTGAATTTTACTCTGTCAACACTCATGAAATAAGCAAGTTTACCTTTATTTTCCTCTTTACTGAGCATAAGAACACCACCAACCTGTGCCATTGCTTCAATTATTAAAACGCCAGGCATAACTGGTTTCCCAGGAAAGTGCCCCTGAAAGAACCATTCATTTACGGTTACATTTTTTATACCAATTGCCTTATTTTCTGTAATATCAATTATTTTATCAACCAATAAAAATGGAAATCTATGAGGAATTACTTTTTCTATTTCCTCAATTTCAAGTTGATTACTTGATATTGAAGTATAAACAGGAGAACCAACTCCACTAATTTTTTCTTTTTTTATCAATTCTTTTATTTTTCTTATTAACTTTGTATTGATTGAATGACCACTTTTAATTCCGATAATATGTGCGACAAGATATTTTCCAAGTAAAGCAATATCTCCTATTAAATCAGAGATTTTATGCCTTACCGGTTCATCAGAAAATCTGAATTCATTATTTATAACTTTATCCTTATCAATAATCAATGTATTTTGATATGTTGAACCTTTTCCTAGGCCCATATTTCTCAATATATCAATTTCTTCTTTAAGACAGAAAGTTCTTGCTGGTGATATTTCCTTTTCATAAATTTCAGGAGTGATAACAAAAGAGGCGAATTGAGAATTTATCAGTGTATTTGGATAATCAAGTGTATATGATATTTTAAATTCTTTAGAGGGCAGGGCGATTATGTGAGAACTATTTTCTGAAATATAAATTGGTTCTTTCAAATAAAAAACATCCTTTTCCTCATTATACTGCTTTATTCCACCTTCTTTTATTAATTCAACAAAACCGAAAGAACTTCCATCAAGACCTGGACATTCACTTCCATAAATTTCAACAAATATATTATCAATCTCCATTGCATAAAGAGCAGAAAGTAAATGTTCTATTGTATGAATTTGAAATCTGTCATTGCCTATGGATGTTCTTCTTGGAAATCTATTTGTATCAAGAAGGTTTTCTATATCAACTTTTACCGGTTCACTATTTTCTATGTCCTTTCTTATGAATATAATACCAGTATCAGGAGGAGCAGGTTTTAAAATAAGGGTACTTTTTTCTCCTGTATGGAGGCCTATCCCTTCAATTCTCACCTGTTTTTCAATGGTCTTCTGAAACTTATCCATTTTTTTCTTCAAGTTTTTTAATTTTTTCTTCAAGTTCCTTAATTTTTTCTATCAACTCAGGAAGTTTTCTTATATATGCCTGAAACCTCATATCTTCCCATTTTTCTCTTGCAGGGAATCCAGTAACATGAGTATTTGGAGGGACATTTTTTGTAACTCCTGCCTTACCACCTATAATTGCATTATCTCCAACTGTTATATGGCCTATTATTCCTGCCTGACCTGCAACTATTACATTTTTACCAATAACAGTACTCCCGGAAATACCAACCTGGGCTACAATGATTGAATTATCTCCTATATAAACATTATGAGCAATCTGAACAAGATTATCTATTTTCACTCCATTTCCTATATATGTCTTATCAAATCTTGCTCTATCAATTGTAACATTTGAACCAATTTCTACATCATCACCTATTTCAACTGTCCCTATTTGTGGAATTTTATGATGAACTCCTTTAACAGTTGCAAACCCAAATCCATCTCCTCCTATAACTGTTCCCGGGTGTATTATAACTCTGTTTCCTATTTTAATTCTTTCCCTTATAACAACTTTTGGATAAATTAAACAATCACTCCCGATTTCTGTATAATGACCGATATAAACACCTGCTCCTATTACCGTTCTATCCCCAATTTTAACATAATCTTCTATTACAGCATAAGATTGAATTGATACATCTTTTCCAATTTTTACATCTTTTCCTATAATTGCTGTTGGATGAATACCGGGAGGGAAAACTATTGGTTCAGGTCCAACAAGAGACATAATTTTAGCAAAAGCAATTGATGGATTTTCCACTTGAATTAAAGTGGTGTTAACAGAATTATTTATGTCAGGACCGACTATTACAGCAGATGCTTTTGTTGTATAAAGTAAATTCTTATATTTTTTGTTTGCTATAAAAGTCAAATCACCTGGTTTTGCTTCTTTAATTCCAGAAACACCTGTAATAAGTATATCTCCATCACCTATAATTTCCCCTTCTATTATCTTTGCAATTTCTTTAACCTTCATATTCATTTTTTATTCAGCAATTTTATAACTTCATTTGTTAAATCAACCGCACTTTCTCCATAAAGAATCAATCTTGAATCAACTACCATTGAAAAGCCGTTTTTCTTTGCATAATCTGCTATTGCTTTTTTAATGTCTTCAAAAATCTGATTTTCAAGTTCTTTCCCTCTATCATCAAGTTTTTGTTTTGTTTCCATCCATTTTTTTGATAATTCCTGTATTTTCACCTTTAACTCATTTTCCTTTTTTGTCTGTTCATCCGGTTTCATCATACCTTTCTTTTTCTCATAATCTTCCTGCATCTTCTTTACTTCTTCCTGCAATTTATCCAGATTTTTCTGTGCTTCATCCACTTCTTTTTTAAACGCCTCTTCGGTCTTTTTTGCCTCATCATAATTATCAAAAATCTTCTTAACATCCACATATCCTATTTTCCCACTCTGTGCAAACAAACCCATACACATAAAAATCAAAAAAACACTAACTTTTTTCACTTTACTTTCCTCCTTTCTTTTTTTTAAAAACCAAAACTCATTCCAATATGAACTCTGCTTTTCGGTTCTCCTGGTTCAGCATCAAGAGCATATCCATAATATATTTCTATAGGTGCACCTAAAAAAGGAATATTTACTCTTATTCCTGCTCCTATTCCTTTTTTCAAATTATTAAAATTCAAATCATCTGAAACTTTACCAATATCAAAAAAACCAATTCCATAAAAAATATCTTTATATAAAGGATACATCATTTCAAAATTTTGTGCAAATATAAATTTCCCACCAAGATAATGAACTGTTCCTCCTACAGTTTCCTTTAGACCTAAACTTCTTTCTTCATAACCTCTAACAGTGCCAATTCCACCTCCAAAAAACCTTTCATAAATCGGAATTTCATTAAAATCCTTATTTATATAGCCAAAGAGTGTTTTACTGTGAAATATAAAATTTTTAACAGGATGATAAAAATGATTTTCAAATGTTGTTTTCAAAAAGTCAACATCTCCTCCCAGACCTGCATATTCTAAGGATAAATTAGCCCTGTCTCCTTTTGTTGGGAATAAGACGCTGTCAAGATTAGAAAATGTTAGATATGTTGTTATACTATTTTTTCTCTTTTCTCCTTCCTGAGAAATTAAAGAGGGGATTTCAACATTATAAAGATTAACTTTTTCACTCAATATTTTAAATCCAAGATTAAAATTATCCCACCTTCTTCCAACTCTTAAATCAAATCCTGTAGAAGTTGTATCCCAGTCATACCAGTTTCTTTCCAATCTGTAAATATCAGGTCCTAAATATACAGGTTTATCAAGAAAATATGGCTCTGTAAAACTGAAAATATAATTTTTTGTAATTGACCCAATTTCAAAAGATAGAGAAAGTTTCTGTCCACCTCCTACAAATTTGGGAGGATTTGTTATATCAAAATTATTTTGCTGGATGCTTACCATTCCTACAAATTTTTCGCTACTGCTATAACCTCCTCCAATTAAAAAAAGACCTGTTTTTTCCCTTTCTTTAACATCAACGACTATATTTGCCTTTCCTTCCTCAACAAATTCAGGATATATACGGATATTTTCAAAGTAGTTTGTATCCCTTAAATTGTTAAAACTTTTTTTTATCTTATCCTCAGTAATTTTGTCTCCCGGCTCAAGTTTAATTTCTCTTCTTATTACCTTATCTTTTGTAATTCTATTTCCTTTTATCTTTACTTCTTCAGTATAATAAATTTCTCCTGGATTAATCATGTATGTTAAATTTATTGCATCGCCTCTAATTTCAGGGATAAACTCAACATTGCACTTTATGTATCCATTATCTGAATAAATTTTATAAATATTTCTCACACTTTCCTCATTTTTTTTAACATTAAAAACATCTCCTCTTTTAAGTAAAACCAGATTTCTCAAAATATCTTCATTAAAAATTAAATTTCCTTCAAATTTAATTTCTCCTGTAAAATATCTTTTACCTTCATTAACCGAAATTTTTATAACAATTCCTTTTTCTTTATACTCAAGTTCTTTTTCTATTTTTGCCTCAACAAATCCATTCTCATTATAAAAACTTTTTATCCTTTTGATATCCTCATCTAAAACATCTTCTTTATAAGTTCCTTTTATAAATGGCATCCTCCTTTCTTTTGTTTTTATCAGTTTTTTCAATCTTTCATCTGGAAATGTTTTATTCCCTTCAAAGAAAATTTTGCTTACATATCCTCTGCCTTTTTCTTCTATTTGTATCTTAACATTGCAAACACCGTCCTTTTCCTCAACTTTATAATCAACTTCAGTTGCATGAAAACCAATTTTGTAATATTCTTCCTTTATTTTTTCTATTCCTTTGATAATTTTCTCCTCATTTAAAAAATCTCCTTCTTTTAATTCTGAAATTTCTTTAATTCTTTTTGTTTTTAATGCCCTGTTTCCTTCAAAAATAATTTTCTCAATAACTGGATTTTCTATCACTTCTATAGTTAACTCTAAGCCTGCATCTTTTTTTTCAACATTATATTTTACATCCTTAAAGTATCCTGTTTTAATAAGAGTTGTAATATCATTTTTTAAAATTCTTTCATCAAATTCAATCCCTTCTTTTGTTTTCATAAGAGTGAGTATTTTATCATTTGAAACATTTTTATTCCCTGTAATGTTAATTTTAGTGATAGGGATTGAAAAAGCATAAAAACTAATGATTAGAAACACCGACAGGATTTTTTTTGGTTTCACCTGATTCTCCTTCCTTTTTTGCAAAAACAAGAAAAAGCCCTTTTCTTTCAACTATTATATTATCACCCTCTTTGAAAGTTCCTTTTAGAATTTCTTCTGAAAGTGGGTCTTCTATGTATCTTGAAATGGTTCTCTTTAAAGGTCTTGCACCAAATTCAGGATTTGTTCCTTTCTCAACCAGAAATTTTTTTGCTTCTTCACTCACAATAAGATTAACTTTCAATTCATTCAATCTTTCTTTTACTTTATCTATCTCAATTTCAACAATTTTTATAAGATGTTCCTGTGTTAGAGGGTGAAAAATTATTATATCATCAAGCCGGTTTAAAAACTCAGGTCTAAATGTCTTTTTTACCTTTTCTAAAATATCACTTTTTAAATTCTCAAAAGATATTTTTTCTTCAGGAGTTAAAAATCCAATAACTGATTTATTCTTAAGTATTTCTGTTCCTATGTTTGAAGTCATAATTATAACCGTATTTTTAAAACTTACACTTCTGCCAAAACTATCTGTAAGTCGACCATCTTCCAGAATCTGGAGCAAAAGATTAAATACATCTGGATGGGCTTTCTCTATTTCATCAAAAAGTATAACTGAATATGGTCTTCTTCTTACTTTTTCAGTTAACTGACCTCCTTCTTCATATCCAACATATCCCGGGGGCGCACCTATAAGCCGGCTTATAGAAAATTTTTCCATATATTCAGACATATCTATCTGTATAAGCGCATCTTCATCTCCAAATAGAAATTCTGCAAGTGCTCTTGCAAGAAGTGTTTTTCCAACTCCTGTTGGCCCGAGGAAAAGGAAACTACCAATTGGTTTTCTTATATCCTTCAAACCTGCTCTTGACCTTCTTATCGCTTTACTTATGGTTTCAATTGCTTCATCCTGACCTACAACAATTTTATGCAAATATTTTTCCATTTCAAGTAATTTTTCCTTTTCTTCCCTACATAGTTGAGAAACAGGAATGCCTGTCCACTGAGAAACAATTTCAGCAATATTTTCTTTTGTCAATGTTTTCTCTTCTTCAGAAATTAAATTCATGAAATTTTCTCTTAAATAATCAATTTTATTTTTAAGTTCTCTTTCCTTATCTCTTATGGATGTCAGCAATTCATAATCCTGTTCTTTAAATGCCCTTTCTTTTTCCTTTTCAAGTGATGCAATTTCTTCTTCAAGGGCTTTTATTTCCTTTGGTTCCTTATAAAGTTTTAATCTTCTCTGACTCGCTGCTTCATCTATAAGGTCTATCGCTTTATCAGGTAAAAATCTATCAGCAATATATCTATCACTCAATTTCGCAGCAGCCTCTATTGCTTCATCGGAAATCTTTAATTTATGGTGTGATTCATATTTTTCTCTTAGTCCTTTCAGAATTTCAATTGTTTCTTCAACTGTTGGAGGATTTACTATAACGGGTTGAAACCTTCTTTCAAGTGCTCCATCTCTTTCAATATATTTTCTGTATTCATCTAAAGTTGTGGCTCCAATACATTGAATTTCACCTCTTGAAAGAACAGGTTTTAAAATATTTGATGCATCAATTGCTCCTTCTGCTCCACCTGCTCCAACAAGAGTATGTATTTCATCAATAAAAATTATTATATTTCCAGAATTTCTTATTTCATCAAGGACAACTTTAACTCTCTGTTCAAATTCTCCTCTATATTTGGTCCCTGCCACCATTGAAGGTAAGTCAATCATAACAATTCTTTTATCCTTCAATATTTCAGGGATTTTACCATAAGCGATATTCTGGGCAAGTCCTTCTACAATAGCAGTTTTACCAACTCCTGGTTCTCCAAGCAAAACAGGATTATTCTTTTTCCTTCTACAGAGAATCTGAATAACCCTTTCTATTTCATTTTTTCTACCTATAACAGGGTCAAGTTTCCCTTCAAGTGCAAGTTTTGTTAGGTCTCTTCCAAATGTATCAAGTGCTGGAGTTTTCTGTTTTTTATATGCTGTTGATGTTTTATGAGATGAGTCCCTGTAATAAAAATCCTCCTTTTCTTCAACAGGATAAGGAGCAACTCCTGGCTCTAAATCTCTTAAAATCTCTTCCATGATATTTCTTGCTTTTTCAACAGTTACTCCGAATTTTCTCAATATCTGGGCCGGTAATGAATCTGCCTCAAGAATAATGCCAATTAAAAGATGTTCGCTTCCTATATATGAATGACCAAAATACTGTGCCTCTCTTACAGAATATTCAAGAACTCTTTTGGAAGATGCGCTTAAAGGTAGTTCTCCAGAATAAAAAGGAACACCCCTTTTAATCGTTTTTTCCAGTTCATATTTTAATCTTTCAGTTTCTACTCCAAGGTAATTTAGTATTGCTATCCCAACTCCTTCACCTTCCTGAAGCATTGCAAGTAAAATATGTTCCGGCTCTACTTTATTATGTCCGAATTTGAGTGCTTCTTTTCTCGCTATATCAAGAATTATTTTTACTCTTTTCGTAAATCTCTCAAACATTTAATTTCTCCCATAATTTCCTTTTTATTATTTTACCCTTTTTTTCATAAAAAATATAGTTTTTATTTTTCCCTGTATTTTCAAGAATATAGAAAAAGAGATTTCTTAACTCATTTTTTTCAATAACCAAAATTCCAGTTTCATAAGAAAGATAAAGAATTGAATAAAAGTCAGTCAATTTTCCATTTTCTTTTTCCTCTTTTATAATTTTCATAAATTTCCTTTTAATTTTCTCTTTTAAATTTTTATTATTTTTTATCTCTTCAATACATTTTTTTTCTTCTTCTTTAATCAATTTTACCACACTTTCAAGTTCCTCAATAATTTCTTTTTCTGTTTTACCAGTTGATTCTGTTGAAGATAGTTGAAAAATACTTCCGAAAGGTAAACTTCCTTCTCCATAAAATCCTCTTATGGCAATCCCTATTCCTTCAATATTTTTAAAAATCATTTTATCTTTTTTAAAAAATCTAATGCCTGGAATATGAATTAGAACTGAACTTCTTAAAGCAGTCCCTGTATTTGTTGGGCAGGCGGTTAAATAACCAAATCTTGGAGAAAAAGCATATTCTATTTTTCTATCAATATAATCATCTATTTCATTTATAAACTTCAGACATTTTTTTAAATTAAGACCCGGCAAAATAACCTGAATTCTTAAATGGTCTTCTTCATTAATCATTATACTTGCTTTCTTTTCTGGTATTATTACAACCTTATCACATAGTTCGTTTTCTGAAAATTCTCTGCTTATAATATGCTTTTTAATAAGGGAATTTTTCTGTTTTTCATTTAAACAGGAAATATTTAAAATGAAAACTTTATCAGATGGAAAATTTAAAAAAAGTTTAAGTAAAATATCTTCAATTTTTTTTCCTGTATCAACTGTCATATTAAATGGGAAAGGATACCCTTTGATATTCCTTGCAATTCTAACTCTTGAAGTTATCACAACATCAGTCAATTTAGAATAAATCCAGTCAGTTTCTTTTTCAATTATATTCCAGCGAAAAAACCTACTAATGTCTTCCATTTATAACTATTTCATCTATTAAAAAACCCTTTAAAAAATAAATTTTTTTTATTTTTTCATCTGCTTTAAAACTTACAGGATATTTACCTTTATATATTGTGTTTATGTGGATTTTTTTCAGATAATCAGAGACCTCTTTGAAAAAGTATTCATAGCAGAAGTCACATCCGAGAAATCTATACTCTTTAAAATCCTTGAGAGTATAGCCACAAACAGGACAAATATTATTTCTTCTTTTATTTCCTGTATTGAGAAATAAATTATATTTTTCAAGACAGTTTTTGCATAAATTAAATTCAACTTTTTTTTCTTTTTTGCCTTTGAATTTTACAAGTAGATAACTTCTGCCTTTACATATAAAACATTTACTCATAAACAGGAGTCCCTTCTATTTCAGTGAGTAGATGGAATTCTTTTCTTATTCTTAAGGTAATTTTACCGGGTTTTCCATCTCCTATAATTCTATTATCAACAACAACTACAGGAACAATTTCTGCTGCTGTCCCTGTTAAAAAACATTCATCACTTGTATATATATCATACCTTGTAATATTTTCTTCCTTAACCTTCAGGCCAATATTTTCTCCTATTTCCATAACCACTTTTCTTGTTATGCCTTCAAGTGCTCCAGCATTAATATGAGGAGTTATAAGAAAATTTCCTTTCAAAATAAAAATATTTTCTCCTGTGCATTCACTTACATATCCAAACTGGTTTAAAATTAAAGCCTCAGATGCACCTGCATTATTTGCTTCTATTTTGGCAAGGATGTTATTCAGATAATTTAGTGATTTTATTGCAGGATTTAAAGATTCACTTAAATTTCTTCTTGTTGCAACTGTCACAACATCAATACCCTTTTCATATATGGATTCTGGATAAAGTTGAATTTTACTTGTAATTACAAATACTGTTGGTTTTTTACATTTTCTGGGGTCAAGTCCAAGGTCTCCAACTCCTCTTGTGACAACAACCCTTATATAACTATTTTTTAAATTGTTTTTCCTTACTGTTTCAATTATTATTTTTTTTAATTCTTCTTTTGTCATTGGTATTTCAAGTAATATTGCCTTTGCAGAATTATAAAGACGCTCAATATGTTCATCAAGTTTAAAGATTCTTCCATTATAACTTCTTATTCCCTCAAATACACCATCTCCATATAAAAGTCCATGATCAAAAACAGAAATTTTTGCTTCACTTTCATCTACAAATTTCCCATCAAGATATATAACGCATCCCATTTTTAACCCCTTTTTTCAACTTTATCAATTTTACCATCAATTAAATATACTACTTTTGAAGCAAATTGTAAAAATTTTTCATTATGCGTTGCTATAACAAAGGTTGTACCATTTTCTTCATTAAATTTTTTCATAAATTCAAAAAAAATGGAAGCACTTTTATTATCAATACTTCCAGTTGGTTCATCACCAAAAATTATCTCTGGTTGACAGATTAAACTTCTGCATATTGCTACTCTCTGCAATTCTCCTCCTGATAATTTTGAAGGATATGCGTCCTTTTTATTTAAAATTCCAAAAGCACTGAGATATTTTTCCGCCTCTTTAATAAATTCCTGACTGAATTTTTTTTCTTTAATCCAGAGAGGCAAAAAAACATTTTCAACAATTTTAAGTTCCGGTATTAAATGAAAAAATTGAAAAATAAATCCAAATTTCTTATTTCTTATTTCAGCAATCTGTATTTCTGAAAGAGTTCCTGTATCAATATCATCAATATATATTTTCCCTTCGGTTGGTTTATCAATAAGAGCAAGCAGATTTAAAAGAGTAGTTTTTCCAGAACCAGATGGACCAATTATAACAGTTATCTCGCCTTTAATTATTTCTATATCAACATTCTTTATCCCGATAACTCCATTATAATTTTTAGTTAATTTTTCTCCCTTTATTTTATTCATTTCTAATTGCCTCAGCAGGATTGAGTTTAGATGCTCTCTGTGCCGGGTAAATACTTGCTATACAACTGATTATAATAACAAGAAAGAAAATCCATAATGTATCAAAAAATGAAATTTCAATAGGCAGTTTAGAAATATCATATACAAATTTTGGAAGATTTATAAAATTATATTTTTTAAGAATTCCAGCAAGTAAAAAACCAAAAATCATGCCAAAGAACAATCCTTTAATTCCAAGATAAATTCCCTGATAGAGAAAAATTTTTTTAATTTCTCTAGATGTTAAACCAATTGCCTTTAAAATACCTATTTCTTTAACCTTTCTGTAAACAGATATCATTAAAGTTGAAAGGATATTAAACGAAGCAACTATAACTATTAAACTTAAAATAATTGCCATTGCCTTTTTTTCAAGTGCTATTGCTGAAAAAAGAATTTTGTTTTTTTCTATCCATGTTGAAATATTATAATTTTCACTTACCATTTTTCTTATTTCTTTTGAAACAGAAGGAGTTTTATAAATATCATTTATTCTTATTCCAATTCCATGAACTCCTGTCATGTTAAAAATTTCCATAAGATTTTTTAAAGAGGTAAAACCCATACTTACATCAAAACTGTAAACACCATACTCAACTATTCCAACCACTTTAAAAATCTTTTCTTTTGGAATAAGACCTGCAATTATAAATATATAATCACCGACATCAACACCAAGTTCATCAGCAAGTTCCTTTCCAAGAATAATTCCATTTTCAATATCATTCAGAGAACCACTTTTAACAAAATTTTTGATATTTGTCACATCTATTTCTCTTTCCAGATCAATTCCTTTAAGAATACCACCGAGTATGTACCTATTTGATTTATAAATAACCTGGGACATTATATATGGAGAAGCACCTTTTATTTCAGGAATATTTTTTACTTTTTCAATTATTTCTTCATAATTATAGATATAGGGCCTTCCTTCAATAGTTATTAAAGGATTTGCTCCAATTATTTTTCTTTTGAGGTCATTTGAAAAACCATTCATAACGCCTATAACAAGAAGCAAAGTAATTACTCCTATTGAAATTCCAAGAATTGTAAAAAAACTTATAAACCAGAGAAATCTATCCTCTTTTTTATTTCCAATAAATTTTTTTGCAAGAAAAAAATTATAAGAAATCATTTTTATAAAAGTTTAATTTCAGTTTTTTTCTTAACACTGTCAAGCATTTCAGGAATATCTGTAATTTTTAAAATAGATTTTGGAAAATTTGAAGATGGTAATTTAGTGTATGGACTTTTAATAAGAGAATAAAAAGAATAAGGTAATTTTTTAAAAGTAGCACTTTTTATTAAATCCGAAAATAAACATACAAAAATAGAAATAATTGCCCCTTGTTTATTTCCATATAGGTTTATTCTTTTACTCCCAAGAGATTCAAGAAGTTTTATAACAGAAAGTGCATCATAAACTCTTTTACCAATATAACTTTCTCCAAATAAAAGATAAAAACCATCAAACATATAATCATACCTGTAAGGATGGAAAAAATATCTTTTTAAATCTGGCATTGATTCACCAAACCCTCTTAAATCAACAAAGAAGTCAGATGTTTTACCTTCTATTTTCCTAATTTCATCCTCAGAAGAAATATCAGGGATATATAAATTTATTTCTTCTTCTACTTCAAGATAATATGGTCTTTCCACTTTTCTTCTCTTTAAAATTACCCAGATATTTTCTTCTGTTTCAATTGCATATCTACCAATTGTTTCTCCTTTTATTGAAACAGGTCTTAAAACTCTATAATCTGGAGTATCTATGATTTCTGGGATAGAAAGTATTTTTCTTATTTTTTTCTTTAATTCATCCTCATTTATTTTTTTTCTGTTTCTAATTATATTTTCTGCTTTTTCTCTTATAATCTCATAAAGAGGTTTTGACCCCTCTGAAATAACATTTCCCTTTTTTGTTGCAAATAAATTCTCTTCTTTTTCAATAATTATTTCAGGTTTTTCATTGACAATTTTTTTCCCGGCTATTTTACAGAAAAAGGAAACCATTGCTTTCTGTGCATCAGTCCAATATCCATGAGTATTATTCCCGATAAAGTATGTAAAATTTTCTTCTTTATCAAAAATTCTGTAAAAGAAATTTACTTCTTCACATATTTCTTTAAAACCCCTTATATCAAAGTAATCATATTTCTGTCCAAGTAATATCAATGGAAAAGGAACACGGGAGATAAAAAAATCAGCCAGTTCAATACCTTCTCCAAGAATGCCTAAAGGATACTGTTCACTATCCTGTGGCAATTCATTTTCAAGATTATATAAGAAGGGAGTAATAAAACAACTTGGTCCTGCAATATTCAATCTTTCATCATTTGCCCATAACCATGTTGTTAAAGTCCCACCTCCAGAATTTCCAGTTATTCCAAGAACCTTTTTATCCCACTCATCTCTCATACTTATATAGTCAATTGCTCTAATGCCATCCCATAACCGATATGAACCAAAAAACTCACCTATAAGATTCATCTGTTTGCCTATCATATTATGAGCAATACAACAATCTCTTTTTACTGGCAATTTTTCAGGTAAGAAATAATACTGGTCCCTTTCTCCCTGGTCAAATGGGTCATATATCAGAACTAAAAAACCATTATGAACGAGTCGCTGACAGAATTCCTGATATTTTGGTTCTCCTTTCCCTTCTTTTGAATGTCCACATGGTGCAACAACAGCAGGAAAAGGTCCTTCAGAATTTTCAGGTATATATAAATTTGCTGTAACAAAACAGGAAGGCATACTCTCAAAAATCACTTTTTCAATTCTATATCCATTTCTTTTTATTATTCCTGCTATTTTTGGATTTAAAGGAGTTTTTTCTGCCAAAGGTAGAGGAGAAAACGCTTTTTTTATTTTTTCTCTAATAATTTCCTGATATTTTTCTGCTTCCTTTCTATTCTTTATACTTTTCAATTTCTTCTTTCTTTCATAATATATCTTCCTTGTTTTTTTTATGAAATAATCAAACATCATATGTCTGTATTCATTTAGCATTTTAATCACCTGTAATCAATAATTCTTAAAAATGAATCAATTTTAAGACATGCTCCTCCAACAAGAACTCCATCTATATCTTTTTCCTTCATAAGTTGGTCAATATTTTCTGGCTTTACACTTCCTCCATAAAGAATAATTAAATTTTCAGCGATTTCATTATTATACATTTTCCCTATTAATTCTCTTATAAAAATATGGACTTCCTCTGCCTGAGAAGGTAAAGCAGTTTTACCTGTTCCAATAGCCCAGACAGGTTCATATGCAATAACAAGATTTTCCATTTTATCAAAACCTTCAAGACAATTTTTTATCTGATTTTCAACAACTTCAAATGTCTGGCCTTTTTCTCTTTCTTCAAGTTTTTCTCCAACACATAAAATAGCATTCATTCCCGTTTCTATAACTTTCTTTACTTTTCTATTTATCATTTCATCTGTTTCCTTAAAAATATTTCTCCTTTCAGAATGTCCGCATATAACATATTCAACCCCTATATCTTTAAGCATTAGAGGTGAAATTTCTCCTGTGTAAGCACCTTCATTTTCAAAATAAACATTTTGAGCACCAAGTTTAATTTTACTTCCTTTTATTATTTGGGATACAGGGTAGAGGGATGTAAATGGAGGGCATATTAAAATATCCCTATCATTGTAATCTTTTAAGTCCTTTACAAGTTCACTGACAAAATTTATTGATTCTGCTGGTGTCTTATACATTTTCCAGTTGCCTGCTATAAGAGATTTTTTCATTTTTGCTCCTTTTATTGTTTAAAAGGCGAGAATTTATTTTAAAAATTATTCTTCCTTTAAAACTTCAATTCCTGGTAAAGTCCCTCTTTCAAGAAATTCTAATGATGCTCCTCCTCCTGTGCATATATGTGATATTTTGTCTGCAACTCCCGCTTCATTTACTGCTGCAGCAGAATCTCCACCTCCTATAACAGAAAATGCCTTAGAATTTGCAATTGCTTTTGCTATCTCAATAGTTCCTTTTGCAAACTTTTTAATTTCATAGATTCCCATAGGTCCATTCCAGAAAATTGTTTTTGCTCTATTTATACAATCAGTATATTCCTCAATTGCCTGTGGTCCTATATCAACTCCAATCCATCCAGGTGGGACAGTCCCTCTTTCTGTGATTATTGGAACTGCATCTTCTGACATTTTCTGTACTATAACATGGTCAAGAGGAGTATGGAATTCAAGATGTCTTTTATTTACTTCTTTAATTATTCCTTTTGCAACAGGAATTGCCTCTTCTTCGACTTTTGAATCTCCAACTTCCCAGTTTTTTGCCTTTATAAAGGTATATGCCATAACTCCACCTGTAATAATTGTATCAACTTTATCAAGAAGATTTTTAACCATATTTATTTTATCTATAACTTTAGCCCCTCCAAGGATTAAAAGGAATGGTTTTTCAGGATTTACAAGTAGTTTTGATAGTGCTTCAACTTCTTTTTCAATTAAAAATCCAGCAGCAACATCTTTAGTAAATTTTGTTATCTGATAAACAGATGCGTGTTCCCTGTGGCATGTTCCAAAAGCATCATTTACATAAGAGTCACAAAGTGATGCAAGTTCTTTTGCGAAATTTTCATCACCCTCTTCTTCTTCAGGATGAAATCTTAAATTTTCAAGTAATAAAATCTCCCCTTCTTTTAATGAATTTACCATCTTTTTAACTTCATATCCTATACAATCAGGAGCAAATTTAACTTCCTTTTTTAAAATTTCTGATAATCTTTCAGCAACAGGTTTTAAACTAAATTCTGGACTTGGTTTTCCTTTTGGTCTACCAAGATGAGAGGCAATTATTAAAGAAGCACCCTGAGAAAGCAGATAATTTATAGTTGGAATTGCGGCTTTTATTCTTGTATCATCTGTGATAACTCCCTTTTCAATAGGCACATTATAATCAACTCTTAAAAAAACTTTTTTGCCTTTATAATTTTTGTTTTTTATTGATTTTATTTTCATTGTCGCCTCCTTTTTTTTCTATTTTACACCTTTCCCTTTTTATGTCAACTTATCTCATATTCATCCAGATAAGAGGGTATAAAAATCTTTGAAGTTTTAAATCTCTCGTATAAAATTTTTGAAAAGTTATTAATTATTTCTTCCTCCCCATGAACTAAAAATGTATTTTCTGGAAATTTTTTAAATCCTGATAGAAAATTTAAAAGTTCTTCCCTATCAGCATGACCAGAAAATCCATCTATCTTTTCAATTTTTGCTTTTACTTTATAAAAATTACCAAGAATCCTTACCTGGTCTTTTTCAAGTATTTCCCTTCCAAGAGTTCCTTTTGCCTGATAACCAACAAAAACAATTGATGATTCCTTTCTTTCAATATTGTTAACAAGATGATGTTTAATTCTTCCTCCTGTGCACATTCCACTTCCTGCCATAATAATACAACTGCCTTTTATATGATTTATCATCTTTGATTCTTCAACTGATTTTGTAAAATGCAAAAGTGGAAAATCAAAAGGGGATATATTTTTATTTAATAATTTTTCTGCTTCTCCATCAAGGAATGAAGAATATTTTTTAAATACTTCTGTTACTTCAATTGCCATTGGGCTATCAAGGAATGTTATCAGATGAGGTATCCTGTTTTCTAACAACAATTTTTTAATATAATATAAAATTTCCTGTGTTCTTTCAATAGCAAAAGTGGGTATTACAATGTTTCCACCTTTTTTTTCTGTTTCATTTATAATATTCTGAAACTTTTCTTCTGCAATTTTTCTGTCCTCATGTAATCTATCGCCATATGTTGTTTCCATAATCAATACATCTGCACTTTCAATTATTGATGGGTCTTTTAAGATTGGATTACCAAATCTTCCTATATCTCCAGAAAATAAAATTTCTTTACCATCTGAGATGATTTTTATAAAAGATGAACCAAGAATATGACCGGCATCATAAAATATAACCCTAATTTCATCTGATATTTTTATTTCTTCATTATAGGAAACAACTTCAAAAAGTGGAAGAACATTTTCAACATCTTCCATATCATATAATGGTATCTCAGGATATGGACCTTTTCTCCCTTCTTTTTGATGTCTTTTCTTTTTCTTTTCAGCATCTTCAACCATCAATTTTGCAGAATCAAAGAGTGCAATTTTTGTTATTTCTGCTGTTGGTCTGGTGCATAAAATCTTCCCTGAAAAACCATCTTTAACAATTTTTGGTAAATATCCTGAATGGTCAAGATGTGCATGAGTTAGTAAAATAAAATCAATTTCTCCAGTTGGAAATGGAAATGCTTCCCAGTTTCTATTTTTTAAATCCCTTTCTTGAAAAAGTCCGCAATCAATGAGTAAATTTTTCCCTTTGCACTGAAGTAAAAATTTTGAACCCGTTACATTTTTAGTTGCACCAATGAATTTAATTTTCATAAATTTTCTCCTTTTCTTTTTTAATCAAATAAATAATTGAAATGGCTACAATTGCATGAAAAATAGAAGTTATTAAAAATGGAGTTCTTATATTTATAATCTTTCCTGTGTATCCACCTATAAGAGGACCAAATGCAAGTCCAAGCATACTTATTGAAGTAAAAAGACCATATGCTTTTCCTATTGAATTTTCATTTATAAGTTTTTTTATCATTGAATTGACAGAAGGAATTACTCCTGCAACACTTCCAACAAAAAGGATTCTCCAGAAGAAAAGGGAAGAAATAGAATGAACAAAGAAATGTCCCATTGAAGCAATTGAAGCAAAAATAAAGCAGTTTACTATCATTCTTAGATATCCAATTTTATCACTCAACTTTCCAAGTCCAGCAGCACATAGACCTTCAATAATAGCAGCAATTCCTATAATCACACCTGTAATTGTATTCAATTTTTCAGGATTTGTAATTATTTCTTTAATTACAAGAGGGAAAGAAGGGTTTAAAATAGTATTACTCAATCTTACACCAAACATTATCATTGTCGCTATCCAAAACCATTTTAACTTTAATATCTCCCTGTAAGAAATATCTTCATTTTTTTTGTTGTTTATTCTATTTTCCCTTGCAAATAGAAAAATTAAAAGACCTCCAAGAAAAATTATACAACCTCCTATTCTGAAAGTATTTCTGTATCCAAAATGGTCTGAAATAATTCCACCGATAAGAGGGCCTATTGAATTTCCAATTGAAACCGCTGCATGCATCATTCCAAGAGTAAAACCACTTTTTTCCACAGGTACAACACTTGCAACTAAAGTTACAGAGGCAACTATTGTTCCAGTTAAAGCACCCTGAAGCAACCTGCAAAATAATAATTGTTTAACAGTTTTAACAAAAGACATTAAAAATAAAACTAAAGTTCCAGCAAACATACTTCTCACAACCATAACCTTTCTTCCATATTTATCCGCAAGATATCCCCATAAAGGTGAAAAGATTGTAAAAGTAAAACCAGAAGCAGAAAGAATTATTCCTGCCCAGTATGATTGCTGTGAAACATCCTTTATTCCAAGTTCAGAAATGAAAAATGGTAAAAATGGCAAAGCAAAAGAGAAACCAACAATTGACAAAATCTGTGCAATAAAAGTTGAAATAAATGTTTTTTTCCACATTTTTTCTCAATTTTTTTAAATTTTACACTTTTTCATTTTTTTATCAAAATTAAATCTTAAAATTCCTCTTTGCAAATAATATTTCTTTCTTCTTCAATTTAAAAAATTCGTCAAAAATGGTAAATTCATTATATGGGTAAATGTAGAGTTTGTGGTAGAGAAAAAAAGATTTCTGAAAATATAGGTGTATGTATTGATTGTATAAGAGAAAAACCAGAAAAAGCATTATCTTATATTAAAAGTATTCATGAGAATGTAAGGAAAAGGTTTAATCTTCCTGTTTTTCCACCAAAAACAGAAGATGGAATAGAATGTAATATATGTGGAAACAGATGTAAAATTGGAAAAGGAGAAAAGGGTTATTGTGGATTAAGAGAAAATGAAAATGGAGTTTTAAAAAGTAAGGTTGATTCTTGTAATTCTATTTGTGATTGTTATTATGACCCGATTCCTACAAATTGCTGTGCGAGTTGGTTCTGTAATGCAGAGAAAGAAGGTAAAAATTTATATAATCTTGCTGTATTTTTTTATGGATGCTCATTTAACTGCCTTTTCTGTCAGAATTACTCCCACAAATTTGTTGAAAAAGGACCAGTTTTATCAGTTGAAGAGTTGCTCAAAAAGGCAAATAATGAATCTGTTTACTGTATATGTTTTTTTGGTGGCTCTCCAGAACCTCAATTACCATTTGCTATAACATTTTCTGATGAAATATTAAAGATAAAGAAAGTAAGGATTTGTTTTGAATGGAATGGAAATGGAAATGAAAATCTTGTAATGAAGGCAGGTGAAATTGCTTTTAAAACTGGTGGTATAATTAAATTTGATTTAAAAGCATTTGATGAGAATTTAAATATTGCTTTAACAGGTGTATCTAATAAAAAAACATATAAAAATTTCAAATTCATAGCAAGAGAATTTTTATCAAAAAGTGATTTTCCAATTTTAACTGCTACGACTTTACTTGTCCCTTATTATATTGATGAAATAGAGGTAGAAAAAATTTCAAAATTTATAAGTGATATAAACCCTGAAAATTCCTTATTCATTACTTGTATTTTATCCAGAGTTTTATATGAATGATTTACCAATTACACATAAAGAAATAGTTTTTAAGTGTTATGAGAGGGCAAAAAAATATCTCAAAAATGTTCATATAGGTAATATTCACCTTCTTTTTTAATATAGAAAAATTTTATTTTCCATCTTTTAGGAAAATTATAAATGTGATTTAATTATTTGAGCATTTTAAATTTTTTTAACTTCCTCTTGACAGAAAAATTTTTAAAGGTATAATTATTATTAAAATGATTATATTTGTCATAAAAAGGAGGGATAATGAGCGATTTTAGAATGTTCTGTTATCAGTGCAGTCAGACAAGTCAGGGGAAGGGTTGTACAAATTATGGAGTTTGCGGAAAAAATCCAACTTTGTCAAGATTACAGGATAATTTAATTTTTGGTATTAAAGGAATAAGTGCTTATTTATATCATGCTGCAGAACTTGGATATAGAAATAAAGAACTTGAAAAATTTCTTGTAGAGACACTTTATTCAA